>JAABUY010000023.1_pt1 | contig 412099 bp, 377 predicted proteins | sample 5560271 | NCBI WGS metagenome assembly JAABUY01 (sample SAMN10711886, study PRJNA513374) | rock metagenome | isolation source: Antarctica rocks | place: Antarctica: Victoria Land, University Valley | reverse complement strand
TCCTTCTTATACTTATACTATTTAAGTAGTACTACTACCTTTTATTAATAATTATTCTAAGAGTAGGAATAGTAGGTATATATCTTAAAGTCCTATTATATATCCTTCTATTATAAATTTATATTAGAAAGTTTATATATACCTACTTTAATAAGTATATAATTAATAAATATTATTATCTCTTTAATATTAAGAAGTATTCCTTTATATATATTTTATCCCTTCTATCTACCTCTCCTATACTTTTTATTATAACTATCTAATTATAAAATATTTAAGCTCTTAGTCCCCCTTCTCTTATATCTCTTTAAATACTATAATAGCTTTATATTATATAACCTAGCTTTCCTATAACCTTTCTCTTTATAAGGGGACTTCCGCGGGGTAAGTTAGAAGGAATATAAAGGAAGGATATTATTATTATTAAGAGGTTCCTAGGGTATAAGAGGTATATTTATATAAAGGCTAATAATAATATCTTCTTATTAATTATATAGATATATAGTAATTATATATTTATCGCGCTATATTAAGATCTTTAATTATAAGGATATAAAAGGAGGATCTAGCGTACTAGTAATAGTAATAGTAAAGGTATTAATACCTAGGATATCCTTAGAAGACTTTAAAGTATACCTAGGAGGTATATAATAACTATTAATAATAGTAGAGGAAGGTTATAAGAGGGATAGAATAGATATAAATATAGGTAAGTAATAGATTAATTATAAAGGATATTAGAATAATAGCCTAATTAGGCTATTATTTATATTAAAATAGTAATTTAATAATTAAATTACTAACTTAATAATCTATATAATTAGTAAATATTATAGCCTAATATAACTATTAACTATTAAATAATATTAAATAATCGCTTGAAATCGGGACTATAAAACCTGTCTTTTATGTAAAGAATGAGATAAGCACAGACTTAAGAGTACAAAGCAGCCTAGCTTCTCCTATATGGTCTGCCGCACCTATTCACGGATTAAAATCCGCAACTAAGGATGAACTATGGCAGGGCTAATCGTCACTGCTCTCCTATCCTTCCTAGCTGTGTCCTACAATCGGCCATTATTCATATCTGAAATATGTTGTGCACGCGCAATTATTTTTTTGCAGCGTCACACTGTTATGAAGTAGCGAACGGTGAAATATCTAGGACTATTGCATCTTGGACGACAATTTGTGGGAGGAAGGGTGGAGAAGTGTTGGCAATGGGTGATGGACGGATGGCTTGGAGCTTGTTGGTCATGAAGCGTAGAATAGTAGTAGATGAGGGGGTTCGGGGGGGCTTATATTGCTCTTTGAATGATTTGTAGAGATGGTAATGTCTACTTTCTTGCGAATGTAAAGATTAGTGCGAAATGCTGGTCGCTAGGATGTTGACTATGTAGCCAAAACCAAAATAGAGTATCAGGTCAAAGACAGCTGGAGCTTGTTTTCGACAGGCGAAAGGATCTTGCGGGCTCCTCTTTCATCCATATCTTGACCAATAGAATTTCTCTTCTGCCTACCTTCCGAACTTCTTAAGTTCTAGCCATCTTAGAGGCGGATATACAAGAGCAGCCCAGGAGAAGCCAACGTAATTGCCCATCTAGTGAACGAGTTAGCAGATATTGCCGGCGCGAGAATCGCAGCGAGCATGTATATCGAACGCTCACATCAGCTCCGAATTCTCCCACCTGCTTCGCAATGGGTCCAATATACCACGCCTGAGCCATACACAAGATCGCCCCAGCCCATCCGATCAGAAAAGCTACCAATGCCGCAAGACCTAATGGCAGCTTACTCTCTGAGTTCCAATTCGTCCAGTCATACCCCGTCCTCCGTCGAAAGATTAGTTGCTCTTCCAGCGTGATTGCGATCCAGATGGCAAGCCAATACCCCATCAAAGCGAGGAAATTGGTGAATATCGCACTCAAACTGTTTCGCCCTGCGAGCGCGCAGACGGTGTAGATGATTACACCGCATGTGTTCCAAACGAATCTTGGCACCTTTTGTGCCGCACGGCCCAAGATCTGGAAGTCGATGCCGCTGGAGTAGGTTGGGGCAATGACGTTTGGGATAAGGCCTAGAGCTATGACGACGGCTAAGAATCTACCAAAACCACCTAGTGAGGAGAACCCTTCGACGAGAAGGTTTCCTTGCCCAATCTTGTCGGCTGCAGCGTAGGCTGCGTTATTTGGGATGGCGGACGCAAGACCGATGCCCACTATAAGTGCGAAGGTGAAGGAGAATACGAGGCCGAGGAGCGAAAGGATAAAGAGCGGGAGGCGAGGTGTGCTCGGTGGGTAATACACGAAGAAGTCTGCGGCTCCGCCAGCATAGGTAATTGCGGCGCTGAAGCAGAGGGAGAAGAAAGATAGTCTGTTGCCGATAACCGTCCTGGGATCGCCAGAGGATGGAACGCTTAGGTCATACTGGGAGGAGGATACGCCGTAGAGAATACTGATTGCAATGACCTGTGGTAGCCATGCATAACGCATATAAACGTGGAAGAGCTTGATGCCGAATGTTGTCACGACCCAGCTTATGATGGCGACAATTACTATCCCCACCACAACATTCAGGCTACCGTGATTGGACACGGCCGACAGTATCTGACCTGCCACGACTAGGCCGATCATCGAATAGCCTAGCAAGACTATCAGATTAAGAACCACTATAAGCTTGCTCGGCCACCATCCGAACGTGTATCGTGCGAATATCATAGTGCGATTCCCGGAGATCGGACCCCATGTTGCGATGTATGCCACTGCACAGCTACCAAGGAGGGATCCGAAGACAGCGCAAAGTGCAGAGTCCTTAAAGCTGAGAGTGTATATTGTTGGCGCCAACATTCCGAGGGTGATGTTGACGGCCGCTAGATTGATTGATACCCACAGAAGGAACGCTTGCAGGTAATCTTTCCATGATTTGGGATGAGTCTCATGGGGCTCTACCCGTTGCACTCCTCGCGCTTCGACATTGTATTTCAGAAGTTGGTGCTCAAATCTTTTGAGACTTGAACCAATCGCTCCTGAAAAGCCTGTAGATGTACCTAGTGGCTGTGTCCTTTCGGCTGTATCCGGTGTGGGTTCGTCAGCCAACCTCCCATCTCGCTCGAACCCTTTCTCTACATCCTGTAAGGTGGGAGAAGGCATCGACATTCCGCTTTATGGTAGTCAGTATACCCCCAAGAATGTAAAGGAAGAATGGGATAGCATGATTCTTTCGCTGGAATGACCCAGATCAAGTTCGACCGTATGATCTCAGTTCCACATCATCCACACTGCTGCATCTCCTTCTTTCCCATGCAACTGCTGCTAAAGCATCGCATGGAAGAAGGTTGGATGGACAGTGTGACGTGACATGGAACACCGGTTGCATGCATATTATTGCACATTACCTTGATCAATGGATGGTTCCCGGAGACTCGACATGATGCTCGGATTTATTCGGATATGTACCTCGATCAATATTGGTAGCACCGTAGGCTCGAATTCTTCTTCAAAAAGAGAGGTTAGCATCTATGACGACAGCGGAGGGAAAAACTGGGAAAAAGGAAATCAAGGGTAGGAACATCGATCTGATTGACGAGGAAAGAAATACACAGAGATTAAGAGATTCGCTTGAGCATGAACGATGATAGGCGATGAGATTATAATTTTGGCGTACTTGCCTCTAGTATGCAAAGAGTATACAGTAGCTATTCAACAGCACTGGAAAGTCAAGACTGTCTTCATTTACCTAGTCACATCAAGGAATTGTAGACGTTAATCATTGTGAAGACTCGCTGATCGAAATTTTCTGACGTTGATGACGCCATGAGATTAGCGTGTGCACAATACTCTAGAATACTTAGACACTCATAGATCGGCTAGGTACAGTACGTACTGAACCACTAGTACCTTGATAGATGGTTCAATATGCAGTCGATAGTATATCAAATGGGACCCTCATCAAGCCAGAACATACCTCATAGAATACTCGTTGAGATATCAGGTGTCCATACCCCATACTTAGGTGGCACGTCGTGGACAGTAAGGTAAAATCCGGACACTAGACCAGATAGGGAACCCCACCAGATCTCCTACCTACAAATGGCTACCATCATATGTGAGGATCTTGCAGCATACTGTTTAGACGTATGCCACTCAAAACCTGTCTTATAACGCAAAGGACATGACGTTATAATAGGTAGCAGGGGACTATACTGGTAGAAGGAATGAATGTATATGAATTTTGGTGTGGTTCTTTATCTGGCCTAGTGTCCGGATTTTACTGTCCACGACGTGTGGGTGGAACGGTGGAGAGTGGGAAATTTGCAGCGCCAAGAATTCCAAAGTCTTGTGCACACGCTAGAATATTTCAAACGCTCACATCAACAACCACTCACCACTCACCACTCACCACTCACCACTCCCCACCCAACATCATACCAACCCCCCATCCCATCCTCATCCCATCCCACCCCAACCCCAACCCTACAACAATGCCACCACCCCCCCCAACCCCCCATCTCCTCCGCGCCCTCCGAGCAACCGAAACCATCAAAACCAGCACCCACCCACTCCGCCAACACCGATCCCACCTCCCAAAACCACATACCCACCAACCACATACCCACCAACCACGCACGCACCAACACCGCGCCCTCCATACCTCCCCCACCTCATCGGCCCAAACCCTTCCCAAAACCACAGACCGAGGGCCCGTTTCTACAGAAACCACACAGACCGATTTCGGAAGCATGGATGTTTTTTCTAATGCTGTACGTCTCTTCATCCCCAATCCCGCATATGATCCCACACACACACCCACATACCACGACCAATTTCCACCCGCCAGGCCCCACTTCCCCTTTCTCACCCAGAACCTCCACTCCCCCAGTACCCATCGCGCGAAGCCTCCCCCCCCACTCCACTAACCTTCCCCCTTTAGCCCGCCCCCGCCGCCTCAATAGACGCCTGCCTCCCCACCGGCTTCCACCTCTCCAACGGCGTAAAAATAACCAACAACGCCGGCCTCCTCCTCATCTCCGGCGAAGCGTTCGCCTGGCGACCCTGGCTCTCCCTCCCCCCACCCTCTCCCTCCAAAAACCCCCTCTCCACAAGCTCCTCAACCCGCCCCCCCACACCCACCCTCCTCAACCCCCACGGCCAATTCCACACCGGCGCCTCAGCATGGGGCATCCTAAACCTCGTATGGCCGAAGCCGGACCTGCTGATCTTGGGTGTTGGAGGCAGAATGGTGCCGTTGGCGGAGGAGACGAGGAGATATTTGGGGGAGATGGGGGTGAGGGTTGAGGTTGCGGGGACGAGGAATGCGGCTGCGCAGTTTAATCTGTTGGCGACGGAGAGGGGGGTTGGGAGTGTGGCGGCGGCGTTGGTGCCCGTGGGGTGGGGGGTGGGGGCGTGATATGCTTGGGTTTGGTTTGGTGGTGGTGGTGGTGGTGGTGTTCGATTATTGAGGATTGGGGAACAATCATAGGACATGGAAGATAGAGGGTTGAGCAGGTTCTGGGTGTTGTTTGGTTTACAACACCGGTATATTCACGACAAGAATAGGAATGTGGAATATATACATTATGACCATCCTCTGACATTACCCTTCTTTCTCTCCCCTAAATACATCCTCCTCATCAGAACCAACCAACAATTACAAGTCACAGGATGCACTCCCACCCCTCACCCACAGCTCAAAGCCACTCACAGCACCAACGCAGCAACAGCACCCAACCCAGCCACCAACCCCCCAACAACAACCCGACCCGCCGCACTCGAAGGGCTCGTCAGAACCCCCGTCCCCGTCGGCGCCACAGAAGGATTGAACGGCCCATTCGGCGTCGCAGTCGCAATCGCCACAGACGTAACCGGTAACACGCCCGTAGGTACTGCGCCGCTGACACCCGGCGTTACGGAAAGGAACTGTGTAGAATTGACCAGCGCACCGGGCGGTGCGGTGTTGGGCGCGTAGCTGAATTTGAAGCCGGAGGAGTGCGTGATGTTGGAGACTTGGCCGGTGGGGGCGGGGACGTAGTAGGGGCCTGTGCTGAGGGAGAGGGTGGGGAAGGGTTGGGTGGGGGTTGCGGGGCCGGTGGGGGCTTGGATTTGGCCGTCTGAGATTTGGGAGACAAGTGGGGTGGAGGTGTCGGGGGTGGTGGTGCTGATTGGGCTGTCGGAGCTGATGGGACTGACTGGTGCGGAGGATGATGATGATGATGAGGGGTTGGAATTGGAGATGCCGAATTGGGAGGAGTATTGGAAGTTGCCATCGTGAGTTCCCCCGATCGCAATGATCTTGATACCGTAGCCCTTGTCTTGCGAGGCTTCGAGTGTGGTGTCTGGTGTGTAGGAGTATGATCCCGTGTTCTTCGTGCTTGGAGTTATGCAGGTGGTTGGCACACAGTTGATTGCGGGACCTTTGCAGAGAACAAGAGCGACATCCGTTATGTCAGATAGGAGCTAGTAGTTGTGTTAGTATCCGTAGAATGAAGTGATTCTAATGAGGAAGTACACACATGCCAGGTGATGCTGAAAGCGTTGCCAACTGGGACGTTTTTACCAAGGGCAGGGGTATCGATAGCAAGAATATTGGGAGTAGTATCGTAGCCTATACCCGTCGGGCAGGACGAGAGATCAATAGCAGAGGTGAGGCCAGCATAAGCCGAAAAGGCCACGATCGCGGTGGAAGCACGCATTGTGATATTGGAAAGATCGAATCTCCTGGATGTTTCGATCTGTGATTGATATGCCAGAGAACGAGAAATACGAGCAAAGTCGTCAAAGAGAAATGTAGATTGCTAATGAGAGTTTGAAATGAACGAGGGTAAAGAGCGTGAGACTGGACAGCGAGGCAGTGCGGGTAAAGGAATGAGGTGCGACGACGATGGCTATTTGAAGTTCATCCCCAGCCGACGGGATCATTGCACACTCAGGGGCTCGTATTTCCAGCTTGTTTAGCTGAAACCCGGGCTGAGATCTCCATTGGGTTAGCCCCGAAAGCCTTCAGGGGTAATCGGACCCTGGATGAATTGGACTATCTCAGCCGCACCACTGGTTGATGAGATTCATGAGATATCTTTCGTGCCTCTCTGCAGGAGGTGTGTAGGTATGTGGCTATTCTCTCCGCATGTTGCAGTGTCGTGGGCGCCATCATCTTGTGTTGAAGCGAGACCCGTTATTCTGTACCAATGTGAAGGCGTGGTATGCTCCGTTGAATCCTTTGCGCCTTAATTTTGGATCCTTGCTAGGCGACAGGATTGAAGCTGTGCGTTGAAGGATTTTGAAGGAAGGAGACCGTTGGCCTGCGAGGCCACCATTGTTATTGGGAAACCTCTAGATTTTAATCCCATCGGAACCTCCGACTGCGATGGGTACAGCAATAACCACAATCAAGCAAAGAACGATGCCAGTCAGAACGCAGAGTCTGCGGCGCGGAGACTGTACCTTGCTCGCAGGATATCGTTGTACCGCTTTCATTCTCCTTCTGACAGCGTCCATGTAAGTCGGTGGAGGCTATTCCATATCGTGCTCCACATAGGACGGAGGTCTGGTAGGGAACCTCGGAAGGGCCACGAAGGAGTGATCTGCTAGATGTGCTGCTTCCAAGTCTGTCAATGGAACATCATCCCTGTTTGGTGGCATTGTGGGGATTTCGAGACCTTGGACGTGATGCGACAAACTCGGGCTTGGGTGAGGTGGAAGCTGGAGTAACGTGGATTGAGGACTTGATGGGAGATAACAGAACGTTGGCTACCTTTTCTTTCATTCTCGTTCTCATGTTCGTGGAGAGTGTGGCTATCGTGTCTTTTCCTGTTTCAACCACTGTACTGGCGACTTTCGCGACCGGGAGTCGACCTGAGTGACGGCTGCGCCACGATACATTGGTTGCATCTGGTATCACCATCATCGACAACGTCCCAGTGGACTTCATGCCTATGATCTGTCATCTTAAGAGGAGAAAAAGTCTGGGATGGACCAATATATTTACGCTCGCCCACGTCCTACTCCACGTGGCCCTTGCGTCATCCCGCCCCACCATACAGATTTTCCCAGCCAACAGCGAGAGTTACGCAACAAAATGAAACGGTATCCAATGAACGCAGTGCTCCCATTTTCAAAATCGAAGTTTTCGAGAAGAGCGCCTGTTCGATCTCGTCGTTGAAATATCACGAGATCGCACAAATGGAGCTCTACGTTGTACAGCGCAGTACAATCCGGTTGAGGGATTGCCGGTCGTAAAGTTCGAACATACCAACTTCATCCAATTCATACTCGACAACATCAAGGCTCAAGTCTACTGCAAGCCACCTGTTAATACTCAGAGGCCAGCCACAATTAGGTCCACGCGAGGCTTCCTTCGCGGCAGGTTGCAGTCGTAGCTGATGGTATCTGTGATGCGCTGGTCGTGCTCTGATCTCAGAGAGGGGAGGGGAGTAAGGCGAGGTAGGGAAGCGCGCTAGCGAAAAAAGGTCAATGGTGGCTGGTGAGATTGGTTAGAACATGGATGGAGCCATATCCGGATCTAGAGATGGAGGAGACGGAAACTCTCAATGATACAATACGTACCCATTCCACAGAAAATACTGTGAGCAACGCACGGAAGGGATTTCCTCATATCTACAGTCTAGCTAGCAGCTTGTTCAGAGAGCCGTGGAAGCGTTGTGCAGGATCTGTAGCTCAGTGAACACTATGTACGAGAGTCAGGGCTTACATCGACACTGAAGATTGTTCGTCATACAGGTGTCTAGTGATGCTGTGAGAACGCATTCCAAACCCCGTCGCGCTTTGTTTACCGTCAAACGTGACTGTCCTGGCGAGCGCACTTTCATCGCATTGTGTACTCGATCCTGCACTAAGTGTTCTTGTTCCTGGAGATGCTGTATCGGATTACGTAGGCAAGGAGTCGTGCCCTCTATCCTATCTCTTGCGTTCAAATTCAAGTTTAAGCTATCATTATGAACTCCTCAACCACCAAAGAGTGATCTGAAAATTCTGTAGTGATCTTCTGCACAACTATAGTTCTGAACTTTGAGGTCCATCATGTTGATTCCCTGATGAAATCCCTTACACGAGAGAATGGCGCTACAGATGGCTTACAATTTAGGAGGTCTGATACTCCGACGTAGCTGACTATGACGAGATGGTTCTATGACCCTATCTCTAGACCTCTATCAACTATACACGTACGAAAAAAAGATAGGAGTTCTATGACTGGAGGAAAGTTGTGTTTATTTGTTGTAAAAATCACAATCTCAGTACCTACGCACTCGACACCCAAAGTTCAAGAAGTCTTACGGAAGTTCCCTCTCCTCATTCGCTCCAGCGCTGAACCAGAACAGTGTAAACAATATGCCATATGAAGATGAACTGGCGGGTAGCTCAAGTTTCAAGGAGCATTTTAGAGGACTCATAGTGGCCACCTTTACGGGGGCCTGGATTCCAGTAGATATGGAGATTACTAGGTCTTTATATAGAAGTGCGAGCATGACATTATCGGTAATAGAAAATATCGTATTTCGGAATAACTGTAGATAGCAATAAACTGGAATGGATCTATAATGGTAGGATGGTCTTTATAGCTTGCGCTAGTTTAGCCCATCATACCATTCTCGGTACTTTATTGTCGGCGCTCCGGGTGGTAAGGGAGCTTCTAGATATTCTTCTGGTCTAACAGGTTGGGATTTAGGCGTCCCGTGGCTATCAAGCCTGCCATCTGTAGCTTCTTGGTCAGGTTGCGCCATGAATAAGCGGTTCTTGTTTTGTAGCTCGAGCACCTCAAGCTGACGCTGATAGTCTGCCAATGCCCAAGTTTCGGAGATTGAACACTGTCTGTGTCAGCACAATTCCCAACGTTACGCAGAGTGCAGACTTGGGCCTATTACCTCAACGACTTGGCTGCCAGTGGAAGAAGTTGGCCCTGATGATGATGCTTCCGGATGTACCTTTGGGTGAAGTGCTGAAAGTGCCGCATCCCGAATTTGTGGCAGATTGCTATCTTCATCCGCAGAGTTGACACTCCGAGTAAGCAGCTTTAGCTCGCGTAATTTTGGCAGGCGATCAACTCTGACCGGAAAATCTCTGGAATCTGGAGTGAAATGATCTATGCCCCTGCCAGCCTGGACCCCGCCACTTTGGGGTTTGTAATTGGACTGCTGATGGGTTTCTGAAGGGTAACTGTCTTGCCACTGGGAGTAATCGGATGACGCATAATCTTCGAATTGATCCCCCATCTTTACACTGCCGGGCAACCGGCCTTGAAGAGCGTTTGCGCTGGAATTCGCAAAAGAAAATCCCTGGGCGTTGATTTCTTGGTTTGATAAATCACTCATCCGTTGTGGTAGAGTTCGCCCGCTATATGAGGAGCCTTGCTGCTTGCCTCGCTGTGAGCCAGGGCTTTCCGTCTCATCGCTTAAGCCTTCTACCCTGTCACTTGTACGGTGTCTCCCAGATGATGGGTCATTGAGCCGGAAAAGAGGGCGATCCCTCCGCGAGTGACGGGGCCAGGCTCCCAAAGATTCTGGAATGGAAATGATCTTTTCCTCCTCGTGATAACAGGAAGTATGCTTATCTAGCGCCTCCCGGTTTTTGAAGGTCCAGCCATTAAATCCACATGCAGCATCTATACATTGGAAACGGGGAGCGTGGCCATCCTCGTGATGCTTTCGGAGCTCGACCGAATCAAAACCTATGGTAGAACGAGGGCAATTTGGATAACGGCAAAAGAACGCACCCGATTCATGGCGCGCTTGGAAAGTCCTCAAATTTGCGTCATTGGGATTTTCTATTGCCAACAGATCCTCGACGATGCTTTGGTACCGAGCTCGAATATCTGTGAATAGGTTTTGATCCAAACAATTCCTGTCAGCACTGGCTACGTGTGAAGTTAGCATCAGAGGAACTCCAGTGGTGGCATTTGAAGCCACATACAAGAGGGACTGGTGACAGAGTCAATATTCGGAGACCTCTTCCTCCAATGTAGCAGTGTCTTATCCAATAAATTATAAGCAGGAGCCGAAAGCTCTAAGGGGTCCCAAGGTCTCCCTTGTGCGATGGGGGTCTCGTCTTCATCGTTACTATCCCCAAATTTCTTTATAGACATGTCATTATACCTCATAACAAGAGACTCCAAAGCCTGGTGCAGAGAGGGTATCTCATTCGCCAGTATGCAAGACTCGGCATTTGGATCGAACATGTCTATGAGATGGTCAAACCAATGATCGTTCGCATACGGCTGCAAATCATGGAGGCAGAGCGCAATCGCCGAGAGCAAGTCTTGGTTGGCGATGTCCTCATCAATCAAGTCAAAGCTTGACACCATATAGAGAACGCAAGCCAATGATACGGTCATATGGGCTCTTGGTGACTGCAAAAGGGGGAAGTGATGAGAGTGCTGTAAGTAACTAAATGCAGCGGTCAGAAAATCTAAGCGAAGACTGGAAATGTTTAAACCTACTGCAGGGCCGTAGAATGACAGAAAGTCACGTACCCACCAGGACCCTAGGCATACATCAAAGTCAGCTTTGCTTTATTAGGCCCCGAACAAAGTTGCGAGACCGCGCTGTGGAGTAGAGAGGTGCTTGAAAGATAGGACTGTTCCTCAACATCAACCAGCTATGAAAAGCGGGTAAGCGAAAATTTGCTCAGAATATCCATATGCTTCCAAGACATCAGGCAAGTCGACGTACGTCGTTAGATTGAACGACTGTGAAGATGGGCAGATTCAAAACTTCACTCGGAAAGTGCCTCACCTCTTCAACGTCGATGATTGGGTTGCATAAAGTCAGCACGTCGCCCCGAATTCTAGTTGACTTCGTTATCTTCGGGACTTGGCCGTCCAAGACGATGCCACTCTCCAACTCGATCCGCCTTAGGGGACGTTTTGCGACTATCATCCATTGAAATATGCGTAAGGCCCTGCGTTGATTGGCAGTCCCTCCATCGCCACAGATTGCTGTAATGAGTTTGTGATACCTTAGTGCTCGTCAGCGTACGCTGATATCGAATCAATGATTTGGGAAGAATATTACAGAGCCTTGATCTCCTGTGGCAGAGTCTCAATTGCATCACGTATGTCCATCTCAGAGTAGAGGGATCTAAGTGCGGACATTACCAATTTGACCCAGAGAAACATCCCTAGCATATATCAGATCCATGGGAGATCGTGAAGACTCCGGGATATACTTACCGTGGGCCTTGGTCATGATTTGATCCCCCAAGTCTTCGATGAGTTCGGAGGAGAATTCGTGATGGAGGTTGCGGAGTTGTGAGTTGACATATAATGAAATAGTGTGGTTGACATTTTCCGCATAGTCGTCTAGCCGCACCGTTGGCTTCAATTGTAGAAGTTTGGATATGGACGCGATTTTCTGGCTCGCGATCAGAATCTTGCAAGCTCCTGCGGACGGCCCCTTGATCACTAAGAGATCCTCTATAACCTCCTCATAGTCGTTTCGGGAACACTCATCTAAGCCATCCACGACTATTCGCACTGCTTTATCGGCTGATGCAATCAGCTTTTCAAGTATGATCCCGAGACTTTTCTTTGTTGGCCGCAAGCCATTATTGGCAAATGTTTCCAGTATGTAAGGCGCAAGTTCCTTCTTAGCTGCGAGTAGTTGAGTAGCAAGATTCCGTAGGATCTCACTCGATAATCCCAGGGAAAGCTGCCGGTGTGAGCAAAAGTAATAAATGACAAGCGTGTCCGTTGTGTCTTGGATGTGCTCGATGATCTTCGAACATATTATACTTTTTCCTATGAAGAGGTCAGCCCCGATTTGTAATGAGACTGACAGCAGGCAACCCAAGTGACAATATGCGCTCAATACAGGTGTCACTGTGTTACAGTATCCCGATAACACCCATGGGACTAATACATCTCCTTTTGACCAGATTGTCTGGGAACAACGATAGTAGAATGATACTAGCGCCACTCTAGTGGTGTAAAGAACATAGAAAGACCAAGCACCTGGGGTCTGTGACTCTCAGGACTCTTGGCAGTCATACTCTTCCACATACCAATCTCTCTCGTAGCCAGCCTGAAATTTTAAATATATTCTGGCAAAAGGACATGCGTAACACTCACCAGCTCCGGGCTTTCCGTTGAGCCAAACGAAGGAGGGTTCGCGGCCTTTCTCAATCCATGAGAGAATCGTTGCTTCCTTGAGCGCCCAATGATCACTCGTACCATTGCATGCTTTTAATAATTTCATGAGTGTGTTTTCCTGCTCTTCCCCTGCATTTAACCATGCGACTGCTTCCCTCGTTTGGGTAGCAAGCCTCTCACGCTCAGCTTTGTCAACTTCATCCGCATGTTTCACTCGCCAGTGGTTGATTTGGCCAATATATTCACTTCTCCAGGACTTGGCTTCGGTGATGCTGATTGCGTTGGCCTCAGCATCGATCAGATCTCTATGTTTCCTGATACCCTCAAGAATTCCTTGGAAACGCAGGCTGAAAGAATTCCACAGAGAATCGAATACCATTTTCCAAGCTGTAAGGCGAATGGGATGCTTCATCAGCGGAAGGTTGGGCAAAAGATATACCTAGCTCACCGCGTTGCCGGAAGAATTTGTAGGCTCTGCCGTGGAATTCAAGTATATCAGAATAGAAGAAGCCAAGACTCTGCTGAAAGTCGTCATTATCTCTAAAAGCGACAGATAATTTGTCGAAGCGTGGCATCGCCTCTCCTATCATCGCATAAGCGTCGATTAACTTTTCGAGAGCGGAAATATGGCCCTGAGAGATCTAGGGGTGTGTTACAAGAAGTCAGTGACGTGACTCTATCATTGCAAGGACACTCGATGGCTATCCCTCCGGTCACTAAAGCTCTAGTAGAGGCTACACCAACCTGAAGTAGGAGCTTTATCGGCGCCTGCATGGGAAATTAGCTAGCTCTGGCAGTCTTTCGCCAATACTTACCCAAATGTACGGTAGATATGGCGTTCCTTGACACAAAACCTCAATGACCCCTGAATACTTTTCAATTCCTGCCAGAAAGGGTTGTATACGGTGAAATCCACGAAGCGATCTTCGTAGCTGAAGTTGGCGTTCAATGTCCCTGGTAGCGATCCATACATCCTCCATTGTTGTCAGCGTAAATGAGCGGGCATCATCCTTGCTCACCGAATCTCTGAGCCGTTCGAATGCGATACCGAAAGATGTAGGCGGGGCAACATTGGTTGCCGTGGATATGGTTGATACCATTGCAAATACAAGACTCACAGCAGCCTGGCAAAAGCAGCCTTGTGTGACGTCTGAATGGTCTCAGGCTGGCGCTCTAAGTTGCTCTAAGATTTGCAAAGGGCCGCTTGTCAGTGAGCACCACCCGCGCTGAAGACTGGTGATAAAAGTGATGAACGATACTGTGTTCATGAGTGGATTCGTGAAGACAGATGCAACGGCAAAATGATCTTCATATCTAGGATACTATTGTGAGGCTACTTGCGTTGGTACAATTGCCTGTGGAAACCGCAGGTATACAAGGCTACATCGTATGTGTGGGGGTTGTGCACTGCCTGCATAAGAGACCCGAGCGACCAATCAGAAGAATGAGGCTGAGACCATGGCTGACCGCCCACACGCACCCTGCCTGTTCCGTTGAGCCTCAATTAGAACAGTAGATGCCACCTTCAGTTGTATCAGAATGAATGAGTAGATGGGCGCCATCAGAGATTAAGGTAGCTGATAGATAGCCAGGGTTTGGAGCGTGCGCAGCGATGACCGATCGGCAACGGGATGAGAGACCGTGGAAACGGATCTGCCTAGATCATACCCTAAGCTCAGAGGTCTTCTCCAGTCAATCCGAGCATTATAAAGCTGTCAAAACGACAGCAGAGCCCTGCAGCCAGGATGTCCACATTTCGGACCAGCGACTGTCAAGTTTAGTCCGAGACGATCAGGATGAAAGGAGAGATGAGAATCATGATGAGCATTGTCAAAACCTGCGCCCACGATGTAATGGAGGTGCGTACCAAACCATGGAGCGGATATACGCCGGCTCATCCCCTTTTCACCAGCACCAGATGAAGCCGTCAATTGCGTTGTCAACGAGGGAAGTCCATTGCATCACGCACTCGATTGGTCGGCTCGAAGCCAGCAGTATGTGTGCACCGAGCAGCATATGACATACTCCATATCGCACGAGAATTCTCAACCGTTGACAAGTGACACTTCCATTACTCAGAGAATATCATTCATGGATTGCAGTAGAAGCCAGTCAAACACCACCGGTTTCATTGCCCACGAAGCATCGCTTGGTCCGTCCCATGGTCGGTGTGTCCCGGGCGAGCCTCGTGGGGTTCCGAGCGGACTCACTAAAGAACAGGTCTGCTTTGGCATGGTAGGACGATCCTTCTGATTGATATCTGTCGCTGAGTAGTAACGACTGACAGCTCAGTCCTAGCTCGAAAATATTCCTATCCTTCAACGGCAGCCTGGATTCTTTGAGCATGTCGACGGATATATTGCAGTCTCCTTAATTACAGAATTAGAGACAACGCAACTCCTCTCGGACTCGGGGCATATGATCGGAGCAGTCGATTCTCGATATTCAAGGATATTTAAAGTCTTCCAGGGCGAAGACAGCATTGAGTCTCAAGCTTTTGTCATTCCTCTAACCCTCGAGGAACACGGCACAAGTCGCGACAGAGTCAGACCAGGACGTAAACAGACGTCAAGGTTGCAGATTAGACCTCTTACGTTGTCAGTGATCTGGTACGGGCTAATGGATAAGTTTGAAGATATAGGCGAGTTCTTCTTGCAATGCTCGGAATATCTGCAAGCTCCTTCACACTGCGATCGCAATGTACCCTATCGCAACCCCCAGAGCTTGTCCGGAAGAGATGAAAATCCAGCTATGACATTTGATCTCAGAGAAAAGCTCACGTTCTCCGAGTTTGAGACACTGACACAAGGAGCTGATCTATCGGCTAGCCTTCAAACTGGTAACACATATCCGGAGACAGAACCACAAGCGGCAATTCGAACGCCACTACATAGGTAAGCCGACAAGCCGGACTCGTCTTCAATCTTATCCTGCAAAGTAGACGGCTACCGCTGATAGGTTCTAGTCATCAAAAGCAAGCTTTGACGTTCATGTTGAGGCGCGAAGAAGGTTCAAAGGAATTCTGGAGGCCAATTTCCAACGAGACCAATAATATGACACGGTATGCACGCGAATTATTGGTGGAAGATATCCATAGGCCGAGATGGGGAGCTAATTCTGTTCAAGGTACGTGAATACAAAAACTGGAGAAATTTGTCATTCCCACCCGGGTGAAGTCAAGGGAGGTATCCTTGCGGACGCTATGGGATTAGGAAAGTCATTGAGCATGATATCTCTGCTGGCGACAGACTGGTCACATCGAGCCAAGCGAATAAGACCGACGCTGCTCGTTGTTCCGCCTTCTCTCCTTCGCACATGGGAGGATGAGCTAGAGATTCACACCCACTCAGATACCCTAAGGCTCTGGAAATACCACGGGCCGAAGCGCTCAGATGACACGACTGTGATGCTTGCGCATGACATCGTGTTGACGACTTATGATGTAGTGGCCTTAGAATGGCGTAGTCTCAACAATGGGCGAAAACCTCTTTACTCGCGCAGCTGGCATCGCATCGTCTTGGACGAAGGTGAGTCAAAGCCCCAGATTGTGAACGCGCCAGCCAACGTATGTTTCTTAGCCCACGAGATCCGTAATTGCAATACCATCCGGGCTAAAGCGATCTACGCTCTGAAAGGCCACTTGCGTTGGGCCATGACGGGGACTCCAATCCAGAACCGGTGGGAAGATCTTGCCAGCTTACTCATATACCTCGAAGTTTATCCAAACAGTGATACAAGATCACTCAGGGCCATGCTGAGACCAACCCCATCCAATTCGCACATACGGAGTATGCTGACCACAATCTGCCTACGTCGGCCTAAGGACGCAATAGATTTACCTCCTCGCACAGACAAAATACGTAAAGTTCAATTTGAGGTCGACGAAGCCGCAGCTTACAAGGACATGAACGAGTTTGTAATGGCTAACATTTCTCAGGAAGCAGGGCAAAGTCACCCGAGGACAAACTCTAATATATTAACGAAGATCAACTCGCTCAGGCAAATATGTAATCTTGGGACTTCTTATCAAAGCTCTCAGCATCGATCGAATGAGTTCGAAATTGATATTGCCAACGAGCAAGAACTTTTTGACGGCATGATGTGTGCTGGGGCGGCCGTCTGCACCAGATGCAATGGGGATCTTGAGGAAGGCAACTCGGATACCATTGGCGGACCACAACTCGCCACTTGCGGTAGACTGATATGCGCTTCTTGTTTCGTTATGTCAGAAACAACTATGGATGCCGATCATGTAGCCTGCCTGGGTCGAGCACATTGCAAGCTTCTTGCAGTCGATGTGTCCGACCCAGCTCCAATCCTCACACAGCCATCGATGTTGCGATTATCGACCAAGATTAGAGCACTGCAGAATGATCTACTGAACGTGCCTGTGCTGGAGAAGAGGTAAGTATTCTCGTTAGAGCTGAGCTATCACTGCAATATGTTCTTACGTATCTAACAGCATCGTCTTTTCCTCATGGACTACAACTCTAGACCTCATCAGCACGGCTCTCAGAGAAGTCGAGATACCCTATACACGCGTTGATGGGACGATGACTCGCAGCGAACGCCAGCAATCTCTTACATCCCTTATTAGAGATCCTCAGATTCGAGTGATATTGATATCTCTTCGCTGTGGCTCGACGGGGTATACAATCCCAGATTTTTCTATCAGCCCATAATTTCTAACTTCATCAGGCTTAATTTGACTGCTGCAAACAATGTCTTTCTCATGGAGCCACAATGGAATCCTATGCTTGAAGATCAAGCCCTTGATCGTGTGTATAGGATCGGGCAGACGAAGAAGGTCACGACCATTCGGTATATCGTGAAGGGCACTGTGGAAGAGGTGAGTTATAGTCAATCGTTGTCCATCACAATGACGCAAGTCTGAATGTGTCGAAGAGCATTCGCCATCAGCAATCAAAGAAAAGAGACATGGCTGAGCATGCATTTGCACTTGCTAAGCGGAACGACGACTGGATCGAGGTCAGTATTGGTCTTTCATATGGCTGAGCTTTCAGTTGACCTATCTAATTAGCTGCTACGGGCAATGCTTACCAAAGTACCTTCATGATTCCAGCGATTGAGGAACGGAAGCCGGATCACTGTTGGAATAGAGTACTATCATAGAACATGATATGAATCAAAGACTTGCTAACGCGTCATGACGAACCCGACCAATAGACATTAACGAGACACAAGCCGTAGACGTAGAGTGATCTTGCTGGGAGTGAAGGGCAATTTACGCCTTAAAAACCTTGGCATTCTTGGGTTCCCAAGGACTAATTTACGACAGAGAGGATCATCTGGGCCCGATGCCATTGTGCCTAATCTCGACTTGATGCAGCATTCCAGCTTCTTCAAGTAGCGTAAAAAGCTGTCACTCATCATGGTCAAAGATCAGGAGCCTTTGCTCTCAGAAGACCGCCCGTCTTCCGACCAGTCCAGCGAGCGACTCGTCGAAGAAGAAGAAGCCCTTCTCGCCGGCCAACTAAAGTCTCAACATTCCAGATACGGCTGGAGCTTCTGGCGAGAAGTCGGGCTTTTCAGCTGGGCGCTCATCGCCACCCTTCTCGTGATCACCCTGGCCGTCCTGTACCAACACAAAACTACTTCACAGCCTAGCGACTCCGGCGAATGGGACAAAGACGGAAAGCCGATGGGAAAAAGAAACCTGATATTCATGGTGTCTGATGGTATGGGGCCGACAAGTTTGTCGTTGACGAGGAGCTTCAGGCAGGCTGAGAGCAATTTGCCTATCGATCAGGTACTGGTACTGGATCAGCATCTGATCGGGTCGTCAAGGACGAGGAGTACGTCCAGTCTGATTACAGATTCGGCGGCTGGAGCTACGGCATTCTCATGTGGGAAGAAGAGTTATAATGGTGCGATATCAATGTTACCGGACCATTCGCCCTGTGGAACGGTGCTGGAGGCGGCGAAGAAGGCCGGATACATGACGGGGTTGGTGGTAACAACAAGGATCACAGATGCCACGCCGGCGTGCTTTGCAGCCCATGTGAATAGACGAGATGAGGAGGATAGAATTGCTGAACAGATGATCGGCGACTACCCGCTCGGCAGAGTAGTGGATCTAATGCTGGGAGGTGGAGAATGTCACTTTCTACCTAACAGCACCAGGGGTTCTTGCCGAAAAGACGATAAAGATGTGCTCGAGATGGCGAAGAGTAGAGGTTTCAATTACGTGGGTAACCGAGAAGAGTTCGATAGCCTTGAGGTTGGCAGAGTTGTCAAGCTACCTCTGTTGGGACTCTTCGCTTACACAGATATTCCATACGAGGTAGATCGGAGGAGCAAGAATGACATATACCCATCGCTTGACGAGATGGCGCGTACAGCATTGACTGCACTGAGCGCAGCTACAAGAGACAGCAATCAGGGGTTCTTTCTCATGATCGAGGGGAGCAGGATTGATCATGCCGGTCACGGTAACGACCCTGTAGCCCAGGTGCACGAGGTTCTTGCGTATGATAAAGCGTTTGCGAGCGTTCTCGACTTCTTGGACAAGGATGAGGTCGAGGGTGTTCTCGTCGGTACCAGTGATCATGAGACAGGTGGATTGGCTACAGCTCGCCGTAAGCAGCTTTACTTACGCTTCTACACCTTAACTAATGAAAGCAGAACTTCATGAAGCCTACCCGATATACCGCTGGTACCCTGATATGCTCATCAACGCAACCCACTCTGCCGAGAACCTCGCCTACCAACTGCACCACCACGTCTCCACCCATGTTGCAGCAGCTCGCGATGCCATATTAGCTTACATCCGACACATCCTACTCGAGCAAGGCCTCGGTGTCTACGATGCTACAGACGATGAACTGAATCGGCTGGTCGATAACTCAGACCCTTGGCCAGCATCCTACATCCTCGCAGACATCATAAGCCGGCGGGCGCAGGTGGGGTGGAGCACCCATGGCCATTCAGCTGTAGATGTGAACATATACGCCTCGAATCCTAAGCACGCGAGATCCTTGATCGGAAACCACGAGAATACTGAGATTGGAGAGTTCATACGGCACTATTTAGAAGTAGATCTAGATTCTGTGACGAAAGAGCTGAAGGAGGCGGAATCTTTTCTGTCTATGGGAAAAGCTCTTGAAGATGTTGACACAATGGTAGACTTGGATCATTATCAAGGCGACTTCAAGCGAAGTCTGGGATGTGGTTGCGGTGAGCATTAGATGAGTCTGGGCTTGTTGGGTTAGCGAAGGCGTCGATATGAATGACATTGCTGGCGTGGGCGAAGTGCTGAAAGACACCTTTTGTATAAGTAGGAGCTGATACCCATCCAAACACCTGTTGATTTCTAGGCGTCCGGCCGTCCTAACCGTGGCGAAGACCACCCTACTTCCTAAGATCAGGACCTCCGCGCCTGGTGTATGCTTATGATCTGTGACAGAGCTAGAGGCAGACTAGATTCTGCTATGCCGGCCTTATTGCCAGTTTCAAAGCATCGAGCTTGGACAATAGCCTTTGCATCTTTGGAGCTGATCAATACACGGCGGTATATTGCCGTTATAACAACGGCAAAGTGGACAATGCTACTCCTGATGAGGACTCCACGACTATTCAGATGCCATAACATCCCTATCTACTGCTCGATGCTGTATGCTATTTTCAGCATGGTACTAGGTTTCTAAACCTCCGGGACAATACAAGCGAGCCCATGGGAACCGGATATTCAAGACTTTGCTACCTAGGAAAACGTCACGACGACCCCATAGGCTCACAAAAGCTCTTTGGTCCAGAACGAGCGTGCGCTTGGACGGAACTGGCTCTAGTCCCCAGATTGAAACGTAACAGAAAGATGTTCCGACTGCCGGAGATGCTATCAATATACTTGATTCCGCCAGAAAATAATCCTGATCGAGGTCTGAAGCCCTACAGTCATCTCATTATCTTTCATGGTCTTGAATGGGTGGATCTGCTGCTTGTAGCTGCAAGTCGTTCCCAAATTCTGGAGGCCAGGGATGAATACCCAGCATCAGCCCAAGGCTTCACTATTTGGCTTCCTCCTTCCTCACATTTGAGATATCACCATTCACTATATACAGAAGCGTGAGACAGACCTCTACTCCAAGCTACATATTGCGTAGACCAGCGCTTTGCCTGGGCTAGTGCTTACGCCTACGACGAAGCGTTTCGATTCAATAAAGAGTCTATGGCAGTTCCACAAGTCTGGATAACGACGTGGCCTCGAGTAATTATAGCCTAGAAATACAGACTAGGAATCTCATCGCCACAGCTTCCAACGGCATCAACGACAAACAGGTAGTAGGTTCTGCTCTTTTGTCTAGCGTCTATGTACCCATCTTGAGAGGAAGTCCGCGCGAAGAATTCATCGCTTTTGTCTTACCAGGCGCGAAAGCACCTTTGGTGACCTTTACAATAACCATCCATACCTCTGCCCAAAGTCCTTCCCACCTCTCTTCTTGTATAAAGGACGGCGAGCTCAAGTTGCTCCACCTCTGGGTCCCGCAATCCGCCACAGCGACCCACGGCCTATGCTTCCTCGAGCAGGCAGGCTTACTGAGAAGCTGCTGCTGCTGCATTGGCCGCCATTCTGTCCGAAATCTGCTCAAGCCCGATGGCTGAGCGTGTTCTCCTCATGTCGTCACCCGCCACAGTACTGTCTTCCGATTCAGGCAAGCTGCTACTCTTGCCAATCGTGGGATTGCTCTGATCTGCGTCGGGCGCAGGTCCAGGGGGAGAGGAAGGAGGGGAAGGAGATGACGGTGCAGCAGGCGCTGAAGGCGCTAGCTGACCATGACAGGCCGGCTTAGTCCCGCGGCCACACCCACCGTCCACCGTGGTGATGACGATGTTCGGCGCTTTGTTAGATCGATTTTGATAATCGATCAGAGCGTAGTATTGGCGCTCTTGATGCGTCGGATATAGAGCATGAACTTTTGGTGGCGGAGCCGTGATGGGTCCCAAGGCCCGAATCATTAGATCATGACGGTCTTTCCAGCCGAAGCCGTTGCTCTCAAATTGGTCGATCATCCACTGATCCCAGGCTGCCTGTTCTTGCAGGACGAGAGGGGCCACGTGGCCTCCCCTCGCCCTCACTGGTGGGCAGGTCCTAGGCAGGAGAAGCGGCTCGTTCAGAGGCTTCCACGATGGTTGATCGTGGTAGAATATTAGTGCAGCACTGACTGCGTCACATCGGTCGTTCAATTGAGCTTGCACGTCTGGGATGTTGTGGCTGCACAGTCGGTAGTGGATTAGGTGAGTGACACACATCTTGATCGATCTTGTGTCGACGTTAAGCGAATGGTAGGAAGAAGCACACAGGTGATCGTGACTATTGAAGAGATATTGAGGCTTGTGATAGAACGCTGAGTCTGTTTGACGGAGTCAGTCTCTGTTCTTTGTACTGTTGAGGTTTTATCTCCATTTGGATTTGTCAAAGGAGCTTTACCTATGGTGCTGTTGTGTCGACGTCGAGCGAATGGTAGGAAGAAGCACACGGGTGATAGTGACGTCGAAGAGAGATTGGGGCTTGTAGCTGATCTTTCGCTGAGTCTGTCTGACGGCGTCAGTCTCTGTTCTTCGTACTGTTGAGGTTTTATTTCCAATTGGGTTCGCCAAAGGGGCCTTACCTATGGTACTGTATGCGAACTCCAGTGTCTTGCACCTGTACTGATCTTACTGTTCTCGTGCAGGCTTGGAAAAGTTAACACGGTAAGATGAACACGTTGCTCGCATCAATGTAACGACAAAGGGATTCTACCAGGTACGTTGTGACGTTGCGATATTCTGATGTGCTTTCCTCAATTTAGAAAATTCTCTGCGCATGCACAATAGCAATGACTCGAGTATGGTGAAAGATTAACGAGGAATGCAATGCATGCAGTGTTTTGATGTGAGTACGTTGGTGTCAGTGCTCTTATAGTGTTGATGTTGAAGGAAATGTTTTGGTCAAAATTGATTCCAATTAAATATCTCAGCCTGCCCCTTGTCCCCACTTTTAACATCACGCCAGCCCCTCACGGAAAGCAGTGCTTGTGTTGAGCACTCCTGTAATCAAGGCGAGCAATGACGTTCCTCCTGGTATCACCCGGCCAGCCAAACCTGCTCTGCAATCGGCACGACCGCTTCCAGAGAACCCCAGTGAATGAGCCTCTCGAGGATGACACATTCCCACAGACGTGAATCTATATATGTCTATATATATCTGCATAGATAAGGGAGACATGATCATGCTAGGCACGTAATGGGCGTGAATCCTTTCCTTTAAAAAGCTAACGCGTCTAGTGAAGAGCTTCTCCTTCGAGTGACACCGCATCAAAGATTGAAGCACTTATGGATGCCTTCACAAGCAGCAGCATCATGAAGTCAACAATCGATACCTCACATGCCATGCCTTTCAATTCTCAATACCGTTCGAGAAGGAGGGATTTGGTTGTCACCCTCCAGGAGTACTACAATACGGGCTAGAGAGAAGGCTACTTTACATCCGATGGCCCTTATTACATGCTTAGCTCTTCATTGATATTCTCCGATGTACAATCATGACCAGATCCGGCGTGAGGCCTGAATCCGAGATCCTGTCATCAGGAAGAAGCAAGGCAGAGGTCAGGTAAGTAAACCCCATCACTCCTTTAAACACTACCCATCAAGCCTTTCTCACAATGATCGCAGACTTCACTCGCCCCCCTTCGTCTCCCACCTATCACACCGCTTTCGCCTTCCTCCATCGCCCTCCCAAGTACGCCTCTACCTCCACACCCTTCCTCCCTCCCTACGATCCCCTTGATGATCTTTCCCGTTCTCATGGATCAAATATGCCACAGTATCTTTTCTAGTCGTGATCTGGACACTTCGCCGCTGTTGTTTAGGAGAGTGGGTTCAAGGTGACAGTCCCCCAATTGTGTGCACTACTGTTGCTGATACCTGTGAAGGGAGGCTATAGCAGAGCGCTTCAAACCGCCAAAGTGGAATCTACAATGGCTATTCCACTCACGGATCTTGCATATATCGGACTACAACGACAGTAAGTACTCAGGTATTTCTGGCTGGGAGGAGCACACTCATACCTCGCCATACAAGACTAACACCGGGATCCAGCTCTAGTAGAAGCATACGGTGTCCAAGCGCTAGAGGAACTCGCCATAGTCAAGTCAGAGACAGCTCTAGTCGAAGAATCATCAGACTCGATCTACAATCACCAAAACCTGTCACCATCTTGTCCTCCACACACACGATCGCCTTAATTCCTCCTTATACATCAGTACGCCAGGAACGCATCGTGGGATGCGCGACTACATCCATGCTCGTAGCTAAGGAATCCGAAGCTACTTCCCAGTCGTTCCACGCTCAACTTGGCAAACGTCGACCTCGCAACAGACATGACCTCGGCAACGAGTATTTTGGATGATGTTTCGCATATATGGGGGCTTGTCATCAAAACAAAGCGACGGATGAGTGGAGACTACAGCATGTAGCATGCGGTTGTCGAGAGTGCGAGGTGTAATGGGGCAAGGTCTGAGTACAAAGGGGGTGGTACATTGGATGCAGGCAACTACGGCAGATGAGGGTACGCAGAAGGATACACATTTTCCATTAAAGGAGATGGGGGTGATCAGACTCTTGCTTGTTGGAACAACAAAGTTGTACCAGCACTAGACCTGCGTGTCCATTAGCTCTCTTTGATCATGAGTGTTTGACATCCTCCTGTCATCTAGGACGAGTGCATTTCCATGTTAAGTCGAACCAAACATCCTACACAATACCCTTCTCGAGATATCTGATGGAGAAAGTCTGAGGGATCATTAGAACATCATTCTGATCCCGTATCACTAATTAGAATGAGAGAAGACATACATTTGCTGTACTGTAGTGGAGTGCCAATGCCTTTGTAAAATGAAGTTATGCTCTAGAATGAACGAAACTGAGTACAGGATGCCGTCAGCGCTCTGTTATACAACATTCCTCGCCTGAAGCTCTGTATTTCCCGACTCAAGATCTCCATCTCTTACCACAAACCGCCTGAATACCACAAACACCCTTAATCAAAAATCCTCTACCCTGCAGTCAGTTCACACTCACCACTATCCCTAATACTTCAGTAGAGCAAGCATCAAGCCATCATGGATCAACGGACCTTTGCAAGGTAAGACCTCGCAGCAATGAGTTCCATTAGATAGCTTCCCCTATCCCATGGAAACATTGACTAATGTTTTTACAGACTGTTGAGATACGAAAGTCAGAGAACCTCACGATAACGTCGTCTGCGGACTCGATATTACTGTTGCACATCGCTGGCTACCACAATTACTTTCAGGATAAGGTAGCCACGACACAGGAGATAAAGAACTAGGCTCATGTCCTATACGAGGCCACCACAACATACATCAAGACGATAGATCATAAGTTGGCTATAGCAAAGAGAACGTTGCATGTCTGCCTGCTATTGTACCATCAAGCCTCGCCGGAAAGACTCGAACAAATACCTCCACCGGGATTCGAGAATCAATATGAGTTCCAAGATATACATTCTGGCGGACGAGATGTCAAACAGAACATGCCAGGGAATGTGCAAAGCAGTACCCCCTTCGTGATTATGGATCAGTGAATAGGAGACAACAAGAAATTACAGATATCTCCAAACCACTTCCTGGCTTCCATTATCGGCATACGCTCGTACGCCAATATATCCTACTAGACTGCACTCTCCACATCCTCCTCATCATCCACGATCAGACAAGGGGCGAAGTACCATCTACAACCTCAAATATCGATACCCTATCCCGCCGGCCCAAAACCCAACCTTCGCCATCGATATCTACAACAACATACCTCTAGTCGTAAGAGTTCCAAAACTGCTTGAGCTAGAGCTGGAAGCCTAATTGAAGGATACACGATCTCTTTTTAGAAAGGGTATGGATACTTGGGAGTATTGTAAGAGAGGTTATAGATACAGAGCAGATTCAATCGGGTGTACAGGATGGAAAGGTTCGATTGGTAGCTTTGAGGCCGCATTATGTTTTTAAAGGAAAGGCGACTGACAATGGATAGATGCAGACATCGGCAGTATCCCTTAATCCTGGTGGGCTACACATAGAAACTAAAACCGAGCGAAGTTTACACCATCACTGCTACAATCCCATCAATCTAAATACTCCTTCGACAGGCATCCAGCTCATCACATAAACGCATCGAAGTTTTTAACCCCTCTCTACTACAAATCTACAATACACCATCTCCACCCTCTCCGTATGCTGAGAACCACCACCATATCGCAGAGTCCTCAAACCTCAGATCTCGAAACTCGAAACTAAAACGCCTTCGAAAGTCATCAATACTTTACGTATCAGCCACAAAAGTCAAATAAGTGCAGAGTTATTGGATGGCCGTCTATGTTATATCTGGCAAAACGGAATAGCTGGAGGATTTTCATGAATCTGGCTACGGATGGGATGAGATGAGATGAGATGATTCTCTGGCGTGTTGCCGATACTGCTAGTCTCATGGAGGGGATGAAAAGAGGGGAGGGGTTTGGGGGGATAGCTACGATGGAGATGGTGGGAGAATTGGAGAAGGTTGCGCTTATGATGAGCGGGTCGTTGATACGGCTGTCGCCGTTGTATCCCTCCCATTTTTCTTGATAAGTACAATTAGTTTCTGGAAATACATAACTCATCCTGATCTAGCTCATCCATCACTCATACTAATCGTAGTCCGTCTCTCATGTCATCTCAGTTGCAACTCCGTCTTACCTCATCCAACTACAACTCTGCATATCTCAAGTATCTCAAATATCCAGCCACAAACGTGTCCAGTCCGCCCCATATCCCACCCAGCAACCCTTATGTCTCCCTACCATCCCATCCCATACCATTTCCCCCAAACCTAAAACAATAATCATAATCGTAGATCCTCAAACGATTATACTATCCCATCATCTATCCATTTCCTTCATCATGCACTAAAGTACATCATATCCACCCATTAATCACACACTACCCTAACAGCATCCATCATCTCCTCTCTAATAGTATCTCAAACACCTCCAGAAAAAACCCCATCCCATCCAGATATCCAGTCTATCTCCCCTAATTCCATAATCTCAGTCCCTTCTTCAGTATCCAAATCCATCTCACATCAATCACTCCATCCCTTCTTCCCAACAATAACCCAAACCCAATCACCCTCCCTATTGAGAGAGTCACCCAAATCCATCTGCCTTCCGCTCTTCTATTCCATTGACCATCTATTCCCCTATTTACCCCCCTCTTCACCCCAGACCCAGCCTAAAGAATTTCCCCTCCCCCATCCCTCCTCACCTACGGCTACTTCCTCTCACCCCATCCACAAATACCATATTTCATCGCCGCCGCATCCCCCTTCCCATTCCAGAAAAGTGCTCATTCGTCGCTGAGTGAGGATATAATATCAATGGCATGTGCTAGTCATGGCTAGACGCGAGTATTAGTGACGAATCTTAAGAAATTGAAAGGGAGGAGAGGAGAGGGGAATAAGAAGGATTAAAATGCAGAGGGAGGAGGTTAGAAGGCAGAGGAGAGGAAGTTGATGGTATGCCCAGACTGGTCAATAAGTAGTATTGGCATCAAGTAGCGCAATTCCACTTCTTTCCCCACCTCCCTTATCTCCCCTATCTCTCCTCTTGTCCTCGCCCGCTCCATAACCAACACTATTCACCTGGGTCGAAACGATAGTCATGAGCGTAGTCAAATCCCGGTCCAAGGTTGTCGAAGATTCCTAGCCAGACAGGCTAACGATTACTCATGTTAAATCATTGCTTAGGCGTAGTTTGATGATGGGGGGAGGGAAGGGGGTTGAAGTTGTTAAATTGGATGGGGTGAAGGTATGGGATGAAGGCAGGGAGGGGAGGAAGATTGGATGGAGGTGGGAGGGTATGAATTGAGTTTGAGTTTGAGTTTTGGAATTTTGTTATGGGAATGGGTTTCATGCTCTTGAGTAATGGAGCTCTCATGCTTTTGGGTACGAAAGCTTTGTATGTGTCGAGCAAAATGAATCGGTCTTCTAGGTGATGGATGTTGTTGGTTGACTATGAGATTGGATACGCATGCTGTCTACCTGATGCTAGTCGTAGGGATACCGCTAATGTATCATGATGAGTGAAAACAATCTTGGTGCAGCATGCAAAGTGTGTTTCGCAGGCCGTACTGATTGGTGAACAGTGTCGATATCCAGGTAACCAAGAGATCGAGACCTGTGTCTTCCGCTGTCCTGCCTTTGTTGTTCGTGTTGTGCCAATTTGGCATCTTTGCTCTAGCGCCCGCTGTCATGATCATAGATCCTAGTTACGCTGATTAGTATAATGCTTCATCACAGGCTGGTGCAACGGCTAACGTACCCTGACAACCAACAAATTCAATCGAGCTGCTCCCTTCGAGCATGGGCTACCCAAGAGGCGGTGACGTTCTTGGCATGGGCAGCCGCCTGGTTCATTTCCTTGCGTACCTGACAAACCTCCTTGCGTGCCTCACAGGCCTCCTTGCATTTCGCCATCAACAGGTCGTACGCAAACTCCGCATTGTCTGCCATGTCCGACTTGAAGCGAGCAAGCCTCGTGAAGCTCTCCCAAAATATGGCCACGTAAGAGATGAGATGATCACGAAGCCCGCGGTCGCTCTCAACCGTACTTTGGTACACGGTCGGGATAACGTCCAGGATCTGGTTAGACATGCTATACATGACGGGGGGAACCGGTCTGACGAGGAGAGCCTTGAATTGTTGCTCTGCCAATTTCTTGATACCATGCATCGCGAACTTCTCGCACATGGCGTACATTTCCGCATGAAATTGGATTCGGGATACGAAAGCGTGATTGGGATTGCTTGTTGGCTTCAAGGTGTAGGTCCCGTCATCGTATGTCGTAGTATAGCAGCAGCGTATCAAACGATCAACCAGAAAGGGATTGTCTTCCGGCAATTCCACCCGCTTACTTGAGCCCTCCTGTGACGGTGTCAGCTTCTATACAGATAGTAAATGCCATCCCTTCCCTCACTTTGAAAGGGCCGTTGATGGCAGCGTCGAAGAACTTGGATCGCGGACAGAGAATGAAGCTGTGCACGGGGATAGTCACGTCTCCACAAACAAGGACCATATCCGCGTTTTGGCGATTCATGTACAGCCTAAGATTCGTCAGCTACGGAATAAGGTACGTCTTGGGGTTGAGAGAGTTACGTGTGGATATTCGACATGAGATCGTCGAGTCCGTGGTCATTGATCTTGCGCTTTGTTGGGGTGAGCATAGTGTGTGCACTGGGACGACTCCTTGGCATAAGGAAACGCATTGCTCTTGAAGATCGTGGAGAGGAATCCATCACCTCAATTTACCAAGATATGTTGGAGAAAATGTTAAACCGTGTTCGGGTCACTTAGAAGTAAGTGACCGGAAGGCTGCCGCGAGCTCGAGTGTCTGTTTGTATTGTGGTGTGAATGGTGGTATTGACACACCAGGATAAGGCCTCAACACAACACGAGCACCAGAATCCCCTCTCAGTGCCCCGAGGCTGGGATTGTGATACTTTTGACACAATTAATGCATACAGGAAGGCTATGAGTTCTCACCACTGAACAAGATCATATCCAATATCTTTGCACTGCAAGAAAATAATAGCACGAACTCCATGCCCAGAATGCATACGCAATGCCAATTACCCAATGACACCTCCCAATCCTTGTTTCCTACCCAACACATACACTCTCTTAAATTATAAGCATGCCAATAAAGGCGACCATTGCAGCGAAAGCCGAGCCTTTCATAACAGCCTCATTCTTTGGTGCCTCGCTGCTGCTCTTGGATGAAGGCTGGTCACCCTGAGTGAAACCACCAATGCCTGTCGACGCTGGCCCGGCTGCACTTGATGCCTGGTTTCCGCCATTGGAGCCTCCTTGGTTGGAGCCGGAGTTCCCAGTATTACTTCCGCCACGCGATCCATCGGTTCCAGGGCCAGCACCCGTCAGACCTGGGACGGTCGCGACTTGACTTGTCGCTGCACCTTTGGTGGAGCTTTGTGTTCCGGATGGCTTGGCAGCCTTCGGGAAGTCCTTGCTCATGTCGGTACCGGTGCCAAGGAGTGATTTCAAGACCGTGGGATCATTAGTCAACGAGATGTCGCTCTGAACCCCGTTGGTGCCAGTGTATGAATATGAGGTTGAGCCCGAAACCTTGGCTCCAGGGGGTGTCTGGTAGCATTGAACGTTTACATCGCTGTACATGGCGTAATAGTAGCCGTTCGACTTGACATCTTGTGTGTTCCAATCTATCAATCCTCCCGCCCATGCAATGGTGCCCTGCCCATTCTTCGGAAGACCTGCTGGCCAGAGGGAGAGCTCCACACGCGCAGGGGTTTGTGGGTAATGGTATTGGTTGTCGGTCTTGTTGAAGGTGGCAGACTTCTCCAACTTCCGCATCACGGTACCGTCTACCGACCACGTAAGCTGGTCCGGCTGCCAATCCACCTCGTATATATGCCAGTCACTGAACGTATCACCTTTCGATACTGTAAGATTCTTTCCGTTCTCATCTGCATCCATTAGACTAAAGCTCAGGACAATGCCAGAACACTTACAATTTGTGATGCCTTGGAAATAGAAATTGGACTGCGCAATCTGCAAATCAGTACCGACGAACTCAAAATCAATCTCGTCTTTGACGTCCGATAAAAGAATGAAGGCTGAAACGACACCGACACCTCGGCTTGACTTCATCCTTGCAGATATTTTCCCGTACCAAACGTAGTGCGTGCTAGCCAAAAGAGTCCCCGATGCACTTTGGCCATCTTCTGACAAGGTCAAGATGATCGAATCGTTCCCTGGCGCTTCCAGAGGTGTTCCACTCGATACCCAATTCGCTTTCGATGCATCCCCCAGGTATTCTGTGTTTGGGGTAATACCATCCAGCGTCGTCAATTTATAATCTTGAGTACTGCATTGTGGCGCCGGCACGCATGATTTGAGTGAGTTCGAGTATTGGGGATCGCAGCCGCCTAGACAGTACGCTCCCACACCGCATTGGCCGTATTCTGGAGGCAATTTTTGATCAGCATGTCATTCAGTAGGCAAACGAGATGGCTTTGACTAACGCGAACAGCATGGCAAGCTTTCTGGGCAATTACTGCCAGCCCCACAACTTGTACCAGCGCCTCCCCCACTACCCGCTTGACTGCTGGACTGAGCGAGAACGGTCGAAGCAGAGAAGAGGACTGCCGCAGCAGAGGCCCGAAAGTGCACCATTTTATCGTGATTAATGATTAGTATTTCCAATTACATATAGTGATGCGATATAATGTTTGGTATATTAGGCTGAGTAGATTGGCGATGGAATGGGCGCAGGTGCGAAAATACCAGTCTCTCCTGCCGACTTGAATTTAACGAGAGTGAAAGAACAAGGAAAGGGTCAAAGGCGAGCGCAACGAAGGACCACCAATACCGCTCCCTTGTAGATAGATCAAACTCGCTGAACGAAAGTGGAGATTTGCAAAAGTCGCTGTTGTCGCCTCGTCGTCGTCGTCGAGAGAAGAAGCAAGAAAAAGAAGGCTGCAGGTCGTTCAAACGGGGGGGGAGGCTACAGGAATGCGCTAACGGCTTTCATGGGCTGATACGAAGAAAGCGTGGCGCTGGTGAGCTATGATTGGTGGGGAGCCTGAGGACCGGCAGGAATCTGGCGAACTGCAGCCGTTCATGGCTGATTAAGCTTTTAAGCTTTTCCTAAGAACAGGGAAATAGCGGAAGCCATACGGCTGTCTGCTAATACTCCGTATCCGCTTACTGTATTATACCTGCACCTGTAAGATACGGGTACGGAAGATACGCAGTACAAGGTGATACTTGCAAGCCTCATATGCAATGAGGAGAATAACATGAAGGGGCTGACTGCGGAAGCCGAGTCGCTGATTTGAGTGAGCACCATACAGTTACAGCTTGCTTCTCTTGCATCTCCCCGTTCAACGTGCTGATACGCGTTTCCTTTTCCGATGAACCTTCCTGCCATGCGACCCCTTGGGAGCGATATATCTCGTGAGCTGCACGTGTGATTACGTGTTGGTCCAAGTCGCATATTAAAGAGGATCTCATCAGTAGGATTCCAGGGACACAAGTAAGAGGCTCGGAGTCGCACGAATACGAAGTTGCACACGGTTCGCCTCATTCTATTAAAAGCACGCTTCCTGTAGAGGCTTGCGCAGTACCAGTGCTCAAAATTGGGCGGTTTCCGCGTCGTTCTGACGATGCTCAATCTTGCTGCCAATGTTCGAGGCCTAGCCCGAATCCAGTTCGAGTATGCAGATCTTTTTGGACAGGACTGCTGACGTTAAGATTTACCCTCCAATCCCACATATATATTTCTATTCGATGACCTTGTGAGAGGAAGTGGTTACTTTACATATATCGAACACTAATTACTAACTGCAACATGGCTGGCTTCGTGCAGCATTTGCACTATCGGCAACTGGACGCCGAAGAGGATGCTATCCGCCTCATGCCAGGAGTTGACACGTCTCTTCAATTCCCTGAGTCCTCTTTATCCATGATGTCGGAAGACGTGCTCTACGATTCCACATTGCCATATATGAAGGCATCACCTGAAAATGACATCTCGGACCAAACCTCTTTCCCTCAGATCCCAGATTCTCCTAGGACAGGAGACGTACCCGTCTTCGATCTTGCTTCGTATCATGCCGATGGAGACCAATGGTATACAGCATTGGATGAAGGTATCGGTTTATCGCCAATGCCTCCAATAGAGCAAGATCCATTTGCGAGCCTTCTGGCTCCATTCTCTTCCGATACCACATTTCCATGGGTGGACTCATATCCAGACGTCTCTGGGTTCAATATACTAGAAGTTAGCTTAGGGACCTCGAACCAGGTGAAGTCGAAACTATACCAATTCCCTTCCCAAACTCCGCCTACTCATCCAAATACCTCCCGTCCTGCAGCGGCATCCAACAACAGTCTCGATACCGACAGTCAACGCTGGTATGCAACGCAATCGAGATCCCGAGCAGCGGACCGTTGCTTTGTCTACGGCGTTTTGTCAACCAAGATATTCTGCCGTCCATCTTGCGCGGCAAGACGCCCTTCACGTAAACATGTCAGATTCTTCCCCTTCCCAGGTGCAATCGAAGCCGCTGAAGCAGTCGGTTTTCGACCATGCAAGCGTTGCATTCCCAATGCCATTGGTGCGAAAAGCACTGCCGTCCTTGGCATCTGTAAAGCCCTTCGCTTGGTCATCGCCAACGCCTTCAGTGAAAATAACGTCGAAAAGAAAGTAAACATGAAACTGGAGTCATTGGCGAAGTCCGCTGGGCTAAGCATTTTCCACTTCCACCGAACGTTCAAAGCCACGACGCGAATCACGCCGGGAGACTTCATATATGCTTGCCGTTCGCTTGCCTTGCAAGACACTCTCGGTAGAGACCACGCCCAAGGGTCGAAAAGATCTATTGACGCCGTGGCACTGGTCGAGGAATCACCCTGGTGGAGCATACGTTCGGCCCGGAAAGCACTAGGTGGTATCAGCCCAACGGAATATGCAGCTGGAGCTACAAATATAGAAATTCGATATTGCTTCATCAGCACGCCTCCTGGGCCCATATGTGTAGTCTACTCACCGGGCAATGGGGATGACGAGATGAAAGTACATGCTGTGCTACTAGGAGAAGACGCCGAAGCCCGAGCCTGCGTACGATTTCCAACAGCGGCCGCATCTCATCAACATTTCGATTGCGTAGCAGGACATATAGAAGAGCTCGAGGAGGGAGGCAAAGATCGCGATACAGAATTGCCTGCCGAGCATCTTATAGTGCTCTGGAGGGCGAGGGTTTGGCTCAGACTTATCCAATCATAAAAGGATCAGAACCAAAGAGCCAACGCTATACTGCCATACACATACCATGATGGTGACGGGAACAAAGCTTCCACAACGAGGGAAGACCTCGTCCAACTTTTCTCACTATCTCGCTCTAGCTGGACATATGCCACCCAACGTATGCTATCCTGAGCTTATTGCACAGAGGTTGAGACGTCCCCTGCGATTACTATAGCTCTCGCTACCCCATATCCTGGCAACTCGGGCACCCGTTTCAGGGGGGTTTGCCAAGGCGCTAGTCGATGCCCCTGAAACGAGTGCCCAGAAAACTCCTCTGATGTTGTCTTGCTACTATTATGGGGGTAGCTAAAGAGCATGAAGAATGCGGGCATCTGCCCCCCTATATACATTCTTTCACCGCTAGTCCATCACCCCTCATCATGCCCTGCCAGAAATATGGGATATGCTGACGGTGACAAACCTCACATCTACACAATAATGGCTAGGTATGTAGCGGATAGATACAGCTGCGGCTTAAAAATTTCTGAAACGGATACCAATGTCGAGGAATGTCGGACGCTCGTATCGACAAGAAGTGGAGCATACCTAGATCGACATTGCATTCGTGGGATTGCATCATACTTTAGACCAACTCAATACGAGAGGAGCTGCACCTAAGTTGGGGGCCTCCTTATGAGATAAACTCGATTTTGTTATCGTCGAATATAAAATCTCCCCCACAGCCAACACGTGCAAACAAAACATGAAAGCATACTTTTAGTGTTCAACCTCCTATCCGTCTTTCTCTCCAAGCCTCAGCTCCTCAGCCACAACACTGAAACCCACCAAGCACTGCCACCCTCCTACCAAAAAGCTCGCTGCGATTCCCAGCTGAGGACAACTCCTCATAAGCTGCGATCGCCTCATTTGGTCGGAAACTGCTAGTCCAGCATGGCCCCAACTATGCATAATCGGAGTGCGGTCTTCCTCAGCAACAGTTGCGATTCACCTCTTTCGTCAGTAGCTGCAGTAAATATGCCTGTACCCCCATGACCCATGTTGGTATATCTGTCAGGAGCGGAGTGGACAGATCCTACGCTCCACCACCCCCAAAGCTATGTATGCCACATGCTCCATCATGTACTACCTAAAACCACCTCAGACAACTAGGTAGCTCTAAGAAACATGAAAACCCACACAAAGTAATCCAGTATAGGAGTAGCAGATTTATCCAGAGTCCGCCGTAGAATATTCTGTACGAGTGCAATGAGTACAATTTTATGGTACAGGATCTATGCTAGGCTAGGCTAAGGGGTCTGTAAGGACCGTGGGTTGCGCGCATTAAGGGACAGAATTAGACATTAGGTTTCCCTCTTCTCTATAAAGACAGTCATTGATGGCCGTTACAGTACTTTCAATCATCCGCGTTAGAAGTATCATGAAACCCCCCATGTCGTGGAAAAGACTCGTGGCCGATAGGCGAAATTAGCGAGTCGTGAGACTTTTTCTCGTACAACATACACAACCGACCCCCAAGTAAGCCTGTTTCGCAGATCACCATATCTTACACACGTTCGTCATCAGGTTTTCATATCCTGTGGCTGCCATTCTCGATATGGGTGGGCCTCACTTCCCTATCGTCTGTGAGCAGAGACGAGACGGAAAAGGAACTGTTGCGAGCCGCTATCGGCTTGGACTTCGGGCCTTTTGCCGTGTTGATTGGCGTGAAGCTCCGGCTAGCATCGGTGAACGCGCTGACGGCACTGTATGGAGCGGCACTGCTGGGTGCGGAGGACGGAAGCCTTAACATTTCTGGACTACCCCGAGGGGTAGGAGGATATCTCGAGCCTGACAGTGCATGTGCGCGACACCACGCTTCTTCCAACGTCGCTGGCGATAAGTTACAGCCATAGCTAAGGGCAATGGTAGACCAGAATTGTAAGCGGTGTTCTTCGTAGATCCGATCAAGTCTTGCAATATCAACAGACTCCTTATCATCGCCAAGATCACCCATCTCCGTAACCAGTCGTAATCGCTGACTCTCCCTCCGATGAAGGCTGGAATTTGGCTTAGGTAGCAAGTTCTTGTGATTTTGTGGCACCCCAGAAGCCTCGCTGGGAATGAACTCGATGATTTCTGGTGGACTTGACGGAGAGGAGAAGGACGGTAGCTGCCTCTGTGGGGTAGTAATCGCACGCCTAGTCTTCTCTGAGGGAGGGGCCGATTGCCGTTCGTGTGGAGACGTTGATGGCTGGCGACGGCTCTTGCTGCCAAGGGAAAGCTGGTGGTAGTGGAGTCGGCAAGCTAGCTCTGTCTTCTTGAGTTGGGCAGCGATGTGTTTATATGGCATTTTGTGTTCCCGGGTTTCAATGAGATAGGCTTCCTATCGTTCTGTCAACCATGGTCCAGACTTCTCGAGGTTGATGGCTTACCTCTGCATCAGACCAAGCTCTACCGCCACCCGTTGAGACAGTCTTCCGATGTCGGTGCACTATTGGTACGCTGAGGGTTTGGTCCTCATCAGCAGACAAGGAGTTCGTCATCGTAGGCTTCTGCGCTGGTGCCTGCAAGTGTGCGTACTCGGACATATCGGTGCTTGCTTCCGCGTGACGTTTGGAACGTATGGTAAAGCGCAGCTGTGGGAACCTCAGCTTCGGGTAATTGCTGGCTCTTGCTGGTATGTAGTTGGGAATCACTAGAAGTGAGAGTATTACGAGAAGCCTGCGCGGATGACGGTGCGATTTGACAGCTATGGCCCAGCCAGTATAAAACAGAAGGGATTAGTGTATTGTTGATTATGAACACCGAATAGTCCAGCGTTAATGTGTCGAGGAGGGTCCGGCAGGAGGGTCCAGATTCATGTATATGTACGCTGCGGGAGACGTTTGAACGTTTCCTCGAAGGACATGGATGGAGTATATGACAAGATAGCCCTTACATTGCTACTTGACTCCCAGTGGTGGTTAAATGGGCCGCGCAGACTGTTCCTTGGAAGTTCAGGACAGTAAGGCGGTCGACCTGCTGCTGCTGACAGTGCGGAAGGCGCGGAGGAGGGCAGAAGAAAAACGAGCGTATGAGGAAGCCAGCAGGCAGGTGCATGTCAGCGCCATATCGAAGGTGAGATACTCGTATATTTGAAGTCGGTGTACGGCGTAAGGCACCGTCGATGGGGAAGCGGTCGAGCTTCCTATGAAGCCGCACAACAGAGTAGTTGACCAATGGAGTCGAAGTGAGGTTACGAAACCAGACCAAGATCCTTCAGATTGCGTACTAAGCGGACGCCGTCCCGTGTTTGAAGGAGATATCGCGTTAGCCGGATGGGAGCATACTTGCGATCCTTCCTTATTGGCCCACCGTAGTCGATAAAGATCTAGCAACAAGACACTGATATAGTGATGATGCAACCAATTGTATACACTATTGACGTTGGCACCTACATATAAATGGAACAGAGTCTGCGAACATGTACTTGACTTCCAAAGATGAACGTAGGGAACTCTAGACGAAGGCATATGCAGGATCAATCAACAGCAAAGCAAGCGCACAAAAGCGCAGTCTTCAGCGTAGGCATGTCCAAGCGCTGACCAACAAGGTCGCACGGAGGATTCGATAGGCTTGAAACAGTGACAACGATAGGGAACGTTGCAGCCTTGTTTCACCTTGTACCTGAGCTGCTCAAAGGGGTAATTCTGCACCCTTCAGAAAGTTCAAACCCCTGGCGGCGTCGTTGGCTCGTACACTACCAGACTGATACTGCGTCTATACAGCTAGCCAACGGATTCCGAGACGGAATCAAAGTCTGATGGTGCTTTGTGCCTCAACATCGTAGCCTCTAAGCGACTGATCCCGCCAGCCGTGTCTTTGAGGGGTGCGGTGGAGTAGTAGGCACGTTGGTGAGATGGTCGACGGAGACCGAAGTAACGGAGTTGCTTTTCGATGAATTTGAAACGCCTTAGTGGCCAGATCTGCGCCATCTGCCGAGGGGCCAAGGTTAAAAGGGGCTAAAAGGGGCTAAAAGGGGCCAAGTGCAAGAGCGAACGTCAGTCCATCAAAGTACCCAACATGTACCTACCACAACATCCAATCCCCTGCCTTCCACCATTCAATTCTCTTTGGAGCGTTACATTCAACGTGAGAGCAGGCACTTGGTCTTACTTGAGCTTACATGTTCATGCATCGTTCGCACCTCGTCGGACCTGCCTCGAGGAAGTATGTCTTGGCAACTCCTCTCTGCGACAGGTACATATGACTTGGCACGGACACGACTTCTCGACCCCAGCGCACCCATGCGGAGACCCCCTCTCCCCTTCTCGAACGAGTCGGGACTGACCCCGCATTCTGCTTCTGGAGAAGTACCTCCGGAAATGGCAACTCGCTGCCATTGGCGCTGGGATACATAGTTACTTGCACCGGCTTCGCTGTGGACCAATGCCCATGTATTGCCACGCCCTCGTGATGCATCTGATCTCGTCTCCAACAGGAGTACAGGCAATGAAGCCGTACACTATCAACTCGTCATCCTCATCAATGCTATCGATCCGAAGACTTCGAATCCCACACCGGTGAATACAGGCAGCTCGGCAGGATGGACTGACAGAGTCTGGAGTCCCCTGACCCCCAGATCGACACGGGCGGTCTGATCGGCTTTGACCTCAATCCTCCACACGTTGGAACTACCCGCGGTGGGGGCTTGGATGACGCCGATTGTCCAATAATTGTCAGACCTGAGGGCTTGCACTGCCGTCCTCGCTTCATACCGCCCGCCGCTACCATGTCGTGAGTGAAGCTCCTGTGGCTTTCCTCGTCCAAGCCGCTTCGAATCATGTCGCTTGCCGTGCTGCCATGTTACACTCGCCACTGTCACTTCTACACACTTTACTACACTACTAATATGGCGTTGGCGGGTGCAGTTCCAACCCCAGACGACCCGTCAGACCTCTTCCGACCACCAGCCCACCTCAGATGATACAACCTCAACCGCAACAACTATCATATCCATACGCTCAGTCGCCCTATGCGCCGCACCCGCAGCAACTCACACCAGCTTATCAACAACCTCATCAGCACCAGCAACAGCCGCTCTTAGCGCCACAACCTCCGGCCAACTCACCACCCACGAGAAAGCGCAAGGCCCCAGGAGCGTCTCCTTACGCCAGCATGTCAGCTCCATCAGCAATGTCGGCCACCGGTCTTGGAGACCCAAGTGGTTTGGGGGAGCAAGTCGACGAGCTGGGTGAGGAGTCTGCCCCAGCGCCTGCACCAAAAAAGAGCAGAACGAATACGCCATGGAGTGCTGCGGAGGAACAACGTTTGAAAGTAATGAGGGAAGCTGGAAATACCTGGGGAGAGATCGCGAAGGTGAGGTGGAGTCATTACCGTCAGGTTGCGGCACACGCTGATGAGTGGGCAGACATTCCCAAACAGAACAGAAGGAAGTGTGAAAAAGCACTGGTATAAGGTAGCTTACATCGGGACGAGGAGATGTCAAGAGGCTAATTGCAGACCAGGACATGCATTATGCCGAATTTGCGGAAGACGATGTAAGCCGCCTTAGCGTCAGGTGATTCACGAGTCGCTAATTTAGGAGGGTCAGAGCGCAGCCTTGCTCGCAGCGATCAAGGATTACGAGGCGAGCAAGTGGAAGGTCATTGGTCAAAAAGTTGGGAAGCCAGCTAAGGTTCGCTCCATCAGCAGCACTCCGAGACAGAGTCCGTTCGCTTACTTGTTGCAGGCTTGCGAGCAGTATGCAAAAGAGCATTTCGGAGGGAAAACCTGATATCTTCATGCCTCTGTACAGGTTGAGTTGTTGTCGCCGTTTCACGAGATACCCGCGGCCGTTCCTGCGGCCACCACTTTGCATAGTGAAGAATCTTCAATGAGAGATCGATGCATCGATGTTAGCATAATGAACATAACCGCATCCTTAGCGTTCAAGTCTTCACGTCAATCTCCTACTGCACATGACTTTCACCAACCGTCATCTTGTAACACAAGACCTCACCCGTTCGCAGCAAGGACTTCTCCTCTCCGCCTCATCGCCAATTATAAAGCCATCAGCCAACCCACCTTGTTTTCAGACCACATTAGTCACACTCTCGTCATCCGACATTATTCTCCTAAAGCATCTCCAAGGTAACAGAGCCCTCTTCCCTCTGAAAAGAAAGCGGCGAACATACAAACCCCTTTCATCCCAATACTAAGACTAATGATCGTATCCCTACCACAAAGCCACAGCAGCATTCTCACCCCACATGATAACGATAGCGATTATCCTTTCATTGCCAGCGATGATCATTTAATGTATTAGACATAGGTAAATCCTCAGTGTTTCTCGTTATGTAGGATATTATTAGAGCTAACCGGATATACGATAGCGTCTCTCCTAGCATTCTAGACAATAGGTTTATCATTCTACTTCATGAAACCTCTGCCATCCATGGCGCGGCGCTGCAATCTATGCTTCCAAATGAACACTATGCGCGCCTGAAATGCACACGCTCTAGTATGCATCTTCGACCGCTATCCCCACTCTTCACCCCAAGCCGTTCTGTGCTCCCCCATCCATGCCGTCTGAGTGGCATCATATTCGTCTCTCCATCTACGAAGCCGCCTTTCCAAATCGCTAAAGTCTACGAGCAGATCCTTCGAGCATTCCTCGAGGATAGCTTCGAATGCGCACTTAAGATACGTCTGAAGATGGGCATACATCGAGTTCTCGTAGAGATTGGATCGTGACCATCTGTTCAATATATCTCTCAAGACATCCACAGTATGCTCTCGCAACAAGCCAGTGGACTTTTGGGACGACCGATAGACGACTTCCAATGCTGATATCAGCTCCGCGAAGAACTCTTCCTTTGTATACTCGTCGCCACAACATGGATGGAAATTCACATTCTGGTGCAAGCTAACTACCTGGCAACCCACCAGATACGCTTTCAGCGACCGCTCGTACCGCTCGGCTGCTATTTGGGGGAGACGGTCTATACCGTATTTTTGCGCCAGGATGTACATCTGGATATGCGTGTTGAGCTCGGCTGCGAACTCGAATTTCGCATAGTCGTCTGGGAGGGTGAAATAGTCTAGGATATAGAGGTATCTTAGCATTTTGTCTACGGCCCAAGCTTCATCGTTTTGGAGGGTGATGTGGGGGGATGCTGTTGCCTATATTGGAAGTGAGCGTTGCTATATTATTGGTGAGTGGATATGGATACTCACTGAAGAATGGTCCTGACAAACTTCGGCGAAGAAAGTTGAGCGAGCACAGATTATGGCTGTGTGCACTTGCCATGATTTCTCACCGCAGGTGATGGTCAGATCTGAGTTCATGCCGAATCTGAATAATCTGGGAAGGAAAGGAAGGTTAGTATTCTTTGTCTAGATGGAGTGAGGTTTGGACTGTCTACCTACCTATCGTAGCGCTGGGATAGGTCGTCGTCGTTGACGTTATCTGGAGATGGTGGTTGATCGACTGACATGTTTTTAGCTGTGGGTGGTGTGTGGTGGGGAGGCAGATATTTGTTTTATGGAATGGTGTTGGTGTTGGATGTGTTGGATGGATGATAAAGGGATATTTTATCAACACATGAGGAGTGATGAGTTGTGAGCAGTAGGTTTATGTATGTTCTTTTAGTGGTGATGATGTTTTCGTGTAACACAGGATCATTTGAGATAACAGTGAGATGTGGACTTGGGAGGGATTGCCATCTCAAGAAGTTGTGATCGGCTCGATGCTGGGCCACTGTTGTATCAAAAGACGATACCTTTCGAATGGTATGTTTTCCATTATCTGAGTTACCTACGTTACCAACACCTACTACGAAAATACATAGCAAAACACCTCATTCAATAAGACTTCTATACACACCCCCACAACCACTCATCCCCACCTCCACCCCCCCGCCCACACCAAAACCCAAACCCTTAACAACATCTTCCTCCTCGCTACCGTCCTCGCTCCTCCACTTACTTGCTCAAAATCCAACCATGCCTCCAGCTCAGTAACGCTGCCGAGCCCAAGCTCGGACTGATCTGACGCTGATACCTCATCGTTTCGAATTCTCGCAACTCCCATTCTCATGTCCTAGCTGCTCACTAAACCCTCGCTAAATCCCTTTCTTTATATAAATATTCCGCGTTATCTTCTTGTATTGCGCATCCCCAGCAGCGCGTGCAATATCACCCTTTATAAACCCTCCACACCCACTGAGAAACTTGCATCTTTCCTCCATCCCACCCATTCAAGATTCCCATTGTGGGACATTACCCAAAATAGTATCATTCCATGTTCTATCATTCGCGATATCCTACGTGCTGTCAGCCGTCTTTCGATACGTTCGTCACTAGCACTAGCACTAGCACTATCACTGTCTTTCCTTATTCAAGTCGCTGCTCTAAATATTCTACTCTGATAACACAAGCCCGTTATCAATCTCCCAGAGGCTTCTCCATTCTCGACTTCTGTGCCGAAGATTTTGTCCTTGAGAATTTGGCTCTTGATTGAGGGAAGGGGTTTGTTTCCGGAAAGTACCTTAGTGGCCACGCATCACACACAGAATCATTGGACTTCGCATTCGCGTTCAATAACCTGTAAGACCTAATCAATTCATCCCCAACTTTACTCTTCCAAAAATGCAAAGATGTAAAAATGTAGTCCACCCCTCTCTGTTAGATGCAAAATCCACCTATTCCCTCTTGTACAACATCATATTCTCGCTTCCCCCCAAGGCTAGCCCTTCCAATCTCAACCAACTCCTAGAACACCACAGCCATCTTCCCAGCTTATCCACTTGAGTTCTCTTGAAATCGACTATACTACAGGTCCCCCTGCTCCCTATCGAAACCAAGCTTCCTTCCTTCATCCATATCTGAAATTTTCTACCTCAGATATTCAATTCATCTCCAATCTCCTGCCGAATATTCCAAGCCCAAGAAACCCCACCCATTACGCTCCAATATCATACCTCTCCTAACTACCTCAAAGTTTTCAAGTCCGTGAGGAGTATCTTAGTAGGATCCACACACCCCGATCTCCCTTTATTTCTCCATAGAGCTTTTCCTTTCGGGTGAGGATCTTTGCTCAGAGCCTTTTTTGCGATAGAACGGCATGCGCTATATTCCCCAATATTCGCAAATATGAAGAGGCGAGGTAGAATAGGCACTGCACCTTTGTATCCCCTTATCCCCACTTCTAGTCTGTTTGTGCTTGTCCTATATAGTTGCACGAAATATCCTCTTCCATTCTCTGAATCTCTACCCCAGCGGCAGCTATGATCTCCACGCCTCAAACCTCGCTTGCGTCTTTGGAATCAGTATGACTGGGAAAGAGAGAGCCTACACTCTCTTGCAGCCTTTATACGAGGCCCGCAGGACGCTCGAGCAGACACGACGAGACGCGGCCAGAATCTCCCAATCACATCGATGCATTGAGGGCGTTTGCAGCGGCCACACCTCGTGGAACCGGCGGAGGCGAGCGTCCCGCCGATGAAGTCAGCAAGGCCTCAATTCAAGACGTTGCACTTACGGTTCTTCGCTTTGGAACAAGGCAGATAATGCGAGAAAGGGCAAGAGCGGGCTGCGAACGGTTTGGAAGGGGAGGCTGAGCGGCAGCGGGGGCAGGAGGAGCTTTGCTTCAGTTAGCAGTGACGGTGAGTCGATCGTTCAGACGATGCTTACAAAGCGGCCACCTTGACTGCGAGGCATGACGACGAGCGAGAGCACCGACGGCGTCGATGCAGAGGATCGAGAAATGAGTCCTAATTCTTTTTCTCTCCACCCCTTATTCCCCAGCCCCCAGTCCTTTCATGCTCATCATCCATATTTCCACGAAACATCGTCTTCCTTCGCTTCTCTATATCGTACCTCATCTCCCACTATCTCATCCACCTTCTCGGCTCGCTTGCTTCTTATGCATCACCACCCTTTTTTTTGAAAAACCCTCCTCCTCTTCCAGCCTCCTAACCCTCTCCCCCTCTATCCCACACTCTCCGCATCCGCACCAATATCCGCTTCATCCCCAATAGTCGCAAACGTAATTTCCATCGCTTTGACTACACAACGCCTTCTACATCCTTGCCCCCCTCATGCCTATCCCTCGTCCCTTCGCACACATCGTCCAGAATTGCATAAAATATCCTCCTCTCCCAAGTGCTCTACCTCATCACCAGCTATTCCAGCACCTTTCCGCAACAAAAAACCTCCTCCTCTTAAGTCTTCTAGTCCCTTCCCCTTTCCACGAAGATTCCGCATCGACTTTCATTTTCACTTCATCTTCTTATCTAAAAACTTAACGCTCAGCTCGGCCACTTGGCCGAGTTTGGTCCAATATTTCGAAACAAACGAGGCAGTTACTTTCATCTTCTTAGCTATTTACTCGGCGTCGCGAGACGTGGTTTTATTTGTATATATACATATGTTAAGTAAAGTGCTAATACAGTTTCGAACCTCTGCTGTTAGGCTGTCGAGATTTGTCCGCTTTGGGATATTAATTTGATCAATGGAAGCTGATTGTCGGGTGAGGTATGAGAGATAGTTTGAGCCTGTGATAGGGGATGAAGGGAACATGTGTGATCTACAACGACCTTTTGATCTGCCGAGATACTCAAGCCCATTTGAGACTCTCACTCGGTGGGATGGACGAAGCACGTACGGTCTGCTTTGGGATTTCTGGTAGGGGTAGGCATAATGGTTCTGATGAGGGTTGGATGGGTGATAAGGATGATATATATATAACTAATCTTGAGCTCGAGGTGATCGACAATCGTAGTAGGATGAAATGTTAGTATATGAGTCAGGACAAAGCTGACGAGATTGTAGAGACAACTGAAGTCTGATGGACATCTAAACATCGTGTTCTTATTCGTGTTTTACTTATGAGATGGATACACAGGTGACAAAGTATGTTCACGATGTGGCTGACTGAGATGTTTCTGAGTGAACTCATTTGAGTGAAAGCTGCATGACCCTCAAACGAAAATATGATAGATAGTCAAAAAAGGACGATTCATGCCTATATGGTCAGGCTATGTAGTTGTTAGCGGAGTGACGTTCTGTAGATGAATGGAATTCTTGGATGCAGATGCGAGGTTGAAGACAGGGTTCGTAGTAGGAGTTTAAGCGGTGAATATTGAATAATGGAAGACACGAGACCTCAGCAAAACATCACCTCACTTTGCTAAATCAGCTATGGGCGATACTCGACAAAGCAGATTCCAAGTCTTCCCAGGGCCCGTCACATTCTCATACAAATCTTAGCGCCAGGTCCACTGCTTCTCTTCACTTGGCGTGCAAGATCCACCATAGTAGCTTTGAGCGATTTGCGATCCAGCTCACCACGTCGCAGCCTCCGGCCAGTAAGGTTCTCAACATCCGTAATCCAGATCTCGGTCATGGGCTTCTTTGACTGTAGCAACCCAAACGGCCCAAGGAGATCTTTCGTCAACAGCGGCCTAGGTATGCTGGTGTCCGGGCCGCCGCCGGTGGGTGGTATCCTTTTGGAATTGCAAACGATCTCGATAGAGTGCAGTTGGATGAGGGAAGCTAGAGCGGAGCATAAGCCCTCGATGTTCTTTTGCATTTTGGCAGCGGCTTTTTCGATAGTGCCGCAGCTGCCCATCCGTCCGATGTAGGGATTGTATTTCCAATTGATTTCGATGCAGAGGTTCTGAATACGTCGGTGGAGTTTTCTATTTGGATGAAAAGGGTTTTTGTCGCTGCAAAAGGATTCTCCGAGAAAGTGGATCTCAATTCATGCTGATGTTGATGGGGAAAGTAGTCTCAGCGTAGAAAAAGGAGGATGCTTCTGTATAGATTTCGGAATTGGTGTAAAAGAGATTCAGAGAACTTGGGTTCTCCGCAATTTCGGTGGCCTCAGTTGGGAAAATGAGACGATAGATCATTCTCCGTAGCTCTGGGGAGAGTCGAAGAAAGCCGCAGCCAGATGCCTGACCGGAGAGAGCCATTGAAGAGGCCATTGACAATGTGTTCGGTCACGTAGGTGAAGCGACTGGAATTAGAAGACCTTGCGGATGTAAGTGAAGGTGTCTGATCGTTGATGATGGCTCTGAATATCGCTGAGGATTCGGACAGTAGTGCTTGATCGTTGGTAATGTGTATTGAAGTTCGAAGACGGGTGGAAATTTCTGTGGGTCAGCTAGCATTAAGAGTCAGGGACAAGAATAAATGGGAATATATTACTGAATTGACTATGCAGGCCCACTGGCTTTCTGCACATGTCTGACTCATGTGCACAAATGTGGGATTAAGGCTCACATGAGTCTTTCACATAACATACTGATATAATGGTATCATGCTACCTTCTGTTGGGATTGTTGGTGTGAGACTGGGTTGTGACTTGATTTCAAGGAGGACCTTTTAGAGACTGATTCCATTTCTTGCCCTCAATCCTGTGTGGATTCTTTCTAGGGATTGGTAAGAGGAAATCTCCATCGTTGATTGCAAGCATCTCGATGTTCCATGCCAACTTTTTCAATGACCGCATCTCGAGTGGTTGGCGCATCAGTGCATTACCTCTGAATGCATAGGGACCTAGAAGTCCACCACCTACTCAATAAAGTTCGCTCGAGAACATCCAGAATCTTGCTGAAGCTGCACAATGCGCCAGTATTGGGTGTAGTGATCTTCGCTGACCCTCTCCCCTGCTCCGATTTAGTTGACTCAGCGTTGCTTCCTTCCTCTTTCTGAAGCATATTTGACTTTTCCGTCGGTCCCTTTTACTTTTCCCAAATCAGGAGTGGATGTGGTTGATCATCCTGATCTTGAAGATCTTCGTTATCATCTTCCTCCTCGTCTCCGATAAAGGTCTATTCTTTAGTTAAAGGACTGGGATTTTTCTGGTAGGATCTTGGAGTTGACTTTAATGGGGTGTTGCGTCCTGGCTTGGATCTCTTTTTGGTGCCGGGAGGTGTTGCTGGGTTTAGGGCCACTGCTGCCGCCCGAACTGCTGCGCTTTTCTTTCCCCTAAGATATCCAGCTCGCTGGTGATGAGTTATTACAGCGAGGTCGGCCTCTGTCTTATCCTGCATTATTATTGATGTGAGCGTTGATTAAGATTAGAACTCTGAGTTATTAGCGACGAGAACGTATGTTATAGATTAATGTCAGCGTGGTTGTGGTGATATGTAGAAGGGATGGTGGTGGTGAGGTGAAAGGTGTCTAATGCGGTCTGAGGAGTCTGCTCGATCCTTAGCAAAGACTCGGCAAGCAAATCGTGATACAATCAATCATATATGTATATAGGAACATACTATAATCACCGAAGATGTGCTCCTCGTACAAAAACAAAGACAGAAGACTATAAGAGACCGAACGCAGTCATCACCATTCACCTCAAAATAAAGCCTAAACCGTTCCCTCGGACGAAACTCATCGCACCATAGGAGAAATCTTGGAGCTTACCATGAAATATACTCGACTGTCTCTCACACCGCACGCTAGCTCGTCTCTCCAATTTACTTATTTTCATACATTAGCATTTCGAAAGATGATGAGCCGAAGTGAGAGACATTTTCTTCAAAATCATACTTTCTATCCTCATCAAAACATTATTATCTCCTCAGCTGCTCGAAAACCCACAAATCCGTAAATCGGGGGGGGAGGGGGTTTCGATAACGTATTAGCTACCTACCTTTCTGAACGTTGACGGGTCATAACATTTATCCACTCCTGTGTATCGATATCGAAACCATCGAAGCTCAAGCTCAATGACAAGTGTGGATAGCCGTAGACGAACACACACGAGATGTTGATCGAAGTATTCAATTGGATTGAATTGCAGTAACGCCGTAGATTAGCAGCTTATCGCCACTCCACTCCTCCATCATCGCCCAACGCTCGTTCCTTGATGGCAACATAGCCGATTCAGGAGCGTGCGTTACTGATGATATGGAACGAAGCACTTGAAATGAGTTCAGGACGGAATGTATTGTATGCAGATGTGAATAATGTGCCGAAGCCATAGAACGGACAGGTAAAAGTCCATAATACAACATTAATCTTCTGCGACCATAACCAGGTTTGCGCAGAGCTTTTCGGAATAGATCCAGTGTCGCATCACCTGCGTGCAAGCCATCCTACCCGCAGATGTACAACATAGTAGTTGAAACCCCACCGCGCAATGCAAGCCTGAGCTTCCCCATCTACATATCTCTATAACCAAACCATCACACTCGCCATATCGCAACCATCTCAAGCAAGTAAGTAACTATCACAGCGTAGGCGCCCGTCTCAATCCAACACAATACCTAACAAACAGCTGATCGAGGAAATGCTCATGTCTGATCCCCGGCGCTCTCCGTGTCGCAAACTCGTCGATGGCTTGCTGGACGCCATAGCCCTCTCTCTCGATCAAATAGCAACAGATGAAGAAGCCGGTGCGGTTGTAGCCGTAGTGGCAATGGACGCCGATTAGAGCTTCGGGGTTCAGAACTGCTGCCGTTGATGATGATGATGTTGTCGATGATGTGCGCAATCGATCGACAAGTCTGATGAATGCCTCCGTTTCTTTGGGCGTAGGTGGGATCTTGGAAACGGTCGGGAACTTGTGATATGCGATACCGCCCTCCTCCAGGCCTTTGGGGTCATAAACCGGACTTTCATGGCTGATGTCGATGATGGCTTTAATCTTCCCCTTCCAATTCCGGACGAAGATGTCGGGAGAATGTGTATCATCGATTGCTCGGAGGGTTTTCATGGCTCGGAAGATGCCAGCGATGGGCTCGGAGACGGGAGGCACGGCCTGCCATTTCGCGACGTTTTTCACGTCCCATTTTCCTTCTGTGGAGAGGTGTTGGAGCTGCCAGCCGAGGGAGAGGCGGGTGTCGACGTGTTTGGAGAGGAAGGTGTGGATTAGACCGGCTACTGTCCGGTAGGTTGCTGGGTCGTAGAGGAGGGCGTGGGAGGCGGGGGAGGGGAGGATGGAGGTTTTGAGGACTCGGCGTGTTTTGGAGTAGCTGGGGGTATCTGGCTGGGTGGGTAGGGTTTCCCCAATTACCGTGACCTCGGTCTTTGACGCTGCGTGTTGGCTTTCCTCGTCTTGTGATGGCTGTTCCACAGTATTGCCGATGAAGGGCGAATTCGCCAAGGTTGATTCACCCGTCTGCGGTCTATCAACCTTGCCCAATGCTCTGCCTATTTTGACAACTTGGTCTGTTTTGGTGATCTTGTCGCCGTCGCCTCCTACGAGGAACAAAGGTATCTTCAAGCTAGCCCATACATCCAAACCAGCCAATCCCCTTTCAGGGGTGGACCCTTTGCGGGATGGCAGAGCTCCCCACGCCATTCTTCGCCAAACGCCTGTTTGGCTCTGAAAGTTGAACTTTTCCTGTAGCTTCTTGACTTCGATGTCCGCCTCGGCTCCAACAAATCGTGCAACGCTCGCACTCTCTGGTCCTCCTCGCCTATCCCAGGTTCGCCACATGTTGAAGATTGGGGTTGGTATACGGAGTAACTTCTCGAACGTCAAGACCTGATCATCCGAAGGTGGCGTGGCTTGGGGGCATATGCCTATGAGAGCCAGGACGTTGACGGACTGGATCGAAGTTGCTACCGAGGCTGCCAAAGAGCATCCCATACTATGTCCAATCAAAATCACCCCTTGGTCCAGGTTACGGGAACACTGTTGCCTGATGACCACGCCGATAAGTTCTGCCAATGCCTTCGTTGTGTAAGCGTTCCATGACGCTGGTGAGAACGCCGAGCGCCCACATCCTGGCAGATCTATCCCGAGGCACGGCGCAACATTGACGAGACTGGTGAGAAGAGGATGGAACTGCGCCAAAGAACCGCCAAGGCCATGTATGAAGACGAGAAGAGGGAGCGGTGTTGGTTTCGAGGGTAGCTTATCGGCTTGAGGATGCGGTCTGTAGAAGGTTCGGATCGAAGGGTAGGTGGCGAAGGAAGTGGTGTAGGGTTTGAAGCTAGAGTGTTTTTGCAACAGGCCAGGATCTGTAGACTCTGCATCTGCGATGGAAAGATGTTAGATATCCTTTGCTACGCATGATCGGTCCGCGTTCAAGCATACCAAGCTTTGGGCTTCCGGTAGAGCTCGAGAAGAATCTTCCCTTGGTGGGGCTGCTATCTTTTCGTTCGCCGTACCCTGCGTCGCCCATACCTTCCTCTTGCAAGGCAGATCGTCTGCGCCATACCCGGATGCCCTGAATGAAGCCACAGAATGCGACAAGCTGTACCATGTCCGATAGACCCAGTTGACCTTGTATGACGGACCCGTATTTTCGCCGTACTAAGCCCAAACAGAAAGAAAGACCGGAACGAACAGCATTCTGATTGTCATCGAGGGCAACATCTTGAACCGAGCCAAGATGTCGCACAGCCTGAGCGGAGATGGCTCCTGTCGAGGCTCCAGCAGTACCTGCAGTGAGGACGACGTAAGATACAATTCCTTGAAGGGAGTGTGGAAGAGTCATTGTGGGAAAGGGCAATGTCGCCATATAGATTCTCGAGCTCCCAGCTCTTCGTCGTCGAGGGTGCCTATCCCATTGGCGTGCATAGGCCAATGATGACGGGTTCTGCGGGCCATCTGCAGCGATCGTTGGCTGCCGATGAAGCAGTCAAGGGTAGCCGCAGGAAAGCGCCCGCTGCGAGCACGTTGTGTGATGTGTCGCTGTAGAATCCAGATAAGACATCCTGTCACGGTTTATGCTGGGTAGGTACCTTGTATCTTTGTAGTTGCAGCTGAAGGTTCCATTAGATACACGCAGATAACGCAGCCATCATCTGCGACCAATTGATGGACGAAGGGGCGATCCCAGCAGGCTGGTTCAAAAGGCCCCATTGAACGGGCAGCGGAAGGCAAGCTCGCCTCCCCCTTAGCGGCGCCAAACTAAGCCATGCCCTGAGCAGGCTGAGCTTATGCCCCAAACTAAGTAAGGTACTTAATCCCGGTCGCTTTGACGTATGCGACACTTGGGCAGACACAGTCACACAGATCAGCACCGTGCGAAGATCCTTATTCCCCAAGGCCAGCCTAGTCCTTTAGTGAGTACCTTACCAGTAGGATAATGCATGCGCTTGGCGGCGATGTTTATCCTCGGTAGAATAAAGACACTAAAAATTGAGTGAGAAAGGGGGGACTCCCGATCACGGTAGTCCTATTCCAGTACTATCTTTGAATCTTCACTATCATCACTTCCGCCCATTAGGCTCTATCTTCCAATCTTCCAATCTTCCAAGATAGAGACCTGAATTATGCGCTGTGTTCGTCTATCATCCGAACTCCGTCCTGATCGCTCCAGTCATGACATTTACCGAGTCCCATATTTGTGGAGTATGACAGAATAGACTGGCGGGGAAAGCCTCTAAGAAATCTAGTCCTTCCATCGGGTTTCCATTTTTCCCACTTGACAGATTTTTCCTGAGGGTCACAGGACGTCAAAGAAATAAACGTCTCTTCCTGCAGAACACAATTACCTTACCCTTTACCCTTTACAGTGCACACGCCACTTGCTGCCCTTTGCTTCTCCCATTTACCTTACTTTCTACCCATTACCCGTTTTCCACTACCATGTGCTAGGTAGTTGCTTCCGACCTCGGGCCACACCGCCCAACTGCCAATATCAAATCTACCCTTCTCTTGGTACTACTACCGACCACTTCACAACCTGACTTCACTCTCTTATATCCGCATCAATCACCTTGCTGAATTTGCTCTCCTTAATTCTTCTTCTAATTTTCTTATATTCCATGCGAATGGCTCCGGCAAATGCTTACGTCCAGTGCATTTCCGAAGAACGGTTTCACCCTCCATTTTACCAGTCAGAGTCGCTGTCACACCTCCTCTACCTCTCATCACTATCTTCTCTTTTAGCCTGTGACAATGGATCCTTCAAACCAAGATAAACAGTATCAGCCCGAGGAGCCCAGATTTCTCGACTTTCCTCATCTATCGGCCAACGCCACCACCGAAGATGGGAGGCCTAGACTGAACAAGTTCTCTTCGACAATCACCAAAGATCATGATTTTCCTGGCGCACAGGTATGTCTTGGGGATTGGGCTGTTGAAGTAATCGCTCATCTCCGACCAGGCAATGTTGTACGCAGCCGGCGTGCCGGACCGGGAGTCGATGAAGAACAGCCCTCACGTCGGCGTGGCTTCAGTATGGTGGGAAGGCAACCCGTGCAAGTAAGATTGAATCCTGGGTTCCCCGTTTCATCTGGCTGACCCACAAGATAGCATGCACTGTGAGTACGATTTCATAGCATGCTCGTGTTGAGTGAATGCAACGTAAGCATCCCTTGGTAGACTCTGATTTGTGATGCGATTTAGTGCTCGACCTGGGAAAGACAGTCAAGGATGCAATCCAGAAGCAAGGCATGCTAGCCTGGCAATATAACACCGTTGGAGTCTCGGATGCCATCACGATGGGCGGTGAGGGTACGTAACAGCCTGCTACTGTGGACACTGCCAGATCTGACGTTTTAGGAATGCGGTTTTCTCTTCAGACCAGAGAACTCATTGCAGACAGTATCGAGACGGTCACGTGCGCACAATCTCATGATGCCTGCATTACGCTTCCCGGCTGTGACAAGAACATGCCGGGCGTCATTATGGCCATGGCTCGACATAATAGGCCTTCTCTCATGATCTACGGCGGCACCATTGCAGTTGGCTACAGCAAGCTCTTGCGAAAACCTATAAACATCTCGACGTGCTACGAGGCATCTGGGGCTTACATTTACAACACGCTGAAACAGCCAGAAGACGGAGGAGACACGACGAAGACCAAAGACGAGATTATGGACGACATCGAGCAGAATGCATGCCCGGGAGCTGGGGCTTGCGGCGGGATGTACACGGCGAACACGATGGCAACAGCAATTGAATCAATGGGTCTTACCCTCCCCGGCTCTTCTTCCACACCGGCAACGTCTCCTGCAAAGATGCGAGAATGTGTGAAAGCTGCGGATGTCATAAAGATATGCATGGAAAAGAACATCAGACCTCGAGACCTCCTAACCAAACGCTCGTTTGAGAACGCACTTGTAATAACCATGGCACTTGGCGGAAGTACCAACGGCGTGGTTCATTTTCTAGCCATGGCAGCAACGGCGGGTGTGCCACTCACAATCGACGACATCCAACGAGTCAGCAATAAAATTCCCTTCATCGCCGATCTCGCTCCCAGCGGCAAATATTACATGGCAGATCTATACGAGGTAGGTGGTATACCGTCAGTTCATAAGTTTCTGATAGCAGCTGGTCTATTCGATGGTGACATCCCGACCGTCACCGGCAAAACCCTTGCAGAAAACGTTGCGTCATTCCCGTCCTTAGCCCAGGATCAAGTCATCATCCGGCCACTTTCGAATCCGATCAAATCCAGCGGACATCTGCATATTCTTCGTGGAAATCTTGCACCCGGCGGCGCTGTCGCCAAGATCACTGGGAAGGAGGGGACTAAGTTCACCGGTGTCGCTCGTGTCTTCAACAAAGAACGCGAACTCGACAATGCTCTCAATAGCGGTTCAATCCCACACAGTCCAAACCTGGTTTTGATCGTTCGCTACGAAGGACCCAAAGGCGGTCCAGGAATGCCTGAACAACTAAAATCATCCGCTGCGATCATGGGCGCCAAGCTCACTAATGTGGCTTTAGTGACCGATGGCAGGTACTCAGGGGCCAGTCATGGCTTCATTGTAGGTCATGTGGTTCCCGAAGCAGCCGTTGGTGGGCCTATCGCAGTTGTTCATGATGGGGACATGGTCACAATAAGTTCAGAAACAAACGAGCTGAGCATGGATGTGACGGAGGAGGAGATAAAGGAGAGGTTGAAGAAGTGGAAAAGGCCGAAACGAACAGTCACAAGGGGAGTGATGGCGAAGTACGAAGCGCTCGTTGGCGACGCCAGCCACGGAGCACTCACCGACGCCTTCTGAGACGCAATCTGCAGCGAGAGAAAGATTCTGGTAGACAACAGCTTGGGTACTTGTGATTGTAAATAATTTGGCTTGGATTTGAAGATTTAGCGTGCGTATAGCAGGTGATATCCTATATATTTTGATGTAGGTCATTATGCCTTTGATAGAACTACCCTACTGTCCGGATATCCGTGTCTATACCATGATGATCTTGGAAGAAGTGACACAGGCGGCCTAGGCCTGCGCTAGCCTCATGGAGCTTAGATAAGCGAGCAAGGCCACAACGATGTACAAATTCAAGATCTACGCGGTCACACATCGACGACGAATTACTACTCTCGACGCAAGCAACGCATTTGAGAGTCCGTCGAATACCGCAATCATGACAGGCGGTGTGTCAGTGAGAGATGTGGACGTAAGTGACTTCTGTAATCCAGAGCTTAGCCTGGGCGAAGAGTAGGAGCACAACCGACTGCAACACCACGAACTACAAACACCGATCTGTAGTGAAAGGAAGGACTTCACTGACAAGACTCTTGACGACCGCAGGCACAGGCATTCATCGGAGCCTACGGCGCCTTCTTGAAGCGTCAAGGAAAGCTACCAATTCCTGGTATGAAGCTCCTCCTACGAACGATGGAATCTGTCGCCCGATAATCTTGAAATGTACCACAAGCTGATCTATCTCGCCACCTCCAGGTTGGGTCGACACGGTCAAAACCTCCCCTTCGAAAGAACTCCCCCCACAATCAATAGACTGGTACGACCCTCCCCCTCCCCCTCCCCTCCTCCCTTCCACAAAACCCCACAAACTAACTAACCACCCCCTCTTCTCCCCAACACAGGTTCTACACCCGCGCCGCCTCCGTCGCGCGCCACATCTACCTCCGCAAAACCGTCGGCGTCGGCCGCCTGCGCAAAGTGCACGGGTCGACCAAGAACCGCGGGTCGCGGCCGTCGCACCATGTTGATGCGTCCGGGTCTGTGGATCGCAAGGTGATGCAGGCGTTGGAGGCGATTGGGGTTGTGGAGAAGGATGAGGAGAAGGGGGGGAGGCGGATTACGCAGAGTGGGCAGCGGGATTTGGATCGTGAGTTTTTTTCTTTCTTTTTGGGGATGATTTTGAGGGGGGGGGGGAGGGGGAGGCGTTTGGTTTTGGGGGATGGGGGAGTGGGGAGTGTGGGATATGGGGGAGGGGCTTTTGGGGTTGAGAGATTGAGTGCTGATTCGTGTTTTCTGCACCACAGGTATCGCGCAGACGACGCTCGAGGAGTCGGACGAGGAGGAAGACGAGTAAAGTAGATTGGAACTGGACTGAACGGAATGGAACAATAGAACATGGATACAGTGTGACTTGAAATCTGGAAGTTTCCGCAGAACATGGGCGTCTCTTCTACAGATAGAGGCGGGAAGAGCAATGTATGCATCCTCATGAAATGAAATGGAATAGATAAGATATTTCGATTATGATACTTCTACAAATGCGGTCGTTGATCGTTATACGTGAACTTCCATCCCATCCCATCCAATATATACCCGAAACCCGGCCAAAAACATCTCAGCATTTGAGCGTTTTCCAACGGAACCAAGTACCCTTATCTATATAAATATTGACAAAACCCATGTCCACCAACCAGCCTATCCCATATACCCCCGTAATTGTGGCATGTAAACAAAATATTGTATGATGGTGCTATCATTTTCGATCACCAAAACGCCACTCCAACCCACCAAGACCATGTAGAGCTTATCCCAATCCCATCCCATCCCCATCCCCATCCTCACGCCACCATTTCTCGCAAATCTTGCGTCGAGAGGTCAAAGATGTCGTATTCGGCCTCGGCTTCGGCGTCTTGAGAATGGAGGCGGGGTATGATTCTTTATCTTTTTCTTTTTCTTTTTCTTTTTCTTTTCCCGAGGGCTCGGGTCAATTATGACACCAGTTCTCGCAGATCTTGCGTCGAGAGGTCGAAGATGTCGTATTCGGCCTCGGCTTCTTGAGAACAGGGATGGGGTATGAGATGATGTTTTTCTTCTGCTTTGATGGCCTTTGCCGAGTTTCCCGGCTGTGATTCTATCTTTGTGTCTGCGTCGGGGTTTGGTGTTGATAGGATAGCGCTGGCGAAGGTGTTATCGTCGAGGTTATCCCAGTAGGAGGAGGAGGAGGAGGAGGAGGATGGTGGGGGTTGGGGTAGGGGTTGGTAGGTGGGTGGTGGTGAGGGGGAGGGTTTTTGCCTTTGGGGGATGTTGGGGTGGGGTTTAGCGGGTTTGTTGATTATTTGGGTTCTGATCTTGTCTTGGGTTTTGAGAGGGAGGAGGGTGGTGATGTTAGCTGAAGAGCTGGGCTTTGAGTGTTTGGATGAGAATTTTGCAGGCTGTGATGTCTCGTCTCGCGCCTCGTCCTCGGTTTCAGGATTCGTCCATTGGGGATGTGGAGTCGTCGTTATCGACTTGGCCATTGAGGATTCGCGCTCGAATTCTAGTGCTACGTCTTCTAGATCTTCTTCTGTGAGGTCTTCGGCGAAGTCGGATGATACTGGTGACGGGGCTTGTTGTACTGCTTGTGTGAGCTCTCCGGAGAAGTCGAGATCTTGGGTTGATAGTTGAGCGAGGAGGTCATTGGTATCGTCGTGAAATATGTGAGGAGGTGCTTGTGTGAGGATGCCGGAGAAGTCTAGGTCTTGGGTAGATAAGAGATCGAGCAGGTCTGCTGTGTCGTCGTTTGGGGTTATTAGGGGAACTTTTCGAATTTGGGAAGGCGGGCGCGGTGGAATAGGCCGCTTTGGTATTGAGCTAATGTTCGGAATAGCTGTTTCGCTTTTTGGGACCATTGGGTGGATTGCTGAGGCATGCGGAACGATGCATGTAACCGATGATCGGTCTGATATCGCCTTGATAATCGGGGGAGAAAGTTCTCGCGCGATTTGTGTACCGCTGACGAAGAAGTCATCCCAGCATTCATCGATTGTATTTGGCGGCTGGTTTTGAGGGGCAGTAATAGAAGGCTTCTGCGGATAATTCGTGTCGCTTGGTCTGTAGTGGGAAGCACCACGTTGTGGTGGTGGGGCCATGGATGTACCTTGACAAAGTTCGACCTTTACACTCTTATGTATCGTTGTATCAGCACTCTTGAGCTGGCGCAGCGGCTTCGGCTGGGCGAACGACTTTAGTGGTATGAGCTGAGGAGGTTTCGGTAACGGTGGCGGCGCCATCATGATAGAGTGACTATCGTTACGTCTTTCCAAATCTTTTCCTGGACTCTTGGATCCCATACTTTCGGCAATCACAGGCGGTGATCGCTGCTGGACGCGAGACGAAGGAGATCTGGCGTGGGAGCAGTTCTGCGACTGGGACGGCGATTTCGATCCAGTCAAGCCCGAGCCCTTGGCTATGGACGCACCAGCCTCTGCTGAATCCCCTGGTGGTGTCTTGCGCGTAGTCAAGTTGGCTGATATGACCTTGAGAGGATTGCGCCAAGGTGTTCGTTGTGGAGGCGTGTAACAGCACCCGTCCCCTCCCTGGTCCTTCCAATACCCTTTCGCGGCCCTGCTAGCTCCACTTATGATACGAGACCCATCGCAACCCTCTTCTTCAACTGTGTCCCTTTTTCTCTTTTCTCCTGCCCGCAGGAACCCACCAAGGCTCAGCTGGCTTGGCCCCACATGGGCGATACCCTCTTTGGCTGGCTCCGCTATACCCATGCGCGCTCTTGTCTCTCTCTCTCTTTCATTCCTCTCCTCCTTCCGCTTTATATTTGCTTTCCTCCTCGCTTCCCGCTCTTTGATCCTGTCGGCACGCTCTTGAAGGACGCTGCGGCGCTCGATGATGGCGAGTTCCGACTCCGAGAGGCGGACTGTTGCGCCAGATTTGCGGTAGGCCTTTTTGGCTTGTTTGAGGGTTTGCGGCCGGTGAGTGGGTGGCATATTGAAGGAGGGAGATGGACAGGTAGTACAGGTAAAGAGCCCAAGCAGTGAGTGACGATGCGTGAATGCACCTGGCTCGATGTGGCTTGGCGTTCTTGGCACCGGAACACCTGTAGAATATGTTTTCAACATCACAGAGGCTAGTAATTATACAGCTTTCTTCATTAATCTCGACATTTCTCTTAGTCATTCTTACTTCATTCTGGAGCCCAGCAGCTCAACATTTGTATTGAGGAGAACCAGTTGGTGAGTTTTGTCCGTTCCTCGGAAGTGCCATCGAGTTTCGAGAAGCATCTGCCAATCTGCCAATCATCAGAGGCACCCATTCGGTAGTCCTGCATTGACGCCCCGGTACGCGTGAAAGAGCAAATGTTCAAAGTTCGATGCTCGAGATTTTAACAAAAGGCAATGACGAGATCTTTTCAGACAGGCAGCTCATTCCTCCCTTTAACGTCCACGATATCCTCACAATGCACAGGGTTGGGCATATGGTTTCTAACCACGAAGTCAATACTCACAGGTCTAGCGCTTAATAGCGGGTTAAATTTGATAATCATTTGCTTTGATCTATGATCATTTGCTCGTCATCTGTCTTTGACAACGCTCACTATCGCAATTGTTACAATATGAACACTCCCTGCCGCAACATATTGCAACCCAAGTTGGCCTCTATATGTTGTAAATCGCACGGCGCTCTACTCACCCTTAATTACAAGGGATTGACTGTCGGATCCCACGTGCACGGCGAATATTCGTTCGTAGACAGTGCTTCCATATCTTCGTTCGTAAGCTCGAAATCGTACACATTGGCGTTCTCTTCGATACGTGACGGTGTCACCGATTTGGGGAGGGGGACGAAACCCTAAGATAAATTCATTTCTTAGTATTCTTTTTTCCCAATCTTGTACCCTGGTATAAAGGTGTAAGATATACCATCTGCAAACTCCACCTCAACAACACCTGCGCCCCCGTCTTCCCATACTTCCTCGCCAACGCCTCCAGACTCGGTTCTCCAAACCTCTGCCCCCGGACTAGCGGACTGTACGCTTGTACCACTATTCCTCTTTGTCGGCACCAATTTACGATATCAGGTCTCGTCAGCCAGGGATGCAGTTCCCACTGCCCAACGGCGATGGTTCCGCCAGCGCCTGTCCCGTGTTCTTTTTCGCAGGCGGTGATGTGGGTTTGGAGTTCGTTGAGATGGTGGAGGCCGTAATTGGAGACGCCGATAGAGTGGATCAGGCCAGCTTTTTGGGCTTCGTGGAGGGCGCGCCAGGAGCCGAGGCGGGTCGTGGGAGAGCCGTAGGGAGCGTGGATTAGGTATCTTTGTGGGTGGTGTTAGGGGTTGTTCTTTATGAGTGTGGTGTTTTTTGTTGTCGGGTGTGGATAGGATGGGGGGTGGAGCGGGGTTTGTATAGAATTGAAAGATGTCAAGGATGCAAGATAGCAATGGGATACGTCAATGGATTATTTTTGAGTCTGCCGCCAACGTGTAGATTTATGTTTGAGACTTTTGTCAATTCGAGAAGTTGGCACGCAAGCATTACCGAGTAGGGTTGAACTTTACACCTTGGTGTGTTTTCATGATATGCTCTCGCCAACAAAAAAGAGAATGCGGATATGAAAAGCAAGATCGAACGGGGATGGTCTCACTCACAAGTCAATATAGTCCAGCCCAGTATGAGAGAGACTCGACTTGATCGAAGCTTTCGTCTGTTCATAGCCCATGTGCTGAGGGGGGACTTTAGACGTGAAGAAGACTTCGCTCCGTGGGATTTTGGATTTCCTGATGGCATCCGCACACGGCTGCTCATTGCGATAGACTCGTGCTGAGTCTAGAAAGTGTTCTTTGTTATCGCAGGCTGGCAGGGAAGTCAATATGAATGCATACCTACATGGCGGTAGCCAGTCTTGAAAGCGTGTAAAACGACTTCCTCTGCTTGGCTCGCGGGTCTGATTATGTACACTTAGTAATTTTGTGGCATGTCAAGTCTAGAGATTTACGTTTGATAGACCTGAGATTAAATCAGCGACGTATTAGAGGGCAGGGCTACCAGCACCGATTCGAAACGGACGTGACCTCCGGTTCACTTACACCGAAACCCAACACAGGTATCTCATAGCCTGAGAGCATTTTGTACTTGGTATTAATGTCCATATTGTTGGTTGCTGTTGAGGCGAAAAGGCGAACTTGATGGACGGATCGAAGCTGTCGTGTCAAGATTTCCAGTCTCGGTATACTCATGCTCGTAAGAAAACTTGTGACAATATATCAGCGATGAGAATTGAGTTCCAAATATCATCGTCTCCATCATGCGTACGAGGGTACACCAGAAGATCTAAACACTTACGTCCGATTAGATAGCACGCTAAGCCAGAAACGGAATATAGATTTCATCCCAGGTGCCTGAGTCGCATCAACATTCTACTGTGTCGCTGATACTGAGATGCAGCGGCATGACTCTCTCAGAGCCTTCCTTGAATATTAGAGAATGGATAGAACTTGATCTCGCACCGCTCACATCCTGAGACAAAAGCGAATATCTACTAATCCCACTAGTACACCATCTCGCAAACCTCCGCCGATAACCAATCATTGATCTTCCGAAGGACACATTCTTAAGGCGTGCAAACCTCATTCGAGAAACATATCGCCGGACCTGCTCAGTATGCGTCTCGTCAAACAAAATATAGACCGTGATGGCTCCGGTACCATGACACTGTTCCCCGAAGAGCCGGAAGACATGTGGTTCACCTACAACCTCATCCGCCCTACCGACCTCCTTCGCGCATCAGCCCTTCGACGAGTCACTACCGAATCAGCCACTGGCTCCACCTCGTCACAGCGCGTTCATATCAATCTCCTTATCTCGGTTGAGAAGCTGGATTTTGACACACAATCCGCTCAACTACACGTTTCGGGGCGGATCGTTGAGGAAACGAAGTATACGAAAGTTGGACAATTTCATACGCTAGACTTGGAACTGAATAGGAACTTCACATTGGAGAAGAAAGAAGGATGGGATAGCGTCGCGAGAAATTTGGTGAAGGAGGCTTGTGACCCGGTCAAGAGTGCGGATGTGTGGGCGGTGGTTATGCAGGAAGGTTTGGCACACTTGGCGGTCTTGACGGGTCAACGGACGGTATTGAGGCAAAAGGTGGAGATGACTGTACCGAAGAAAAGGGGCACTGGAAAGCAGGGGGATCACGATAAGGTCAGGTCGAACTGTTGTTGGCCGCTCCCACCATAACGGCTGACAATATCATATAGGCTCTCGAGAAATTCTTCCAGACCACCTTTGACACTCTGCTCCGCCAACTAGATCTCTCCGAATCCAAACCCATCCTCCTCGCATCCCCTGGCTTCGTCGCTCAAGCTTTCCTCAAATTCATCTTCGAAACGGCTACGCGCGCCGGAAACAAAGCCTTGCTCGCACAGAGGTCGAACTTCGTTGTTGCGCACGCCGCTTCTGGCTACCTCCACTCCTTGAATGAAGTTCTTCAGACGCCTGAAGTCTTAGCCCGGCTGAAAGATACAAAGTACGCGAGAGAATCAAAGCTGATGGAGGACTTCATGAATTTGCTGTACAAAGATGACGGCAAAGCCGCCTACGGCCCTAGAGAGGTAGAACAAGCTGTCGAAAAAGGCGCGGTGGGAAGAGGTGGTGGAGTTTTGTTGATCAGCGATAGTCTCTTTCGAGCGCAGGATGTCGCAATAAGAAGGAGATGGGTTGGGCTAGTAGACAAAGTTCGGGAGACAGAAGGGGGCGAGGTGAGAGTCCTGAGCAGTACGCATCAGAGTGGAACCCAGCTGGACAGTCTTGGCGGCATTGCTGCGATACTGACATTTCCGTTGGAATATCTCGATGAGGACGATGGAGGAGGGCAGAATTTACGAAATGACATGACAATTAACGGTATTACCAATGGAGTCCGAAATTAGATCTCCTCTAAGACTCGAGGTTTGCTCAAACCATCACCTTGGGAGCCATTACAGCTACTTCACCCCAGTACAAGTCCCAGAGGTAAGTTTAGGATCTGTCACCCAAATTCCTCTCACACGAGCTCACAAAGTCCTAGTCTTAGTCATTGAGCTCACCTAGCTTGGTGACACCTCTGATGATGACGGCCATCGACTTGGCCCTATAATCACAATGGCCCACAAAGTTGCAAGGCTAATGCGTACACCGCTCCGCATAATGTATTGATCGATACAGGCCAGCTCATACCAATTGATCCAGTGGTATCGCTCATGTACAGGCACTGGCATCTGTGAGCGATCTCTTGCGACATTCAGTATTTACTAGAACACGGTTGCACGATCTCGAGGGTACAGATCATCTACAATGTAAATCTACCGACTGGAGACAAAGTGGGGAGTTGGATACATCAACTGCCTGCGCGTAGAAGCATGACATGAGCGCGTCGGAGAAATGTCATCAAGGGACACAAGAGGAAAGGTACTTTGCCCAATACGACGACGGCTTGATCCGTCTGTGATATCAATATCTACAGCGACAAGTATCGACCACGAAGAAAGTGCCTGGACACGATAATCACTTTCCCTTCCGGTCCTCGCCTCTTCCATTCTTCATCAATCGTCGGCGATACTCAAAATTGCCTCATTTGTCACAAAATCCCTTATCCCATCCCATAGGCACTCGTTCCCAAGCGTTTGTACCGAGGTACAGCCGAGACGAGTGCCAAAGCTGTCAGAACATGGAATACATTCAACCCAACCACCTCCACGCAAACGCCACAGCAACTTCTAGTATCTCAAAAGTCACCTCAATAACTCCCCCCCATCGCCCATCGCCCATCGCCCACCCGACATAATCTATCCTTCACCAATCCGCCCAATACCACCCCCAGCCCAACAACTCTCACCCCATCGCCAAAGCCCCTCCCAGCCCAGCACCCAATACCTACCCAATACCTATCCAACACCTTCCCTGCACCCACGCTAACTACAACAATCACAATACTCACACCAACAAACCGATACAAACGCCCACAAAACCCCACATCCTATTTCGGCCATATCCTCAATCGTAATTTTCCTTGAATCGCCACATCCTCTCCAACATATATTGCATAAAGCCACTAATCGAATCTAATACAAAGCCAAGCGCAAGGCGGTATAAGAATCTTACACACACTACAACAGTGTCATAAAATCGGATTATGAATTATGAATATGAATCATAAATATTACTATTTCAAACCCTCGATTAGTGAGTGTATACACCCTATCTTACCTCCCAGAACTCATACGTCCCCTCCATGCCTCCATACCTCCATGCCTCCCCTCACCTCCCGTACCTCCCCTGCCTTACCTACACCCTACCTCCCACACCTCCCCTCTATACCTCCCCATCCATCTCCCCATCACACCACCCCTCCCCTCCAACTCCCCTCTATAACTCCCACACCTCCCCCTCCATCTCCCCATTTCCCCATCCCATCCCATCCTCCCCTCGCACCACTAATGCTATACAGTAAACCGTCTAGACCTCTTCCTCTTCCTCTTCCTCTTCCTCTCCCCATCCAACAAACAACAACAAACCCCCATCCTATCTCATATCCAAGCCCGGCACTCGTCCCAAGGCTTCCTACAACGATACCGAGGTAGAATACAGCCCAGACGACGAGTGCTAAATTCGGCTCGGCCAGGACAGAGTACTTTGCCTTGCCAGGATATCTATGGGGATATGGGATACAACATACAACATACAACGATATCAACTCCTCCTACTCCCACTCCCACTCCCACTCCCACTCCCACTCCCACTCCCACTCCCACCTACTCCAACCTACTCCTACCCCTCCCAAACACAGAAAAACCGCCCAACCAATCAACCACCCACCTCCACAACCCCTCCCTCCCAGCCTATCCCTACAATCCTCATAAACTCCATCAACCAATATCAACATAGTACCTCTCAACACCTATACAATCTCCTTCCTTCCCTTCCCTTCCCATCCGTTTCAATTGCACTACTACCTCTTTCTCATTCTTCGAATCCGGATACAACAGTAGAATCCGAATCGAGAAAAGAATCAAATGGATTCTCAATACAACACACCCCGCAAATGAAACCTCCGAGTCAGATCGCATACATTCTACATCCCTATCCCAAGACCAAACTTACCACTCCCCCGAAAAACTCGAACATATCCAACGCAACGCCACAAAAAACACCCATCACGCCCCTCCTCAGTCCAATCCAATCCAATCCAATCACACCTCCAAATCCCACATTACAACAGCCAGTACATCCAACCCCCCTAAACAAATAGCCCCCCTCACCCCCTACGAACTCACCACAACTCCCCCTCCCGCTCAACCTCCGTCCACCCCTCCCCTTCCGAACTACCACTCATCCCCTCCAAACGATCCCATTCCATATCTCCATTCCCATTTCCATCTCCGACTTGCATCGGCGGCCAGATACCATCATCTTCCACTTCGTCTTCATCTGCCGCCTTGACCTCGACTTCGATCTCAGTCTCGACATGGACGTCCATCTCATCTTCATTCTGCACCTCCGTCTTGTTTTCATCCTTGTCTTTCGAGTCTTCTTTAGTTTCCATTTTCGCCTCCGCTTTCAAATCCATTTGGGTTTTGCTCTTGATCTCGTCGTAGGTTTTCGCTCCCACCTCCATACTGTCCTTATCTTTTGATTCCTTTTTTTCACCCGCTTCCACCTCCATCTTGTCCCCGCTCTGCACCTCCATATTGACTTCATCTTTGACATCGTCCCTCGCTTCCACCTCCACCACCATCTGGCTATGATGTTCCACCTCCTCTCTAGTTTCCACCTCCACCTTCACCCTAATCCCCTCCCGCACTTCAACTGTCCTTTCACCCCCACCCTCCCCTTTCTCATCTCCCCCAAATCCCTTCCCTTGCCCACTCCCCTCCACCATCCCAGGCATCGCCCTCGACATTTCAAAATCCCGACTCCGAATCCTTCCAATATATCGCATATCCTCCTTGGTAAAATCCTCAATACGCTTATACAAAAACTCCGGCCCCGTATTACCCGTCGGCCACAAACTCACATAGCCATCGCGATAATCCAAGAGCCGCGCTTCGACCGCCATAGCATCCCATCCCTTCCCGAACATCCACAATCTCGCACTGTCGGGTTTGAAATGATCTAGACGCAATCCAGTGAGTTGTTCGACATATTCGATATCCGCCTCATCAAAGCAGCGCAAGTGGCGAGCTAACATGGAGACGCCGGCGGCTATGTTGCGGAGGTAGATGTATCCGTGTCGGTACTGGATGAATTGTGCCCGTTCGTGAAAGGTGTACGCGCCATGTCTGTAGATCCAATTCCTCGTCTGCTGTTCGGGAATGGTGTACGTAGGCTTGGACTCGTGTCTCTTGTACTCTGCCTCATATTGAATGCGTAACTCTTCAGCTTTGTCCGCTGCCACTCTTTGGGCTTGTATGCGTAGCTTCTCTGCTTCATCCAATATATGTGGCTTGTTACTTACTTTTCCCAGGTCAACACTCTTCTCCTCGCTAATCTCGACGCTGTTGGTCTCAGCACCACATTGTTGGGTGGCAGTATGTCTAGACTCGTGAGGTAGTATCTTTCCTGAGCGTGGGAACATTGAGGTGGCGATGGGTCGCATTGGGACGAGTGCAAGTGTGGGTGCATGCTGAATCACGCTTCGGTCAGGGAGTCTGCCTGTGATCTTTGTCAGCCCTAGCTCGAGAGACCTTGAATGAGTAAGGTCATCCATAGCGTCATCGTAGCTCATTCATTCCAGCAGCTTCTCCCCAGTCGGACTATTGAAAGGTGTCTCACATTGTGGGACAGCACGCAAAAAGGAAAGGAGCAACATACTGTCCAAGAACTTCCTTTGCTCCCCCTGATCAGACGCCTTCTCATTATGATCCATCTTCCCCTCCTTAAGCCCACCAGCTTCAAGTCCCTCACCCGTTTTCTCCTGCCCCTCTCTAGCCAATGCTTCATCAAAGATTCTCCTCTGATGATCCCTCAGCCGATTGACAGCATCACAAAATCCAGGATACCGCACATATCGGATCAGCGCCTCTATAGACTTCAGCGTTTGGTCCTGCGCTATTCTAAAACCCGGCTCCAGCGATAAAAACAACTTCAGATGTTTCTTCTTTCGCCTTTCACGATCCTGATCGAAAGCTTTGACAGCCATACATTTATAGGCATTCACTGCTGATTCTCCGGGTCCCACCACCACTTTGTGGCATTGATAGAACTTATGCCGTTGATCTTTGGTACAATTCGATTCCCCTATCTTGCTGCTTTCGGAGATATCAAATCTGACTTTAGCGATTGGTTTGGATCGTGGCTTGGTCCAAGTGCTGTGACTCGGCAGTCCTTGATTTATTTGTTCTGGATCCTGAGCGTATGGCCCACTCTTCCTGATAAAGTCCGTTGACATCTGCTCTTCCGCCAATTCTTTGGCTCGTTGCAGACAGCCTAATCTCACTGATGGCGGAACTGCGGCCAGGTTGCCCTCATACTTCTGAGCTGCCGACGTCAGAAGGATCTGGAAGTGTTGCTGGGCTCGCTCATGGTACCATCGTGACTGCTCTTTGACGCTTAGCCGCACGGGCCGGGGCTGTCTTTGAGGGTCCGTTTGCTGACAACGCGGTGGGGTATTATGCTGGACAGAGTTGGGCTGTTGTTGAGGAGGTACCTGTTGATGATGCTGTTGAAGTATGAATGGGGCTCCCATACCAACCTCACCGTTACACTTTGTACCGATAGCATCCTGCTCTTGTCGTGCTTTAATCAATCGTTTCTTATTCTGTTGCTCCAGCTGCATCAAGTGCTTATCGTAGGATTGTATATTGTGATTTCCTCCGGCTTGACAGTCCGTCACATTCACCTCTTGCGGCTCCATACGTGTTGGTGTTGGGGTATAAACGTCGATTGAATTTTGCGGATCCATAACGCTCTCCTGATTAAAGGCGGTGAATGGGGAGATCGATGGATCGGCTGCATATATTCCACTTTGTTGTCTATGCAGAGGTCCAGATCTAGGCCGGACGCCTGCTAATCCGGAATCCTGCAAAGTCTGCTCACTGACCTCTGATGACGCTGAGCAGACAGCAGATTGCACTGGTGGTTGATCGGATTGTCTGACGTTACTCGTCAACCACTGTTCACGCATTGTATAGCCTGGAGATACCCTGTCGGTCTTAGTGAGATGTGGAGGTTGCTGAGAGCTCTCACCAGACCCAAACGAGCACGAAGCTTTGGGAAATTGGAAGGGAATACAGCTGTCTTCCAAGAGCGATAGAGGCGATCGTTCTTTATGAAAGTCGCATCCTTTGCGGGGAACGGCACTCTTGTCAAATTCGGCGGCCAGCTTGCGTGTCGCTCCAGTAAATACTTCGCTTGTAAGCTTGTCCGCCCTGTCCGTTATAGCTAACCGTGATTCGTCCTCGATTCTGAGTAATTGCATAGTGTCTTTCCCCCAGCTTTCGGAAGCCGTCGGCATTCCACGGAGCCTCAGTGGCAGCGCCACCAATCTAGGAGACTCCTCTGACACTGATTGCTCCTCATCCCCAGGCGTCTCCCTAGGTCTGAGTTCCTTGTGTTTCATACATGCTTCGGGAGGCGTCTTTTTCACAAATCTCTGCTGGTCTTGTGCATGCTTGTCCAAGTGTTGTTTTGTTTCTTGGTGTGCTCGAAGTTGCTGACTCGACAGGAAACTTTGGTTCAGCTTATCCCCCACAGCTTCATAGCCTGGAAGGGACGTGTCAAAGTTCATATTCGAAGATATTACTTATCCTTAGCCAGCTGGACTTGAGAGGGCGAGTAGTGCGAATCAAGGAAAGCTATGATTGCGCTCGTCAGCAGTAAAGCGTAGCGAGAAAGAAGACTAAGAACACCTATGTATCAAACTTTTTCTATGAGTCATTTGCATGTTGTGGAGAAATGAAAAGCCATCGTGATGCTTGGTCCAGCCCAACCATTAACCCACTTACTCTTTATCGGTTGCCACTCAACACTTTTGTGTGAATGTCATAGACGGAATATCAAACAAGGTCAACATTTGACAAATTTTCGAGCTATCGGCAAGTTATTGCCATATGGGCCTCTTGAATTCCCATTACCTTGCCATCTAAAATCCGTTTGTCTGGAAGCTTGTGACCTCCCACCCATTAGCGGTATTATACTCGCTCGTTGGTGTCACCCCAAGCAGTACTGGATAGTTGACCTCACCAGTGCAATTAGTACCCTTCGTCAAGCAATCCGCAATGAGTGTCCCCACAGCTTGCCCTTCGAACCAGGCTCCTTGTAAGAAGCCAAAGTATTCAGCGCTTGTGGCTTCTCCTGCGAAATACAAACGCCCAACATTTGCGCGAAGATTTTGGTGCATTTCGAGCGACGTTCCTGGTGGCCAATTCGAGTAGCTGCCATATGCCCAAGGCTCAAGACTCCACCGCGGATACATGAATGCGATAGGTTCTGGTACGTTTGCTTTACCAAACATATTCCTTAGCACTGCAAGTACTTGCGCTTTGGTCGTCTCGTCATCTTGCGCTTCCACTACATAGCTCTGCGACTGGACCACTGTCACGAAAATGATACCTGAACCGGGTAGGAAACCTGGACCGTCCAGCGACTGGAACACTGGGTAGTACCCACGCTCATGTAGGTCGGCGTAGAGAAAAAATTGATATGACTGGTCCCAGAAAACTTGATCTGGCGGGAATTGAAGGAATATCTTGGTGTAGGTACCCATCGAGAAAGTTTCTATCCCATCCTGCTTCCACCGAGGCAGCTCAGGAGAAAAGGTTACCGCGTCATTCTGCAGAACACCAAGCCTAGACAAAATAGGTCAGCGCAGGCATATATTTCCGGATACAGTGGCATACGAGAATGTGCAAATGGCATAGTCTGCGCTAATGCAGCTTCCATCTTGATTGAACACTGTGACTTCGTTGTTGCTGTACGCAATTTTGGTAACAACAGTGTTAAGAAGTAGTCTAGAGTCGTTCGCCATCAAGAAGGTAGATGCTTCCCCTTTGATAAAAGCATTGAATCCCCGGGAATCGAAGACATAGTTGTTCTCATTAGAGAATTGGTAGAATGTGGTATTCTAGGCTCGGTTAGTGAATCAGGCGATCCAGTCGTTGATCAACGTACGTGGTTGACTATACCAAAGAGCTCGTCGCTTTGATCCTGCACTAGGTCAACTATGGATATTCATCTCCTCGTGATTCCGCTTACTGGGCTGAATGCATACTCCCAATCCCACTCCCACCACTCCACAGCTTGGGCTGTCATGTCGTTTCTCCTTGGCTTCCATCCCGCAAGGCTCAGGCCGGACCTCGCACTGCGATCTTGCAGATCCTCGGTCAAGATGTATCCCGCATCCTGCTCTAGAATCGGAAACGCATTATTTGGAAGTCGTTGATGACATTGGTGAAGTCAGCGGCGCCAGTCTCGTTGAAGGTCTCGATCGAAGAATAGTTGGAATATGTGTTTGTCAAGTTGTACAGCTGTGCCAGTGTCCATATCGGATTCTCTGGGCCTCCAGTGGTCACCAGGCCTTGCACCCAATTGGCTCCGAGTTCGACGGTGTAGCTCTGATTGGCGGCTCCGAAAGTGGTATGTGCAACCCTGCCACCGATGTCGTTGTTGTATTCCACAATGAGAAAGTCAGCCACTGAATTGTTGGTAAGGGCTTGCTGATGAGGTTTTAGCATTTACAAAGCAGTAAATGTGCATATATGGCACGTACAGCAGCTGTGATGCCAGCAGTTCCTGCTCCGCTACAGAAATCATGTTAGCTATCGTTGTCCTCACGTAGTACAAGAGGGGACTTCAACTTACAGGATCGCAACCTTCGTCTTCTGACAGGTCGTTGCATTACGTTTGTAGAATGGTGAGGCATTGATCAATCCGGCTGCTATTAGGGCGTAAATGATGATCAAAAACTTTGCCTGCATGATGGAGCTGTTAGTGGCATTCAAGTATTGGCGACACTGAGAGGTATTGAGGTTGCAGCTATCTGTGTACCTCAAGAAAGTTGCCTCACCCCCAACACGTGGGACTACATGCTAGCATATCCGGTCGTTCTAGCCATAAGGAGAGGTTACTGGCGACCTCTCCGGCTGGTTCCTGCACCGCGGATGCCCGGTGTGATGAACAGTCGAGAGAGGAAGGTGGCAGTGGGTATCATGGATGAAAGGTAAGCAGCATCTTTGCGGGAAACAAGCCGCGTGCCAACTGATAAGGATAAGGGGAACGAACGCCACTCCTTTGACCAATCAGCCAATCAGAAGTATGTGACCCTGAAGATCTCCCTTTGGTACCAAATTCACCCCTTTGGGCATAGTCAAGGCTACCTTATGTTGTTAGTGTTCTTTCTTCTGTTTACTTGGCTATCCGTTCGAAACGCAATAGGGGGATACTTTGTCCTATCTTTTACCAAGTACCAACTGCTCCCATCTTCGTCATGTGGCGGAGCATTCCTTCCTGCGATAGAGTGATCGGGAGCATCCTTCGCTCGTTCCTGAAAGACTAGCCTGGCCGCTCGTTGGCCATGAAATTGCAGGAGATTTGCACCGCAAGGCTGTGCGAAACTCTCCGCAAAAGTCTCTCTGGATCGACGTCTTACCACGTTGACTTTGCGGTGCAGCAACGTTGTTCGATCGGCGTATGTGTCTGTTTTCTGAGTCGTACCTGCGTCGTTAGTTCATGCAGGTGTCGTAACAGGTCGACACACAGCCTTGTTTCGGTTTGATTAGGATTGTTGATGTCCCCAGGGGGCCATGTAAGTTCCTGGATGAGGGACGGAAGGAGGATCTGATGTGAGCCTACCTGAGGCTCTGTCTAGCTGGCCTTGTGGATGGCCTAAGGGGGGAGCAAGCGATCAGCTTGGATGGCGGATGCTTGCATGGAATGACACCTGTAGGCAACCGCCCGAATGGATGAAACCAACCACACAAAGGTCACGGCATGCTGGGAATCTTGTACGAGCGGTTTGGAGATCTGTTACATCTAGTCTGAGTTGGTAATGATGGAGTACAAATACATCTGATTATCTACGCCTACCATGCAACCAGCGTCCGTGATGAGCGTGATTCCAACAGCTGTAGAGGAAACAACAGCGAGAATTGGTATCTCGTTAAAGCAAACCTTTGCAAGTACAATGCTCCAAGCCCGCTAACCGCTATGATTTATGATCGTAAAAGATGGGAAACCTAGCCCCATCTCCTAAAGTATATACTCCAGTCCTTCAATTCGTCGCAGTGCCCGACAAAGTCAGGGGCGCAACAGTCAGGCGCCGTGTCCGAGTCGCGAGGGATCCGCTGCTTTGATGCTATCATTAGACGTTGCTGAGTGGTATTTATTACGTGGGATTCATAGCGTCGCTCGCGGACTGTGGCTGTGAATGCTATGACTCAAGTGTGATTCCACTGGGGAAGTGGCTTCCCATGGATCCTGGAGGAAGTTTGACTGTGTCGAGAAAGGCCCTCGCCCTGGATGTATCTCCTCCCACTTTCGGGCGCAGTACTTGGCGGGCCATCGCTCTGATGCACCGAAGTCCAGCATCTGTGAAACCCTCCGTTAGTGTCTTTCCTCCGCCGCAGGTTTCAGAATTAGGAACAGCATGGCGAAGACTTACCTTTGCGGCGATGATGTCAAACTGGAATTTCTCCCAATAGTCGTAGGCTTGCTCGAGTGCTTGTACCTAAAGTCTCAGGGTCAGATCACAGACGAAGAGGGTGTAACAAAGGAAAGATGGTGGCGAACATCAATCTCAGTCCAGCTCCTCATACGCTCTCGCAGCCTCTTGAAACGCATTTGCAGCGCCGGTACCTGATACGACTTGCCTAGATCGGTCTGAAACCGTACTGCAATGTCTTTCCAGGGCAAATTCTCTTCCTCCTTCAATTTGAGCAACAGTTGCTCCTCCTCATTCAGTTCAACCGGCCCTACTTGCGACGCTGCCCGCTTTCGCTTCCTTTGACCATACTCGGAGTACTCCTCGTCTTCTCGCATTCGTTTCAGAGCGTTCATCTGCCGTAGTCCGACTGGATCTGGTGCAATCGGTATTGGGCCTTGATGTCGACCTGGAGAATGGCTTGCGTTTGACACGGGGTATGGTGCCTCGTAGAAGGGGCCTGGTACTTTGCTTGATGCAATCGGTTGAGGAGACATTGAGAACAGAGGCGGTCCATAGTCTTCATTCTTCAATCTAAATGGGTTTTCCGTGAAAAGGAGATCCTCCACGTTCGGCCCAAATGTGCTCGGACTGCTCTTTGGTCTCGAGAACGGCGCGACAGAAGCAGGAGGGTTAGAGACATGGATCGGAGGCGGTCTGTGAGGACTAGGGTATGGATTCTCGTAATCGTGAGGATGTAACGGAGAGGGGTTGTCATGATGAGGGTATGATCGGCCGCTGGAGTAGACAGAGCTATGGACGAGTGGCGGTGGAATCCAGTCTGGTTCTGAGAAGTGGTGGGGATTCATCGTCTGACTAGGATAGATAACCTCGACGCTTGAGCTCCCGTAGTATTGGTCCAAAGGCATCAAGACTGGACGAAAGCATGAAAATAAGGGCAGCAGTTTTTCATGGGATAGTCTTTGGCTCCTTCACTTCTTGGTGCATGTGGTACGACCACCTTTAAGGTCGACTGAGCCCAGAACGTGGTATAGAAAATAAGCGAGTGAGAGGTTGCAGTAAAGCCTAAGGTCACGCAGGTCCATATGTACCGAAGGATCCAAGTGGACCTGATGGACAGAACATAGATTAGAAGAGCAGAAGGCGTAGGCTGTGTCATCCAAGGGGAGATGAACAACGGAGTGGCCAGCGATGTATGTTGTAGTCTGTGCCAGATGCTGCGGTCATTGCCTTTGATATCATCCTGGAAGCGAGATTGTGAGTATATGACTGTAGAAGGTCTAGTAGGCTCAGCTTCATAGCTGTTTCAGAACCATTTTGAGGGAATTACTAGCGGGTACGCTGTGCCATGAGGATTAGGCCTCCCGGAGTGCCATGGCACCGGCTCCCCACGAGGCTTGGGAGCAGCTCTAAGAAGTAGCTGAGTCTGGCATAGCGCTTGCTTCTAGGAATTGACCAGGGGTTAATACTTATTTAAGTAAGTTATTTTGGATGCTAGCTTGGAGGTCAAAATACAAGTAGGTACCTTAGTCCCGCGTAGAATAGAATAAGCGCCCTTGGCCATCTGCCCTCATTGAAGGAAGTAAGTAAGTGAGTACTCTGATCATTCTTGCCTGGCAGCTATTCCGTAGAATATAAGCTAAGACTAGGTAACTCTCGCCTGTCAATTGCTCTAAATCGGTTGCCATAATGATTACTGTACCCATTTGTCCCACCACTCAGCTCAGGACGGTCGAGGAGACGGTGAAGATTGGACCGCCAATCTCGAGGGATGGTAATCAGCCGCATGACGCTATGTTTAATATCTTATGTTATACAGGTCCGGTCGACGGACTCCGCTCTTCATCCGGGTTCGACGCTCTGACTACCGAATAACGGTCTTGTATATCAGACCGTCAGGCCGAGAACAGGCACCAACCACATATCGAACTCGATTCTGCCAGCTTGTCGTTATTCACCATCAAACCGCAGCAGCGTCTAGATTACTTCCTTTCCGCTCGAATTCCCAGGAGATGGCCGCTCATGGGAGCATTTGACTCGCCAGATCTTGCCCGTAGATAGAATGGTATCAATCTTCCACTGCATGCTCCTCTCTAGGCTGCAAACCTCTGTCAACAATCTCAGGTGAGGAGCCTACTAGCCTCCCATGAATGTTGAGACCGATTGTTGCAACCTTCTAGCGTTTTCCTTCCATCGCCCCCAAGAGACCGTGGTACAAGAGGAACTCCTAGCAGCTGTGTCATGTTTCACTTTTGGTGCGAGGCCATGTGGGACGGTGGACAATTTGTTCTATCCGCCTCGTGGAAGCCTGGATGAATAAAATCTGTCAAGCTTGCAAAAGAGCACAATGCGACTTTAGATAGACCAACGATGCTGTTCTGGGTCTAGGCTGTTCATTAGGCTATGACACAGGCATTTCGGCGCCACTTTTCCTCATCTTGGGCTTATTAGTAGTCTATTCCGGGCTTATGCTGACTTTAATTTTAACATCCTATTTATACGCCAAATTGGGGAATCCTTCGCACTCACTTGCGGTACTCATAGGCGCTTTTTGGCAACGACGATCGGAGGGAAGGCCGACCAGGATGATTTCTGAAGATATACCCGCAGTGACGTTATGCATCGACAGACAGCCAGACAGCTATGCGAACGACCGTCCTTTGAAGTGCAAATGGCTAGAGGGGCAACGATCACAGTGTTTGATGATAGATCTCCACAGTCTGCCTCACGGCGGTGTTTGACACACACTGCTACTGGTGCAGTAGACCTGTACTAGATACAGCTACTGCGTGGGTTCGAATCCTACAGGGGCACATTGTCATTGAGTTCGGGGTATATCATTAAGTTCGGGGCAAACGTCAGTACGACACTCGTTAGTCTTTAAGACTACGTAGTAGGTCTGCTATACTACTTGATCTACAGAATAGAGCTGGTATAAGCGAAGTTCTTTAGATCTTACTTTAGTAGGTAAAAAGACTCTATAAAGAGCTAGGGACTGTGCTGAGCAAGCTCTTAATAGTCAGTCTCCCTTTATAGAGCAGGATACCGCGGGTGTACTCCTTTAAAAAAGACCTACGGGCCGTTAGATTCGTACTCTTAGAGTAGCTACTTATAGTTAGAATTGGTATCACAGGACTAGGATAGCTACCTTATTAGCTACCGGTATATCCATAGTAATAGATGTAAAAGACAAGGACCGGGGGTTCGACTCCCCTAAACCAACTATGACGGTTCAGGTTTACCAGTCTATAAAATGCCTAGAAATATTGTTGCATGCGAGTACAAACCCTTCAAGACGAATCTCCCATACCTCTAAGGCAGTGCTCTTAATTACGTAGTTTTAACGCTGAGGTCAATCTTAGACACTTCATCTAGTACCTTACTTAGTATTAGCTCTCGGTCAGACCGATGGCTTTCTTTGCTCGGCATTGTTGCCAATCTCGCGCCTAGTGGAACGTTTCATGTGCCGCTTGAGGCTTTGTGGGGCTGTTGAAACTTGAAACGCCACACCTTCACACCAATCAGGGGATCCGCCGGCAGGATCCTTGATCTTGTACGGAGAAGTGATAATTATTTGTAGCAACATGAAAAGCTAAGTATAATTGAGGAGTCCTGTATCCCATCGTACATGGATAAGTCACACCTAGTAGCTGCTTTACTTAGGTTCAACGCTCTGTATAGGATTTTGTGATGAGGTCTGCAATCTAGCCTCTACATGTTCAGCCACTGTGATTATCACCGAACGATGAGATACGTACTGTACCAACAACTTGACCGAGACCATCTTGGGTATCCCTGTCGCACCAATGGCATTGCTAATTGAAACAAATCTGCTTCATAATTGGCCCGCTTAGCAGACAATGTATATCCGAAGCGATAGATATCACGCCCTGACGCTGTCCTTTGGGTTCCGGGTAAACTCTTGTCTCGTGGGAGCTCCCATAATACTCGTAGACGTTGTGCTAAACAGTCCTCAATCTGATGACACTTCAGCAATTACTTGGTCCTCTGTGTGTGTGAAAGAATGATCTCTTTGAAGAAAACACCGGGAGAGGTCATAGAGGGAGCGATTGTGACGCGGTCTCTCCGAGGTCGCATTTCAAACGGCTGATACCCATTGCTTTCATCAGCACGGCAAGTTCCAGTGACTGCGCCTTGCTTGTCAGAGCCAAAGGCCATCGAAGCTAGGATCTGGACTAAGGACTATTCCTGACTCTGCCGTATCCAGCGTCCATCAGAGACGATGTAAATTCGTCTTCATTCATCATCGCCATGGATCACCACCCATGTGTCCATTTTGATCCCTTCCATCGATATCATCCTCGCTGTCGTCTTCTTCCACAAGATCAGTTAATCCATCCCCGTATGGCTTGGGGCTGGTATCTTTCCCTGGCGGATCAACCAGGACCTCATCAGCGGACACAGAAACGCCTCTTGCACCCCAATTACCTCTTTTAATCGGTGCTGGCGCTGATGGGTTGTCACTGCTCCCATCGATACCACCTCTTTCTTCGTCATCCATGCCAGAATCCACCTGACCCAGGACGCGACTGACTAGAAATCCTCGGCTGAGGTCGTCGGAGTCGACAATCCCACCGTTCCGTAACTTGACCCGTTGCCTTGTCCAGTATACCCAGGCGAAGTCGACATAAAAGGCTGTTTGAATAACGCCAAAGAGGACTGCCCGCCATTCGAAATGATGTTCGGCAGCTAGGCGTACTATCCAGTTCAGGATGTAGAACGCTCGGTATGAGCCAAGCGTTAGAAGGTAAAAGGAGTCAATCACAGTTGGCACTGTGGTTTGGCGTAACAGAAGTAGTTGCGGCACGACACAGACCGATTCTAACACGATTGAAAAGCTCCAGAACACTTCGGTGAACCTTCTTTTAAATGTATGATCTGATATCGCCGTAATAATAGGAGCCAGGATAACAGACCCGACAAAGCAATAGGCGCCCAACTTCCAGGCCTTCTCTCGTTCTCTAGTCCGTGCATAGACTCTCATCATCAAGAATATGATGTAGAAGGAGGAAAGGATGTAGAAATTCTTCAGGACAAAGTTCCAAACAGCCAATGTCGAGTCTGAAGGCGAGGTCCAGAAGATATTCAGATATCGTGTGACAAATACGAGAGCGTAAAGCATCTGCGTAATCAAAGACACACCTGGAGGCTGCAGTATCAGCTTCGTTCGTCGTATCGGCCCATCGATGAGAGTACCTACCCTCCGCGCTTCTATTGACATGGATAGCCCAGATTAAGATACATTTGGAAGCAGTATGGGAAACATCACCCAGAATTCGAAAGACGTTCATGACATGGTCCTCCGCCATTGTGATGGTTTTAGACCACACAGGGCTGGATCAGAAGAGTAGATGCGTTGCCAAAGTTGAGGTTCTTGAGTGGATCGTGTGGCAGTGCTGCACGGAGACTTGCCCAGAGGCAGCTCAGAAATGAAAACAGCCAGTGCGATTGATATGTTGTAGAACTACAGTTCCTGCAAAAGCCAAAAACAATTGGGGGACACGAAAGGCGCCTTGTTTTGAATTAGGTGGATAAAGTGGGCCGAGTCCAAGCGTTTCAGACATCAAGTACAGGGGTGTTTACTGCAAGATTGGAATGTACTTGGGGGAGTCGCCCCATACACGACCAGTAGTCATTCCGCAGAATAATATCTTCAAATTCCGATGAGGGCCTATCAACCTTCAGACGCCAAAGCAACCGTACTTTCGTCAGGCTATACACCCATTATCTACCTACCAAGGAAGTTATCTCCTCTCGAAAGACAGTTCTACACATAATAATGGCACCAATGCCAGCAGTGATTCGTATCGCCCAAACGCTGGGCATTACGACCTCGGCTTTCATTGCAGGTATACATTATGCCATTCGCAATCAACGCCGCTGACCACAAGCCAGGCAGTATCTTCTCTATGTCCTTTCTCAGTGTCCCATCGCTGCTGCTTGCTCCCAATACTCTTCTGGCCAAGCAGTGGCAAACCTCCTTCGACCGCGGAAACATGATCAATCCTGCTATAGGGCTCGTTTCTGTCATCACCTATGGATTCCTATCTTATAGGCTTTATGGGGGCCTGAACCATCCTAAAGCTGAGATGTACGCGTTATCTTCAATCCTCGTATTGGGCATGGTACCATGGACCCAGTTGGTCATGAGGTCTACAAACGTGGCGCTCGTCCGGAAGTATGATGAGATGAATGACTCAGGTGTTGAGGAAAAGGCTACAGAGATTGGACTTGCGGAACGAGAATCGACGAAAGAGCTTGTGGATACCTGGGGCACATTGAACATAGCTGGGGCCCTATTCCCTCTGGCTGGTGCTGTGTTGGGAACATGGACTACACTGAGCTAGATGCACAGCCACACAGACTTCGAGTTGACAGGACAGCAGAGGAATTTCGCCACTTCTAAAACTAGGAATTCTAGCAACTCATCACACCAAGGGCTAGACATGGGTGCTCCCCGAGGAAGGAGCTTAAAGGGGCGAACGACAGAAAGACCCATACCACCCTTAATCGAACGTAAGGCCCTCCTTGAAAAGCGTTCGTATAGCTAGGCTGTATTTGTCGTCATGATTAGCTCTTCTACGTCAAAAAACAATGTGTACTATAGCTAATTCTCTTTCGGCCTTGTCAAGTGCAAATTCTCCTGGCATTGCAGGTTTAGCAAACCTCTGTTTTTCGTAAACCGTCTTTTCACTTGCTGATCTATATGACGAGATAGGTTAATGACCATTAGACGGGAGTCTTGACCTTTGCGTAACAATCATGATCATGATATCACTTTCCGAATGTCATAACATGAATAAACATCACCTAATTTGATGTAATGCATTATTCTCGTCGTCCATTCAATTTATCATCAGCGACCAGCAGTCAAGCACAGGTGGACCATTCAATCAGTCCATCGTCATCAGCTGACAGCCTACGCAGACGATGGGTGGGCCATTCATCAGATTTGCCACCATCAACCAGCAGTCGAATGCAAGGAAAGGTGACTAAATGAACGGGGAAGCCTGCAAGATTTCCTACGTAAAAGTCGCAAAGTTGATACTCTCAGATGCTCATTCCTCATCACTCCATTTTGCGCCTTCTAGCACTATCAGACTCCAAGTACCGTGAAATACGTCCCCACAGGCTTGGCCAACAGCGGAGCGTTTTCTGCACCAGGTCCGCTATCAGCGCCAAGTCGGTACTGATGCTGCAAAAGCAGTGCTTGGGACTCGAGCGCCTCTGTAGCGTCATCAATTTGATACCAAGGGGCTCTCATGGACAGCTACATTAGTGCTTGTTGGAGCCCCTACGCAAGTCTAACATGAGCCAGTAAAGGTTTTCAAACGCCACAATCGCATACTCTATATCCAACGACCAGCAGGTGATCGATTGCACGCCAACAGTCTCGTATCATCACACCGATATTCTGAACACAATGCATCTTCAGATGTCCTTCTTCGGCTTTCTCTTCACAAATCATGAAACCTTCATCTTTCCGCCAACCTCAACGAACCATTCCACAAGATCTTGGCTTGTAGAGATAACCTCTACTACGATCTTAGCTTCCGCGTCGAGAATAAACCTCCAATCCTCATTCGTGAAAGCCTTGATGATGAAAGCAGGCGAGTCGTTGACCAGTGGGACATTGTCACACCATACGCCGGGAAGTGGAACATAACGGCGAGACGCTCGCTCAGGTTGGTACTGTGGAGTTGCTTGTGGAGGTGCATCCTGAATGGTTTCGGGAACAATATTGTTGTCTTCGGACTTGTCATGATTGCTGTATGGAGAAGCCGGATCCGGATTTGATGAGACGTCGTGCACCGCTTGCAAGTCCACTCCAGTACCGAAAACGTTTGATGGAGTATTTGAATTGTCTTCAACGTTGAAATTTTCGGTGAAGATATCTCTTGATGAGGAGCTCCATGGGCATCTCTGAGCATTCATCTCTGTATATTCGCCAACGATCGTGGATGGACTCCCAGGCTCGTTTTCTGCGTAGCAGTATCCGTCGGAGGTAATGCTTGACGTATGACTATACTTTTGATCCAAGTCGTTACTGTCGCCAAGGACGGTGGAAGGACTTCTGGGTGGTGTTTCGTCAATGTACCACCCACTGGAGCTGTGCGATGAGAGAGGACTGCAAATCTCGGCTAGGTCGATTTCGTCACCGAGGAGCGTGCTGGGACTATCTGGAGCTTTATCGAGAGCGTATTTTCTGCTGTTGCTGACTTCATACTTATAGTTCAATGAAATTAGTGAGAGGTTCTTGGAGGTGACTGGGAAGGCTGTCGAGATGGTGTTGGTGTCTGCTGAAGGTGTTGTGCTGTGAAGATCGAACATAACGCTGCCATTTCCATTGGCTTTTGGGGTTTGTACTGCAGCTGATGCTTTACATGTCTGCTGTCTGGTGTCCATAAATTGCGTGGTGTTACTGGTCCCGTGCATGATTATTTTGTGTTGATGCTTATAGATGCAGTCTTTCTCGAGAGTCCGATTGGGGTCTGTCTCGGGCTTAGATACTTTGTCTTTCGACAAAAATGTTGCTGCTTGTTTTTGATGGCTGGCGCATTTGTTTTGAGAGATCAAGGAGCAATGGCAGTCTGAGCCTTGAGCCTCAGCGGGAACTTTAAGCGATACAGAGTGTGTTAATACAAAGGACACCACAGGGAAAGCCTAAGTATCAAAGAGATTAGCCTAACCAAATATACTTTGCGGAGCACCTCGAAAATTCGCCTTCATCTGACTTCAACAATCTAGCCAGACCTCTATATATATCCTAGCCCGGTCCCCAACTTCCATCGAAGCTATCGAAGAGGGTGACATCGCATAGAGACATATCATCGAAACAGCTCGGCCAGGAGTTCTTCGTTCGAGATTTCGTTCAGTGCCACAGTACGTTTGGGACAACGCTTTTATGTAGCATAGTCACAATACGTCGTCGCCGCAAGTATCTGGCTCGCACAATGCACCTTGGGCGATTTTCTATACATCAGCGTAGACAACATGGCTTTAGTGTTCAATAGATTTGACGGAATAGTAGGAAGCTGCATGTATCCAGCGCAGTGATCATGATAATCTTCCAGAACAGTATAGAGATCAGAAGTCTTTGATAGAATTCAAACATCGGAGACAGCAGGGTTGTATTCGTACCGCTGTGTTGGATTCGATACCTCTTTACATTCTCATCCTATGTCCGCGAACAGGGGTTCGAGTAAGATCTGTGACGTCCTCAAGACCTACTCGGGTCGGTATCGCGTAGTGTAGATGGTTCTAAGGTCGTTTATTAATAAAACCCATGTAAGTTGGCGATACACTGTCATTAATTCAATCATTAATGACTCTCTAGGTCAGAACACGCGGGCTTTCTTCTCATGCCTGGCGCAGATGGTCAGGACCTTGATTGTACCAATAAAAATGGTTTCGCGGCCCAAGATACTGGATCATAATCACGCATCGCCCGTCTCCTGCCAAGGGTACTCTGATCGTGACCATAGAATTGGACCATTCCTGCTGCTACTCACCCAACAGCTAAACAACAGTTGGTGGGATACCTCACTATCGAAGACAATGCAAATATAATCAAGAATAACATCCTCAAGCTTTACACTTCCCAGCTCTAATTCTTACGCAATGATCCGATGCAATTCAAAAGGTATGCTGAAGTTGGATCACTTAGTTGCGAGCGTGCAAAGGAGCAAACGAGACCTGTCTTACTGCCTTGCGAGATTGAAAAATTGGAAGGAGACCATAGGTGAAGTCATGCCTGCGATCAACTACTTTATCAGGCTCCTTATCATGATGGTTGTCAGCAGGCCGACAATTTGGGAGCATCGGAATCTTTTACCTCAGTGACAATGACTCCATGACCCTCACATGCTGTAGATGAGCTTTAGATATGTTGTAGATCGAAGGAAAATATGCATATAAGACAGCTGTCCTGTTCAAGATGCTATAGCATTCAATTCAGACGAGCGTGATCAGTGTTGGAGGAAACTGAGGGCGCTAATCGCGACTTGGACCTCGTGGAAGATGTTCTACGACTGGGGTTATTGGTCTCGATTCTATCAGACAGGGACATCTGCTCAAAGCGAATACCCTTTGAGTCCTTTAACGCCCTTCGTCGAGAACGGCCTCCTTGGAGATAATCGCACTCGGACGTTACTGGGATCAATGAAGAGGGACTTAGGCGCAGCAAGTTTGAAATTAAAAGAAGGATGGGCCAGCGAGGGGTACCGTATCGAATATGCAAGGCCGATTGATGTGTTGGTTCTACGAGTAGAAGCCGATGGAGGTTTTGAACAGCTGTATGATCGAAGGTGCACAGTTAGCTAAACGTAGTAAAGGCTGCATCAGAAATACTTATTGATACCTGTACATGTAGCAGCTGTTCATCAAGTTAGTAGCCAGTCTGTTTTTCATGTTGCTTAAATTGGCACGCGGTCGTATTCTTCCTCGTATTATCAGCTCTGTGAATGTTCATTCATTTCAGCATAAGCAGCAGCCACGTCTTCAAAGCCCGCCTCAGGTATCAGATTCTAGAAAACGGAGGGACAGCTTCAATTGATATCATATGCAATCAGCCCGTGGTGAGCCTTCGATCGACCTATAGGCCTGGTCATGCCCATCATCAAAAAGCCAATCCCCATCGAAACCGTCATCCAGACATGTGCTTTCAACGCTTCTTCGCCTGATTCTCTTTAAGCACCTTCTTCACGATTTTCTGCTCCTCAATCAAAAACGCCCTGACAACGCGATCCTTCACACAATTTGCGCATCTCGATCCACCATAGGCGCGCTGAACGGTCTTTTTGGGCCTTGAGATGTTTGCGTATTCGCGGGGTCGGAGAGCAGGGATCTGAGATTGATGACAGGATCAGTACCACATCCACATGGGCAACTAGAGTCCAATGACTCGCTGTGTGCCTGTAGGCCCAAAGAGTAGTAGAAAGGGGGTCGTACGCCTGGTAATTTAAGACCACAGTCACCGCACTTTGGCGGGGTTCCTTTCTTTTTCGTGTGCTGGTATCGTAGTTTGCCTCCGGGGGTTTTGACGATGCGGACTTTGTTCGAGCGCGTGTTGTATCTGAGGTTCCGCCATCAGCATCCAATCTCAATGAAGGTCTTCGCCCTAAGTAACGACAACATCGTGGGTGCGCCTGCGTTGGTCGATCCGTCTAGGGATATGGAGAGCTCTGAGTAGAAGATTGGGGTCATTCATGGTAGGCTTACGGATTCCTCCGTCGCTGTGACCCGAAGTTAGCAGTAGCCCAATACGATTATCATATGTAAACGTACGTATGTTAGTCGGGTACCCATATTGATGGTTTTATCTTCAACAGCGAGCTATCAAATGTCGTTGTGATTATCGACAATTCGAGTTTCGCCGTGTGTGCTAGCCGAAGCGCTAGAGTCTCACTAGCGTATGTTTCGCCCGTTTTATGTATGGCCGCCACTTTGAGCTACTACTTGTGATATCCTTCATATACAACTTATCGTAGAGATATCGAGCAGGAGAGGTGCATGGTCTTCTACAGAGGTGATTACGCGCACATACCAAGATTCCGCATGCTCGCACAAACTTCGGTGAAGGGATGGCTCTCATATCCTAACGTGCCCAACCTCGAAGCTCAATTGACGCACTAGTGCTTTATACCTCCAGCAAACCACAAACATGTCTTCTCTTCCTCCTCCACCTCCTCCAGGATGGGGTGCTGGACATCATTCGATGCCCTCGGCTCCACCACCACCAGGGTACCAACCACCTCCGGATCCTCAGGTTGCAAAGTTCGCGCAGAAAAAGAAAGAATGGCTTCGGACACAGCGCAACCGCTTTGGCGAAAAGCGAAAGGGAGGTTTCGTAGAAACACAGAAAGCAGACATGCCACCGGAGCATCTACGAAAGATCGTCAAGGATATCGGAGATGTGTCGCAAAAGAAATTCAGCAGCGACAAGCGGAGCTATCTGGGCGCTCTGAAGTTCATGCCTCACGCTGTTCTGAAGCTGTTGGAGAATATGCCTATGCCTTGGGAGTCCTCGAGAGAAGTGAAAGTGCTATATCATGTTAACGGCTGCTTAACGATGGTCAATGAAACGCCTAGGGTCATTGAGCCTATATTTCATGCGCAATGGGCTACCATGTGGGTGTGCATGAGGAGGGAGAAAAGCGATAGGCGGCATTTCAAGAGAATGAGGTTCCCACCATTCGATGACGAGGAGCCGCCCCTGTCTTGGTCGGAAAATATAGAGGATGTGGAACCGTTAGAGCCAATACAGATGGAGCTGGACGAAGCTGAGGATGGACCAGTCTTCGAGTGGTTGTATGAGCATCGACCGTTGCTTGACACGCCTCATGTCAATGGTCCAAGCTACAAGGATTGGAATTTGACGCTACCGCAGATGGCTACACTCTACCGCTTAAGCCACCAATTGTTGAGCGACCTCGTTGACAAGAACTATTTCCATATGTTCGATCTTGACAGTTTTCGGACCGCCAAGGCCTTGAATGTGGCTATACCGGGTGGTCCAAGGTTCGAGCCTCTCTACAAGGATGTTGATCCAAACGACGAAGATTTTGGAGAATTCAATGCCATCGATCGCATCATTTTCCGAGCACCAATCAGGACAGAATACCGGGTTGCCTTCCCATTCCTCTACAATTCGCTACCTCGAAGCGTCAAGCTTGCATGGTACTCTCACCCGCAGGTGGTATATGTTCGGGCCGAAGACCCAAGTCTGCCAGCATTCTATTTTGATCCTGTGATCAACCCCATATCATCTCGCTCCGTCGCACCAAAGAACATTACTAGCAGTCACGAAGATGAGATATTTGGAGAATCTGCTGAAGATGAAGAGTTCACATTGCCTGGCAATATGGAGCCTTTCATGGCTGATGAAGAGCTATATAACAGCGAGACATCATCTGCAATCGCGTTGTGGTGGGCACCATTCCCCTTCGACAGGCGGTCAGGGAAAATGGTGCGCGCTCAGGACGTGCCACTTGTTAAGCAGTGGTATCTCGAGCACTGTCCTCAAGGACAGCCAGTCAAGGTCCGGGTCTCATACCAGAAGCTGCTCAAGACATTCGTTCTAAACGAGCTACATAAGAAGAAGCCAAAAGCACAGAACAAGCAAAATCTGATGAAGTCGCTGAAATCGACAAAGTTCTTCCAGCAGACCACCATCGACTGGGTTGAAGCCGGTCTTCAAGTTTGTAGGCAGGGGTTCAACATGCTGAATCTACTCATTCATAGGAAAAATCTGACATATTTGCATCTCGACTATAACTTCAATCTGAAGCCTGTCAAGACATTGACAACTAAAGAGCGAAAGAAATCGCGATTTGGAAACGCTTTTCACTTGATGCGGGAGATACTGCGTCTCACCAAGCTGATCGTCGATGCCCAGGTCCAGTACCGACTTGGCAACATTGATGCCTTTCAATTGGCGGACGGCATACTGTATGCTTTCAATCATGTTGGGCAGCTCACAGGTATGTATCGCTATAAGTACAAGCTTATGCACCAGATCCGATCTTGTAAAGATCTGAAGCATCTTATATACTACCGTTTCAACTCTGGGCCAGTAGGCAAAGGACCTGGATGCGGGTTTTGGGCTCCAGCATGGAGAGTATGGCTGTTCTTTATGAGGGGTATCATTCCGCTACTTGAAAGGTGGCTTGGAAATCTGCTTTCTCGACAATTCGAAGGACGACACAGCAAGGGTGTAGCCAAGACTGTCACGAAACAGAGAGTGGAGTCGCACTTCGACTTGGAGCTTCGTGCGTCAGTCATGGCTGACTTGATGGATATGATGCCGGAAGGTATCAAGCAAAATAAAGTCAATACTGTGTTGCAACATCTGTCAGAAGCATGGCGATGTTGGAAGAGTAATATTCCGTGGAAAGTGCCTGGCTTGCCCGCTCCGATTGAGAACATCATTCTACGGTATGTCAAGAGCAAAGCTGACTGGTGGATCTCCGTTGCACACTACAATCGTGAGCGTATCAGGAGGGGCGCGACCGTCGACAAGACTGTTGCTAAAAAGAATCTCGGTCGACTTACTCGACTGTGGTTGAAAGCGGAGCAAGAACGACAGCACAATTATATGAAGGATGGACCATACGTTTCATCTGAGGAAGCTGTCGCAATCTACACAACGACAGTCCATTGGCTGGAGTCCAGGAAGTACTCGCCAATACCCTTTCCGGCTGTCTCTTACAAGCATGATACCAAGATCCTTATCTTGGCTCTAGAGCGCTTGAGAGAAGCGTACTCGGTCAAGGGTCGTCTCAACCAGAACCAGAGGGAAGAGCTTGCGCTCATTGAGCAAGCATACGACTCTCCTGGAACCACACTCACACGAATCAAGCGCTTCCTGCTCACACAAAGAGCTTTCAAGGAAGTTGGTATCGATATGAATGATAACTACAGCAGTATTAACCCTGTCTACGATATAGAGCCTATCGAGAAGATTACCGATGCGTACCTTGACCAATACCTGTGGTACCAAGCCGATCAGCGACATCTTTTTCCAGCATGGATCAAGCCTTCGGACTCTGAGGTACCTCCGCTGCTCACATATAAGTGGGCTCAAGGTATCAACAACCTTGGCAGTGTCTGGGAAACTGCGGATGGCGAGTGCAATGTAATGATCGAGACCCAGCTTTCCAAGGTATATGAAAAGATTGATCTAACATTGCTGAATCGTCTCTTGCGTCTGGTCATGGACCACAATTTGGCAGATTATATCACGTCGAAGAATAACGTGCAGCTGAACTACAAAGACATGAATCATACCAATAGCTACGGTATGGTTCGAGGGCTACAATTCTCAGCTTTTGTCTTCCAATATTACGGTCTGGTCCTCGATTTGCTTCTCCTTGGCCTACAACGTGCGAGTGAGATAGCAGGACCGCCTCAGAGCCCCAACGACTTCTTGCAATTTCGAGATCGCAAAACGGAGACGAGGCATCCCATTCGATTGTACACCAGATACATTGATCGCATCTGGGTTTTCCTGAGATTCTCAGCAGACGAGTCCCGGGATCTCATCCAGCGATTCCTAACCGAACAGCCAGATCCCAACTTCGAAAATGTTATCGGCTACCGTAACAAGAAATGCTGGCCTCGCGACTCGAGAATGAGGCTAATGAGGCACGATGTCAACCTTGGTCGCGCTGTTTTCTGGGATCTAAAGAATCGACTGCCACGGTCCATTACTACCATTGAGTGGGATGATACGTTCGCTAGCGTCTACAGCAGGGATAATCCCAACTTGCTCTTCTCGATGAGTGGGTTTGAAGTGCGGATTCTGCCAAAGATCCGGAACTTGAGCGAGGAATTCCCTACCAAGGACAGCGTATGGTCTCTTGTGGACAATACCACGAAAGAACGAACCGCACATGCATTCCTGCAGGTTACTGAGGAGGATGTACAGAAATTCAACAATCGCATCCGACAAATCCTGATGTCTTCGGGCTCAACTACGTTCACGAAAATCGCGAACAAGTGGAACACCAGTCTGATTGCGCTCTTCACGTATTATCGCGAGGCTGCCGTATCCACAATCAACCTGCTTGACACTATTGTCAAATGCGAAACAAAGATTCAAACCCGCGTCAAGATTGGGCTGAACTCGAAGATGCCTTCTAGATTTCCCCCTGCAGTGTTCTATACGCCCAAAGAACTGGGTGGTCTTGGGATGATATCTGGATCTCATATTCTTATTCCTACCAGCGACAAGCGGTGGTCGAAGCAAACTGATGTAGGAGTCACGCATTATCGAGCTGGTATGAGTCATGACGAGGAGACCTTGATTCCGAACATCTTCCGATACATCATCCCGTGGGAAGCTGAATTCATTGATTCGCAGCGAGTATGGACCGAATACTCCCAAAAGCGCCAGGAAGCTAATCAGCAGAACCGACGCTTAACACTCGAGGATTTGGAAGACAGCTGGGACCGTGGTCTTCCACGTATCAATACTCTCTTCCAGAAAGATCGAAGCACTCTGAGCTTCGACAAGGGTTTCAGAGCTCGCACGGAGTTTAAGACCTACCAGCTTATGAAGAGTAACCCCTTCTGGTGGACAAGCCAAAGGCACGACGGAAAGTTGTGGAACCTCAATGCCTATCGAACAGATGTCATTCAAGCTCTTGGTGGTGTCGAGACCATATTGGAGCATACCTTGTTCAAGGCCACAGCATTCCCATCGTGGGAAGGTCTATTCTGGGAGAAAGCATGTCTTGCCGTTGGGACACAGCTGCTGCGACATAATGGCAGCAAGGTCGCAGTCGAGGACGTCAAAGAAGGTGATCTGCTCCTTGGTCCCGACGGTGGACCCCGTCGTGCTTCGAACATCGTCAAGGGCAAAGACCGGCTCTATCGCATTGAGATTGGCGGTGGAAAGGAAGACCTCGTTGTGACACCAAACCATATTCTCGCTCTTCATCGAGTGAAGACTGGCACAAAGAAGTACGAGGGACCGGCTGTCCGACAATCTGTATCGGAACTTTACGACACTATTGAGATGACAACTGCCGATTTCGCGGCTCTCAACAGACAAGAAAGGGAACAGTATCGACTCTACAGGTCTCCATGCCTCCTCTTACGCAAGCAACCAGTTGAGCGTTTCGTTCCTCAAGCACACAGTTTTGAGATCAAATGTGTCGCGCTCGAGCTCAAGGCGACGAATTGGGCCGGTTTCCGAGTTGATCGAGACCAGCTATACTTACGACATGATTATCTCGTACTGCACAACAGTGGCTTTGAGGAGAGTATGAAATTCAAAAAGTTGACCAATGCTCAACGATCCGGTCTCAATCAGATCCCAAACCGTCGCTTCACGCTTTGGTGGAGTAGCACCATTAATCGCGCAAATGTTTACGTTGGTTTCCAAGTGCAACTCGATCTAACTGGGATCTTCTTGCATGGCAAGATTCCAACGCTCAAAATCTCGTTGATCCAGATATTCCGTGCTCATCTATGGCAGAAAATCCACGAATCAGTGGTGATGGATCTATGTCAGGTGTTCGATCAGGAGCTGGACCAACTGGGCATAGAGACGGTGCAGAAGGAGACGATCCATCCGAGAAAGTCATATAAGATGAATAGCTCCTGTGCGGATATTCTACTCTTCGCGACACACAAGTGGAACGTTACGAGACCTTCGATTCTATTTGACACGAAAGACATCACTGAGCCGACTACTACAAACAAGTTCTGGATTGATGTGCAGCTTCGGTATGGTGATTACGATTCTCATGATGTTGAGCGCTATGTGCGTGCCAAGTATTTGGACTACACGACTGACAGTATGAGTATCTACCCCTCTGCCACTGGTCTGATGATTGGTATTGATCTTGCGTACAACTTGTACTCTGCATATGGTCAATACTTCCCGGGTCTGAAGACTCTAGTCCAGCAGGCTATGGCAAAAATAATGAAAGCCAATCCTGCGCTGTATGTGTTGAGAGAGCGTATTCGAAAGGGTCTACAACTATATGCATCAGAAAGCAATCAAGAGTTTCTCAACTCGCAGAACTACTCTGAGCTCTTCAGCAATCAAATCCAGCTCTTTATTGATGACACCAACGTCTACCGAGTCACGATTCACAAGACATTCGAGGGTAACTTGACCACAAAACCTATCAACGGAGCCATCTTCATTTTCAATCCTAGGACTGGCCAGCTGTTTCTCAAAATCATTCATACAAGTGTCTGGGCAGGTCAGAAACGATTGGGTCAATTGGCGAAATGGAAGACTGCCGAAGAAGTAGCTGCTCTGATTCGATCACTGCCTGTCGAGGAGCAGCCGAAACAGCTCATAGTCACGAGGAAGGGCTTGCTCGATCCGTTAGAAGTCCACTTACTGGACTTCCCCAATATCTCCATTCGAGCATCGGAGCTTCAGCTACCGTTTCAGGCGGCTATGAAGGTGGAGAAGCTCGGTGACATGATCCTCCGTGCGACAGAGCCGAAGATGATGCTCTTCAATCTATACGATGAGTGGCTCAAGACAATATCATCTTACACAGCATTCTCGCGGCTGATCCTTATCCTTCGTGCGCTGCATGTAAATCAAGATAAGACAAAGCTGCTGCTGCGGCCTGACAAGACTGTCATTACCAAAGAGCACCACATCTGGCCTACATTGTCAGATGAAGATTGGATAAAGGTTGAAGTGCAACTCCGCGACCTGATCCTCAACGACTACGGCAAGAAGAACAATGTCAACACATCCAGCTTGACTACCAGCGAGATCCGTGATATTATCCTAGGTATGGAGATCAGCGCTCCATCCATGCAAAGACAACAAGCCGCCGAAATTGAGAAGCAACAGCAAGAGCAACAACAGCTCACGGCCGTTACCACAAAAACCCAGAACGTTCTTGGCGAAGACATAATCGTTACCACCACCTCGCAATTTGAGCAGCAATCCTTTGCTAGCAAGACAGAGTGGCGCACCCGAGCAATCGCCACCTCCAACCTCCGCACCCGCGCCAACAATATCTACATTTCCTCCGACGACATTCAAGAAGAAGGCCACCACACCTACATCATGCCCAAAAACATCCTGAAGCGCTTCATCACCATCTCCGACCTCCGCGTCCAAGTAGCAGGCTACCTCTACGGCTCCTCCCCGCCCGACAACGACCAAGTGAAGGAAATCCGGACCATAGTAATGATCCCCCAAGTCGGCAACACCCGCGACGTCCAACTCCCCCACCACCTCCCCCAACACCCCCACCTCGCCGCCCTCGAACCCCTCGGCCTCATCCACACCGTCGCCGGCAACGAACCCTCCTACATGACCGCCGCGGACGTGACCCACCACTCCCGCCTCATGTCCGCCCACCCCTCCTGGGACAAAAAAACAATCACCATGACCGTCTCCTTCACCCCCGGCTCCGTCTCCCTCGCCGCCTGGGCCCTCACCCCATCTGGCTACAAGTGGGGCCTCGACAACAAAGACCTGGGCTCCGACATGCCCTCCGGCTTCGCCACGTCCGGCATGGGCGAGAAGACCCAGCTGCTGCTCAGCGACAAGATCCGAGGCTATTTCCTCGTGCCGGAGCAGGGGACGTGGAATTACTCGTTCATGGGCGCGAGCTTTGGCGGGGTGGAGAAGAGGGCTCAGGCTGTTAAGGTGGATGTGCCGTTGGGGTTCTATGCGGATGTGCATCGGCCGTTGCATTTCCAGAATTTCGCGGAGCTGGAGGATATTTGGGTGGATCGGGCGGATAATTTCGCGTAGGGATGTGGGGTGGGTATGTGAGTTGGTATGTTGAGATTGAAAACTTTGAGGATGGATGAGTGGGGATGAGAAGATTGGGTGAGGAGGGGTAGGAGATGGGCTTGTATGTACATTGATCATTGATGATTGGTATAGCCAAGGCGAGGATGAGCGGCGTGGTCGACATCTTATATCGAATCTGAGAATGGCGAAAGAACAACGGGAGAGATGAGAGCTCTAGAGCTGACATTGGTCGGCGCTTTACTTGTACAACGTGCAAGAGCGAAATTTTGTAGCAAAAGATGGATATGGAAAACCCATTCATTTTGCCAATTTTCCACTTGTCCGCTCTCTGAGCTTTCGTAGACCCATGACAGGAACTCTCAAGACCTCCATATCATACGACTACAATAATTCCCATACGACCGCTACCCCTCCTCCTCCTCCCCCTCCCCATCCCCTCCCCAACATAACATACCATAGCAAGCCCCCCCTCCCCACAAAAACCCACTTTCCCCTTCAACCAACCCCCCTCATCAATCCAACTTCTCCTCCCCATAAAACGGCTGCGGCGTCCCCAAATACTCAGGCCTCACATAATCCGCAAACGTCTTCGGCTCCTCATACTTGTTCGGATCGTGATGGGCGTGTGGGTCGTCGGGGGGGCCGATGTAATTCATGCGGTAGACGCCGCCGCATTCGGGACAGCGCTCGACGGGGCGGGGGCGGTCGAGCTGGTGGGTGTGGGATGGTGTTAGTATTTGTATGGAGGGGAGTTTGGGATGGGTGTGGGATGGGTGTGGGATGTGGAAGAAAAGGGGGGGGGGTTTGGATGTGGGAGTGGGAGGGAGAGGGGGAGGGGGAAGACGTACACGGAGCCAGCGGACGACGTGGCTGTCGGCTGGGCAGCCGGTACAGCCGGCGAATTGCTCATCGCCGATTGCGTTTATGACGATGGGGTTGTCGAGGGTTCCTGTTGGGGAGAGGGGGGGATAGGTTAGCTGTGCTGTGCTGTGCTGTGCTGTGCTGTGCCGTCCATACAGATCATGTCGTCGTCCATCCGATCCAACTCCATACACCCACATCTCCCCTTTCATTCTCATTGACCGAAAAATCCACATACCTTTCCGACTACTGTCCAACGGCCTCATATCAAAAACATCAATCCCCTGCATCTTCCCCAGAATTTCCAACCGCTCCAGACCGGTAGCTTGCTCCACATCCGTAGGCACGGTGCCAGGCTCGGCGCCCGGAGGCAGGAGGTCTTCTTCGGTCTTGATGTCTGTAGCGTTGGGAGACTGTCAGCGATAGCTATGAGATAACCGTAGAGATCATAGTCTCCAGAAATAGATTTCGGAGGACGATTGAGAGTGCTATGTACACAAAGTGCATAGTGCCGGGTGATGAAGTATTCCTGGCCAGAAAGGCATCCATACCTTCAAAAGCAACCATCCTCGGATCTGTCTCTCCAGGCTTAGGAACGACTTCTTTGTCGTCTGTTGATCCTGTCCGCGCATGTTTTGTTATTTCTCTTCAGCACTAGTACGTGGCGAGAGCTTACGGCGTGCAATTGAGGTCGTGAAAGGTCGCGCGGGTAGTGGGAAGACTGGTCTAGCTATGGCACGTCGTGATAGCGCGAGCGCTGAGCGACGGAGGAGTATTGTGGGGGCCATGATGGAGGAGAGTTGGTGTTGTAATAGTATCTGGTGGTCGGAGTCTATGAAGACCTTTGGAAGCTTCGACACTATTCTAGTAGGACCTTACGAGTAGGATCATTCAGGTATGACAGCTAAGCACGGTACGTTTGCTTGCGGGTCACTGAGCTGCGCCTGAGGATATCTACTTTGTCACATGTCCATACTTTCAATTGGTACTTGAGATTACATTGCGGATACATCGTTTTGATTGATTTTGTTACGACTGTCTTATTCCACACTACCTCGTCATACTCCATGTACAATCTGTTCTTCTGCCACCATCAACTGGATAGGCTAGGTCCGACGACCCATATCCATGATTGTCATTGAGAAAGGCCAATTCAGTATGAATTGGATCTCATCTTTCCATCCGCTCAACCTGCCAAACGGCGACATGCCTCCGCGCTGATTGCGGCGGTAAAGCTAACGACATCTGTATATCGCTGCGGTATAGGCTCGGCTGAAGCGGTCATCCAAGACCAGCCCAGATGTACAAAGAATGGAACATTAGTAGAAATAATGAATGTGCTCTAAACACTTGTCCCTCGTATTTGATGACCATATGTGAAACCGGGATCCATCCGGCATTCATCATCGGCGACGACGGGACGACGCAGTCTGTCGTGGTTTGATCTCCTGATATCGGGGCTTCGACTCCTGGTATCTCGGTCTCGACGAATCCACCTGTCGGCGTACTGACTTCTCTTCTTCGCTCTCAGAATCAGTGCTGCTGGTGCAGTCGGACGAGCTCTCGCTGTAACCGCAGACACGACCACCACAATCAAGCCTGACTTTGCTCCCCGAGCGCGTGACGCCGTAGCGATCACATCGACATCCGCTTGCGCTGGAAGGATCACTCAGCGACGATAATGAGCTGGGTGAGCTTCGGTCTGTAGATCGGCTTGACAAACTAGATCCCACACTTGATGGCGGCGAGATGTTGCGAACGTTGTAAAGTGAAGCCCGCTCGAGCTTCCCAGTCAGGTCGTCGAGGCTAGGCGAGGCGCTGTAATCTGCTTCGCGGACGTATTTGGACGCGTAGGGCTTGCTCGGTTTGGGATGGACGATTTTGGAGGGTGAGAGCGAGCGGCCCTTGGGAATTTCCATCGAATACCGGGCTGATGTGGAGCCTCGCTTGTTGAGAGTCGAAGATAGAGGTCCAGAGGAGGAGCTCGACCCTGGAACATTGAGGATGTTGAGCATCCGGCCGGTCGTGGGTTCTTTGGTCGCCGAGGTCGAGGTGTCGTGAGAGACTTGGTAGCCGTCCACGATGTACTGTATGTTATATCAGCAGGGGTGATATCAAGAAGGCAAAGAGCGGAAGTCGTACGTAGTACCAGTATCGACTTCCTGGCTTGAGCGTCGAGGTCGAGAAGCGGAACGTTCCCCTCCACCGGCCCTTATCCTTCTGAGACAAGGGAAGCTGGCCGGAGTAGTTATCCCACGAGCCGAGAAGATGAACTGTCTTAGTCTTGGAGGAGGTAGAGAGGGCGAAGCTGAGTTGAGTAGTAGACATTATCGCTGATTAAAGATAATAGTGTAATACAGGGTTGTAAAAAGAGATTAAAATGTCGTCGGGTTGTTTGAGTGACCGGGGTCTATAGGTAGTCGAGAGACCCAGATGAATTGAATGATGGCTGCGTGAACAGAAAGGCTACCAGAGCTCTTGTTCAAGAATGTTGTGCAGACCCGACGACGAGATTGTGAAAATAGAATAATAATAAAGCTAGGAATGCCTCATGAAACAAAGTAGGCGATTCGAAGCGCGAGCGAGGCCAAGTGAGCTATGCAAAGACGTTGTCGACCGGCGACAAAGTACAATGTTGACAATAGTAATTAATGCGTGTAAATAGGGCGAGTAAACAGAGTGTCAGTTAAGGATGCTATGGAAAGAGCACAGCTCTATGAAAAGACACGACGACGCAGGAATTTCTAAGGATAGCTCACAGGAGATTGAAGGCTTGCTGAGGGAAGGAAAGAATATTGAGAGTGGGCGCTTCCACCTACTTATGCCCTTCAGACCTGGTGGCCCACCAAGGCTACGCAGAAGCTTGCAATTGGATTCCCCTCCCCACCCTCCATGCTCGGAGCAGGATGACATGCATCACTCCTCGGTTGCTGCAACCTTGCATTTCGCTCTTCTCTCCCAGAGACCACTAACAGAGTCTAGGACGAGTTCGGAATGTGTCGATGTGGTGGGCGCTTAGAGGTGCAAAATGCTTTGATTGATTTCCCGAGCTGGTGTTTTGGTAGGCGGGATAAAGATAGAAGTGCAGCTTTAGGGAGCAGCTAAGGGGAGGGTATGCAGTGTGATAGGTCTATCTCGGGTACGCTACAGGGTACGAGGCGGGGTCACCCTCCCCTAAGGTCGCTGGTCATTGGCTGGCTGTTCACAGGCTGATCATCTTCCCCATCACACCTCCACACACATCCAATAGCTTCAGCGTCTATCTGCACTTAACAGCTGCCCCTTATCCCGCACACCCTTGTCATCACTTTTCTTGAAGAATCACTAGGCTGTCAGTGGGGCGTGCACCACCGTGCGAGGAGCATTCCCATCTCTGTCCGGTCCTTTATCCTGAATCTTGGGGGTCCTAGCGTACAATTACATGATGCATTGATGCAGCGAAGACGATCTGCTTGCTGTGATTCCCTGCTTTTACGCCCGCCCGCTCCATGCGACCAGCATGCTATCCTACATGTGGAAAAATGTCCGACCTATCCGTCCAGCGCCGTCGCAATGCAGGAAATCTCCCCCCAAAATATAGCTTTCGCATGGCTGAGATGCTGTTCTGAAAGGGGAACAAATAATAAGGCCGAAGTATCGTCGGTTGGACCAGGCGCATGTGGAAGACAAATGGATGTCGGTGACAATGGAGTATGACAATGGCTACCGCACAGTAATCCCCGAGCGCTTCGTGTACATCCTGGCCGCAATGTTCATCGACGCTAGCTCTTGGAAAAGTAGCTTTGCGGCGTACGGTATATGGATCTGCGAAATCTTGGTCTTGTTTTTGCACGGCCGACATTCGAAAGAGTTCTTCTTGAGGTTCCTGTAATCCATGTCAGCTGCCACGTTCCCTACGCGCCCACTCCCCTCGGATAGAGGGCGGTGCAGACTTACGCAACCGGCGTCATCAGCCCACAGATGTCACAAATGTGCACTCGGAAGGCATCCGACACCTCGAATAGCCGCTCTTTCAAAAAGGCACTCGCTCCGTGCGAAATCATGCAATCGCGCTCCATCTCCCCGAACCGAAGCCCACCGTCACGTGCTCGTCCTTCCACTGGCTGCCTGGTCAGTATTTGCACTGGCCCGCGGGCTCGTGCGTGGATCTTGTCATCCACCATGTGCCGTAAGCGCTGATAATATGTCGGCCCCAAGAACACCTGAGCTACTAGCTTTCGCCCAGTGTGTCCATTGTACATGACCTCGAAGCCTCGAGAGTGGTAGCCATTCTCTCGAAGCAGTCTAGAAACCGAGTCGACAGTCACCTCCGTGAATGGAGTGGCATCGCCCTCAAAGCCTCGGAGAGAGGACACTTTGCTCAGTTGGCACTCGATCAAGTGGGCAATCGTCATTCGCGACGGAATGGCGTGCGGGTTAATGATGAGATCCGGCACTACACCCTCGCTGGTAAACGGCATATCTTCCTGGCGGTAAGTGATACCAATAGTCCCTTTCTGACCATGCCGCGATGCGAACTTATCTCCAATCTGAGGTATCTTGGTAGTACGCATTCGTACTTTAGCAAATCGCAGACCGTCCGCATTGGTTGACATCAAGACCTGGTCAACAATGCCGTTCTCCGTGCTTCGCAACGGTGTAGATATATCTCGCTTGGTGTGTGCTTTCGTGCGCTGTCCAAGTTCTTCGGCATCAGCAGTTATAGGTGCCGTCTTTCCGATAATGATGTCTTCGCCTGATACTCGGACGCCAGGGGCAACAAGGCCGTCGTCGTCTAGCTTATCGTAAGTGCCATGCTTGAGCTTCAAAGTCTCGCTTCTCATTGGCTTCTCAAATTGCTCAAGAACTGAATGCCCGATTTGCTTCTCCTGATCGCTGTACGCGCGATAGAATAGACTTCGGAAAAGACCACGATCGATACTGCTCTGATTCATGATGACAGAATCCTCCTGGTTGTAGCCTGTGTAGCAGGCGATGGCTACGATCGCGTTCTGGCCCGCCGGAAGTTCTCTGAATTTGAGAAATTCCATCGATCTCGTCGTAGCCAAAGGTTTTTGCGGGTAGTAAAGGATATTCGCCATGGTGTCCATGCGTTGGTCAAAGTTGGTCAAAAAGACTCCCATAGCTTGTTTACCCATAGCAGACTGGTACGTATTTCGCGGAGACTGGTAGAATGTTAGCATTGCTCGTGACTCACAATCTGTCAAGATTTACCTGATTGTGGTCTGGGAATGGAATGATGCTAGCACATATCCCCAAAATCATGCTTGGATGAATCTCACAGTGCGTCCAATTCCTTGCAGAGGTGTTGACTTTCGCGGTAACCCGTTTGTTGAGCTCGTCATCTCCAGGTTCTGGCAATGTATAACCTTGCAATACCTGCCGCGACTCTTCTAATTGTTGGGGAGTCATGGTAATCATGATTGTCTCTTCTTCTTCCGCATCAACATACTCGACCACACCCTGCTTAATTAACCGCTTCCAGCCTAGGTCAAGTCTCTCTCGCTCTTCAGGATCCATTCCAATAAGCGTATCTCGATCCTCTTCCACCTGTTGTACTATTTCTTTCGTCAAGACAAGGTTGCCACAATTGCTACTTTTGGGATCATTATCAATCACGAACAATGGCCGACACACTCTTCCAGCATCTGTGAAGATCTTGAATTCTCGGTCCCGTACATCACGGACTAAGCTGACCTCGTGAGAGATCAAGCCATTTCTCCGCAGTGCTTGGACATTACTAACGAGGTGAGCCGGCTCACGATGGACGCCAACCCATACGCCGTTGACAAAGATCTTTGTTGCGTTCGGAAAAGTGAGCGGCTCGTATTCTTCCAGAACGTCCATGTTTCTTTGTACCATGAAATCGATGATGGGATCGCTGGGTGAACCAACGGTGATGTAGCACATAAGCGCCAGGTTTTTGACAAGACCACAAGCTTGGCCTTCTGGCGTCTCCGCAGGACAGACCAAGCCCCAGTGGGTGTTGTGCAGCTGTCGTGGTTTGGCGATCTTACCGTCACGACCTATGGGCGTGTTGGTTCGCCGCAAATGAGAGAGGGTAGAAGCGAAAGTGTAGCGATTGAGAACCTGCGATACGCCAGCTTTAGAAGACGCCGCCTTCTTCTGGTCCCCCCAATTGCCAGTAGCAAGAGAGTACTTGAGGCCATTCGTCAGGGTTGAGGACTTGACGGCCAAGGTCGGGTTGAATTCTTTGCCGTTCTCGACGCATTTCTGTAGGTACTTATATACGTCCTTCGTCAATTTGTGGAAGAGCATCCTGAATAGACCTGCAAGTAATGGACCTGCAAGATCCAGACGCTTCTTGCCAAAGTGGTCTCGATCATCGACCTCACGTCGACCAAGCGCGCATTGAAGCAAACGGTGTACCATATAACCAAGGAAGAAAGCCTTCCGCGTTTCGCTACCCTCGGTCTGTGAAATGTGTGGCAGGAACTCCTTCTGCATAATGTCTCGCGCATACTTGATACGCTTGTCACGCGTGATGCCTTGGGAATTACCGCGCTTTCCAATGAAGTCAAGGGCCACCTCTCGATCTTGGATCACAAAGGCTTCTTCGATACAAGGCTTTAACATCTCCAACATTTCGGTATCTTGACGATCGTAGACGATATGGCTGAGGATGTCCTCATCCGATACCACGCCCAAAGCCCGAAATACGATTACGAGCGGTATCTCGGTCTTGATATATGGCAGGGTGCATTTGACCGTCTGGCCAAAGCCTCCTTTAGAGCCCTCGCCCTTTTCGTATAACTTGATTTGCATGCTTGAGATGAGTCGAGTGCCCTTCTCAACCGCGCTTCGAATCTCAGCTACATACGGCGTGTTGCTTTGAGACTTTTTGAACACCTGAACGATATTGGCAGCACTCCTCTCCTGCGCAATTAGAACCTTCTCACTGCCGTTTATGACGAAATAGCCCCCTTGATCATATGGACACTCATTGTATGAGTACAGAGTTTCATCGGGCAGATCCTTCAGTAGACAGTATTTAGACTTGAGCATGATCGGAAGTTTCCCAACGAATATCTGAACGGGTCTGCCAGTGTCATTCTCTCCATTTTGTTCGCTCTCCCAATGCAAATATGTGCCTCCTGTTGGCTTCTGAATGACGTTTTCTAACCCTTGTTCTTGAATTTCCTCATCACTGGGCTCCATGATAGGCCTTTCTCGCGCAAGAGATTTTGTGATCGTCATGTCAAGAAACAGAGGGCTCGAATAGGTGAGATTACGATTGCGTGCTTCTTGTGGTAACAAGCCGGCGCTTGAACCATCACTTTCAGTCATTGACGGTTTTGCGAGGTAAATCGTACCAAACTTCATCTCATATCTCCTCAGGACTGGAGCCTCTGGGTCATCATCGGACTGTGGTAGGTTCTGGTCGAGGGTGAGCAGAGAGTGCTCAGCGACCAGCTCCTGCATCGTAGTTTCGACGAACTCATCGAAAGAATCGAGCTGTTGCGACACCAAACCCTTTGTGTCGAAGAAGGAGGAGACCACCGTCCAGCAATCCTCCGCTGTGATGCCCTCCTCTTCCTCCTCATCAAGGATGTGGTCATTGATATCGTAGTACGACTCCTCGTACTGAGACATGATCGCCGTCCTCCGACTTGTATATTCGCGACCTCAGCAGCAGACCCGAGGAGAGTTGCCCGTGTTTCTGGTAGGTCGAAGAGACAGCAGAGGGGGCCACAGAACAGCACAGCGCGACCCAGAGGCCGTCTTCACCGCGCTCAGCAAAGAGGCAGCTTTAGCTATGGCAGCTGTTGGTATCTCTCGCGTTTGTGGTGTGATAGTGATGCTGCGCTCTGGGTGTGGTTAGTGGAGGATTGACAATAAACTCCAGTCAATGTTTGAAGACGATCTTGTCCCTTGGCGCCGATCCATTAGCGCGGCTCTTTCGGCCCTACGGCTACGACTAGCGAGGTTAAGGCTATTTCAACTAAGGTACACGACCGAGTCTTGCCATTTCAGTGCGGGTGCTGTTCACACCTCACTAGTGGTAACAGCATGGCCGTACTCGGCATCCGAAAAACTCATAGCAGACCACAGAGTATCAAGAGGGTACTCGCGGTACTCCACAGGGGCCTGCCTAATGCATCCAAGTGGGGTTCGCTGGTTACCGCCACGAGCCGTTTCCCTCTAGCCTGGGAAAAGGTGGGTTGACTTCTAAGAAAAACTTGTGATAAACCGTAATGGGGTCATCTACCTTAGCTAGCCTGATGGAGGAAGGAAGATACACACTCAGGCAGAAGAAGATACAGAAGGAAAATATACACATACCAAATACAAACTTCTTTCACTGTGGTCAAATCCAGGGTTATAAGTCGCCAAAGTACTATGACGAAGAAGACGCCAAAGACTCGCAAACTCCCTGTGCACCAGCTGCTTATACTATCCATAGCTCGCTTCGCCGAACCGATTGGTAGGTTTGAGAACCCAGTCAGAGAAGCTTGCTGACAGTGTAGCAAGCCCTCACCTCCGTCTTTCCCTACCTTCCTGAGATGATTGAAGGTTTCGACGTACCCAAAAACGCTGTCCCGAAATGGGCAGGCATCACATCTGCAGTCTTCAGCTTATCCCAGGCTGTCACTGGTGTCTGGTGGGGTCAAGCATCTGATCGATATGGGAGGAAGCCGGCCATACTCTGCGCCATGTTCTGTGCCATGAGCACAAGTCTTCTCTTTGGTTTCTCGAGATCACTGGTATGGGCTATCGTTGCTCGCTCTTTAGCAGGGGCCAGCAATGGGAACGTAGGGATCCTCCGAACAACGGTTGCCGAGATGGTACCTTACAAGGAATTACAACCGAAAGCCTTCTCAGTCATGCCATTGGTCTGGACGATTGGGAGTATCTTCGGTCCGGGATTCGGAGGTGCTTTGGCCAGTCCTGCTGCTAAGTATCCCGAGGTCTTTGGGAACAACAATTTCTTAAAGCGATATCGTTTCGCACTGCCAAACATTGCAGCATCCGTGTTCTTCCTTTTCGGTATGACTACTGCTTTCCTTTTCCTCAAGGAGACTTTGGAAACGAAAAAGCACCAACGCGATTACGGTCGAGTCATTGGAAAGCTCATCGCCCACCCTTTCAGTGCTACAAAGCCGCAGCCAAAGTGGCAGCATCACGAAGAGCAGTCGCAATTTCTTCTCAGACATTCGCGCATGTCGTCCCTCTCTTCGACCGGCAACGATTTTCAAGCCCAGGAAGATCGCAAGATAATCCCGCTAGCACCTCCAAAGTACCGAGAGGTCTTTTCTCGCCAGTCGAACATCAACCTACTTACATACAGCCTGCTTGCCCTTCACTCCGTGGCCTATGACCAAGTACTCCCGATCTTCATGCACTATCCTCCGCAAGTCGACCGTTCCTCTAATCCCGACGTACACCTACCTTTCAAATTTACTGGAGGTTTCGGGATCGACTCAGGCCGCATTGGTCTCCTCTTCACCATCTACGGCATTGTGGGAATGTTCATACAATTTTTCGCCTTTCCGCCACTCGCGTCACGTTATGGCGTCTTGCGCTGCCTCAAAACTGTCACTGCCCTGTTTCCAATCGTATACATCCTCACGCCATTTACAGCTCTGTGTCCAACGCCTTTGACACAACAGATCGCCCTGTTCTGCGTTATGATCCTCAAGTGCTGGGCGGCTATCTTTGCATTTCCCTGCACCACGATCCTACTCACCAACAGTGCCGTTAGCTTGCGCGTACTAGGAACCTTGAATGGCGTTGCGACTAGTGTCAGCGCTTTGGGACGAGCTGCGGGCCCCGCAATAGTGGGTTGGACATTCAGTGTTGGGGTTGAGAAAGGCTATGTGATCCTGCCGTGGTGGACACTCGCTGCATTCGCAGTCCTAGGTGCTATCACACCTTGGTGGCTGGTGGAGATGGAAGGGTTTGGCGGTGGGGACGACAGCGAAAACGAGGACGAAGACAGCGATGCAATCAGTGAAGACGAAGTAGAGAGGTCACATCCTACGAACGTCGGCGGTGAATCACTTGCGGAAAGCGGAGAGAGCAATGATAATGCACCGATGAAAGATGATGCACTAAGTGGATTAAGGCATCTATCGAAACCAGCGAGTCACACGAGCGAAACGACCCAATTTCCGCCTTTGAAACGAATGTCAAGTCCGCTTGGCATGAGAGACAATGTCGGGCCTGGCGGTGGCGACAAGTTGAGTAATGGCTTGGGGCAGACAAGGAGCGGATTGGGTGCTGGCGGGACATCGTACCATTGAATAGCGGTACCGATACAACATACCCAGTAGCTCTCTGGAGATTAGCTCTGAACTATACACAGTATCTACCAACGCATTGTCACTTGATGATAGATGTCTATTGCACCGCGTCTGTCATGCCAAATTCATGACAATGTCACTTCGGCCAAGGTCCTTCCCGTCAAGATTCCAATGGGTCCATACTGCTCCCCTCTGGTTACTCCCTTCAAGGAACCATACGTACTTCCTATATGATATATATATATCCACAATCTCAAATCTTCAAAATCCGTCAAACCCACAATCGCACAGCCAACATCATCAACGATCATATAGCTCCCTATACTGATTCTTCCACAACCATCATCAGCGCCTCCAGAACCCCAATGACGCTGAAGGAAGGAAAGGTATACTATATAGATTCATAAGATGCAAAACTGTTTCTAGATTCTAATTTACTAATGTAGACGCTTAGAAAGTGAATGGGTAGATGGAATCGAAGGGCTTATTACGGTACGTAAGGTTGTTGGAGGAAGATGGAAGGTGGAATATTCACGGATTGGACATCTTTGATGGGCTGTCAGGGGATATTAGGCGGACTTTTGTGATCAACGTCAAGGCGTTTAGGACTTGTATGGGAAACATCTTGCGCCGCCGCCGGCACTCATCTATGAATAGCCATACTGCATATTGGAGAATGTAACTCTTGCTCAAGTCAAATGGCATAGCCGCCCTACCAAAATGTGGATGATGTCAAATAATTCATCACCATAATAGAAAGTCGAGAGGACACCCCTTCTCAGAACCTAGATCCTCACCCCTTCCATCCCACTCAACGCCATCGAGCTCGCCCTCCTCCCCTTGCCGCTCGTAAACTCCGGCAAGATCCCCGCACTCGCGGCCACCAGGCCAAGGAAAGGTTTACTAGGTCTCAACACCCTCGACAGGTATTCGGGGTGAAATTGCACACCGACGAAATATGGGTGGTCTTTGAGTTCGAGGACCTCCATACGCTTTCCGCTCACATCGCGTCCGACGAAGTGCAAGCCAGCTCGCTCGAATTGATCGACATAATTCGGGTTGACCTCGTAACGATGACGATGGCGCTCGTGTATAGTCAGGGGAGCAGAGTCTGATGACGATGGAGGCGTTGGCACTGCGATGGTGCCATTAGCGGTACAGGCACCATTTTGCGACGAGGATCTAGAGTCGCCGCTCGAAGGTGTCGTTGTTGTAGTGCTGCCATTTGTGGTAGGTATAGCGGAGCACAAATCTGCACCGTACAGCTGGTAGATCTTCGACCACTCAGACCCCCTCTTAAAGATGGTAGGATGGTTTCCTAGGCGCATATTTGCACCCATCGTGCTTCGGTCAATTTCATCCATGTGAACGATCACATGTACACCCGTCTTCGAACCAATCTCAGTAGGGACGGCTGCGTCCACATCGAGCTCGGTAGGAACCGCGGCCTTTGCATCGAATTCGGCGCTCACTGCTTGCGGCAAGTTACATATACTACGCGCAAATTCAATAGTGGCAAGCTGCAAGCCAAGACATACACCTAGAAAGGGTATCCTCATCTCGCGACAGGTCTTGATTGCAGCGATCATGCCCTCACATCCGCGTTCACCAAAGCCACCAGGGATGAGTATTCCTTGAGCTTGGTGAATCTGATGCCACGCGTTGTGGAATTCCTTGGGAGATGATGCTGCTGTGGCTTCCTCGAGATGTTCAGAATCCACATTGATGAGGTTCAGCTTCCTTGAACAGGCCATTGCAGCGTGCTCCAAGGATTTGACAACAGAATGATATGAGTCTGGGTGATCGGTGTATTTTCCAACCAAAGCGATAGAAATCGATTCATAGATATGGTCTTGGGACATCGTGAGCTCCTTCCAAGCATTCCATGTTTGCCCACCTCTTTTGATGAGCCATGTTGAGGGTTTGACCAGGTCAAGGCGGAGGACCTCGCTGACTAGGCTTATGAGACCTTGTGATTCCAGCAGCAGGGGCACATGATACAGCGACGCGACATCCGTTACCGAGACGACCTGGCTCCGCTCAACATCGCAATACAAAGCAATTTTGTTTATAGTCGCTTCATCCAAGGCTTTCCAACAGCGACAGGCGATGAGATCTGGACTCAAGCCTAAGCTTCGCACCTCTCGAATCGCGGCCTGAGTTGGCTTAGTTTTCATCTCCCCATGGATTACAGGAATCAAAGACACGTGTATCTGTAAGAAATTATCCTTGCCAACTCTCCTACGCAATTGCCGAAGAGCCTCCACGAAAACTGCGCTCTCCATGTCCCCGATGGTCCCACCAAGCTCTATGATGCATACATCCGGCTCTTCGTTCGTGTCGTCTACTGGCACCCGTGACACTTTCTGGACGTGTTCGATGATAGCATCGGTCAGATGAGGTACCATCTGGACTGTGCGGCCGAGATATTTGCCAGCCCTCTCGCGCTCTATGACAGTTTGGTACATCTTTCCAGTTGTGATATTGTTTTCCCGGGTATGATCTTTATGTCAGACGATGCCAAATTAATTGCACTGGAGAAGAAATACCAAGGTGACATTGAGATAACGTTCGTAGTTTCCAAGGTCAAGATCGACTTCTCCTCCATCATCTAAGACACTTTTCTTGTTAGTTTGGTACTCGAGGGCTCTTACTGGTATACATACAAGACCTCTCCATGTTCGCGAGGAGCCATTGTCCCTGCCTGAAACCGATGAGAACTGCCGTAAGTATTCTACAAGAAGTTGGACTAACATCGATGTTCAGATAGGGATCTTGATATGGATCGTCAGAATATGGCTGCAAGAAGTATTGGCAATCGAAGCTTGCCTATCTTAATCGAAGAAACCTGGCCAATGGATCAGTCAAGGGCGTTTCCTTCACAACCGTTCACCACGTTCTGATATATGATTTACCTTCCATCCCTGGGTCTTCAAGAGGAGACCGCAGCTCGAGGCTTTAGACGCGTTAGTTCTTCCTGTATGCATGCCAGTTGTGCCCCAGATGTACCTATGACTCCTTTGCCGATCCCACTTCACTGTATCAGTTTGCATTATTTTGTCGAGTTTCCAAGGTAGCTCTTACCTGATGACGCCTACACGCAGGTCAGCCTGGAGAATTCGACGGTGTTGTGACTCGATTGTTACCTCCAGACACGATAACGTACTTCATCCTGGCAATTGCAGCGCCTTCTCCGCGCTTTGATACTTGAGGAGATTTGGGAATCAGCTTAGGAGTACATGATGTTATAGCGAGTAGACGGATCGCTCCTCGCGTAGGCCAATCCTGCCCTTGCGCGGCTTCGAGCGTGGAATGGAACAAAGATTCGCGAAAATGTTAGAACTATGTTGTAGCGTCTCCGAGCGCGCCCTCATAGGGCTGTATGAAACCATTGTTGGACGAAAAAGCATGGCCATAATCTGCGATGCCCTTTGAATCCATACAGGAGTGATCTATCTTGTATTCCCGAAGACCAAGGAGTACTCGAGATGGAAGACAAAGGACGAGTAATAGTAAGGTAAGACTTCCTTGCGATATCAAACTTGCCAAGCCATGCCCCTCCAAAAACTCAAGCTCCCCGCGCTCCTCCAACAATTTTCCACTTGGTCTGTGCACGCTTGCCCTGACATCTTGTGCCACAGTCCACACACCCAACAAGAGCATACATACGGAGAATCTCGAAGAAAAGGTTGCACGCACCAACATCGTTCCGCACTCTTTCCTTCACCTTCAGACGTGTCATTTGCGAGGCCGAGAAAATATCTGCGACGGCTACATATTCCGAAACATTATCTTATCACCTTTCGTCGCATATTCGAGAATCTGTAACAACTTACCAAAGCTTCTTTGGCAGCTATTTCCGGCGGCTCTTCACGCATGACATCCTCCTTCTCGAACTCCATTGGCCTTAATTACGGCGCCGCTAGACCACTGCTCATAGCTTCTGTCTGATCTGTGCGCTTACCGCACATAAAGCGCCTCACGCGAGCCCACCTTCTCGAAGAACCATAGAAGTCGGCGGGCGGGCGATTCTGCGCCAGTCAGATACGTGTACACACAGGCTCGCCGGCGGGTGTCACTTAGTGGGGGAGGGTGGCCTTGCAGGCAAATTCGAACGGTAGTCTATCCGCCGAAACAAACACATGCCCCGGTTGGTTGAGTGTTCTAAGTTTGGAAAATAGCTGATATCCGGTATTACTGGATCGAAGATCGACTGTAACGTATCGGAGGGATTAGTTCGTTTATTGTCCTATCTACGGGATTGCAAACAGATATCCATACTCGGAATCTTGGACATTCGCACACGACATGCTGCCGGTCCCTTGGTGGTCTCCTCTCCTTCTGAGAGAAAACAGGACAATCCTCTCAATATAGATAGGGTTTCACTCTCCCAAGATGCGACGTCACAGGCCTGGTACCCCAACCTTCGCTAAGGCGAACACGGCTCCCGTTCCTGACGCCCTATCGTTGATCAGGACCTTTAATTCGGAGACTAACCCATCAAGACCAGTTCGACCGTCTCCACTCACAGCGTCGACGATCCATGGAATCCCGCTGGATATGTACGACCGCATACGGTCCTTTCCACTCTTTCTCTCCGCTCCTGTTGAATTCCTCGCAGCAATTGGGAAGCACCTACGGCCCCAATCGCATGCTCCTCACGACTATGTTCTGACAGAAGGAGACGATGCGAAAGCCATGTACTGGCTAGTCCGAGGAGTCGTGGCGGTCACTTCACGGGATGGCGAGAGCACATACGCAGAACTGAAGCCGGGGGCCTTTTTTGGCGAGATAGGAATCCTGATGTCGATACCGCGAACAGCGACCATCATTGCGCGTACTAAGTGTCTGCTCGTTGTGTTGAAGAAGGAAGACCTACAAAAAGAGCTACCAGATTTTCCGGAGGTTGAGCGAGCAATAAGAGATGAAGCGTCAGAAAGACTGTCTATCTTGAAGCGCAAGAAGCAGGAGAAGTTAGCGTCTAGTCAGAATGACAATCGCGTTACGCTAGGGCGAGGAGAGAAGAGAGCGCGCGATGGCGAGGATGCAGATGTTGTCATGTCAGAGGGAGATGGACAACGGCAGAATGGCGTACAGATCAATAAGAAGCGAAAATCACCGTCGCCGAGCCTGGTCGAAGCTGCAGCATCAAGTGCGCTCGGAGATGGTTTGGTCAATGTCAGACAGCTGCTCAAGGAACTGCCTCTGTTTTCTGGGCTACCAGCTGACATGCTCCATTTCCTCGGGTTGAATGCTCAGCCCTGTACTTATCCGCCATTTACGGACATAATACAACAAGATTCGCAAGGGCGTGAAGTATTCTTCATCGTTCGGGGTGAAGTCGAGGTGATTGATGAAAAGTCACATGGACAGAATCCACGCACGTTAGCAAATGGTGCAGGAAGAAACATCAAGCGGGGTCACCAGGTCAAGGCACGTCTTAAAGCAGGACAATATTTCGGAGAGGTCGTCAGTCTATCTTTAGCGCCTCGACGGACAGCTACTGTGCGGTCTGTTTCCTCGGTTGAATGTTTGATGATTACTGGGGACGTGCTGTCCAACTTCTGGTCCAGATGTCCTCCCGCTGTCAGACAGCAGGTCGAGAAGACCGCGAGGCAAAGGCTGAAGTCAGGGTCAGATGGTGATGTGATTATGACAGATGCAGATGCTGCCGCTCCTATCTCCAAGCTCGCAATACACGACAGGCCTAAAAACTCAAGAAAGAAATCGGTCCCCAAAGTGGTTTTCACGCAACCCGGATTCACCGATTCTAAAGTCGAAACGCCCCACAAACCGAGCCGAATAGAAGATCGTCCAATCATTGAGCCTGCTGATCCTGATCCGTTCTTGAATCTGGACCTGGATAAGCCGTTCAACAGATCAAGGCGAAGTTCTCTAGCCCCTCCACTGCCCGAAGGGCAAGAAGCGGAACAGAAGGAGAACATAAGCCAGCGAATATCGCCGCCCATTTCGCGATCTGCCACACCGTCCAAAAAGAAGCCGAAACACTCTCCTACACCACTTGACATACGTCAGAAACCTAAACGACCGAATACCTTACAGCGCAGACCAAGCGAGTTCAGCCAAGGCTTGCTCCCAGATGGCATACTGATTTCAATATTTCGACATTTCGAGTTGCATGATCTGATGCGCCTACGTCAAGTCTCGCTACATTGGTTAAAGCTGCTGAAAGAGACGCCTGAGCTGATGCGAGAGCTCAGTCTGACGCCTTACAATCGCATCATCACAGACGAGGTCCTTGTTAAGTATATCTGCCCTTTCGTTGGCATGCGACCTCGAGTCATCGACATTAGCAATTGCTTCCATATCAGTGACGAAGGATTCTCCGCACTTTCTGGCGCATGTGGTGCGAATGTGACGACGTGGAAGATGAAAAGTGTTTGGGATATCACCGCGCAAGCGGTCCTGGAGATGGCAAACAGAGCCAAAAGTCTCGAGGTGGTTGACCTGAGTAATTGTCGCAAGGTTAGCGACAATCTATTGCAACGCATCGTCGGCTGGGTTGTCCAAGGCTCGCCACAGGGCAACGCTCACGGGCGCAATGCTGCCGCGAGATCTGTCGGAGCTCCAATCCAGAACCATCCTCCACCAGGTACCGTGTTTGGTTGCCCAAAACTCAGGATACTGACGCTCTCGTACTGCAAACACGTGACCGACAGGTCCATGGCGCACATGGCTTATCACGCAGCTTCCCGGCTTGAACAAATTGACTTGACACGATGCACGACTATCACTGATCAAGGCTTTCAGCATTGGGGTCAATTCCAATTTGTGAGACTGACAAAGTTATGCTTGGCGGATTGTACATATTTGACCGATAATGCTATTGTGTACCTGACCAATGCAGCTAAAGGGCTGCGCGACCTTGACTTGGTAAGCCGATTGAAATATTTGAAATTCATCCGCTGACGGTACAATCAGTCTTTCTGCTGCGCTCTCTCTGATACTGCTACCGAGGTTCTAGCACTCGGTTGCCAGCAACTGAGGAAACTCAATTTGTCTTTTTGTGGAAGTGCAGTATCAGATTCTTCACTCCGGAGCATCGGTCTTCATCTCCTGGAGCTCCGTGAACTTTCTGTACGAGGCTGCGTCCGTGTCACTGGCGTCGGCGTCGAGGCCATTGTGGATGGCTGCCACAAGCTTGAGGCCTTCGATGTCAGCCAGTGCAAGAACCTACGCAAATGGTTAGAAAGCGGAGCAATGCAAAGGTTTACCCAAAGGGTGACATTTGTAACAGTGGCAAAGGGAAGAGCGAATGCAACTCCTCGATATTTGTTGCGGTAATTGGGATCATCATACTGAGCGGCATATTTGAAGCGGATCTATCTGACGATACCTATGTACTAGTAATCTGCATTTACTAAGTATTTTATGTAGTGTGGTACGGCCAAGGAAAACTTGGTGGAGTTCATAAGCGGCGGGACGATCATCATAAATACGTAAAGTAAGTACTGTAATTAATCCTTAGCGTATGTATCTAGCGGACCAATAGAACACCATCATTGAGAGTTTCTCGGGCTTTCTAGATGAGTATTACTAACGGCTACGCTATACCCCTTCCGTATCCGCGGTGTCTTCTTTGCCCCAGATCGCTTCTGCAACATCATCCACGACGTTTGGATTACACAACATCGAAGAGCAACACTCGACATGGCGTTTATACTGCGCAGGCCCTTCGCGGTCTCCAAACCCCTCAAGCAGCTACCCAAGACCATCGCCTACACAGACCGAGCGTTCCACAGCACTTCAAAAGCTTCCACCTTCTGCACAAAACCCACTCCATCCATCGCCTCTCTCGCCAAATCCCGAAATGTCTTCCAATCTTCGTCCCGTCGTACATATATACAGCAGCCTGGTCAGATCGGCAACGCAAATACAGGCACCCTCGCCCAGCGTCTTCTCTACGGAGCCGCCATTGTGGGCGGCGCGGTCGTGGCTACAAATTTGCTATTCAACCGGGAGACCAGAGAAGATAGAGGTATGCCACCATTTGAGCGACAATTCCTGAATGAGACATTCATGCATACCGGACTGGGCATTGGTATCATTGGTGTAGCGGCCAAGGCTTTGCACAACAGCGGATGGAGCTATAAGCTTATGACTACGAATCCATGGGTCGTTCTGGGTGCTGGTCTCGCCGTGAGTATTGGGACGATGTATGGCACTTTCGCAACGAGTCCGGATAAGTACGTTTTCTGAACCTCGCTCGATCCTGGAGTCCCAGCGCTGACAAAAGCTATAGTTACGTCCAAAAGTACGCCCTATGGACCGGCTTCAATCTAGCCCAAGCTGCCATCCTGTCACCACTCATGTTCCTTCAGCCCGCGCTCCTCGCTCGTGCGGGCCTTTATACAGTCGCAATGATGGGCTCCATCGCCTTCGTCGGCGCAACAGCAAAGCAAGAGAAATACCTCTACCTCGGCGGACCGCTGCTCGCCGGACTCTGTATCGTGGTTGTATCTGGTTTCGCACCCCTTGTCCTCCCAGCGACTGCTGCACGGACACTAATGTGGAGTGAGAGAATCTGGCTGTATGGTGGCTTGGCGGTCTTCGGAGGCATCACGCTTTATGACACGCAGAAAATTTTGCATCATGCGCGGATGGCGGAGAGGGGGATCGTCAAGAAAGACGTGGTCAATGAGAGTATCAGTTTGGAGTTGGACTTTATCAACATATTCGTCCGGATGGTGCAGATACTGGGAATGCAACAGAGGAGACGCTAAGCTCTTGAGCTGGTGGACCGGTCCAGATTGAATGATATGCGTCTGCGAGGGGGTTATTATATGCGGTGTTTTTGGATTTGGTAGCACAGATAGGTGAAAGAAGGATTCCCCTCAACTACTCGGAGTACAGAGTCGCGAATGATTGGTCGAAATCCGCAGAACCTTGATATCAAAGCTGTTGCACGCACGGTAGATCAAACGAACAGCAGATGGCCGGCCGGCGTCTCTCACCTATGGCCTCTCCATTCACCCAGTCACACGCTGACTATGTGTTAACAGTGCCATTTCCCCCCAAAGTTAATCGAAAATTGTTTTCCAACCTACACCTCTCCCTACACAAAAAAGCCCCTTCCTAAATCCTCTCCCCACACTCCTTGTCTTTATTCTGCCTCCAGGTGCGCTCTACCACAAACCATTACCTTACATTTACCTACTGCAAAATATCCACACATACACACGCCTTCCAAGTCAAAATTTACCCACAAAGCCAGCCAGCGCGCTCTGTGCGCCTTGGCAAGCAACCAACTCTTGCGACCCATCCCTTACGATGCGACCACCCGCTCGAGATAAAGTACTCAGACTCCTGTCGCCAAAATGCAATGCGCGCTCACTCGTTTCTAGTAAGCACATATCATATACTTCCCTCCCCGGAAATTTTGAGGTGTCGAAACCCAAAATCTTCTATTTTCCTTACCGAAAGAAGAAATGCACACCATCATCCTCCTCATCGCACACATCATCCCCATCCTCACAACACCACTACCTTTTTCCCCCCTTCAACCCCCCACCCTCCCCCTCTTCCTCCCAACCCCAAACCTCACCACCACCCCCCTCCCCCCTTCCCCCCACAAAACCCAACGCCGCCTCCCCCACCACAACGCCCTCCTAAACATAACCACCCACCCCTCCCTCCCCCTCCCCTCCCCCCTCTGGCGCCACGTCCTCGCCGCCGCCCACCTCCAAACCGTCACCCTCCACGGCGACCGCGAGATCGTCCAAGAACCCTACACCTACCACGAGGGCGAGTGTTATTTCCGCGCGGAGAGTATGCCTGGGTTTGAGGAGGAGAAGAGGTTGACGTATAGGACTTTGGAGGAGGGGATTGGGGTTCTGGCGGGGTTTTTGGGTGGGGTTGGGGAGGGCTTGGGGGCGGAGGGGGTGTTTGTTGAGGGGAGGGGGGGGAGGGCGATTGGGGTTATGGGAATTGGGGTGGGGAGGGGAGGGGAGGGTAGGTTTTGGTGATGTTGTTTGATTGGTTGCTGATGTTCATGTTTGTTTGTTGGTTGTTGGTTGTTGGTTGATGGAAATTCTTTTCAGTATTATTCCAAGTCATCCATCGTCGTGGTTGTTCGAAGTGTCGTTGCTCTTTCCGCCCCAGCTCAAATTCCCTTGTTCATCGAAGAATGATGTACGTTGAAAATATACTTGACGATGCATGCGAAGCTTGCATTCGATGGGTTTCTCATCCTGATGAACATCTGAAGTTGCAAAATGGATCAGCGATGCCTTCAAGAATAAAAATGAGACGGCAATGTCAGCTGTTTTCAGTTCATGAGAAGATGCTGGCTACCATAAGTATCAAGCCCGCGAATTGTTGTCAGATAGCGAGCACCTTGAGCACGTATGGGAAGCCACAGCCCAATGACAGCAGAAGGGGGCAGGTCTACTGCTCAGCTGCTTGGAGGGAAATTCACACCGTCCACATTGGTTTCTTTAGCGGGGCGATCGATCATCCCTAAGTCGATAATTTGGTGAGACACAGCCCTTTTAACATGGGGACAACAGCGCCACGGCCATTATCGAGCTTTGGAAGGGAAGCTGCCACGGTCATCTCAGATGTCAAACATCAAATCGAACGTGGCTGTCGATAGCTTACGTCCCGTTACAGTTCTTATCTGAAAGGATGTTTTTCAAACACAACAAAACTCTGTTGAATGATATGATGAGCATGAGTCATATGCACTTGATTAGGTGTATATGCTGATAGTAGCTATGTAGGAAAGGAGACATGGAAAGGAAAATCTACTCTAGTGTCTGCCAAGACCATGATTTGTCATCAGCCGAGGTTGACCCGGGCTGAATACCAACATTATGCAGTACCAGGATGTGAGGCCTCGTTATCCTAATTCGATGCTTTGAGATCTGCTCCCAGCGCATTGGGTTCCTAGATCATTGGTCATTGGCTTGCCCCGTACTCCAATAGTAAATCCGCGATCTGGTGATGGCCAGCTGAAGCTGCTAGCATAAGTGGTGTTTCCAGATCAGTGTGTTCATTAGGATCTGCTCCATGCTCGAGGAGTATTTTGACCATTTCATCATGGCTACCTGCTACTGCTAGTATGAGTGGCGTCCTTTGACTGGCCACAACTGAAGAGACTGGCATCCCAGATTTGACCAGTAACTTGACCATTCTGATATTCCGTGCTGATACGGCGTACATCAACGGAGTCTGTCCAGCAGTATCATAACCATCACTGATTACGCTCGCTCGAATGAGGAGGATTGCTATCTCATAATGACTATGTTGTACCGCAAGATGTAGAGGCGTCGATCCGTCGTGGTTGGTAACATTGAGCTCTATGCCTTGATTAACGAACACGGATACGTGTTCGACAGCGCCTCTCCTTGCAGCTTCGTGCAAGACGGAGTTTCCCATGGGGTCACGGCTCGATATGTCGATACTGTTCGTCAATAGTAGGAGTGCTCCACCGGTGTCAGGTGCATCTAGCGATTCAAACAGTACTGTTCGACCAAGGCTATCGCACGCCTCGATGTCAGCCCCATGATGTAGCAGATCGGCTACCATGTCCGCACGATCATTCCTGATAGCCTGGTGAAGGGGGATGCAGTCGCTCGGCGAACCTTCTTTGCATGAAGGCGAACCTCCAGCTTGCAAGAGCAAGCGAAGAATTGCTCGGTTCCCTCCTCTAATGGCCATGATCATTATCGGAACGCCATTTTTCTCTGCATTCGGACTGACTCGGTCCGCACCTTGCAATAGCATTTCAACCACCCCAGATTCACCAGCCTCCATTGCGTCACAAAGAGCTTCTTTGAGCTCTAAGGGCCCGCTTCGGGTTCTCAGCATCGAAACAACAGATTTGTGCCCAAGCTTGGCAGCCTGTCGAACAGGCGAGCTCACACCCTCCGGATACCGACTGTTTGCGTCCTCGGGATACTCGTGTAGAATATGCGTTATCCTAGCATGATCTCCTCCGACAGCATAGCTCGGCGCCGAATCCTCTTGATCGTTTGTCAGGATGGGCTTGGCTCCAGCCTCAAGCAATATATGGACAAGGTCATCCCAGCCCGCTCTTGCAGCTTCATGCAACGCTGACATGCCGTACGAGTCTTGCTTCGATATCATTCCTGGACTCGTTCTCATCATATTCTGTACGACTCGGGTAAGTCCATATCGAGTTGCGACCTGTAGCGAGGATATGCTCTGAAACCTATCTGCACTCCAATCAAGCGCTGCTGTCCCGTACATAAGCTTTTTTTCATGCAAATCTGGATCAATTTCACACAGTTGAAGGGATGACTCGAGGTTCTTCCGTTTCTCCCTGCTCAGTAGTCGATAGATGTTGTTGAAGATGCCACCATCGATCTTCTGATGCGGTAAAAGCTCCCTGGCATGCTGGCCCCAATGACGCGAGGCATAGTCCAGAAAAGGGTATTGCTCGAGGCGCCGGCTAAAGGCTTCCGCTTCACAGCAGGGACCGGTCGAGAAAGCAGCCAGTGAGATATAAGCCATACAACATTTCGCAAGCCTCGCTGTTTCCGCGTAGCGAGGGAAGACATCGTTCCATCGCGTCCGCAAGTGCTGCTCTATGTCATATTGCGCAAGCGTTACGATTCTACTCACGGGGTCAATTGCAACAAGACCCATGCAGCACTCAAAGACAGCGGCAGGGTTCGTAATCTCTTCCTCAATAAGCTCTGACGGATCTGCGTGAGAATCGAGAACAAAAGCGATCCCCAGTGCGTGGCATAATGCTTCTGCAGTCAAAGGCGCCCGAGCAGCTGCAAGGAATGCCAAAGTCCTTTTTGCCAATTGAGTCCGAGCTATATCTTGCAAGCCCAACATATACAGGGCATTGCCTACCACTCCGGTAATGTCGTTAGGAATTGCTTGCACAGCTTTCCGGATCCCCGATAGATGGATTTGGTCAAGTATGAGTCTGGTCTGTAATATTGCCCAGAAGAACCTACCATCTATTAGCAATTGATATTACGGCTCGCAGGGCCTTATGTTTTAGCAAGAACAGAACTTACATGCCATTCGAGCGAGTAGTCAGCGTATCGATGACTTCGGTTCGGTATCTTGGATCACGGGACAATATCCCATCTACTGCCCCATTGTCTTTGAGTACACCACCTACGTAATGACGGATATCTGTCGCCACATCTTTGTCTGTAATAGAAAGATGAGAGCAACCATCACAATCGTTAGACAAGCTGTCCTGAGCGGACCGGCTAGTAACCAAAAACTTCCACGGAATTCCCTTGAGGTTACTAATCAACTTCGCAAAATCCCCTTGATCATGCATGTTAACCTCATCTAGAGCATCTAGTACAATAATAATTGGATAGTGGATATCCCTCGAAGTCTCCTCAAGGGCCTCGATCAGATCGTCCAGTGTTACCAGGTGACTCGATGCGCCGTTCGATCGGTCGTAGATATGTTTCAGACGTTTGGGTACCAGATTGCGTGGCAGACAAAGCTGTCTCAACAGACTGGCAGTCACGTCTGATGCAGAATGCAATCTGCCGCTACTCATATAGAAGTAGGCTACTACATGGCTACCACGAAGCTCGTCGATTGTTTTGGAGCTAGAATTTTGTGTCAGCGACTCGTGATCATGATTGAGCTCGGCCTGACGTACGCGAGCATGGTTTTCCCTATTCCAGCTTTTCCTTGACACCACAAGGTACTCTCATCCCCTGCATCGAACGGGTGCCGAAGCCATGACTGAAATTGTCTCGTGTCTATCAGCCATTCGCATGTTCCTGTTATCCGCTCGGCTCGACGCTGCTCATGAAAAGTACCCTGGTCTTTGGGACCTGCAAGCCACGCGAATATTTGTTCACCCTTGGTCATTGCTGACGATAACAAGGCCACATTTTCTGCTTGCGGCCAGGATACCGTGGGATCGTAGTAAGTTGCTACTCTTAGCTTCTGAGCATATGGTCTGGTATATAGATCAGTCTTACAAATTTTCGCGGAGAAGCTTTTCACTTGTCATCCTAGCCTACCTCGTGGTCTCCGAAAGCCTCTTCCAATCTTGATCTCTGGCGTTCAGGGAACCTATCATGACAGTCAAATTTTTAGCAACAAGTATGCTCGACATGGCAACCTCCACATCTTGTATTAGAGGAAATCGGCCACGCTGTCGACGAAAGAGCGTTGAAGGAGGATTTTGCATATCCTGAATACTGTCCTCTAGATCATCGAGGCGTGGACAAATTGATTGAAGTGTAACCGAAAGTTCATCCATTTGGGCATGCATCCAATTCGTCCCCCAGCGGTTCTGACCCTTTGAGAGCTCCTGGTACGAATTGCTCAGGGCAGTCGTGAGGTGTTCGATGCTTTCTCCGAAAAATTCCAAATCATACCGGGAGGCAAACTGATGAAGCACCGGTAACGTCGTTTCAAGGCTTCCCACGAGTCCAATCACCATAGGAACGGTAGAGACAGACTCCATCGAGAGGTTCTTTCTTCGGATTTCAGAGGCTAAGTGTCACTTAAAGAAACTCATATGGTATCGCAAGGTTGAAGAGGCAAGTTTAAGTATCAACAGTGCAGACATGTCCCACCTCACGAGATGTGTTGCCCAGAGCGGTAGCCCGAGTATTGTAACAATGTTATGCATCATTCGTGTTTGATAATCTAAATCTAGAAACATAATTGACATGCGGCCGTTGATTACCTCCCTCGTGCAACCATTCCGGACAAGAGATGCTATGGCTGCGAGTCGGTGGCGAGAATGATACCGAACGAGCATCAAATCCAGTCTAGATAATTACAAGCAGAAACTATTGGTTGTCGTGATAGGACAACGAAACAAAGAACTCGCCATTCGTTCCGAGCGTTACGGCGTGAAACCGTTGACAGCGACGCTTTTCCAAATATAAGACGCCCAGCCTCATGCATGAAAAATTCGCTCCCCCCCTGGATGTGTTTCAGGAGAAAGAAGAGATCACCAAACATTACTGGCTGGAAGACCGGCGGGTAAGCCACTATAAAGCTCTGATAATCGGAGACGTTTAGGGATGTGTCACAGTTACAACCCCCAAATCAGGAATTCATTCTCTTTCAACCTTCTCGCAAACCTTTCAGCTCGTCGACGAAGGTTACTGACTGTCGGGTCGGGTATCGGTACCAACTTATAGGTACCAACCCGAATACTCGTGACTCGGTACTGGCTAGTACCCGCCAAGGAATCGAAGCGTTAGACCGATTAAATCGCCAAGGCATTACTAAGGGACTAAGCTACTAATATAATAGTAAGGAGAAAAGATAGGATTTATATTATTATCTTCTAATTTATCTTACTACTATAAGAGTTATTAATAACTAGAAAGAATAAGAGTATTTCCCTCTCTAAATAAATCCTTTTAATACTAGTCTATTATAATCGTATTATATTAAGTAGATAAATCTATTTATTCTAATATTTTTCTAAACTAATAGATTAATACTAATATTTAAAGAATATTAAATAGCTATATAACTTTATTTAAGTAGGATCTTATTAGAACTAAAATAATTATATTAGTACTATTTAAAACTAAATTTATAATTATTATATAATACTAAACCTATATAAGTAGTAAGCTAGTTATAAGTAGTTTAATATATTAAGTTAAGATTAAAAAGAACTTCTAAGATATAATATTAAATAGGTATAATAGAACTTATAACTATTAAAGTATTACTTAGTATTAATTATACCTACTAATATAACCTTAAATTATTTTTCTATATACTAATCTAGCTTTATACTTAATATAAGTAGGATTTATATAGAAATCTAAAGGGCTAACTTAAAGAAAGTAGATTAAAAAACTAGTATATAAGTACTCTTAATTAAATTATTAATACTAAAGAGTATTATATAAATATAGATAGATTTTAGAAAATCTTAATAGAATTTCTATAAGCTTTTAACTATATTAAGCCCTTATATATATATAGACTAACTACAAGGAATTAAATTTAGAATTAAATTTATAAAGTTATATAACGCTAAACCTATATAGGGTATAAGCTAGTTATAAGTATTTTAGTAATTCGAGTTATTACTAAAAATAACCCCTAAGTACTAAATAAATAGTTAGTCTATATATATAGATATATAAGCTATTCTTTTTCCTCTTTAAAAGGATAGAATACTTCTTAGAAGGATTTAAGAGGATCTACTTAAAAAGTTATATAACTCTATTATTAAAGTATTTATTAGTACTATAATAGATATTACCCTTAAGTAGGAGTTAGAATAGATACTCCTTATATATAAAGATAGAAAAAGGTATTTTAATATACTTCTTATTAAGTCCTTAATAGCTTTTTTAGCTTAAGAATATATTATATTTAAGAATATTAGATATTTTACTTATAATACTTTAAATTTATATTATCTTAATATAAAGTCCTAATATATAACTATTCTACTAACCTCCTTAAATTTCTCTTAGTACTATTATAATTATAATTTTTATTTATTTATCTTAGACTAATAGCTAAGTTAATAGGCTTAGAGTAGTAGTATATATATATATCCTATCCTAGTACGCGTATACCTCCTCCTACTTAGCCTAGTAGTTAGCTTATAAGAGTATTCTAAATAGTTAGCTAAGCTAACTAAGACCTACTTAATGAGTATCTAAGTAGTATAATAGAAAGCTATTAGATCTTAGTACTTTAAAGTACTACTATACTATTCTAATAGTAAAGACTTCCTAGTATATTATAATATAGATTATACTTATAGTATATATATTTCTATTAGAAGTCTAATAGTTTAATAGTCTTTAAAATCTATTTATTAGCGGGAATATTATAAGTAGTAACATGATATAAGCTGCTAGGAAGCTGTTATACTATATAGAGGGAGGCGTACGCGTACTAGGACGGGGTGCACGCGGACTAGGACAAGGTGTACGCGTACCGCCGCCCTAAGTTTAACACGTAAAGGAAGAGTTTTCTGTTGAGTTCCGCAAAAGGGCTAGCGCGACGGAACAGGCCCGATCCGAAGACTAGTTGGAGTTCTTCCTACGTGTATTCAACTTTCCTTCCTCCATAGTTCAATTCCAATTATTTACGGTTCATAACACTTGTACTGCCGTGACAAGTGCGCCTCCATCTTTCTACAGCAATATCGAATGCCACATTCACTTCTTGCTACTTGCTGTTTCTCGGTCTTGAAGTCGGGCCGACTACTAGAATCTTTTCTCCTAAAATTCTAGCGCTTCCAATCACAATCTTCACAAAGATCTCTGTCCTTTACCTAGGCGTCCACTATGGGTCAATATTGGTACATTTTCTCAATGGACAATGCCGAGATTCTGTCGTGCATCGGCAAGCTTGGGGAGTTTCTGTGGGGAAAAGAAGCCGACTGCCTAGTAGATCTTCTCTCTGTGCCAGTCAAGCCAGGTCCGGTGCAATCATCATGTGCACCAAAGCACCTGATAGAAATTTCAGGGATTAAATCTTTTCCAACTGAAAAGGACCTAGAGCCAACATGCCAGATCCAACCCTATTTGGCAACCATCCCCGACGAGCTTATTTTGGAAATCTTTCACGACTTGGATTTTCTGTCCTGTTTTCGTCTAAGCCTGGTTTCGAAACGACTTTGGAAAATAGGCTGGCTATTTTTTCAACAGAAAGCTACCGAATTCATGAGTCCTTGGGCTGGCGCGAAAATCATTTGCTTGGGCGACGAATGCAAATCTGGTGATTGGCCGGCGGGCCTTTTAACGGCAGAAGAGGAGAACGTGGTCAACAAAGGTTTGGATGAGGCCGAAGTGGATCCCGACGAAGGCTTTATTCAAGATCCAGGAAATTTGCTTACCATGGTTATGTGTCGATTTCGCGAAATCAGTTCTAAAGTTGAGCCTTTTCAAATACTATTTGATCCCGTACCTGGTCAGGCCGAAGATCTAGTTTATTCAAAGCGCTTTGGACCACGGGAGTTTCCCCGTACTGCGCTTGATGAAGCCAGGCATCTCCCTAAATCAGAACGTTCTCAAGCACGGTCGTTTGCTAATGGAAAGGAAACGGCAAACTACTATCCCGAGACCGAAAACTGGATTCTTCGCAACTTAACCACGGCCGAATTCGTTCAAGGCGACAAATTCTTCGCAGCATTTCATAGGTCAGAACGTCAACGCGGACCCCATCTTGGATATCCCGGATTTGGCGAGGCGGTCATGTGTCGAATATGCTGGTCTACAAGCGACTCTACGGTTCCATGTGCGGGATTTAATCGTGGAGTTTGGGCTGGCCACAGGTTTGAAATATGTACGGGAGAAATCCACGCTTCAAATTCGGATTGCAGCTGGAAAGATGTAACGAGCGAGATAATTGATGAATTATCAGTGGCCTTGAATCTGCCAACTCAGACGAAGACCAAGAAGATCAAAGACTAGGAACAGTGACGTAGCCCCTGAGCTATTGACGCTTTTTGGATTGCCCCCCGTTCTAGCTACATACTCCCGGTTTAACTCCTTGGTACTGTTCAGGTATTTTCTGTCTCTTGGCCAGTTGTATTAGGTCATTTCATTTAGAGAGGCAGAAGCTTTCCAGCCGCTTGACAAAGTAAAGCTCACTCGAGCTTTTCAAGTGGTCTGGCCTTCCCTCGATCAAACAACATGTTCTCGCAGATCCAAATGTGGGATAAATATCTGCGATATCATTTACTGATCGAATTGTCCTCGGAACAATGAGGTGAGTAAGGAAAACTCATGGGATTTCCATAGGCTTACTTTGAGCAGATATTAACGCCAAATTTTACTGCAATTTTGGATAGGATGAATGTTACAGACCAAGAGGCGGTTCGATTGGGCATGTTAGTGATCACTTTGCAAATAAGGCTCTTGGGCTAACGGCGCTAGAGAACACATTTGTGAGCAGTTCCCAAGCTTCCGAAAACCCGAATATCGCGATATTGTGCAGCTCCACCAATTCTACCACAGTTCCGAGGACGATGAGGTCTTTACAATGCTACAAGAATGGTTGAAGACAAGAGATGCAGAGCGTGTTAAGTTGCAACTATTTAGGATCTTTCAGACCTCCCTGGCGCCCGAAGAGCTGGCCCTGACTTTGACTGACATGCTGATCTTTTGGTGCCTCGATGGACCTGATGACGAGGATGAGTCACCGTCAGCGCCTGCAAATCTGATAGGACTAGGGCGACTCCTCTCGATGCCCAAGGCCCTTAAACAAAGCCATATCTTGCTTCTTGAGCTTTTCCAGTCATTTTGCCAGGCAGTTAAGGACTTGGAAATTCCGATAATGCACTTCTTGAACAGGGCGGCATGTGTTGACAGTTATATTCCACCAAGCGAAGATTTATATATGTACAATGTGCAGAGGCTACAGAGGAAAAGCGACAATGAGGCAATTTCCGTCAGCGATGCAGACCTCGACCAAGTCCTCCAAAAACTGTCTTTGTTGGAAGAACATTCAGAGCAAAGACGGTCTTTCCACGATCGTCAGAGGGTAACTTGCCCGTGATTCTGACGCAGAACCCGGGCGTGGCGCACCTATGGCTTTGTCTGTACAGCAGGCAAAGCCTGTCATTCAGCAGTCGTACAACTTGCATCATGACTTGATAATCGCCTCGGATTTACGTGGCCTGTCTCAGATGCTGTCGATAGCATCACTCTCGATACTTTCCGGAACAGGGCTTTCGCAATTTGTAGGCATTTGTAGGCATTTCCTGGCTCATTTGGTCTTCCCTTCATGTACAATATTGGCATAAACTTAGAGTGTATTTCCCCAACAGAAGGCAATTGGTCCTGTTGTATAGATATACGCATGAGATTCATCTTGTAGCTTCGACAATTGTACGCATCTCAAAAAGCTTCCAAGCACTATGCATGAGCTATATATCTAGATCCAATCTAGGCACGCTTTGATGAAAGCTTGGACGATCGAACGCATTCGCCTAGAATTGCTAGCTGGCTCTTATCACACCACTTTCCCTGCCGTCCTTTATGAGGTACAGCACCCAGCGTGTAGTAGGGAAAGCCTTGATTGGATCAAAGACACAGGGCATTATGCAGCTTTGTGGAGAAGCAACGTCTCGCTGCTGCCTACTAAGTCAGCTCTGGCTTTATGAACTTTCGTTTCCATCAGCTTTTTTGAATCCGTCTACTGCAAAGTGCGCTCTCATTGAAGGACGAAAGACCCCTCCTTATAAATTAATTAGATATTCTATATTAAAGTACCTATTCTAATACTAATTACCTAAGGCTAAAGGTAATTATACTATTTAGACTTTAACAGGGTAGGCGGATTTAACTTAGAGTCTTAAGGAGGTATCTTAGTCTCTAGTAGACTTAGACTATATTTAGGCTCTTAGGAGCTATTTTCTACTTAAGTAGCCTTACTAGACTTTAAGTCTATTAAGTAGCTAGGCTATTTTATTTTAGTAGACTTTAAGGTATCTTATTAAATAGTTTCTAGTAATTTTAAGATAACTTTAAGCTCCTAGAAGGTATTTTCTATTTAAGTAGCTTTATTAGACTCTAATTCTACTAAGATTAGTAAATAGCTAGGCTATTATAATACTAATAACTCCTAATTAAGGTATAAATATATCTTAAAAGGGATAGATATTAATACTTTAAAGGTAATAAAGGTTAGAGGTACCTTCTATAAAGCTTAGATAAATATAAGTAATAAGGAGTAAGGGGTAATAGGAGTATAAGTTAGTTTTAACTAAGAACTCTCTTTAATATCTTTTTTATTAATTATTATAAGTATTAGGGTAGAGTTCTTAACTAGACTAACTATTTTTTTAGTACTTAGGCTAGGATTTTAGTATTAACTCGACTTACTAAACTACTTACAGCTAGCTTATTACTTATATAGGTTTAGTAGTATATAATAATTATAAATTTAGTTCTAAATAGAACTAATATAATTAGTCTATTCTTAACCTAAGCTACCTCTTTAAGAGTAGATAGGATAAATTCCTATATATCTCTAGTAAACCCTTTTATTATAAGTTAAAGGGCTAGCTTATTAATAACCTAATTTAAGGGCTAGATTAATAGCTTTATAAATTAAGTCTTAGAGTAAGTATAAGTATCCCTTATTAATAGTTTATAGTATTTAATAGCTAATTATACTAGCTAGGAAGAAGTAGTTATAATTTTATATATAATTCTATAAATTCTCTCTAGTATTAAATTAATTTATAGATACCCTATTTTAATAAAAGCGTCTAATTAAAAAGTAAAAAGATAGTATTTTCTTCTAAAGTAGCTTATAAAGATACTATTATAAGAGGCTATTTACTAATCCTTTAGATAAAATAAGTCTACTCCTTAATAAGATAGAGTAGATTATAATAAATAATAGTAATAAACCTTAAAGAAGGAAAACACGTTAAAGACTAGTAAATAAGTAAGTAAATAGTAATAGAAAGTAGTAAATAAATAGAGATAGAAAGTAGGTAGTTATTACTATTTTTTAAGAGTTATAATAGTTTCCCTATTAAAAGGCTAGTAGATAATAGCTAGGCTTTCTTTAACTTTTAAAAGGCTAATTTCTTAGTAAGGGGTAAAAGCTAAATACTAAATCTAGTAGTTAAGATATTAGATAGGCGTCTTACCTAATATTATAAAGAGGTAAGGATCTAGATATATTATAATTATTCTATTTTACCTTATAATTATTAAGGTAAAATCCGGTCTAATTTAACTAGTATAGAATAGCGAACTTAGTAGTCTATAGCTAGGTTTATTAGTAGAGGACTCCTAATCTATACTACCTATTAGGTTATCTCTTAACCTATTAGAATAGTATATAATAGTATTACTATTAAATATAGTAGAAATCACGTCGTAAAAGTAATATAAAGTAAAGGTACTATTAGATAAATAGGTATATAAAGGCTTACCTTACTATCTAGTAAAGTACTAGTTATAAGTACTTACCTAACTAATAAGAAAGGTATAATAATATATATAAGGTATATATTTTTATAATAAAAATACTACTCTTAATATAATTTATGACTAAGTTATACCTCTAAAGTTATAAAGTACTATTAGGTATCTTCTATTTATCCTACCCTCTATATTTATCCTACTAATAATAAGCCTAGATTTTAAGCTACTAGGTGTAATATACCTTCTTCTAGCTACTTCTACTACTATCTATTATACTTATTAAAACGCCTTTAAAGGATTACTACTTAGAAGACTTTTAACTAATATCTTTACCTTTACTATAAAGCCTAAGATATTAGATAAAGATCTTCTAGTACTCCTTATACTATTTATAGCAGATATCCTAATTATTAATATAAAGTGTTTACCTCTTAGGCTACGCGATAAAAAGGCGGACTTTAATATTAATATAGAAAAGTATTATATCTATAATATAGGCCTAGAGCGAAAATCTAGGATACTTCAAGGTAAAGTATATGACGAGCCTAACGCCGAAACGGCTATTAATGGTAAGAGTGATCTTAGGTAGAATAGAACGGTCAAGCCCTCAGGCGGTACAGCCAACGAGAAGAAAGGAAAGAGGGATAGGTAGATACGGAATTCGAAGGGAAATCTAACGGCTCCGCCGATACCGACCTCCCAGTCGTTGATGTTACTACAATAGATATCAAAGACGGCAACCCAGAAGGCATAGTTAAGATCCGTACAGTTCCAGACTATCTAGAGCTTGAAGATCTAATTTCTGCTACACAAAAGCTGCCCGAACCGCGCAGCGAGAGCTTTCACGTCTGGCCAAAAGATATTTACCGAAATTTTCAAGGCTTTAGAATCGGCACTCTCAATCCCTCTCTCTTGGTAGTAACTATAAAGCGTCAGTTAATAAAGTAGGAGGGGTTAGCTCTAGGCTATATTTCAGATATTATAATGATTATTTATTAACTCTATCGTTAATCTCTTACGTGTGATGTGTCCCATTAAAAAAGTTTAAACGGGCATTATAGCTCTGCTTATGGATCTTCTGCTGGAGAAATACCAATCCGCAACTTCCCACGTCAAGTTTCTATTAAAGATAAAGCTCGATGGCACTCCAGCAAAGCTGAACCATTACTTCAACGAAAATCTGGAAAAATGGTGAGCAACAGCATAACGTTGGCGAGCAAAAACTGGATTGAATGTTATTCGTAGGTATTGAGAGGCGCCGATGAAATTGTATCTCAACATAACAGGTGTAGAGAATTTTCCCAAAGACGAACTCGACAAAAGTATTTCCGTGCTCTGCCCTCACTCTTTCTGAGATTGGATATTCCCATAGCAGCCATTACATAAAGGTTCGTCCCAATTGTCGTTGGCGTAGGCCACTAACTTTGACGTCTTTTCAAGGCTACAGCGGCTGCATACGAAGTTGGCACGCTTGACGAGTCGATGCAAGCACAAGGAGCCACGTGGAGGGAAACGCTTTTCGATTTCACCCAGCGGCGTCAGCGACTTTTGCGCGTCCTGTTTGGTAGGAAGATATCTGTCAGTGGAAGCTTTAGAGTCAGACGAACGTTTGTTAGGCCACTGACCATAGTCCCCCGCTTCGGAAAGGAAGGAGGAATTAGAATCAATCAGTTGGACAAATCCGGCGCTCGCAGTTGCACCAATAATATCGTATAGAGGGATGGATTAGGGACAACAGCAATGTTGTGCTGAGACGAAGGACGGAGATAGGCTGTGCGGTGAAGCCTGGAGAAAAGGGAGGATTTATGATATCGTTGTCTGATATTGATTTGCTACCATGGGGGTTGCTAAGGAGTAGGAAGAATAGGGGCATTTCCCTTCCCTAAATACATGCTTCCAACGCTAGTCCAATTACCCCTCATCAGCTCCAGAGAACACGTATGGAGCGCCCCTGCGAAGTATATTTAGACTGACCGCGTCGAGTCAGTACGTACTTCGAACTCGAGTCGGGTACCCGACTCGAGTCTTGGCGATTCGATACCAAAATCTGGTACCGAGTATTAGTACCGAAGTATTGACTCGAATTACTAAGACATTTTCTCTAGTGTTATTTTCTATTTTTAGTAGTATTTCTTACTATATTTTCTAATTTTTTTTCTAATTATTATTATTATTATTACCTAGGGTAAATAAGGTAATATAAAAAGGTAATATATATCTCTAGGAAAAAGTACGATTATAATATTAGTAATATTTTCTTTTTATAGTAATATTTACTATTATATAAAGATTTATTACTATATTACTAAGTATTATAATTATTATTACCTAGGTAATTCTTAATAGTAAATAAGATAATTAGAAAAGTAATAACTATTCCTATAGAAATAATAACTATAATATTATAAATATTTTATATTTATAGTAGTATTTACTATTATATCTATAATTTACTATTATATTACTAAGTATTATTATTATTATTACCTAGCCTAACCTAGGTAATTCTTTAAGGTAATATATATCGGTAAACTAGGAAGCCTATATACTATAGAAAAATGCGTATTTTCTATATATAATAAGCGCGCTTATATATTAGCCCTAGGGCTCGTTTTAATACCTCTAATTATTATAAGCTACTATTTACACCTTTATAATACTAAAAGCGCGCTTAGTTTTCCAATTATTTATTATTATATATAAATTAGATATTATAATTTATATAATATTCCTAGAAAAGGTTTATTAAATATTATAGCTAATATTTCTACTACCTACTTATATGTATTTAATAAATATATCTTTTTTAGAATTTATACTATTATTATTATAATCTTATTAGGTAGTATTATTACTATATCTACCTATCTTATATATTCCTTAGAGAGCGCCGTTTATACTATTATTATAAGCGGTATTATTATTAGGAATTACTACTTATCTACCTATTCTAACTATAATAGTCTATCCGCGCTACCCTAATTTATTACCTATATTAATACTAGTACTATTATTAATAATATATAAAATTATACTTATAGTACTTAATATATATTTATTAGGCTATTTACTTAGTATTTATAAACTACCTTTTAATAAAATTATTCCTACCTACTTAACCTCCCTATATTATAGATTCTCGTCTTAAATCTTACTACTTTCTAGTTAAATTTCCACGCGTAGCTTTTTTCTAACCTACTTCTTAAATCCTATATATTCTACCTTATTACTATTTATTATAATTATATTACTACCCTTTAGTATCTTATACTATATCTATTCTAGTTATACTAGCTTAAATATACCCTAGAAATCCTCTATTAACTAGGATCTATAAGCGCTTTAATTTATAAGTAGATCTTCTCCTTCTATTATATATAATATATAGCGTCTTATAGGTTATTACCTACTATCTATCTTTAGTATACTTAGCGATATATATCCGCGTATAAAGGTAGAATAAGGGTTAAGAGGGAGGTTATTATCCTACCTAATTTAAGAGGTTAGTTATATATAAATAAATAGAGTAAGTAGAATTATACTATTAACTATTTCCTCTTAAGCCTTATTAATATATAAGGATAGTATTATTAAGGTTTAATACTTATATCCTAAAGAGCTATTTTATAATATTTAATTAATACTAGAATTATTACTTTAATTAGGTTTTAAGTTAGCTATTATATCTCTCTTTATATTAATTAGATAGGAATACCTACCCTAAATACTTAAAGGACTAGGATATTTATTATTATCTAAATTATTTAATAGTAGTAGGTTATTTAGTTAACTAGTATTAATATCTATTCTATTTACCTTATTATTATTTTTATTTATAATTATAATATTATAGAGTATATCCCTTACCCCTTTTAAATAAAGCTTATAGATACGCCTCTTATAAAGGTTAAACTCTAAGTTATTCTACGTATACTATATTATTTACTAGCGCCTTATAATAGTATATAATTAGCTCTTAGTTATATATTTATATATAATAGTAAGATAGTTAGCTATATACCCTAGGCCTTTTTACCCTTAAATTTCTTAATATTGTAAATATTATACTTATATTTAGATATATAATATCTTACTATTATTACTATATAAATTAATAGGATATTAGGTAGAGGGTTAAAAAACTTCCTTATACTTTCCTTATTAGTAAAACTAGTCTTTATTAGTTTAAATACTATATTTATAAGTACTTTTATTAAGATAGGATTTAACTATTTAGCCTTCCTCTTATAAACCTAATATTTAATTAGAAGTAATATTAGATAGAGAGGTAACTTATATTATTATATATAAAAGTTAGGTAGTCTAATAATATATTAGCTTATACTATTATATTTATTTATAAGCTATCCTATTTATATATAGATAATACTATAACTTATATAATAATTAAAGAGTATAAGCGCTATTCTCTAAATAAGTTAAATAACTAATACTTAATTTAGTTAAGATAGGAGGTAATTATAAATATTATATTAACCTTTTAAGCTTTAAGTATAGTAGGTATACTATTAACCCTATTTAACTTACTTTTAATCTTAAGCCCTAACCTTTTAGTTACCTTATCTTATATAACTTTTATTTAACTATTTAATTATATAGGGTTATCTTTTAGCTATATCTCTCTTCCCTTCCCTAGGCTCTTAATAGTACTAGAAATAATTATTACCTTTAGATACTTTATATAATTAGGGATAATAATAGTATATATCTTACAGGAGAGTACCTTAAAATAGTAATAGATACTATCCTAGAGATATAATCCTATTCTATTACTACTATAATAATCCTTATTAGTATTAGGGCTTAATAGGATATTACTTATCTTACTACTTACTCCCCCTACTAGATTTCTTATAAGAGGACTTATTAATAGTTAATTTCTCCTTAGACTATATTAATAGATAGTTATAGTATAGTATAGAATAAATACCCCTATCTTTATATATCTATTATTAATAGAGGATATTACGCGTTTTTACTTCTCTCTAATTAAAGGTTACTTATTCTCTTTATTACTTAATTACTTATAGTTATTATCCTTAGCGGATACTAATAACTTAATAGACTACCTATTATTCTACCTACTATAATTACGTCCTTTATCTATCCTATAATTCTAGAGTTAGGTTATATTAGTAATTAAGTACTACGCGTCTAGGGGTAGTAGTCTTACTATCTTATACGCTATATTAATATTATATAGAGAATAGGTATTATATTCCTATAGGTAGATAGAAGGAAGAAGTAGTAGATTATATTATTAGTAAAGTTAAAAATAATAGGGGAAGGGGAAATTTCCTAAATTATTAAGAAATTAACCTATTTTATATAATATTAGGGGGCTAAGCTAAGTTAATTAAATTAGATAGGATTTAATAAATTAACTAATATTACTTTAATCTATATTACGTATATTAGTACTAGTAACTTATACTACTTATTTATAGGGAAAACTATTACTAGTAATATCTATTATTACTCTTAAATATAATATCTTTATTATATTTAAGCGTAGGGCGCCTTATTATAAATACTATCTAGACTTTAGTTAGTTAAAACTACTTATTAATACTAGGTATAGGACTTATTCTAATATATATTATATATTTTCTAGTAGTTACTAAACCCTATATATTAAAAGTAAAGCGCTTAGTACCTTAAGTATATATTTCTACTAGTACTACCCTCTATTCCTATTTATTAGTAATAATAATACTTAGTAACCTAGGATAGGTATAAATAATAGCGTCTTTTATCTTATTATAGCCTAGGTTAGACTTAATTAGGGCCTTAAACTTTCTAAAGTTAAGGTTATTTATATCTAGTAGTTTTATATATATATTACTCTTCTAAATATCCTAAGTTATATATATTATACTTTAGTCCGTATTATTATTAATATATAATAAGGTATAGCGAATAGAAGCTATATACTAATTAGGTTCCCTAACTAAGTATATATATTCTAGTCTCTTACTTAAATCCCTAAATAATTTAGTACTTAATATTTTATAGTCTTCTCTATTATCCTTATAGCATCGTTTAGCCCTTATTTATCTCCTCTAATCATAATTATTTTATTAGGTAAGGAAGAGGAGGTATTAATCCTTCTATTATTTAGGGATATTACTAAATATATAGGTAAAATCTTTATATATATTAATAAACCTAGATTATAAGTAGTCTCTTACCTTCTTTGTATTTAATCTTTAATCTAATAGTCTTATAGATTCTAATTACTTTTATAGTTAGGTAAGAAGAAGTATATAGGCGGTTTTATTAATTTCTAGTATATCCTTTATAATCTTAGTAGATTATCTTATATTATTAAACTCCCTAGGATTTATTCCTATTAAGTCTAGTCTAGGTAGCTATCTTATATATACTAGATAAATAGTCGTATATATATTAATATTATAGTATTATTTATTAGTAAACCTACGTAGTATACGCGGTAATATATATACTATAGAAAGTCTATTACTTATATTTTATCCCTACTTCTAGGTAGCTTATAAATATAAATATTAAATATATTATTATTTAAGTATTATTATACTACTTCCCTATTATAATATTTAAAGTATCTATTATATTATTTTATAGCTAGGGCTATTCTAGTATTATAATATAGAGTACTATATTCCGTATCCTTACTAAAGAAGAATAAAAGGTAGGATATTATTATATTATAGTTATAGTATTATATATAAAGCCTTCTTATATTTAGTAGTTAAGAAAAGAAAAATACTTAAATTATAATTTTATTTATCTAGTAAATAATTTACTATCTTTTATTAGCTTAAAGAGAATAGCCTTCTATATTATTACTTATCTAGTCTATTAGAGAGATTTCTTATTATATATTATATTATATAAGTCCTAGTTAGTATAATTATTAATATAAGCTATATTATTATTTCTTATACCCTTTCTTATATATATTAATATAATATATATACTCCTTATAATTCCTATTAAGGGGATAAGTTAACGCGCTTTAAGTATCCTTAAGTTAATAGCTATATTAATTAGTTATAATTCTACTTCTACTATTCTATAGATCTTATACAGAGCCCCCCCTTTATAAATTCTTAGGAAATTTATAAGGGCTCTATTATACTTTAATAGTTAACCCTTTATAGTTAGACACCTTATATCTAATACTATTATAAGAAGCTAAAACTTAGTAGGCCTTTAGCTATAAAGTAATACTATATAAGCTTAAGGCCTTAATTCCTATATTAGGATATAATTATATCTTTACTTTCCTTAATTCTACTAGTTTACTATATATATTATATTATTAATAATAAGATTATCTATATCTTCTAGATCTTTCCTATCTAGTTTCTAGTATCTTATTAATAGATATAGGTAGATAAAGTATATATCTACCTACTTAGGATTATATTCCCTTCCATCTATATTTCTATTAATTATAGTCCTCCTATCTATCTCTTTTTAGTATTAGTATATAAAGACGGCTAGTATCTTAATAAGGCCCTCTACTTCTAGATACTATTATATTATAGACGGTATATACTAGACCTTATTATCTAGTCTAGTAGCTAAAATTATTTATATTTACTACTTATTAGGTTTATATTAAAAATATAATAATATAACTTCGCGACTAAGTATTAGTACCTTAGTTATAAGGTCTACCCTTTTTAGGATAGATAGCCTTATTATAAACTAAAATAGGTTATCCTTTATAGCTAATATTTATAAGTAGCGGGTAGTATAGTATATAAGTTATTCTTAAAAGTTTTCTTACTTATTAGTTAAATTAAAGAAAGCCTTAATTAGATAGTAATATACTACCTCTTTATATTTACCATTATAGTTATTTATAATATTAAATTACTAAATCTACTCTATATAATATATTATTACGTAGAGCTTTAGTATATTAAAACAGCTACCTAGGTTCGCCTTATTAACTAGCTTATACTAGTTAAAATAGGTCTTAAATTTATTAAATTAATATAGCGCGTCTTTAAGATATCCTAGTATTTTATTATTATATAAATAGTATTAAGTAATTAAGATAAAGTTTACTAGTACTTAGGTATATTTAAGTTCTAAACTATATAAGTTTATAAATAGCGGAGTAATTACTAATATAAGTTATTATATAATAGCTTATTAGTCCTTACCTATCTACTATATAATAGCGCTATAATACTTAAAAATCTTTAGGTTATAAAAGGGAGGAATATTATAGAGTCTTTTATTTAATTATACCTTCCCTAGTACCTCCTTTAATATCCCCTTAGACCCCTTTAATTTCCTAGTACTAGGTATACTACCCTTAATAGTAAGATTAATCTATTTAAGTAAATAGTTAACCGCGCCTTTTAAGAGTTAATATAATAGATTAATAAGTATTTTTATATATATATCTACTATTATATATAATTAGGTAAAGTTTTATATTAGATATACCTATATATTATTATTTTCTAGTATATCCTTAGCCTTCTAGCGCTAGATTTAGGAATAGGTAGAGGAGTAGGTTTAGGGGGGCTACTTAGCGCTAAGGTTCTATTATTAATTTAATAGTACTATATAGATTATATACTATTAGCCCTTCTTAATATTAATAATTAATAATTATTCTTTATAATCTATTATAAAGCTTATAATAACTAGATAATAGTATTATATTATCTAATCTATATATAAAATCTTAAGACCTATAATTATAATATCTTAAATTACTAAGAAGGTATTAATATTATAAGCTTATACTAGATATACTACTTATATACTTATATTTTAAGATAATTAATATAGACTTATATTATATATTAGATTTAATATAGTTACTATTATTAGGTATAATAAGTAGAAATACTAGGAGTATTAATCCTAGTTACTTTTAAGCTTAATATACTTATACCTTTAAATTTCCTATAATAATATAGACTAGCTATATAACTAGATTACCCTTATACTATATAAGTACTATTTTATCTAAGGAAATTAATAGTAGTACTATAGTAGCTCTAATAGGAAGCTTCTCTTATATCTCTTACTACTAGTTACTAGTATATATCTTAGTATATATACGCCTTTTATTACTATTAAACTAGTATATAGGTTTAAATACTATATCCTCCTTAAATAGGTAATAACCTAATAGGAATCTAAGGGTCTTAATAATATCTTAATAGATAATATTATATTCTCTTAATTCTATATTATTAATATTAGATATAACTTTAAAGGTTTATTTATTCTATTTATTCCTATTAATACCTAGTATAATCTTATCTTATAACTCTATTATAGTATTAGTATTCTTATAACTTAAGAGGCTATATATATATTTAAGTTAATTATTATAAAAAAACCTATTAATATTACCTTTAATTACCTTTTCTATATATAACTATTATATAAATATATAGTTATATATACTTAAGAATAGGTAATATACTCCTCTATCTTTATTAATATAATTTAAATCTTCGCTAAGCCTTGATGGATCTTTATCCTTTTTTATAGATTTATAACCTATATTTATATAATAACTAGTAGCCTTTATAAATATCTTAACTTAAATATATAAGGATATTAACTACTAGCCTAAATATATAAGGTTAGGTAATAAGTATATTAACTCCTCTTCCTCCCTACTCCTAATAATATTAATATTAGGCGGGCTTTATAATAAGGTCCCTATATAGATATTAGTATCTCTTAGAATAGGAGTAAGTAGGTCTTTATTAACTTCTATTATAATATTAATATCTATATCCTTAATATCCTCCTAACTCTTTATAACTAGTTATAATAGTTATTATTATTAAGAGGAGGAAGGGAGTAAGGGTAAGCTTTATAGAATTTTCTGTAGGTAGTTATAAATATAAACCTTATAATATAAGATATATCTATTAAATCTACTACTATTCTTAAACCCTTCTTTATAATATTTATATATATATAGCCTTATTACCCCTTTTTATTATAATAAATTAATTATAATTTAGCTTTAATATATATTATATTAGTAGGGAGATCTAGATAGATATCCTATTTTAAGCTTACTATCTATAACTATCTACTTAGGGAATAAAGGTTAAGTATAATAGGGTTTAATAAATATTAAAAGTATTTATTAAATACTAGTATATAATTAGATTATAAATTATATTAGGTATATTTAATTTAATTAAATAAGCTAGCCTCTTTAAAGTAGGATAATTTAAGTATTAAGCCTTAATAGGTTAGCTTCTACGCGGGATTAAAACCGCTAATATAAAAGTTACCTACTCCCCTAGTAAAAAACCGCTTTAAGTAGATATAGAACTTATATTACTCTAAGAGACTATATTCCTATCTTATACCTAGCTTAAATAAGTAATTATAAGGTTATAAATTAATAAAAAAATAGCGGAGAGTAACTTAAATATATAAGTATTAAGTAGTAAAGTATTTAAAAAACGCGTATAAGAGGGGAGTAGGGGAGTAGTAGGGCGCCCTAGCCCTAATTAAGAGACTACTAGGGGTAAAGGTAGTAAAGCTAGAGAGGGAGGAGAGTATAAAGAGCTACGTATTAGGGTAGGGGTTATAAGGGCCTTTATTCTACTTATAAGCTTAATAAATATAATAATACTTAGATTATAATATATATATACTATAGGAATTATAAATAAATTAAGTAGCTAGGCTATTATAATAATAATAGCCCTTAAGGTTATAAAGAATACATAATTTAAAGACTTAAACGCGTTTAAATAGAAGATTTTAATAGTAGGTATTAACCTAATATAAATATATATTAAGGAACTCTAATAAAAAGGGAGAGAATATAAGGAGAGAGTATAAGACCTTAATAGGCCTAGGACTACTAACTAGGCTAGTACCCTAATAAGATAAGACTCCTTATAAGGCTAATAAAGCTAAGGGAACCCTTTTATAAGGAATATACTACCCCCCCCTTATAAGGGCTATATATATAGATACTAAAGGCGGTTAAGGCTAGGAGGATCTAATAGATACTAGTAGTATTAAAAGATAAGAAGGAGAAGGAAGTAATAGTAGGGGTAGTAGGTAAGAGGCTAGTTATAATATTTTAGGCCTTTAGCTATAAATACGCGTAAGAAATTATAGTAGTAAATTAAATAAAGAGTAGGGATATACTATTATAAGTTACCTTAATAGAGGTAAGGGAGGTACTAGAGAGGGAGTAGTTATAAGTAAATATAATATACTACTCTATAATAATAGTTAAGAAATTATTTAATATAGTAGTATATAGGGTATAAGTATCTATCTTTAATATAAAAAACTAGTAGGTAATTAAAGAGAAGATTTAATAAGAGAATAGGGCCCTCTATCCTAATTTAAATATAATAGAAGGGAGGTAGCTAATAGGTATATATATACCTAAAAAAGCCTACTCCTCCTTTATAATAAGCGTCGCGTTATTAATAATAGTAGATAAGTTAATTAAGAAGGGTTTAATAAAGGTAGAAGAGATAAAGCTTATAAAGTAATATAAATAAAGGGCTAGATTAATATAATACTTTAAATACTAGTTATATAAGTATATATATTATAATTACCCTAATAATATATAATATATTAACTATAATTAAGGTTATAATATAATAGAGTATAAGGTAAAGCTTATAAGCGCCTTATAAGGGTACGCCGCGTATAAATAATAAGGCTACTCCTCTTAATCTAATAAATACTTAGTAAGGGCTAGGGAGAAGTAACGCGCTAAATAATAGGTCGCGAATAAGACCCTATTTTATAGGATTAAATAGGAGCGTATAATAATAATAATAGATACTAAAGGATTTATAATTATAAGAGTAAAGAAAAAGAGGAAGGTTATAACTAACTAGGTAACATATAATATACTAGATAGTGGGGAGTAATTAAGACTATAAAGACCTAGGTATAAGCTAGGGAGACTACCTATCTTTAAGAGGCTCCTAGTAAAGGAGCTAGGCTAGAAAATATTAGAGGTAATAATAAGTAGTAGTAGGGAGCTATTATATAGTATTAATAAGCTACTTATAGAAGTAGTAGTAAGCGGCCTTACTTACCTAGCTAAGGAAGGTAAATAGGCTACCCTAGAAGAAATAGATATATAGGAGGAAAGTAGTAGTATCTTAGACCTAGATATTTAGTATATTAACCCTAAAGATATTATAATATAATATTAAAGGTAAAATAGGTATAATAATAGCCCTATTAAAAGATAGGGCTATCTAGGATATAAATATCTTAGTAATCTAGGAACTATATTATAATACTAGGAACTACTTATTATATAACCCTAGCTCTAGGGTATTCTTTCTAGTATATAAAGTAGAGTAGGGTATATAAGTATATTTCTATATTAATAAAAGACTCTAGATAAATAGCTAGAATATAGAGTTCCTTATAAAAGATATTAATACCCTTAAGCTCTAACTTTATACTTAAGAGGAGGGGGAATACCTAGTACGCCTCTAGCTATATAATATATATAACCTAAGCCTATTACTAATAATAAGTAAGAACCTATTAAGCCTTTAAATAGTAGAGGAAGAGGTTAGCTACCTTAGGGAATATATTATAATAGGAGATTTTAACCTCTATTACTTTAATTAAAATAACTTAGGATAGTTTTTATACTACCTTAAAGTAGACTAGCTAGTAGGAATTATATCTAATAATAAGATAGACCTAACTCTACTAGATAGGATAGTTACCTAGAGGGTAAGAGGGTTTAAAAGTATAATTAACCTAGTCTTTATTATACTTAGGCTCCTTAATATAATATAGGCCTATTAAGTATACCTTAAGTTATAATTTAACTCTAACTACCTTCTTATATATATAGAGCTTAACCTAAGGGTAGAGGAATAGTAATATACACTTAAGAGATTATAAAAAATAGTAGACCTAGGAGAGATTAAGAATAGGGCTTATATACTAAGCTAAAAGCTAGGCCTTAAGCTATTAAAGACTATAAATTAGATAGATAACTACCTCTTATAACTTTAATAGGGTCTAAAGGAGATAATAGAGGAGATAGTCCCCTAGGTAAAGCCTAGAGGTAAGGGGAGAACCTTCTAGAACTTAAAGTACCAGCTTATTATAGAAAAAGTCATAAAAAGTATAAAGGTATTTTAATAAAATAAGGATACTATTATAAAGGGAGTTAAAAACGCGGCTATTAAAGAGAGAGATAGGATATTATAAATAGAGAAGGTAATTAACTTTAAGAGGAAAGTTTATAATATTACTAAATTATAAAAGGATATATAAGGCCTTATTAAGTAGGTAAGGAATAATAGCTTATTATTATAACCCCTCCCTAAGTTTCCCCCTTTAAAAAGGGATAATAGGGACGGGGTAGCTAAGACCTTTAAGGAGAAAGTAGAGGTCTTATAAGTAATATTCTTCCTACCCCCCTTATAAGTTAATCTAAATAATATTAAGAGGGTAGAGTACCTACTACTACTAGCGGACCCTAGTAATAGGGTAATATATAAGGAGGTCTAGTAGGCTATTTATAAACTAAAGTAGGATAAAGCCCTAGGGATTAATAGGATCCTAAATTAATTCTTTAGGCTAATAGTAGATAGGCTCCTTAAGGAGCTCGCCTACTTATTTAATATATACTTCTCCCTTAGCTATTACTTAAGGGAGTTTAAGAAGGCTAATATAATTATCTTAAAAAAACTAAAGAAGGAAGATTATATAAAACTTAAAGTATATTATCTAATAATACTATTAAGTATCTTTAGGAAGGCCTTAAAATTAATAGTTATAAAGTAACTTAATAACTATATTAAGAGCTAAGGCCTCCTCCCCTAAAAATAGATAGGGGTGTAAAGGAAGAGGTTAATTAAGATTATACTAGAGATTATTATAAAAGTAATATATATAATATAAGATTATAATAGGGCTAATATAACTAGCCTTCTCTTACTAGATATTATAAGAGCTTTTAATAATATCTCCTACTAGAGACTTATTTATAACCTTAAGGGAAAGGGGATCCCCTATTATATTATAAGCTAGATAGAAAGCTTCTTAAAGGGGAGGTCTTTATCTATTACTATTAGAAGGATAATAAGTAGAATAGAACTAATAGAGATAAGGATCCCCTAGAGGTTATTAATCTCTCTTATCCTCTTCCTATTCTTTAACGCGCTACTTATTAAAGAGTATATAACTACTAAATTATAATTATAAGTTAAAGGGTTTATAAATAATATCTACCTACTAGTATATAAGAAAATTATAAAAAGAAATTATAAGACCTTAGAATTAATATATAAAATCTACCTTAAATAGGCTTTAATATATAAGGTAAGCTTTACCCCCTAGAAGTATAAGTTAATTTACCTTACCTATTACCCCTACTACTTTAATATAAGCGTAGTAGTTAGTCTAGGGTATATAATAATAAAACCCTAAGTAGAGATCTAAGTCCTAGGACTATATATTAATAGTAAATTATAATAGGGCCTATACTTAAAGAGGGTATAAGTAAAACTTACTACCTAGAGCCTAGCCCTTTTTATAATATTAATATTAATATAAGGAGCTACCCTTAATAAGGCTAGGAGGGTATATAATATAATAATAAGGCTAGTAATAACCTACGCGTCTATTATATAATATATATTATAAGGCCTAAGGGAAATAAAGAAGATATAGATAAAGAAGCTTAAAGTTATTTAAAATAGCTACTTAAGACACGTATTAAGGGTATATAAAGCTACCTTAATATAAGTATTAGAAGTAGAGGTAGGGATAGCCCTTATATAATTAATATTAGACTACTTAGTTCTCTATTAATATACGCTAAAAGGAATTTACCTAGTAATAGTAATAGGGAATAGATATATCTAGAGGAAGCTTAAGGCTAGGAGGGGGAAGAGAAGAAGGGCGGTAGAGTCCCCTATAAAGGAGAAGAATAAGTAGGTTCTATACTCCCTACGCCTAGACGACTAGAACGCGGTTATAGCTCGGGAGGTAACCTAATACCTCTAAGGGATTAGGAAGAACTTAATATAATACTATATAATATTTTCTCTCCCTCTCCTCTAAAATTTATTATAATATTTATATAATATTATACCTATATCTACGTTTATAAGTAAGGAATATTTAATATTATTAAGTAGTAGAGAGTTTAAACTATTCTATTCTTAAAAAGAAATACTAGTCTTCTTTAGAAGGATTAACCTTAGTACCTACTAATTATAATATCTATACTTTTAAGATTTTATAAGGAGGATATAATAGTATTCTTATAATAATAAAGGGGTTTAGTTCTTAAATTAGTTAAATATTACTCTTATAATAGGTTACTATTAATATCTACTATTTAATATCCCTTTTAAATTTATTACTTCTAAACTCCTAATTACTTATATAAGTAGATATTAAGGCTTTAAAATATTAAAAATAAGTAAGAGAAACTCCTATCCTAGTATTATATTAATAGATAACTAGGCTTCTATATTATATATATTTAATTTAATATATTTATATATAAATTAGATATTTTTATAAGTATTATTAGTGTAGGTATATATATAAGATATATATATACTACTTTAAAGCTAGATACCTTATATAATATTATTATCTTATATAGTAAAATTAAGACCTAAATAAGAATTAAACTTATATACCTAAATTAATTATAATAGGATAAGTACTTAATAGTAGAGCTAGTATTCCTTTTATATAATTAAAGTACTATTCTTTTATATATATTATATTACTATTAGGAAGATATTTTCCTCTTACTATAATATTATTTTATAAAACTTAGAGATAGAGGTATATAAGATATAGGGATAAATACTATTAATCGCGTTAATATAATAGTTACTATAATTTAATTATTATCCTATAATATCTATATATATTATTAATATATTAACTATATATCTAAGCCCGCGCTAAGTCCTAGATATTTATACTAGATAGTAGTAGATATCTATATTATTATTATTAGTCGCTTAAATCCTATTTTATAAGTATATAGATAGAGAACTAGAGAATATTTATAGATATATTTTATATTTTATATAATATTATAGTTTATTCTACCTAATAGTTATAAAGATTAGGTACTTATAATAGTATTACTATTATTTTACACCTAGGGTATAAGATTTAATAGTATAATCCTAGCTATCTTCTCCTATAAAGTTACTTTCTATTTAACTAGAGTTAAAATTAATATATATATTTTATAATAATATAATCCTATTATTTTATTATATAAACCCTTATTTATTAATATCTTCTATCCCTTCTATTCCTTCTATCCCTTTTATTACTTCTATTCCTCTTAATCCTTCTACGCCTCCTACTTATTTTATCTCTTTTTTATCTTCCTATTCTTTATTATCCCTCCCCCTTATTCTTTTCCCTATTATAAAAAAGTCTAAGCCCCCCTAATAAGATAATATTAATAAGGATATACTTAGCGCGTTAAGCTAAGGATTAGCGCTCGCCTATAAAATTACTAGATATCTTATTATTACTTAGAGTATAGAGGATAGAGATATAGAGCTTACTATCTAGTAGATATTTAGATAGTAGACTAGGTAATTAACTTAAAAAGTAGATAGTAAGTAGTCTTAGTAATTAATAAATAGTCTATATTTATAGAAAGGTATATATAATAGAATTTAAAGTATATATCTAGAAATAGCGACGTAGTTAATAATTATAGGGGTAGATAGCTTAGTAGTATATTTTACTATTCTAAACTTCTTAATCTAGACTAACTTTTATAGGTAGGTAGTTTAAACTAGTAATATTTAATAATTTTATTATAAGGGCCTAATAGACGCGTAGCTTTAATAGAATAGAGCTAAATAGGGAGGCTATACCTACTACTTACTAGATTAGCCTTATAACTAAATATTAGATAGACCCTACTTATTCCTCTTATAAGCCGCCTCTTTTTTAGTAGTAGAATTTACTATTACTTACCTATTACTATTACTATTACTATTACTATTACTATTACTTACCTATTCCTTACCTATTACTTATATATATATTACTACTACTATTATATTACTACTACTATTATATTACTACTACTTAATATCTAGGGTAGAGAAACCTTTAAAAGTTTAGAGGGGCGCTAAAAACTAACTATTAATAGTAAGGTATTATAGTAAGGAACTTCTACTATTTATAAAACTAAAAATACTTATTATTTAAGAATTACTTTCTAATCCTCTTTATAGAACCTTAAGACTATATATATTATAGTTAATATAGACTAATATTAATTTAGACTTATAACTTAAGTATATCTTAATACTTTAAGCCTAGAAGATTTTATATTAGCCCCTAATAGAGAAGGTTATTATTCTCTATTTTATAAGCTCTTACCTATTATAGCCTATTAATTAAGTATATTATCTCTTACTATCTAATTAGGTTTAGTTAAGTAGCTTATAGTCCTAGGTTCTACCTTTATTTATTAAATTAATTTAAAGGTACTAGAATTAGTTATATTATAAGTTATAATAAGTATAAGAAGATTAATATAATCTAGAGCTTTAATATACTCCTTAATTAAGTTCTAGATAAGATTTATAAGATAGGCTTTATTTAGGACTTTAAATATATTAATAATATTTAGTAGATTAAAGAAAGATAAGTTTAAGAGGCTAGGACTAGAGATATTAAGATAGATAATATTTAGTAGGAATTAAACCTAATATATATAGTCTAATAGAGACTTTCCTAGCTTATACTTTTATAAGAGTTACTTAGATTATATATTATTAATTAAGTACGCTCTAGGGTATCTATTATATTATCCTTTAAGGTAATATATATAAAAGGATAATCCTTACTATTTATATCTACCTAAGGACTTAAAGGCTAAGCCTTTATTATATACTCTTTTAGGCTACTCTAATAGATATACTTAGTATAGAGGAAGACTTTATAACTCTATTAGTCTTTTAGATTAATATATTTTATTAGATTAATCTCTAGTAGGTATTAAGTATATATACCCGTACTTTATAGAGCTTTAATTCTACTTATTCCCTTAATAAGAGAACTCTTTCCTATACTTTAATTACTAATTATAACTATCTTTAGGAGTAGTAGATCTAAATCTTTTATACCTAGGTAATATAATACTTAGATAGCTTAAATAAGCTCTTTTACTCCTTAACCTAAAATAGATAATAGTAAATTTATATACTTTAAGTTAAGGATAGTATATATAATAGTATTAATATAAGTAGGAGATATATATTTATAAAAGTAATCTAGCTAAGTAGTAGTATATAATAGGTAGTAGAAGGGCTAAGTATTTTATCTTTAATATCTAAGAGTATTACTAGCTCTTCTTTATTACCTCTTATCCGCGTACTAGTATCTTAATACTTTATATTAGCCTCTCTTATATTCCTAGTAAGTAGTTTAACCTTTAAAGCTCGCTTTATAATTATATAGTAGTAGGAATTTTTAAGTATAATATTAAGGAAGATAAGAAATCTATTAGTATTAATAGTAAGTCGCTTTATAATAAGTATAACTATTAAGTCTTAAGTCTACTATATAAATAGGGCTATAATAGGATAGATATATTAATAAATCTATAGCCTTATATCTACTTAAGTAGGTTTAGTACTTTATATAAGTATAATACCTAGTACTATTATAGTTATTATATAGTAGATATATTAGCGTAGTATAATTTTTAGTTAGGGAGTAGGTATCTCTTAGAAGCACGTAGTAGAATATAAGTACTAGGTTATACTTCCTAATTTCTAGAAATATATTATAACTAGTAGTAAGTTAAATACTTTAGTAGTTCTATTATTATAAAGCGCGTTCTTTTACTAATTAATTATATAATATAGTTAAGTAGTTATTATTATCTATCCCTTACTAGACCTACTACTATTATACTTATTATAGACCCCTAGAAAACCTAAAGGCCTCTAATAATAGTAATATAAATAGTAAACTTTAAAAGAGATTTATATATCTATTATCTTAATAGTAGAAGTTAGTTAATTATATATATAATAGTTACTATTAGAGCTTAAACTTAGACTTAAGTTATATTAAGGTAGGGTTTACTAAACCTATTCTAGTTAGATATTTCTAGAAGTATAGCCTTAATATAGAGTAGCTAAGTAAATATAGTTATTCTACTTATATACTTATACCTATTCTATAATATATATAAGGAAAGACTAACTAATAAAAGATTATAAAAATAAAACCTATTTAAGGCCTTTAGATATAATAGATTAAATAAGTAATAGTTTAATATTATTAATACTTTACTCCTAATACCGCGTTAATATAACTAGTATCTACCTTATATTTACTTATATTAGGGATTATAAATTATTTACTACTTATAGAAATTTAATAATTTATCCTTTATATTAGAATTTCTATTAATTATCTACCCTTACCTAGTAAGAGCTTATCTAATACTAATACTTAAACTTAATAATAAAAGATAGCCTCTATACCTTTAAAATATCCTTAAGTAAACTTACTATTATTTAGAACTTAGTAATAAAAGCCTTAGTAAAATAAGTTATACTAATAATAAATAGGCTTATTGTTTTACTTTACTTAACTAGTATATAACGTAGTTATATAAATATTACCTAGAATTAACTTATATAATACTAACCTCTTATTAATAATATATTACTTATTATTTCTCCTTAACCTTTAAGAACTAGAGTAGTAGTAAGTAAGTATTTATAGCTTATATATATAAATACTCCTTATTATAAAATAATATTACTTACTAATAAATAGACCTATAGCCTTATTATAGACCTCTTACTTTAAATATTTAGCCTTAGGGTATCCGCTTCTAGTTATTCTAATATTAAGATAATACTAGGTTTTAAGTTATAAATAGTAGTAGGTAAATTTACTTTATTTATAAGTTTACCCTTACTTATATAATATACCTTATTTAATATTCCCGTAGGCTTTTACTCTAGACCTAAGATACCTTTTTATAGAAATATTATAGCTACTTATATATAAGATAAGGACCTAGGTTTAGCTAGTAGTAAGGTCTATATAGATCCTAATACTTACTAGCGCTATAAGGATAACTACTTTAAAGGTAATTATAAGCCTATTAAAGATATAGTAGGTAATAAGGTTATAATAAAAATTAAAAAGTTACTTATATATAAAGTAAAGCTCCTCTTTCTAGGCTAGAAGTCCCCTATTAGCTAATTTAAAGATAATAGTAATTAGGTAATATCTAGGATCTCTATAATTAAATATAATAATTAGTTATTAAGCGTAAAGATTAAAATTAAGGCCTTAGTAAGTAAGAATATACCTACTCTAGAATATAAGCGCGTAGAGGAATTACTTTATACTTAGGTAATTTAACTTAATACTATATATAATATCTTAGACTAGCTAGTTATTTATATATATCTTATAACTTATATAGGATCTATAGTAGGTAATATAAATAAAAGCTATATTAAGAAAGTATTTAAAGACTTCTATATTATAATATATAATTAAGAAGTAATTACCTATTATTAAAAGGGTAGGTTAAGTTTCCTATCCCTAATATTCTACCTTATAAAGGTATATATTAAAGGAAATCTTTAAGAAGCTAGAACTCTAGGTAATTATTAATATATTTAAGACTAACTATTCAAAATATTTAATACCTTTAATAATATAAGAGTTAAGCTATTTATATTATTTATTACTTTAGAGCCTAATTTATTTTTTATATCCTATAATAGAATTATAAGGGTATTTATACTTAAGAAAGCCTTTCTACTTTATACTTACTAGTTTAATAAACTAGCTAATATAAAATATAAAGTTTAAAAGGGTTAGATTATATTATATATAAATTATCTACCTATTAAAATACTAATATTATATATATATATAGATAGTAATAAGTACTAGATTATAAAAGGTATATTAATTATCTACTAGGAAGAAAATAATATCTAAGATATTATATAATATTAGACCTAGGAATTTTAATTATATATCTTAAAAGTTATACCTAGAAGTAATTATATTTATATAGGCCTTCTCTAATTACCCTCTAAGTTTAAATATTAGTTCCTAGTTAAAGACTCCTTCCTTATTAAATTTAAAAATAAGGAGTAGTTAGTATATATTCTCTTATAGCCGTTCCCTTTTACTAGTTTTATTAATTATACTATTATACTTTATTATCCTATTAAGGAAGGGGTCTAGAGTAACTTATAATTAGGGTTAGTCTTTAATTTAATAAATACTACTAAGATACTATTAGCCGCGATTTAAAACTACTATTTTTATAGATAAGTAATTATAATTAATATTAGACTAGTCCTATCTAATATACTATATAAGTTCTAGTTAGCGGCTATTAAGACCTTAAATCCTATATATAAAGGGGATAGAAATTATATTTATAACCCTAGATAATAATAACTTATCCTTAGATAAGATATCTAGGTATATATTATAAGCGACCTCTTTTATAAAATTAATTATAAGGAGAAGCTTATAACCTAGGGTATTAAGCTAAATTATTCCTAGATAGGTATATTAGAGTACTTAGTATACTTACCTAATAACCTTAAACTTATTAAGGGATTATAGGGAATAGGAAAAATAAAAGTTAATATAATTATTATATTACTACTTATATTAGCTAGTAAAAAGGTAAAGGTATTAAGCCCTATAAATAGAGTAATAGACTCTTTTATTATAAAATTAAATACTAAGCTTACTTAGCTTAAGGAGGCTAGAATTATAATTATTAATAAGAATATAATCTACTTTTATTTACTTATAATAAAATAAGTGGTTATTTAAGTAGATAGCTTGTATAATATAACTTATAATACTAATAACTTATAATAGGGCTCTATCTCTTTAATCCCTATTTCTATTTATAATATACTTATAATAGATATTATTAAGAAATCTCGCGAGCGCTTACATAGTATCTTAGATCACTAATATTAACTTTATAATACGAGTTTTAGTATACTATTACTCTAAGTTATAAGTATTATTAATTAGCCTAAGCTAAGTACTAATCTAACTCTAATATAGAATATTGCTAATACTAGCGAAGTACTAAATACTAATACTATACTAAATCCTAACGCTATACTAGACCCTAACGCTATACTAGACCCTAATACTATTAATATTAGTAGACTAGAAAATAATAATATTTAGATAATATTAAATAAGAATAAAACTACTTAAGATTATAAATCTATATAAGCCGTACCCTCTAAAGATAATAATAAAGATTATAAATATAAGGTTAGGCCTAAGTAGAATAATATAAATACTCTAGTAGCTATAAAGCTATAAAAGGCGGTATAAGAGATAACTAATTATAAATTAAGTAAAGCTAATAATATATCCCGACGTAAGAGGCTTTATATATACTTTTACGAGATATTCCTTTAGGCTTTACTTAGTATCCCCTTTAAAATAAAGGAAGAGTATAAGGTATTTAGATTATTTAAATATTTATTATCTAAGGATATTCTTTAGAATAATATTATTATACTTATTATAACCCTTATAAATATAGGCTATATAATTATTAAAACTTCCTTTAAAGGAGACTATATAATTATTCAGGAAGCTAGTAAGGTAGAGAATAGGGATCTTTTTATTACCCTAATAGAATATAAGAATAGTATATATCTTTCTAGTAATAATTAGTAGCTACTACCCTAGAAATAGGATATATAATGTAATCTATTTACCTAACTAATAAATAAGAGTATATATAAGCGCTAGGTAACCTTAAGCCACCCTAAATATAAACTTACTAAGTAATACTAAACTATTCTAATTATTAATAATATTATTTTAAAAATCTAGTATAAGGGGTCTATTATCTCTATAATAAATCTAGTAAACCGCCCTAATTATATTAAAGCTATATAATTATATTAGGATATATTTAATTAGAATATTATACTTATATAGATTAAGATTAATAGTAAAGTAACTAAGATAGGATTCTCCTAATCTAGTTAAAATAAATATAAGTTATAAGTTACTATGAAGCTCTATTAATATTATATTAGATAAAGAATTAAAAGTAAGAATATTATTATCCTTATAAGGTACCTTATATAAGTTAACCTTATTAAATAAATATTAAAACTAGAGGATAGATTATATAATATAAAGTCTATAACTATTAATAGCTATTAAGGAGATAAGAAGTTTATAATAATCCTTTATATAATAGTATTATATATATTAGGCTTTATAGCCCTCCCTTTCTACCTCCTTTCTAGAGTCTCTTATATAAGTAACGTCTTAGTAATTATTATAAACTATATAGGAATTTAAATAGGTAATTAGCCTTATATATAAGCCTAATATAAAATACTTTAATATTCAATTAGAGTAGGTAACTATATTATTATATATAATATTAAACTACTATTATTAAATCTTAGTATATATAACTATAATATAGAGTTAGATAATAAAGGAGTAGATTTAAATATAGGTAAATAGGAAGAGGTAGGGGACTAGAGTAAAGCTAGAGCTAATAATATAATCCTAACTAAACTAGTAAAGGGAGAGGGATATAATAAAAACGTAGCTACTAGCGCTAATAACTTAACCCTAGCTAAAGTACCCGCTAATAGGTAGTAGGGGCCTAGAGGGTATTAAAATTAATTATAAGTAGTAGAGTAGGTTAAATAAACCTAGTATAATCTAATAAACTAATAAGTACGCGGTTATATAAGACTAGGTTATAAGTTAGTATTTTATATAATAAGCTTCAATTATAAGTTAGTAGATTATATACTAAATTAAATCCTTTTTTTAGGCCCTCTTTTATAGGAGTAAGTATAACTTATAAATTAACTATTATATTACTTACCCTTACCTAGTATAAGCTATTTACTTAAAAAGAAATATATACCCCTATTTAAATTAATATAAGTAGCCTAAGTAATTATTAAGGTATATTTAGCGGTAGAAAGTAATATATTATATTCTACTTTACTTAATATCTAAATAAGTTTTTATCTTATTATCTTTACTTAAATAAGTTTTTATCTTATTACCTTTATATACTTCGTTAATTATAGGAAATATTCTTATATATTAAACTTAAGATATATTAAGTAGTAGCTCCTTATAATAATATATACATAATTATTTATTATATTAATAATTATCTATATATACTAAGTATAGTAGCTATTAGTCTAAACTAGTAAGGTAAGACTTAATAAGGTTATACTTAATAAGGTAAGTAAAGGTATATAGCCCTATTAATAAACCTTATTTATAATAAGTATTATTAATTAATTATAAATAGAACTCGCGTTTAGGATTACTACCTCTATATAAGTTATAATTACTATTAAATTAAAGAAAATATTACCTTAATAGTAAGGGATAAGATTTATATTACCTATTTAAATTTAATAATATAATATTATTAATAAAATATAATAAGTCTTATAATAAGATAGAGGACCCTCCTTATATAAATATAACTAAAGTATATAATAAGACCGCTATAATAGACGCGGATTAGAAGCTAGTAAGAGAGGATACTAAAGAATAGTATAAAAAGGTAGGTATTAAAGACTTTAAAGGTAAAGAATCCTAGGTAAAGGAGTAGATTTTATTATGTAACTAGGCTAAAAGTATAAGTATAATAAACTATACCTACTAGGTAGTCTAAATAGAGAGGGTAAACTTAGTACGCTCTTTAAAGTAGTATAACGGGTTTACTTAAATATTAGATAATAGGACTATAAGACTAAATAAAAAATTAAGAGGGAGAAGGAAGGATATAAAGAATAATAATAATTACCCCTCTAAAATATAAGTTTAAATAACTTAATAATAGAAGATAATATAGCTATATTACTAGCCTTAAAATAATAAATAGAATAAGAGGCCGCGTAGGATTAAGATATAAGGGATATTAATTTAAAGGTAATATATAATAGGAAAATTACTAGGCTTCTTTTATTAGATATTATCTAGTTACCTAACCCTTTATTAGATATAAGAAGCCTACTAATATACTTAACCTTAAACTAGTTTATTTAGTATTATAATAAAGACCTAGAGCTAAAGCCCTTAAAAGTAATACTATAATTTAAGTATAAAGGAGCTTAGTTTTTAATTAAATTAACTAATAATTACTAACTTTATAGGGTTATAAGGGAGGTTATTAATAGCGTAGGTACTAACCCTATAGTTAAGTTTATAGTAGGATAGGATAATTCCGCTTAATAGGCCTCTATTCTATTAATTACTTTATTAGAGACTCTAGGTAAGTAACTACCTTCTCTATATATTATAGTAATAAAAATTATGTAATTAATATCTACTATTATAACTAGGGCCTAAATTTAAATAGGATATCTATAGTCTAATACTAAGAAGCGTGAAATAGAGATAAAGTATAATAAAAGGATATAATTATAGTAGGCTAAAGGTATAGTAAAGGCTATAATAATAGCTAATTAAATATTAGGGTTTTAAATAGGATATAATATATTACCTACTTAGAAGTAATTAAAAACTACTATTATAGGTTAACTATACTTTAGCTAATTATCTAAGAATAAGAGTATTAAGTTATATAGTAAAGATAAAGATAATATAATACTAAATACTATAATATTAATAGATTATAACTAAGAGGTAGAGCTAGACTAAAAGGGGGAGGTACCTAATAGAATACTAATAAAGGATAGAAGTATTTATCTAATATAGATAGGGTTATTAGTTATCCTCTTATTATATAAATCTTTTAACCTAATCGCCTTTATTAAACTAACTAAACTAGCTAAAGCCTATACTCTAGCCGATAATATAGTTACGTCTATTAAATTAACTAAAGAAGTTAAAGCTTATACTCTAGCTAATAACCTAGTTATATCTACTAAACTAGCTAAAGCTTATACTCTAGCTAATAATATAATTATATCTACTAAACTAACTAAAGAAGTTAAAGCCTATACTCTAGCTAATAACCTAGTTACGTCTACTAAACTAGTTAAAGCCTATACTCTAGCTAATAATATAGTTATATCTACTAAACTAACTAAAGAAGTTAAAGCCTATACTCTAGCTAATAACCTAGTTATATCTATTAAACTAGTTAAAGCCTATACTCTAGCTAATAATATAGTTATATCTACTAAACTAACTAAAGAAGTTAAAGCTTATACTCTAGCTAATAACCTAGTTATATCTATTAAACTAACTAAAGAAGCTAAAGCCTATACTCTAGCTAATAATATAGTTATATCTACTAAACTAGCTAAAGCCTATAATCCGGCTAATAACCTAATTATATCTATTAAACTAGCTAAAGCCTATACTCTAGCTAATAATATAGTTATATCTACTAAATTAATTAGAAAGGCTAAAGTTAATACTCCTAATATTATAATACTATTTAATAGACTAATTAAAAAGGCTAAAGTCTATACTTAGCCTAGTACCTTATTAAAGAAGAATAATTCTCTACCTACTATTAAATTAAATAAAGTAATTAATCTAATATAGGAATCTAAATCTAAAGGCTAAGTTATAGCAGATAACTAGTAATTATTAGAAAGTATTAGAGTATTAAGTAGACGGGAGTTATAAGCTATACTAAAGTAGGGATTTAATAATACTAAGGTAGTATATAAATAAAAAGTTACTAAGTAAGGCGTAGCTATTAGTCTTACTATAAAGCTAGATATTAAGGATATAGAATTACACGAGATAATAGATATTATAAAAGAAGAAGAGGGGGATATAATAATAAAACTAGCTGAAAACTAATAAGTACTCTATTATAATTTATATGAATTAATTGATTAGCTATTAAGGATTCTATTAAAGACTGCTTTTATGTAGTACGGAAGGCTTCCATAGACAAGCGATAGGCTAGCGATAAAGGAGTAGGCTAGCGACCGTATTAATATGCCTATAAAAAATAAATAAGACTAATATCCTTATTAGTACTAACCTAACTATTAAGGTCCTTAATATGGAACCTACGCCTGCTTATCCTTATAAAGCTTTACTATATCACCGGCCTCGCTAAGATCCTCTAAGTTATACTAGATATTATCCTAGTTACTATACCTAGCCTACTTAATAAGATATTAGGTTTTACCCCAGCTAATACGCCTATTAATTAGTCGTTTAATTTTATATTTATTATTATACTCTATACTATCTTCTATAGTAATAGGAGGGTTCGTTTAATTAAACGCCCTTCTATAAGGGTCTAGGCCTAGTGTCTTTAGTTCTAGTTATATAACTAAAACGACTGGCTAGATACGTATAATAGGAGGGAGGTCTAACTTATAAATAAGTGAACTAATTTTACGTAGTACCTAGAATAGTCCTACCCGTTACTAAGATAATTTATAATTAGTAATACCCGGAATTTTATATCTATAGTATAAGCGGAGAAAGACTTTATTACTAGTCCTTAAGTCTAGTTATAAATATTTACTATTATAACGCGCTTTTATTATAGTATTAGTAAATAATATATAATCTTCCGCCTCCTTATACTTAGTAAGCCGTAACTTATTAAAGGCTTTAATAGGTATATCCCTAGTAGTAAGTATATTTATAATATTATTTACTTTAAATCTATAGTATAACTTATTTAGAGTGAAGCCTATAATAGTTAGGGAGTTATTTAATATAGCTTAGATATATAGTAGTATTAGATCCTACTTATTCTAACTATTAGGCTTATAAGTTAAATAGAACCTTATTATAATCTCTACTATCTAATTAGTACGCTCGCTTTATCTATTAGTCTATAGATAATATACTATAAATATAAGAAATTTAACTCTAAGACGCTTAAAGACTTCCTACTAGAAGTCTAATATAAATTAAGGGTCTTAATTACTAATAATACTTTATAATATACCCTAATTATAGGATAATAGCTTATAAAGTACTACTTTAGCCTATTCTAGCGCTTTTTATATATTAATACTAGGTAAAAGAAGGACCTTCTTTAAGAAGTTATATATAATAGTAAGTAAGTAGTTTATCCCCATAAGTATTATAAGTAAAGCTATAATAAAATCTATTATAATAGTATAAAAGGGTATTAATAGTATTAATATTAGAACTTATATATTATATAATAGGTGTCTCTTTATTTAATTTAATTAGTACTAAGGGTAATAAGAGATATATATCTATAGATTCTTCGCTAGGTAATAAATATATATAGAGTCTAAAAGTCGATTATAATACTAGTAGGAACTACTATAATTTAAGAGGTTATACGCTTATTTAAATACCTCTTACTTTATAGATAGAGGTATATATAGCCTATACTTTCCTTTACTACTAATATAATAGATAAGGTCGTCGCGAAGGATAAATAATAGACTAGGTTTAGCTAAAGGAGTAATATTTACTAAAGGCTTTAATATACCTATAATCTTTCTCTATTAGTTATTAGCCTTATAAGCCTTTTATAGCCTAGACTTAAACTTATTAATTATATCTATTAAGGTCGTATAATATACTATAACGTCGCTTTTATTAAAGTCCTTAATTAGACTAAAGGCTTTAGTAGTCCTATTATAAAGGGCGTTAAGTACACCTTTAGTTAAACTAGGTATATTTATAATAGTAGTACGTAGTCTTAATAGGGTATCTAGTATAATATTAGATTTTCCGGCCTTATAATATAGTTCTAAGTTAAATAAAGATAAGTACTAAGAGGCTCTAATAAGTTATAGATTTAACTTATTAGTACTAGTAGTATTTAGTATTATTTACTTAGAGATAGGTATAGCTGCTAAGTAGTCTATATATATAATAATAGGAGGCTTTAGATTAGACTTAATTATATATCTAATCTTTTTTATAACCTAAATAATTCCTACTATTTCTAGTTCCGTAGGCTAATAATTCCGTTCTATATTATTAAGATATCTACTAAAGAATATTATTAGTTAGATATTAACCCTTATAAAAGGCTTTAAGGATATTAAGTCCCCTTTTATATAATATATTATAGCCGCTAGACTAATAACTTTAGAGGTATTAAGATTAATATATAATACTCTATTATAGTTATAGTAGATTAGAAAGCGTAGAGTACTAAAAGCCTTTTATAGGTCTTAGAATACTAGTATTTCCTTAGGCGTAGGCTTATAAAAGATGACTCGTACTATATATCTCTTTTATACTAGCCCTTTTACTCCTATAATAAGGCCCTTATTAAGGATAACCTTATATTTCTATAATAGATCCGCCTATTAGGCGTATTAAGTAATAGATAAGCGGAGCTATCTAGTAAGGCTAAGGAATATTTCTAGGTCTCTAAGGTTATAAGGAAAGTATAGGGATATAATAGCTATAACTTTCTCTTTAGTTATTAATATTCCTAGACCGTTAACGTACTAGCCTAGTAGTATAATAGAGGGGTAGCTAATATATAATTTTAATAGTAATAGGCTTACACGCTTCTTCTAGAATAAATTAAAGACTTTATATAAGTATTTAATATACTCCTATAAGGTATATAAGTAAATAATAATATTATTAATATAGGCCTTAATAAAGGCCTAATATTACTAAAGTATAGTATTAGTCTAATACTAAATATATAGGGGTAAGCCCTTATAACTTATAAGGGCTATTAAAGACTACTCCTAGCTATAATAGCTTATAATAGTAAGCTTATAATAATCTTTAACTTAGATATAGAACTAATAAAACCACTAACTATATTAATAATAGAGATATACTAATACCCTTAGACTAAGGCTATTATATTAGCCTATAATAGTAAGAGGTACGTGTTACTATCTATAATCTTATTAAGCTCCCTGATATTAATAATAACTTAACCCTTCCTACTATTAGAAGTATCTCGCTAGACTATAAAGTAAGGATAGCTATACGGCGTTAACTAATCTAACTATATAAGTTTCCCTTAGGCCTAGAGCTTACTAAAAGTCTTATTAATAATATCCTTATCCTTCTACCTAAGAGGATATATTTAAGTAGGTCTAGATATTATATTAGGCTTTAATAGAATTAGTATCTATTATTCTTTAAGTATATCTACTATATTACCTTTATCTATAAAAAGGTCTTAGTAAGAATTAATAATATTTACTAGTTAGTTAGCTACGTAAGATTCTTTATAGATTTTAACTCTATTAGTAAGTATATACTCTAGAGTAGGGTTAATCGTAGTATCTAGTAAAGGGTTCTAATATAAAGGGTTCTAATTAAAGCCCTTATTAGGCGTTATAAAAGCCTATATTATAATTATAAAAGCCTCTTATAGACTTCCTAATAAAGCTATTATTACTATAATAGTAGCTAATCCGGCTACCTTAACAAATTTACCCTTCTAAGTATCTTACTATCTAGTAGTAGCGAGGCCGGTATAGAGTATCTTAATTATAAAATAGCCGTTATAGTTAAACTCTTCTATAGTACTAAGTCTTACCTTCCTAGGAATAACTATATCTAAGTCTGTATTATTCTTAATAAAAACCTAGCCTAGGGAGGTATTAATAATATAAGCGAATACTCTACTAGCGTAGCTAGGATTAAGATTATAATTAGGCTTAAAGAGAAGATCTCTATTATCTAGGAGAGACCTATTATAGACTACCGGAACTAAAGTAGTAGATTATATAGGAACTATAAATTTAGCTTTATTCTTGATAACACGTCTTACTAGAGCGGATTATACGCGGGTACTTATAGGTACGGTAATTGTTAGGCTTAGGTATATATACGCCTTACGCGCCACCTTATAACCTACTTCAGGTAACCTTCCTTAAAAATACGGGGTAATATCCTAGTAATAGGAGGCCTAGACTAAGCTTATACTTAGTAGATATATATCTTCCTAGCTATCCCCTATTATTCTTCTAAGTTCTTTAGAGATTAGTTCTACTACTATAATAGGCTTACTACCTAATCTATTAGTAGACTTATACCTATTATTAAACCCTATAATATAACTCTATATCTTTTATTACCTAATATACCGCTATAAAGCTAGCGGGTATAGGCCTTATAATTCTAATCTCTCTCCCTTTCTAAAGGAAAAGGCTTAAAGTTATTATTATATTAGGTTTACCCTATAATAATTAATAGGCTAAAAGTAATAACTAAGTAGAACTACTATTATATAAAATATTACCAGAACGCCGTTATAACACCTTAGTAGAAGGAGGACTCTTTACTCCTTCTACTCTAAATAAGCTAGAATAGCTATTAGAGGAGGCCTAGAATAAAAATTATTATCTTAAATAATAAAATTAATTAGTAATATTACTAGCTTATAATAAAGCCCTTTATAATCCTTAGGTTAGTATTAACCTAGGAGTTTAGAATACTACTATTTTAGCGCTATCTTAATATACTTATATATATATACTTTACCTTAAAAGGATAAGACCTTATAAAGGATCCTTTAAAGGGGAGTACTTATATTAATTTTATAAAGTTAATATTAAATTTATTATAAGTCTAGAGTATTTTATTATAAATAAGTCTTATATAGCCTATTATATAGACTCCTTAGAAGGGGACCTTAAAGCTTAATAGTATACCTATTTTAGGAGTTATAATCTTACTAATATTATATTTAAATTCTTTAAAAGGTTTCTACTTAACTTAGTTATAAATCCGGCGAGCTACTATCTCCTTACTTATAAAAAGTAGGAGTAGGTATATTAATATAATAATTAAAAGGTCTTAAATTTTAAGGCCTATTTAAAGGAGTTAGAGTCTTATTTACTACCTTTTAATAAGGAGTATAGGGCTTATATTTTCCTTATAAAGCTCTATAATAAGCTAAAGAATAAAATTCTTAGTACTAATAATATTACTAAGTAGTATAAGGAGATATTTGCTTAGGCTATTATACTAAAGAATACTTTAAAACGTAGGTACTATATAAGCGGATTAGGTTCTTAAGGAAAATCTTAGGGTAGCTTTTAGCTAAAATTAAAAGGTAGTAATAAGTCCTTAGAAGACTAGGTTATAAAGCTAAAGGGTTTTAATAGTAGTAGTAGTAAGTAGTTACGCTTTAAGGATAATACCTTAAAAAGGAAGGCTAGGCCTAATATTAGGATAGATTTTATAGTCTATTTTTATTATAATAAAGAAGGCTATATTAGACTAAATTATATTAATCTTAATAAGCCTTAGGCTTATTTTAGTATTAGTATAATATTAGTAAAAAAAGAACTAGCCCCTTAACCGCCTTAAAAGAGAGGTAAGAAGATTAAATAATAAAGGTAACCTTATTAATCCTTATAAAGGGTTAAGCGGAGTTATAAGGTAACTAGTATTAAGTTATAATACTTTTAGACTCTAAGTTATACTTAAACTTAATTTTATAAAAGTTTATAATCTAATAGGATCTAAAGCCTTATAAAGCTATCTTATTATAAGTATAAGTACTTAATAGAAGTAGTATATATATTTATAGAGCCTACTAGTTATATTACTAGTTAGTAGATAGCTAGGGCTATAAAAAGGAGTATACTACTCTTTTTTATATAATAGACTAAAAGGGCCCTAATATTATTTTAGGTATACTAGGATTAAAATAATAGCGTATACTATTAGATCTAGAGGCGGATTACTAGTACTTTAAAGTTAATTCTAGTATATTATAAGTTAATAAGCCCTAAGTATTCACTTAAAATATTAGGAAAGAGCTAAATATATTTACTATTATATATACTAGTATAATATCTAGTAAATAAGAAGTCCCCTAACTTCCTAGGGAATTAAAAGCCTTTACTAATATCTTTTCTAGTAAGAAAGCGGGTACCTTACTTATTTTTAAGGAGGGTAACTATATTATAAATCTTATAAAAGGTAAAGAACCGCCTTATAAGCTACTTTATAATTTATCTTAAACTAAGCTAGCGGAGCTACGGCGCTACCTTAAGGATTCACTTTAAAAGAGGATTATTTACTACTTTATCTTATTAGCCGGAGTACCTATTCTCTTTATATTAAAGAAGGATAGTAGGCTATATTTATATATAGATTATAAGGGGTTAAATACTATAACTCTAAAGAATAGATACTTATTACCTCTTATTATTAAGATATTAGACCGCCTATATAATTCTAAGGTTTTTATAAAGTTAGACTTAAAGGATACCTATTATTAGATCTATATTAAGGAAGGTAATAAATAGAAAACTACTTTCTAAACTTATTATAACTACTTTAAATATTTAATTATACCTTTTAAGCTTACTAACGTACTAGCTATATTTTAAGCCTATATTAATAGGGCCTTAGTTAGTCTAATTAATATAACTTATATAGTATACCTAGATAATATCCTTATTTATAACTCTAACCTAGCGGATTACTAGTAATATATTTAGTAAGTACTAGAATAGTTATATTAGTTTTCTCTATATATTAATCTAAAAAAGTACTAATTTAGTATTAAAAAGGTTAAATTTTTAGGGTTTATTATCTTAACTAATAGTATTAAGATAGATCTAGAGTATATAATAATAATTAGGGACTAGCCTAAGCCTAAGACCTATTAGGATAAATAAGTCTTTTTAGGCTTTATAAATTTCTATTATTAGTTTATTTATAGCTACTCTTATATAGCTAAGCTACTTACTAGCCTACTTAAGGGTAGTAAGGATAGTAAGAAAACGGGCCTTTTAGATTAGACTATTACTACTAATAGAGTATTCTAATTATTATAGGATACCTTTATATTAGCGCCGTTTCTACGCTACTATAACCTTATAAAGGCTTTAAGGATAGAAATAGATACCTTAAATTTTATTATAAGTACTATCCTATCTTAATAGGATAAGGATAGTAACTAGTAACCTATTATATTCTAGTCTTAGAAGATAATTAACCTAGAATAAAATTATAAAACCTATAATTAAGAGCTACTTACTATTATAATAGTAATAAAATAGTAGTAATACTATCTAGAAGGAAGTACTTTTATAGTTAAGGTATAAACTAATTATAATAACCTAAAAGGCTTTATAAAGTAAAAGGAATTAAACTCTAGGTAAGCTAAATAGGCGCTTAAGCTTACTACTTATAACTTTAAAATATTTTATTACTTAGGGAAGTTAAACCCTACTAACGCGCCGTCTTATTAACCTAATTATAAAGGAAAATTACCCCTAAATATAAAGCTCTTATTAATATTATAAATAAGCTTACCTTATAAAAGAGTAATAGTTCTAAAGAAATATAAGCTATTATTATAATTATAATACTTATATTTAGAATTATAGGTATTTAAGTTATTATCCCTAGAAAGAATATTATAAATATTCTAGACTTAGCTTATAAGGATACTTAAAGGCTTATAAAGACCTTAATTTATAACTTATAAAAATATAATAATTAAGTAAAGTCCTTTTTAGAAGCGCCTATTAAATAATATTATTATAGATATTCTAAGACCTAGAGTTTAGACTCTAATAGGCTATTAACCTTTAAAGGTTATTCCTATATTTTAAGAGATAAAGCCCTACGTAGTAAACTAATTAATTACTATTATAATAATCTATTATTAGGATATTTTAATACTAAGAAGATATATAATCTTCTTATATATAAATACTATTAAAATAGTAGTATAAAATAGGTTACTAAGTATTATTAAACTTATAATATCTATTAAAGAACTAAGTTACCGCGCTATTATATATATAGTAAATTAAGTTTATTACCTATTACTACTTAATTATAAAAAGAAATATCTATAGACTTTATTATAGGGTTACCCCTAAGTAAGGCTAAGGGAATTATCTATAATTCTATCCTTATAATTATTAATTATTTTATAGAAATAGTTAGGTATATACCTATTATAATAATAATTAACGCCGCTAAGCTAGTAGATATATTTTATAATAAAATTATTTACTATTATAATATACCTAATAGTATTATAAGTAATAAGGGTTCTATCTTTATAAGTACCTTTTAGTTAGTAGTCTATTTTTACTCTAAGATAAAACGCCGCCTAAGTATAGCCTTTTACTTATAAATTAATAGGTAGACTAAGCGTTAGAATTAGGTATTAGAATACTACTTATATATATTTACTAATAATAAGTAAATAAATTAGGCTAGGTAACTACTTATAACTAAATTTATATATATAAATAGTATTTATTCCTCTATTAGAATAATACCGTTTTTTCTTATATACGGTTATTACCTAGAAGTTTATTAGGAACTTAAGGACGAGTCCCTAGAAGGGAGGATACCTACTATAAATAATAGAGTTAGAATATTATAAATTATAAGGGATAAAGTTATAAAACGCCTTTAAGCTACCTAAGTATCTTAAGTAAAGTATTATAATTAGAATTATAAGTTATAAATATATAATATTAGTAATTTAGTAATATTAGCTATAAAGAACCTAAAGTAATAACGCCTAAGTAAGAAGTTAGCCTATAAGTATATAGGACTATTCTAGGTTATTAATAAGGTCGGTTTATAGGCGTATTATCTACTATTACTACTATTATATAGGATCTATAATACGTTCTATATATTACTAATTAAACCTTACTACTAAAGAGACTACTCCCTTATAGTAGATATCTTTATATAATTACCTAAACTTATTAATAATAAGGAATAATAGGAGGTAGAAGAAATTATTAGTAAGGTTAATAATAAATAAGGTATCTAGTATAAAGTTAAGTAGACTAGTTAGGGTAGTAAATATAATTAATAGGTACTAGATAAGGACCTTAATAGGTCTTATAAACTAATAAGAGCCTATAATATATTAGCGTAATTAAAGCGTAAATAAAATATTAAATATATTCCTATATTAAATAAGTAGTAATAATATAATAAGTTATAATATAAGTTAAGACTATTATCTTTATATATATTATATAATAATTAATCTCTTATATATAAGTATACTTATAAGTATAGTAATATATTTTAAAAATATTCTTTATTAATATTATTTAAGGAGTTAAGCTATTAATAATATATTATATTAGAAGAATACTTTTAATCTTAGTATAATCTAATAAGGATACTAGGGATAAATTAATAAAAGATAAGCCTAGGTATCTTATACCTAATAAATAACTTAAGTAAATAAAATATATAAATAACTTATCTATATTAAAGTATAGTTATAAATTAACCTTTAATTATTAAATCCTTCAAAGTCTAAAGGCTTTATAGGGTTAAGATTATCTAGTATATTCTTATACTACTAAATATTATTAAGTTTAGTTTAGAGGAGTTCTACTTAACTCTCTAACTTATTATTCTATATATTTAGTATATTAATTAAAGCCTATAAGTTAGTAATAATATTAGGCGCTAATTTAATTATTATAACTATCTACTTATAAGCTTTTTATTATTAGGTTATCTTCTTATTAAGCTTCTTTCTCTTTACTAAATATATATCTACCTAGCTAGTCCTAGTAATAATATATATAGATTTCCTCGCCTTCCTTTAAAAGGGAGCTAGGATCTATTATAATAAGTATTTATACTATTATAAAGTTAAAGGGTTAATATACTTACCTTTATATAATAATTAATATTATAATAACTATTAGTATATTAATAATAAGGGGGAGTATTACTTTATTTATAATTATCTAAACCCTTTATAAAATAAGTCTTATAAGGAAGAGATATATTATATAAGTTAGCGAGCTATTATATAGTATATATAAGTAAATATACTTAAAATAAGTTAATATCTATATATAATATTAATAAATTAATAAATACTACGCGATATTAATAAGATATTATAAGTACTTATAAGAGAAATATTATATATAATATATAATAAGAATATTATATATATTAATAAATATATTTTATAATATTATTAAGCTAAAGTAATTACTTATAAGAGAGGTTAAAGGAATTATAAGAAGTTTTAAATATTAGGATAAGAACTTTATTAATATCCTACGGCGCTATCTTAGTATAATTTCCTTTAAAGTTATTTAAATTATAATAATAATAATAAAGGTTCTATCTAATTTTATAACTAATATATTAGAGTAACGCGTTACTTATTATATCTTATATTTATAAATATTTAGTCTATTATTAATAATAAAGTATACGCGCCTATTAGTTAATATTATCTTCTTATTTCTATATTATTACTAATATATATTACTAACGCCTATACCTAATAAGTTCTTCCCTATTAATATATAATAATATTAATTATATAAAAATATTATATATCTTAATATTTAAAGTTAATAAGCTAAGTATCTAATTATATATTAAAGGTATTTAGAATAATTCTAAATTATATTATATATTATCTTAGTATAATTAAAAGATATAAATAGTTTAGAAGTATATATATATTATCTAGATAATTTAGTAATATACTCTATTACTAACTATTATATAATATTATTACTACCTTATAAAAGGTTTTAGTACGCGCGTATAGCCTAGCTAATACTAACGCTATATTAATAATAGTATATTAAATAACTCTTTTCCCTTATTTTTTTTATATAGTTTTAAGGTTTTTTAATAAGTATTCTAGTTAATCTTATTAGCTCTAGGGACTAGGGCCTAGGAGGGGAGGTACTTATTAGGCTTAGGTATATATACGCCTTACGCGCTACCTTATAACCTACTTTAAGTAACCTTCCTTAGAAATATAGGGTAATATCCTAGTAATAGGAGGCCTAGACTAAGCTTATACCTAGTAGATATATATCTTCCTAGCTATCCCCTATTATTCTTCTAAGTTCCTTAGAGATTAGTTCTACTATTATAGTAGGCCTATTACCTAATCTATTAGTAGACTTATACCTATTATTAAACCCTATAACGTGACTCTATATCTTTTATTACCTAACACGCTATTATAGAGCTAGCGGGTATAGGCCTTATAGTAATATCCTAGTAACTACTAATTATAATTAGTTACTTAGCGAAATCTAGTACTATCTCTTTAGGAGTAATAATATCTACTCTTATTAGTATTTTAGCCTTAAGGTCGTCTATAATATAGACCTCTTATATAATTCGGGCGATAGCCGACTTATTATTAGCCCTACCCTTAAGGTAGAAGGTAATAGTAGTAAACTTATCTAAATAATATAGTTTAGACCTAAGACCTCTTATTAGAATACTAGTAGGTATAATCTTAATTTTAGTATCTTTAGGAATAAAGGTAGCGTCTATTATTAATATTATATACCCCGGATTAGCGTATATCTTAATACCTTCTCTATTAGTAGTCTAGCTAATAGAGGTTAATATATAGTAGTAGTTCTTAAACGTATAGCCCGTTCCTTAGATAGCTTCTACTAAAGAATAGATAATTAGTAGATTATCTATAGAAGGGTTTAACGTATTTACGTCTACTATAGATATTATTAATAAGGTCCTTATTAAAGGCTTTACTAGGTCTAATATAGTAGATTTCTAATAATAGTCTTAGAGGTAAATAAAGAGTTTATTTTTAGATAAGAATCTCTTAGTATAATATTAATATCTATAATCTAGTAATAACGTAGGTATAGCTAAGAAGTAGTTATTAAAACCTTTATCCTACTATTTAAAGTCTTCTATAACTAATACTTAATAGTATTATAATAGCTTATCTAGGTATTACTTAGATAAACCCTTATTATAGTATTAATTAGGATTATTAGTAGGTTATAACGCGTTATTATCTTCTTAATTATATTACTATAGGTTCTCCGAGTTCTTAGTATCCTCTATAGTAGCTTAATAGGCTCGTTAAGGCTTCTAAGAGTATATACCTCTTAATCTAAATAGTATCCGGCCCTATTAGTTTTAATTCTAATTCTATCTATATTAAGGACCTTATTAAGGTTAATATTATCTATTAGATTAAGAATAGGACGCGTTTACTAGTACTATAATTTATAGCCTTATTAGCTGTACGGGTAGAGTACGGACGTTTACTCCTTAGTTAAACTACTAGTTCTAGTTCAGCCGGTAGCCTTAATAGCCTATCGAAGGCTTCTAATATAGGTTGTTATAGTAAGTATTATTATAGTTATTATTTTAATAAGGTTAACGTAGACTAACCGCGTCGAGTTAGTACTTCGAACTCGAGTCGGGTACCCGACTCGAGTCTTGGCGATTTAATACCAAAATCTGGTACCGAGTATTCGAGTCGGTACTAAGAGTTGGTACCGAGTATTCGAGTCGGTACCTTAGTAGGTACCGAGTATTAGTACCGAAGTATTGACTCGAATCGCTAAGACATCTTATCTAGTAATATTTTCTATTTTTAGTAGTATTTCTTCCTATATTTTTGAATTTTTTCTTCTATTATTATTATTATTATTACCTAGGGAATTCTTAATAGTAAATAAGGTAATGTAAAAAGGTAATGCATATCCCTAGGAAAACTATAACTATAATATTACTAATATTTTCTTCTTATAATAGTATTTACTATTATATCTATAATTTACTACTATATTACTAAGCATTATTATTATTATTACCTAGGTAATTCTTAATAGTAAATAAGGTAATAAGAAAGATAATAGCTATTCCTATAGAGATAATAACTATAATATTAATAATATTTTCTATTTATAGTAGTATTTACTATTATATCTATAACTTACTACTATATTACTAAGCATTATTATTATTATTACCTAGCCTAACTAAGGTAATTCTTTTAAGGTAATGCAAAAAGGTAATATATATCCCTAGAGAACTAAAGGGGGTATTAAAATTCTAATTAAAAAAAAATCTATTTTTAGTATAGGGGTAATTCTAGAAAAAATTTAGTATTCCTTACTATTTTATTAGGGGCTTGGCGTCTTGGCGATACCTTGGCGATTTAAGTTGGGTTAACCTGACTCGCTAAGGTATCGAGGCCTTGGCGAGTCGGTACTAATAGCTGGTACCGAGTATTTCGGTCGGTACCCGGAGCTAGTACTAAGTATTCGGTCGGTACCAATTCTTAGTACCAAATCCCGACTTGACGGTTAGTCTAATAATTACCTTAGGACTAAAGCGCTAATTAATATATAAGTAATCCGCGATATATAAAAGAAACCTATTACCCTAATCTATTTAGGCCTAATTAAGTATAAAGTTACTAAAATTATTAAACTCTTCTAGGAAGGTAAAGATAGTAAGAAGAGTTTATATCCTAATAATATCTTATAGATCCTTATTAGGTCTAATATACTTCTATTTATAAGATATATATATATAGTAGTAAAATTTACTACTATCTTTAACCCTAAGTAGTTATAAAGGAATAAAACGTAGGGTATTATATAGGTTAATTAAATTAGCTAAGATAAAGAAATAATATTACTTAAACTTATAAATAACTCCTTAGAACTTAAAAAGGCTATATCTAATATAAAAACTACTTAATCTAAGATATATAAATTAGTAGAAGCTATAATAGATCTAATAGATAGTAGTTATAAGGTATTAAAGGAGGTTATAACTATAAATAAAAATATTAATAATAAAGGTAATCTACTTAATAAAGAAGGTTAGATTATTAGCTAATAATATAGAGATAGTATACGCGTATAGAACCCTTCTAGGGAGATAAATAATAATAAGCTAAATAAGAATAAATTAAATAGAAATAGAATATAATAATATTATAATATAATAAGATTATTCTAAGATATCTTTATATATTATAAGTTAATACTACGTATATTAAATATAATAAGTCTATAATAACTATATAAAATATATACTTTATAAAATAATTTAACTATATAACTAAATAAAATAGGATAAATTAATAGGAAGGGTTTACTACTTAATATTCTCGCCTAGGTATATATAGTAACTTATACGCGAGTATTAGCTAGATAATCTATAAAGGTTAAGGGTTCTTTAAATATACTAAATATATAATAATCGCTCTAGCTATATATAAAGGTTTAATAAACCTGTATAGGGTATAGAAAAGGCGGAAAATACGGGTAGTACAGATCCTAATATTCTATTCTACTTCCTAGTTTACTAATATAAAAAGGTAATGTATATCCCTAGGGAACTAAAGGGGGTATTAAAATTCTATTTAAAAAAATTCTATTTTTAGTATAGAGGTAATTCTAGAAAAAATTTAGTGTCTCTTACTATTTTATTAGGGGCTTGGCGTCTTAGTAATACCTTAGTGATTCGAGTCGGGTTAACCCGATTCGCCAAGGTATCGAGGCCTTGGCGAGTCGGTACCAAAATCTGGTACCGAGTATTCGAGTCGGTACCAATAGTTAGTACCGAATCTTGGTACCGAATCCCGAATCGACGGTCAGTCTACCTTATATTCTTACCTCCCTAGAGTATTAGATATATAGAATTGCTTAAAATCACGTTATTCAACAACAAGGACCAGTATTCCCGAAGATTAGTACGGCCTGAATTCTCGATAATCTCAGAGGAAATGGCTCTAAGCATCGGGCAGATTCTCAGAGGACGAAACGGAACGTATCGACTGGTAGAGGCGTTAAAGGCTCCAACGGTCTTTAAAGCGCAGGTCATACCAAGCTCTTCTATCAGAGCAAAATTGTAAGGCTACCTGAACAGACTTATATTATTGGACTGATAGCTTAGTCGTATCCAGTGCTATGGTGAAGACTGAGCTAGGACCTGAGAAAATATGCTTGGAACGCGAACGTAGTAATTACAAGCTGCCGGCTGTCGTATCGTGTCAACATATTCGAACTCTGCACGATGTTGTTGGACCGGACGGAGATGGTATACGTGCTAAGAGCACATCGAGGACCGAAGATCCACCGTGCCTGGTGTTTGAATGGATGGAACATGACCTGCGAACAGTATCTCCTGATCAATTCCGACAGAATTCGAACCTTCCCAAAATCATTGCGAAATCAGTCCTGTTAGCTCTGGTCCTTCTGAAAACGCAGTATGGTGCAGTACATACTGGTGAGTTTATTCTTTCTTTTCGTTTGTGATATATTAATGGCTAAACGATTAGACATTAATCCCAACAACATTTTTCTCTCCAGCATCGACACGCCTTCTCCAGTGGTCAAAGTGGGAGATCTAGGGAACAGTGAGCATTCACCCCTACGAACACCACGAACGATGCTTATTCTTGCAGTGTTGCAGGAAGGATATGACAAGATACGCGTCCAGAGTCTTCCAACTCGGGCCCCAGAGGTGTGGCGAGGCCTCGGTTGTTGGCATTCTTCGGATGTATGGTCACTTGGTGTTACGGTTAGTCGTATAGCCTCCGTCACGATCTTGGCTGATTGCGAAGTTGGTACACTGGTTGTCTCCATCTGTTATTTTTGGGGCCAAGGACAAGATAGTCGAAGGACTTACTGAAGCGTGGTGTCTTGCAAAGATCCGGCGTCTGATAGGCCCGCTGAATCCACCCATCAACAATCCCGATTATCAGGAAGAGTTCCTGCTCGCTGATCATCTCGAATCGACCAGCTTTGAGCATCCGGACACTAAACTGGAAACACAATTTATCAAAGTAGGGACCTTACGTCAGGAGCTCAAAAGGTTGCCAGGCCCAAAGGTATCGCCGGAGTTAACAGATTTTCTGGAATACCTACTCGTTGTGGATCACACCAAGAGACCGGCAGCGTCTGAGGCACTACAACATCCGTATTTACACTCCCTTTCGTGAAGAGACTTCCATAAAAGACTCGTAGAAGGGCTCCTCGGGTGGAGGATGTTCTCCATTGCGCCCTTCGGGCGACTGGCGCCACATTCAATGCTACCGACATGGGCACAGATATCTCCTTGCATTCGTCGCAGAGGGTACCGCAGATGTACTGGTCCTTAGATACAACTTCTGCTTCTACAAGTACGACCACACGCTGGACCGAAACTGCCTGCAAACGCAACGAATCTTTCACACACCCACGAAAGGGGGTTGGCCAAAACTTCCGAGCCGTCTAGTATAATTCACACCTTTAGCCCTAGCCTCAAGTTAAAGCCTTCTCTTCCCCCGTTTAACCTCTATTGAGCTGGCTACAAAGATTCTATTAGACTCGTAACATTTTAAGGGGATTTCACATATTGTTAATCTCCCTATTAAGGTTGATTGGGGTAGGCGCCCGCTTTTAGGGTCCAAGTACCTTTACCGCTTCGAGTCTAGAGCGATCTAGGGTTAGGGTTAGATGAATCTTATCGCTGAGCTAATGGGGACCAAGGATCAAAGTACGGTCATCAATCGGACGAAGCTGGCGTTATAGCAGTGGTTTGCTAGTCTTAACGTCTTGCACCAGGAGGGCGCGAGAAGACTGGAGTACATTTACATTCTTTTTCGCCGCCATCCCAATGCCTCCCCATAATGATGAACGAACCCCTCTGATCCAAACCGTCATCATTACCCCCGGACGCCCTCGCTATTCTCACAATTACGTTCGTCGATTCTGGACCATCGCCCTCGCCAGTACCCTTGTTGTGGTCTTGATTTTCTTCGTCATCCCCGCACACTGGCTTCCTGGCGATAACAGCGAGTCAGAATGGGCGTCGAAGCATAACTCATATCTGCCATGGTCTACAGATTATCCCAGCGGAGCATGGCCAAGCAGCAACGGGCTGAGCTACGAAGATCTGAAAACAGTTCTCCTGGAAACTCCAAAGGAAGAGAAAGTAAGGGAATGGAGCGAGTATTATACGGCTGGGCCCCATTTGGCTGGCAAGAATCTGAGTCAGGCACTCTGGACGAGAGAGAAATGGGAGGAATGGGGAGTCAAGAGTAGTATAGTGGATTATGATATATACATCAATTATCCATTGGGCCATCGATTGGCGCTTTTGGAGGAGGTACGGAAGAGCAAGGCTGGACCTGTTGAGAAAGATGAGGTGCATGAGAATGGAGGTAGCATGTACAAGGTCAAACACGGATGCAGAATGGAAGAAGATGTAATATACGAGGACCCAACAAGCGGGTTGGACAACCGAATACCCACGTTCCACGGGTACTCTGCAAGTGGAAATGTCACGAGTCAATACGTCTATGTGAATTTTGGTACCTATCATGATTTCGAGGATTTGATTCAGGCGAATGTTAATCTGAAAGGAAATATAGCTCTAGTAAAGTATGGCCACGTTTTCCGCGGGTTAAAGGTCAGAAGGGCGCAAGAGCTGGGTATGATCGGAGTTGTCATGTATACGGATCCACAGGAAGATGGGGATGTCACAGAGGCAAACGGATACAAGACTTATCCTGACGGACCAGCGAGGAACCCAAGTAGCGTGCAGAGGGGAAGTACGCAATTTCTAAGTAGGTTGACATGGTGTTGTGTTTGGGTGAAAGAGGAGCTGACAACTCTAGGCGTAGCTCCTGGAGATCCTACTACACCTGGATATCCTTCAAAGCCGGGTGTTCCACGTCAGGATCCATTCCATGCCATACCTGCTATTCCTTCCGTACCGATATCATACATAGATGCTTTACCTATACTCAGAGCATTGAATGGGTATGGCCCAAAAGCATCTGATTTCAACAAATATTGGCAGGGTGGTGGTCTTGGATTTAAGGGCGTTGAATACAACATCGGACCTTCTCCCCCGGGCTCGGTCCTGAATTTAATCAACGAACAGGAATATATCACGACTCCGTTGTGGAACGTAATTGGTATCATCAACGGAACGCTAAAAGATGAAGTGATAATATTAGGAAACCATCGAGATGCTTGGATTGCAGGCGGAGCCGGGGACCCAAACAGCGGCTCTGCAGCAATGAACGAAGTCATTCGCAGCTTCGGAGAAGCCCTCAAAAAGGGCTGGAAACCTCTCCGAACCATCGTATTCGCCAGCTGGGACGGCGAAGAATACGGCCTGATCGGCTCCACCGAGTGGGTCGAGGAATACATCCCCTGGCTCTCAAAAGCCGCCGTCGCCTATCTCAACGTCGATGTCGGGACGCGAGGGCCCAACTTCGAAGCCGCAGCGTCCCCGATCCTGAATAAGGCTCTTTATGAAGCGACTTCCCTCGTCCGGTCGCCCAACCAAACCGTCAGCGGCCAAACGGTCCGCGACCTCTGGGACGGACACATCAAGACCATGGGTTCTGGAAGCGACTTCACCGCCTTCCAAGACTTTGCCGGCATCCCCAGCGTCGATCTTGGCTTCGCCTCCTCCAAGAATAGTCCTGTGTATCACTACCATAGTAATTACGACAGCTTCGCGTGGATGGACAATTATGGCGATCCGGGGTGGCACTATCACGTCGCTGTCACGAAAGTATGGGCGCTCTTCGCGGCCGCATTGATTGAAACACCTATCATCGCATTCAACGCTACCGACTACGCCATCGGCCTCGATAGATACCTATCGTCCGTCAAGACCAAGGCTACTGCCTCCCCAAATGCATTGATTCACTCGCTCTCTACGACAACTTTCACCAACTTGCACAACGCCATCACCCGTCTGCACAACGCAACCACAATCTTCGACGCCAAAGCCGCCGAAATCGCAGAGAGCATAAGCGACGGCGTGCCGTGGTGGCAATGGTGGCGGAAAGCGCGGCTGTATTATCAGGTGAAGAGGGTGAATGACGGATACAAGCACTTCGAACGCTGCTTCTTGTATGAGAAAGGTTTGGATGGGCGGAGTTGGTTCAAGCATGTTGTTTTCGCGCCGGGGCTGTGGACGGGGTATGCTGGTGCGACGTTTCCGGGGCTGGTGGAGGCGGTGGATGGGGGGGATGTGGAGGGTGTTGAGGTATGTGATTTCTTTTGTTGCGGTTTGGGGAAGGGTGATTGACTGACTTTTTTTGTGATGTGCTGTAGCGGTGGAGTAGGATCATTGAGGGGAATATTGACGCTGCGACGAAGTTATTGGGATGAGAGACGACTTTCGACATTGAGCGATCTGGATAAGGAGATATGAATGGAATAGCTATTGGATATGTACATCGACACCAGGCCATCGATTGTTCAGTCAGTGCTCTCATTAATTTGTAGGCTCCATTTAAAGACTAATAGAATCTATTGTGTATGTCGTTGATGAATATATACAGTATATTATAGCTTCTATGTCAGGTCTTGTCCAGTTCTTTGCGCATGTAACGTGGTGTTCACAAGATGTTCTCACCCAGTCCCGTTTTCTCCATCATAATACCAGATCCCACAATATCACGGAAGAGTACAAAACCGCCATCAGAACAAATTTGTATGATCACCGTCGTCGTTTCCCTTATCACCTTCTTCCTCGGCTTTCAAGAATTCAAGCATCCATCGCGGCCATGGATTCCGATGCGCCGAACCTGTGAGACTGCAGCCCCAGTTGCCAATCATACCTTCAGCGTCATAGCAGTCTTCTGTGAGTGTGTGTGTGTACAAGTTTCGACAACAAAGCCGTTGGCTTTGTTGAATCCGCAGTATAAGTTACTGTTCCGGTAATTTCCATAGAGAGGAATAGTTACAGCGTCTCGACCGCAAAGCAAGTATTGCCGAAAACTGCCCTAGCCACATCCATGGCGTTCCCAGCATCTAGAGTCTGGCTCTGGCGCCAGTGTCAAAAATCGTGAACGTTACAATTGCTAAGCCCACAAATATAAGTCAGATATAAGGATGACTTAGGCCTGCTCCTTTCCAAGGGTAAGGAGATATGAGATGCCAGACGACTCGACGAGAGTGATGACGAGGGTCACCCAGAAGCCGTCTTCGCTTTCGGTCACCAGTCTTGTAACAGAAGCACGGCTTGGCTTTGGGGGTGGCCGCAGATGGTGTGATTCGCAAGGAGATAGAGAGCTTCATGTAAAGTCTTTCTGCAGCGGTGAGTGCATGGTTAATGGATAGAAACAGTAGAACAAGTAATTGATCACGGCTGCTGATTCGATGGAGCCGAGCCTACTGAGGTTTTGACATGTCGTTTCGACCGGCCACGTCGACGACATGGATGACCATCATAGTCCGTTTCTTCCAACGATAGTGCCTGTGACAACGGATGAGTGGTATGCCTCCTGAAGTTAGCTTGTAGCCAGCGGCTCATGAAATAAACGAACGTCCGCCACGTTCCGAGCGTGAGTCTAGATGTGTAAGGTGCCATAATTTGGCCTTCATAGTTTCTTGATCAGCTTAGTATCCATCCTTAGCCGTGCAACAAGCACAAATGCAGCGGAAGCCAATGCAATGCCACCGGCATAGAAGATAGCAGCTCTGTATGGTCTGACGGAATGCGCCTGTTCTGCGCCAGTAGCAGCGATCAACATTCCTGCGATAGGACTGCCCATAAGATACCCTCCAGTCCAGCCTGTGATAGCCATTCCCATTCCTACCACTGCCTGGCCGGGTTCTATCATGCGGCCAATGGCTGTAGGCATGGTCACGAAAAACGCGCCATTTGCGATTCCGTTGATTGCAGCAAAAACAATCAATGGTCCTAATGAGTCAGATATCGGCCATATAGCAAGCATGCTCACAGCGTTCAGAGCCATGGTCAATAACAGCATGTTGGTGGAGCCGAACCTGTCGCAGGCAAATCCCGCTCCGAAGCGACCAATCGCGGTGCAAGCATTGAAAGCTGCGACAATGCCTGCTCCTGTTGAAGCTGACAGTCCGATCGAGTGGGCAAATAGTGGCAGGAAATACGGTGGAACGAAGAGTGCGAAGGTACCTACAGCCCCAGCAAGGAACAGACAGCAAAATGGCATACTCTTGAACAGTGACAAGTTGACGAACGGAGCATTATTAGATGGCATACGTTCCCTGACGAGTAATGCAGCGGGGACGCCGGTCGCCAACGAGAAGAGGCCAAGTATTCGAAAGGTCCAAGGAATTCCCACTTTGTCAATGAGTGCTTGAACGGCAATTGCCATAATAGTGGATCCAAGGCCCCCGCCCAGCTTCACCAGTCCATTTGCAGTACCAAGCTTGCTGCTGAACCATTGTACTGGCAGATTATTGCTCATTGTATATGTAAGACTGCCGCCGAGTCCATACGTGATCCCTGGAGCTACAAATAACCCACCAAGATTGTTCACAGTGAAGCCACCACACATAATGCCAAAACTCATCACGAGTACGCCCAGCAACATACTGTAGCGCGCACCAATCAGCTGTGATAATCGGACAGAGGCAAGTCCGAGGCTGACACAGAGGGCAATACCGAGTGAGCCGACGAAGGACAGCGAAGTCGTCGATTCTTGGTTCGGGTAGTCTTGAACGAGAGCTGTTTGGAGAATTCCCCAGGAACCACTCCAACCATTGATCATGAAGGTGACAACTGAACATGCAAAAACGACGGTCCATCCATACCCTCCATCGGGAATTGCTTCAACTGCTGAATTCGGCACGTCTCCATGCCTGCCATCGACAACGTTTGCTGTATCAACTGGGGCAAAATCTCTTCCTCTTGAATAGTCCGTAAGTTCTATTTCTTCCGTCCGAGTGGTCGACATTTGCTGAGAATGGCTTGATGTTCAACGATTCAATGGCAGAAGACAGACGAAGCCCACAGCATGATGTACTTCAAGGAAGAGATCTGCAGAGTAGTATGTGCTTCACAAACCTGTCAAATTATAGATGAAAAGTACTGTACTATGAGTCTGCAAGTTTACCGTAACCCGTCAAACGCCAAGAAACTAGCCATCCTCAGTCTAGTCCGCCTCGTTGCACAAACCTCTTCTTTTTGAAACATGCAGAGTTGGAATCTTTCCATGATCTATCATCGTACATGATCGCAGTTCAGCCAGACGAACATACTGCCTGCACTCCATCACAATCGTCAAAGCTCAACGGCCCGCTCGGTCTAGTGGTGTTCACGATCTCCATGCGCCAACAGCTCGATAAACCCTCGTGCTCCTAATCGAGCTTCTGACAGGTCCACAGCAGCCATGCGCGCCACGCAACCACAACGGTTTTGCGGCCTTTCTAGTTTCTTTGCGTCTCCAACATTTTATTACCCTCTGCTCACGTCATTCCAACGCAGGTACCCTTTAGTACAAATTACTTCACGAGGACTCTTCCAATTTGTCTCTCCCTTCCATACTGTCATTCTTTTCAGCTACTGCTTTACGTGGCTATGGCAGCAGACGCTCCCTCAGCAGACCATTTCCCCCTCATCCACAATTCCATCTCTTGCCCTTCCACATCCCCAACCCCCTTCTCCCCCCTTCCTCCAGATTACTATGCACCAGCCGCTCCACCTCCCCGCGAGACCCGATCGCGAGCCCGATCAACGCCCCAACGCAGCGTACGATTCCAATCACCACCCGCCGATCCACCCCGCAGTGCTCCTGACAACCACAGCCTCCTTCCCCCGTACACGCCTCGCAAAATAAAATACAAAGGACACAAATCCGAAGCGGACTATTTGGCAGCGCTGCAGGCGTGGGCCGTCGACAAAACTATGATGCAACCGACGGAGAAGTACATGCTGCCAGGATTGTATGGTAAGGAGACGATGGAGGAGTGTATATTGAAGCATCCAAAGTTGAGAGGGGGGAGGGGAAGGAAGGAAAGAAAGGTGAGTGAGAGGGCAGGGAATGCGTTGAGTGGGGAGGGTCAGAATGCGGATGCAGATGGAAGAGGAGAACAGGGGGTAGGGTTCCAAAGTGTGGAACAGGGTGAGGCTGTGGAGCCTAGGCGGAGGAGAAGGAGCAGTCTGGGACAGTGGCTGAGTCGGAAGAGAACCAATTGAGAAGATAATGTTGTAAACGGCTGAGTGCATTCAGCAGGTTGGAGTTGGAAATGAGATAGCACGTACAAGGCATCATTGGTGCATAACTGGGAACGGATAGACTAGTCTTAGCCTACTATCTTGGTACTTGTATCATAGTTCTTCTGAGAGTTGAGTCAAGTGTTGTCGTGTCGTCCCTTTGCCTTGCTGCAGCATGGAAGCCGACCTTTTCAACTCGAGTCTCACCCAAGGCGATGAACCATACAACATAAGTCTCATCTACGATCAACCATATTGGAAGTCTACGCTTCGCACTCCAATAAGCCTCAAGAATCAGGCGACAAGATTTCAGAGACCGATTGCAAGATTTCATTCGTAGTCGTCAGGATTATAGCATTTATACGAAACCTGTGCACATTGACCACACCACAGAACCACCTGCCCACCCCTCCCATCTACCCATCCACCCCTCACCCCAACGCCGCAAACTTCCTCACAAAATGCGCCGGACACTCATACCCCCCCGGATTCTTATCCAAATACAACTGATGATAAGCCTCCGCATCCCACCACTGCCCCGCCTCCAGCACCTCCGTGCTCACCGTCCCCTTCGTCCACCACTGCTCCTGCACCTTTTTGGTTACTAGCTCCGCCTCCTCTTTCTGCTCGGGCGTGTGGTAGAAGATGGCGCTGCGGTACTGCGTGCCGCTGTCCATGCCTTGGCGGTTCTTGGTGGTGGGGTCGTGCATTTGGTAGAAGAATTGGAGGAGGGTGGTGTAGGAGAGGAGGGCGGGGTCGAAGGTCATTTGGAGGGATTCGGCGTCTGGGGTTGGAGAGTCGTTAGTCTGTAGTGCTATAGGATGAGGGAGAAGGGTAGATGTAAGAGGGAGTGTGACGTACGACCAGTGCGCCCCGAGCAGACAGCTCTGTATCCCGGATTCTGCGTATCGCCACCAATATAACCGACTCGTGCGTCTAAAAGACCCTTGCCATCAAAGTTCTTCCGAAACAGGTGTTCGACGCCCCAGAAACAACCGGCTGCTACGGTGCATTTCTGGGCGTTGTCTGGGATGGCTTGGGTGGAGGTGCCGGTGGGGTTGAGGGACATGCTTGTGGAGGTGGTGAAGGGGCGGAAGAGCCGGTTGAGGAAGGTGGGCATGGTGGTGAAAGCCATGAGGATGGTCAGGGACAGGAGGATTAGGGTACGTGGTGTGAGAGACAGGATGGTTGCGGTTTGATTGAGATAGATGGTCGATAATTGGGGGTGTTGTATGTGTTTATGTCTTCGGCATGGATCTTCGGATGATGTCAACCAAAGTATTAGGGCAGCATTGTATGACTAATCTCAGTGGCGAGGTACGAGTACGATATGGAATCACCGCGGCAAGCCTTTGTATCAAAAAACGAGGGGATTTGGAAGCATTGATTGAATGTAGCGACAATTCCATTCATATCGCTCAGGCTAGCGTATACCAATACTGCCGATGTTCAGTCGTTTTGATATGTCCATACGCCGGCGATCCTACCGAGCAACGCCTTACTGACTACTTCGTAGCCAATGCTGCTTCATAGTCTTGATTCGAAATGAAAGATCCGTTTGAAGCTCCGAGGATCATCTCCAACTGCCTTTACCGCTAGGGAGGAGACTGCCTCGAGGATTACCTCCACTACCAGTGACAGCCGTACTTGGCCGTATAGCCTCTCTGCTGATCGTTCCATTCTCCCTTGGCCGAATTGTCTCACCCATGGTAGTTCTTCGTGAGCCCGCATGCTTGGTCACAGGCGCCGTGCGTGGACTGAGTATGCTAGCCTTCCAGTCAACCTCCTTTTCGCTCTTGACCATACGACGTGCGTGAGACGCTGTAAACATGGCATTTTCGTTAGGCGGACTTCCAGACGATGCACTTGTGGGACTTCGCCGTCGCTGCTGACGATTAAGCGGGTTGGTACTTGTTGGGGCTGCCGTCGACCCTCGTTTTACGGCGGCCTTTATCTTGATCGCGTCGCTTTTGTTGGCTTTCCAATTTTCCTCGCGGTCTGAGCCCGAGCTGTTCGCGCTGTCATTTGGCTTCATGTTGTTGCTGATGTTCTCAACATATGATAGAGACGAGGAACGGTTTGTAGCCTTGCTTGGCTCGATTTCACGTAAAGGAGAATGGTCTGAGTCTGATGAAAAGTTGGTCAATGTTGGTGGTGGTGGAGATCCATCGGATTTCTTTGTCAGGAAGCCAGCCTTGAATCGATTGTGTTTAGGTTTTGACTCAAGTGATGGTATGGGCGGGGCGGGAATGGGAGAGGAGCCGGTCAATTCCAAGCCATCTGCGGTTTGCTCGAATGGAGCACTCATAGTTGTGTCTGAAGATTGGTGGACAGGAGACTCAGAGAACGATGCATCGGACCTCAGCTCTGTCCGCTGTGGGGATTTCTCAAACTCCGCGAGTGTTCCCTGGTCGGTGTCATCTCGCCACCGTACGCCTCTCTTTAGCAGCTTGCCGGGAGACTTCTTCTTTGGGGTGAATGATACGCCCTTCTTGACAGCAGCAGCCTTTCGCCGTTTGGGTGAAGATCGAGCAGGCGAGCCTAAATTACTGGGGATGTAATTTAAAGGGGGAGGCAACGTTGATTTGAATGGAGACATGCCACCAACGCCTACTTGTTTCTTTCGCTTTGGGGTCCCAGATCTAGTAGGCGGGAATACTTCCGTAGGCATAAGGCTACCGTCTGGCTTGATGATGTGGGATGTAACGGAATTGCAGCCAGTCAGTATCTTGCGAAGTATGCTCTTCGCCGCATCAACGGCTTCTTCCTCGTTCATTGCTAAGATACTGTGGATGGCAGCTATCGTTTCGAAATGAGTCTGTAGCAGCACCTGCACAGTGGCAGCATCGCCTGCCTTCTCATCCTCAGCGACGGCAACCAAAGCTTCTCGATCAGCGTTAGCCTTCAGAAGCTCCGCTTCTTTGGTTAAGAGGGCCGCATCCTGTCCATCTGCTCTTCCATCCGCCTCACCGAGCTGCTTGAGCCCGTTCTGTAAAGCTGAATCGATTGCTCGGTCCCAGTTATTCTTAGATATTCTTTGGTGGTAGTGATGTCTGCTGCCCTCAAGTTCTAGTAAGATGCCATGTGCAGTCTTGCGCATTGCCGAGATGTTATTAAGGGCGCCTTCATCTTCTGCGTTATCGCATACTTGATCGAAAGCCGCAACCCAGGAAGAGATCATGGCTATCCGTCTCTCGATCTGCCTTAGCTTCTTCATGTTGTTCGCTTTCTCTCCGCGCTCTTTCTCAGAATTCTCGTAGGCGCCACGTATACGAGTGACACCTTCTCGCGTGATTGTTTCTCGCTTCTCTGTTTGACGTTGAAATTTGGCGAATGCGAAACCTTCGGAACACTTCTGCTGCTCCTGCAATTCCTTAATGAGTGCCATCTGCTCATCGATCTTGATAACGAAATCCTTGACATGACGATTGACGTTATACACATTCCGCGTTACTTTGGTCTGGATGTTCTTCGCACGGTTGGCGTATCGCAATGTGTTCTGCGTTTCATCAAAATGCTGGCTTGAGGGGCTTACGCATACAATCATAACGGTCTTGCAGTTGCCTCCGAGAGAAAATTTGAGCAATCTAGTCAGCTTGGAGTTCCGATAGGGAATGTGATTCTTCTTCCTCGCGTCGCATAGGGCATTGATACAGCTGCCCAAAGCCAGCAATGATTTGTTGATATTAGCCCCTTCGGTCAGGCGCTCGCCCCTGTTTTTAGTGGCGCTCGCTCGCTCGCTTCCTGCAAGGTCGATGATACTGAGAGTTGCCATAGTATGAGGTTCATTAATGTCCGCATTTCGATCTTTCTGAGATACGTTGATCTGAAGCACGGCGTGAGATCGAGAAGAAGTGGCATTGGCTTCGGTAGGGGACATCGTCCTGTATTCATTTCCTCTGACTATCATGTCCATCACCTCCTGTACATTCTGCGGGTGATGGCTTGACAGTCCTGCTACCGAAACCGCATGATTAGCATCCTCTCGTAGCATCAAAGCCTGTTTGCTCCCTCCGGGTACTAGAAGGTCTCTGATCGTTTCGTTATATATCTCCAGGTATGACAGCGAGACTTCCGTCACTTTCTCATCCGAACGCTCTGATATCCGCTCGAATAGTTCTTGCATTGTGAGGAATATAACACCGGGAGCCTGTACTGTTCCAGTGATCGTATGCGTCTTGCCACATCCTGTTGCACCGTATGCAAACACTGTTGCGTTGTAGCCATCCAACACACTGTCCAGCAAATTCCTGGTTGTGGCTTCGTACACCTCGCCCTGGGTAGTGTTTTCATCGAACACCCTGTCGAAGCCGAAAGTCTGATCTTTCGATCTTCTGCCATTGGGGCCGACCGATTTAGTGCCTCGTTGTATAGCATGGTCTTCTGGGGGATCAAATACGCTATCACAGTTAGCTGATATTATGTGCTCGGGACCGATGGGAATCTACAGGCATTTATCGTCCACGACCTTCAGCACTGGACGTATTCCTTTCTGCTTCAGCAGCGATGGGGCTGGTCCTGCAAGGGAACCATCGCCCAAAAAGAGAGGTCCATCGGGCACTTGAGAGAGTTGCGCAGCTTCTCGGATCTGTAGAGAGCTGTTAGATCAAACTCTAGCATCCTCAATCGAATCGTACCGTGAACGGGCGGACTCTGATGGCGACATTAATTGACGAAGCCCCGTCAGACGCCGCCATTGTTGGACGTAAATAAGTAGCAGCTTGCGCCCTGTTGTTCTACAGCTGATGGGCGCCCAAAACTGAACTGGCAGGTTGCGGGTAGACTGCCGTGATCTTCGATTCATCAAAAGCGCAATTGCCACTTGTGCTTGCTCTGCGAATCTCAAGCCCAACAAGCGTGTAGTGATACAGAGGTGTTGATTTTCTATGATACGGTAGTTGTACGCTATGTCCATATGCGTTAGCTCTGTCGTTGACTCGACAACCATAAGGCTTCTCCCGCCACTACTAAGCGGACTTACTTCTGGTTTGAACGTAGATATAAGTACCGTAGGTAAGAGAATAGGTTCGATTCTTATTGGCGCTGATCCAACGGCGATGCTTGTGTCTTTTTCATGTGTCTTGGCACGCTTGGATTCATGGCAGGATGAATGCGCCTGCCTTTTAGACCGAAGCAATGGAGTATCTACAGGAGAGGACCTCCTTGGCTGGGGAACAAATGGGAGCATCATATGGAAGCATGATCTTGACGTTTCCAAGCCTCTACGTGTAAGCAACATGCTATCTATCGCTTAATGAATGATTACGATCTCCACTCCGGCATCCAAAGCCCAGACTTCTTGTTGGAACAAGTCGCTACCGAGTTCCACTGCTGCTTCCTGGATCTTTTTCTTACCCAAGGTGGAAGAAAGAGCACCAGTCTGGTGGTGACGAACCGGATCCCAACATCCACTCGCTCTAATGGAGTACTCGTAGTACTCGTCCCAGAGATGACCTGGGCGCCTAGTACGGTAGCCGACCTGCTCGAATTCGTTAGCCTAAGCATCCTCAGGAAGCAACAAAATCCACGTACAACCGCCTTCGTCCCAAACGGCTCTTCGCTTCGTTCGATCGCAAAATCCCGCTTCTTCTTGTCGCCTTCTCTGCGGACGAAGCTGAAGCTTAGCTTGTTTTTAACGTCGAGGAACGCCCGGAGAGACTTAGGCTCATAATTCCACAGAATAGTAGCTACAATGTCTGCCATTGTGAAGCTCTGTTTATTGCTTTCATTGGTGAAGCTGTCAAGGTCGACCACCCGAGGATAACCTCGATTCTTGGCCCTCTTAGCAAATTGACTGAAGACCTTCAGGAATCGAATTTATGGACCCTCAGCGTAGCCCGGAGGAACGATCTTCGCCCGTTTTCTCTTTCGAGGTGTCTCACTTTCATCGCTCTCTGCCACAGCTTCAGCCGCGATCTCCAGCCTGTTGACACCGCGTTTCTCAACTTTATCTCGTACTTCAAAGATTCCCCCTTGCTCCACAAAGAGCCGTTCCTTAGCCTTAGTGCTGGAGGTTTGGCCGGAGTCCACTGGTCGAGAACCCTTTTGAAGCGTACTAGCCCTCGACGCTTCTTCTAGGTGTGGAGTTTCATGACTGGACGCTCCCCCCAGTCCTCGGGAGAAGTTCAGTACATTGTTGCCTTCAGGACTACTGTTGACGACAATGGCGAAATTTGATCGTGGAAGACTCCTTGGCGGCGGAGAAGGTGTCCCGGACAGAGATATTCCGTCTGCCGGTGCATCAATCTTGCGTGGTGCGAAGAGAGTGGCTTCCTTGATTTCTGATGTGTTCACCATCTTGGCTGTCGAAAGCTGTGAGGGTCCGTCATTATCTGGAGTTATGATATCACTAATCGTAACACCATCTTCAGCTGTGTTGTATGATTCTCCTGACAATGACTCTGGATGCTCGTCCATACGATGAAGAGTAAGAATTTTCTCTATCCTGCCCGCTGTGCGATGTTTGGGGGAAAGTCTTATTGCTTGGTCAGTATCTTCTGTCTCTACAAAGAAAGATTCATTATCCTCATCAGAATCATCTGGCGAGCTCTCCGCGACCCTATGAATATAGTCCAATGCCTTGCCTTGAGCAGATACATGCTTCAAGTAATTCGATCGACGTTTCTCTGGGTTTCTATAATAAGGTCGAATCAGAGCGGCTGCGCTGAGTTGCTCTCCTGAACTTTCTCGCTTAATGGTTGAAGCTTCCAGGCGTCGGAAATTAGTGTCGATGATCATCTCATGTGGCTGTGGCATTTTCGCTGTTGGTAAAGAGCTGTGGACCGACAAGACTTCCTTTTTGGCGTGCACCTTGTTGATGGCATAACCTCTATTACTATCATCTGAATGCCCCAGCTGAGCTGTCGCAAGCTCATCTTCAAGTGGAAGATCCTGGAGAGGTTGACGTGCGCCAAAAACGACCTGAGCATCGACGACGCTGCCGTGAGGACCAAATTTTCGTCCTACCGGACGGGCTACTGATACTTCGATGTGACTATCCAAGTCAACACCGGCGAGGCCGAGGCGTCGATCCAATGCAGATGCGATTGCGGCATCAACTTGGACGCTCAATGGATCGCGGGCAGGGCCGAGACGACGATCAAGAGCTGCGGACACTGACTTATCAATCATTGCTTCCAGTGACGACATGAGCCCAGGACTAGGGGCCTTTGCACGATCCATTGGTGCTGATGGGATGAATGTAAGACCAGATGAATAATTTGGAAAGGTGGAAGAAAGGAGGGCAGAATTCTAGTCCTTAGATGAATAGCTACTGCTTGATAGATGTCAAATGAGATGGTAGATTGATATTGAAGACGAGGTTGAGTGGAAAGCACAGATGGCGAGGTTGGAGTTGGCGCATTTTATGCAAAGGGGTCCGGGTAAGTGAAGCCAGCGACTCTCCGCGTCAAGATTGTGTATTCATTCACCACGAATATGATCACGAGGTACAGTGACATGGTGTGAGTGAGGCATAACCATCATGGAGTAAACAGAGGATTTGCTGATTTAAATGGTATACTGTAGAGCCTACATAGTCCGTTGACAACTTTCACGATGTACCGGTTTAATGCTTTTCCATTAAATAAAACATTGAACGACGAAGCTGAGAATGCAGTTTATACTTCTCTTGCTGCGCCAATTCAGCTCATCTTCCCATCAGGTCTCCGACTGGATCGATTTCCAGTAGTTCAGTAGTTCAATTGCTGTCTGGCATCTAATCCCTATCAAGAGTACTTTCTAATCTTTTGCCTTTTACATATCCCTCAAGCCCTCTCCATAGTCTTCATATACCCCTCATCAGCATATGAAACAAACCCTACCATGAGGGTAGCGTGGATCTTGACAAAGTGACTTACCGTGACTCGTACAGCCATATTTCTCGATACAGAAGCGCTCAACAGTACGGTGGGAATAAGCGTAGATCATTCTTTTATAACAAGGGAGCGTCTAAGCATGAAGGGGCATGATAGAAAGGGATGTTGCCAATGAATTGTGCCAGTCGGATGTATAATATCCAAAACCGTGACATACCTCAACATTTTGAGCTTGATGAGAAGCAAAACAATCATAGATTCACCAACTCCAAGCAAGCGTACAGTCTCCGTCCTCAGGTTGGAAACTTCATTGTCCACTACTTTACTCACTTTACTAACGACTCGCGGGAAATGGTTGGCATTTCTCAAGCGTAGACTCTTCATGCATTCGGCGTTCAACGCATTATAGCCGTGCCTACGTTGGCTGTTGGATTTGCTTCGAGGGGCTGATGTTTTTTGGGGTATTGGTGAGGTTTTAGTGTGCTGGATCAATTCCGCGGTTTATTGATTGTGATGTGACGGGGTGAGGGCTGGAAATTGCACGCTTTGACTGATGGATGTGGCCGCGGACGAAAGCTTCGACGACGAGACTTGTATTTAATTTTTGGTCTTGTCTAGGGCTGTTAGATGGCTCCTGCAGCGGAGATTGTTTTGGGCAATTTTTTATGTATGAAAGTTGAACTTATTGACTATAAATTGTGACTGTTTGCTCATTCAGGATGGGTTGATCTCTGATCGCCATACTAGAGATTTTGAGCCAAGAAGGTGCATTTCAAACGAATCTATGGTTCATCGCTGATGCATCGCTTGAGATGTTTGTCAGCGTGTTTGCCCCCAGTCACGTGCAGTCTTGTGCATGTTTGCTTGGTGACATGATTGCATGTCTTTCCATATCATGACTTTTTGCCACAGTCATTCTTTCATGTATCTAGCCATATAGACGTCTATATAAGAGACGTCTCATAGTAGCTAGATCACATACGCTTCCTTATCAATCCTGCTACGCACCTCGCTGAGAATGTTCACGCCATGGTTAAGTTTATCATTAGGTGTTCATATGGAGTAGGGTCCAGCCATTCTTATTTTCAGGTAAGAAAGCAATCATCGGCTTGACGACGACGTAAACATACTGCTACGGATCAAATCACGAGGCTGTTTTGGACTTATGAGGGAATTTATTGAAGCATTATTCGAAGGAGGACCGAGCTTTGTTCTGGAAGCAATCAGGGAAGATCGTCGACACATCCATGGCAAGGAACGCGGAATCAAATACAACATGGGAGCTTCGACTAGAAAACAGAGAGCTGAGATGAGAGCTGAGATGAAGCACATCACCCAGGAAATCTTGGAATTGGCAGCAGCATCGGTTCATGGCACACCTCAAGAGTGCGAAATAGTGACACAGAAAGTGGTAATGCATGGTCATACCTATTGTGATTCTCTGTCCTCTTTACAGCCTATGCCCGCCCTCAAGTCACAGGCTCATCGTCATAACTCGGCATTACAACATCCCACTGATCGTCTTCCTCAGCATCAATGTCCCTGAACTTGAAAGCTAACAAGGCTCCCTCCTTCAGTCCGGCACCCAACGGGCTCCCGTTCAAGACAGTACCCTTCTTGATACCCTTGCCCTTGGTATCCCCATCTTCCCGTTCGGGAATCTTCAAAGGTACCCACCCCTTTTTGATCTCATTCTTATCTATCGGTAGACCGAATACGATGGCCTCAGGGTCTGACGGTACGGGATTGCCATTGATGTCATTGATACCTGTCGATCTGATGGCTTCTAGGAGATGTTGCTTGACGGTGGTGAAGGGCTGGCTTTGGGGAACCAGGAGCAGGATCGTTGTCTTGTGCTGTTTGAACCGTAGCGTCAACTCTCCGTAGCCGGACGTCTTTGAAGGCTACATTACACAAGTTTAGCGGAGAAACGTTACATGGCGGATGGGCTGCTGTAAGTACCATGTTGACTTGATGTTTGCTTTGGACCCTGGAAGCAGAGCGACCAATGCAACGCGTCTCAGGAAAAACGCAATCACGTGAGTGATGTGTCGGCATATCAATGGCTATCGGTCATGATTCTTGGACCCAACCGACACTTCTCCGAACCCATATTCAAGCGGTGTAGGGCGTGGATTGGATATGGTGGAACCACAGCGTCCACGTGAATCTGCGCAGGCAACATCCCCCGCTTTCGAAAATCGCCTGTCCCTCCCTTTCGGTATCCGGTTCCCAGCAGCAGTCAGCGTTGCCGTAATCACTGGCTTATCTCTAGGTCTCTCCCATGGGGGCAAGAGATCCGGCCTACGCTTTCGAGCAGAGAATTCCCACAGATTTCCATCCACACCTACGGGATGGTACCTTTATCACAAAAGCAAAAATTATCACATGATGCTCGGCGGGATCGGCGAGGGCTTAAAGATGGGGTCAAAGATTGCGTTTTGGGCAGGGGGGTTCTTCTTAGTCGAGGAGGCTGTAGACCGTCTGAGGGGTACTAAGGACTTTATATCTACGGTTGTTGCGGGGTTGAGTATATCTGGGGGGTTCAGTGCCTGGAGTACGAACATTATTGATTTAATTGTATCGCACTTAGATCCATTGGCTGACACATTTGTAGACAAATTTCCGCTTCCCACGGCAGGGCGGACGATAGCGGCTGGGCTGTATGGTGGTGTTGCCTTTGGCCTCCTCCAAGACGCTCTAGGTTTAGCCCGTGGTAGAAAATTACAGTACATCGACAGCGTGACGGGCAGAGGCAACGATCGTCGGATCTGAACGGTTTCGAGGCATAAAGAAGGCTTCGATATTCTATGCAGGGTGCAACGAAATCACCGGCTGCTTCATATCCGGCTCCTTGATAAACCAATGGATAAAGCAGTTGAAGGCTTCTCCGTCTGGCGTTTGAAGACTCGCTATCACGAGGCAAATAGTTGAGACCGAAACTCTCCCACTGAAAGTCCCTTCATGTCGGAAAATCACATCTGTGACGGTGTAAAGGCCCGCCTTGTCTCGCAACTATTGGGATAGGCAGGTCGCCTTGATCCACTATAGCGGCCGTATCCAGCAATCGCCTAATACTTCGGAACGATCCTACCCGTGATCTCTGATTGTTTGCAGAAGAGCCGTTCATATGCTGTAGTTGGCCAAAACTGTTGGGCTATACCGCGCTTTGCTTGTCTGGTTTTGCCCGCTCCGTGTGTTACCAGGCGAGTCGCAATCAGCCTCCTAGTATATATAGCACACTCTCACCCAGAGGCTTCCGTCTTTCATGAACTATCAAACCTGAGAAACTTCACCTCTAGCCATTACCTACAAGAACCACTTTTGCCCATCAATACAATACGATCAAGATTTCTGCCTATCATATCTCTACAACATGCCTGATAGTTACTCCTCCGCTTTTGCTAGGCGACCCAGCAGTCGGCACCGTGTCCCGAGTTGGCGTGACGATGACAACGATAGGTACGGCGGTTCCCAAGGAAGTAGAGGCAACCGTGCACGCGACCGAGGTGAAGATCAAGACCGACGCCAGCAGCCTATGATGTCCAGGGCAGGGTCCGCGGGCCAGAAACGTTTCATACCATGCACACTGCGGACAATCCCCTTCAATGGAGCAGGCTTCCTCTGCGAAATGTTCAAGGTGTCAATGGGGAAGGTACAAGACTGGTGCAACGATGAGTACATCAGGATCGATACAACGAAAGATCCCCGTCATGGTCCTGGTCTTCTCAATATCGACCCTCTCCGGGAAGTAGTATCTAAGAAGGATTGGGAGCGCTACGAAAAGGACAAGCGGACTAGGCAGAACGAGTGGGCGGCCGCGGATCACCTGGCACGTCTGGGCATAAGGCCCGGAAGACCTCAATCTGAATATGAAGATGACGAGGACGAGGACGAAGATGATGATTAAGATGACTTTGATCGTTGATCTTCAACATATCAACACTCCAGATCCAAGCCGGCAGACGGATGGCGCGTGACTCGAGGCTTTTAAGGGAAGGAATTGGGCCTGATGGGTAGCTTGCATGCGAAGACGAGATTGAGATCCTTTAGATAGATCATGTGAGATGAGCGAATGCATCAAATAATATGTCCAATGCCACGCAGACGTGAAGAAACATGAAAGTACCCTCTATAATGCGCTAGCCTGAAAAGGCTAGAGGTGATGCTGTTATCTTTCTAAACATGCTGTGTCAATACTTAATCGGTGCTCCACCCCTAGTCGCTGCGCTCCTACAGAAAATAATAAGATATGTTCTGACGTAGGGAGTTGCAGCATTGACGAATCTGAATACACGGTCAAAAGCTAGAAGACGGCAACATGCTGACTTAGTAGGTATTCTAATGCTGGTTGGCGTATCGACCAGCGTGGATCACTGTTTAGTACATCCTACGCCGAGCTGATGGAGTATTATATGTCAATAATAGCAATGGCATCCTGACGCGACTACTTCTTCAGCGCACTCAGCGCTGCCGCATCAAGATGGCAACTTCCACAGTCGTGCTCTCGTCCTCCCCGTCCCATTCGCTAATTACGGTCACGCCTACCCACAAACCAGTAACCACCATGTCCTCTTCTCCAGGCTTGCCCTCGCCATCGCAGTTGTTTGCATGTATGCCGTCACAGCTGTTGGATAGAAGCAGCACTGCGCCTATACAGTGGAATGCGGTGGCGGGGTTTGCAAGCGCCTCTCCTCTACTTCGACTGGCGGGATCTCAGAAAGTGAGTGCGAACAAGCTAGGACATACTGTGACGCTAGAAATTGGCAAGGATAGCAAGTCACTAGCGAAAGCTAGCAAACGGATGGCAGACTTGGAGACGGAGAAGCCTCGTACTTTCAAAATACCCAAAGCGCTACTACATAATACTCCAGATGTTACAGGAGAACATAATGTTTCCGCTGATGTGGAAGAGCCAGTAGTGATTGCGCTGACGGAGAAGATACCGGCATCCAGGAAACCCCGGAGTAAGGATATAGAAGAGGGCAAGGGAAAGACGAGGACTAAGGAAAAGGACCTTCAGGACAAGATGACAAACACAGGATTGGATCACTCCCTGGGTGATTCTATGACCCTAGAGACACCTGCAGCAAAAAGGCCTCGTAAGAAGAAGAGTAAGGACGAGAAAGACAGCCAGACAAGACTCAAAAAAGCGAAAGTCGTAAAGCCTGGCAGTTCTAGGAATGTTGAGAAGGCGAAGAAGGCGAAAACCTGTACTGCTGAGACATTTAATACCTCACTTGGGACTCAGGAGGAGGATGAAAAAGCCCGCGAAGAGTTTCGAGATCTATGTCTCGAAAAGGCTATTCCTATGAGAAGAGGTTGGACACCATGCAAGGATACTGTTCCGGACAAAGCTCGCTCCGCGGAGCTGACACTGCCTTCCGATTCAATGACCTTTCCGGATACGCCCATTATAGCAGACATGCCAGCTGCTCGCTTTGGCCAGCTATTAGGAGATTTCGGTCTGGTTCAGAATGTAGACGTTCCAGCCGTCCAGCCTGAGGTATCGCATCAATTGAGTGGCGCGGTAGCGGTTAAGAAGAGGAAGATTGAGCTTGTGAACGGAGTATCTGCACCTCCACCGGCAGCAGGACAGAAAAGGACAAAGTCACCAAAGAAAAAACCTCAAACCATTACCGAGAAGGCAACCGCTCCATTCGCGTTGTCTGACGCTTCGGCTGAGCCATCCTTACTGCAATACTTCAGTCCGTCTGGAACGCACGCGAATGACCAGGTTGTCGTACATGGAATGCCAGTCGCCACGCAGATGGAGGCACCGGCGAAGAGGGCACCGAAAAGCAAGACCGCAAATGCTACAGCAAAGAAGCCAAAATTACCGATTTTACTCTCACCTGAGTCAGCTATGGAGAATGCCAAAAATCAAGAACTAGTCTTCGGTACTTGTAGTCAGCTTGTACGAGAAGGATCGCCGACATTAATCAAGAACTTGCAACAGGCTATGGAAAACTCATTGACAGCATCACAGGAATTGGAGGCCTCGATCGTACCTGCAGGAAAGTTCAGAACCTCAAACACGATGGCAGTAGTGCGACCGCGGAATCTATGGGCAGTCGCCTCTAGAGATTTGGACGATTCGTTACTTGAAGCTGAAACGGTAGACCTGACGGAGACCCCCATGCAACCGAAAATTATCACAGAGATGGCATCATGTGTGCAGGTACCAGATATGGCGGAGCCGCAGTCCCTTACAGAAGGCCAGCAGCAGAGTGAAACCAGCCATACTATCCTCTCCAAGAAACTCAACCTCAACGCCACGCCTGTGCTCCAGCAAGAACTACAGGGGCCAATTCTAGCGGTCCCAAAGACCGTGGCCGAGGCAACATTGAGGAAGCGTCCCAACAAGCGTTGCCCAGTCAAGAATGCTACCAATACGAAGTCTGACCCAAATCAGATGCCAAATTACCAAGGCTTCACAGACGCGCAACTAGCTAAAGAGGTTGCTGCATATGGTTTCAAATCGATCAAGAAGAGAGTGGGGATGATCGCTCTTTTGGAGCAATGCTGGGGAGCCAAAGTCACGATGGCTCTACAAGAAGTTCAAGCCAACCTGAATCCTCTGCAACCAGAATCGATCCCTGCTAATGCAGAGGCGATGGCAAATAGCAGCCCTACTAAGAAGAGAGGCAGGCCCCCAAAGAGTGCCACTAGTCTCTGCGCAATCGCTGATGACCCGGCTCCCAAAAAGCCCAGAGGTCGCCCGAAGAAAGATCCGGCGGCAACGCCTTCATCGCCGAAGCGGAAACGCAAGGCGAAGTCGCCATCTAAAATTTTATCGGAAGCTTTAGTCACAGCAGAAGACGATATTTATGACTCGAGTCCACCCACACCATCGCCGCCACAACGATCCTCGCCTAATTCACCGGGTCAGCTCCGCCTCAGCCAAGCAATAAGACCCTGCGTCCAAGCCGAAGCTGCTGGGGTCAGAGAAACTAAGGCGCTACTTTTCGCACAGATGACGAAGGCTATCACAATTTTTCCGCCTACCAATGATATAAACGCTTTGACTTTTCACGAGAAAATGCTAATGTATGAGCCCATTGTTCTGGAAGATCTAACCACATGGCTCAATACTGAGGGGCTGGCGAGGGTAGGCGAAGACGATGAGGTCGAGCCCGCGATAGTCAAGGAGTGGTGCGAGGCAACAGTGTCTGCTGTTTGTGGCGCGAGAATCTCAGAGGTGGGCCTAGAGGGCGATGGTGAATGCCGACTCGAAGAGCGAATACCCTCTAATGGACTGCACACGCGGTAGGAAGGGGGCATGAGCGCTTTGGCGATTCTGTCGGACATGACCGTAACGCATATGTGACATTCCACATCATCAGTATCGTAAACGCGAAAGGAGATTTCTCTCAAACCGCTCCTCTCAGTGCCATGAGTCCCAGAATCGCAACCTCTAACTCCCTCCTCTCCCACTCCTTCCCCTTCCCAATCCTAACCACCTCTCCACTACCCTCCTCGCTCCCATCCTTCCTCTTCCTCCTCCTCTGACCCTTGTCCCCCTCTCCTCCCCCAAGCGGCAGCTTATACAACCTCCTCACCTTCCCCACATCCGTCACCGCCCTCAACCCCTCATCACAAAACACCACCCCCCTCCCCTCAACCACACCCTCCAACTCCTCCGCAACCCCCTCCCCCGTAATCCCCTCATCCGTCGCCACCTTCACAACCACCAACTCCGTCGTCGCATCACCAATCCCAAACGCCCTCAGATTCTGCGCGATATTATTATTCACACCTAGCGCAAAGACGATTTCCGAGTGCAGGTTTTTGGTCTTCAGGCGCTGGTGGAGATGGTCGTTTGTGGCTCGGAATATGGCGGCGAGGAGGTGGGTGGTGGAGATGAGGGTGGTGGCGTCTATGAGGGCGTAGGAGATGGTGGGCGTGTTGGATAGTAGGTTGGTGCGGAGGGTGGGGGCGTTGGTTAGGGAGGTGTAGAGGGCGATGTGGATTGCGAGGGTGGGGGGGAGGTGCGCTAGGTGGAGGGTTGTGAGGGGGGGCATTGGGGGGGTTAAGGGGAGTGGAGGTGATTGTGTGTGGGTTTTTGTTGGTTTAATTGCGTATCTCGGATTGAGTACGATCTGAGCTCACATAAGGTACACATTAGAAGTATTTTGATATGTCGCGTTTGGAGCGATTAGCGCGGCTGTTTACATCATGTGACTAAATCTCTTTAGGCCGGACTTCTTGTTTAGATTGAGGCTATAATGGAAGAACATACGGCTTACTCCCAAGACCGTTCGCGGTGGTATCCAGAAAGCTTTTCATGCTGCTCGGAAAGTGCTGATACCGGAACCAAACACAGTGAGCTCTGTTGTCGTGGATTACCCAATGGTACTTCCATATACAATAACCACCCGCAAACATTGAGTAGCCAAGTGGCAATATCAGATTGCGAGACCACAATACTTGGATTATCTAGCATGAAGATGATGCTCCATCACCGGAATTTGTATATCGGCCCAGTGACATCAATGTTCCCGACAGCAACCCTATGTACATATGGCTAGCAAGCTCGAACTGCTGAGATCGGTACCGCGACAATGCCATATGGGACCGAGACAATGCTGCGAGGCGCCGACCCAGTTCACTGGCTTCAGGAAAATGCTTATATTCCTGAGTATGGTCCAGTGGAGGACTACGATGTATACAGCAAGCGAGCACTAGTGGCAAGCTGATTGCGCTGTACAAGACTCGCCGATTGCTCAATCTAAAGGACGTTAAGTACCGAAGATAGTCAGGTCCCTTCATTCGCATCGGAATTTAATGCGCATTTCTCATCTCGTAGGAATACTCTTCCAACCACCTCGCGGAAAAGCATATTGTACGGCCTCAGAGGAATTCGATGGTCTACATGTTCCAACTCTCACTAAACCCAATCATCCCAAGCCTCTACTCCACATCAGACACCGACCCCAGTTCACCCTTCCAAATATCCATCCAAACCCTACAAAACACAACAACCTCCCCACCAACCAAAACCTCAAACTCCACATCCCTCACCCCCCACCTCCCAACATCCCTCTCCAAAACCCTCAACATATCAAGCGCAGTCTCCAACCTCCACTCGCGCCCAAGGTGAGCATGGCACGTCAAGAATATATCCGTGAATCGTCTTGCGGCCGATAAGCCATAAGGGGAGAATTGCTGTGGATAGAGTGTCAGGTAATCGATCTCTGCGGCGAGGAGGCGGCGGGCGAGGCTTGTTTCGGTGTTGGTGCCGATGTCGCTGAGGATTTTTGTGAATTTGAGGGAGGCGGAGGTGGCTGGGAGTGGTTGGAAGTAGGGGAGCGAGGGCCAGGCGCTGTGGGGGGGTTGGGATAGGCTTATTGGTGGGAGTGGCGGTAGTGGAGGGAGTGGGGGGAGGGGTGGAAGGGGTGGTAGTGTTGCGAGGGGTGGATGTATAATGTGCGATGAGGAAGAATCGTTTGAAGTTTGAGACGGGAGGGCGATGGGAGTTGTTCTGGATGCTGTGACGAGTAGAGAGAGTGGTGCTAGGCTAAGGAAGAGTAGGAATGGAAAAAATGTCATGTTCTATAATTCAAAAAAGATCTACCTTCTTGCATAATAGATAATGTGAGACGTGGGATGTAGGGATGGCAAATACTCCGATGCACATACAGGACGTCAATGCCGCAAATTCGGCCTATTTCCCGACGCAGTATGCGTACCACAGGTGCCTACCTGTCATCGGCTTTTGCTCATAGTCGATATGCGATGACTAGAATTTGGCGAAGCAAAGTATTCGAAGCGCAGTAGCACGTGACATTCCCGAATTTCGCGTCAACCTATACGTCACACCTCTCCCTCTAGGTCCAAATTATGAATAAGTAAAAGTCTTCCAGCAAGGGCTCGACATCTTCAATACCCTGGCAATCGCCCAGGTCGAGCAAGTAACCCGTACAAGATAGCTCTCATCACCACATCCATAACCATCCTAGGAACGCAAAGCCAACCCTATGTCTCAGATGTAGACCGTGGGATTCCACCCCGAGCCGAAAAGAAACCTCCAATCCGCAGGTAGACCAGCGAAATATAAACCACATCCAAAATCAGATCTACACCACCACCAAACATTCCTCCCTCTACCACACCAACTGTTCCCCACGCCATCTTCCTCCAAGTTCAATCAGCTGTCAACCCTTCTTCTTCTCACTAAGAGAGCTTACTCCCTCAAGAGACTGCCAAGAAGGTCGTACACCTATAACATACAAACTCTGACGACGAGTAAACTTCAGACGACGATGACATGTAGTCCATCTCGCAAGATTGGCTCTGAAGCTGAATCCCACCTTACAGACCGACAAAGGTATTCGCCATGAAGGGTGGAAGGGCGTAGACGTTCAAAGATATAAGCGTGGGTGTAATTGAGGTAGCAGTCTTAGTAGTCCCTGGTATGAGGGATGATTTGTCGAGAGCTTTTGGTCGTGCGGCAGTATATGATGATTACTGATGATCGAGCTAGCGTCCGCTTTTATCACCTCATTTTCACAAGCGACGCTGCTATGCATTGGGATTCGGAAGTTGGGTCTGCAGGGTAAAGTGGCAAGCAAGGGACAGAATAGGCCGGACTTGGAGCGAGGATAGTGGCAGATGGCGATGGTGTAAGACGAAATGTGCGAAGTGACTTAGGTGGTAGCCTCTTAAGGGCACGCTTCGTATAGCGTTGTATCTCCTGTATGCGATACTTTTCTTGCAGGAATGTCTTGTTTTAGCTCGCGAACAGGTTTTAAGACTCTTATTCTGAGCATTGATCGGGACTGTGAATCCAATGGCCCAAATAGAGCGTAGATGAGTTTATGTGGAGTCATTCATCTTGTACCTTCCCCACTCGTTCCCATCATTGCCGAGGGTATAGGCTCTGCTCATGATCACAATTGCCGTCGCTTTTGGTATCTGCGCCTGCAGATGCTTCCATCCATTAAAAGCAGTGGGCTCACGATCATGCTCATCAAGGGGCACCATTCCCACTATCGAAGGTTATAGAAGGCCACATCTGCCCTGTCGATTCATCAATGACATCGGTCTGTAAATTTTGAGCTGCAGGCCCCTCACTGCAGCCTCCAAGCTGCATAAGCGCCGAAGCAGAGTTTATATACTCAGCTCTTGGCTCGAGGTTCGAAGCCATATCGCCAGCCCAACTGCGCCAAGATGTTTGGCTCCCTGGGCTATTGTAAGCGCTATAGTTGGCGGTGTTGCTACTTGGGGGTGGATGAGGGTTGTGCTGCGAAGGTCGAGATGGGTACCCATTCAGGTAAGCAGTTGCTGCAGCGGCTGTAGCGGGGAGAGCGTCCGCTGCGTTGTAGGAGGGGGGCACATAGGTAGAAGTATTATTTGTGTACGGAGTAGGGTACACGTATTGTGGGTCGGGATAGGCCTGTGGACGATGTGATGGTGCTGGTGGAGTTGGCAAGGCGGTATCGGGAGGTAGGTAGGAATTGCTCGTGCGTTTTGGCTTGCCACGAGCCTCCGGCGGTATGGCGTAAGCCCCATAACCGCTAGATGGGCTGTAGCCATCGGCATTTAGGGTCTGAGCCGAGAGGAGGTTTCGATTTGGCTGCAGATCTTGACTGCCGAGTGTTGTGGCAAGAGAAACTGTCTTTGATGCTAGATGTTGGGTAAGGAGACCAATGGTCCTATCTATAGGCACGCGAATAGCGTCCTGGAGACGTCTTCCTGAACCTAGATTGCGTAAGCTCTTTCGTTGTAAGTATCAAGGAAAGAGCGTACCAAGCATGCTGCTCATATCACCAATGATACTCGACCAAGAGCTCATATCTTCTTTTAGTTCTACCAAGTCATTAGTGCTCATCTGGTCCTTGCGCTCCCAATGACCGAAAAGCGTGGTCGCCACTGCAAGCACATAGAGTGAAACATTCTGCCAGGTACCGTCCAGGCTCTTGTATCTCTGGAGCTGTTTCACGTGGTAAAGCATCTTGCGTGAGACCTCCATACAGATGGTGAGGTTCTCGGCGTCGAATTCTCGCGACATCGCTAGCGACAACGATGGGTGACGAAGGAGTAGGCGGATGTGCAAAGGATATAAGGCAAGATACCGCGCGTGAACACGACCCAATTCGTTGTCAGCGGCTGAGTCGTCTCTCAATTCTGGTGGCCATTGCTCTTGCCAGTCACGAATCTGTCTCTCCAACCGGAGGACGGAATCGACATATGTCTGGGGCGTTCGTCTCACAGCATAGATACTACTATATAGATCCATTTGAATAGGCATGACACTGAAGACTTGTAGTCCCACCAGGAAGTTGCACTTTCCAGATTGTGACCTGTCTAATCCATTTTCGCTCAATAGCTCATCGTCGACAGCTTCTGGCATCTCCACATCCCAGTCTTCCAATTTCAAAGCCATCGGGCGTCCTAAGTTGCCTGCAGTAATTACATGAATGGTCATGATGGACCAAAAGACTCGTTTGCGAATTTCGATCTCGAGCACACTTCGTTCTGTAGAAGGAGCCCAACGTTTCGCAGATCGGTGCAATCCAAGCTCAATTGCTAGGTTAAGCACTATGCCTGAAATGATGCAGCAAGCCCCAGGTTTAGGGAAACTTCGAGCATGTATGCAGAGCATCGTCAATGCTTGCACATCTACCAAAGTATGGCTGTTTACGAGTTGTGCGAAAAAGCCCAGTGCGTAATGGTAATGGAAATTCGAAGATTGGTTCAAGTCTGCGTTATGTTGGGCGTTTGTGGTGGCGCGGACTGCGTACTGATAATACATGATTGCCAACATCGTATGTATCATGACAGTGTCGGCAATGGTTGGTTCAAAGGCGGGATCATCGTAGCTTCGTGTGAGCTGCCAACTATTAGCTACCCATTCATCTGATAGCATTGCTTTTGAAATCGTTGACTAACAATAGCCATAAAGCTGGTCATGTGTACAACTGGCAAATAAGGGTTCACAGCTCTGAAGTACACATGGGCGTAGTTCATCCCCTCAGTTTTCGGTGGGAGCTCGACCTGTCTAAGCCTCGGGCTCATCCCGAAAGCAGTGTGAACGAAAGCCCGGCAGGACTTATTGTACACTGGTTGAGATCCAGCAAGGGACGGGTCTGGTTCTTCTACGTCCGCAGATATGTAATCTGCAAGGTCAATTTCCATTCCCAGCACAGTCATCGAGGTGCCTCTGATGGAACTGAGCAGAGAATTACCCATCGATACACCTAGGTAGTTGTTGCCAGCGAGACAGGTACGAAAGTCGGGCAGCCGATGGGAAGGCTCCTCGGCCGCATTTGAAGGCCGCTGATGGATGTTGGTACCATTGGAGACATTGCCAGCCTCATTCGGCGCATTGGAGTCCTGGCTGTTCCCCTCCCATTTCTGCCTAATGCCCAGTTCCTGACGCTCCTGCGATTGTACAAAATGTGCGACTGCAGGATCACTATAATTCGTAACCGGCCTCACTTCCTCCCCGAGGAATATCAAGTGAGCCTCTAGTACCCGATTGCGTTTTTGTAACTCTTCAAGCTGGCGTTCAAGGTTCTGGACATGCCCGCGCACGGTAGCTTTTCCAGTAATTCGATCTGTAGTCTTACATTCTGAGGAATTTTGCATGCAAGGCGCGCAACCGTTCTGCTGGTCATCGCAGCGCATTTTTCGAATCTGGAGCAGGGTATTCAGACAAGGCACTTCCCCAAAATCAGATGGACGTACCCTGCACCTATCGCAAGCCTGCCCTGTACGAGCGGAGACACTGCTTTTCTTCTTGGCATCTTGAGGGCGATCCGCAGTGCTGTCCTGCTCAGTCTTGATGAGATTGACATTGTCGATGGCTGGATCATCGTCTGCTTTCCTCTTCATGTTCGCGACAGTACCTCACAGAAGGCCCGTGGGCAACGGCTGGGCAGACGGAGAATGCCGTCGCTTATCGCGCTTGACCAGTCTTGGCGTTAGCCCTGTGATAGCAATAGTTCTAGCCTCTAACGACGCTGGTTGACCTCGAAGAGTAAGGAGCGAAGAGTACTCTCCTGGGTTGCATGTGCTACTAACCCCACGTATAAGTACAGTCTCCATAGCTTTGACACCTGGTAATACAATGAATCACCGGTGCAATGGCTTCGAAGTATCCATGCCAGAAGCGGTGGTGGAGTTTGCAGCCGCCTTTCTGCAACGCTGAGGCTCCGAATATCAGGACAGTCCACTCTGTATATATAGCTAACCCTCAAGATTCCCCTATTGTGGGGCATGACCTACGCGCCAAATGCAGACTCGTCTTTCACGAAACTCACCATGCGATGGACAATCTTACCCTTGCAGATTATTTAAAGCCATTTCCACAGCGCAGATATTGTTTGCTGAATGCATTCAGGAACTGATAAGCATTGTGGTATTCGACATACTTGCTCTCTATCTATTCCCCGTTGATATTTCCGCCTCAATGCCAATTTGAAAGTGCGGTAGAGAGGTTGACCATGCAGGAATTTCATGAATTTGCAAGCTTGATATACTCGACTGTCGGCTTAATCAACGGAGAAAGGCTGCATGATTGCAACACAACATATAATCGTCAAATCAGCTTTGAAGACTCGAGTCTCCGAATCTTTGTTTTTGTACCCCTGGTACCTAACATTAGCTTACCACAACCTCTATCTATCATTCAAGAAAAAGGATGCAACAGCCTCGCCTCGGGCCTTGGCACCGAAGTCACGAGCGATCGGCCCGGTAGACACCCTCTCTTCGGAAAAGTCGCGAACTTCAGGATCCATTATGCTGCCATCCCCACCCCTGAAAGCGACTCCATTGTCGTTCGTTGCGCGCATGATTCGCTCCACTTGGGCCGATCCACGCTCGTCGCGTTGAGAAACCGGCTCAGAACCTAGAACGAAGTCTACAGAGCTGAATCTCTTGGTACTCATCGGCGTGGCTTGGACGCGATATCCGATACCGGGCTCCGTGCAAACATGCTCCGTCATTGCAGACTCAGGGCCCCACATGTTGACGCAACGGCACAACCTCATCCTAGCGATGCCATGGAGACCGAAAGCCAACAGATTTTCATGAACCTCCATCTTCGGTTGCAAATGGAGGATATCGCTGGGTAGCTTGCTTGTATCGACGCTGATGCTACCACCTTGGGTGTCGCGGGATCGGTCGGGCGTGTAGGGTCCGGTACCGTCGGAACCGAAAGGTGTACGACGTGGAGGACCGTCGCCGTAGTATAGCTTGCTGTTGTGGTCATACTGCACGCCAGCGAGAGCGCCATAAAGTGGGATACGGCTTTGCGTGATAGGCTTGGGTGGGAGGAATCGCTTTTGGTAGGTAAAAGGAGGAGGTAGGGGCTTGTCTCCCCATGGTACCTCGTCTATGGTATGATCAGTAGTGCGATGGAAGTCTGACTTCCAATAATCTCGTCCGGGAGTGTAACATTTTGGGCAGAGGGAGATGTCTTACTGTTCTCGTCAGGCATCATCTCGTCAACGAAGCTATACTTCTTCGGCATCTGAGGATCTATATAGGACGTTCTGGTCCGTATAGCTTCGTCCGGTCCGTCTCCATAATTGTTCTCGTCATCTGAGGGACCCTGCATGTAAGTAGAAGACGTCTCTGCCGCTTCAGTGCTGATCAGCTATGCTGCCCATCGCTCTGCGCGAATAAGTAACCTACCATGCTTCGGAAGACCAGTAGCTCTCGGAACCTTAAAGGCCTTGTGCTGATTGCGCTTTCGTGACCGCACAGCCGTTGACGACTCAGCTGTTCCGACATCAGTTATTTCGGATATCTCAAGAACAGTATAACACAACCATCTTACAGGATGGATGGGATTTGGCACCCTCCGGTGGACGAGGTAGGAAGCCGTTACCGTGGCCAGTGCCCGGCAGCCGAGCAGCACTCTGAGTGAGGTCATTCGGATCATATCCATACCGGATGGAGAGTAGATGAGCAGAGGCAGTATTGATATTGTTAAGAACATTGCTGGGAGCGAGGCTGTCTCGATGATGATTATAGTCAGGAATTTGGTATCGATCAGTGCCAGGACGCGTATCAGCCGGCAAATGAGACGCGCGTGGATGGTGAAGGCCGTCATCTCGAGTGAAGGACGGGCGATTTCGTCCACGATTAACACGGTGAGCTACATGTGGTTGACTCCACCAACTTTGCTGAACGGCAAAAGGAACAAATTCCGCCGCATTGGCATTCAAGCTGGAACTCTCTTTCGTATCAGACATCTCGAGATCTCTCTGGCTGGAGAACTCTCATGCGATCTGTTGTAAGGATCGAAATTTAGGTTGTTGTGCTCGAAGATGATTTTAAGTGAGGTGTGTTGTTGTGGGTCCGAAGTGTTGAAAGTGAAAGGTGATTCTTGCATTGATCGATCTGGATAAGTCAGTCGAATAGCAATACATATAATACCTCACCTAGCCTTCAATGACACATGTGATCACGGCTGGTATAGGACATGGCTCCACATACAGTACGTCCTTAGTGGGTGTGTGGCGTTAGTAAAAGGTTACGTGCTCTTGCATTGGTGAGTGTTTGGTACCAGTCATTGTACGGCGTCAGCGCTTATAGTCATTGTTATCATGTGCAAACATATACGTCCGACCAACGTCTCATTCCAAGAATTTTGGAAGGCATCAACAGCATTCATCTGTGTTGTAAATCAGACGTCTTGTATTGCTTCAATTGCAGCACTTTCCCCGGCCACTTATGTCTGCGTCTTCAAGGCCTTGGTTCCTTTGCGGACTGCAGTGATAGATAAACATTCGTAGATTTATTGCCATCGTACGTTTACCCAAGTGAAAGCACAGAAGTTTCTCAATACTCATCGTAAGAACAGTAATGCTATCAGTCACCTAAATCGCCCATTAGGGTGAATGAGAGGTCATTATACAGACTCCGTTTACTCAACGAGCAACCTTGCACAACAACTCATAGAAGATATGGTGAATAGTCAAATCCGTAACCATAATAATTTACCAACACACCCAGGATTTACGGCCGTATAGAAGATAGTTAATCGTGGCATATTTCATATCTCCTCTTGATGATGCCAATATCACTCACAGAAGCCAGGTAAAGGTAATATGCTGATCAGATGGCAACGTGACAATACTGCCTGCTATCCCACAGGGTAAATCGCGGTGTTGCACACGTTGGAACAGGAACCAATCAAGTCCTTCACTGTCTCTGCCGGTCTTGCGGGGATGCCATAGAAAGGAAAGACGATCTATGTTGGCCGTTGACAGTGCGCGGACGTAGTTGCAGAATAGATCAAGGTACGGTAGGGTCTAGACAAAGGTAATCACTGGATGAGAGCTGTAGCCTATCGGAGGTGGGTTTTCCTAGTGGACAGAAACGATTAATTTTACTTTCATTAGTGTATCGTAGTCGATGCTGCGTGACCAGCGACCGACCGTTGTCTGCAGAGGTTTAAGAAAGGGCTCGATACTCAGAATCTGCGTTTTCTCTTTGCTCCGGCTTGAATCTTGGTCTCCAACTCGCGTTTCAGCTTTTCGCGATTCCTGTTTGCCCTCTGCGGCGAGGTCTCGCGAGGAGGTGAAGAAGATTGTGGCTGGACGGTGGTTCGGCTACCTCGTTCTAATTCAGCCTCAGTCTTCGAATTGGCACCAAGTTCTGTGCTAGGGGGTAATTCCTTGGAACGAGATGATCTGCCCGCATTCGCAGGCAGATTCTGCCCTGTGTATGGAGGAGGCTCGCTGCTTTTGCCCCCAGTTCCTTTCCCGCCAATTTTGCCCAGCTTAGCTCGCGGTTTTGAAGAAGCAGCCTGGTATGGTATGCTTCTTTTCACCGCACTTAAACCAAGCTGAGTGCCTTCTCCATCAGAACTTGAAACATGATCTGCGGATACATCGGCTGCTCGAATAGGCATTGAGTTTTGTTGATTACCGCGTCCTGCTTTCTTGTCGGACGTATTTTGCGCAGCAACATGGTCAGGTGACTTCTCCTTATGTGATACTGATTTGGGCCGAGGAGAACGGAGATCTTGGTCACTCTCATCGGTCGTTGAATCGCTATTATGCTGTAGCTGATGTCGAGCTCCAACTTTCAAGTCGTCCAACTCGGCACTCTCCTCTCTCCCCTTCCGAGCAGGAGATGGGGTCCTGAGCCTCATGGGTGTCGACACACGATGATCAGAGTCCCCGTGTAGTTCATGTTGCGTAACCATTATTCCTGTACCAGTATGGCCGATATCTTTGGCTAGCCCATTGGTTTGTGAGTTTTTATGGCTCAATTTTTTCCACCAATGCGTACACTCTGGCATCTGCGCACTTTCAGGCTGAGCTCCCAAATCGATATCGAGTGCATCAGTAACAAGCTCGATGAATTCCTTCGGAGAAGCCATACTATTCATGAGATGGCCCCGCCACTGATGCTCGTTAAATTCGGCAAATCCTTTCACTGATCTTCCCAGTGCCTGCCGTGACATCGGCTTGCTTGACTTCGACACAACGCCAGGACATAACTTTCCCAAGTCAACGCCCTCTGATTGCATCTTGTCAACCAGCTTGGCAATTACTTGGTCCTTCTCCTTCAATTGCTGCAGAAGCGAAGCCTTCTCAGCGTTCGCGAACAACTGATGGTTCAGCATGGGTACAACAAGCTCAGCGGTTAGGGTTGATTGAGAGTCAGGCAAGAGCTCAATAAACCACTGGAGAGGCCTCAAAGAACCCGGCAAGGGAGTAAAAGTTTGTAGGAGAAGACTCTGGTCTCTCTCATTGTGCACTAGGTCCAGAATGGTTGTTGCTTGTTGGTCTAGAGCGTTCCCAACTCTTCTCAAAAAAAGTTGCAACTGATCAGAGTCTTCACTGGGGTCAATGCTTGTATCTACATCCAAAGAGCGCCTTATTATACGCTTTCTGTCCAGCGATTCTCTCCATATCAATGTAAGATCAGTGACCCAGACTGTGTAGTCTGAGGTTCCAATCTCATACTTGATGAGAAGTGGAGGAATGATGACACCAGTGGGAGGCAGTTTGAGTACTTTCCATGTTGAGCGCATAGCTAGAAGTTTGGGGCATTGCCGCCCAAAAGCATATAAGTTGCGAGAGACTGGTAAGAGATTTAGGCTGAAGTACCTTATGCTACATTAGTTCTAGTGGCTGGTGACCGTCGGGCGCCGCTAAGCAAAGCCACTAGTTCTAGCCTTTTCGTTACTTACCTTACCGTACCTTACCTTACCTGAGAATACAACGGCGAACGGGAGCTAGTAGTATTGGAGATAGTACCTTAGGTACCTTACGTACGAGTTCGAAGCTCCTGTCACAGCGTGGTGTTCTAGGCATATCTTAGAACAGAACACATTTACCGAGAATATATCTTATATGGCCGAATCACGCAAGAGACCCTCCCCATCCTCTCCCCCTCCATGGCTGAGACCAGTCAAAGATCATCGACGCAGCCAAATACAAGATGGCCCAAAGCGTATACATGGTGGACGAGAAATGGACGACGGTTTTGGGGCAAGAAAGGAGCAAGAGAGCTTTGCAAGAGAGCAGACACGCTTGAATCAGATACAGGAGGCAGAGCAGATGAGAGAATGGGTCTCCAAAGAAGATGATTTCGTACTACAACAGTCAAAGAAGAAAGCCCACATCCGCGTCAAGGAGGGAAGAGCTGGAGCTATCGACTGGCTTGCAGTCACCTTAGGTGTCATCGACCCTACGAAAGATCCCCTGGAAGACGACGAGATAGAGGCAGACATTGAGGTTGTGGACCCGTCCGGCATATTCCAAGGTTTGGCATTACCCCAACTACAAGATCTAGAGAAGGAGATTGATATCTACAATACCTTGGAATCGAATTGGAGTAACCGACGCTATTGGACTGTGAGTTCGCCTGCCAACCTAGGTTGCCAGGATGTTGTTGACCGTTTCAGGCATTAAAAGTCATATGCAAGGACCATCAAGATAGACTAACACCTGCAACAAATCACCGTCCTTCCAACTCGGTGTCGAAAGATATTGACTGCTTGTTGGGGCCCAAATCACTCAAAGAATTGGAAGCGCTTGAGAAGCAGATTGCTGCCAAATTGCAGTCAAATGAGCCCATAGATGTTGAGTATTGGGAGCAATTGCTTCGCAATGTAGCTGTCTACAAATCACGGGCAGAATTAACTGTCGTCTACGGAACTATCATTGCAAACCGCCTAAGTGACTTAAGGCAAGAGCAGCGAGCCGAGGCGTCCAATGTGAAAGAACATCTTTCTCTCTTCCTCACTGACTCTGATGAGTCATTACGTGTTCTACCAAGGACTGTAAAGTATTCTCGGCAGTTAGATCCAGAACCTCTCTTGAAGCTTCGAGCAGAGGACAAGGCTCGGGATGTCACAGATGAGGAAGCATTCTTAGATCAAATCGTAAGTCTAGAAAAGTTCGAACACCTGCAACGCTTGCTAACATGTACTCAATAGGCCCAGGAGAGGCAGAAAGTCACAAAAATGAAGTATGTGCCCTTACGGCACGCTCAGTCCGACAAAATAGCTCCGGTGTCTGCTCCCAAGGCCGCAGATGCACCTGTTTCAGGGGCTTCCCGCTTCGCACCGGCATCCATCGACGACTTTTCATCGGCTACGAAAGCACTGTACGATAGAGAAGTCGCACGAGGCGTTCAAGAAGACGAGGAGATTTTTGCAGGCGAAGAAGAAGTATCCTCGGCATCGAAGCCGCAGTGGGCCAGCAAACATCGACCCCGTAAACCACGATATTTCAATCGTGTTCAGCTAGGGTATGAATGGAACAAATACAATCAGACCCATTACGACCACGACAATCCCCCCCCGAAAGTAGTCCAGGGCTACAAATTCAATGTCTTTTATCCAGATCTTATTGACAAAGTCAAGGCCCCAACTTATCGCATCGAGCGTGAAAATGGACGGAAACGAGGAGAGTCCTTCGCACCTGCTGGGGAAGAAGACACGTGCCTCATTCGCTTCATCAGTGGACCGCCATACGAAGACCTTGCTTTTCGCATTGTCGATAAAGAATGGGACTATAGCGCTAAAAAGGAACGTGGGTTCCGAAGCAGCTTTGATAAAGGCATCCTTCAGCTCCATTTTCAGTTCAAGAAGGTGTACTATAGGAAATGACTGTGAGTGAGCCGTTATGACATGCTCCTTTCATTCTTAAATTTCAAATTGCTCGTCGTTTAAAGTTAAAGCTCCAGTATTTAATATAATTCGTTATTAGGACCTCCAAGACAGTATAGCCATAGCATCATGCGAGATCGACAAGATTACAAAAAGGTACATGGTTTTATACACCATGATCCATTCTAGCTGAACAAAAAGCAGAGCAAGCAAAAAGCGGCGTTTCGCAGGTTGCTCTCATCATAGCGTATGCTGTAATATCTTCAAGATCTGAAGGACTGGCAGTGCTCGTAAGGCTGAAGTGTTGACAGCATCGTTACAGTCCATGCATGTCATCTATGCTGCGCAAAAGTGCGTCCCTCACGTTATCAGCACGACTGATGTTCAACTAGGTGGATCTCTGCACAGGGAATAAAAACTACGCTTACCATTGGGCTAAGGCAACATAATCTGGAAAAACAACCTGGGACTCTTACCGCGTGTCAGGTCGTTAGCGGAGAGGCTTGCCTAAGGCACTCAACCCAAATCACATGCAATTCGTTCCTTCTGTCGCGTGGTTGTGGTCGTCGTTCTTTATTCTCTGCCATCTCCACACTTGCTATGCGGCTTACCGCCCAATCAATTTCGCCGCAGAGGTGGGGCCAAGGACGGGCCAGCATCCTAAACACAACAACAGCAAGTACCCGTCGTAGCCCGGGAAGACAAAGAGGCCGATGAAAAGGATGAGCTTTCGCATCACCCAATTGGCTGCCAAATTTGGGTAGAGCTAGCTCACATGCAAGCTGATCTTGCGTCCAGTGACGCAGACACCCTCCTGATAACCGCGTCTGGAGAAAAAATTCATTCACAAGTTTTCTTCATGAGGCAGCGTTGCGATGTTTGCTCAACTAAGCCTACCGCACACGACCGTGGCTACTGCGGGCCAGTAACAGGGATAATGAGCTGGCTACCGGGAAATCAGGAACATTGACAATGGGTATCCTACACATTGAAACGAATTACATATTTCATGTCATTTCATCTAGGACTCCATTCCTGATAGAGACCGAGCAGCCTGCATAGATAGCTCACCGCCTGCTCCTATCGTTACTACTAAACAAAGGCACAATTACTTCCATCTGCCGTTGAAGGTGAGACACCTACAGTGCCAGTTCCTGTTATGTCTCCTGAAACTCCTTATCCTCACAATACCTTCATCAAGCCTGACAAGTCTGAGAACCTTACGTCCAACGTTTCTTCGATTCAGACCCAGATCATGTTGCGTGATAGCCCCCCCCTAGTTATGTTCGACGGGATGGTTTCGGATGCGTCACACTACAATAGCTTTGAGTCGCCTTCGCCACAATTGTGCTCACGAGCCGGTGTCTCCCCGTGGTCTCCATTGTCAGAAACCGTCCAGGAGCGGACTGTCTTTGGTCACAATAGTGATCAGTGCTATACCTCTGTTCCTATCGAAGCGTCGTACCAGAGTCTTGAGGAACGAGGGCCGACAAAACGTGGGCCATGCACGCAGGGATTTTACCAAGACAAACCGTCTCCAACTTCACACCCCGGAGTTCCAGAGATATACGGCTTCCAATCAGACCATGACTTGCCCCAAACGAGTTTCATGCAACCCCCCATCTTACCATTGCCCATTGGTGCCAGTCATCGGCGTTCATGGAATGACTCTGATGTCGCTAACACCAGGAACGAAATCATTGCACCATGGCCGCGCCACTCTCATGTTTTTCCATTCGATATGGAAGACGCTAGTGGGCCATCTCTATACTCTCCGGCATTAAATGTACAGGCGGAACCCTCATTCGCCATGAAGCTTAGGTATCAAAATATGGATGATACTCTCACTCTGGGCAGCTGCGAGACAGATAGCGAAAGTGCGAAGGGCGAGCCTCCCTATGCTAAGCTGATATACAACGCTTTGATGAATGCACGAGAGCACAAATTGGTACTTAGGGATATTTACGCATGGATCCATGACAACACAGACAAAGCCAAGGATCCGGCGTTCAAGGGATGGCAGAACAGCGTCAGGCATAATCTATCGATGAATGGGGTACGGATCTGATTGCAATGAGTAGCAGATCTGCGAACATTATTGACAAGCTACAGGCATTTGTGAAAGTCCCACACGTGGATCCGACAAACAAGCACAAGAAAGGCTTTATCTGGGTCCTGGATCCGGCTGCTGTTGGCAAAGGCATTGAGTCCACAACCAGATATAGGCAGAAGACTGTCGGCAAGAGAAGTGATAACCCGGATCTCTTGGATCCGAAGAGGCAGAGGTCGGGCAGGAAAGGGGGCAGAGCCACAAGAAAATCTGCGAAGCTAAAGAGATCCGCCCGAATGGACGATGGCTATCCCAATGATGCTTATTACCTTCCTAGTCGGGTTTCCGAATACTGTCACGAATCACCGGAATGGGACTACCAGTCGATATCGCCCGATTTGCATCACTACGGTCTGGGTAGCCTACCATATTACACAGATCCACCATCTTCAGAATCACCACATCCCGAAGACTCGCCTTACAGCTACCCATCCACGACCGTACATGCGGGACTTCCTGCGGATCTAAATGTCCTCGGTAACTCCTTCGACATCGATTCGGCGCTCTTCGGTAACAAAGCAGAAGACCTTTTCTGCGGACATGATCACACAGCTTTTGTCTAGGCGATGCAAGGCCAGCGGTTGCTGCTGACAGTATGTTTGCTCAATGCGAGCAAGCTCTGCCGACAAAAGACATGGGATTGCATTGGACTCACACATCGATCCGTCTCTTAATTTAATATACGTGAGGATTTGCCAGGTGCGTCCGCTCCAAGCCAACGACACCATTCATTGGGCTGTATGATATATGGTATATGCGGCCACGTACCGGCAAAAGGCTTTACACCACTTCTTTCTATGCAGCTTTGTTCATATGCATTCTCATGCAGTGCTTAATGTCTGATCTCATATCTTGTACTTGGTGTTCGGCTGGTTCTAGTGGGGCGACAGTTTGGTCCGATCATCTTCCATTATAGCATTGCAACTCACTTTATGCGTCATGAACACCGTGGCTTGGTCTGTTGTCATCTTGATGGTGATAGATGTGCGTTGCCGAAAAAAACCGCTACCCAATACCCTCATGCATCAGGGGTAAGTGGTCTCTTAGGTTGCCTATAAGGCGTTCTGCAACTCCAATGCATTGCTGATCGCCCAGTGCAGGACCTAAAACATCAGCAGTATCACAGTTATCGTGATCTCAAAACTACCTCAAGCCACAGCCTATGAAAACAAAAGCGAGCTGTATTACATTACACTCCCCAATTGCTTCATCACATTTAGAAGTACATTCATCTGTACGCCAAGCACAACTTGACCCTCGGGTGCACCAGTGGCTCGTGCCCGCAGTGGGAATCCGTCCAGGCAGCGATCGACCAACATAGCTGTGAGGACCCTTCCTTTTTTGGCACCTAAGCGTGAACGTTCGGTTCGCGATACCATAGAGACCACTCGCCAATTAATCACCCCATCGATTGATGTTTGCAACGGGACTGGCTCGCTTAGGATTCCCAGGTTGTATTGATTAGAATTCGGAACCGGGTTGAGACGAATCCATCGGTGTGGCAAGACTTTAGGTCGCTGATTTCCCTAGCTTCCTGATTCTGGTCAACTATCTGCATTAGCTCCCACAAAATGATACGCCCCCAATACGGATGGCTATTAAATGTGAGAAAGGGGGCATTGAGGAAGTCGTAATCGAGGTCTTGATGGACGTGGGTGTTGTAAATGGCGCAGGAGCTCCGAGGAGATAACCATGGCAGTGGCCTCGCATATGACTTTCATGTTTCCGAAGGAGGACAAGGCTCAGAGATATGCCGTTTAGGATCAGTCTACGGCATGAATACATTTACATTACGCTCGCAAACGTCATTATCTTACAACATTCTCGTACCAAATCGCTGTCAACACTAACGAAGTCGTGCACATACTCGTTTGTGGAAGTCAGATACTTCTACTCCTGTGTGAGCATGTCCAAACCGACACTGTACGAGAGTCCCAACACCAGACTGCTTACCTGTTATCTTGCATGCAGCCTACTGCTTATCATCAGGGCATCTGGCGCCAGTATTTACACCTGCACTCAGGTATCCTTGGCGTTTCGATAACATTAAGAAAATCGCTCGGGCATTTCATAAGAGGCTAGCATGACAGCTGCAAGATAGCTATCCAACGCACGGTAGGAAGCCTGGTAAATTGGAAAGGGGAAGCAATCAGCCGTTCTGCACCTGGCCGCGCCGCGTTGCATGGGAATGACCCCTCTCGTACCAAATGAACGAGATGCATGTTCGATATGCAGACCACGGAGGTTCTGGAACACGATGTTATTGGCCAAGGCTCTCGCGCAAATGGCACTGGGAATTCCCTTGGTCTGATCTCCACCTCATCTATCAGACCCCTTGTCAATGTGTCTTTGTATACCTCTTTCAACTGAACAAACCTTTCAAAATAGCTGACGACCAACTCTGGGACTATTCAATAAGAGACTCATCGTTCATTGGTCGTGTGCATCTGGAGCGCTTGGGGAAGAGTGGAAGGAACGGAAACATGCATGCCATTACATGTCATGGCGTGCTTTGTGACACCTGGCTTCAGAACTAATACGCTCGCTTAGGGCGCACCGACACCGTGCATATCTTCAGCTCTGTGGACGGCACCCCTTCAGTCATCCACGGTTTTTGATGCATGCAAGCAACGATTCTTCAGGCTAAATCGGCGATATTCCCCACCATCCTACAGTGGTAGGTTCCGGAAAGGCCCGTGCAACCTTGAGAAGGGCCGTTCCTTCATCTTGCACGTGTTTCAAATCTTGTACTGACTGCCGTCCCAACACACGCGATGCCCTTGCAAGCTTCATTAGTGCATGCGTGCGGAATATACGCCTGCAGGAGCCGGCGTGGGACAACATGCTTGGGATACGATGGCACATTTCCTACACACACAGGCATGGTTATCGGAACTCTGAACCTCACCGGCGCCTTGTCACCTTTACCCAACATACTTACATCATGCTCGTACCACAAGAAACGCGCCGATCAGCTGCATTCAATCTCGATGGCCTGCTTCCAAATGCACTCTATCTTAAGTTGTTCCCCTTTAGGAAACATTCTCTCGAGATAGGAATGCTTGGGACCCCTTTACGGGCATATCGAACCTTGTCACCATTGATCCTACATGACGTTGAACAACAGACTGTGCTTGCCAAGTCTCTTTCGATTTTTTGACTGCATTGGACTCTGAGATGACCTATCGATATATTCCGTGGGTTTTGAATCGTTCAACGCTATCCGTCCTCTCGCCTCTGAATTCTCTCCTCCGGCCCTTATCGGGTTTTGATCTTTCTTAGATCGCGAGGTGCTTTCCAATGGTTGAGGCTCTCCGTCTCTACACGTGAAGCACTTCATATTCGGCTGATCGACCGATATAGCGCGGACTCCATGGGGATGTTAAGCTAACAATGCTGAAGCTGACGTTCGGTCCCCTTCTCTATCAAATGATGGTAGACTTATTATGACAAGTTCCGAGATCGTTCACGGATCACGAAGTATTGTTTGGTCCTTTTCCCCAATGTCATCTCATGTAGGCCTCATGTGTCCTTCCATTATCCACTTTCTCATTTCAGACTACAACAGTACATCGATATGGGTACGACGATATGAATACTTATCATCCCAATATATTCCATCATGACCATCCCCATCCTATCTCTATAAGGCCTTTGCAAGTAATATCAAGACTAGGACGTGGCCAGGACATGATATGGTCAGGACAAAATGTGCCTCGACATCACAATATCGTGGCGCCAGGGTGGATTGTCAGGCCAAACCTCAACGACAAACTCAGACCATGATCTCTTTGATTGGTGGATACTCAGATCTGTATTCGACTAAACATTCGGGTTCGACATCCTCCGCCAGAGCCTCTCCTGTAGAACGCCAACATCAACATCTTGCCAAGAAGCATAGACGGCCTTGATTGTGAAAAGGGCTCTTGATCCAACCTCTCACATAAGATACTAACAAGAGAAGAAGCAAGGGAAAATTTCCTTCTACGCTGCGAACATAGATAAACCTTCACTGATATCCCCCACTGGGACTAAGAGGGGTGTAAACACGAGTATTGTATTGACCGCATAAAATAACATTCATACACATTTGGAAAGAGGAGAAAGACGATTCTATCGTGGACGCGACCGATATATACAAGACTATTGGACGAGTGAGTCAAATAAAATTGTGGAACAAATAGAGAAACCCGATTAGCTGAGGAAGACTTTCATCTGCGTTGTAGTAGTGTTGTATACAATGATATAGATATCTACATTAGCCTAACCTTGCACAAACCTACCTCCCTCTCTTATATCTACTTTAGCATATGGCACACATCAACCTACTCCCTACCTCCCTCCTTCCAACCTATCCCATACCCACCCTTCATACCCATAAACCCCTCCCCCCCCACCACTCCCCCACTCCAGCTCCTCACCTGAAATCAAAGACAAACTCAAGCCCAAACGCATTCGCATACTCCATAACCCATAACATCCCCTATAATTCCACCTACAATCTCACCATAATGAAGATGGGGGCGAGTGATTAATAGAGATAAATGGTGGGAACGACACATGTATACAGATTTTTGAGAGTAGGACACTAAAGCTATGGTGTTTAACCCAATTCGGCATAAAGAGACCTACACCTATAATGGAGGTCAAGTCACCATGCTGGCGACCCTTACAAACATTGAAATGCATTCGCATAGACATGTACATGGGATATCACTATATAGCTCTTCGAGCAACACAGAAGCCTCCCTCCTCTACCGATACTCTCGATTAGGGTTCGTGGAAGACATCCAAAAGTCCTCCCTGACTCCAGCGCCGAGTACGTACTGATATGTACACTGAGCACCAGAAAATCCAAGCCGAACCCCGTAAATGCATGCATTAAGATACGTCCGAACTCCCACTCATTCAATCAATGCATTCGTAACACTTCTTTCATCGACTCAGGGTGCCAACCTCAATCCTTGTCTTTATAAAACTTTCGCATGATGAGATGCAAGAACAAATTGACGTTCACTCTTATCTTCCCATCAGGGAAAAACTCCATGAATTGGGTATTGTTGAACTGCGCCTGCAGCAGATCATCCAAAGGCACCTGCGCGCTTGCTCCAGGCATTGATATGGGCCCATTGCTACCTTCGATCGTAAAGACCCCAACTTCGTTCGAGGAGATGGTCAGGTCGATGTGAGCCCACTGGCGCTCACTATAGCCGTCCCAGGCGACGAGGATACCGCGATTGGCGAGGTCCTGTGCGGAGTACTTGAAAGATCCAAATTTCGGTACACGACCCGACCGTTGGAGTTCGCGCTCATGGTCCCATTGTTTTGTAAACGGCAATAGGAACCTCTTCTTGCCTTTCTTATTTTGGAGGGTCACCATCGCCTGTTCGATGTAGTCGTTGTACGTCTTGAGCTGTTGCTCCAAGTACGTAGCTTGGTCATTGAGGCGCGCAAGTGTCAGCTTGACCGTTTCGAGCTCACGCTGTCGTTGAACCCGTCTGCGGTGTTTGGTGCGAATGTCAACAGCAATAGCGTTCAGGAGGTCTTGATAGTGATTATGCCGGGTCAAGCGACCCCACTGCTCGAGCTGTAGAATGTTTTCAAGGGCAGTACGTTTTAGTTCGGCGTAGCCCATGGACGAGATGTCGACCATAGTGTTGGCTTCGGAATACGCACCGCGTTTGCTGCTTCCCGCTGAGAGCTCATCGCGGACCAGCATCTCCCATCGATCTTCATCTTCCATGGTTATGGGTTTGACCATAATCTCCATCAGATCACTACCAGCCTGCACTCGAATGATATACAAGATACAGCGTTTAGTCTCCATAAAGAGCGCCTTGATCTCAGCATCAGGATCTATCAGATCTGTTTAGCACGCCCTTGGTCATTCCAGTCTACTTGGAGTACATACCTTCAGCTTGATGCAGCTTGGGATTCAGCGTAAGACAAATTTCGGACGAGCTGACATTGGACAACTCATACTCATTGTTTTTCGCACTACCAAGCTCCCGAATCACCTCTTGTAGAATATCATCTCGGTTTCCCATGCAGATGTAAGATGCATCTGCGGCGACAAGATGATGGACGGAAAAGATATCCGCCATCTTAATATATAATGTGGGCTTTGTTCGTGAGTACAAATCATTGAATTCGTCAATGTCGAATTGAGCTTCAGCGTTCGGCACGTCAATTACTATCGAGCATATGTCAGCGTCCAACAATATGCCTTAGATTGCAGTACTACTCACAGCTGCCCCATGTCCCACCCAGACGCTCGATCGACTCTCCCACATAGCTATTGAGAGGCTGCAGGAAGACATTTTCACCACCAAAGAGTCTTCCTGCTGCGACTTGCCCCACAACCTTCGACACCTCACCAATGTTCCTCTTGTGCTCTTGTGACAAACCTCGGTCGATAACGCCGAATTTTTCTGGTTCGATAAGAGCAGGCTGAAGATAATTCTTCCAGACCCAATGGCCGACAAGCTGTAATATGTACCCTTGCTCTTCAAGTTGAAATCTTGAAGAAAGATTCTGAAACATCTGCTGTGCGATGTATCTGACGCCAAACGGCATCTTCTGCAAGTGGTCTTCGAGCGAAAGGAAAAATTGGTCTGCGATGTCGCGAAGATCCTGAAGGTGAGTAATAAACGTCCTCTTTGTTTCCGGGTCACGAATAGCGGCTTCCCGAGGTATATCGGGACTTCGCTGGCTTCTTTGGCCCGTACGCAGCTGCTCGTTCTCTATTGCAGATAGATAGATTTGCATTGGGTCGCTCTCGAGATCTAGCTCAGGGTTGTCTAGTATACTCTCCTTGACAATGGGCGAAAGGATATCCCGCATATATTTCCGGTCCCTTGGTGATTTGATGTACGCACCAAAAAGCTTTGCCCAAAAGAAGTTGCCTCTAAGATAATCATTGATGGATTGACAGCTGTCAATTTCCTCCTTGATCGCTCGCGTTATGAGCTTGATAAGGTAGTATTCCTCGCGTCTCTTCTGAGCATACCCAAAAAGGCCCATCATTAGATGCTTGACTCTTTCACACTCCTTCTCAGCGGTTGCTTGTTCGCGTACGCGTTTGAATAGCCTAGCAAGATATTGTGGCTGAGTCTGTAATATGAAGAAGAGCTCTTGGTAGTGCTCTAGCTTCCGACGGGAGTTCTTGTTCAGAGCTTTGAGATCCAGAGGGTCCTTTGAAGAGATCGATGTGTTGGTAAGCAGGCGACCAGCGTCTCCTCCGAAATGCTTTTGGTGCTTGACAACCTCATCTAACGTGATTTTGTTTTTGACTAACAGAGCGATCTTGATGTCTAGTTGCGTGATGTACTGATCGGCCATCTCATTCTGCCGCACATGTTGCACGACTGTCTTTCGGAGCCTTTCGAATTCTACCTCCTCGTCAAAGTCGAAGTCGCTGTCATTCAGAAGATGTACAAATCCCTTGACGGTGCCAACAGGAGGATTAGAGCCGCTGGTCAGACTCTTATAAGCTTCGCCCTGCAGTTTTCCACGGATGAAACTCTGTACTTTCACGACCTTCTCCATGTTGGCTTTGAAAAATCGTTTCTTCTCATTGAATTTCTCACGAACAAGCTTTCCACGAATCGAAGCCTGGATCTCAGCTATGACCGGTTCTTCATCCTCCAATTGGTTTAAAACATAACCTACATCCGACCTCAACAGCAGAGCGCGTGATAGTGCTTGTAGCTGGACTATTTCAGGCTCATTGGCCAACAAGTCGTCCAGAAGCCGGGTTTGATCTTCTCTACATAAGCAACCTCGAACGAAAGATTGCAACGACACGATACGCGAAGAGTGACCCCGTAGTGATTGCAGATCTGCCTGCCACCTTTTCCGTAGCAGATGGGCACGAGCCGCAGCTTGAAATGCTGTGGAGCTCGCCTCTGCATCGCTAAGAGATGACTTGACTTGGAGGACATCTCGCCGTATGCGCTCTCCTCGTACAGTAGCTTGCAAGACAATAATTCTTTGTCGATTGCTAAAGAGCTGGGCTTGTGTCGCCTGAGTTCGCTGCCTGCAAAGCTGACCTCTTAGCAATGATTGTAAGGAAATCCACTTTTCGTTTGCATTCTTCAATGACTTCAATTGTCGTGCCAGCTCACTCCTACGAATCATTGCTCTTGCCACCGCTTGTAACCTCATCACTAAGTCCTCTGCCGCCTTCAATTTTCGTTGGTTGCCCTGGATTCTCAGACGTCGAAGCATCCCTCTAATGGCTGCTTGCAATCTTGTCACTGAGCTTTCTCCAATTCGTAGCTGTCCACGGTCATCGTTGTGTTTTTGACGTGCGGTTTTGGCTCTAATCGCTGCTTGTAGTCTCGTTACTGAGCCTTTTCCCATTCGTAGCTGTTCACGTTCACTCTGATTTCTCTGTCGTACAACCATCCCTCTGATTGCTGCTTGTAGGCCGCCGACCTCCGCAGATGCATCCCTGGTTTCTTCGACTCGATTGTAGACCGCTTTCCGTTGAAGTGCGCCTCGAATAGCTGCTTGTACCGATCGTACACTAGACTCATGTTGTCTTGTAATCGATCGCAGATTCTGCGCTTCGGCTCTGACTTTTCTCGCTCGAATCAGGCTTTGCAGAGTGATAACTTCACCCTGTCTGTTTTTCCACCGTTTCTCCCTATCCTGCTGCCTGCATCGTATCACGAACCCACGTGCAGCACTTTGGAGGTCAACTGCGAATCGCCTCATGCTCATGCGGTAATCTGTAATCTCTTGAGCCCATTTTCCTCGTATAATAGACTGCAAGTCCACGAGCATCTCTTCTGAGTCCCATAAGGCTTGCATTTTATGTCCGAGGCCTATTCGAATCAACGATCCTCTCATCTGTGACTGCAGGTCCATTATCACCACCTCATGATGCCCAAGCTCTCTTGCTATCCTTTCATCCTCCGATTCCACAGGTTCAGGCTCTGGTTCTGCTCCGAAACTTGCGCCCACTCCAGAGAAGCTCGGCATACTTATTCCTGCCTTATCCAATCCCTTTTGCATCTCTTCTAGTTCATGATGCTCGAATTCCAGTTGCCCAACAAGATTTCCTATCCGAAAGTCTACTATTCCTTTCCTGTAAAGAAGCCATGACAGGGCATGAATGCAGTATATGACTTTCGGAATGTTCTTCTTCTCATACAAGTCAATCAATTCGAAGCGAAATAGTTCGGGTAGTTCCATATCAGCCAAGAAGCCGAAGAAAAGGGCGATGTTGTCTGAGTGTCGGAATTGAAGCTTTGGGTGCCTAAAGATGCGTATATGTTGATCGGGATAAAAAGCTTGCACAATCTCTGCCAGTGTCACCCCGTCTCGCAATGCTTCCTCCAGCTGTACAATGGGCGGCAATTGCTGATGTATAATGTCCTCTATCCATTCCTTAGCTTCTCCAATATGGCATAGATACTCGTAGGCCTGCAGAAATTGTCGCTGCTTGTCCATCCAAATGGCATCTGCCCAAGCAGAGCCTCGTCCATTGCTTGAAACACCTGTGGCCTTGCTCGCTCGCGTAGAATCGGTTCTCTTTAGCTGCCTCCGCCCAGAAAGGCCAGCGACAGAAGGTGCTGGCGACGAGAGGGAGAAGTCCTCGTCGATACCATTCTTAGCGAACTTGGAAAGATTCTGAAGATATGGCGTTGAAGATTGCTTGAGAGTGTTGAAATCTGGCGAAGTAGAATTTGGTTCATGAGGGCTGGTGTGGTTGTGAAACCCACTTCTCCTTGATGTAGATGACTTGGGTGTCAAAGTATCAGTCCGACCAAGAACCATTGAACTCGGTCGACTTGGCTGGGAGCTAGTAGGCTGGGAATTGTACGCTGGTCCATCATAGCAATATTTTGGTGGCCCGGCGGTATTCTGACCTGGGAGATGAGGTTTCAAGACAGGAGGCGGTATCGAGGTATTTGGAGCCTGAGGTAATGGTCGAAGTGATTGTCTGGCGGCCTTGTACCCTCCCTCTAAGGCTATCTCCAGCCGCCTGGGATCTTCTCTTGTCGAGGGTCTTGTTGGAGACATGTCGCTGATTCCCCGTTTGTGGCCTGCTCCATTCTGCCCAAATGCGCTCGAGCTACTAGAAGAAACGGTACTAGTACGACTTGGAGGAAACGGGTTCGAAAACGAAGAGTACGCTGATGAATTGGTGGAAGCGTTTGACGCTGTGTGGCGCAGAGGGCTCGATCTGCCAGGCGAATGCGACCCTGGTTGTGTTTGCCGATGTGGTTGACTATAAGACATCTTATACCAAGCTTTATATTTCTCCTTCGATCAGGGGGGTAATGCCTTCCTTGCGCCCAGCTTTAGAAAGTAGCACCTGCATTCCTTGGTCGAATGACTGTCAAGAGTGGCGTATAAGATGGGCAATTTTCGCTCCGCGATCCAATTCTTGACATTCACAGTAAGTTTAACGATTTCCATATCAACATTTCCATTGCCTAGTCAAGGTTATGGAGGAATGCAATAATGCGCGCAATGGGAGTGGTAGTATGATAGTCAAGATTGATTGCTAACCGCGAAAATGACCAAAAGGTAAACACAAAGGACAAATGAGGAATAGCTTTCTTGGTGCTGCAGATCATTCTCGCGCTAGAATAGACGCGTCTGGCGGAGCCGCCCCACTCACCAAAGTTCGATTCTTTCACCGCGGTTTTCCTTTCTTCTCTTGGGAGAAGGAAACTTCAACCCGTCGACCTAGAAATTTCCTCTAAGAAGGTGTCGACTATTCAATCTACTCCTTGAGACCCCGCCATCTCTACTCGAGTTTACAATAGGATGACTCTCAGTAATGGCGATGCCACTAATGGCAGCTCGCAGCTTATACCCGAACAGAAAGTCATAGACCACACGAAGGCTCTCGATGTACTTCATAATGGATACAAGGAAGCTGATGGCCTGGACGCAAAAACACTCTTGGACTCTCGAACTAATGGCGGACTGACATATAATGATTTCTTGGTGCTTCCTGGTTATATCGGTAATTGCATACAACTTATGCTCGCATCGAGTCCTGCTGACGTAAACTTCTAGGCTTTGCTGCCTCAGATGTTGCTCTAGACACTCCGGTCACAAAGCGGATATCCTTAAAATCACCACTTGTATCTTCTCCCATGGACACGGTTACAGAACACTCGATGGCAATTCACATGGCCCTGCTCGGAGGTCTGGGAGTCGTGCATCATAACTGCTCAGCAGAAGATCAGGCTGAAATGGTTAGGAAGGTCAAAAGATTCGAAAACGGCTTCATACTCGATCCTGTCGTACTGTCACCAAAGACTACCGTGGGAGAAGCAAAGGCGTTGAAGGAGAAGTGGGGGTTTGGTGGCTTTCCGGTCACTGGTCAGTCTCCACGCTTTCTACATCTCTCGTCAACTTTCACGTCTTCATATGATTATCACACAATACAATATAACTTTCGTTCATCCAATACGATTAGTCGTACTGCGGAGACACATCTTCAACCCTATGAAAAAGACATCAAATAAGACTGTGGAGACCAACTCATATCAAGAAGTTGCAACCCTTGGCTGACCTGCCGGATCTGCAGAAAGCGGCCTCCTTCGCTCGCCTCTCATTGGCATGATAACAAATCGCGATATCCAATTTCACCCTGAACCTTCCGATCCTGTCACAGCCGTCATGTCCACCGACCTTGTCACTGCTCCGTCTGGCACCACTTTAACCGAAGCCAACGCCGTCCTCTCGAAGTCGAAGAAAGGCAAGCTTCCTATCGTCGATCCCGAGAATAATCACCTGATCTCCCTCCTCTCACGCTCGGACTTGATGAAGAATCTTCATTATCCACTCGCCTCGAAACTTCCACACTCAAAGCAGCTCATATGCGCCGCTGCCATTGGAACAAGGCCAGAGGACAAAGAGAGACTAAGAATTCTGGCGGATGCGGGATTGGACATTGTCGTGTTGGATAGTTCACAAGGAAACTCAATATACCAAATTGAAATGATCAGATACGTGAAAGAGCACCACCCAGAGCTCGACGTTATTGGCGGCAACGTAGTCACCACAGCACAGGCTGCTTCTTTAATCGCCGCTGGCGTCGATGGACTACGTATAGGTATGGGTTCTGGCTCTGCGTGCATCACTCAAGAAGTTATGGCCGTAGGTCGACCTCAAGCTGCTTCGGTCTTCAGCGTTTCCAAATTTGCTGCAAGGTTTGGTGTACCTTGTATAGCAGACGGTGGAATTCAAAATGTCGGACACATAGTCAAGGGCCTTGCTCTCGGTGCATCCACCGTCATGATGGGTGGCCTTTTAGCAGGCACGACGGAATCACCAGGACAGTATTTTGTCAGCCACGAGGGCAAGCTCGTTAAAGCTTACCGTGGTATGGGCAGCATTGATGCAATGGAAAACAAGAAAGGTAACACAGCTACCAAATCAAGCAAAGCGAGCAGTGCAGGCACAGCGCGCTACTTCAGCGAAGGCGATCGTCTTCTCGTTGCTCAAGGCGTATCGGGCTCGGTTCTCGATAGGGGATCAGTGACGAAATTCGTGCCGTACTTGCTGGCCGGGCTGCAACACAGCTTGCAGGACATTGGGGTGAAGAGCCTTGGAGACCTGAGGAAGGGTGTCATTGACGGGACTATAAGGTTTGAGCTACGCACTGTGAGTGCGCAGGCAGAGGGCAATGTGCATGGCTTGCATAGCTTTGACAAAAAGCTCTATTCATGAGCAATCTGAAACAATATAATGAGGTACTGACATTTCCCAAATCCTTGGATAAAGAATCAATCAGAATTTTGATCTTATCTCTCCCGTCAACATCATTCAGGCTCCGCTAACCCATCTGGCTCATCCGATCAACTGTGTCCTCCACCTTTGGCCCCCTTCCCGTTGCATATGCTTATGCCGTGTCCTCGCTTCCCCATCCCCTCATCCTACTGCGCCCTGCCAGACTTACTCCTTCCCCATTAATGCGACTTCAATCGCTATTCCAAAGCCATCGCCTGTAACACCTGGGCGTCTCGTTGAGCGCCTAATCTCAAGGCAGCTACAAACAGCGCTGATGATATGATACTGATTTTATACCTTAACGGCCGTGCTTAGCCTATACCCAGTATTCTTTTTTCTTTTCTGATTCCACAGTCTATGCAACGCAGACAAAAGCATGTCATTGATAGTATCTAAAACGCCTAACGCCTCTTCTGATCTCGGAACCGCTCATTGCGTTGTCTGCCATTTCAAATACGATGGATGTGCGTGCATAGTTTAGAACTGGAGGTTTTGGGGAGTGCTAAGGTAGGGATTTGGGTTTTGTATGGTTTGTGGATGTTGATTGTGAGGTTGCTTTGAATGGTGGAGAGGGTGTGGGATTGAGGAGATGAGGGGGGTTTTGAGTGTGTTGATGAAGGTTGGGATGGTGGGGATGTAGGGCGGATTTGGAAGGTGGAGGTGGAGGTGAGAGTGGAGGTGAAAATGGAGGCTGGGGGTGGTGAAGATGGGTGGTAGTTAGGTTTTGGGATTGAAGGTGTGATGGGGTTGGGGGATGTTGTGTTAGGGATGAAATCGGGGTGGTTGGAAAGAAAGACACAACCTCCACCATTGAACTAGCGCCAATTGGAATCAAACCTAATTAGAAGTATAATTCTCCGTAAGTTGGGTGGATTGGTGATTAAGGGGCCGAGGATAGGGAACAAGACAGAAAATACAAGAGCTTAGAAAGTTGCTCTTAGTATCAGCAAGGAGGGCCAAGAACCGTCTCATGAAGCTTGAGTTGTGATTAGTAATAATTGTCTCGAAGATTTGGTTTGCAAGGCCGTTATGAAGCGTTCTGCCATGCTTCGCGCTGTGCTGATAAAGGCCGTGCGTTTGGGAATAGGTTATGTGTATTCCGAAAAGTCGAGAGTAAAGGAAACGTTCAGTCGTTATTGGGAAACCTCCTCTGGTGTTGGAAAATTTCCTCCAAGCATCCTGCCTCCTGATGCACCATATGCGCTGTTTCTCGCAACTTGCTCCGTCATCTGAGGAGCAGAAGTGGCCGCAGGACCTCCCATCTCTTTATCGCACCTTCCATCTACCCATCCTACTCCACTTTCCCATCCTCTCCATCCTCTCCATCCTCTCCGTCGCCCCATGCTATCTCCAACATGCTCCAACACTCTTCAGAAAGAGCTGCCGCACAACGTCTCGAGCCTTTCTCCACATTTCTACCAAGGTGACTGCAGAAATTGCAGATAAGAAACTCCTCATCGTTCACTTTGACGATCTGCCCCGGCTGGAAGCCATTCCTCTTCTCGTGAATACCGCAGTTGATACAGAAGCGCTGTTGGAGACTGTAGCCTTTGACGACAATGGTTTTGATCAGACGCCTAGGTACTTTGAGGACTGGAGACCAGCGAGTCTGGTCGTCCGCAAACTTGGTACTGAGGCGTAGACGCAAGCAGCTCATGCAGGCTAGGTAGGGAAATTTATCGTTCTTGATGTTCGTGCCGGGGACGGCCTGGCTATCGGGGCCTCGACGCTTGTAGAGCCAGGCCTGAGCGAGAGAAAGGTCTTTCAAGCTGAGTTGCACGAAAGGTATGAGGTGGAAGAAGTGGCGGTTCGTGAGCGTGAGCGAAAGGCGGTCGAAAGGGTCGAGATTCTCGGCCACGATGAGGTGTAGCTCTGGAGCGAGGCTCATGAGTGGGAAAGGAGCTGCGTTGGCACGAGCACGAGTGTGAGGGTTTTGGCTTTTCAACTTTGGCGGCCAAACACCGTAGGTATACTTGAGAGTGTAAGGTGAGCGGTACCAACGCATGTTGGAGACGAGCAGTGAGACCAATGAGATATAACTGTTCGAATATTAGCTATGTTTTGTAGACGGTCCTCTGAAATGGAAATTATAGTACCGCTGATCGACTTTTGGAAGTAGTCACTTCAATCTATGAAATCAAATTGAGACGAATGGGAGAATCTAATATGGGAGGTTAAATAAGGGAATCAAGTCTGAAAGATTGATGCAGGATGAAGCCGAACCTTGATAGCTCTGATTCCGAAAGTAAGCCCAAGATCATGCCGTTGAGACTCTTTGTCGAAAATTAACCGACGGGCATTGCCTGTCAAAGATGTATCCCCTTTGCGGACTTCTGTAGCTCGTATAGTGCATCAACTTATTGTTGTAGCCAGGATGACAGAACCAATACATAAGATCTTTCAACAAAATTTGTGAGGGTTTGAAGAGAAGAAAACTTATTTACATGTCTACTGGAAGTGATTGATGATTTCGTGCCTGCTGAAAGTAACCTTTTAAGTATTTTATTATTTGTGACCTGCATGATTGACGAAAATGAAGGTTTCACTCGGAAAAAAGACTCTTGTAACACTAGAAAGTGACGATATCCTAGGAAGACCATTGCCAAAAAATAGAGTCAGGACTCAAGCATACGCATATACTACATTTAAAGGAAAATGATGTGGACCACACTAGATACTCAAGAAGCTGGTATGGTCTCGAGATCCGCTGGAGAACCTGCCCAGTATCCTTTCTACTCACGTCCTTCAGTTCAATGAAGGACTTGCTGGCTGAAGGGCAACGTTATCACACGAGCACATCAACCTTTGGATAGTACTGAAGCGCAAAAAGAAAGGAAAGAAGGCTGGTATCAGGCGCTGACTTTATGGTACTGACTCCAGACGTTAGATACACGTTTGATAGGTTGCATCAGTCTTCTCAAAAGACAGTATCGGGTGATCCGAGATGATCTTAGCTCAGGAGTGCCATACATATAATATATGCATCTCTCAACACAACGATATTCTATCATAAATAGTTGGGCACCTTAGAGATGAAGATCGAAGCAAAAGAGTCTGGAGCGATTTCGCTTGGGGTACCTTAACATAGGGTTAGGGTTATCTAGCGGCAAGCGCGCAAGAACGCGCTCAACCGACGCGTCTGCTCGTGCAGCAGCAACTAATTTGAGCACACCTCGTTGCAGCCAAACCTACGGAGTAGAAAGGCTAGCATTTGCAACGTCTAAGCCTACGGAGTTCAGTCTACTCAGGCTGCTAATCCCAGAGAAGTTGGTCGTTGCTAGTTGTGAATGGCATCCAAATATCCACAGCAAAACTCCGCCTCTTTCTGGACGCCTTTCTCTCAGCGAGTACATCAGTTGGCATCGCTGTGTCCAAATCCCAGATTACGGGACCAAATCTAACTAACAATGAAAACGAGAGGCGGATCTGCACAACGTTGAGAATTTTCAGGAAAATACCTCGCTTTTCCAGTTGCGATATATGCGAGGAAATAGCGGTATTTGAAGAACGTCTTACTAGTCTCTTCAGCATCTCGAGGAAATCTGCGATCAACCGCCGCCGTAAGCGCGAATCCAGGTCATGTTCACTGATAATCCACTTACGAGACCCATTTTCATGCCTTTACCCTTTGCGTATCGGGGTTGTTCTCTGCCGCACCCGTCAGCGCCGAAATTATTGACTATTCCAGGTTTAAATGTGCCCATGGATGGGAGCAACATGATGGATGGATGGATTTTCTAGGAAGATATTTCGGTGGACACAAAGTTCTACATGATGCCAAGCCACAACCATGGCTGTGACGTCCATATCCAACATTTGGCCGGCATGCCCTGATCCCGTAATCTTGCTCTGAAAGGATGTTGTGAATGGGGTCTCATTGAGACAATTCCTCCCGATCGATGTGGATGGCGTATCGATACACGATCTGTATGAAGGGTTTGACGATGGTTTTATCCCTGTCCACCCTGCAATCGGTTCGCCTCCACTATTCACTATCCCACCCGCTCTTTTATAGCTCTCACTGACTTCATACTCTAGACATGCCTTCTCATGTGAAGCACTCCCATTGACAGTGGCTTCAATATGACAGCGCTCCTCGTCGGGGTGCGTATAGCTTCCCAATCTAGCGACTTTTAGGAGCGCTTAGGAGTTATACAGTCTTCTGTCAAGAAAAGGGCATGACCTATGCTCGCAATCATTGAATCCTCGACAATAAATCTTCCGGGTAGACTGCCATAGCCGTAAAGGCATTTCATTTTCCTTGAATTACTAAATGATCTGGCTATTCCAGTAGTGCCGTGAGCAGGCCTTGCATATCATACCTGAGGAGGGACGCTGGGATAGAGCCTGGTACCATGACACGATGCTATTACTCAGATGGACGAGATGAGGAGATCGTGTCTCGCCGGACGCCAGATCTCATTTATACCGACCTCTCGAGGTATGAAGCCTACTTGAATCTTGGCGACAACAGCGATTTCAGCATGACATTGGTGCGGCGGCCCGTGGAGAAGGATCCCGTTGTCGGACTAAGGATTGACCACTACCACCACCACCTATGGGAATCAAGATATCTTGCACACATAGTCGGCCGCTTTTTCCGGATCAATATACTTCGCCACATTGGCATGCAGGGTCAGGAGGCGATAGGATAACCCCTCTTCGACGTCATACATCCCACTTCCTTATCCTTCCTTTAACAACAACACATCCACCATAACCCGTCAACTCCAAGGTCCCACATCCAGCACACAGCCACCACCATATCTAAAACTTTAACCTCATAGACATTATGGAGACCTTAGGAAGTAAGTTCACAATACCCGGATCTTCAGCTGATCGTCTGTGCTCAGATCAAGGCTGACACCGTACAGATGCTGCCAGCGGAACAGTGAACACAGCCGGCAAGGCGGTGGGAGGAGTCACAGACACAGTATGTCGTTCTCTAAAGTCATCTAGTCTATGTCTGTAACGTACATGCTGACTGCAGACCCAACCAGGCTGGCAGTGCAGGTAAGCGTCAGATGTCGCCCAGCTACTACACTCGCATCGTTCTTCGAATACACAATACACAATACACCTTTGTGGACGTCTCAATCACGTAACGTGTATCTTCACATCCGAAACCATCATCTTCTACCACGCCTGCAACCAATTTCCGCTTGCTAGCAAAGTCACTTCTGACATCCCAGTATAGTTGGCGGACTAGGCAACACCCTCGGAGGAACCGTTACCGGACTCACAGACACCGTCTCCGGAGCCACCAAAGGAGTCGGAAGCACTGTGACTGATACTACCAAGGTATGTATTCCTTTATCCATACTCTTCCCCAATCTACGCAGCAACTTCCTTCCACACCAATCCCTCTCCCTCTCCCTTTCCTCTTTCCACAAAACCATACGTCCAACAGCATTACTAACCCTCCTCTCCCCACAGGGCGTAGGCGACACAGCCAAAGACACCACCGGCGCCGGAAAGCAGAATGCGCAAAACCCACTAGGTCTGAGCGAGTAAAACACACCGCACGTCAATACTCAGGTGATAATGCGATGGTAAAGATGAAGAATATTTCTATGAAAAACACATCCATGCATATATGAAATTGGATACCAACACACGAATCAGACTTTTATCCAATCACCCCTTCTTATACGTATGTACGCACTCGGCACTATATAGATATATTTGTTTCTATCATTATCAACGCTTCAGCCACTCTTTCTTTGTAAAACCCCAAACCCCCTTCTTACACTACCTCCCAACCTACCTACTTCCCTACCTACCTACCTCCCCCCATACTTCCCCACTTCCCTGCCTACCCTTCCTCCTACCGACCTACCTACCTCCCTCCGAACTTTCTCCCCCCCATACTTCCCCACTTCCCTACTCGCCTCCCCCCTTACTTCCCCTCCTTCCCTACGCACCTAACGCTCATCTCAGCACTCCAAAACCCCCTCTCCCACATCCCACATCCCCTTCCCATCACATCCAACACTTTTAAACCCCCCCTCCCACATCACCATCATACCCCCCCCCCCCCTCCTCCCCACAATATTAAAACCAAGACCCTGCATATACCATCACAACCTAACATAACACTCCCCTAACCAAAATTAGTAATTCAAACTAGCATCGATCACGTCACATACCTTCAACCAAATACTCTTTTCTCTTCCAAGGATGTACGCACGTATGCATCTAGCATTCCGCACCACTAAGGATAACTAATATACCTCTATCATCGCCCTCAACCCATCACAAAAGTGAATAAGTTCCTATATACGACATCATATCTGTTATATAGCATAGCATGACATAACCCCTTCCCCCTCCCCCCCTCCACATCTCGCCTCCCGAACCATATCCCACCCTTCCACCCCAAACCATCTCACATCCCATCTCCCATCCTTCCAACCCAAAGCTTCCACCCCAACCCCACACAACAAACCCACATCCAACAACCCGACACTCCACCTCCCCAAAGCCCCCATACACTACATACGCAATTCCCATACCCTCACCTCACCTACCCATCAAAGAATGTCAAAAAGACCCACAGAACTTCCAGACCCCCATCAACAACGAGCACATTCCAACTAAACCTCCAGACCCTGACAGAAAAAAAAGATACTACAACACCATCGGATATAAATCTCCAAGAGACCCAGAGAAGGGCTGTCCAGGATCCCATTCCCGCAACCGTCAGAACAACGTCAAAGAAGGTAAAAAAGAACAATGATGGAATCGTCTCCAGCCACCACGAAGATATCGGATCGGTGTGGAATGTATATACTTGTACACCTCTATACCAAAGAATATATACATATTTGTAAAAGGCGCCAACAGCTACCTCGATGATACATCCACCCACCCTCTAAAAATTCCAGGAGGAAAAAATGGGGGTATCAAGAAACGACTGTGAAGAATGGAAAAGCGAACGTTCATATAGCTCAGCCACCAGTGCCCAGGCTTCCTTCGTAAAATCGGTCATAGATCAGAACTTATCCAAAGCCCTTCCCTGTGTTGTAGATACTCAGCCCAACGCAGATTTGACCACCTGCAGATAATTCTTGCCACCGGCCGCATTCACCTTCGCCTCAGGCCCATCCCACAGCATGACCCCTCCCAAATTGCTCACCCCGGCACTCTTCGCACTCGCGAGCACCGTGCCCATCATGTTATGATCCACATATCCAGCTCCTGCGCAAGCGGAACAGCCCGGTGCACCAATGTACAATTTTGGCCCAGCGCCTTTGGCTGAGAGGTCTGCGCTCCATGCTTTGAGGGAATCGACGAAGCCGCTTTGGCCGACGTCGCATTGGCCGTTGTTGTAGAATTGGACGAAGACGAAGTCCATGGTTTGCATTGCGTCGAGCGGGATCGATGCGTCTGGACGTGGGCATTGGGGTGCGGCGGAGATGTAATACTTTTTGGATCCGTCCGAATTCATGGCTTTTCGGAGGGAGGCGACGAATTCGGAGTAGAAGGCGGTGCTGTGGTCTTCATTATCTGTGTACGATTGTATGTTAGCAATGCTGTCAGTGTTGGATGTAAATGTTGGCGAGCACATACCGAGATCAAAGCCGTCGATCTTAACATTTCCAAAGGGCTTCATCTCAGACGATTCACCCGTTCCGCCACCAAAGAGATTCCAGAGCTGGGTGGCGAATGTACCTGCTTGTAACGTACTTGAGAGGGCCGTAGTGGCGTCCGCACCGCCTAGGCTCAGCAAAACCTTCTTTCCGAGACCCTGGCAGGTAGTAATGTCCTGAGCGACCTTTGGGCAACTCAACAAGCCAGTAGCGCCCTTGGCAATGTGCATGGTGGACGAACCGCTACAAGCTGTGCCCAAGTTCAAGGTGGGATATCCTCCGGGACCGAAAAAAGTGGTGAGGAAAGAGAGAATGATAATATCGACGTCCGAGTCTTGACACATCTGTGCTAGTGAGACTTGCCCAGTGGCTCCGGTTTGACCGTAATATACGGCGACATTGCTTGACGATCCCGCATTGAAGGAACTGCCTGATCCGCTGGGTGTACTTGGTGCTGGGGCTACTGCAGCTGATGCGGAAGTAGAAGCCACAGGTACGCTTGAGATGGGTGCGGATGACGCTGGTACAATTGCTGGTGTAGAGACGGCTGAGGTAGTATGGGAGTTGTGGGATGGCACAAGAAGCTCTTGGGCCACAACGCTGGAAGCTGACGCAGACGGAGAGGGGACGACAACGGCAGCGACCGGACTACTACTGATGAGAGCGGCCAGAGGGGAAGAGCTAGTCTTGGCTTCGGTAGATGAGGTGGGAGGTAGAGACGAAGAGACTTTTGGGAGCGGGAGAGACGAGGACAGGGCGGCAATGGCACTGTTTTCGGGCTGCATTGTGAGTGCAGCAACGACGCTGGATGCAGGAGCTGCGGTAACAGGTACAGCAGAGGATACTGCTGGAAGAGTAGTGGGACCCGTCCCCATCACGTCGGCCAGGAAAGCGGTCATCCATCCGTCGAACGCCTCGAACTCCTGCTTCAACTGTGCGAGTGCGGCAACTTGATCCATCAATTGAGCGGAGTCGATGTAGTTGCCCATCCATCCCTGGAAGGTGGTAATCTCCGATTGCAGCATGACAAGCTGCCCGCTTGGAATTTCCGTCATCCCAGCGGCAGCCCTGCGGCCAATGGATCCGGGGTTGGTGTCAGCGAAAGGGACCAGTCGAGCACCGTGTTTGTGTCCACGGATTCGGGCATGGCCAGCGACAGATGTTGAGGCTTGGGTAAGGAAAGTAAAGGCGGCTAGCGCCGAGATGGAAGTATACTGGAACAACATGTTGAACTAAAGGAATGTGATGTGTGAAGACCTGCACACGGGGTAGTAGAGACAGTGAAATATATATGCAAGAGCACGCCGTTAGAGATCGGATGACAGGTAGAGACCAGAGTGAAGGTCTTATAAAAGTACATTTCTCGGTAAGATCGCCTGCCAGCCCCTGACGGTGTTCGGGCCAGTCCAAGGATGACTTACATGACGAACAGGAAGATGAGAGAGGATGGAGAGTCTTAGAGCATGTGCTCCGTACCTGGCATCAACTCCTGGACTAGAATGGTACATTGTAGCTGATGTAGCCGTAAGAGACCTGATTGGTCTTATTGAGGGGAGCATTCGAGGCTTCGGCGGGCTAAATCTTAGTCTCCGCATCTCGGGTCCCAGGGGCGCATTCTTCTAGAAAACGCGCCCGTAGATCACCAATGGAGAGGCATTCGGACACTCTCATTGGCAGAAGGGAAAGAATGCTCCCTGGAATGTCCCTTGCGACCTCTACCGTGGCGGGAACGGTGACCTGCAGCTGGCCAGAATTGCCCCCTCCAGTGTGACTTGTAGATATTGCCGCCCTCTCCTGAGCCGCTGGGTCACACAACATTGACGCTCGCAAAGCCTATAGTTTGAAACACTTGGTGAGGGGAAGTCAAGCGTCGTGGAATCTCGAGCCAACAAACAAGCAAGGCTTGTAGAAACGGGAGAGGAACGAAGGACTGAAGAAGTCATGACAAAGTCTTCGTGCCCATCTATCTGGAAGCGAATATCGACAATCCATGAGTAATAACATATGACGAACCAGAGAAGGGCGTAGAGAATGAGAAGAAGAGAGGATGTAGACCGCCTAGAGATCTTCAAGACCGAGCGCATGTTAACCGTGGGCGGCCAAGTACCTACTCACTGTACAAGTATGGAGCTACTCCTGAAGCGCGCATCATCTAAAACGGTGGACCTCCTCCATCCAAATTGGAACTGATTGATGATGATCCTGTCGGTGGGTGTGATGCGAAAGACAGATTTGTCCAAGGCTTCCTCGTAGATTATGTTGTAGGTGCGAGTTGTGAGCAACTTGTTCTTGCGTTAGCAGAAGACACGAGGCAGCCACACTGGGGCCAGTCAGTGACTGATGGCACAGATGTTGAATGAGTCCCAACGTAGATTTCAGTAGTGTAGGTAGACGAGTGCATGAGAAGGAGGAGAGGAAAGAGACAGTACAAGGATGTCATATACGAATAATATAAGTATGTTAATCTGAAGAGGACCATTTCCTTCTTTGAGTGGCTTGGCGTGCTTGGCATGAGTTTACTTTCAGAGTAGGCCGGATCCGGACTAGGGCGATGCTTCATCGCCATGCCCAAAGAAATGTTACGGAACTCCTTCGCGAACGGCCGTGTGGGCGCGATTAGGATTATCCATCCAGGCTGAGTGTCTGCCACGCCAAACAAGGTTGGCCCATTCACCATGGACGCCTGTCCACTCATCACCACTGCCCACCCTCACCCTCCATCTCAACCCATTACCACCACCACCACCACCACCACATCCTCCTACTCCGTGACTACCTTTCCATCACCGCCATCAATCATTCCAACTATACAAGTTCAGAACAAAAAACATGGATGGCCCCAGGTAAAGGGGATCAACCGATCAGTACTGCGCCATCTCCACGGTCGCAAGATCAGCCATCCAGCGAAACATCAAAGCTGCCACCTTGCCTACCAACCAACCTCATTGCACTCCCTTGCTTTGCCAATGTGAATAGCAGAGACATTGGTAAAGTGTCTCTTGCTTACAATGTGAGATCCATCACTGACCAACATCAGACTATGCCTCCAGCTCCCAAGGCCGCCAGTACTCCACGCCGGGTGTCTAGTTCGCTGTCCAAAGTATCGACACCACCCACCACCACTAATGCCTCTGCTGCCACACGCGCAAACAAATCCTCGAAGTTGAGTAAGATCGTTCACATCAAGCTATCGAAAGATAGACTTCTACGCTTTCCTCATGAGCATCAAATACGAAAAGCAAGTCAACCAAAAGCATCGCCGTTGTCAACCTCGACGGTCGTCACTCCCGATGAATCAACCAAATCCTCGGCCACGCAGGTCGAAGCTGACTCCACACCTACATTGAGCGAAGGACAACAAGACTCGACATCACCGGCCAAGGATGTCAAGTCGGAAACGGTGGCCACTCCGAAAGCGGGTATCAAGAGGGAACTTGGAGCTGGCGTCGAAGCTGATGACCAAGATAAACCCAAGACCAATGCAAAGAAGAGGCCCAAACCGTAAGCCTTGAGCCATACCTCCGCCACCCCTTTGAACTTCATTGACACACAAAACAGAGATCCAAGCAAACCCGACGGTCGAACCGCAGCAGCCAAGGCTATGAAGGGAGCCGCGGGGGTCACGACAGGTGCGACTCACAAGCTTGGGCCCAAAGCCAACCAGGGTATCATCAATGCCGGCCTACGTGCTCTTGACCGAACGGGCAAACCATGCCGGAAGTGGGACAAGACTGGCTTTCGTGTCAAATCATTCACTGGCAGAATCTGGGAACTCCCCAGCTGGCGAACACCATGCAGCCGGGCTTTCGGCTCCGAGAGCGAACAAGGAACGTCAAACAGCCAAAGCAAGGAGAACAGCAGTAGTAATGTTGGCAGTGATAAAAGCCCGGCTGTCAATGTCTCGAACGTCGCCAGCTCTCCAGCTAATGGTGTATCAACGCCGGCTTGAACGACTACCGTCCAGATTCCGAGTCCTTAGCCAGCATATCTCATCTCTTGACGACATCACATCAACAATAATCGATCTATCTACGTTTCACCAGCATAGCGCGGAGTTCGTGGGGATGGATTTTCCTCAGGATATTATTCCCCACATCATTTCGCTGTTACGGAATACACTGCCAGGGGCAGAAAAAGCATGGCAGCTGTTTGATCTCTCCATGCAAAGGACTTCACACGGTTTTGATTATAAGAGTATTCCTGTAATAGGTAAATGTACTTCATACCTCAATAGTATCATGGTCGACTACGGCGTTCACAGGAAGGATCTTATTTATCCAAACATCATCATTCATCTACTCGGGGCTTTCTGTTGACATCCTCCAATATTAGTATGAGATCTTGTTCAGGCGAGACTTTTGACTTCAATGAACAGCTCGTGAACGGTATTCCTCGACGCAAACATATATCCACATGTTCGGCCTGAAGGCATGCTCATGGAGATTTCGAACTCCACATGTGACCTATACAACATGTTCATTCTTATGTTCGTAATTTCCGATCTTGATTTACTTGGTGTCCGGTACGTAAGGAAGTATGGTATTGGGGTTGACATACAATTTATGACACAGTACTCCGCACAGGCTGCTGGTCGAAGCAAGGGATTATTGACTTGAAGTAGTAGTAGTAGTAGTAGCAGTAGTAGTAGTAGTAGTAGTAGTATTGCAGAGGTATGGCGCCACGATATCACCGTATCTCATGATAAGGGGGTTGGCATCGCACGTTTGGCCCCCGAGTCACTTGCTCCGCTGCGGGGGTCGAGCTCTATCTATCCGAGCACGTAGTCATGCACCTCAAACACCTGAAAGCGTCATTTGTTCACACATGCCCCCCCCTGGCATTGATTGTCTCCGCTATGACTTACTACATTGATGCCTTGGTCGAGCAACTTTCTGTATACCTTGATCAGCCGAGCATGCCACTTCAGCCATCATAGCGGACCGACGGTTCTACACAATCAGGTAGCGCCGTCGGCTACCGCGGTATTGCAGTATCGTCATCCTGGATCTGTCGTGAGATTCCTGCGAAAGCGGACGATATTAGGCTCCATGTGAAGCAAGAAGACAACGACCGAGCTTGTCTTCCTCCCGGGATCCTCTGCGCTCTTCCTGGGGTACTCCGAGATGACCAACGCTCCTCCCCATGGCTCTCCAGGAGCTCCACACCTATCATACTCCAATCCCACCAGTGGTCTAATGCCCCGAAGATCCTCCTACGCATCAGTAGCCGCCGGAACTGCATCGCAGCTTCCTAGTCTTCCACAGATTCAATCCACATCTGCCCATCTCCCACGTATAGTGAATACGAGCTCGTACACGCATCACCAAGCCATGGATCACCAACCTTCGAGGATACCGCAACCGGTGTCGGATATTGATCATCCGGGGGACGGAGGGACCAGCATACCTGGAGGTTGGGGGAGAGGAGCAGATACGTCCAGATATTCAAACCCGCGATTTCCAAGCAATTATGTTTCTGCCAGCGTGCTGGGGGCGCCAATCTTCTTCAAACCCTCGTATCTGAAGGATTCGACATACATGGAGATACTGGAAGAGAATTACAAAGCGAAGCTTGTCGCTCAGCGGGAGGATGCTCCAGTCCGCTCATCAAATCCTGGATCTCTCTCTACCAGCTCGAGTAGTGTCAGCTTACACAAGATGGCTCCATCACATCGCGGCATGACATACGAAATAGTCGAGCATCAACCTCATCCAGATCTTCCGTATCCCCCGCCATTGCCTGCGAGATGGGCAGAGACAGACAAATTTGGAGGACTGGAAATAGGGGCAGATGGGTTAGACGTCAAATATGTCGGTCAGCACAAGATGGGCGAGCACGAGGCTGCTGCCACACGGACTGATAGCCCGATACCCCCACAATGTGGCATATACTACTTCGAAGTCAACATCATTTCAAAGGGAAAGGAGGGCATGATTGGGGTCGGTTTCTCGGGACCAACAGCTTCACTTGAGAAGCTCCCCGGCTGGGAGCCGGATAGCTGGGCGTACCATGGCGATGATGGGAAGTCGTTTTGCTGTCAGAGTTCAGGAAAGAATTACGGGCCTACGTTTTCTTCTGGGGATGTTATTGGCTGTGGGATTAATTTTATGACTGGGTGCGGATTCTTCACCAAAAACGGAGTCTTCCTAGGTCAGTTGCCTTGTGTCTCGTCAGTTGTGGCTGCTGACTAGTCAAGGTAATGCATTTCGAGATCTCAAAGTCAATGATCGAGATTTCCCAACGTTATATCCTTCCATCGGCATGAAGCGGCCACACGCGCAGTTGAGTGTCAATCTCGGTCAAAGACCCTTTGTGTATGATATAGATGGCATGGTGTCTGTATGTGACAATCTCGGCTTGGCCTATCCAGATTATCTGCTAAGACGAAGCAGCGCGAGAGACAGGGCATTCAAGACGAGATTAACGCTGTCGACACTTCGACGCTGCATCCTACCCTCAACAGGAACAATCTGTGCAAAGCTCTTGTGGCTCAATATCTCTCACATGATGGCTACGTGGAGACTGCCCGGGCATTCGCCGGTGAAGTAAAAGCCGAAGCAACAGCGTTGAGAGGGTATCCAGAACCAAAACTCGAGCAATATCTCTCTGTGGAAGAGGACCATGATGCCACAAATCGTCAACGTATGTCTACATCCTTTTTGCAGGCCTGACAACACACGCTAAGCTCATACACAGGCATACGGGCAGCTATCCTTGAAGGAGATATCGACAGCGCGCTCAAACTAACTAATGCATACTATCCGCAAGTACTCCAAGACCACTCACATGTATATTTTAAATTACGATGTAGAAAGTTCGTGGAATTGATGCGCGAAAGCACACTACTCCTGGAGGTTTCAACGGAGAAGCGGACGAAGTCCACGAATGGGCATTCGACCCCCATATCAGATGATGGCTTTGAGCCTGATATGGATCTTGACGAGCCAATGAAGGACGGTGACGACTGGGACCAAATGGACACGGAAGAAGCCGAGAATGGCAAAAACGACAATGCGGCAAAGTACGAGTCGATACTCTCGGGCCTGGTCCAATACGGTCAGGAGTTGAAGGCGGAATTCAAGGACGATCAAAGTCCACTCGTCACGGAGACATTCACCAACATGTTTTCCATGTTTTCCTACACCGATCCCAGGAAATCGCCACACGGCAAGATGCTAGATCCCAGGCAGCGGATAGCGGTGGCCGAAGGTCTCAATTCTGCTATACTAGGTAACCCGTCACCCTTTCCCGATTCCCGCCCCTTACATCCAGCTCACAAGTTCTTCTAGTATCGCTCGGTAAATCATCGTCTACGGCTCTCGAACGCCTCTACAAACAAACGAGCGTACTCATCGATCTGATCGGCGAAGACGGCGGGTGCGGAGCATTCATCAATTTGCGGAATATATTGAAGGCTAGCAGGTCGTGGCAATGATATCTTGTATCTTACAGCGAAGGAGTTTCATGGGTTGGGCATCATTTAGTTAATGGAGAATGATGGTTGAGCGACGGGAGTCAGTCAGTCAGTTCAGCTTTCCTCGGGCGTATAGAGGCTCCCTCTCCTCTTTACCCACCTAAGGTTCTCTATCATGTTATGTTGTCGACAGTGTAGATAGACTACCCATTGCAGACACGGCCAACAACATCCAGATATTGACACTTACTCCGGAGTAAGCAACATGGATGCCGACCTAGAATAGAATATCTTAGCCACAATTGCGGCCGAGCATGTGTACTACGTATTCTAGAAGAATTCACCCCCTTCTGGTCCAAACTTACTTCTGGTCCAGCCCCAAGGGGCTAGCGTTCCGGAGATCTCCATTTCCGTACTCCGGGGTCTTGTTCTAGGGTTCTCTTAGGCTAGATTACTGTCGCTTCTATAGATTAACAGTCGGGCTAGGTACGAGAAATATTTTGCTATAAGAACTGTTTAGTTTTAGACGTTCTATAATTCTTGTAGCGAAAATAAGTTGTTAAAACCCATCGTTGTGGAAGGGGAGGGCGTGGACCAGAAGTAAGTTTGGACCAGAAGGGGGTGAATTCTTCTATACCTTACGCCGCGATCGTTCGTGGTACCCGATTCGATGTCCGAATGTCTCTCGTTGCAAAGGGGGCTGATAAGTATACGTAAAGTAGGTAGGTACATAAGGTAGCACTTGAACCTCCAGACTCCTCAGTACGTCTTGGCACGTTCTTTATGTTGTAGTCCGAGCTAAAGAACCATCTAAGTCAGATTAGGAATATGGTTCCTTAGGATAACGCCTTTCCCCATCTGGCCGCCCGTAGAACAGACTACCTAGGTACCTTACAGTCCTCGGCAGCGACTTCGGACGACAAAGACCATCGAATTTTGAGGGTGATGATGATGATGATGATGATGATGATGGCAAGCTCAATGACCTAGATGATATTTTCTTCCTTTTGGCTCTCTGTACATACATACATTCATTGTCATGGAACTATAGAATACAATAATGGCTATACCTAAGTAATTAATCACACACACCAACCCCATAATAAACCAACACCACCCTCAACCATGCCACCCCCTCACCCCACGCCCCCAACCCACCGCGACATCCTCCGCTGGCGCACCCACCCCACCACCACGCCCCCTCCCTTCCTCAAATACCGCTCCTCAACCACCTTCATCCTCCTCACCATAACAACCGCAGTCTTCACCGACATATTCCTCTACGCCCTCATCGTTCCCGTCATCCCTTTCGCCCTCACCGCCCGCGCCCACACCCCCCCAGCCTCAATTCAGCACTGGACCTCCGTCCTCCTAGCCGTCTACGGTGCATGTCTGCTAGGGGCGTCGCCTGTGTGTGGCTGGGTGGCGGATCGGACGAGTAGCCGGCGGGGACCATTGCTGGTGGGACTGGGGGCGTTGGGGGGCGCGACGCTGCTGTTGTGTTTTGGGCGCGGGGTGGGGGTGTTGGTTGTTGGGAGGGTGTTGCAGGGTTTTAGCGCGGCGGTTGTGTGGACGGTGGGCTTGGCGCTGTTGGTGGATACGGTGGGGAGGGGGAGGGTGGGGGAGTGTATGGGGTATGTGGCGTTGGCGATGAGTCTTGCGGTGTTGGTGGCGCCGGTGCTGGGGGGTGTGGTGTTTGCTCGGGCAGGGTGGTTTGCGGTATTTGGGATGGCGGGGGGGTTGGTGGGAGTGGATGTTGTGATGAGGTGCTTGTTGGTGGAGAAGGGGGTGGCGAGGAGGTGGGAGGGGGTTGCGGGGACTGGAGGGGAGGGAGGGGAGAAGGAAGGCGAGGAGGCGGTAGCTGAGGAAATTGCTATTGTTCCGAGCAATGGGCGATCTGTCAAGGGCAGGAACTCCTTCGTCCTCTTACTTTCGTCCCGCCGTCTTCTCGCCGCCCTCTACTGCACCCTTGCGCAATCGATCCTCCTCACGGCCTGGGACGCCGTCCTCCCCCTCTACGTCAATCGCATCTGGGGCTGGTCCTCCATCGGCGCCGGCCTCATCTTCTTCCCCCTAATCCTCCCCTCATTCCTCTCGCCGCTCTTCGGATACTGGTCCGACAAGAAAGGCCCCCGGATCCCGACCGCCTTGGGCTTCCTCCTCGCCATCCCTTTCCTGGTCCTGTTGCGCTTCGTCAACCATGATAACCTCCGGCAGAAAGTACTGCTCTGCGCCCTGTTGGCGTGCCTGGGCTTCGCGCTGAGCATGGCGATGACGCCGCTATTGGCGGAGATCACGTATGTGGTGGGCGATAAGGAACAATCGCATCCGGGAGCCTTTGGAGGGAAAGGCGCGTATGCGACGGCGTACGGGCTTTTCAATATGGCGTTTGCCGGCGGGATGCTTGTTGGACCTATTTGGGGCGGTTTTGTGACGCAGAGCAAGGGCTGGGGGACGATGTGTTGGAGTCTTGCGATTCTGAGCATTTCGGGAGCGATCGTTGCGGAGCTTTGGGTCGGAGGGTGGGTGGGAAAGAGTGGGAAGGAGGCGAGGGAGAAAAAGGTGGAGGTAAGCAATTCGGGGAGGGGGGAGGTGTAGTGTCCTCGAATACTGAAGTCGGGAGTAAAGCCAACCCCTTCCGCGTTCAACTACCAGCACACTGGATCTGGTAGAGATATTTCGTCCTTCATTTACACCAAAGCGTAAAGAGAGAGACAAAATAAGGTAGAGGGCAGCGGAACTCCAATACTAGATGAGAATCGATATTGTGCTGTCGTGGTGTAAGAATAGGCCCTATGTTCGTAACTCGTTCTTCTAGTGACAAGCGACGTCATCCACGCGCCAGGATCTTTCTTCTTTCATGGCAAACACCTTGAAAGTCTGGGTCTTTGAAATCTTAACCGGGCGTTCTGTAGTCTTCGCCGTGGTCTTTGTGGTCGCACTAAGACCTAGAAGGTCCTCGGCACGCCGCATGAAGAGCAGGTCCCAGGTTCACCCAGAGATGTCACGGAACAATGAACTTTTTCCTGATACCTCTTTCTGTAGAGATGCTAAGAAGCGGGATTCGATACTTGGCTCAATGAGCCTTGCATTCCTTCGGGGTTAATTGACGACAATTGATACTGCCCAAGCTGCAGACGACCAAAGACGGTTCACTCAACGTCCCTAGTGATTCGAGAGTGCTGAAAAGAGGTGGGCATCGTCCCAATGAATGTCATAACGGAAAACATTTCAGCCCATATATAAGCCTAGAGGTAATCTCGCAATCATTCGCGAGCATCGAAAATAAGTTTTGCTTCATTCCTATAGTGCATGCCACCTGCCTGATCCTGGCAGCTCAGATCACTGCCTGACCTTTCTACCTCCCCTGCGTTGGTCCGGGAATTTGAAGGAGGTCTTCACACCCGTTGCTAAGGCCCAATCATTTGCATCTGCGCTGCATTTATAACATTCATCCAGGCGTAGGAATTCTAGCTTATCCTTTAGAGCGATGACCAATGCTTTCACCCCAACACCGGTGATGTTAGTGCGTTCGAGACATAGAGTCTTGATGCTAAGCACATGCTTCGCCAAAATGATGGCCAGGTCGTCGTTGAAATCGCACATGCCCAATTTGAGTTCCTTGACGCTTTCGAAGTAACCTGACGTGATGAGCTCTTCAAGCTCCATTTCAAATAGCCCTCCGGTAGCATCGAAATGTGTCAATTTGCCCTTGTTCGCTTCGAGCATCTTTCTGACGTTGAGCATCATATGATAGCTATTGCCCACCATAAGACGGGTCAGCTTTGTGAACTGGCTCGGGGCGAATTCAAGAACAGGAGATTCGATGTCTGAGATATTAAGACTGCTCAGTGATAACGGAAATTTTGGGGGTCGACTCGCAATCATGCCACTTATGTCAAGTACCTCAAGGTGGATCAAACCGGAAAAATCTGGAGTTCGTGCTGCCTGTCCTGGTCCGTCAATAGGCAAAGACCAGACTGAGCGAATTACCAGTTTACGAATGTTGGGGATCCTCTTGACTAGGTTCTCGAGATCAACAACTTGTATCGTCGTGCCAGGGCGATGCGTCTTTGTGAAAGCCAAAACCAAGGAGTTGAGTTTCGGTAAATCCACTTTCCATTGAGCCGGACGTCCCATCAATAAAGTGACGTCGGAAAACTCTACACATTCCAAAGCTTTGCATTGTTCAAGTAGCTGCTCGATAGTATCACCCGTAATCTGGCATTCACTTCCTATGGTAAGAGTCTTGAGGTTGGTAGCGCAAGACACGGCCTGAAGGATCGTGGTGCCGATCAGGCCACTAGGCACCACCAACTCGTACAGTCCTTTGCATCTTGTCGTTATGAAGCGTGGGAGATAATACCTGGCGTTCACAGACTTGGGTAAAGTTACCCGAGTGGGAAGGCCTTTCCCTTGCCTCAAATACTTTCGAACAGCCATTTCCTGCACAGGCATTCTAGCTGCGATGAAGTCTAGATCGGTCCACAGCGTTGGGATGGATCCTAGAAGTTCCATCCACGACTTTGAGACGTTTATGCTGTAACTATGAAAGCATATGTGAGTTACGAAAACGTGAGTATACTGGCTGCTCACCAAACATCAGGAAATGTAAGTGTACTGAGTATCTTCGCGGCAATCTCCCAGGGTAAGATCTGGAAAGGATCCCGGCGCTTTGTGGAAGAATTCTGCTTGACAACTTCTGCGTCGATTTGTGTTACGACTTTATCGTAGGATCTCCTGAGAAGCTGAGGGCCATCAACACAGTTCGCCGTGACTGCAACGCACCAGGGGTAGACACACTACAAGGTCAGGATCCATGGCCTGGACCTTGCCGATACCCATTTCGTAAAGAGATCTCGCCGTGTCCGGTTTGCCCATTAGTGTCAGGATCTTGCCTGTGCGAAGATACCCCTGTCAATATCAGTATTTGAGCACTCCGAGTATTTGGGCTGCTAAGCCCACGGTGACGTTGGTCTTGTCGTGCTTTATCATCTTCTGCCCGTCAGATAGGGCGGCTCGGAGGTTGCCCAGCTTCGCATAAGCTGCAGAACGACTTCCAAGGACAGTGTTGAGATCCGTAATGCCTCTATCGATAGCCTAAGTCATACATGAGCTATGAATGTAGTTTTGAGGGTGGGACTCACCCGGGTAAAGCATAGAACAGCGTCCTTATACCGTTTGTTGTGATAGTGTCGTTGGCCACGGCCATGTAGCTCTTCCATTGGTCCTAGCTGAAGAGTTGCAATCGAGACGTTTCGGCCCCTGGGTGCCGCTGCCGACTCCATAGGCGCTTGAATTTAGTGGACATGTGAATGATCTCTCCGTTGCAGTGGCTTTCGCTATCGCCGATGGATCGCTTATGTCCGAATCCAAACATTGCCCATGTCAACGCCCTGACGCTGATGCACGAATCATTCTTGGGCACCGTCCTCATGCGGTCAGAGCTGGCCTTGTAGTCCTACTCAGCTCAATTTATAAGGATACATCCTATTATGTCCAGCCTTGACGATCTATTTAAGGTAGAGATCCCTTTCTCTCTGGATTGTTTCCATACTATGGGAGGTGCCAAGGAGGACAGGAGACTTGCTAATTACCAGTAGAAATCCTACCTACCAGGAAATAAAAGGAAGAATGGCGCCAGTCAAGATCCAGGTACATTGTTGTCTCCCACGGCTACCTGTATCTACTAACCGTAGGAAGACAAGATTTATAAAGCCACCAAAATAAGCCTAAATGGAGATGTCAAGAGTAGTGGAAAAGCAATAGGAGAAGACAAAGGCGATAACGAAGACATGGAGGCAGGTCCAGAAATGCCACCAGAGGAAGAAGAAGTGGGCCCAGAGGACGATGAAGGCAGATTCTATGGAGGTGGCATCACCAAAAACACCACAGCCGTGCTCGACTTCATTGAGGAGCAAGACCAGGATGAATCGGTGGGTCCTCAGGATTGGTATAAGTAAGTTGGCCCAAAGCTAAGCGCAAGACAGAAACCGGAGAAAGTCGACATCACATGGCTGCGCAAGTTGGCTCTGAATTTCGAGAAGAGAGTCTCAAAGAATGCGGAACTGAGAGCCAAATATGAAGATACACCGGCGAAGTACGTCCGAGCATTTTGAACATCCTGGTGGGTCTAGTTTGACATGTATCATCAGGTTCATGGGCTCAGAAGCAGATCTAGATACAGATGTGAAGGCACTCTCCATTCTCTCAGAACACCCTGAACTTTACCAAGAATTCGCAAAGCTGGGCTGCGTTTCATCACTGGTATCGTTACTGTCTCATGAAAACACAGATATAGCCATCGACGCCATCGAGACCATAAACGAGCTGACTGACGAGGATGTCGAGGCTAAGCAAGATCAATGGGATTTTCTAGTCGATGCGCTTCTCGATGCAGATCTATTGAACCTATTGTTCGAGAATGTTTTACGGCTGAACGAAGACATCGAATCGGATAGAGCCGGGATATACCATGTGCTCAGCCTCCTGGAGAATCTCTCTTCGCGCCTATCAATTATCGCAACTATAGGGAAAGAAACCAAGTTTCTCGGCTGGCTACTTTCTCGAATACAACAATCAGAATCTAGTACAGCTCAGAACACACAATACTCCGCCGAAATCCTAGCCATCCTTCTCCAGTCGTCACCCGCAAATCGCAGTAAGCTAATCTTGCTAAACGGCATTGATATCTTCCTGCAGCTCCTCAGCCCTTACCGGAAACGGGATCCGGCAAAAGGGACCGAGGAAGAAGAATACGTAGAGAACGTGTTCGACTGCCTGACGTGTTGCGTCGATGACAGTGAAGGCAAAGCGGAATTCCTTGAAGCCGAAGGACTAGATCTATGCCTAATCATGTTGCGGGATGGAAAGATGAGCAAACCTCGAGCATTACGGCTGCTCGATCATGCGCTCGGTGGACCGAACGGTGTTGCCTGCTGTGAGCGACTTGTCGAAGCAGCGGGGCTGAAACCCACGTTCGGCCTCTTCATGAAAAGGCAGGATAGTGAGGCCACCGAGCACCTCCTTGGGATCTTCTCGTCTATGCTACGCTCGCTGCCCGCCAATGAGGTAGGTTTTCTCCATCATAAATTCTCCTTTCTTGTACAGATGTCAATCCGTGAGACATCTCTCATAAAGATCGAGCCACGAAACCGTATGCCAAAGAAAGGTAAACTCTGACATGAAGGACATAACTAGGCACCAAGAATCCGGCTTCTCGCCAAATTCGTAGAGAAGAATTACCAAGCGCCAACCCGGTTACTACAAATACGAAAGGATTACGTATCCAAAGTCCAAGCAATCAACAGGACGATAGCCGCCGAAGAAACCCCACTTTCATCCGAGGAGCGGGCAGAGAGACTCGACGAGTGGGAATCAAGAAGGCTAGATGGAGGCCTCTACGTGTTGCAAACCGTAGATGTCATACTGGCATGGCTCGTCGCCGAAGACGAGGGTGCGAGGGCCAAGATCCAGAGCCTGCTGGAAGACCAAAATGAGGGCTTGAGAAGTGTGAAAACTACTTTGCAAGGTCGGTGCTCTGATTTTGCCTAGCTTTTGAGATGAGTAGTGGACTGATTACCCGTAGCACAATTGGTCGGTATGAATGCAAGCGGAGAAGATGAAGATTCGCTGCTGAAAGATATGCTGTCTACACTCATACAACACGTGTAAAACTCCCGTGTATATATGCACCACGTGAGATACCCTTTATTCATTGATCGTTTGAACATTTACACTCATAAAAAATATTCGTTCCGGGCATGCATCATCCTCTCATGCAATTCGTCATAATTTCTCTTTCTCATCTGGAAATACGTCCCTCCTCCACAGCACTATCTGTATATTGGGTCGCTTCCTGCCTCCTCCTCCCTCGTACTCCGCAAGGTTCGCCCTCAACACCCGCTCAGCATCCCCCCTTCTGTTCGTCCCTTGAAGCTCTGGGCCCGCACCCTCCATACCGATATACAGGTGCCTACTCGTCTTCTTTAACGGATACGGACTTATACATTTCTCGCCCCATGGCGGATCACCATCGCATTCTACAAATTGCATTAGACGCTTTCTTTGCTCGGACAGTATGTCCGAAGCTGGTGTGCTGTCCGCGGATGGTATTGGAGGAGTGAGGAACGGTGCGATCAATTCTAGAAGAAAGTGTTGAGGTGGGAAGAGCTCGATATCTCCCAACAATCCGAGGTCGATCCACTCCTGCGGGTAGAGAAATTGAGCAGCCGTATGTTCCACTCCGCCGTCTGGAGTCGGTATATGCATTTGCGTCCTATCCGTTTCCGAAGAGACGGGTGAGTCGATGGGAAGAAAGTACAAGTACATTTGTGTGGAGAACCTCTTCGGTAGACCCGCTGGCGTCAACCATCGCGTGAAGGGCACAAGGCCTTCCACATCAGCGAATCCTCCCTTTCCCTTTACCCAGTCTTGGAATGTCACTTGTTCGGAATGCACAGCCTTTCGGCCCTCATCCCGCTCTCGCTCGCTCAGACGTATAAGCTCATTCGGGCTGTCTTTCTGTCGAGCGAGTAAGAGCCCGCTTTCTTCAAAGCACTCTCTGATAGCAGCTAGCCGGTATACTGGGCTCTCGTCATGTCTTCGCTTGTCTTCAAGAGGTGGGAGGAAGCCGTCTTGAGGGGAGAGATGACCGCCTGGGAAGACGTCTGCGCAGACCTAGATTTCAGCTGAGGCTCTGGTCGGATAACGTAAAGGTAACGTGCTTCGGCGGACTATTTGACGCAAAAAGCGATGGTGTGCACAAACCATCTCGCCTGATTTGGGGAGGAAAGACTAGGAAAGAAACGTACGGGCTGAGGCGAATGAGGAGGAGGTTTGCACACGGTGAAGGAGGAGGATGCGATTTGTGGGGGAGATGAGAAGGATGCTATGTAATTGCTGTTAGGACTGGGTGAGAAAGATGCTGTGCAATTGCTGTTAGGACTGGGTGAGAAAGACAGACAGGCCACGTATCCAGGAGGAATGAGAGAGAACGTGTGGCTACCTTGCGCTTGGGCTGGCTACTGGCAAGTCTTTGGGGCTTTCATTCGGCTTGGCTGGGGATGGACTTGGTGAAATGCCTCTCATTGTGTGTTTGAATGCCTGTTCTTTGCTTGAGCGAGGCATGAATCCCGTCGCGAAGTGTAAGGGTACAATACGTCGAGGTCTCATATAAACATGAGTTTGAGTATGAGCAGCGAGCCGAGCAAGATAGCTCAGATGATTGGCGTAAGTTTCAGCACGAATGGGACACAAGCTTTGGCTCATGGACTTTGGTGGACATCTGTTATCATTCCGCTCCATGAGGAGCACTGGAGCCGAGGCACGTCGGGCCGTTAGATTCTCCGTCTTGCATACCCTCATAGGGCAATCAGACATATCAAAATTGAGTCTCATCATGTCGAACCTTTGGTACCAAGCAGCCTTCATCCTAGCTATCTTGATGCTCCGATTCTTGCTCCAATGGTACAACAGATCTCAGGCCAAGGCTGCGGTAACCACGGGCCAAAAAACCAAGTGAAGCCTGTTGGCGTCCGCTGGAAAGTCTTCAACGTTCTATGCCGCCTAGTCAAGAGCCGTTGGGTCTTCTTGACCAGAGTCAGCTCCAGCAGCTCGCTATCTCCAACTCGGCGTGCGGAATTTGGACCTGCTACTGGGCTGAATGACCGCTAACAATCGCCATCGCAATTGGGAATTGAGCCTCTCGGTCATTATGCCTCCACTCTCCACCGCTAGAAGATGGCCTTGTGGTCGAGGATGATGCACTTGACTAGGCAGACATGCTTACAAGAGCAGTATGCATGTGCGTTCTATCCAGGAATTACCCATTGAAAGCTTCTGGCACGTGCTGTTTTGCGCCATACCTCAAGTGGACTATCTTTGCACGGATCGAATACCGAAATAGGTGCACTGTGAATATGAAAAGTCTGCAGGATCCTTTAAGCAAGAGATGGTAAATGTGTACCATTAGTGGTAACAGGACCGAAAGGACACACCAAAACTTCACTCATCAAGGTCTCTACTCGGCCTGTCCTTCCTTCGTCCTCAGCAGCATAGAGAGGATAATTAATGATGCCGACTCTCCTCCCAAAGCCGAGGCGGAAGCTGGCTTGGGGCCTTGGCGCGCTAGACCTGTCGCGAAAAATGCAATGCTTTCCCAGAGTAGATATACTGGGAGCGAAAGTCAAGAATCTAGGCTGTATTTGCTTGAGTCTTCAAAACATGAAAGGCGGAGGAAATATATATACCATAGATTCCGAAACTCGACTAGATCTTTTCCAGCGCTCGATATAATCATCGAAACAATGTGGACTATTAATTTCAATGGCCAAATTATACCTCTTCTGACTACCTACTCTATTATGTATCAACACTACATGAACAGCGCTAGTGCACATTACATCCTTAGCTAGGTTCTATCATGCGACTAACCATGCATTGTTCAGCGCAAATCATTGGAGGAAAGGTATGTTGCCTGGGTGATTGTTCCAACAACGTCGCTGCTGTGCACAAGGCCAGTTCGGCGAGATTGTCGAATAGACAGACTACTAGATATTGCGAACGGTCCTTCCCAGTCGCACAAATATGGAGGAAGTCTCTTGATAAGTAGATGATGTTTATCAGGTATTGCGTATACATAACATTCATCCCGTAGAATAGACACACTTTCGATCATTCACATAAGCCACCTGCAGCCGGTCATAGTATATAATTTAAAGATAAGATTATATCATTTTACCAGTCATGGCTACGAAAAGACCTGGTAAGCTCATTGAGCAAAATATGAGAAGAAGAAAAGTGTCCCAGCCAGCCAGTACTTTGAACCCAGTCGCACACACATGAGATCGAGAAGCCGAGACTGGCGATAAACACATTGATGCTCTGTGCCATACACCCTGCATTGGTAGGATCCTCCACCAGGGGCTGCCCAACAGGAGTACGCCTATACGCCACGCTTGGAAGGAGATGTCGCTGACTTGCAGACTATCATCGTCGTAAAAGGGGAATAATGGAGAGAAAAAAATCAGCTGCTCATCGACCGTAAGAGGATCTAGACTCGTCAGCATTGTTTTCTTTGTGCACTACGAGACAAAGTGACTGACCCTCTCCATCGCGATCGGATCCTGCATCTCCGCACTCAACAGTCCCGGACTATCCGTACCGCCGTCCGTATTGATCGGCCCAGCACTGGTAATGGCCCTGTCTACCATCATCGGTCTTTTGATCGGCTTCGCCACGACCGTTCCCCCAGTGCGGCTGCTAGAGTTCTTATTTGGCTCAGGCACTTCATCTTTGGCCGAAATCCTCGTCTCCTTTCCTGCATGCAGGAGTTTACCACCAAGGGTCGCACATTTCAGGATCGTCTGCATCATTTGTTGCTGCTTCAGCGGCTTGGTCAGGTATTCGTCCATCTGGGCCTGGATGCACTTCTCCCGGTCACCCATCATAGCGTGAGCGGTGAGAGCGATGATCGGGGTCCGCGTACAACCCTCGGAGCGCTCGTACTCTCGGATCGCCTTCGTCGCCTCGAAACCTCCCATGATTGGCATTTGCACATCCATCAAGATGACATCGTAACGCCTGATCTTGATAGCGTCCAGGGCTTCTTGGCCATTGTTGGCGACGGTAACGCCATGGTTGTATTTCTGGAGGATCTTCACCGCAAGTCGTTGATTGACCTCGTTGTCTTCCGCAAGGAGGATGTCGAAAGATTTGGAGGCGTCAGAAATGGATGTTGTCTGACGACCTTCGAGGGCGGGAATCATGCCGTTCCCAAGGTCAATGGGGAGACATGGTGTGGTCATGTACGAAGCGACACCAAGATCGAGGGCAGACTTCATGCTGACTGAGACGACTGGGGCGAGCAAAACAATAGGAACGTAGCGGAGAGCATCATGATTTCGGAGCCGTACAGCGGTATCCATACCATCGACAAGTATAACGTCGTATGGGAGGCCATGCTCTGGCTTTTCCGTTGAGCCAGGAGTCTTAGGTCGGGGAACCTCTGACTCATCATTGACCACCATAGGATTTAGTTCGAGTTCCTTGAGCATAGTTGTGATGTTCTCTGAGCAGTCCGTCCGGCCTTTGTCGATGAATAGTACCACGTGATTTCTATAGGCATTTAACTGTGACCGCACCGAACTCAGATCGTGTGAAGCAATCTTGGTAACGCAGGTGAAGGAGAACGTGCTGCCTTTCTGGTAGATCGAATCGACCCATAATCGACCGCCCATCAGTTCGACTAGCTTCCTAGATATGGACAAGCCGAGTCCGGTGCCGCCGAATCTACGTGTAGTCGAGCCGTCGGCTTGTTGGAAAGTATCGAAGATCAGGTCTCTCTTGTTAGATTGAATGCCTATGCCAGTATCTGACACAGAGAATTCGAAAGCATACTCGTCGTCTGCAATATCCATCTCCCGAGCCCCACGGATGGTAAGTTTGACCTCTCCGAGTTCGGTGAACTTTATGGCATTGCCTACAAGATTTAAGATGATCTGGCGGAGGCGATATGGATCGCCAAGCACAAAGTCGGGAACCGAACTATCCACCTGGTATGCAAGATTGAGGTGCTTATCATTGGCTTTCACTGCCAAAGTCTTCAGCGCACTGAACACACTGCCTCGCATGGAGAAGGCTATTGACTCCATCACCATACGATTGGCCTCAATCTTCGAAATGTCCAAGATATCATCAATGATCGTTAACAAGCTGTTTCCAAGATTGTGAACAATATTCATCATCTCGCGCTGATACTGTGTGAGATCAGTATCTAAGGTCAATTGTGACATTCCTATTATCCCGTTCATTGGTGTTCGAATCTCATGGCTCATATTGGCAAGGAACTCGGATTTGGTCCGGTTGGCAAATTCTGCTGTCTCTCTGGCCTGTGTATTTTTCTGTAAGCTATCACGTAGATTTGATATCATCTTGTTGATCTTGCGCTTCAAGTCATCCATCTCGCCAGACGCGTCGACAGAGATGAGCTTGGTAAAGTCTCCATCCGTCGCCGCATCTGTGATCTCGCCGAAAGCTCGAACCTGCGAAGTTAGATTGTCTGCCATGGTATTGACATCTTCCGTAATCTCTTTCCACCGTCCGCTTGCATTATCAACATTAGCTTGGCCACCCATCTTGCCGTCCACACCAACATCGCGGGCTACACGCTTCAGCTCCCGAGCAAAAGTATCGAGCTGAGTCACCATGTTGTTGATGGTCACTTTCAGCTTGAGCACCTCTCCTTGGGCATGGACCTCGATCTTTTGGCTCAGATCTCCTCGTGCGATTGCCTGCGTAACATCCGAGATGCCCCTTACCTGCTGGGTCAGATTGTTGGCCATGGTGTTAACATTCGTCGTAAGCTCAGCCCATTTCCCTTCTACTTCGTGTACATTCGCCTGACCGCCTAGGGTGCCTTCGGTACCGACCTCTCTGGCCACCTTGCTGACCTCAAATGCGAAGTTGTTGAGTTTGTCCACCATAGTGTTTATCGTTATTTTCAGATCTAAAATTTCGCCGTTAACCTCAGCCGTGACCTTGCGGCTAAAGTCTCCTTTCGCCACAGCTAGAGTAACAGAAGCGATCTCCCGGACTTGAGTCGTGAGATTGTTCGCGAGCAGATTTACAGTCTCGGTCAAGTCTTTCCAAGTACCCTCCACATTGTCTACTGTAGCCTGCTCCCCAAGTACACCATCTGTGCCAACAGCCTTGGCGATTCGAGTGACTTCCGAAGAAAACTGTCCTAGCTGATCGACCATGGAGTTGATGGTCATTTTGAGATCCAATACCTCTCCTTTGCAGCTGGCTGTTATCTTCTTGGTCAAGTCGCCTTTAGCTACAGCCTTGGTCACTGCAGCGATATCCCGGACTTGGCTGGTCAGCCTGTCGGCCATCACGTTGACGTTAACAGTTAAGGTCTTCCATTCACCCTTGACACCTTCGACTTTGGCTTGTCCACCTAAGACGCCTTCAGTGCCGACGTCCCCTGCTACTCGGGTAACTTCAGAGGCGAAGGCCCTCAATTGATCCACCATTGTATTGATGGTTTGCTGTAATTGTGCAATCTCCCCCTTTGCTTGTCTCTTGATCTTCTTCTCCAGATTACCCTCCGCCACAGCGGTCGTAACTTCTGCAATCTCCCGAACCTGGAGCGTAAGATTATAGGCCATCCCGTTGACTGTGCAACGATTAGCGCAAGTGATATGAAGATTTCATGCACGATGACTACATACCATTATCGGTCAAATTCTTCCATATACCGCTGACTCCGGTGATCTGAGCTTGTCCACCAAGTTTGCCTTCTGTGCCCACCTCACGCGCGACCCTCGAGACCTCGTTACCAAAGACTTGTAATTGATCCATCATGGTATTGATCGTCCGCTTGAAGGTTGCGATTTCTGGGTCCATTTCAATTGCATGGATCTGGACCTTCTGGCTGAGGTCTCCATTCGCCACATTGGTTATAATGGTGCCAATCTCCTTCAAGGCCTTCTGGAAAGCTTCATTTGCCTGTTGATGTTTCAGGAGCTCACGCTCGAGGGAATTGATCTGCATATCCCCAACTTTGACAAAGGTACGTTTTGCATGCTCTTTCTGCTCTAAGAGCTGTTCCTTCACACTGTCTATAGTCTCTTTCTGAGATTTGATTTCATTTGCTTGCCTTTCGACGTGGTCCCGGAGATGATTAACATCATCTTCAGAGAAAACAAGAGAACCACCAGCCAGGAGCTTTGATATATGGTTTTGCCTAGTAGATGTCGAGAGTTGCCGAACCGGTCGAGACGCGCCATTCCGAGCTGGACTCGATGAGCCATTTGCAAATGGCGACGTAGGAGCGCCGAACTCACTGGGAGTGTCTGGAAGGACCTGGTTATTGACAGTACTAGCCTTGTCTTCAAGGTATCTTATTCGAGCTGCCAAAGCCGAGAGCTCGTCTTCCAATGATTGCTTCGTGCTATCGTTCCTACCGGGCAGTAAGAGCTTGCCGTTTGCAGCCATTTCCTTCGAGTGCAAACTGAATCCGGTGGGATCGTAGGAGGGAGCGACCTTCAGAGCAAGACTCTGTACAATGGCCGTTGCAGCCGCCAAGGTCTCTCTTTCGGCCATGGCTTGAGGTCGTGGGCGGATCGGGTCCTCTGTGTTGGGTTGATTATGACTGAGGCCGTCGCCAGGAATCTTGGTACATAAGGTAAGGGGTAGTTGGAGGGTAAGTGAGAGAGTTAACTGGGGCTGCTAGAAACGCAAGGCTGAATTAAGGCAACTGCTCACTGACAGTGTGCCATTGAAACAGTGGTCTCACAAAGACGTTGAAGTCGATCTGGGAGAGGTAGGTTGATAGGGAGGCGCTTTGTACTGGTTCGATGAAAGGGATGTGGTTGGGGGACGGTAGGAGTGGGGCTTGGTATTGGAAAGCCAGAGAAAAGGAGGGTAGGAATTATGTAGGTTTTTATTCGGGCATCCACTGCACAACGATTGTCATCAAGTATCAACGCTGACAGCCTGAGAAGGGAGTACTCCCTCGTTGCAGTACTGCCCCGTGGGGTTCGACAAATTGCTGAGCGGCGGCGTGGCAGCCACAAAAGGATCCCACTAGTTAAGTCAAGAATAATAGCGGTTCGGGGAAGCTTTGCCTAGTCGAGACCTCTTTTGAACCGCTCCGTTGTGCGTTCCGTAACCCCCTTGTTCTTTTCAAGCATTGAAGAGTCTACAAATATACTACGTGCGACCTCACTGACGCCTACACAGAAATTGAACTAACTTACTTTACAGTACCTTAGAATATCAGGTCTTCCGTGATCAATATCTTGGTAATTTGCGATGTGAGACTAATCACTTTAGGGTCAGAGTCTTGGCGAAGCTGTCGTGACCCAGGGGTCAAAAAGAGGGCTTGAACGTCACGCAGAAATTGTGAGCGTGGAGTTCGTGTGGGAAGGTGCTAAATACGAAAAGGGGCTCATTAAGAATTGCTATGCTGTTGTGATCCGTCACTTGCGAGACTTCCGGGCATGCTTTACCAGATTCTCAATCACGCCCTCGAAAGCTTCTTTGTCGCCCAAAGCGCTGTCCCTTCGTTTCAGCCAATACTCCAGCACCTCGCTGGCCTTGGCGTTTGCTTCTTCGAGTTCTTGCACATGCGCCTGTAGTTCCCCATCCGTCATATTCGACAGTGCAGCTCCCGTAGTTGCGCACAGCATCTTCGTAGCTTGGAAGTCGAGTTCGGGTGGCGCTGGTGGACCTTTTCTTTTCCTGGGCTTGTTGGATGAAAGTCGATCCACAGAGGCGGTGGAGTTATTCTCTTGTTTTAAACGAACTCGAGCATTTAGTGAGCGACCTTCAGGAGGTGATTGAGAGCGACTGCGGAGGTGTATTGAGGGCAGGATGAGTTTCTTTTGCTTCGAGGCGGGTAGAATTTCGTCCAAGTCAACGGGGACTCCGAGTGATACTAAGAAGAGGCGGCGGATGCGTGACCGGACCCAGTTGGGCGGTTGTAGGGGCGGAGGCGCGACAAGTTGGGACCAAAGTGACAGACTCCGATCCGTAAGGAATATAGAGTTCTGACTGGACGGCATTGGTGGGGAGGGAGGGTGTTCTTCTGTGGTAGACGGGAATATGTCGTTAAGAAAGGGGCTGGTGGCAGCTATTATACCGTTCAGGGTATCTAGTTCACTGAAATCAAGCAAGGGCTTTTGGAAAATCAAGATTAGCTTCAGGTTGCTTCAATTGTCACGATCAAGTGCGCGGATACAGTGCCTTCAATCGTTGCATTGACATTACTCACAAAAGGCGATGTCGCATGTGGAAGGGATTGAATCGGTGGTATGGATGATGCTGGCTCCTGAGGTTCCTCGTCGAGAGCAGAGGATTGCTGAAATCCATCGTCGAAATCACCAAAATCCTCGTCATCACCAGCCTCGAAGTCGTCAAAGTCCATTCCGATAGAGTCATTGATATCGAGTTTGGCATTTTGCTCAGTTTCATGGGTTATTATATCGCTTTCATGCTCAGATTCTTCATCATTCATGGGTCCAAAGCCACCGTCAGCCGCGATTGGTGAAGTTGACTCTAGCATTGATTTCTGCCGCTTGGGTTGGGCAAGACCAAATCTGTTTAGAGAGGTTGGTAAACCTGATTCGGTCATTGGCTCGCTAGACAGAACCAAGCAGGACGTCTTTCTGCTTACCGAGATCATCGCCATTTTTCTCAAGTAGATCAGGCTTATTCTCTTCTTTTCTCATATTGGATGCGTTTGTCTTTGGGACCCGTGCGTGGATCGTCTCTAAGGCTACCTCCGTCGCGACAGTCTTGGAGATTGGAAACCCGGCCCCACTATTACTGCCTCGATCCACAATCTCAGAAGACCCTTCAATGTTCGGTTGCTGAATAATAACATCCGGTACGGCGTCTGCTTTCCTTTTCGAATGTGCAGCGGTCTCGGGAATGTCACCGTGGCTCGGCGACACTGTATCGACCTTCTCTACCACTGTCTTGGGTATGGGCGTTCCGTGCAAGTTTGAAGATGATGCTTGATGGTTTGCGGTTGAGCTGGGTTTGGTGTCACCGCCTTCTGGAATAATTTCGAGCTCATCTGGAACCGCATCTTGAGTCCTCAACTGGTATGCTGCAGTGCCTGGGATTTCGCCATGACTCTCGCGATCGTCGACCTGTATTCAAATCAATTACCGTCCTCTAGAAATCGACCGCCGCTTGACTTACCTTTTCCACCCGCGTCATAGGAATTGGAGAATTAGGGACCGAGTTGGTGCCCTGACCCTCTGAGGCATCGGCGAAGACATCGTCCTCATTCTCCGATGTTTCTATCCTGGGTATGAGCAATTTTGACAGACATCGCCGCATGATGCGCCAGAGAAAGCGTACATACCTAGCAACTCATGGGCGCCCGGGTCCTCTAGCTCAACGCTCTTGCGAGGAGGCGCTAGGGTAGGACTTTTGGGTGGATTAGAAGGATTGGGCATGATAGATAAATACCAGCGACACAATGAGATGCACTCTCAGCACAAAGGGTAGATTATGAAATGAGTTATAATTTATAGAGTTGAAATCGAGCCAATATAAGTTGCTCTGGCGCACTACAGCTATTCTAGTTCTAGCGCAGAATAGAATACGGAGAAAAATAAAGTACTTTACTCTTGCACAAGAAACCCCCCACGTAACCTGTGTATGGTCGAGTCGCATTGACTTGGCTCTCGTCCTCATATAGATTGATCAAACTGAGAACCACTGGCTCACTGCTGTGCCTAGAAAATCCCTAGATTGACGAAGGATAGAGACCGTAGGTGTTCGATCCTCAGCGCCAAGGACTTCACAATGTTGTGCATACACTAGAAAGGATCGCGCTTTGGGAATTGGGAGCCCAGCCCCTACCGCGCTTGCATTGTTAACTGCTTAGCTGTGGAGAATACAGGGAATATAGGACCTACATAGTTCGGTCAAGGTAAGTCTTTCCAGCCTCTACAAAGGGAGACCGCATATGGAGACCGCATTTCTAACCGTATGCAAGGCCACCGCCCCACATTCCAAGGATGGCCGACTCAAATAAGCCGTCGTGGTCCTTTGGTCAGTCTGGGACAAGTGGCAGCTCCGGTGCTCTCTTTGGCCGAGTGAATTCCAACAGCTCTAAGCCAGCGGGCAATTTGTTCGGCTCCACGACCAATCCCCCCACAACATCGGGAATAAGCCCATTTGGGAATACAAGCACGGCTGGTGGAAGTGCTCTCTTTGGAGGAGCCTCAGGAACAAATCCGGCGCCCATATTTGGCAGTAGCAGCGGTAGCAACCTTTTTGGAGGAGGGAACAAGCAGAGTGGTGGATTGTCCGGACAAGCCGTAACAGCTCCAGCGCCATCAAGTGGCTTCTCTGGATTCTCTACACCAAATAAGCCGGCGGAGCCACTGATGACATCTCAAAACCAAGCGCCGAGTCTGTTTAGTGGTTCCAATGGAAAGGGCAATACTAGTAACCTATTCAGTAATATAGGTACAAATAAGACCTTCGCGGAGCAAAACAGTACTACGACGCCAACAAGTAAGCCTGCAATCAGTCTATTTGGCAATTCCACGACTCCGGCAGGGCCACCACCGATTAATAACACCGGAGCAAACGCAGGCTCCAGTATTTTCGGCAAGCCTGCAGACTCGGGCAATCCTTTTCCCAAGCAAAGCGCGAACCCAACGTTGGGGGGTTTCACATTTGGTTCGAGCAAACCCCTGGAGTCGCCCGCATCAATGCCTACACAAGCTCCTAATCCGTTCGCATCGGCAGCAAGTACCGGATCTTCTGACTTGTTCGCAAAGAGACCGGCCCCCACTGAGGGCGGCCTCTTCCAGAACTTGAACAAATCCCAGGATACTGGGGCGAACAAGACAACCACCTTACAACAACCACAGGGTGAAGCGTCCAAAAATACGACTCCATTTGGCACAGATAGTCAAGCTTCCACAAATCCATCCACTGCACAAAGGACGCCGTCCCTGTTCAGCATGGCCAAACCTGCGCAGCCAGAGGCTTCGACAGCAAACTCTGTAGCATCACCCACTGCAGCAACAGGAGGCTTCAGCTTCCCAAAAAATCCAACCAGCTCAGATACAACATCTTCTTCAACTACTCCATCACTATTCGGGAATCTTGGGAAACCCCAAGAGAAAAACCCTACTACTACAGCTGAATCTACGGGTACATCAGTGCCCTCGGCGTCTGCACCTGCTTCGGGCGCAGGGCTCTTCGGCAATATGGGAAAGCCTGCAGCTCCCGCCAGCGCATCAGCAGGAGCAACAACCCAGCCTGCTGGTATATTTGGAGGTAAACCAGCGGTAGGCCTGGGTGCATCAACAGCTGGTCCGGCTCCAGCTCCACAATCACGTCTGAAAAATAAATCAATGGACGACATAATTAATCGCTGGGCTACTGATCTCTCCAAGTATCAGAAAGAATTCCAACAGCAAGCGGAGAAAGTATCCACATGGGATCGCATGCTTGTAGAAAACAGCGAGAAAATCCAAAAATTATATGGAAGTACCTTAGAGGCGGAACGAGCCACTACAGAGGTGGAAAGGCAATTGACTGCAGTTGAAGGTGACCAAGAAGAGCTCTCTCATTGGTTAGACTACTACGAGAAGCAAGTGGATTCCATGATCTCGAATACAATCGGTCAAGACGGTGCTATTTCTGGTCCAGATCAGGAGAGAGAGAGAACGTAGGAACAAGGTCAGCATAGATGATGTCTCACGCTGACATTGTCCGCAGTTATCAGCTCGCTTCCCGATTGTCCGAACGACTTGATGAGATGGGCAAGGACCTGACTGATATGATCGAGGAGATCAACGATGCCTCTTCGACCCTCAGCAAGCACAACAAAGCTGATGATCCTGTAAGTCTCGGCCACCACATCAAAGCGGTTTAATTACTGACCTCATTCCACCATACAGCTCTCACAAGTCGTCAGAGTACTCAACAGCCATCTCGCTCAATTACAGCAGATCGATCAAGATACAGCAGCTTTGCAGCTAAAGGTGCAGGCAGCTCAACGAGCCGGTCAGATGATAGGACCATCGAGTGGCATCAGCGGTCCAGGTAGCGATGCTGCTGACGGTTTCTATCGATCATATATGGGTAGGAGGTGACGGTAAAGCACAGCAAGCGAGAAGTTTTTAGCATACGAAAAGAATAGCATGGTGCCGTGAAGTGTTGATACTCTCAATACCTTGGTTGACATCAATAAGTTCAACGGTGCAATCGGTATACATGGGAACGTCGCCTAGGAAAGGACACGATTACAGTCCGGACGTGTGATCCTAAGGAGCCAATGTACGATAACGTGCAAGAATAAGCACAGGGAAGAGAGTGTACAATAAGCGGCAGCGCCTCCATAACGTATAAATAGCTTAGGCAAAGATAGAAATTGCTTCGGCAAGCCCCAGTGTTTTCTGAGCTACTTTTATCAGATGTACCCTGGGCGTTGCCTTCATGACGAACACCTTCCATACCCCAATCACTTCTTGCCCGAGTCCATCTGGTCCGATCTATCCACGGCCGCCATTAGTTGCCTCCATGATAGCAGGTAGGAAAAGCAACAAAGAAGACATACACATGTTTATCCAGCTCCTCGAGGTGCTTCTTATGCTCATCGATCTTCGCTTTCAATGCCTGCAGCTTCTCCATTTCCTTCTGGCGTACGTAGTAGTTTTCATCCGCTTGCTCACGCTTGCTGAAAGCATCACTGTTTTCCAAATGCGGTCATCAGCTTTGCTTTGTAGACCGTAGACCTTCGATCGATGAACTAAAGACTAGCGACTGGCATGTTGTATGGTCTGCCGGGTACAGGATGAGTGAGCGTACCCTTGTGCCGAACCTCCAGACCTGGGAGCTCCTGCGTCACCCTCCGCAGCTCTAGCTGCTGTGGTTGATAACGTCCGTGGGGCTTGCATGGTGGTACGAAGTGCGGACTTAGTTGATCTGATAATGGTTTGACGAATCATCGTTATAGAGGTGTAGGACTTTAGTTTGCCAAACCTGATTCGAGAAGTTGAGCTTGTGAGCGGGGAGACGTCAAAATTCCACTTTTTGGATTGCCGCGCCAAGCGCTGCTTCATCTCAATGGAGTATTCGAAATATGGTATTACTTTTAATGTGATTAGATTTTTTAGATTTAAGAATCATGGGACTGCATATGGATGATTTACATACACCAACTGTGGCCTCTGGCCCAACGAGTGGTCAGGTCCCAGCAATCGGAGTCGACACAGACAAGCTCTCGCTGGTGGATCTAATCAATGAGAAGACAAGGGTTGAGGAGGATCTCAGTGCTCTGGGCAGCGTGCTTGACAGTGTAATCTCCAGCCTTGCAATGTATCTATCTATATTTGTGCGAGCTGACTCGCGTTCAGCACGGCGTCAACATGAATACAGCCCTGACAACCTTCGATGGCTATCCCAGAGATGATCTAGATATCGCCCAAAGTGCGTGCTGTCTCTGCGCCCTATTAGGAACCTCCATGCCAACGAGTTTACAGTAAGGACAACAAGAGCACGGATTATACATCTACGGAACGATTACAAAGCTCTCATGTCAAAGATAGAGCTGGGACTTCACGAACACCATGCCAAATACCGAGCATCAGATCCTCTACTCACAACTCCTTCCACCCAGGCGCCAAGCAGTAGCGGTCAGATCTTAGATCAAGGCTTAGTCGACACTCCATTTGCAAAAGTCAATAGTGTGGAGAAAGGAAGTCCGGCGGACGATGCCGGCTTGGAGGCAGGGGATCGGATACGAAGGTTCGGACATGTGAATTGGATCAATCATGAAAAGCTTAGCAAGGTTGCCGAAGTGGTCCAAAGGAATCAAGGGGTGAGTGGGGCTACGTATAAATTTGAGAAAGCTCTGCTGATTTGGGTTGGTTTTGTAGAGGAATGTCGTTGTCAAAGTTGTCCGCAGTGGAGAGGAGCTGACTCTGCAGCTTACGCCGAAGAGTAATTGGGGTGGTAGAGGACTGTTAGGTTGCCATCTTCTTCCTGCCTAAGGGACTTGTGCAAGGGGATGGTTTCCGGCATAGGTATGGCGTCAGAGCGAAATTGGCATAGCTGAAATCGAGGAGCAATGGTATTAGTGAAAGCTATCATAATGAGACGACGAGTATCAATGTTGTAGACGAATCCTTGGGGTCTTTAAGCTGCTCTGGTTAGGCATCAAGACTTCAAAAGTGCCTGATGCCAAGCTTTGGTGCCTTATGATTGGTCATCTGCTCAAAACGGATTTTCTTGTTGTCGCTTCAACTTAGAATAGCTCTAGAAGACAAACTTCTTATGCAACCATACTGCCCTCACATCACACCCAGCTGCATCCACAACACTCACCACATCAAATTGACATAGTCAATCACCTCTGTAAGATAGTCATTCTCCACACTCTACCGGTCTCGAATATTGGGTTACGATAGCGGCACTGCTTATATCGATCAGCTATTTACGCGAATCTCACACCAACGCTTGCCGAAGATGGCTGAAGGAGCTGGCGCTCAAGTGCCACCTACATTCAAGCTCGTGCTTGTCGGTGATGGAGGAACTGGAAAGGTCCGTCATCAGCAATCTTCACTACGTTCCCCGCCGTGGGGCAGAAACAATCCTGGTCAACAGCCTATAGCGTCGTGCGCAACAGCTAATTCTTGTGCATAGACCACATTTGTGAAGCGTCATCTGACTGGGGAGTTTGAAAAGAAATATATTGCAACCCTCGGTGTTGAGGTTCATCCTCTTGCTTTCACGACAGTACAGTCCCACCAGAAGTCGCGCGGGTCGTACAAGAAGCTAATTCTACTGCAGAACTACGGTGGCATTCAGTTCGATGTCTGGGATACAGCAGGGCAAGAAAAATTTGGTGGTCTCCGAGATGGATACTACATCAACGGCCAGTGCGGTATCATTATGTTCGACGTCACATCTCGAATCACCTATAAGAACGTGCCAAATTGGCATCGTGCGTTCTCTGCATCACAATCAAGAGATAGTTGTGCTAATCTATCTTTCAGGTGACCTCGTCCGCGTTTGCGAACAAGTACCCATCGTTCTCTGCGGTAACAAAGTCGATGTGAAGGAGCGCAAGGTTAAGGCGAAGACCATCACTTTCCACCGCAAGAAGAATCTTCAATACTACGACATCTCCGCCAAATCGAACTACAATTTCGAGAAGCCCTTCTTGTGGCTGGCGAGGAAGCTTGTCGGAAACCCGGCCTTGGTATTTTGTTCCGTGTCTGGTGATCTTGGTTGCGCATAGGCTAATATTTGGGCTCTAGGAGTTTGTTGCCGGTATCGCCCTTGCTCCACCAACCGTGGAAGTTGATCGAAATCTCTTGGAACAATACAATAAGGAAATGGAGGATGCTGCGAACCAGCCACTGCCAGATGAGGATGACCCAGATCTGTAGATGGAAAAAAGCAAACCCCCAAACGAGGGGTGGTGTGTCACGGTCATGGGAGAATGGTAGGGCAATGCATCGGCGATATAGGCAGTTTCCAGTACTCTTCTCCAGCAGTCTAGACTGATTGTTGCATGCTTTATGCGGTATGATCATACAGAGCGCGCCAATCAAGACATGATACGAAGGCTAAAATAAAGAGCGGAATCAATTGAGATCCGCCTCGCGATTTCGGCGAGGCGAACAAACAGTCAAAAAACATCGTCCGAGCATACTTTTGTAGGTAGATTCTCCATAGTATAGATCCAACCACATTCTGCCGCCGCAGCCCCGTGGGATCTTCGCTCTCGAGAAAGGATACTGAATTCGAAGACGAAAGCTATCGAATTGGTATATGCATTAGATGTTTACCTGAGAATTTTCCCATTCTTCCATCCACGACACCGCTTCATTATCTAACCCTCGGTCACTTTCTTAACATATCATAATCGATAACGTATCAATTCCTGTCAACCAGTGTTTTTTTTTCTCTTGTCCATGCCAAAATCCCATATATTACAGCATAAAAGGCCAGCTTCTGAACAGCAACTCAGCAATTCGCCGATACTTCACAAGCTAATAAAGCACTTCCTACCTCATTTGTGACCCATTCTTCAATGAAGAGATCTACATCATTTTGATTCCTTCAAAAGTTCATGGAATCAACGATCGCAACATTAGCTTCCAATGTTACGTCTCTCTGCAAAAACCGCTCTATAGTACGTTTTCCTAAATCGTCAAGTGCATAAGCATAGAGTGAGCCTTCACGTCCAGATATACACAAGACACTACTCAGACTTCGCTAAACCCCAGTGATTTCCGGTATCGAAGATGGATCGCACTCTTATGAAGTCTTCTGTTTCTGTCGAAGCGGAGAATGCTATTACCGTTACTAGTCTTTTTCTTGAATTTGGCTGTACTCTGGGTGGAGACAAACATTGCCAACGTGCATTGGTTTTTCTATCGCACGCTCGCTGCTATTTCTATACTTCCGATCGATAATCGTGATCCATTTCATCTTGTGTCTGCGTGGGAGGGCCTACTCGCGAAGGAGCGGAAGCCAGGCGTTGTACCGGAAGGCTTGATGAAGCAGTGCAATCTTGGGAACATGAAGCCACCATCGATCTGAGCCCACGAGCACAGAATCTCGCCTTAACGTCCAGATCCTGAATCCTGAAATCCTCCATTCCGTCGACGTACAGGCAACGAGCCTCCTCCAAATCCCATCACGGCTAAGACCTATCTATGGAAGTCATGGTTTGCCATCCTTCAAGATATACACCCAAAAGTCCAACATCAACGGAACTTTCCGACTCTGACTTCGAAGACGTCTAGTCCGCTACAGCGATCGACAAGGCCACAGCAAGGCCACAGTAGGGGAAACAAGTGTAAGCGTGATGAGCATGAAGAGGTGTCACTTACGAATCCGATGGTGATGCCAAAACCTTGATGGCGTTGAGATGTGGGTACGTACCGGCCTGCATGTACCTGTGCTAATCGTAAAGAAGGAGCTCCGCAGCATGAACGCTATGCAGTTCTATCCGTTCGAATCGCAGCACGCTAGAATAGAGGTAAGGTTTGACCATGAGCGTTGGATATCCTAACAACTCTCAGAACCAGACTTTGGCCTCAATAGAATAAAAGGGGTCTCTGTTTATTGTTGAGTACAACATCCCATTTTTCAGATCATCGAATGGATGTATCAAATCCAAAGCGTAGAGTGTCGTGCAAAATTGTGATTCTAGATAGTGTGCTTCTTTCCTCTTCGCCCAGTACGTACCATCGACATGGTGCCTCCATTAGGGAGGCATGGTCAGATTGTTGTCCAGCGAAAGTCTTCCATGTCGTACATTCCCTTAAAGTCCTCAAGACCAGATATCTAGTCGGATGTATGACATTTGAGCGTGTGTCTGGAGACCCTCTACCTGGCGCGTCTGTTCTTCTCAATCTCACGCACTCACAAGCCTGTGCTACCATCACAAGCGCTGTCCACGCCTATAAACCATCACACCTATAAAGATTAGGGAGAATGCCATCGTCAGACCAGATCGACCCTTGAAATGACTTTTTCATATTAGCCTGGTATATCACCGCCCCACCAACAAAAGCCATTTAGTAGACAATGGCGGCGGAAATTCCGTGCGTATGTGTACCTCATATCATATTCGACTTGGTAAACACGGACTATTTGATCGGTGTTCTGTCCGTCGACCTTGTTACCCTAGTGTGACAAGCATAGGCATCCACCTGTTAGCAGTTGCGTCAAGACCCTACCCCGACGATAGAGCGAACAAATTCGGTTGCTTGAGATCGAGTCTCTTCAATCAGAGGATCTTTGAGCCATAACAAGCGATGACTTAAGCAGATACTGGAGCCTGGCTTACTCCTTCATCCATGCCTTATAGAACATTGAGGCGAATAGTTCCACCAACTTTCTGAGGCTTTAGTCACTCAGAGTGGCAGCAGAGTACCAAGAGACGAGCGATCAAGCACACGATGCACGAAATTTGGGGATGCCAAACAATGCGTGTCTGCAGGATGCGGAGCAGGAGGTGGAATAGTATATGGGACTCACCGTTAAAACCGTGGCGATTGCTGCGCTGCATCTGAAAATTCCGCTTGCTTTCACAAATCCTTCATGTTAATGTTGAAAATTGCCCTGTCCGGCCCAGCATTGATCTGACCTGTATACACCATAGAATCATTCCCCGTCGATTTCAATTGTGAAAGAACTCAGAAGAGCCGCTAAAGTCAAAGATCTTGATGATATTCCTGGACACCGAAGGGCTATTATGAAGCTGTAAACAATACCTGGGATGTTGATATAGAAGACGGACATCGGCAAGGTAAACATTCACGAAATGATATGTTGATTTCCTTACGTCTTGCCGTCCAATCGAGAAATCTCACTGTTCGCTTATCCCTGTCTTTAATAGTCATCACAGCCACCGGAGTTTTCATCGCGAATGCATTGTTAACCTTGTCGTAGTCATCTTTTGGATGCGCTATCTGCGCAGGGGCACGAGGCCGCCGTAAGGTATCGGCTGGTCTCCAAAGGGCGTTCGTGCATGCCCGTCGATTTTCGTAGGCGCTTGTGCACCATCGTAGTCATGATGAGCAACGATTGCAGGTCCTGGAGCTTCCTCTGGCGAGCGCAGGAAGCTGTTCGCCTGAAATATCACAGGGGTGGGGTTATCACGGGATAGCATGAGGGGACGGTTGCGTGAGAAGTAATGATTGCCCCGTTACGAGTTGTGTGAAGCCTTGTCTAGAGCTCTGTGAGGTAGTCTTTCGGCACGGAAGCATGTAAATGGGTACCAAATTGTTGAAACGGACGATGGTATGTTGAGCTTCTCCCAGCCCATCTTGCCATCAGATGGGTCTTCGCGCTCCCATCTTGACAGCAACGGCGGTTGAAGGTTCAATGCTGTCAGGACTCGCAGATCTGGTACAGCATTTGATTATAGTAAGAACAAACCGTTCCATAGCCAAAATTACCGCTCCGAAATCGTTTTATCATTCTCGCCACTGGAGCGCATATGGTTCCTTAGCCGGCCCCTCCTTGGTGACCAAGAAGATAACTATGGGGGTCTTTGTAGGTACGAAGAACCCAATCTGCTCTTCACTTCCATGCATGGGTACATCGAGCTGCTTGAGTATAAAGTCATTCTTTGAGCAAGCCTTGGTGAAAGCAGCCAGCGTTTCCTCATTGCGGACTGTAGCCGAAATTAAGGCCTTGGTCAGCGGATATAGCTCGAACAAGTCACGCAAGGTTGAGATCAAAGCTGGGATGGATTTGACATCGTATGTGACGTCTGCACCAATAACCAAATCAAAGAGAAGCTTTTCCTCTAGTTCGTCAGTCGGTCCGTTGATGAGGGCGTAACCCCACGGCAACACAGCACTCTGAATAACGTGGGTTTCATTGAGGTCGTTCAGCACTAGGTTTGCCTTGATGTCCGCAACGACCTCCCGAGATCCATCCGTGGACAAGACGAATTGAGCACCAAGGTGTTTAGCGCACAGGATGGATAGAAAGCCTGTACCAGCCCCTAATTCGATAACGTCTTTTCCCTTCACGAGGTTACGACCGGCAGGAGATCCGAGATAAGCTCCAAGGAAAAGTGCTGCTTCCCAAGTGCGAAACCCCGTCGTTCCAGAAGAAGCCAGCAATGACGGGGCTTCAAGCAGCGTAATCTGGGGCGCTTCCGAAATCGAAGTCGGCGCTGTGTAAGTCACATAGCTTTTCTGCTGAGCTGTTGCACTTGCAGACGGTAACGGTTGGGCCATGTACTGGGTCAAGCATGTAGAAATGTCGTCGGAAATCTCCTGTTCAAGGTGAAATGAACAAATCAGTCAAGGAGATGTACGTTCTTTGGCAAAAGAAATAGAAACTCGAAGAAGCATGAATATTGCGGTTTCCGAATACATCGGCGCTCACTCAGTGGGACAACTCAGGATCGCATACATCCTCCTCAGGGTCAATGATCGCTTCCTCCAGTACGTTCATCAGTCTCTTCAGCATCCGGTATCTGTAGCGTTTCGGTGGAGAATAAACGATCTTGGATTCATCGAGCATGCAATCGTAGATTCTTCCTTGTATTTCGGGCAATCTGAGAAGGTCCTTCGATGGGAATGTGAGCTGGTCTATATCAACCAACTGTAGATACTGTCGCGTCAATAGCTCCACTGGATCTATCTTATACATTTGGTGAGTATTTACTTAGAACAGAAGAGAGATGGCTTTGAAGTTAGATACTGCCAAGTCTTGGGGACTTGATAGGGCTGAAGAGTCGGCTAAATATCCCGATCCAGCTAGAATATTTCTAGCTTAGCGAACTGAAGTCGAACATACGCCCGCACCAAACTGTTTCGCGACGTCGAACGTGCCCTTGAGAAACCTGTACCAGCTACGACCAGTAAGTCAGATGCCCTCAGTATCAAGCTTCTTTATATTGACTACAGAACACAGCCAGCAAACATGGCAGACAAGGAGCAGCCAGTCACCCTGCGCACTCGAAAATTCATCCGCAATGCCCTCCTAGGTCGAAAGCAAATGGTCGTGTACGTTCTCACGCATCACGTATCCTCGAAAAATTCAATCCCAAGAAACCGTATAAGAGCCTCTGCTAACACCTATCTACTTGCCCTAGTGACGTCCTCCACCCCAACCGCGCCAACGTCTCGAAAGACGAACTCCGCTCCAAGCTCGCCGAACTCTACAAAGCCAACAAGGACCAGGTCTCCTGCTTCGGTTTCCGCACCCAGTACGGTGGGGGTAAGAGCACGGGGTTCGCTCTCATCTACGACAGCCATGAGGTGTTGAAGAAGTTCGAGCCGCATTATCGGTTGGTGAGGTACGGAGCGGCATCGAAGATCGAGAAGGCGTCGAGACAACAGCGTACGTATCCACTTTACATGCAAAACCCTAGACATGTGGGAAATCTGTGTTGAGATGGTAAAAATCTTACTAATGCGTCATGTGTGAATAGGCAAGCAACGCAAGAACCGAGCCAAGACGGTACGGGGTACGGCGAAAGGGAAGGCGGCGACGAAGGACAAGAAGAAGTAGATGGATGGAATTCTGTGGTGACTTATGCATTTGGGCAAAGAAATCAAGGAGGGGGTTACTTGTGTGTATCTATGTCATGTTGTCACATTCGGTGGCGCATTAGGTACACATTCAGATCTTCCACCTCAGGACCGAACTTGCCATTATGAGCATATATCGATTCTATTAGCCTTCCCGTTATTAGAAGGGTTTCCATCTATTATAAGATTAGGTGGCGATCTGATGCCCAAGTACCGACCCAACGTCAATCTATGATCCACCCCATCTAGCCTGTAAAACTTGAAACGATTTGCATCAACAGGAATGCTTTTATCATGAGAGTGATGTAGTTGAACAGAGGGGATGCAGTATGCGATCTCATCAGAAGGCCGATAACTGAGGATGCTAGCTGAGCTAGCATAGCCACATCCGCGCCAACAATATGATGCTCTATAAAATTGACATTCAAGCCAGTCTCCGAACCAGCAGTATTAGCGTAAGCAGGTTTTGTAAGGCAGTCCCCTTCTTTCCAGATGGGGTCCTTCGAGTACCCTACGATTTCGGATTGAAGGAACCCCGGATCATTGGCCGCATATCATAAGCCGCTGAGTACTGGGGCTGCGGATGATGGATGGAAGGTGGGCCATTATTGCTCATCAATGCATTTGTAGAAACCATTGAGTTCGCCGAACTGCCATGCATGCCGAACCCTGCATGGGTGCCCTGGACACTGAACGCAGAGTTGAGATTCGAAAGCGTACCGCGCCCCGAATGATTCGAAGACAACCCGGAAGCCATGGTCTGAAAGCCGTCCCCAGTACTCATGCGTCTAGAATTGCCGCCAGGTGGTATGCTAGACACGCTCACGTCGGAGCCGATATGAGATGAGTACATGAGATTATTATAGCTAGTAGTTTGGACCCTTTGGCTGTCGCTTGGTGATGACGAGCTTGTGCTGCTTGCTGGTCCCGAGGCACTGATGGGATCCTGCGTAGCTGAACTGATAGAACTTCGGCTCGTTCCCACGGCTAAGTCCCATGGCTCATTGCTCTTGTCGAGATGCTGTTGGAAGGAACCTAGTCCAGTATCACATTCTTGAGCTGATCCAGAGCTAGTATGTAGCGAACGTTGGACGCTTAGAGGATTCGGTAATGTTCTGTTTGTGCCACTGTAAGGCAAACTTGAGGCCAATGGTGACAGTCCTGGAAAGACTGAGGGTGCTTCAGCCGGCCCAGTTGGATAAGAAACTCCAATGGTTGACATGAAAGGGAAAGCTGATGACTGGTAGCTTGTTGAAGTCTCTGCATCTAGCACATAGTTACTGGGAAGTGGCCTATTCGTTGTAGACAGAGGGGTCCAATGCTGAGAGAGCTCAGGTGCGGAGTAGTTAGTAGCAAGGGGCTGGGACATCTGGAGAGCAACGCTCTGTCGAGAGGGCTGCGAACCGTATTGAGAGGGGATGGTGTCGACAGAAGCCTGGTAGCCCACCGGTGCATATGGGCGAAATTGTGCTGTAGGTGCATATGACGCGCTCGCCATGTCATTGAGAGGTTGCGCTCGGGTAGTAGCTTGCACAGAGTAAGGAGCAGCTGTGGATGTTGGAAGCACGGTACCCAGAGCGTACTGGCTGGGGTCACTAGTGATTCGAGGCGCGCTAGAAGTATACGATGTCGATGAAGGCGCGGAGTAGGGCCATTCAGGCTCCGGCGCTGTTTGCGGCGGAAATTCACCCAATTGATGGGAACTTACCTGGAGAAGACTCCTGGTCAATCATAAGACTGTCTGTGGAAGCTAGTACTTACCCTTAAGTAGAAGCAGCTTGTTGGATTTGTGCCGGCAGTCTGGCAGGCTTCACAACCATTGCCGTCATGGAGGTCACCCGTACATTTGATCTTTCTTTTACGGCAACGCGCGCACTTTCATCCAAAGGTCAGCTTTGCTTAGCGCCATTTCAAATTTGGAAGAGACCCCGATGCACATACAGCTACGCTGTTCCGCTTTCTGGGCTTCTTTTCCCCCCGTCCCGATTTTGAATCACTGTCTGGTGGTGAATAATCCCTATCATCAGCGCTAGAGGAGGTACGAGCGGTAGGATGTAATGCAAGCGATCTGTGGTGAGCCATAACCCCGAATGGGTACGAATGGGTAGCGTAGTTGTCGATCCTCCTGTTGGTTTGGCAGTGAGATCTGAGCTGGATCAACGATATGGCGCGGATTGATACTGTCTGCGAGCAATGTGATGGTGCAAGGCAGTGAAGACGGGGCGTCAATAAATCTTTTGAGCTCCCGCAAGGTATATTGACACAGCCACAGGCACGAAATGAATGTTTCAATGATCTATGCGTAAGATGAAGCCGCGAATCGATGATTTCGCTTGAACACGACGGTTGAGATAGCGATGAGGTTCCACAATTGAACCATGAGGACTGAGCTCCTCTATAAGTAAATTAGCTAGAGACCGAATTTGGACGCCCGGGTTGAATGTCAATAGGAGTAGAGAGCTGCACAAAGACCTATTCGTCTCCCATGAACATGCACTTGTGAATCGACACGTCAAATTCATTGGATCACGTCCCTTCATGGTCAAGATATCAGGGATAGTAACAAAGAGAGCCGGCTATTAGAGCTCCACCCTTGCGTTACGTTTGGGGGTTACAGTATTCTCGGGTGTTTGCTTGATTTGACAGAATCCACTCTCTTTTGGAACCGGGCAAACACAGTACGGCACAGAATGCAAGGAATCGCTGCGAGAAAGGGCTGCGAGATTGTGTTCGGCTCTCGGTCCGGTATGAGTTACTACTGACGCAATGTAGGTTGTGTTTCATATACTCGTCATCTCGAAAGCAGCCTAGATAAGTGAGCGAGGCTGAAGCACGCAGACGACGAAAATGAGCCCCGGCTAGGGTGTCTGTATTCGGGTTGGGTCAAAATCTCCAAGCTGATAGAGGATTTGTATCAGACCAATAAAGGCAGATCGCTCTGGCTGTTCGACTGTGGCCGTCGACATACAGGTCACACCTCTTCTGCTAATGTTTGACTAAAGTCCGGCATCTTCTTTTGTGATACGTCGAAAGGTGTTTTGGTTGATGAGCTCAAATCTGACGAAACTGAGACGTTGTTTGGTCACGGTCAAGAGACAAACAAGCGAGCCTTATGAGCCCCACTTCCAGATCCTGGGATTTGCAGCCCAAAAACCGGCTTCCTTTTGAGACGATTCCTATGCTTACGTCCGATCAAATCCCAGATTCATTATTCAAACGATATTGAGGCAAAACAGGTATGTCCTGCCCGTATCTCCATCATCTTCCTGTATCTTTATGACTAAAAGCATTTTACCGAAACCAAAGTATTTGCGTAGAGAGTCAGTCTATGGATTAGCTGCAGATTCATGATTATGATGATGAAGTCCTGAAATGAGTCAACCCAGTTTGGGCCTGGTTAGATACCAGCAAATGGTCCGAGCCTGGAAACCATTCTTAGGCCAGTAACAGGTATGTTAATGGGCAGTGAAGTGCTTAGCAAGTCAACGATAATGTATGTGGGATGAGCCGCCACCGCCGGAAACGAGTACGAGGCTTACCATCTCAACCACGCCGCGAGAGGAGAATTGTGCCTTTAATTCCATGATCGAAGCTAACCAGATAGCGGAGGAGCTTGGGCAGAATCATGATATGGATCTCAAGAACAGTAATGCAGTCCTTTGCGCACGTGCCACGAGGAGGACGTTTAGAACTCGCTCTGAGGCTATAGGTTAACAGCGATCTCTCCAATCCTGCACTTAAAGGGGTAATGTGTACAGTACGGGGCGGATGCGGCTGCGACATGCGGGCTGGCATGCAGAATCTTCACCACAAACCGAGCATTATTCCCTAGAATCCACAATTGATGAAGTCTACCAGCAGTTAAGGATGTGTACATTCCAAATCACCTGCAGCGCCTATTATTATCGACATTGTGTACGAGTCTCCATCTCTTCCAAATAATGGTTGCACTGAAGTCGCAGATGATCCCTGAATCTTGCGGGATGATTTCCGCCGAGACGTAACCGGGTCCAACGATATTGGAGCTTCTGACACACTTCATCGGCTAGCTACATCTCATTTCAGGTGGTAGAGCTTTCCCAGCTGCCATCACAAGGCGCACCAGCACAGGGCCATGAATTGTGAAAGCATGGTGCAGTGTTATGTGCATCCTGGTAGTGTGCGTAAAAGATATGATAGTCGCTGAAGAATCGAGCTTGCAAGAAGTATTCCAAGGCCGACGATAGCAGTAGCCCATGGCAGTTCATGAGGATTCGCTACCTGTCTCTAAGTCTCAACCGTTAACACGATGTTGTCTTGTACTGGAACATTCATGGACCGGTGAATTGAGGCGGCGGTCCCACAGGCGTTGGAAGTGTGTTGATTGCCATCTAGAAAGTACCTTGACCAGCGTCGCATCCCAGAGACTATGCAAGTACCTCTCAGGGGCACAGTATCATCACAGAACCAATGCAACCTTCACAGAATTTTGATAAGGAAAGGAAAGAATTGATGGTTATTGTAAGGTATTAGAGACAAGCACTACAAGCTAGCTCACAAGATTAGCTCTATCCTAGATAGATTTAGTCCTAGCTTTGCCTTGGCGTTCGAGCTGTCGATCTCCGCGGGCCGTCCTTCCCTTTTTGTCAACTTCTACCTCTCACGCCAAGATGCCCGAGAGTGATGAGCAGGTAAAGGACGCTCATCGTCCCCACGAAAAGGATACTAAGGATGGGGGGGTGGTGGAAGGCGATGAATTACCGGAGGAGATCGACGAAGAGGCACAGGAAGTGACCCGGGAGAAATTGCGTCGCGAGAGAGAAGCAAGAGCCCAGGCCTTGACATTGGAGATTGTTGGTGATCTGCCCTACGCTGAGGTCAAACCCCCCGAGAACGTTCTATTTGTATGCAAGCTCAACCCTGTCACAGAAGGTCAGAACGCAGGTCCCGCGGTTCCTCTAAGTCTTGTGCTAATACGAATACATCACTAGACGAGGATCTGGACACCATTTTCAGCCGGTTTGGTGCAATAATTTCTTGCGAAGTCATTCGAGACAAGCGTACCCGTGACAGTCTTCAATATGCATTCATTGAATTCGAGAACCAGAAGGACTGCGAACAAGCATATTTCAAGATGCAGGGAGTCTTGATTGACGATCACCGCATACATGTTGATTTCTCGCAAAGCGTAGGTAGTGGGCGAAGTATCCAGGCAACATCAGTGACTAACGCTACCATAGGTCTCCAGGCTTTCCGACAAGTGGCGAGTATCTACGAATTCTAAGCGTGCCCAGAATGAAGGGGGCTTTGGAGGTATCGCAAGCCTAGAGAAGAAGCGACAATTTCGGGTTATGGACCCGAAAGGCTATCACGATAAAAAGCATTTGAACGGATATGGTTTGGTCTTCGAGAAAAGTGCAGTGCGTCAGGGTCGGGAGCAAGTGCCCGATGAAGAGCAGGACTTGCGCAGACGTTCGAGGAGCCGTAGTCCTAGAAGACATGATGGCTACACAGGGCGTACGGCTCCAAGGTCCGACCGAGATAGAGGAGGTCAAGGCCGCGATTATCGTCAGCATGACTACAACGGCCACGGGAGACGATGATGGGATTAGGGATTGTTGAGTAATTGCACACAAGGCATGAACTACACGGAACGCAAGAATCTGCAGATGCTTTGTATCATTAGGTTGTAGGGCTTTGGTGGAGTTATATTATACGCTGTATAAGCTACCGTGCTCGAATCAGGAAGACTGTATGTTTGCCGAGCAGCTGCTCCAGAAATATGTCTATGTTGCAGCGAGTATGGGGAAGACGACTTACTTTGTGGGCTGACGTCTTTATCAAGACTCTTGTGATTCCTGAGCACGCAACACGAGTGATTCTGTACGAATATCTGGACATCAATTGATCTCTTAAATAATTGTCTTCTGTACATGATATATATCGAACGTGGATACTCATGGAGATCATTTGATATATTCCAATTAATCCAATGAACCGTTGTGCATAAGGTATTTTGCCAAGGATCGCAAGGGTCCTTCACCCGCTAAAGGCTGCAGATATGCGGGCAGTGAACAAGCCTTTAGCCCCATCCGTCTGACCTACAAGCAAGCGTGCCTAATTAACCACAGTGCTCAGTAAACCTGAAAAGCGCGTGCCATGGCTTCAGCAATGAGAGACATGATGGAGAAACTCAACCCGTTCGCTGCCAAGGAAGAGGGTGTTCCACCAAAACAGCCTACCGAGCAAGAGGTCATTGAATTACGAGGACGCTACGAAAAAGCTGGCCAGGACCAGGTTTTCAGCTTTTACCATGAGCTCAACACCGCCGAGAAAGCTGGTTTATACGACCGTCTCTCGTCGATAGATCCCAATTACATTAATGAGATCACGGACAAAGCACTACATCCCCCAAGCTCGGGTAAGGAAGGGGAGACCCAATTAGAGCCTCTGCCCGAATCAGCTATTGCCTCGATCCTCGATTCGGATCCGCAAGACATCGAGTCATGGTACCAGTCAGGCCTGGATCTTGTGGCTAAGGGACAAGTTGCTGTGGTTCTGATGGCTGGAGGGCAAGGTACACGACTTGGCAGTTCTGCTCCAAAAGGATGCTTCAACATTGGCTTACCTAGCCAGAAGTCACTTTTCGAAATCCAGGCACAGCGGATCCGGAAGGTTCAGCAACTGGCAGAGAAGAAGAGTGGCAAGAAAGACATTGTGATCCCTTGGTACGTTATGACGAGCGGACCAACCAGAGGGTCTACAGAAAAGTACTTTGAAGAGCGTGGATATTTCGGCCTGGGCAAGGACGATGTAGTCATATTCGAACAAGGGGTCCTGCCATGCATATCTAATGACGGCAAGATCCTACTAGAGAGCAAGTCCAAAGTACGACCGGGGCAATGAGAGACGATCTCTATGTGCTGACATATTGTGTAGGTAGCAGTAGCCCCAGATGGCAATGGTGGGATCTACCGAGCACTCCTTACTTCTAATGTTCGTACCGATATGCGAAAACGAGGTATCAAGCATATTCATGCTTATTGCGTGGATAATTGTCTAGTCAAAGTCGCCGACCCAGTCTTCCTAGGCTTCTCGGCTTCAAAAGACGTAGATATCGCCACGAAAGTGGTTCGAAAGCGAAGTGCAAAAGAATCAGTTGGTCTGATACTGCTCAAAAATGGGAAGCCGGATGTGGTGGAGTACTCGGAGATAGATGAAAAAACAGCAGAGGCGAAAGATCCAAAGCAACCAGAAATTCTCAAGTATCGAGCGGCAAACATCGTCAACCACTACTATTCATTCAGGTTTCTGGAAACCATCGAGGAGTGGGCGCACCACCTCCCACATCACGTGGCTCGAAAGAAAATACCTTACGTCGACACAGAGAATGGCCAACTGATCAAGCCCGAGAAACCCAATGGTATCAAGCTTGAGCAATTTGTTTTCGACGTTTTTCCTATGCTTGATCTGAAAAAGTTCGCGTCGCTGGAGGTGAAGCGAGAGGATGAGTTCTCGCCACTGAAGAACGCCAAGGGTACTGGGGAGGATGATCCGGACACGAGCAAAAGCGATATCTTGGATCAAGGCCGACGATGGATCCAAGGAGTGGGTGGCTCAGTCGTCAGCGAAAGCGGAGCTGAAGACGCCGGTGGTGTTGAGATCTCGCCCCTTATAAGCTACGTATGTCATCTTTTTCTGTCCTTATGATTCTCCCACTAAATAGTGACCAGGGTGGCGAAGGACTTGATTTCCTTAAGGGGCGAACTATCAAAGCACCTGCAGTCATCGAGAAGGAGAAATAGATTGGGACGATGGGACGATGGGATGTTAGAATTAGCAGGCATTACAGGCGCAGATCAATCATGAAATGAATGAGCTGTTGAACCATAGACGAATTTACATTCTGAATCCTGAAACTCGACGGAGGTAACGAGAGCCTTTCACCCAGACAGAATTGGCTACTGGCTTCTGCTCAAAGGCGAGGCAGTACTTGCTTCTGTCTCGAAGAAATCCGCAATTCGGATGCCGCTTGTAGCTAGAGTATGACACTAAAGTTCAGCCGAGATCTGGTTGGCTGAGAGGCTTCTGTCAGGCTTGTGTCCTCCGTCCATTTGCACAGCTAAAGCACAGGTATCGCTCTCAGCAGGCGAGCGTAACAGCGGGTCGTGTTTTGGGAGGAAGCGCTGGAAGGTTGAGGGAAGGAGATCGCCAGGTATGTATAGCTCAGCACTGAAGCTGCGGGCTGCAGTAGCACCAGATAGGAAATATGACCTGGCTCTGACTTGCGCTGTCACTTAGGTTATTGCGTGTTAACAGAGGTATGAACGTACCCCAAAAAGCCTTTGACTCCCCAGGTCATCATCTGAACCTCCACCCCATCTCTGAGCCACATGTCGCCCCAGTCCACACAGCTCATCCTTTTCACGACCATACCGATCATCATGGAGAGCAAGGATACACCACAGGATGGAGCTCCTTGGCAGTTTGGTAACCGTTTCTATAGCATCAAAATGTCTAATACAGGTGTCCCAGGATTGCAGGGACCGTCATTGGATATGTCTTCGTTATCACGCCGGGCGTGCTACAAATGTGGAAATGTTGGGCACTACGCTGGTTAGCCTTCATGTGGACGTGCCAAGCAGGCAAACACGCTGATGTGATGTAGAGGTCTGCTCATCATCAGAACGACTCTGCTATAATTGTGAATACCGCATTCTCTTGCTGTTGCTATCGCATGCGCTAATTACATACACAGGCAAACAGCCTGGTAAGCTCCTAATTGCGGCTCTGTCATGAACGACACTATTTCCGATCTCGCATGCTCAACGATTACTGTAGGGCACGAATCAAGTGGATGCCCACACCCCCGTACCACTGATAGTAAGAGATCAAACCCCTAATGATCGATAGAGATGGTCACACTGACAGTCGAAAAGCCAAGCAATGCTATCATTGCCAGGGACTAGGACATGTTCAAGCCGACTGTCCAACATTGCGCATAAGCGGAGCAGGCACCGGGGGAGGCCGCTGCTACTCGTGTGGCCAGGCTGGGCACCTTGCTGTATGTATGCTTGCTCCCATTACCGCCGCAAAGATCTGACCAAAACTACAGCGATCGTGCCCTAATGCAGGCGGCTTTCAGCAAGGACCAGCTTTTGGTGCAGGGCGTGGAAATGTACCTCCTCGCGGTGGGTTTGCCGGAGGGTTCCGCGGAGGTTTTGCTGGAGGTGTAGGCGGACCTCGCCCAGCGACTTGCTACAAATGTGGAGGACCCAATCACTACGCTCGTGACTGCCAGGCACAAGCTATGAAATGCTATGCATGTGGCAAATTAGTAAGTGGCGTGTCGGAAGAATCTCATGCAGGTCGAGGCCTAACGGCAGCAGGGGCACATCTCGCGTGACTGCACTTCGCCCAATGGAGGCCCGCTCAACTCCGCCGGCAAGGTCTGCTACAAATGCGGTCAAGCTGGGCACATCTCTCGCGATTGCACCATGGCCGAAACTAACGGTCAGGCTGTTCCGGATGGGGCTGTTGAGCAAGTGCAGCCAGCGCACACGGCGGCCGCCGCCTAATGCTTTCATCTATGAACGGCCCCGGCTTGATTTCCTATCCTGCAATATGAACAAACGCTCTTTTAGCAATCGCCAACGAACAGTCCCATCTACATCTACCAGCAACTTATGTTAACGACCCTCCAAAAGTATTGCATTAATCACATCCACGTCACTAGTATCCCGGACACAGTCCAGAGTGTAACAAAGGGCATCGCCCATGTATTCTAGATCTCGTGCTACAGTCGGTGCGTTGTGAAGGAAAAGGAAGGATGACCATGCAGGAGCCGAGAGAAAATGGACGGAGAGCATGCGAACGAGCGCGCCCTTGGAATGATATGGGGGAAGACAAGGAAGAGGACCGTGGGTCGAAGTAGCAGGTCGAGGTCGTTTTGTTGGTACTTGATCTGACTTTGTCTCTCTGGATATCCTCTAGGGGGCTTATAGTAGGACCCAAGGTCAGAATCTGATTCTGCACAGCGTTTCATCTACCTTTACAGAGCCCCATCCTTTTCCCATGGCCTTCAAAAGCATTCTCATGATTATTGTGCAAAGCAGTCGTGGGGTCTGGTAAGCGACTCCTAACGGGCACGTTTCGTACTCTATTTCGTGGTCAATCCCTTCCCACAGTCTTTCCCTTTTGCAAAATCTGTGCCCACTACCCACATAAGCTCCAAACTCCAACCATCCCCAGGCCGATAAGGACTACATTTCGAGCATCCCTGGGTAATCGAGTAAGAGGCCAGGTGCAGTAACACCCGCAAATGACCAAGTCAGACGCTGGAGACGACTCGGCAGACGAAGTACCCACTACAGCCATACAGACATTCGTTTTAGCTGATGCCATCCATAGGAATTCATTCTCGATATTGATAGCATCCAAGCGCATGGTATCTGCTCACGCATCACAACCATTGGACGTGCACTCACTGAGACGTCACAGGCGTGGGAGCGGCTGACATTACGAAGCTCAAAGCCAACGGCTACTACACCGTTGCTGTACGTACCCCTTGTTCAGCTTCCTTCATACACTAGCTTCGGACGCGCATTGAAACTATAAGTCCGTTCACGCTGCAACGCGCAAGACCCTCCTCAAGGTCAAAGGCTTTAGCGAAGTCAAGGTCGAAAAGATCAAGGAGGCTATTGCAAAGTGCCAGGTGAGGCAGAACTCCGCAGCTCCACCCGCAGGCTGTCCTGCGTTACGTGTTCAACGGAGGGAGATGACTTACGAAGTTCCGTGAGACAGCCGACGGTCTCGGGCTTCATCACCGCCGTTGAGCTGGGGCATCAGCGCAAGCGAGTATGCAAGATCTCGACGGGTAGCAAGCAGCTGGATGCCATCCTCGGAGGGTATATCCAATAAAGGTTTGATCCAGCGCCAGGATCTGCTGACGATCTCAGAGGATTCCAGACCATGAGCATCAGCGAAGTAAGGTTTCTCCACTTTGTTGATCGGTTTATTGGCTCATCAGATACACCTCAGGTCTACGGCGAATTCAGTAGGTCGTCTCTAGAGCGTTTGAGAGAAGAGCCATATCGTGACCAATCGCAGGATGTGGAAAGACTCAACTATCCCACACGATGTCTGTTCTTGCTCAAGTGAGTCGAGCTGGTAAACCTTGACGAAGTCTCATATTGACTCCAAATACAGTGTCCCAAGGTACTCACTAGTAGCCTGACACCTCTACCTCTATAGGACTAACACCGTCAGGAGATGGGTGGTGCCGATGGTAAAGTCGCATACATCGGTACAGCATCTCATTCACATAGCCAAAGCCACTTCTCTGACCCATCGTCCTTTATCACAGACACAGAAGGAACCTTCAGACCAGAGCGGTAAAGCCTTCCACCCCATCTATAGCATCTCCAACTGCTCACTCCCCCAGAATTGCCCAGATAGCCGAACGCTTCGGGAGTAAAATCACCCCTCACGTCCCCAAAACCCTGTTCCTGACATATACACCCAGTGGACCCCGACGCCGCTCAAGAAAACATCGCCTACGGCCGCGCCCTGAACAGCGAGCACCAACTCGAACTCCTCAACACGCTCAGCGCAAACTTCGCAACAAATGACTACCGCCTGCTCATCATCGACAGCATCATGGCGTGTTTCCGCGTCGATTTCTGCGGCAGGGGCGAGCTGGCGGACCGGCAGCAGAAATTGAATCAGTTCCTGAGTAAGCTGACGCATATGGCGGAGGAGTTCAATGTTTGCGTTTTGATGGTAGGTGCTACTTTCGCTTTTCTCACGTCTTGGAAAGGCATGGGAAAGCGGACGGGTATGCTGACTGTGGTGCTAGACGAACCAAGTCCAATCGGATCCTGGCGCCAGCGCCCTCTTCGCTGGTGCCGATGGCCGTAAACCTGTTGGTGGACATATCCTCGCGCATGCGTCGACTACAAGGGTCTTGTTGCGGAAGGGAAGGGGTGATGAGAGGGTGGCCAAGATACAGGATTCGCCTGGTTAGTTCTCGATCGCCTGATAACGTTTCGTTCTGCACCGTAGAGACTAACGTCGTACCCGCAGACTGTCCCGAGCGCGAAGCAACGTACATTATCACGAATGGTGGGATCAGTGACCCGGAGAAGGTCTGAATGAGAATGATGATGGCTAAGAATGGGAGGAATCGAAAGGAGGAATTCTGATCTTGCTTATCTGATCCGATCTGCTGTCATACAACGCTCGTCTACCATATCGCTATCTACCTACGCATCTCGCAATATAGCCATCAGTCATTAATGTATCTAGCTACCTGCTTCTAAAGCCATCGCCATAGTCACAGCCACCAATTTATACCCATCTGCTCCATCAGCCATACTCCACAATCATTAATTCATCCATCCATCTACTCTCTCTCTCCTCCACCAAGCAACATATACATCTCAAATACCCACCCCACTCCCCACCACCCTCTCACCCAACAATAAACCTCGTCCCCATGACCACCCCCCCCTCCTCAAACCACCCTCCCCGAATAGCACCCACGCTCCTCACAACCCCACGCTCGGCAAAAGTGACGCAGCACCCCTCGCTCAGAGCCGGGGGCACAAAATCGGCATCAAGCGAATGGTTCACGACGGCGGCATTGGAGGAACTAAATCCCTGCTTGTCGTCCGAAGCACCAACGCCATCCCCCGTCATCACGCCAGCTCCTCCAAGTGGAGAAGTAGCCAGCTTCTGCGGCGAAACCTTCAACGTGACGATCTTGCTAGGCGTTGGCGGTGTCTCGTCCACAGCTACTGCGCTCAAGGGCTCGTCATTCACCATTGCCGTTCCCGCGTTCGCATCTGCATCTGCATCCCTCAAGCTGGCTCGGGCAGTCAGCATCTCAGCCTCTTCGACGGCTTGCTCCACGATCGATTCCATTTCCTCGGCATACGTCTGTTTGGCGGTGAGGATGTGGTAGTATGGTATTCTCTGCTTCTTCCTGGACCGGTTGGACATTTCCGAGGAGACGGATGTGTCGCGGGAGCGTTTGGGGGTTGATTTGCGGGTTGAGGCTGTGGAGGTGTGTCGCGTGGTGCTGGTGCTGGTGGAGAGGGGGTCCTTGTGGAGGGCCTGGAGAGCTGTGGGCTTGAGGGGATCGTCTCCGCTACCATCGACGGGTAATGCGGTCGCGAGAGCTTCTGCACGTGTTTTGGGGGGTGGAAGGGGCTGGGGCGTGGTTGTGACTGTGGCTGTGTGGGCCATATTTGGGTTTGAAGTTTGTGTGCGGATAGGAATATTGATGGATTGAGGTGGTAGCTCACTTGGTGCCGGTGCATCGCTCTGGTCACTGGGGGCTGGAGCAGTGGTGGAGACATTGTTCACTTTGCGCACGGATGTAGTCAAAGTCGACAAGCCGTTGAGGTTCGTTGCTGGTTTCTGAATGGGGGTTTTCTGTCTCTGGGTCTCTTCACTTGCGGTACCCCCATTGCATTCGGCGGAATAGCTCTTGAGTCGAAGCCGTGTGGGTTCGGTCAGATATTTTGAGCCGATGGCATCCTTCTGCCCTTTACCCCAGATGACGACCACATCAATAATCCCAAAAGTCGCACCCCTGTCCTTCTGCATATTTCCCATCTCTGGAGGCGCTGGTAAAGATGCAAGACAATCGAGGTAATCGCCCGTGACTGGCCTTTCACCATGCTTGTCTCGTCCAACTCTGTCGACTTCCTCCTTAAGTCTGTTGGATATAGTAGTCCATCGCCAGGTTGTGCCATCTCCAGCTCTCGGGTCTCCTAACGTCAATGGATCCACTGAGGCAGAGGCCTGTTGCTTTACTTCTGCATTCGCTGCGCATTCTGGAATGGAGGCATTCAATGAAGAAGAGGCCTGCTGATTTGCGTCAGCATCAGTTACGGATCCTGACATCGATCGATGTACTGGAGGAGATGCCCGTTTACTACCATCTAATTGATGACCAGGTGGAACAAAGATCCAAGGTTTTTCGATGAACCGACTCAGCCTCTGTCCAGTAAAGCGATGCATGCGTACTTTGATACCGCGAGAGCCGGTATAGTGCAACTGACCAACCCCCATGATCTGTGAATTAAAGAACTGACCGTTGAAATAAACGTCAATTTTAAGATCGTGTTTGACATCCATCTTCCTACGGTCCTTGTAGGTTGTCTGAGAGAATGATGTCTTCGATAGGAAGACTGTGAGACATAGCGCGTGAGGTTCCATTGCAGGCCTGGTCCATTTGTTGCCTCTTGCGGTCGTTGCCCTAGAAATAGTGGCTGCTGGGAGGAATTAGTAACTTGACAACGTCCTCATGAGCCTGCAATACTAGAGCCACTTGCCCTCCTCGACCTCGTCCACACCAGCATCATACAAAATTGTATTGTCAGACGTCTGTGTCCTTACACTCTTCGCTGGGCGGATGGTCGGATTCTCCATACAGTCTGGGTCGAAAAAGTTCTTCCCAGCGCACACCATAAAGAACGGCATGTCTTTAGATTTACCCAGAAACCTCAAGTGCCTTCCGTCGTCTCCCAAAAGTACTGTCTCCCCTAATGTACCATCTCTGGAAGCTTTGGCAAACTCAAGGTCAATCTTCTTGATGCTGGCCGTTGATGCGTTGCATTGTCTTGGCTCTGGGTTTTGTGTTGTCGCTTTGGCAAGATTGGCGACCGAAAGTTGCACTGATGTTGAATGACCATACAACGTTGGCATAGTTGTGGAATCGCGTTCCAGATTTCGTCAGCTTTTGTTGACATTGGTCGGTGGTGGAGTAGCGAGCCGACGTTGAAAAACAAACATGTAGGCTTCCAGTCCCGGCAAATGTACCACTCAACATTTGGGGCCGGTCGAAACACAGCCAAGCAGCACTGGCAGTAACCCTCTAATCGTGCGCTATGATTTGACCGTAGGACGAAAAGGCTTTCTGAAGGGGACTGAGTCCTGCAACGACGACTGTTTACGGTTTCAATGCACACAAAGGTGAAATGAATGATAGTGAAAAGCGTCCGGGGTCGAGGAGAAGATGTTTCGATTACCTTCAACAGAGGAAAACCATCTTCTACAGCCATTCAATCAAGACTTCATGTGCCAGACGCATCCAACGCCATCCCAAGCTCCACGATGGTCTTCTCATAGACCCTTGCAATCTCCATCTCCCACCTTCCATGATTCCCCTCAACTTGCAGCCCTTCCATAGCATCGGCATTATCATCATCAAGAGAATCAGCCGTAAAATCATCATCTGTTTGTGCTACACTCCCAGTATCAGCTATACTTTCCCCTTTCCCCGCCACTTCCACCACAGCAACTCTTGTCCTCTCCACCAGCCCTCTCATCCTAACCTTCTCAGTTGTACTAAGCTTCCCTCTGCTCCCTTCGAAACCTGGTAGCATCTCGCCTGACTCGGCATTCGTCCCTTGGAGAAGAGAGTAGAGCGCCAAATCAATTTTGTGAAGGAGCTGAAAGGTTGGCCGTGGTGAAAAGGGGAAGGCTGGGAGATCGGTACAAGCGGCGAGGGCTATAGTGAGGAGGTATGGCGTCTGCAAAGCTGCTGAATTGACATCCTCGCTGTTAGCGTAGGTGGTAGGTCTTGGAGTGATCCTGCATACGTGTGCCCGACACCCAAACAACATCAATCACCCCTTCCAAATCTTTCGCTAATTCCCCAAAATCCTCATAACCTCGGCCCTTGGCGTCACGTTGATCGTCATCTTCAAAGTCAGCGTTGAATCTTTTTTCATATCTTCGTGACACTGCCAATAGCTTTCTGTCAACATAATCGATGAAGCTGCTCTCCTTTGAACTTCCGGCCTTTAACGGATTCCCGCGGGGCTGAGGTAAGATTCTCAGCGCACCTTGGCTCGAACGGCGGGATGACAGCGGAGGAGAGGGCAGCGTAGGTTGCAAAAAGCCTCCAGGGCCTGGTGGCTCCTGAGCGGAGGACATTTGAAAAAAGGTGCGGCGGGGAAACGAAATAATGGGAACTAGGCATAAAGATTAATCGGGAAGGTCAGGCGAGTCTGGTCGCCTCCTGGCAGAAGGAATAGTGTACATATCAACAGTGGAGCATCCTTGAAAGCCAAAGTGGTTCCTATGATGACTACGTCACACTTATGGTGATCGGAATGTAAGTGGTGTGGGTTTGAGATAGCACGCTATGGGCCTTTGACTTCGTCGTTGCAGTCTCTCATACGTTGGATGCAACCTAATTGCCTATTTCTGGCCTTTCATATCACCATCCCCCACTGGAGGTACCACGTATGACGTTTCCTTGTATGCGAGTTCATGCACTTCAGTGGGCGGAACGAGAGCCAATGGAGTCATTCTTAGGTCCTTGACGCTCTGCACTCTGCAAATCGATCCATGTCAGTATCAAGGTCTGCTCAGCTCATGTTATGTAAGTGCCATACCTCGGTATACTGAAGGTCGCCCTTTTCAAGGATCTTGATCATGCACTCATCCTCCTTGCTTGTACCAAATTCATTCTCCAGAGTAGACTTGCTCGCTTCGTCATAAGCATTCTGGGCGCCATGTCTGAGGCTCAGGTGTCAGCAATAGCCTTCACATCAAGATCGCTAAACTGAGAGACAACGAGGCCTTGGTGGATGGTCCCTACTTGTGGGTTATAAAGACCTTGAACCCGCTGACTACCTGTGCTAGTGGAATTGAGCGATCGGCCTTCCACTTCTTCACTGACTCGATGTCATCAATGTAGACTACAAAGTCGTCTTCCTTGCCTTGGTAGTGGACTTTGGACTGTGAAGCGTTTCCGCGAGTCATATTAATTGAAGTTGTAGATATTGTCTGTAGAATTGTATTTGAATAAGCTGGTGGTTATGAGAGGTGACTGTCGTTGGTCGTTGGTTGTTGGTTTGGTCGGTGATTGAAAGGATTGAAAGGATTGATGAGGATGAGTATTGTTTGTTTTGAGGTGTCACATTCGCAGAAGCTTACCTTACACCCTGGAGCTTGGAGCTTGCTAGGCGCACGTCATACCTTATCTAATCTATAATAGAGTATAGAATAGGGCTGAGTGGTCTCGTGCCAGACCCGAACAGCGGATGTATGGACAGTGGAACCGGATATTGAGACAGCCGATTTGCTACTTAATCACGGACGTTGCTTTCTTACTCCGCTCTCTGCTACATCACAAACGTTATGCTAATGAACGGACACCAAAAGAACTTTTAGGCGAGGCCTTTGTGGTGGAACCAGCTCCTGATACCATCCGTGGAAAAGGCCTTCAAAAGTTTCTTCCTCGTGTGAGACTTTCCTTTAACAGGCTCCCAATCCGTTGATGTCCGGGTTGCCACAACAGTCGAAGTCTCGGAAAGTTCTCGGTCCTTACCTCCGCTAGGATTACTATCCATAGAGTCAATTCTAAGATCGGTCACATATGTCATATGCTCATCATTTGGAGTTGATAGCGTTGGCTCGGAAACCGTGAGAGGCTCGTGATGTTCAAACGTAGTTTGGTATGGCTCAGGGAATGGGAGATCAACCTCATTACATGGGCTCGATGCGCCGTCCGTCTGGTTGGCTCGCAAGCCTGCGGCATTCCCAACGAATGGATTACTCTCTGCAATACTTCCATAGGTCACAATGCGCTGTTTCATAGAGACGACAACAGAAACGGTTGTGTTGGTGCTTGCCATGCTTAGTTTTCGCAGGACCGAATTCGCTGAGGCGCGAATAAGGTGTCCACCGCGATGGCTAATGGTGCCTGGGTAAGGTAGACGATCCTTGGTCCATACTTCGGACATCTTTTGTACTATGCGTTGTCTATCACCTCGTCTCGGGGCTAGCAGAGGCATCCGATTTGTTGACATGAATGATTTCGACCGACTGAGAGTCCCAGATCTTATTGGGCTATCACCGTTTTCTTTATTGGAAAACGTGTTTTTGATGATAACCTGGCTGGTGTTCTTCCGTGAGTTGACAGTAAATGCTCGTTGAATAGACTGCCGACGCATCAATGTACCAGGAAGGCCAAAGACGGGTCCAAGTGGTTCGATGTCAAGGCAGAGGACAGCATTGTCAGAGCATGGGAAGTTGTATGGTGAGGACCCAAGTACTCCATGCTCTGTCTGTTTCGCGGCGTGATCAAGCAAATCGGCCTTCCATTGCTGTTCTTCCCGTGCAGTACAAGCACATAGCATCAATTCATACAATTGTTGGTCAAAATCGAATATAAGCTTCCACGAAAAGGGAGCGGTGTGGCATTGTAGACCTTAACTCTATCAGTCATGATACCACTGTTCAACAGCCGTGATAAATCTACCTTTTCCATTGTCAGCCTTGTCCATTTGTACGTCGTGCAGACTGATGATGGCAACGATCTCAAAAGCTATTTTCCCAGATCTAGGAATTGCCAGAAGCAGGTGAGACCCGAACAATGCGCAAAACATATAATTGCCAAGCACTTCATCTTTTGATTGGTATGCCACATAAAGCGCCCCACAAAGCGAAGCATACCCGAGCTGTCGAAGAGGGAATGGAGCAGGAAACTAGTTTATGAACATTAGCAAAACACCTCTCGAAAAGTAAAGCAGCACTCACAGTGTCTGAGAAGATTAAGAGGTCTTGGAGACGCCAAGATCTCTGTATCAATATCTGTGTTTGCAGATCATTAGTCGCCTGATTGATTCCATTCGCCGTTTCGCGAAGTCTACTATAGATTTTCTCAACTTGCGCCTTGGCTTCTGGGTCATCAATTGTCAGAGTGTATTTGTATAGCTCAGCAAACAAAAGCGGATATCTGCAAACTCGTTGTATAGGCTACGGTCCCCAGAAGTCAGCTGCACTGTAAGGTACCCGCATTGGTTGACCATACCTTTATCAACAAGTCTGCGAGGGTCAGCCCTTTCTTACTGCCCATCGCCTCGCCACTCCGCGGGATGAGGGAGTTCACCAGTGATTCAATACCTCGCTCGTAGGCTGACCAAGTTGGCATGGTCTTTGAGAGTGATGCCATATTCTGCAACATCGATTCGTACTTAGCCCCGTACTCTTCGTAGACGAAAAACCGTGGAAGCTGTCCACATCTACTATTAGACCAATTTTGATATCAATGACAACAAAGCATTAGCCATACCAAGCGCTCGAAAATCCTGGCGATGTCCGCGGCTTCTTGAGGAGATGAGATTACATTCTGGTGCTTGGAGCGTCCCAACCATGGCACATCGAGAGAGCGCCGAATCGCATTTGTAGCTTTCTCGCCCATCACGCCTTCCAAGGCTTCGATGCTGTGCCAACGGCTGTGTTTGAATCGCCTGTAAGTCCCCAAGCTATCAGCTGGCCGATCGGCAGATCCCAAAATCAACGGTTTGATCTCGAACAGGATTTCTTCATGTAAACACAGCATTTCTCCGACGTTCCGCGAGACGTCGGGTTGAGTAGCTTGAGCGACCTTCGGCGCTGAGTTGAGGATGAAGACGTATACCTAGGTAAAGCATTAGAACCCGAGGAAAATCTCTAATGCCGTCAGACGATTCCTCACGTGTAAAAGAACCTTGAGATCGGCCACATAACTCTCTTCAGAGCTAACGAGTTCCTCCAGCAACTGCCGGCGTCGAACGGCTCTATCATATGCTGCGTGATGATTGGCCGATATTCTTCTTTGGCCTTCGGCCGAGGGCAGTTCATGTTGAGAATCAGAAAGCTTACTGCTTCTATCACTTCTTAGGATATACGATCGCCGAGTTACTCGGGAGCGAGGGCCGGCATGAGAGGGTGCTAAATTAGCGGTAGCTGATTTCACCGCAGCCACGAAGCCATAAGGCGACCATGATGATGACTTCTGGTGCTCAATTCGGCCTGCACGCTTTGGAGTGTTCGTCTTGGCAGGATTACCGTCGTCATCGAGATCGTCGAGGGTCCAGCGCTCTTTACGCGCAGTAAGGGACCTTCTCTGTATGTGTTGCTGTTGGCGCAGAGACCCTACCCATTTTCTGAAGGGTTTGCCGTTGCTGAAGGGGTGGTTGGTAGTCTCAAAGAATTTCCTTGCCGGTCCAGCCTCTTGGCTCCTACTACTGTGGTGCCTAGCTGTAGACGGAGACTCTTTGCCATTGATATCGAAGGACAATCCATGATCCTGATTGAGATCGAGATCCGCTGGCTGGTGGAGGCTGTTCAGATCAATGTCCTCTAAAGGGCCCGCGTCTGACAAGAAGCTTGGTGCGCCCTGTACGCGCGATGGCCAGCTGCATACGCGAGGGATATGTCCCGGTGTTCGCATCTGTGACCGAGTACGAATTGGGGTAGGCGTTGTTGGCAAAGAGGCATACGAAGACTCTCGGCTAGAAGGTACGTTCTCGTTCCCTACACGAAGTCGATTGGAGGCCACGGATCCTCGTGATCGCGTCGATCGAGTTCTTCCATTGCTGCAAGGCCGATGAACTGTACCACAGGAGCTGGCCGAAGCTCTCGATTGCAGGTCGCTTGGTGTTCTTTGCTGCATGAAAGGATGTAGTGGCAATAGCGAAGAGCTCGTGATGGTGTACTCGTGCATCTTGTATTCATGGAAGACAAACAAATGACAGGAAAATTCCCGCTAAGTTCACGGTAGTAGAGATACTCATGGAATGTATGGAATTGATGCTCCGTGTAGAGGCATAGCACAATAACCAAGACAGTGAGAGAGTAAGATGTCGAAAAGTGAGTGATATGGGAGATGATGATGTATAGAGGAGATGAGCAGAGCTGGGGCAATGGAAGCAAAGTTTTGAGAGAAGGCACGATCGACCTGAAGCAGAGAAATAGGTCTTCCCTCAAGGGAGGAGCCAGGAAGTCCTCATCCACGGCCGCATAAAAGTCCCATCCGCAATCGGAATCGGGGTTGTGGCTCTGCTTTCGACACATCTTCAGGTGCTCCGTATGAGGCTATTCACGTAATGAGCTTATGATATCGCTTGATCATCATAAAAATGCATCGGATGACTTTGGACATTTTCATGATAGTCTGAAGAGATGATCTGATAGAAGAGAGAGCTCGTTCCAGTCTCTAGTATAGAGCACCGAAATGAAGTTTCTAACATCATTGAACTCGGACGAAATAGTGCATGCACCCAGGCTATTGTGCTCTTAGAGAATTCGTTACAAAGATAATTGATGGAGGGACTAGCCAGGCGTTGTTGATAGCTCATTCGGGCTAGCCTCGTTACTCAGCCTTAGCCTGACGTCCTTTCGTTCTTGGCTCTTGCCAATCGACTGTTTGGACTACACACCCGCAACTCTTCCCCTAACCTTCAACTCTCCTACGATCAACGACGTCCCAACGCGTTGAAGGACACCCTCTTCATCAGAACTACCCATACGATCACAAATTCACAACCCAAGTTCTGAGGCCGCATTGCTGTCTTTTCATTCACTAGGTAAATCCCCGCGACTTGTCCCAGTCCCTTGGCCTTCATCCGATGTTTGTGATACACTTGTGGCAGACCCTGCGTCAGGGTATAGACGTCTCTGTCTCGGAGCATTCTGCAAGCATTGGGGTAACTAGGGCGACAAGACAACTTGGATGGTGGACAATTGACATACACAAAAAGGACCTTTACCTCATATTGAAGGCCATCCGCTCAAACATGACTGTCCTTGGCAGTGTGGCTTTCAATTAATGCCCGGCTTATTCAATCTTGTTCAGTTCACTGACGCGTTGGCCCCATCCTCAGATACGATGGCCGTCGAAAACAATGTTTATCTGGCGAAGCTCGCGGAGCAGGCGGAGCGCTATGAGGGTAACATATCCCACACCATCACGCTCCATCATCAGGCACTCATGTAACGCTACACAGAGATGGTTGAGTGCATGAAGAATGTGGCTTCAGCAGACCAAGAGCTTTCGGTCGAGGAGCGTAACCTTCTCTCAGTCGCCTACAAGAACGTCATTGGCGCACGACGTGCATCTTGGAGGATCGTCACTTCAATCGAACAGAAAGAGGAGTCGAAGGGCAATGAGGGACAGGTCGGCTTAATCAAGGAATACCGTCAAAAAATTGAGGCGGAGCTTGCCAAGATCTGTGAAGATATCTTGGAGGTTCTTGATGAGCATCTGATCAAATCAGCCCAGAGTGGCGAGTCGAAGGTCTTTTATCATAAGATGTACATACTTTCCTCCCTCGTGCTGGCCTCTGCGCCTGTTGCTAAAAGCTCGATCACAGGAAGGGTGATTACCACCGCTACCTCGCTGAGTTCGCGTTGGGCGACAAACGCAAGATCTCCGCAGATAAGTCATTGGAGGCCTACAAAGCTGCCACCGAGGTTGCCACCACTGATCTTGCACCCACCCACCCCATTCGTCTCGGTCTCGCCTTGAATTTCTCAGTCTTCTATTACGAGATCTTGAATTCCCCAGATCAAGCTTGCCATCTTGCCAAGCAAGCATTTGATGATGCGATCGCTGGTTAGTCTCGCGCTCCTTCACAGGACTATGATACTAACGTATTTGGTAGAGCTTGACACCCTAAGCGAAGAAAGCTACAAGGACTCCACCCTAATAATGCAGCTTCTGAGAGACAATTTGGTAAGACACACAGCTTGTCTCCTTCGATCGCGATTACTGACAAGTAGTAGACTCTGTGGACTTCATCTGAGGCTGAGCCAAGTGGTGGTGAGAGCGGCGCTGCCACAACGGAGAGCAAGGAGGCCGGCGATGCTGGTTCCGCCCCAGCGGAGCCTGAGAAGACTGCAGAGTAGAATCTGCTCCCGTCAGTCGGAAGGCAACAGCTGTGATTTGTGAGTGCAAGCAGGATCAATACCGCAGGGCTATGATCAACCAGATAAATCCCTGATATTCTTTCCTTGACCCCCAACCGAACCTACTAGCTTGTCTTTCCCGGTTCAGCGTGCACATGATTTACGACGGTGATGGTGCAAAGACCATATTATATCAATACCGGTGCTCCGTTCGACTCGCTTTCATTATAGCCCGATCAAGCAGTCTTGAAGAAAGGAGAATACAAGTGACCGCTTGCCGTGACCTACGTGCTCTGTGTGATGCAAGAGCCTGAGCATTATCCGTCTCGACTCAGCTGTTTTTCATCATGGATATCTATTGTAGAGGTTACAAGTCAAACATAATGTAGGTGCTACAACTAGGCGCTCTGGCTCGAGGTCATTATACCTATCGGTGGAACACTGCAACGATGCCACTTCCTGTTTGAGTAATATTCTACATTTGTGAAGGCTGACCGAAAATATCTGATTCTGATGACGGCATGCAACCCTCCATGCGACACAAGGCGCCTGCGTCAGGGGGAATCAAAAGCGAAATGCAGCGGCTATGATACATTGATTGTTTGTTACATTCGCGTGGTAATGACGTTATTCCACCGATTCTTCGCTCGCTCGCTAAATGCGGTCATTTGTTGCAAAGTCAATAAGTATGCCACGCGGCCGCCGTGCATGCAATATTTTGTACTTGTAATCTGTCCGTCCTTACTTCTTGCGTCCGGTGTCCATTGCGGTGCGGGACATGCTTTTGGTGAGGCCGCCGATGTAGTCTTGGAGGGCGTTGTTGTTCTTCTCCAGTTTGTCGTGGTCGGATTTGATATTCTCGACTTTTTCGACTAGAGCGTTGAGGCCGGATTGGAGTTCTTCGGCCTGGCTGGGGGGGGATGTCAGTGTTGAGTTTTTCATAAATTCACTTTTGTGAAAATATAGGACGGATATTGGTGGTGGGTGTCCGGACGTACCTCTGGATCGCCAAGCGCGACCCGATGATCATCCGACCTGTTTCGGCGCTGCTGCGCTTCGGGCTCATGGCGCGGGCATCGTTGGGAGGGAATGATTCTTCCTTCAGCTCGATGTCGGGGTGATCGTGCGGTACGATCATCGTACCGGAGCTTTTGCGAGAGCCGAGTCGGGGACGGGAGGTCAAGGTCTTGGGCGTTGTGGGTGTATCTTTGACGTCTGGGGTGTGGATGGAGACATGGCTTGAGTCGGTGGTGGTAGTGGAGGGTTCGACGACCAAAGGGATGGGGATTGCAGTATGGATACTGGGCACGGAGATCGAGGGTATGGGTGCTCCGGCTGTAGACATGGTGAATGGGATACCAACGCCCAGAGTATGGCTTGTAGACGCGACCAGCAAAAGTCAATATGGGGGTCTTCGCACTCCTGAAAACCGTCAGTACAGTCGGAGCCAAACATTTGTTTACCTCCTGTGCACCTCCACTAGCTGCAAGTATTTTTCCTTCTGCTAGTACAAGTAGATTTCCCTGGGATCCTCCCTCCTTAGCTGCCAGCAAGCATGTACATGGAGCCTCTCGAATTATTCTATGGGGAAGGGGTTTGTCAATGTCCGGGGTCGGAGAGGTACTGATAGAGAGAGAGGAACATCCGCTCTCGTGCTCCGACCTTTCAGCACGCTTGAGTGGCCATAATTAATATGGATTTAGGACCTATCTCCCAAATCGCGGTGGGAGTTGAGAAGGCGCGGAAGGTGATGCACGATGACAAGTGATCGACCGCTAGAGGCCGCTGTCCCCCTGGATCCCCCGTGCCCCCTTTTGCCGTCCAATTAGATTGTCAGCAAGGTAGGACAGGTGACTTTGGCGTGATCTTCCGAAAGTAAAGCACAGATTTATATGACGATTGGTCTGATCATCGCTTTGCGAAAGGACTTGAATGGAGGCAGCAAATATTGAGCGTGGTCGTTGCTAATCAGCTAATTTATCCTGAGAAGGCACCCCCCCATGAGTCTGAAGATCTCTAGGAAGTCTACGAACAAGGCCTGTGTCTATACCATGCCTGAGCCGGCGTTGAGAGTACAACGATGCAATCCACAGGAGCTTCGGTGCAGCAAGGATATCGAATGTCCATAGCAACACTGAAGTCGACGTCAAATCAATGTCAGCATGCGTGATCCAAGTGATCATGGCGAGGCTTGAAAGGCACTTGGACAGGAAGAGAACGACAACATCAAAGCTAGAGAAGGGCTGTCATCACTAATCTCAAAGGCAAGGTGCAGGCAGCGCAAATCAAAATTCGAAGTAAATAAGCGAGTCCATGCTCTCACAAAACCGGTACGACCACCCGCTCCAAGCATTAGTTCTACAGAGTCTAAGGAACCGCTCAACATCCAAGCGACCCGTAAGGCTTGGAGACGAGATGATAAAGTCAAGATATGCTTTCTTTTATCATATGTATTACACAAGATGAAGGACAAGGCTGTTATCTAAAATGTGATCAGGCCGCCAAGCTAAGATATTGCAGGCTATCGTCTGTCACTCATCAACGACCTGTCATACTACGATGTTCTGGCGGAGTACTCTGCATTGCCGTTGGATTCATGTCTTAATGTGGTGATCTTGTACGGCGCCGTTCCTGGTCCTTGCGCCCTGGTCTCCGCCCCAATTGCTGCTGGGATCTATTCAGCCTGATCCCCCAAAGAACCCGATATATAGGGCTTCCGTAACCTCGTCAAGGCATGTGGATCTCTATGCTCACTTTCTTCTCGTTCTTTTGTCCAATCATCTGCAAGAACCTCCCAGACATATCAACGCCCGCTTCCAATCACAGAGCTCATTTGAGGCGGCCAAGTTACATGACGTTACCCCTAATCGGCCTTCCAATATCCTATTCAATCCTCCAAATGTGCAAGCAGCTCACATCGTTGTACTCTGGCTGCGGTCACCGCGAACCTTATGGGCCTGGAGGACTGGCTCGATGCGATCCAGTCTATTTCAATCGTGGGAAATGCAAAGGCTTACAGAAAGCGGATTCTACTGAAGACAGTGGCGATTGCAATCGCTGCAGGCGAAAGGAAATCATCAAGGCCGATGCGAGGATCAAAGAAGGGAGGGCGAGATTGGCGGAGTGGAGTAAGGAGAATGGGTATGATTATGTTGAGGAATTGCGTGCTAGGATGAGAGCCGAAGGCTACGATTATTGACGTGGGAAATCTGGTCTGGAAGCTCCAGCATCTCGCAGCGGGCGAGAAACCCTCAGATGTGAATTTCGACGGGATTACGATGGCGTCCTGGTGATGTCAGCTTGTATTTGTGGACAGCCAAAAGACTTATGCTGTATGAGAATAGTCAAGCGAGTTTTGCCTTCAGGCGTAGAATCGTCGTCTATGGTTGGCTAGCATGGGTTAAAACAATCGTAGTGACAGCATTAGCAGAGGACCGATGGCTACAGAAGATGGGTAGTGGATAGCGTTGGCTTCAGAAATCCAATAGCAGAGCATGTTCAAGTTCTGTGACAGAACCCCATACTTCTGGACGGTAGCCTTCGATTCCAAGAATCGTGATCAGGCTTGTCCGACACACCTCTGGGGCCCTTTACCATCACATCCCTCTAACATCGCGGAACAACATTCGATTGGATTGCCTACTGCATAGATACTTGACACATCTCAACTCGCGAGATTTGGCGGGGTCAGTTTCGTGGTAAAATAAGGCTGAGTTTTAGCACTGTTGACTTTGCTACCCTTAGCTCTATCCATCACGCCGGAACCATCAGAGTGTCAAACTGGAGAGTCTCATCAACATCCCTTTTCCGAGAGGTGACAATCCATATGTTCCACACAAGCCGTTTCTCTCCGTCAACTTGTGATTTGCCAGACCCTGCAAGACAGTCTTTATCGCTCTGGACCGAACTTTCACCATCCTTACAACGCCATCATATCTTGCCTCCCCTTCCCTAACGAGCTATCACTTCCGCACCGCTTCTCGGCAACGCAGGCAATGCAGCATACCTGGAGATTTATTCCATCCTCATCTTTGTTCCAATACTCTTGACTCGCATACTAGAGTACACTCTCTTCCACATCTGACAAGGCTCCCCCATTTTTCGAATACAGCTCGTGTCGCCAACCTTACTTTTCCTTGTTTCGTCAACACCACATCGACATAACCATGACCTCATCTCCAATAGAAGGCGTCCTGTCGACATTACAGAATGACATAGAACTTGCAACAGCTCAGCTTGAAAGCTTGGATGAAGATGATGGAGAGTATAACGTGAAGAAGATGGTTCTTCAGCACGGTCTTGCGAGTCTAGAAGAGCAAAAAGAAGCTGCTGAGCGGGAGCAATACAGTCCCCACCTTTATAACGGCGAGCTCCCTAGCTTGCCCATCGTGGGAGGTCAGCGCCCCCAAACAAGCAGTGGCATAAGCCACTCCAACGGCTTTGCCTCGTACGCTAGGGACAGTCCCAACGGCTTTGGCGGCCATTTTGCGTCAGATAACATAATGCTAACACATGGTCGACCGACACCGTGGACCTTTGGAAACTTGGAAGATAACCCTGCCACTCCAGATAGCGCAGCCTTTCCTGTGACAGATGGCCGCCCAGCATCTGGATATGGATCTGGATCTAGCTCTAGTCCTGCCTCCGGCTTCCTTCGTCCTCAAAAGAGACAGAGGGAGAGTCTTGGCGTCTCCGAAGACACTATGGGGCATCCTCCAAAATCACTCCGCACAACCCCAAGCCCTGCTATGACAGCAACCACATCACCAACATCACAAGAATCCTTTGAATTCCCGGACGATCCAACCCTAATTGCACTGCTCGGAGGAAATCCAACTCAAGACATGCGTGATATGAGGGAGGATCAAAAGGAACAAGAAAGGGCTTTGGCTGCTAGGAGACAACAGGAGCGTGCTGACGAAGACTTTGCACGCCAGCTCGAGGAGCAAGAGAACAGCCATGCTATTTCGTATGATTACTCTCGACCTGATTCAAGTGCTCCCTCTGCGGACACTTCGCAGACTACCCTTGGTAGCCAAGGACTCATTCGCCATCCCACACCGTATCCATTTCCTTCATCGCCGGCAACTGTCAAAGAAGAGAATCCATTTCTGACGTCACTGCCCGTCGAATCAGAAAACTCAACCCGTGGCATTCATAATCCGATCAAGAAGGAGGAATATCATAGGCCCGGTCCGCAAACCAGTGAAACGTATAGCGATTTCATCGACCTGGAGAGTGACGAATACAACGATCTTCAACCCTACCCTTTCGAAAGCCATCCAAATAGCGACCTTGTTGAGATTGATTCTACAGCCTTCGGTAGTAATAATCGAGAGACCCAGGCCCAAGCTTCGTCTTCTGCGTCAGGGGGAAACGTTCCGTACGGGCACACAGAAAGCGCTACGTCATCGGGCTGGGGCTACTCGAACGTAGGACTAGGGCGTTCACTCGTTGACTCCGCCAGCAACCTTATCAATGGAGCATACAATGGGGCATATAATTTACTCGACCAACAGATCGCAGGATATGGCAACACCCCATCGGGATTTGGTGGCAAATCAGTGTATGAAACAAATGGACATGAATCGTCGACGAACATCATCGATTTGGACTCGTACGATCAGCCACCATATCTCCCTCAGGACGTCTTTAACCGATACGGAATCAATGCTCAAGATCCTGCTAATAAAAATCTTGTAGCGTCATATATGGATCGTATCGATTATGTAGCTAATGATCCTACTCGAACCGCTGCAGAGATCAAATCTCTTCTGGAAAACATTCGCCCCGATGAGGAGTTACCTCCGGAAAATCGAGAAGGAACCCCAGATGCCATGACATACCCGTTAATGGAGCATCAGAAACTTGGTTTGGCGTGGATGAAGTCTATGGAAGATGGATCGAACAAGGGCGGTATTCTAGCGGATGCTATGGGCCTTGGAAAAACCATCCAGGCCTTGGCGTTGATGGTTGCCCGAAAATCGACGGATAGAGCATGCAAGACAACATTGATAGTGTGCCCAGTAGCTCTTTTGAAGCAGTGGGAGAGCGAAATCAGTACCAAAATCAAGGTTGGCCAGGCTCTCAGGGTCTACACGCTCCACAGTGAAAAGAGGCATATTGATTGGTCAAAACTTCGGACCTACGACGTTGTTCTGACGACCTTTGGGACTTTAGGTACTGAAGTCAGGCGGCGGGAAGGAATTGAGTGAGTGCATTCTCCATATCGATCCACTTTAGCTTCCTGTGGGTAGGGGGCTAATCCATTTCCCTACAGGATGAACAAGCGCATGAACCCCAATTGGAGGCCGTCAGGCAAGAGTGATTACCTTCCACTCCTAGGAGACGAATGCAAATGGTTCCGAGTCATCATCGACGAAGCTCAATGCATCAAGAATAAAGCCACTAAAGCCTCTATCGGTGCATCGCTTCTGCAAGCGAAAACAAGATTTTGTATGACAGGAACACCCATGATGGTATGTGTAACGTGCATACTCCGCGACTCTCCCGTATCACAAGTCGCATGCACGTACTGATACCCACCGATCATACAGAACAATGTAACTGAGTTGTACTCATTGATACATTTCCTCCGCATCAAACCGTATTGCGAAGCAGACAAGTAGGCTCAGTTTGCATCACCCAGGGATAGCAAGCAGGGGACTGACGACCACTTTCTTTAGGTTTAGTCGCGATTTCACGAGGCCGCTCAAAGGCAATAGCGAGGGCCTAAAAACCAAAGCTATGAGACAACTTCAAGCACTTCTGAAGGCAATTCTTCTTCGCCGAACTAAGAAGAGTCAGATTGATGGGCGACCAATTTTGAATCTACCTGAGCGGACAACAAACGCTTGCCATGCGAGCTTCAGTGACGACGAAGCTGCGTTTTACTCTGCTCTCGAATCGCGAACCCAGCTGCAGTTCAACAAATTCCTCAAGGCCGGAACCGTTGGACGAAACTATTCCAATATCCTTATCCTACTATTGCGGTTGCGGCAGGCATGGTGCGTATTCCCTCTAAAATGCCACTCGTTGCGGCATGGCCTTTTCATCGTACGATAAATTTGAACTTCTGCACGGATTTCATGCTCCCTGAATCACAACATAGAACACGTAACGCTGACCAAGTATACTGTATAGTTGTCATCCACACCTGATCAAAGACTTCGGCCAAGCTTCTGGTGCGACAGATGTCACTCCTGAAGATATGAGAAAGCTTGCCAAAGAATTGGCACCCGATGTAGTGAACCGTATCAAGGAACAGTGCGTATTGAATGAAGACTCTGCTCTTGAGTGTCCTGTTTGCATGGATATGGCAGACAATGCTACGATCTTCATTCCATGCGGTAGGTGTTTTGTAGCTTACTATTTTGGATTCTGTACCGATTGAACGGAGAGCGCTAATGTGGAGGTCATAATCAGGACACAACACGTGCTCGGAATGCTTCGCTAGGATTACCGATCCATCGCAGGCCATAGCTGATGGCAATGCCGAAGGTCGTGTGGAGGCGAAATGTCCCAATTGCCGCGGTAGGATTATTACGAATAAGGTCATTGACTCTAATGCTTTCAAATCCGTCCACATGCCCGAGTTGGTAGCTCACGATGATTTTGCGGATGATGACTCCCAGGGAGACGTCGAGACGGACGATAGTGACAGCGAAGATGACCACGAAGGAGACGAGGACGTTGACTCAAAAGGCAACATCAAGGGTTTCATAGTCGACGATGATGAGGGGGTCTGCAGTTCCTCGGACACCGAGGATGGCGGTGACGGCTCTTATCGCTCCGGAAAGACCCCCTTCGAAAAGTCGGCAAAGCAGAAAAGCAGGAAGTCCAATAAAGGCAAAGAGAAGGCCAAGGAGGCCAAGGTACCTAGAAAGACCCTAGCGCAGCTCAAGAAGGAAGGCATGCGAAATATGCAGGCTCGCAAGCGATATTTAAGGCGTCTGGAGAAGGACTGGATCCCCAGTGCCAAAACAGAACAGACCATTACGCTTCTGCGTGACATTCAACAACGAAAAGAACCCGAGAAAACCATCATCTTCAGCCAATTCACGTCTCTGTTGGATCTTCTTGAGGTGCCAATAAATAGAGAGAGATGGGACTACCGACGCTACGATGGAAGTGTAAGTCACTTGTTCTGATTCCTATATCAGTCGCAAGATCCTCTTCACGGGCATGCTTCACCTCAGCGTGCCAGATGCTGACTCCAAACCATCTAGATGAGCTCCAACGCACGCAATGAAGCGGTCATTGACTTTTCCCAAAGGAAAGAATGCAAGATTATGCTCGTGTCCCTGAAAGCTGGAAATGCTGGCTTGAACCTCACGGTGGCTTCACAAGTCATAATCCTTGACCCTTTTTGGAATCCATACATTGAAGAGCAGGCCATTGATCGTGCCCACCGCATCGGGCAGCAGAAACCTGTGGTGGTCCACCGTATACTCATACCAAATACTGTTGAGGATCGGATCCTCGCTTTGCAAGAGAAGAAACGAGAGCTCATCGAGGGTGCGTTGGATGAGAAAGCCAGCCAATCCATTGGTCGGCTGGGTACGCGAGAGCTTGGTTTCCTGTTTGACGTACCGACCTGATCCATCGCCGATCCCCTTTCACCGGCTTGAGCTCGGCCTGTACGATCACGATTTGATGTTCTACACGACCGAGCACCAGCCATACTTGGGTACCAAACTTCACCTTTCAGTGATATATTTCAGCATGTATCGTTACAATGAGTTTCTCTTCCTGTGTATCGCTTAACCTCACACTATTCACGCTACAACCAATAACGAGATACCCCGGGACGAATGGCATTGCGGACAATGTCAGGTCTTACGTAGCAACGGGGACACGACACGTGCTGTCACATAGTCACTCTGTTTGATAGTCTACCTATGTATGTCGCGCTTCCTTGCGATCAGCATGCAATCAATACATATTATGTTTACTGATATCTAAAATCGTGCTTGCGTTGAAACTACCATACGTACCCTTCTTGACGCTGCCTCAGGAGGGCTTTGATGCCCCCCAAACCTTCCCCTTACGTCCTTATTTAGCGTCTTGCCCCATAACTGTAGGAATTCCTGAAATGTGAGCGATGTCCAGAAAGAGCACGTTTTGCAATCAACCGTTGCCTGCAATGCCATATCGTCGGCAACTTGGCGTCGGGATATGCGGTCATAGAAGGAGAGGGCGGCTCATACTGGGATACATCTGGGTGAATATAGCTGCGAGAAGTAGGAAGCAGAGACGGGAAGACGGAGAAACACGTTTTGATCTCTGGTATATTGAGAGGGAAGCCTCCTCGCGAAAAGATATAGTACCAACAATGGCTGGAAAAAGATGGCCGGTAAACGTTTACCAGGTCCTCGTCTACGAAGGGATGGAACAATCTAATTGGGATATCTCGGGCAAAATAAGTATCAGCTACTATCGACGCTCACGCCTCGATCTAACCCAACAAAAACTCCCGTCCCAAACAAATTCTCCATCCCAATCTGCCCGATATCAAAGTCACACTCCACAAACTCCCACTGCTCGAACCAAATCTTCAAGCCGAAAATGACCGTCCCAAAGATCTCCCAAGTCATAGTCCCGTCTTTGACATGTATCAGCATGCGCACGTTGCGGCTGTTATTTTCGTAATGCAGCGCCTTCTTGCCCATTGGGGCGCCGGCTTTGATGTTGACGCCCACGTCTCGTTGCGCGGCTTGGAGGATTCCCAGCACGGCGCTTCGGGGGAGGAGGGAGCCGTAGTCCCAGAACTTCAGTTGCTCGTCCGAGGCGGGGATTGGGAAGTAGAAATGGTTGTGAGGGAGGTGAGGTAGGGTGCTGAGGGGTGGGTTAGCATCTTGGGCGTAGCTATGCGTTAGGTGAGTGGAGGGATGTGTGACTTACTTTTGGGATTCCTGCACGATAGAATTGTGTGGGAAGGATGTATTGACAGCCTGTTCGATACCAGAGGATAAGGTTGGTAGAGGCGCTGCGAGTGCGAATATCCACAAATTGACCGCCAAGATCAAGACTGGGAAGATCGTCGTGATGAGAGGCATCACAGCGATGGGAGCAGGACAATATCGAGGAATTGTTCTCACACTATGCATTCTTCATGGAACCGTGCGGGTCCTAGCTCATGCGCTGTCGCGTGCCTGGTGGTTCGCGCATGCGTGGATCGCTTCAGCGCAGAGTCCACAGCCGTTCTCTCATTTCCGCTTTTGTAGATTAGTAGAGATGATTGGCTTCGGTCAAGTATGTATTTGCATAAGGGTTCGTTTCCAACGAAGGGGCTGTTCACCCATCGCAAGCTCTGATCATGCCCTCAATAGCCTTCTTGCGCAAGCATGTCCGCGATGTCGAGATAGAAGGCAATAGCATTGAAGTTCCTTTTGTTGCCAATCATCTCCCATACCAGCCATCTCAGTCTATTGGTCCAGTTGATCAGGTCAAGATGACTGACTCCTTCGAGCGTCCCCTTATAAGTTCCCCATTGACTGCTCGTCACGCTCACCAAGCCATCATTGGGACCTTCGACCTGTTCTATAATGCGGTGGGATTGTCGGAAGGCCGACCAGAGCGGTGGAGTAGCCATAGCGCCGTAAGAGAAGTATGCCACGCCTTCACGATCTGGAGTCTTGGGATTGAACTCCTCTTCCATGTACCGTCTTGTCAATTGGCTGAACGCCCCAGTCTCAATACTCATTGCTTTTAGTACACTATAGATCTTAGGCAATCGTTCCTCTCCAATGCGGTCAAAGATGTAATCGGCAAAAGCACTTCCTCGATGCGGACTTGCAACTGTGGTCAGAGTATTGACGTGTACGTTCGGTGGTTTCAATTGACTGATCATATAACGAGCATCCAGCCCGCCCATACTGTGTGCAATAATGTTCACGCTCTTTCCCCCTGCTTTCTTCTCAATTTCATCGCTAAGCTTCGCGGCACGCTCCTCGATGGAAGCTGAGGGAGGGACCGAGGTAAGGATAACCTCGTTGCCATTGGCCGTCAGAGCTTCGGTTATTCCGCGCCAGTAGTGAACGCCTGGCAGGAGTTTTCCGACCAGGCGAAGCTCATCAAAGCCCATGAGGCCATGGGCAAGTACGATGGGAGACTTGGGTGTCGAATACTTTGAGCGGAGGGTGGCGTATTCATCTCTGATTGTGCGACCATATTTCGAGAGACGGGGCTCTTGTAGGTCATGACGAAGGGTCGTGGAGGTAAATTGTCGCTGGCAACAAGCAATAGAGCAGAGGGTGCCACAACAGGATCTCCTCCAATAAAGAGAAACCAGTAGGGCCATTCGATGGCGGGGGCGATTACTCATCGATATCGAAGAGCTTCGGCCAGAACCTCCTCCATCTCGTAGCGAGTAAAGAGGCTCTCTTCGATGTCCAAGTTTGTTGTCATGGTTGTCGATGAAAGTGTCTCTAGTACGTGTGAACGCCAAAGGAAGCAACCAAGACCTTCAGCCCTATGAAAATAGAACATTCTACCCTCGTACCTTCTTACTTCCTGCTTTGTAGGATTCTAAAGTCGTACAGGTCCGTAACTATGGGGTACGCGATCATCTCGGCGCCATGCAGTCTATGACAAAGAGTACTATGATATGTATGATAGATGGGTGGATGACGGCAGCCACGGAGCACATCCAGCACCGCATTAAGATTCCACGGTGTTGCTCATTACAAATATTTCAACTCTCTTTCTGTTTCGCTATCACATCCAAATGATGCTCGATCCCATACTCATTATGTATAATTTCCGCTGATGAGAGCAGTGAATGCTCCTCGTTGTACGTCGACTGTGAGATCGTGAATCGTGTCAAGGTGATTCCCAACCAGAGACTGCGTTTCATAGATCTCGTGTAGAATCAACATATCAAAGGCAATGAGCCATTGAAGTTCAAAAGTCTCTGGTCGACATGTCTATATTTCATTGCTAGGTGCTTTCCGTTGCGCATTCTTCATAATTTCCCGCGGAATGGACTTGGACAGACGCGCCATTTACCATTCCTGTCAATTTCCTAAATCAAAATATTGCCATGCTCGTAGTATACTTCTCTACAATCTTTCATCTTCGCTACCGCTCGTTCCAGACCTTCTCGCGTTCTCCTCAAGCGTCATACTGTTTCCACAAGTATGAAGACTCCCAGTTGGGGTCTTATTTCGGGTCTACTTCTATTCCCAGTGGATGCGGTCGCGCAAGGTGTGGTGACCAAGACGATAAGCATCGATACCGGTAGCTGCGCACCTACTGCTACTACCGGAGGGCCGGCTTCGAACGGAGGTGCTGGGAAAGGGGCAGGCCCCCCGGCGCTTGCAAGCGGGACTGGCGGTGGCAGTGGCACGGGGACGGCTACCCAGACTGGCATCCAGGCTGGAGGTAATGGAATCAGCGCATCCGGAATTCCGAGCGGGACTGGAGGCAATGGAACTGGCTCTGGTGCTACGGGCAATCTACCGTAAGCAGCTCTCCCAACGTACTGGTAATTGGAAGCTTACAATCGTGCTCTATCAGATCCGATGTCAAGTTATCAGTGGATAGTAACAGCAATTCCGGGCCATATACTTACTCCGGATTCTACCCACTTCCAAGCAATGGAAGCCTCTTGAATGGCGCGGTGACAGCCAGGGGTGCCCGTTGGGGCGGTTTCATGACGTTGGAGTCGTGCGCGTACGCATGCCAAGGGGTTCCGTTTTTCGCCCTTGAACAGGGTAAGTCATATGTTGGGCCTTATCCATGAAGAATAGTTGTTAACGAAATTAGGATATATATGTGAATGTGGTACAATGGCACCTACCTCGACGCCTATTGACAATCCTCCGATGCCCATAGCTTGCGCTGGAGATGTTACCGAGATTTGTGGCGCGCCGGGCTATGGTCTCGTTTATCGGGGCTCGCCTCCAGCAAGCTCCGTACTTTCTGGTACTCCAACTACGGCAGTGCCAACGTCAACTGGGTCAGCGACTGTTGTCATCCAAATCACTACAATCGACTCCCTGGGGTCTACCACCGTCGAAACAAATGCTGCCACAAGCTCCGGAGCTTATCGGGGATCGGTGACTTCAATTCCTGACATGTCCACTACTAATCTGTCGGGTCCCACTATCGTCGGATCAGATACTGCAGTCACGTCAGTGATGGGTCAAAGCGATCAATCAACAACAGTTGCTGCCACAACCTCAAGCGCCACAGGACCATTAGCCGCTGCTTCAACACCTGGCAATTCCTCATCCATCCCTCCTATAGCAGCTGGCTCGTCGTCGTCAGCAGCGCTTGGTGTTTTATCGACAACGACAGTCGGACAAGCTCCGTCGGTAGCCTCATCGGTAATCTCGTCGGTAGCCCCGTCCGTAGCTTCGTCAATAGTTTCGTCATCAAGCTACCTGCCAGCGTTATCTACGCCAAAGCCTTCCATCGCTCCTTCGCCCACAGTCCCAGCAGGAGCCACTGGCGCTGCCGAACCAACGTTGATTGCAGTCCCATCATGTCCAGCATCTGGTCCTAATTCGAACAACACTCGATATGTCGATCTCTTTGATCATACATATGACATCAGATGCGGCATAGACATCGTAGGCTCTCACGGCACGTCCGCCCATGCCGATACGTTCTTGAGATGCCTCCAGTACTGCGATCTCCTAGACGGCTGCGTTGGAGTCACTTACGTTGACATAATCAATCAATACAATAACAACACAAATTGCAATTCCTACTACACGTTCCAAGGATACAGCTCTGTTAGCCAACAAGTCAACGGCGTCCTGTACAGCGGGGTCAACATTCACGGTCCCTCTTATGGCGTCGTCGATCCATCCAGCGGTGAAAATTCCACCAACGACCTCTGCGCTCCCCCTGTCACCTACGACTACGGCCCTGACGTATATGGCAGCTGTTATCAGATCGATTGCGGCCGTACCATCAATCAGGGTACTGGCGGAACTCTCCTTGCTCCCACGGTTCTGAGCAGTTTGCTGGGATGCAGTCTATACTGCAGCTTCTACAATACCTGTGTTTCGGTTACCTGGACGGGACCCTTTGTTGCAGGACAAAGCACGGCTAATTGTTTCCCTAAATCGACCTACAACACCACGGTCGCGACGATCGAGGCTGGTACGGAATACGCATACAATGGGAAATGTCCGTGATGGACAAGTGAACGAGTTCTTTCTGTCGATATGAGAACGTTGATGATAGTCGATAGATTCTTGCTGGGCAACATCGGAAATTGGCCAGGGTAGGGTAGGGTGGCGCTGAGTTGTAATTCTGCACGCTTCATTATGTAGACGTAACGATATAATTCATAAAATCGGCTTTTCACAACTCTCTATGTACCCTCAAGAACAGCACTCGCGCAAATATAGACAGAGTCTCCCTAAAGCTTATACACAATGCAACTGCAATCTATGCCTCCCAAAACACCATCGTACAATGCCCCCACCAGCACCAGCACCATCATCCAAGCACCCCTCACTTCGGCGGCGCACTCACCCTATCCGGCACCTCAGGCTTCACCTCCGTAATCAACCTCAACAGATCCTCCACGACTTTATTCCCCGTCCTGCCTCCAGCTTCCTTGATCGTCTTCAATTGCTCCTCGGCATCTTTGCTCGCGTCTTCTTCGGCTTTTTTGTTGCCGCTCGTATGCTATTATTTGTTCGTAGATCAGTCTTGCTGTTTGAGAAGGGGAAGGTGGGAGGGGGGGGGGGAAACCTTCTTCTCGAATTCTTTGAACTCGTCGTCTTTTTGCTTGCGGTAGTCTTCGATTTCTGTTTGGGCTTCGTTTTTGGCGTCTTTTACGCGCTTGGAGCGGTCTGTGGGTTGGTGGGTTGGTTAGAGTTGAGTGGGGAGAGGGAAAGTGGTTGGGGTTGGGAGGGGGAGGGGTGTGTACATTCTCGAGCTGTGAGATGTTAGTACTTTGCGATTGGCGTGTTGGGGAAGGAAAAGGAGGAAGGCACCTTTTTGTACTATCTTCTGAGCTTCTTTCTCGGCCTTTTGTGTGGACTTTAGTATCATGGTTGCTGGGATGTAAGTAGATTTTAGGCCGTACCTCGAGTAGTGTCTGGATGCCTTTGGTGTTTTGTGCAGACTTTTGGGATGTCAGTGTAGTGATCGTCAGGGGGATTGTGTCTGTAGCATACCATCTTGGGTATAGGGTGCCTGTGAACGTGCGAAATGTGTAGGACGTAGGAGGCACAGAGGTGCAGTAGTGCAGTGGATGCTTTTGGCAGTGCCAAGGCTGCCCTCCGCTCGGGATATCAACCCCAGTCTATCTTTTGGCGCTAGTTCTGCAGGAGCTCTGGCCCCGTGAAGCTCAATACACGCTTATTTCCCAGGAGTCTAGGGGTACGGCTTCAGGGGTAAGAAGTCTATGATTTGGTGCGTCTCCCAATAGCGTCAAAATGAGACTTTTGCGATCTGTATGGGTCTTATATGTTCATACAGGCCGCCATCACAGCTGATTTGAGTAGGAATACTGGGATCGGGATAATATATGGCTTCAAGCAGGCTCCTGAGCATGACGGAACCTGTCGCCCATGAAAGTATTGATTCCCTCCATTTCAGCCTATTTCAGCCCAGATTGGCACGAGGCTCTCCAGTGCAAATGCCCACAGAAACTGTACAAAAAGGCCAATACGCTGACAGGAGATGGAGCCGGATGGTGCGCTGTTAAGACCTCCTCCTTTCACTCCTGTACTTTACTCGAACCTTCGCACGATTCTAGGTCTGCGGAGATAACAGGGTATGCCGTCACATCTGAAATACAAGGTTGGTCCAGGATCAACTTTATCCACATACTCTAGTTGACCTGAAGCGTTGTTTCTCTCCGCGACGTCAAAACCGAGGTGCCTTCTACCATCGATACCTAGATATAGGCCAAATTGGTAGTTCCGCTTCGCAAGATGGATACGCGACAGTAATTGTATCCTCTCGTCTTCGGCGTCTTGTACCTCAAACATCGGTCTCCCATGGAGCTCTTCGTCGAAGATCCGGCTTGCATAGCACCATTGCATGAGGTCCCCAATGGTGTAGATACCATTGCGGGGCAATCTATAAGCTGGCGGAGGTCGCGCCACGACTAGGCAGAGGAGATACATCAGCAAAATGAAAAAGCAGAACCAAAAGTTGATAGGCTGGATGTGCTCGATAAAGCCCGTTGCATCTGGTATACCGACGAATATGCCGGATGCTACAATAGGGGGAACTGATGCTGTGAGAGAGAGGAGAGAGAACAACGCTACTCTCCAGTCTTTGTTGGCCACAGCCTTGAACGTTATTTGAACGGGCATAAGACTGGGGTACTCCAGCAGTATATTTGAGGTTGCCGGTGCTGCATTAGCCATCCCTGCGAAAGGTTGAGTATACCGGTAGAAGTGGTCAACCTTGGGCCAGATTATGGAGAACCAGGCCATGAGAGTCACAGGCAGGAAATGAAACAGAAATGCTTCTTTACTGTTGTAGGGTTTGGAGGCATCGGAGGTACTCCAGAAAGCATACGACGGACTGTTTTCCGAGGTAGCGTTTATGTGGATGCCTTGCAGCAAACTTCCGTTAATAAGTCCTGAGATTACCAAGGCAAGTACTGTGAGTGCAATTGCGCCGACCACTGCTATGAGTATGTCCGTAAGCGGACCAGAGCGATGAGCGAAATGTCCGATTCCGGAGACCAACAGTCCGTGACTATCTACGGGCATTTCTGGATGGAAGTCAGCTAACGACGTTGGCAACGCTGTCAGGAGTGTTACCACTGCGCGGATATATACTGGCTTGACCGGTTATGGCTTTGGCTTCCTTATCGAGCGGTATATCACTCTCCGAAGGAGCTTTCATAGATCTCTCGCCATGACTCTCCCCGAAAGATTGCGTTCGGAGAGGAACTCCCATATGACTTTGGGTGTCTTCGGCGGTAGCGGTAGCTGTTGTGTGATTAGTCACCATCGCTACATTGATGCTGCTAACGTGACCCAATGTAAGCGTTATGTATCGTACCAGCGTGCTTTTGCATGAATGCTATACCATGCCAGACTGCTCCATTGCGCTGGTTCTTCCAGTAACCCAATCTGATCGGACTAAAATCCAAGGCTCGCTTACGCAAGATCTCACGGTACTCTTTGAATGAGCAAGTCTCGAGACCACCATAAAGCGAACCGATATTGGAATTTTGCAGCAACGCTTACTGATCTGCGACTGACACAGGGTCCCATCTTAGTCCAGTATCTCGGTGTCGTAATCTTATCAAAATCGTTGCGGTCGTAACACTTAGCAAGCCGTAAATCGAGATTAAGGAACATCCTATCTTAGCGGAGACGGCAATGTTCCATTCTGCACGTTTTGGTGTTACTTGTATGAAAGCAGCCTTCAGACCGACAAGGGATAAACCAACAAGGATGGTGACGAGTGTTGTGGCGAAAAGCAGCCAATGACCGTTCAGTACAAGACTCCGAAGGTGGAGGATGTCAGGTGCGAACATGGCATCAGCATAGAATGCGTGCAACGTCCGCTGAGCTTTTCGATTTTCGAAGGCGGAATTATCCCTCGGAGACCTTTCGGCAGCCATTGAAACGTACGGAGATATTCGGCTGAAAGTGATGATAACAATCCGCCACCAGAGTAGAGTGATGAACCCAATGGCAGAAGGAACATATCGGCAAGCTAGAGCACCGTAAGTAGTGTGAATGTGGTGGATGCCACCATTCCGGCGGCTCCATACCAGCATTCCAACAATGGCAGCTATACAGCTCAGATAAAATACCACGGTTACCGCAAGGAACCAAGTCCTTACCAGCAAGGGCTTGAAGTCAAGTTTGCGATAATCTCCGTTCTCAACGTATTCGAAGTCTGAAACCCGTGAGCACGTCTGCCCTGTCCGGTTGGTGTCCTTCCTTACCTCGTAGTCCTTTTCCTCTGTGACGTTCCTCTACCGACAAAATTCGTACTGGCTTATCAGCCTCTTGTTCGCCTTTTGTGCCTGCTCTAACGTCTGATTGCCTCTCCTGCACATCATGTCCAATTCTTGCTTGTCGACGCTGAATGTCTTCCCGTTGCGATCCCTCTGGTACCTTTTCTTGCGGTAGGACAGAATCTTGATGTTTTCCGTCTCGTTTATCATAACTAAGCCGGCCCTGTTGTTCTCTATCTCCTAGCATTCGACATCGAGCCTTCGTATTGTAAGATAATTTTCTCTCATCTGGGGCTTTGCTGGCCCTTCCTTGATCTACCTCTACTGCTACTCTGTTTGCGAACCACCCATCGCACCAACCTTGCTCCGCCACTGAGCCTGGAATCTGGTTCCCTGGTAATTTGCTCTCACCAATAGGAGATGACCGCTCTGTCATGGCTGGGATTGCGTAATGTTCACCATCATGTCCTCCGTTGTCACCGGCTGCGGATGCTGGGCGACTGCGAGGTAGTCCGTGGATGCTAGCCACAATAATAGGGAGGGAATTTTGCGATGGGTGAACAGCACCCTCGGTAGGCTTTGGCAGAACATGCGGATCTATATGTGTGTCTGGCATTGTTCGCCTCTTGCTCAGATAGGAACTCAAAGTTCCGCGAATAGTCTTGATTTGAACGAATAGGATTCCACAAAGAGAAAAGTGTATATCTTATGCTGTGCAAACAGTGCTTGAGAATATAAAGAAGTAAAGATGGATCAATAGGGTTGACTGATGCCCCCTATTTCAAAAGTAGAGCACTCTACTAAATCATCAGCTCGACCTACGCAAGCCTACGAGGGAGCAAGGCTGAGCTTGCTCCCATGTAGCCCTGAAGGCGTCTGCAACGCGCATGAAAGAGATTTTTAAGGGGCGCCTTCAGTCATCGTAACGCATTGCGACTAAGGTACTTGACAGAATCCCGTGTGTCGCGACGCAATGCGGTCTCCTGGCACTCGCGTATTGCAAGGCAGACACCAAGCACAATCCTATGACGAGGGTCCATTGACTAACTTCGAAATAGGTGCGATCTCAGCCGTTGTAGATGTTTCAGTCGACCCTCGCTTTAGCCAATCCAAATCACGCTATCCATACAACAAAACGCAAAACAGAGTCGAAAGTATTGAACTACATCGACAAGAGAGATAAGATGACTCGATAAGAAGACGGACAATTTGGAATACCCACAGGTAGTCCAAAACGAGGAGGCACTCAAATCTGCAAATTGCCTCTCGACGGCATCGTCACACAATAGTACAACTCATCAGCTGACGTTGGCTAGTTACCTGCTCACGCTGACGCCTGTCGAAAATCAGGCGACGTTGTACTTTATACGGCTCCTTGCATGAAAGCCGCTTCGGATCAAAATTCTAGGCCACTATTGAGAGGTCTTCGTGGCTGCCGGTTCATTCCACAGTCAGCATCTTTTTAGGTAGCGCTTCGAGGTCAAAAAACCATTCTTTCCCAACGAAGACAATTAGTACTCCATCTGGTCGGATGTTCCCCCCAGGTTCCGATTTGTCCTCACGTTACAGTAGTGATATTCCCGACCTGCTTGGCACGTATTTACTCTAAGGATTGAGCTCTACAGCCGACTTGTCATTGTTTGACAGCTCGCAATCATTTCTTCCTGCGATGTCAACTTTCAGTCGACCGGAACGTCTCCTTCTTGTGGATTTGTGCAAGAATCGACTCCACTCATTATGCCGACGAAGAGAGCAATCTGGCCTGATTTGGTGGACTGCCGGGCCGTATTCGATTCGTGCACTGACTCAATTGCTAGACATGCTGATGAGGATGCCAGAATACATTTTCCGACACAAAAAACTATTGCAGACGTGCTATATCACAAGGTGAGATAGTCAAGGTGAATCTGCTTCGATAATACCGTAGTAATATTTGATGAGGCCTTGCGCCAGCTTGAAACAGGCTAATACATTCTCCCATTTCCACAGCGTATAAGTTCCCAAGAGTCGTGAGAATACTCTAATGATAGATGTTAACACCGATCAAGGGAAGTGTAGTGATTGAAAAGGTCTTTTCAATGAGGTAATGAGGTTGTAACGCCAAGCTTTATTAGAATACTTAGGATGTAATATAATACACGGCTTCTCTCACCCCCGGACTAAGAGCTTCCCTTTGATTATCGTCACTGCGTCACCACGCCTCATCTAAATATCATGTCCAGAGCAGCAAAACTCACACTTGCTGGGACATCTTTTGGAGCAGCCTCGATTGTCGTGCTTGTGCATTATCAGCAAAATTCCGAGAAAGCTGTACGCCCTCTATACCGCCATTGCAGATAACTGATGGATTTGTGATCATGAACTGAAACATCGTTTGCAGGCAATGCACGCAGGCGTCATACGAGACATCGAACAGCAACGTGTGAAGAAAGAAAGACAGGCGGATTTCGAGATGCAGAAGGCGCTGGAGGAAGAATATAGAAGAGTGCAGACGGTGCATGATGGTGATGCCAATGACGGCAAGGCTCGTGGGTTACCATAGAAGTTGCTGTTGAGATCAGTGTGAATGAATGGACCCTCTGGACATGGGTTCAGGTGGCTAGGCGGAGGGTAACTCAGACGCTGGGATCCCATGCCTTGATATGTGCAAGTCTAGAGCGTCTGCCGACCATGCTCAACGACGCTGCAGATATCACGAGTCAAAGCTCTACCTAGCCATGCGAATGACATTGCTGAGGTAAACAGCTAATGCTTTGTATGCCCATCCACGCAATGGTTACCACCTCTCGGGTGCGCGGAATTTGCGGCCTGCTATTGCACACTTCAGAGAAAACGTTCGAAGAGATAGATATTGGGGTCTAATATGTAACCATGTTCACGTTCCCGTCGAAGATTATGTAACTTGGCGTACGTTGAAGAATTTAAGTGGCGGGGACGAATGGGACAAATCAAGCGCAAGCGTTTCCATCGAAACGCACGAACTTCAAACACGGGACGCTGCTACACATGCATATCACCAACCACTCTCATGTATGTAACGTAGACATTATAACGGGCGTACTCCGTAGAGGTGCAGCCTATCAAGTATGCGATAATTAAATATAGTGGCACATTCCTCGACCACTTCGATGCCCGCCCCCACTCTCGACTCTCTATTGTCGCAGTCTTTACGTTGTATGGACCGCCCGACAGCCTGCTGCTGTGGTCGCGTGCGATGTGCGTACCTGGAACACAATAATGCCGCTCTGGAGGGGCTTGAGAGAGACCTACAGAATGCTGCCCAAATAGGTCAAGTTAGTTCGGTTTTCCTTTCCAACGCCAGTAGGATTCAATCCCCTGTTTCGGGTTTCGAGACTTATAGCTACAGCCATCTGTCAAAGTACAATGCCGCTGACTTTTGCGCTCCAGGCGCTGCTCAGCAGGCATGAGGCATACATGGCGGAGGCGGAAGACGAGAGGAAGAAGATCGGGGCTAGTATTGATAGGCTTGAGGGAGAGAAGAAAGAATTGCAGGCAATAAACACGAAGACGATAGAGGAGAATCGCTATCTTTTAGACCAGCTGGAGGAGATGAACCATACGGCTTCCAACTCCGACGCTCACATTGCCTCGCTCAACAATACACTCAAGTCTACGCGGAAGGAAATGGAACGACTGACTGTTCTCGCCACACAGACGTCTCATCTCGAAGCTCAGCTAGCCAAATATGAGAAGGAACAGGCCGAGATGCGGCATCAACTAGGGTCTAAAGAAGAGCAGGAGCGAACAGCCGTGCAGAGATGGAGGGGCGCCGAGCGAACTATAAGCACATTGCAGGAGCAGGTGGACAGAATAGAAAGAGAAGCAAGGGAAGAGCGCGCCCGCCACGCTGAGGTAGTGGCCCGATTCGAGAGGCGGAGGGCTGTCGAAAGGGAGCTCGAGCATGCAGCTGGACGTCTGAAAGGGGCAGCAGCTGCGACTTCGCTAGGAAAGAATGGCAGCGTGGTCTCACACTTTGTCAAAGATATCCTTTCTGATAACGCCAATCTCCAACTGGGTATAGTGGAATTACGAGAGATGCTGATGGGCTCGAACGAGGAAGTAAATTCGCTAAGGGAACAAATGTTACTCCATCAGCCTATCCCTGAGCGCCTTGACAATCCAGAAGGCAGATCGTCCTTGGGCAATGAGCTTGCAAACGTAGCGACGAATGATACTGCGCCTGACTTTCATGTTCACCACCACTACCATGTGACTCCGAAGCTCGAAGCGAAAGACAGGATGCCCTCAATTCGGCGACCGAAAAGACGGCGGAACATTACGTCGCAGGGGTTTGGAACACCGTCGTCTGGCTCGCAAACACCACGCGCCATGCCTCCATCACCATATGTTCAGGCGACTCCCTCTTCGTCTGCTGCAGCAATTCTTTCCCAGACTTCAGTCACTATCCCACCGCCTTCGGATCCGTCATACACAAGGCAGTGGGCGATGCTGTCTTCACAACCTCCCATCTCCGTAGCGGCATCTTCATCTCCAAGCTCAACCCAATCGGCTTTTAGGAGCCTATCTCTCTTTGACACAATTGACGACGCATTAGATTCGTCGCGACCTTCCACACCTGGTTCGACCACGCTCGGCACGCCTGACTTAGGAGCACGACATTCCAAGCAAGGGTCTGGTGACTCTGTACGAAGTCTATCTGCTCATGCAGGCTCCACAGCGCCGAAGAGCCAGACTGCGGAAACGGATGTCAATGAGAATGGGGACCCTAGGGCCATATCACCTTCGGAGCATAAGACCATCCTGGAGGAATCTGAAGAAGAGGCTAGCACCCGGCCTCCGATCGCCCAAGCTGGACTAAACGACTACCTCCAGGACCACTTCACTTCGATGCAGCCCGCGCCGTCACGCTTACACAGAGCCAATTCCCACGAGAGCATACTCTCGACTCGAAACACCGACGTCCCGAAAGTCCAAAGGAAAGGCTCTCAGTTCCTCAAGGGACAAGGCTTCACGCCTCGCACATCTCTCGGCACAGCCACCATAGCCGTCGGCCCTGTCACCTCTTCCACCGCGGCCGTGGGTCGACCGTCCAACAGCCGCCAAGGCTACGATAGCAGTAATTACAACCGCATACTTCTTGGTACCAGTCCTTCATCAGCTACCACATCCGAGTTTTCTACGGCGGGGAAGTCTACGTTGGGGAAGCGGGTGGGTGGTTGGGTGTTGGGGAAATGGGGAGTGCAGCCTCAGCCGACGGTATCAACTGGTGATCTGAGAGCGAAGACTCTTCTTTCTGCCGTTGATGGTAGGGTGAAAAATGACAAAGGGGTGGATAATCGATTGTCTACTCACATTGAGCCTGCGGTATTGGATAATCGGTTGCTGCAGGAGCTTCTTGGAGAGACCTTAAAAGGGCAGTCTTTTGGTGTATGAGAATCCGGATATTGGACGTATCTCAAATCTCAAAAGCGAGTTGTTTGTCAAGATACCCCTTATGTAGGACATAGTACGACATATGAATGTGCTTTACCTACGTCTAGTCTCTTATCCTTTGAACGTGATTCGCATTGCTTTCAATTCAATCGCCCCTGTGGAGCCTCCGTGCTTTTCTCTGGTGTCGCTAGAATTCTCATGCTACATACCGATTCTTCTTACGACGTTTCGCCTATTCAAACACTTGACGCTGAGATACCATGATTCAGATAGACATTGGGGCTAGCCGCTTAATATGTCCCTGTAAGATACAGGAGCAGCTACATCGTGTAGGGATAATTCATGCATATCCAAGGTCCTGGGATGAGTTCTGCATCTGGGATAACCAAGACGGTGCGGAACTGAACACACTATCAACATCGCAACGAATATTCAGAAGCAGGGCTTTGTAAATCGACCCTTGCGCTCCGTACCTTTCTCCCTGCAACTGGAATGTCTATGGAAAATAGCGCACCGACCCAGCCCCATACGATTCATGGAACGGACGTATCTCAAAATTAAACACGAGTTCCCGATAGAGACCCGGACCCCAGCGCTTGGCCGCCAGCTTTTCGAGGATGTTATCTAAGAGCATCCACGTGAGTTGCTTGTCCATGTCGGCCACCACGATCAATTCCACGCGAGAGTCGTCTGGCTTGTATCTGAAGAATCCGTTGGGTACGTCGTTGTTGGGGTGCAGTCGGACGTTGTCGCTGATTGTGTGTCGTGCGAGGCGGTAGGTACTTATTATTGCTGAGGCGGGGATGGTTTGGCCGAAGACGTGGAAGGAGAAGATTATGTTGTCGTTGTCGTCTTTGGAGATCGGCAAGGGCAGGTCGGTGCTTGAGTTGCTGTGGATGGAGGGCGAGATTTCTATATTTGGTAATTGAGGGAGATTATTGACGACGGCTCGCTCAGTGAGAGCAAGGCTGTGAACATCCGTGTACCGAAGGGATCCGTAACCCACTCTCCCCATGCCCTCGAGGTCGATTTCGAATTCAAGCACTCGAGAATTTATAAAGTTCCGGGTGAAGTATTCCAGACCCAGGAGGAGCTGATCCAGCGTCACCCACGTAATCTGTTTGTTGGCGTACTCGTGAACATTGATTTCCAGGTCGTTGTAGCGGTGCTGAAAGGAGCCATGCGTGATAGATTTGGTCGGGTGAACTCTGCGACTTGCGGAGATCTCGTCGATGGCAGCTTCCATGGTCTTGAAAACCAATCCTGATGCTATGGAACGACCGAAAGTGGTGAAGGTGAGATCGAGAGGCGTGTCAGCAATGTGGTAGTGGGAGGCGGCTGTAATGATGCCGGGTAAAGACGCTGTGAGGGTCATATTTGGCGATGGGAGAATTTCCCCATTTGAGGCCCCTGTTCTGATTCCTGGAAGAACCGTCTTAGGATGTGGCAAGGAGGTGGGGAGCGTGGCTACTGTTCCGATCAAAGCGGCGACAAACAGTGTAGTCATCGATGCTCGAGAACATGCTTGATACATATTTTAACTCAAAGGCTAGCTGGGTGGGAAGCACGACAGACTCCACACTGAGTTTTGATTAAGATAATGTCTTACACTCCTCGGACAACATTGCAACGGTATATGAGCTACCGATCATGCTGGAGGGATTTCCGTATGGGCGTTCAGTCCTCTCCCGTGACAGATTATCTCCCTGTTGCGACTTGCGATGGTCGGTCGCGTGATATTCTAGCGTGGGATACCACGTTGGAGAAGTAGGATTGTAGCAAAGGTAAAAGAATGAATCCGCTGCCATAGTCTGCTAACGGTAATGTGTCACAATCAAGAGTCCGCGGAAACATCGGAGAGCATCAATGGATAAGGCACCCCGGGTTCCATTGCACTGACATTCATTAATTGCGGCTATCGAGTCAGTCCACTGCTCCCCAGGGGCTTGACAACGTTTTCGCGCGGTTTCACGACTGCCGCCACTGATTTCATCTGCACCAGCAGTGTTCATAGAGCTGCCACGGCTGTCCATTGCGATAAGGCAAGCAAATTCCAGCTATTGATTCATTGCGGTTACAGATTCTTGCCCTGCTACCTTTGCACCTTAGCAAAAGCTGTACGATAAGCGTTAGCGAACCAGAATGGCTGGTGTAACTGCTTTACATCGTCTTCCTGATCTAGAATATGATGTTGCTTCAGGCCCTTCGTTATTCCGTAGGTCTGGTCAACGCATTGCATGGTCGAAACCGCAACAGGTGGTATTGAGCACAGTCATCAATGTCGTCTTCTGCCCACGGTCTGCAATTTGAGTGCTCCTTGAGCGGATGCTGGAGTATGGCTCTTGGTTTTTTGACAGGACGAATGCATCACAGCCGCCGGTTGTGGCAACTAGGGCCAATCCACCCTGTACACTGTTGAACATAAGGCAATTTAAGTGGTTCCAATTGTATACTTTTGGTTCTGCCTGGTTGTTCAAGATCCACCCCACATGAAGAGCTGCTTTATATAGTCATCTTTGCTCCCATTCACGGCCTTTAGAAGCGATTGTTGGGAAGGCTGATGGTAAAGACCGAAGATACTCAAGACTAGTTCCGGTAAGGGGGTCGGGTCAGTCATCTTCAATGGTTACTCGGGGAAAACATATCCTGGGATGATTGCCGATGGTAATGAAGCCAAAGTACCGACTAGCGGTAAAGCTTTGCAGCTTCTTCACAGCAACCATGGTCTTCTTCCTTCCAGGCTGGTCCGCCAGATACGCAAGTCTGCAGACCGTGAAAGTAGGTCAAGGTGCACTAGGCTCTTGAGTACAGACTTAGATGCTGTTACCGCATCGACAGTTGTCCGATTAGAATATGTGTTTCAGAAGAGAATCTGTGAGGTAGGGAGAGTGAGCTATCAGAACATATAATATGACCTCCTTCAAGTCATCTTTTCATGGGACCTATCATGAGCCCCATATCTAGTCCTATGTGTCTTTGACATACACACTCAGCACCTTTAAATGGGCCCTACTAGAGTACCCCTTAATGTGGCCATTGGGGCTCAATACGGAGGTTGACACCAAAAGTCTTGAGCAGGCGCTAACGGGAGTGGCACCAGTCCCTCAGGGACATGGCAGGACAGGTTGCCCCGGAAACCGCACCCCTGGTACTTAGACCTAAAGGATTGGGCCTAAACTCTTAGGCGTCCCGGTCCCTGTAGATTTAGCGCTTACTCAAGACCTTTAGTGTCAACCTCTGTAGTAATCGCCCTACTAGGCGTCGGGCTACTCAAGGCTCAAGCGCGCAGGCTGCCGGGGGTGTGATTTGCATTGGACCGTTAAGAATGGAAATCTTCCGAGAATGTGTACTAAGGTATCTTTGTGGTTAGCCCTCGACCTAGCATGCACACGGAGTATTCATATTTGTGATAAGGTCCTTGCGATGCCAAGTTCTGTACAGACTTCTGCACACGCTAAAATCAAATCGTGGGTCCCGAAATCTGCAGGTAAGCTGCACAGCCCGCTCTTTCCTCATAGGAGTGTCCATCCAAGGCAGTCACAATGCGATCCAGAGCTGCCAAGCCTGGTTTACCTATATCAGCATACTCCCAGAGATTATCACCGCAGGGAAACCTTTCCCTAATTATTGCCCTCGACCACTATGTCTGTCCGGATACAGCTAGACAGACCACATTCCCATTTTACGAACCTTGATATCATTGGCGGGGTGGTATTCCTCAGTATACTCAGTCCGGAGACTATTACGACTATCAATGTTAAGCTCGAGGGTGAAAGTCGCTCCCGTCTGGCGGGACCGGTGAACCCACGCGGGCGCCAGAATTATGATCCGTATGAAAGAGACCAGGCACAGCTAGAGGTACACAAGGTGAGTAAGTACCTCTTGAATATGACCAAGCCTCATCCTGTTCGCTGATGAGTTCGACAGCTCCTTTATAAGGTCTCCACCGTCTTCCCCACGCAGGATCTCTTGCGATTGGGAGGCAACAACCAAAGTTACACTTTACCACCGGGGCAGCATGTCTACCCTTTCCAATTCAAAGTATGGCACAAAGCAACGGGGTGCATTGTATCCTGCTGACGAGAATGCGAGCTTCCCTTCAATAATGACTGCAATAACAACAATTCTATGCTCACGAACTTCAACGCATTAAGGCTAGAGGTGGGGAGGAACACTAATAATCATGTCAAGAAGACGCTGCCTCCTTCACTCAACGGCCTTCCAGGAGAAGCAGAAATTCGATACTTTGTGAAGGTCACGGTACAGCGCCCGGCGTTCTACAAGGAGAACTTTAGATCAGTAAGTGCAAGGGGCAAAGAGCTCGAACTATGGGGAGCCTGTGCGCCTTGAATCTTGCTAACGTTGGCGTCAGACTGTGCCTTTCATGTTCCTGCCCATCGAACCACCTCGAGAACCTCCGAACAGGCGGGAGTCGTTTGCCAGACGATCGCATCAATTCAGCCCTAGCATCGATGTACGTGAGAAGCCAGGACTGTTTCGCAAACCCTCCGTTACCCCTGAGTCGCCAGCGTCAAGCGTGCTTCCTCCAACCATCAGCATCGAAGGGCGCCTACCAGACCCACCTATCGCCACTTGCAATGAAGCTTTGCCCTTGCGGATACTGGTTACCAAGAAGAACGAAAATCCAGCATTCATCTACCTACAAACACTGAGCATCACGCTGATTGGCTACACGACGATTCGAGCTCATGAGCTCCGACGGCAGGAGGCCGGAAGCTGGGTGATCATGAGCTTGGCCAACATTCACAAGCCTATCAACAAGACCGTCGGCAATGACGGCAAAGTCTTAGAAATCGATCCAAAACTCTGGAATCAAACTCCATTGCCCAATACCGTCTGTCCATCCTTCGAAACGTGCAACATTTCGAGACGCTATGAATTAGAGGTCAAAGTTGGTTTGTCGTGGGGGTCATCCAATAACATCAACGTAAGCCATTGCCTCAAAATGTAGAGAGTGTGCTAATTGTGTGAAGCCGGAATTGGCTGTCCACCCCCTTCGCATGTCTGTTCAAGTCTACTCGGGTATTGCCCCGCCGCAAGCCTTGTTGGAACAGATGGCTAGCCGTCCAAACCCGCCGACAAGACATACGACGTATACAGCCTCTAACTTACGTCCTCCCGGCTCTGTGCATGGGCCTCCTTCTGGACCAGTCAGACCGCCCCAAAGCGATCACATTGAGCCCTCACCATCAGACATTCCGGATGAAGCGCCCCCTTCCTACCTAGATGCGATGGCAGATGAACTAGCACCCATTGACGGACCTCGAAGGGATTACCACCAGGCGCCTGTCCACACTTCGAATGTCGAAGGGAAAGGATCTGCAACCGATGACCGACTTTTTCCAGACAGCGGACATTAAACATTCCGTGTTTACAGTGACTGTTCAAGAACGATCCAGCGGGTGTTAGGTGTAAATAGAAATGTGGGATCTCAGTGGTTGATCAGATGGTGGCTTGATACTCTATCTGTGCAGGATGATCACATTTTCCGTGTACGTGATTGCGTTGTGAGTGAGTCGCTCGACTCCTCGGTCTTCAAGACTAGGCAGCACCACCTCAGGTGCTTGCTATGAAATGTGTAACAGCGATGAGGGTAAAATGACCTAGACCTGGAACGCTTTCGGAGCTGGATAGCTTTGAGATATTCGAATAATGATGTCAGGGGAAATGCTGAAGCTTCATCCTGGAAATATTTCAATCCATTCCTCGATGAATCAAAGCTTGACTTTAAAGGACTGGTGGTGTTTGTGGGGTTCATAGCATAAGTATTCTAGCCCAATAACCATCATTCGACCGGTGGGTTGTCAATATGTAGCGTGCCATTGGGCTATCAAATCTACCCGCTCCCGCGTGTTGATTAGGGCAAGAACGCACTCATGATGACATTCTTGTGCATGAGGCTTCAGGTCTGCCAATGAAAGGACTCCATACATAATCGTATTCCCTCCAAGTAATTCATGGACTTCCATGCTATCGTCTCCCTTCCTGCTATCACGCCTGGTTTCCCGCAGGTCTCCTCAATTACTCAAGCGCTCACTAGCCCCGTTTAGCATCACAGCAAGAGCTATGGCACAAGAATATAAGATCAAAGGTCTCTCGTCTCTGGACCTAAAGAGTGGGGAAAAGCGTGAGGTTGAAGTAGAAGGTATTGAGAATGGCAAGATTTTGTTGGCGAGAGTGGGCAGCAAGACGCATGCTATGAGCTCCAATTGCACACATTATGGAGCTCCATTGAAGTTAGGCGTTCTGACTCCGGATGGGAGATTGACCTGTGCATGGCATGGTGGTTGGTCCATGTTGAAAGCTTGCAAAAATTCTGCTTGCTGACATCGCAAACAGCCTGCTTTAACGTTGAGACTGGTGATGTTGAAGATGCCCCAGCTCTTGATCCGCTGGCAAAATTCGATATCGTGGAGAAAAATGGAGGAGTGTACATCAAAGGAGAAGAAAGCACAATCAAAGCCAGCAGACGATCTCCTAATACCAAGTGCTCCGTACAAGGGCAGGCAAAGGTTGTGGTTGTGGGAGGGTAAGCATATCTCATCTTAGGTATTGCCCAAGCCACTGACCCCACATGTACAAATAGAGGGAGCGGCTCGATGGGAGCCGTTCAAGCCCTTCGAGAGCAAGGGTTCAAGGGAGCCATCACTCTCATCCACAGCGAACCCTACCTGCCCATCGACCGAACCAAGCTTTCCAAAGCCCTTATCGGTGACGTATCGAAAGTCCAACTGCATGACGAAAACTGGTTTAAATCAGCTTCAATCGAGACCATCCAAGATCAAGTATCAGCCGTCAACTTCGAGAAGAAGACCGTCTCTACTGCTTCAGGCTCTTCACACTCCTACACTAAACTCATCTTAGCCACAGGTGGTTCACCCAAAGCCTTACCCCTGCCAGGCTTCAAGGAGCTGTCAAATGTTTTCCTCTTACGAACCATTCCCCATGTCCAAGCTATTCTCTCTGCTGTCGGCGAGAAGAAGGACAAGAAAGTTGTCGTCATTGGCTCGTCCTTTATTGGTATGGAAGTTGCGAATTGTTTAGCAACAATGGGAAACGACGTCACAGTCGTTGGCATGGAGTCTACACCTCTCGAAGCCGTTATGGGTGCTGAAGTGGGCAAGATCTTCCAGTCACTAGTCTCGAAGAATGGTGTCAAATTCTACATGAAAGCGAGTGTCGATTCTGCTGCACCCTCTTCGTCGGATAAGAATGTTGTTGGTTCTGTCAAACTAAAGGACGGTACTACCTTGCCGGCTGACCTTGTCGTCCTCGGTGTTGGTGTTTCGCCCCAGACCAGCTACCTACAAGATAATTCTGCGGTGAAGCTGCAGAAAGATGGATCGCTTCTCACCTCCGAGACTTTCGCAGTCAAAGGCCTGGAAGATGTGTACGCCATTGGTGATATAGCATCCTACCCTTACCACGGCCCCGGTGGGGATGGTGCCATTACGAGGATTGAACACTGGAATGTCGCACAGAATGCTGGACGTAGCGTCGCACAATCGATTGCGTCGCCATCCACACCACCAAAGCCATTCATTCCCATTTTCTGGTCCGCGATGGGTAGCCAGCTAAGGTACTGTGGTAACACACCGAATGGATGGGACAAGCTTGTCCTTCAAGGCAAGCCTGAGGAGGCAAAGTTCGCCGCTTTCTATGGGAAAGGTGATACATGCGTAGCAGTCGCGAGCATGCAGATGGATCCGGTCATGAGTCAGAGTGCAGAATTGATGAGGCGTGATAAGATGCCATCGATGTCGCAGTTAGACAAAGGTCTTGACCCGAGGGATGTCAGCATCCCTGTTGAGGTGAAGATGTGAATCGTGAAGCAAGAAAGACGGACAGGAAGCTGACGAAGGTGAATTAAGTTATGAGCAATGATGAACTTCAAAAGACCAATATAGCAGCATATCCAGTCCACCATGTCCTACTGCTGATATGAATAGCAATCATCTTCGAATAGATCCATCTCATCTACCCCCTGATGAGGCTTAGTCTACACTCACTCACTGCGCGAAGCTACCTTCCACCGCAGTCGTTATCACCATCGGGCTGCATTAGCTTTCCCCTTGGAAGCCCAACAGCAAAAGACGAAGAGATTTCCATCATACTACACAATGCCATCAAATGAGCTGGCGAGGTGTGCAAGGTATTAGGTAGGTATTCGCAACCACTACGACGCAACACCGGTGGTTAGTAGTACAACGGCGAATAATGCCACGAGTTTGAAAGTGATCTAAAATCGTTCCGGTTGTGCCTATTTCATAGGCAGCGTTTGTGGCTTCTTCGAGCTTGCGTTCGTTGTATTGCGATCATTTACGTTGCTTTATAGTCAGATGCGCTGTTTCATTTCTTTTCAATTCATGAAAGAGAGATGCGGGATGAGGATGAGGTTACTTCACGAGCATGCGCGTAGGTACTTTGAAACGCTTTCCATTACAGAGAAATGGGATGGGTTTTATGGATGTACATGTTCTAGGATCTGATAGGATTCGAGTGATGAATTCTGTACGATTTGTCCATATTTACATTCGCTGCTCGCTCATGGTTCATGGTACCCTTCAGCGAGATATAGGAATTGACCTCCGAACATCTGGGCTGCTTTTCACTGGGGGGTTTTTGAATGATAGTCCACCTATTAATAGGCTCGCTCTGTTCAGAGGTCATGAAATGTATTCAGTGCCGTTACCTTTTATTATTTATCTGGGTATGTTGTACTATATTCCAAAATGGTTTAAGAATACTGGCTACACCTAGCTACCTATTCGTTTATCGGTATCTTGGCCTTTCGATATCATGGAGGAAAGGTATGGGAAGGATGACTGTATGGTGTATGAAGTAGGTGGTGTTGTGGGATTTGAAGGTGATGCAAGTTGTGGTAATATGTTCAGTATCGTTTTATCTGGGATAGGGGGTATGTTTCGTTTCATTTTAGATTTTGGGGCGGAGAATGGGTCTGAGGTTTTTTGAGACATGATTTGTTTTCCGGATGGGTATTGCTGGATTGGGTAGAATGGGGTTATTTACGGGAATACAGATCGGACGCTTATGTTCCAATGTTCAGCTTGTGAAGGGCTCTGCAGCCTTCATCGTCCCTTTTCAGATGGATTTGAGATTCCGGATTGGGTAGTAATTAGCGTCCTTCTCTCACGACTTGAGACCCGCTTCTTTGGGAACATGTTCCTGGTCTGAACACTGGGTCTCACACTCGATTAAGCTTCACGTACTTCGCTGTTGAAGCTGATTTCTGGGATGCGGGGTTTGTCTGATGTGTGACACTACGTGTTGTTCTGTTTACATGACACTAGCGCCTACCGTGCTTAACTTCACTTATTGTAATTCCTTCACTTCTGAAGTCGACATCATTTTTAATGTATATAAGGGGTCAGCATCGACGGGAAATCTTATGCATCTTGCCCGCACTCTTCCTCGGCTGTTCCCATTTCTCCTACATTCTAGTATTCATAGGATGGGAAGCAACGACAAAAGTGGTTCATTTTCCCGGCCAGCACCAACGTCCCATGCAGCGATCGATGAGTGCATACCTGCAGCGATCTCATTCATCGCTGCTAACGGCCAAGATGATGATGACCTGTTGCACCCTAAGCCACGCAAATCCGTCTATTCCAAGAAAGATCTGACAGCCCAGAAGCACCTTAAGCGAACCGGGGTGCCAGTCTGGGAGTCTGGGACGCTTATACGCCTTCTCCCTGATGCGGTTCACATGAATACTGATTCAATTGAAGATGTCGATTCTTTCACGGCACCCCCACCAGTGGTTCCCCAACGCCTCTCGCTCCCTCTCACATCTCAGGTGAAGCTTGTTGGACTGATGTGTGACGAAGGCCTCGATCGTTTCTGGTATGAGGGCACCACCTCACGTGGATGGCGAGAAGGGATTCCAATCTTCATGAGGATCCTACCAATGGATCCAACACGCTTCACCATCATGCATGCAAACGGAGACGAAGTCAAAGACCACGCCTATGTTGAGTGGAGCACGGGATTTCAAGTACCTGAGTTGCGAGACAAAGCAGCGGAGAGACAACGCACGAAGCTTCTGCGGGAGATCAAGTTGATGGACCGTTTCTTCAAGGACGCGGCCAAGCGGTACCGTATTGCTCGCAGGCTCTGGGAGATCGAGGTGGTAAGGCACCAATTCTTCGTAAAGCAGAACTATGCCGTCTTTCGGCCTGGGACCACAAAAAGGGTTGTATGGAGGGCCATTCGAATGGGAAAAGCGGATATTGCCAGCGAGGATTAGTGGGGAGGTGGGATAGGGCGGGGTTCCTCACGGAGAGATAGTATCACATGAATGAAAGAGAGGCTTTCCATCTCACCAATATGACTGCATGACGTTTTCAATGTTGGCTCACGGTATTTCAAAATCATTATCATGATGGGTGAGAACGGGGCACTCAGTCCCGAGGCAGGAGCTTGCGAAGATGCCTCTATTGCAAGGCCTCGTGATGGCTCATAAGTCCACTGAATCGCAACGCAAGCTGGCCGTAAAACAACGGTCCGCTGTATTGATGCGCCATGAATTATGCTGATCTGTCCATAGATTCAGTAAGCTTTTCATAGCTAAGTCGGGTTGGGGCTGAGTGCGCCGTAACGTTTTCCTCGAGTGGCTGAGTGTCATCTCTACTTAAGACTCCCTAATGGTCAGTATCTTTAACCCATCAGAGACACGGAAAGGGATATATTTTTGTGATAATGAGGCTAGAGGCAGATCAGGAGTAGATCCCCAATCCATGCGGCTCGCTCCTTCTTTGACGGGTGTCTTTCGCCTGATTCCTTTTGCCAGCTCAATGCTGCGCATTGTTTGGGATGATGGCGGTAGGCACAGCGTCCTGGTTGGGGATGATGGCGTCCGGCTGTTTCTGCCCGCTTACAGCGGACAATTCGAGAGCCTCATGTTCGTACAGCGTACCTGAACCGGCCAAGCCATGAACGGTGCGTTGCCTCATCCATGAAGATGTCTAAAGGCTCAAATATGGTGGGGTCGGTTGTCGCTCGCGGGATGAAATCCCCAATTGCGATTGTTGACGTAGTCGTAGGTCGTGGAGTGCAGCTTTTGCGCTCAGTCGCAAACCGCTAGTGCTTCAAATGCCATGGATCACACATTGTTCAACCTCCCGGCATACGAGCAGAGACTGGATGTTACCGTCGAGTTAATATAATGAGTACGGCGTATATTATCGTCGAGCATTATCGACCTGAGAACATCCTGCTGCCTTGATGCAATGCCCGAACTAGTATCTGAAACCGATTGACTTTGTGACAATATCTGAGATATGGGATGAGGTCAGCGATATGATCGGCTTCACGTCATCCTTTCACTGGAATACCACAATACCTACCAGTAGTTCTAGCTGTCCTCAAATATTTCCACAGCGCCGAGGCCCCTTGGTACTTCTGATCACGACCTTCGAATAGGGGTAAGACGTCTTCCCTCGCTAATGTAGATGCGACCGCAATTATTGAGAACTGTAAGCTGCGAAGTAGCGGAAAGGATGTGTAGTCCCCTTCGGTTTTCCCGTATTTGTTCTCCAATCATTGTCTCAACTTTGAATGAATTGTCATCTCTTGAGGTGCGTCTGCTTGATTAAATAGCCATAGATGCTTTGATAGTCAACATCGACAACAGTACGCACTTCCTAATAGCATACTTGAACAGTAGCAACTTCATTACCGACGTATGATACCGTAGAAATACACCGCCAGCTATAACCAACGAATGGCATACCCCTTACCGACTTCTCCTCTTTGATTCCTCGTACATAGTCTTGGTAAACACGCTACGTTCTCTGCTCGCTCTGGTTTTCGACACCCACCCCGGTCCCTTCGGCAATTTGTAGCTATCGTCATCACCGTTATACGGGCTATCCGATGGGTCTACCGTATCACTCGAGATGGTCAAGTCAACTATTTGAGATGACATTTGAGATTTTGAAGGGCGTGGCGTACTTGCGCCATCGTCATCGTCATCGTCGTCGTTATCATCATCATCCTCGATGGCAGACCAATCATCCTCAGGCTTCCATGTGCGATCAGATTCTCTTTGTGATAAGCTGTGTTGACCACTGCCCTTGGATTTCCTGCGGGAGGGCGGCGAGATTGCATCTTCTTGAGAGGGCTCAGGTTTGATGTCCCTAATTTGCGACATTCGATTGTCCCAAGCTTGTAAAAAAGGCTCAGGAAATTCATCCTCGGATCCGGTAGCGTCCAATGACCGAAGGGGTTCAGGCGGGCTACTATCTTGAGATGGGCGTGTACGATGGCGAGTACTCTGGACTGGCGATTGATCCACGTCAATAGAGATGAGATCTTGCGAAAGGATCTGACGTTCAATGAGAGGGTCTGACTGGTACTGTGCTTCTTCGTGGAAGTGCTCGCTGTCATCGCCTAGATCCGGAAGACTCGGATAGCCGACAACTGATCTGGATTCCGACAACGTAGACTTGGCATCTGGGTCGACAGGATCGTGGGGAGGCACGCTCTCAGCTATCTCAGTCCCAGACCCATGAAGCCGCTTTTCGGGCAGGATGTCTGAAAGCGGCGGTGAAGATTTGACCTCAATAACTGGGCTCGATCTGAAGCCACTGAACTTTGGCGACGGAGGATCTATTAGAGTGGTGTCTTCTCGGTTATCTCCCTTCTCGGGAAGCATTGAGTTCTCTCGAGTACTGAAGCCACCGTTCACGCCCGACTGAACACTTGAACGCCAGCCGGCCTCTTTGATTAGTTCGGAGATTTCTGCCCGAGCCTCCAGGCTAGGACTGACTGACTCAACTTCCATACCCTTGTCTGCGAAATCATCAATACTAGGAGTTTGCTGATCACCTGTTTCACGCCCTGTTTGCGCAGAGGCCACACCACTCGTGTCATTCATTGCAGAGATGTGATGTTCAACCTTGCCTAGCTTCTCATTACCCTCATTTGCTTGGTTGTCTACGGCTCGTAGTAGGATTGGGCTGATCAGCTCATCAAAGGAGATCTCAATGTTTTCGTTCGCATCCTGATCGTCGAAGCCAGGCATCTCGAACTTGGAGTAAAGTCGCTCGCCGGTTCGGTCGTCATACTCGGCCTGATTGCTGCGTCGGTCTCGTTTCGCTGGCGTCATACACAGGTCTCCGTTCTCAGCAATTTCATCAACAATGGCGGTTCGATAATCAGATATATTAGGCTGCCAATTCGTCTCCGCTGACATCTCGAGTTGTTTAAAGGCAATGACCGTCCCTTTCCGAGCTATTTCTCGAGTCAATGGTAGGCAGGTGGTGGGATCCTCTGGCAGACTTGGCAAGTCTGTCGAAAGCTGATCGTTGCCCAGAGGGGTGCCAACTGACACATCACCAATTTCTCGCAAGAGTTGCTCGTCGACCGCTTGAGAGTCTTCAAGATTCCTCTCGGGCGAGTGCTCCGGCCTTTGATCTTCTAAGCTGCCTTTGGCATTTGGATGATCTGGCTCGCCCGCTTCATACTCAATGTGGCGTGGAGATTGATTATATGACTCTTGGTACGAAGTCTCCTCATAGTAACTATCGTTGTTGCGCTTACGCTTCTTGTTTTTACGCTTTTTTGCATTCCCATCATTGCGATGGTTCTGCTGCTGAGGGTCCCATCTTTGAACGAAAGGAAAAGGTGGCGTACTCAGCTCGACGCTTTCATGGCAGCACTCCACAGCTCTAAGAATGATCTTGCTCTTCCAGCTATCGTCGGCTGCAATAGCTGCAAGGTCTTCCGCTGCTCCTACTGCTTCGTCGGCTTGAATTACTTTGATAGGCCTGACATCCTTCATCAGCTTCTCACGAGTATTCGACTCATCTTCTTTGGTCTTGGGAGTTTTTAAGCCTAACGAGCCGAACAGCATCCGTTTGGCACCACCTAGATCGAGCTTGGATCGGCGATGGTGAGAGGACGCCGTGGGCGTATCCCTAGAAGCCGACGACAGCGCGGCAGTCTCAGTCTCAGCTGGGTGGCCTCCAAGTGCGTCCTCTTGATCGATATTTGCCGAGTCTATTGCTGGTGGGAGTGCGTCCGCTATAGGCTCAGCTTCTGTAGTAGAGATGGTTGGGATCGTCCGTATACACACCCTCGGCTCGTCTTCAGTGACTGTGGCTTTTCGACTCCTTAATGCATCGATCATGGCTTCATCTCGCGGACTTGGAACATTGGCAGTAGCTCCTTCTGCCACAACAGGCTTTCCACCTGTCTGAGTTACTTCTGGCAACTCTACCTGCGAGTCTACTCCACGGTTGGCCTTCATGACACCTGCATCAGTCAACGTCGAGAGCTTCTGTCTTTTAGCTTCCCGTTCATGCTCGGCAAATGTGTCCTCAGAATCAAGTCGCAGCCCTGGCCCCTTAGCCCCGACGTCCTTGGTCTCACTATCTCCACGAAGACACATCAGCAATGCTTGTCTTTTGGCCTCGATAGCAATGTCAGCGACGGCTTCGTCCGCCCGATCGTTCTCCATCTCTATATCCTCAACGTGAGCGTCCTTGGGCTTGATATCTTGCTTGGATTTGTGAAGATCCATCACGGCAGCTTCATCCATAAGCGAGCCCCCACGCTTTGAATAAGCCACTTTTTTCCATTTGCGTCTTCTATCATTGCGTTTCTTAGTCCTGTTCTTGCCTTCACCCGGTGCGACTTGCTTGGCGGGTTCTGGTGGGTCCGCACGCGAAGTCTTCTCTTTCATCGTGGAGAACGTGGATTTTTGAGCTGTATCACCTAAGTTTCCACGTTCTTGTCTTGTCTCGGGTCTCGAGTCGCGACTGCTGTCTGACGAGCCCGAGGGCGAAGTGTTCGAGGTGTCATGTTCGTCGCCTAGGACTTTAGTAGAGATACGCTCCGGCTCAGAGTCGGAATCTGATCCTGTGCTTGAGCCACTGGAAGACGATCCTGAAGAAGATGTCTCATCGCTATCAGCCTCCTCTGAATAGCTCAATGAGCTTGATGTTGAGCTTTCAGATGACTCCTACATCAATGTAAGCTTTAGATTCTTGGCACTTCACCTTTGTGCTTTTCTTGTGAGGCATACGTACATCACCTGAATCACTCGCTTCGGCTGGAGGCTCAGCGTTTTCCTTATCAGACTCGCCCGTTGCATCCGGCTCGAGATCATCAACCTCCTCTGAGTCTACGGATTCCTGTATGGTCGCGGGTGTCGCCAGCTCGTCGTCTTCGAACCGCACGCTTTTGTTGCTGGCAGTCAATTCCGGCCTGCTAACATGTTCAGGGTTTGCTGACGTGTGTGAAACACCATTGCGCGCGCTTTTGCGACCTCCTTTCGCTAACCTTGATGTCCCGCTCTTTCCGACCTTTGAAGATGGTTCGTCTTGACCATACTGGTCCAGCAATGGATTGCTGTATTCTCCAGCAAATGGATGACCATTCTCGTCTAGAAGCCTTAGCAAACCTAAACCTTTAGGTGATCTTCGAGATCCTCGAGCTGTAGTCCTGGGCGTATTCAGCTCCTCGTCTCCATAGCTACCGCCGCTATCGTCACCTGCACCAGCATGTATATCGTTCTGTAGATCTTCCAGCTCCGCATTTAAGTCCTCAGCTTCATCGTCGTTGAGGACAAATTCTTCCTCATCATCGCTCTCATCTCCAGCCACCTCATCCTCCAGATCACCTCTCACTACAATCTGCCGATCTTCGAAATTGTTTCCGTCATCAGTATCATCTTCATCGTCATACGTGACTCGCCTCCGCTTCCTCGGAGGTAACTTGATTGCAGGTCTGCCTGTTCTCCGCAGATAGGGTCGTCCAAAAGCTACCCCATCTATAAGGTGCCTGCCATCTGACGTGATTTGGTGCCGGCCTGAAATTCTCCGTATACGTAAGTCATTGGTCTGTAGAGCCCGTATGCTATCTAGTGTGTGAGAATACTGCCCATTTGTCCAGATCAATGTTTTATTCGGACACTCACCATACCTCCTCGTCATTCTTCAAAAGCTGCCCCAATTCAGAGAAGTGCAGACACTCGTAGCCTCCGACCTCCACGGCATAGTCTTCAAGGCCCCAGTCCTCGGACTCCAACGGTATAATATCATTGACCTGCTCGAGGAATTGTGAAACAGTGATGCTGCTGCTGGCTGAAGCATGTGGAGGGCGGGTTTGTGCTACAGTCCAAAGTATTTGCACTGGTGGTATACCGTGCCTATGGATCATAAGCCGAAGCCTCATGGTTGTGGCATCAGTATGTAATTTGGTGACCAGCGAAACGTTTTGATGGTCCTGATGTGGGGTCCGTAAGGTATGAACCCAACGCGGGCGTGGCACCACATATACCAAATTTGAACTTATCACATTGCTAGACCATGTTGTGATCTCTTGTCATCAACCATCAATATTTGGACACACGACCTCTAGATATAGACGTAGCATCAAACCTGGTGCAGTGTATGGTGTGGAGGGTATCTAGCTACAATTACTCTCTCCGGCTTATTGTCGGAGTAAGCTCGCCATTTCGATCTACATCCATTGACCAATCACTACCATGTGCTATTGCCCCTGTCATGGCATTCCTTGGCTGCTTCTTGCCTCGCTCGTTCTCCCTTATAGCTTCATGCTTCTGCAAAGCTACTTCATCCTCGTCAGTGAGCATGGTCCCCTCTATGTTCAAGAAAACTGTTTCCCTGTCCATGCTGCTCGAGGTTTCCAGATCCTTGACTTTAAATCGTATGAGTCCCTCAACCCTTTTCCCTCGGGCGTCTTCAAAGTAGCCCTGTGCATCCTCCAGATTGTTTTCTTCTCCTCCTTCACAAGCTTCAACACCTTCTACGGTTTCTGCGTCTGCGCCATTCGCTGCCTTCTTCAACTTTCGCTTTGCTAGTGGCTTCATGTTTCCTGATATCCATTTCCAGCCACTGGCTAACCTTTTCCTCTCGATGGTCGCATTGAAGAAGTTGAGACACAATAACCCGATATTGCTCTCATTTTGTAGGTTGATCCATCCCTCGATCACATTCCCCTTCTGCGGCATGAAAACGACGAAGTCTGCTGTGAGCCACACAAAGCTGGCTGCGTACTCGTCGACTGCTCGTGCGTAAGCGGGTTTGGATTTAGGGTTGGGATCGCTAGATAGACTCGCGCTGCTGTACGATATAATGACGCCGTGCAATGGGGGGTAGTATGTGAGAATCAGAGGCGATAAGAATTCAGCGCAGAGACCTTGCAAGGCATGTGTTTGCGAAATTGGTGGTACTGGTAAGTATAGTGACGAGGTTTGTTTGTAGAAAGGTGAGATCGGCTGTACACAATCCGCCTGTGGAATGACATGAGCTACGGGCGATTTTGAATAGTGTGTTGATCGACTCTTTTTGGTAGGCGATGCGGGCTCAAGGTCGTCTGAAGAATGCCGCTTGCGTTTCTTATCCTTCTTCTTGGCGTCTCCATCTCTGGTATTCTTCCTCTTTCCTGACTTTGCCAGCTGGAGACTGTCAACTTCCATTGACATCGCTGCTCGAAAGCACCAATTGAGTCGGCGCAGAACCGCGAACCTGACGCAAAACATTATCACAACTTTTAGAGTTTCGGATATACAATGCGCCAATAGTGTTAAAGCCGAGCATCCTAGCAGAGCACTAAAGTACCACTAGGCCAAGCTCGGGACTAGCGCGGAGAGCGATTAAAGGTATCGCGAATTGATTCGAAACAACGGTAAAGGACAGATTGAGTCCAACGCGCCACTCTTGCAGCTGCAACATTGCATCTTGACTATGATGATACACATGATATGTCTAATGCTATTCTCTCCTACGCGTTATGGGCTTTCCTCCCCAACATTGTCACTGGGTGGCTCCAATCCATCTACTACGGGATCACGGTTCGAGCTGGTGACCCCAAACCTCAGCCAGGCACACCCCGATATCTGAAGCACAGGCAGCGCATTCATATCACGGTCATCATTGCCTACCTTTTTTACACTCTCTACGAAGCAGACCACTGGGTGCAGCAACAGGGAGATTTCTACCAGGCTTTGGGCGTCACCCCAAACGTTGACGAAAGAGCAATCAAGTCGAGGTTTCGGAGACTGTAAGATTGAGTGAGGAATCCTAAGGCCTCCGTTTCGCTGACAAGTTCAATTGGGCAGAGCTGCCCTATACCACCCGGACAAGATCTCTACTGAAGATCCACTCGAGCACGCCGCTGCAGAAGCTAGATTCGTCACCCTGAAAACCGCCCAAGATACCCTCTGTAACCCTTTGCGGCGTTTCGCATATGAGCGTTTCGGCCCTGATATGCTAAAATGGCAAGACTGTAAGACAACACGCGACTATTTGGTGACAGGCCTACAAACGACCGCTCTTCCCCTCTATGCCGGCTCTATGATCTTTCTTGCACTGATAAGCTTCACAAGCTATTTGCAATACGGAAGATTTTGGCGCTATCTGGCTTTTGTATCTCTATTCATCCTCGAACTACACACGATAACCCGACCATATCCATCACCAATCGTAACCAAAATAATCAACCCCATCCTTGGCACATTGACAAACCGTGCGCCGCTACTACCCTTCCAATTCATCACTCTCGCTCGGAAAGCAACATTCACGCTATTCGTCGCGCTCTCCCAATTAGGAAATATCTTACCTCAGCCACTAGCCACGAGCTCGAATACTTCTCAACTCGATCAGCAGCAATTACTTAGACTGGAAGCTGTAGCCAAAGTGAACGAAGCTGAAGCTGGCAGGTTGTTAGCAATGGATATGGCACCATTCGCTGGTGATGAGCCAGGAACCAAAGAATTAAGCGGCAAGGTAAGGGAATGGCTGGTGAATAACACTATCCGCTCAGACCCGGAAGTCAGGGACGCGATGGGGAGAGCGGTGGCGAAAAGAAGGACAGGCGTACCATCAGGTGCCAGGTGAATTGGCTTTGCATGGCGTTCTATGTCCGGGTTCCATGTTTTGGCGTGCCACGAATAGCTCTGTACCCCGCAAGGTGTGCAATAAATCATTTAGACTGGTGTATACCTAGTGAGGACCTCGGCTTTGTACAGCATATGCACGCAAATAGAGATTAGATATCTGATTTTCGCGAAGAATGAATCGAGTACACACTCCACCCATGGCTTCAGTGAGAGCATATTTCATGCCCGGTCAAGATAGCAGCACAAGCACCTCCTGACCTATCAGTGAAGCAGCAAGACAGACTTCCCAGCCTTCACATACATTGAATACTTGTTTTCCCCCAAAAGTTGGATATAGCAATGAACACAGGCACTTGTATGCAAATCCGGCCGTCTTCTTCGCAAATCCTCGATCTCCCAGCAGAAGGACAAGATACTCGATATGGAACCTCAGATACGATTAGTTCTTTGATAGCGGGTCTGGCGATTGGCCGGTCGACTTCGATTGAAATTAAAGGAGAGGAAGGAAGAGATCAGATTCGGCCATATCGTAATTAGAGATGCGAAATCGCGAGAGGCTAAGGTACTTTGAATGTGCATAGAGTATGATTAGTGATATGGGGCTGGTGTCGAAAAGTACACGTGATTAGGTAGTCCCTCTTTGAGGGATGTCAGAGGGTTTGGTAATCATGCTCAAATCCTGCCGAATTTTGTGATATTAAAACTGATTCCTAGCATGCTTGAGCTCATGTTAGCAAAAATGTTAGCTGCGGTAGATAATACCTCTGAGATCACATTTGACCAAACCTGTGTCGATCACAACCAAGGACCAGGACGGAGGTCCCAGGTACCTCAGGCGCATGACCATCTCTTCATCCAGTCGAAAGCGACGAGCGGCCGATTACCTCTATGCACCGAGTTGCTTACCCTCCACTCCCATGCCAAATGTCACTATCCCCGTCTGCTTTGCGGTAAGCCAATGTGTTTTGAAAACCGTAAAAAAACCGAACGCCTTTATGATGAATCGAGGAGTTATTCATTCCCACTCATCCCACACTGTGGTGACTGAATGTCGGTGACGAGCTTGATTGAAGCGTCTCCCTTTACATATGATTTTTGGCTTTAGAATAGGATAGATGAACGTTTTGATTCTGATAAGCTGACATTATTCTGCCGTAGACTCATATGAAATGGGTGTTTCACTTTCTCATTTATTCTGGCCGGTGTTCCTGCCGTCTAGCTAATGAAGAGAATGTTTGGAAGACAAACCCTAGAAAGAAGCCAGGGCAAACGCGTGATGCTAAGAGACTTGGCCTTTGCTTGTCGCTCCCAAGCAGCGACATCCTTATTTTATTAGGCACAGAATCTTGGTCAGCTGTCTTGGAGATTTTGGTTTAGGACAAAGCAGCTGAGTTGGATCGAATATAACAGGATCATTTTGGTCATACTGGTAGGGTGATCCCCGTCGTTCTTGCAACAAGGAGATGAACCATGGACTCTGTGAGATCAATCAGCTTCGCTGGCCACAGGATCTGATTCATGTGATGGTCTGTTTAATAGTGTAACGTCTCGCTCCCGTACGGCCTACAGGTTGATTCTACTGCGTCCCTCATCATGCATGTGACTGTCTGTACACCGGAGCAGCCATATTTACCGAGGTCAAAGATCATCTCATCCACAGATTTCCAGCCAGATTTCTCATATAGAGGACGGGCTTGAGATGTGGCTTCGAGGAAGACTTTCGCTTTCTGGGTATCGACAACCTCCAGGCCAGACTTGAGGAGCACTGAGGCACATCCCTGACCTCGATACTCAGGAAGCGTGGCGATGGCTCTCAGGACTTGTCTCTCGTCGTCAACGTTTCCTTCGTAAAGCTTCTATTCAAGTTCATCACGAGAAGTTGGCTCACCGTAGTCATTCTCGATATCCACATACTTGCGTCTCATTTCCTGCGTTGCACTGTCCAAGTCATCCATGAGAGCCTTATTCGTACCCTTCGGTAATTCATAATCCAGATTGTCCTTCTCTTTCTTGTTGGCTAGATTCATCATTTTCTTTTCTTCTGTCTCCCTTACGTGGGGTTTCTGCCAAAGCGCGAACGATACAATCCTATTGTTGATAGTGTCAACGCATTTGACGAGGTACGTTGATGGATCATTGCAGAAGAGGTCGACTATGCGTCCAAGCCGCCACTTGTAGATACCCTCTTCGTTGTCTTGGGGAAACATCCAGTATGACACTGTGTTCGGGCTGTCTTTGAAGGCGACGCGGGAGACAGTGGCGATAGAAGGAAGGTCCGAGAAAGTAGCTGGAGAGGTGGTGAAGGTCGACATAATCGCGATGGAGTTTAAACGGGCAAATTCGCTCTAAGTTGGTGGTATGTTGGGGATGCTGAGATATATCGCAGTCTGACCAATCAAGCTATTCTATTCTAGCGTCGGGTCAACCGCTTTGCAAACAACTGTACCACCCTGACCCCACTCATCGGACCATGTTTTCTACACGCGTGCGAATCAGCTTACTCTAACACGCGAACACCAATGCATGATCATCATCTCGGAACCAATCTAATCTGATCCAGCGAGGCGAGGTGCCATGTCTGAGAATGCGATTCAGCCTTGCGGATGTTGGAACTCAGGCCGGGTCAACCTCGGTAGTTACTAATCAGGACTAGTCAGGGGGTCTTGGCGGACTAGTAGAGATTTCTCGTGATAGTCATTCCATTCTATATAGCTATATCCACCTATTAGTTATTATAATACTATTATACTACACCTAAAATCACGTATAGATAACTTGTTAATAATTAACTATTTAATAGGTTATAAGCCTAGGTTCTATATAACCTAGGAACCGTATAAATCGTATAGTAAGCTTTTTACTAAGACTTAGTATTACTCTAGAAGAAATATTCCTAGAACTATTTATAATAGGTACTATTATATCTAACTATTATAAAATTTAGAAGCTTAAGGGCACTAAGAATTATAAGTTATAAGAGATTATTATAAAGGTATTACTCGTTATTAATAGCGTGTTTAAGGTTATTAGATCGGAATATAAACCGCTAACTAACCCTAACTTACCTACTACTAGAGAAGTAAAACTACCTATTAAGGAGGGGGATAAGGATAAATAGGAAAAGTATATTAATCTAGAGGAGTAAGTACTCGCCGCTATTTATATTATTATATCGCCGTTAGCTTATAATATAATTAAAACTCTAATAATATTAAAAGAAGTATAAGCTAAATTAAAGTTATTATATAGGACGGACTCCTACGCTACTAAGAAAGTAATATACTTCGCTTTATATAAGCTTTATTTAGATTAACTTAAAGACCTTTACGCCTACCTCGCTAAATTTAAGGAGTATATAAATAAGCTCCTATAAATAGGGAGTCCGCTAGAAATAGACTACTAGATAGTAGTCTTTAAGAGGGGCCTACTAGATAAGATAAAGGAAGCGGTCTATACCCTTACTAAGATTACTTAATCTAGAAAGAAGCTATAAGATTTTAAGTATATTACTATATTATTAGTTAATAGGTTTATACTTATAAAGACTAAAGAATCTAAGGTATACGCTAGTAATTTTAGTAAATAGCTAAAATAAGGCTAATATTAAAATAAGCCTAGTAGTAAAAGCTAGAGTAATAATAATAATAAATATATATTCTATAGTTACTAGTATAATATAAAAGACTACTAGTATATTAATCTAAAGCTAGGACTAGAAGGATTTATTTCTAAAATAAAGAAAGAGCTAGAGGTATAGAATAAATAATACTATTAAGATAGACGTCCTAGTCGTTAATAAAGTAAATAAAACCTAGATAAATAAAAATAGGATAAATCCTATACCGCTCGCTTTAAGTATAGCTTATAATAAAATAATAAGTCCTATAAGATTATTATTAACTTAGGGGATTAAGAGTACGCCTTCTAGGACTAATCTAAGTTTACCGACTATTTACTAGTCTAGAACTACACGGTATTAGGACTAACTAGGGGTAAATTAATAAAAGTTAAAGGGATTAGAATAGTAATAATCCTAGTAATTATTAATAATAAGGTCAGCGAATTCTTACTAACTAATATTCGCTACGTACTAAATATTAAATATAACCTCCTATCTATTATATAGCTAGACCTATAAGGCTATATATATACCGGTAGCGGAGGGAAGAATATATTTTATAATAAATAAGGCGAAGAGGTATTATAAGCCTTCTTATATAACCGTATATACTAGCTAGATACTATATAAATTAACTAGATAAGGGTATTCCGCCTTAAATTAATAGTCCTAGCTAAGAATAATGCGTCTTAGACTTAATAGTATAAGAGATATAGACACGTTAGTATAAAGGCTATAAAGGCTATAATATATACTACTAATATCGATTATAAGGCTGCTAACCGCTTATAAAAGTATAAGAAATAGGAACTATATAAGAGTTATATATAAATAAATAAATGAATTATATACGCGTCTATCTAAACTATTAAAAGATAATTACGGGGGCTTATAAGTATTTTATAATCGCTATAATGGTAGCTAACTCGTAGGGGAAACCGTATACCTATACTAAGTATAGGCGCGGGTAAAAACCCTTACCTTTCCTACCTTCTCTATAACTTCTATTCCGTTTTCTCTTTATACTATATTCGGTCCTCTATAATAATAGGCGGTCGTATTTACTACTATATTAGTCTAGCTCCCTAGGGCCGGCTTATATACTATAAAAGTGAAATTCGCTCCGGTAGTAAAGATTTACGTCTAAGGTCGGCTCTAGTATAACTACTTCGCTGCGAGCGAGAACTAGCCTAGTAGCCTAGTCTAGATTATCTATCTCGCTACTTATTTTACCCCCCCTATATTTACGAGTATCTTATAGGTATCTACCGCGCCTAAGGTATCCTTTAGCTCCTAGCGGCGGTCCTAGAGCCTAGGGTAATAGATAAGGATATACTTTATATCCTACCTACGCTAGCCGTACCCGTAGCTTACGGATATAAAGCTGGGGACTCTATACTAGTATAAGAAGGCGGCTAGCCCGATCTTTCCCGTTCTTATCTACGTAAGGACGGAGCTCTTAGCCTTCTAGAGGCCCTTATAAAGGGACCTCCTGCCGGCCTATAGGCCCCCGAGCTGGGCGGGGGGGTAATCCCTAGCTCCTAGTCCCGACTAGTATTCGTCCTATATAGTATCCTAGGAGGACCTCTACTAATAGTATATTATCTTCTTAATCCTCTAGGGGGGGCGGGTTACCTCCCTAGTTATAATCGCGCCCTAGTCGTCTAGGCGTAGGGAGCGTAGAGCCTACTCGTTCTTCTCTTCCGCGGGGGACTTCGCTACCTCTCTCCTCCTCCCCCTCTTAGCGTTTAGCTTCCTTCGGATACGCCTATTCCCTATTACTATTACCGGGTAGATCCCCTTTAACGTATACCGGCGGAGAACCGAGTAATCTAGTATTAGTTATATAGGGGCTATCCCCGACTCTACCTCTAGTACTCGCGTTAGGGTAGCCTTATATACCCCTAGTACGCGTCTTAAGTAGCTATTTTAAATAACTTTAAGCTTCCTTATATACGTCTTCTTTATATCCCTTAGTCTTTATAATATATATTATAAGGCGGACGCGTAGGTTATAACTAGCCGTACTATCGCGTTATATACTTTCCTTACCCTATTAAGGGTAGCTCCCTAGGTTAATACCGTCGTTATAGATAGGGCGAGGCTCTAAGTAGCGAGTTTCGCCTATACCCTCTTTAGGTGCGGGCCCTACCGTAATTTACCGTCGATATATAGTCCTAGGACTTAGATCTCCGTTTATAGCTTTATTATTATATACCTTAGGCTAATAACCGCACTTATATTAAAGCGGCGGGGGTAACGGGTAAGGTAGACTAATTTATATTTCTAGGGGGCGAAACTCGCCCCGTACGTTAAAGCCTATTTAAGGTAGATCTCGTGTACTAGTTCTAAGGTCTTATAGTTACCTTCTATAGTTTTCCTATATACTAGTAGGTAAATATTATCTATAAACCCTCTAACTTATAACTATAGTTTAGCCGCCGTATACTCCTTAATAAGTGGCGCGTTAAAGAATAGGAAGAGGATAAGAGAGATTAGCGACCCCTAGGGAATCCCTATTTCTACCGGCTCTATCCTACTCGTCGTCCCCCTAATTATAATAGACGAGGACCTTTCCGCTAGGAAACTTTCCGTCTAGCTTATAATATAGCGAGGGATCCCCTTATACCGGAGGTTATAGATAAGCCTCCGGTAGGAGACGTTATTAAAGGCTCCTATGATATCTAGTAAGAGGAGGCTAGTTATATTACCTCTATTATAGTCTTATACCGTATATACCGCGTCTATAATTATCTCTAGTACTATCTCTATTAATCTATTCCTTCGCGCCCCTATTTATTATTAGGGGAGGAGGCCTTAGCTTTTAGTATAATCGCTAAGTCGCCCTACGACTATTAATTCTAGGGCCTTTCTAAGGGTACTTAGTAGCGCTATTAGACGGTACGCTTTAGGTACCGTATAGTCCTCTTTCTTCGGTTTCTTTAAGACGACCGTATTAGCCTTCTTAAATTCCCTTAAGTAGTAGCTAAGGTAGAAGCACGCGTTAAATAGATAAGTAAGCTCCCTAAGGAGCCCGTCCGCTATTAGCCTAAGGAACTGATTCGGGATCCTATTAATCCCTAGGGCCTTATCTTATTTTAGCCTATAGATAGCTTATAGGACTTCCTTACTTATAATATCACCGCTATTACCTACCGGTAGTAGGTATTCTATACTATCGATGTCTGTTAGGTCGGCCTAGGGGGAGGGTAGGAAGAATATTATCCGTAGGACTTCTACTTTCTCCTTAAAGGTCTCAGCTACCCCTTTCCTATCACCCCTCCTTAGAGGAGGGAACTTAAGGAGGGGCTGTGGCGACGAGCTATTATTCCTCGCCTACTTAGCGAAGCCCTATATACCCTTTTAGGACTTAGTAGTATTATAGATCTTTCTTTTAAAGTCGATCGCCTTCTCCGTTTTTAGTACCCTATTCCTTTCCTTAATAGCTACGTTCTTAGCTCCCTCTATAGTAGTATCTCTACTCCTCTAGAATACTTTTATACTTCTTATAGTATCCTCGGTAGTATATCGGTATTTCGAGTTCTAGAAGGTCTTTCTCCTACCTCTAGGCTTCGCCTAGGGGACCGTCTCGTCTACGACCTCCTTTAGGCCCTATTATAACCGCGAGAGGTAGTTATCTATTTAGTTTATAGTTTCTAGTAGTTAGAGACCTAGTTTCCGGCTTAGCGCCTAAGCCCCTTTCCTAACTTCCTCTAGGTCCGCCGTCTTCCACGACCTCTTTAGTACGCTCTACTACTCCTCTACTCTTAGGTCGAGCTCTATATATATAGGAAGGTGGTTAGAGCTAAACTATAGCTTAGGGCGTACCCGGTAGACCTATACTACGTTAAGAAGTCTAGGCGTAGTAAAGACTAGGTCGATCGCGCTCTTAAATCCCCTCGCCCTCTAAGTAACTATCCTATCTAGTAGGGCTAGGTCTATATCGTTATCAGCTATAATTCCTACTAGCTAGTCTACTTCTAGGTAGTATAAGAACCGCCCCGGGTTATTCTAGTTAGGGTAGTAGAGGTTAAAATCCCCTACTACGATATACTTACTAGGTCGCCCGACCTCCTCTCCTATAATTAGTAGGCTTGACGGGTTCTCGTTTATTACTAGTAATAGGCTCGGGTTATATATATTATATAATTAGAAGCGGGCTAGGTATTCCCTACCCTCCTAGGTACGGAGCTAGAGCTTCAGGGTACTAATATCCCTTATAGGGAACTCTACCTCCTAGCTATCTACTTAAAGCCTCTTATTAATATAGAAGTATATTCGTATATCCCGCCTAGCTTTATACGCTAGGAAGAACGCCCCGGAGCTAGGGTTATACGACGATTAGTTCCTAGCGTTATAATAGGGTTCTTATATTACTAAGATATCTATTTCCTAGATAACCCTATCTTCTAGTAGGGCTATTATTATACCTATTTCGCTTCTAATATTATATTATAATATCTTTAGGGTTAGTATACTAGATATCTAGATCTAGGGTACCGCTATTTACTTCTCGTATATCTATCTCTCCCTAGTCGACCTATTCGCCCTCCCTAGTAAGGTTAATAGCGCTATTCGCTACTATTTCTATAAGTAGCTCGTTAACGCTATCCGCTAGCTCCTTTCCGCTACTCTTCCTTACCTCTAATATTTTCTGGCCTAGCTCCTTAACTATAAGCCTTCTAAAGGTAGGCGGCCTCCCTAGCCTATACCTAGGTCTCTAAAGCCCTAGCTACTCTCCGCTACTAGGCGTGTCGTACGCTACCTAGTCGGTTATAGCCTTTCTCTTCTTCTTTATCCCTATAGTTATAAATCCTTCAGCGTCTATCGCCGCTATTACTCGCTCTCGCCTTATCCTATAGAATAGGGTCTTGTTCGCGACTAGCTATCTGGCGCGTTACCTCTCCCTAGCCCTTACCGGGTATTTATTAGACTAGGAGGAGTAGCCCTATTATTTACACGTAGTATACCCTCGTAGGGCGTCCGTAACCTTCGCCCTATATTCCGCCGTATTATAGCCCTAGTTATAGTCGGCGTATTAGGTATCGTTAGGGTAGTTATAGTATATATACCCGTATAACTAATATTTAAAGTACTATAATAGCCTTACCCTCTATTTATACTACTCCGCGAGTTTTATCTCGCCCGCCTCTACTATCCCCTTCCTAATTAAGTCGTCTACTATTACCGGCGACGCGACGCTTATTATAAGTAAGGAGTATACCTTCCTAAGTATATACGTACTCGTTAGCTATCTCCCTTCTACTACGTCTAGGTTAGGGTAGAGGGCCTTATTCTCCTATTAGATTTTCTCCTTAATCGCCTATTAATCCTTTATATTAAAGATAGATATTTATACTCCGTATACTACTATACTAAATAATTTCCTTACTACTACTACGGAGTAGTATATCATATTTACTTATAACTACTCCCTTTCTAGTACTTCTCTCACCTCTATCGAGGTGACTTATAGTAGTATATCCCTACTCTTTAATCTATTCGCCGCTATAATCTCTGACGTATATTTATTACTAGTAGCCTAGAATATTATAACTAGCCTCTTACCTACTATCCCCGCTACTACTTCCCTCTCTTTCTCGTCCTTTAGTACTACGAGTATCTGTCGTGCCCTCCTAGCCTCGACCGCCTTTAGCGTCGGCACGTGTAGGCCCTATAAAGGGGGCGGTAGTATATTCCTCGTAAAGGGGTTCCCCTAGCTCTATTAGCCCTGTGGAGAGCCCTGTCTTATCGGGGTACTAGCCTAACTAGTAGCCCTAGGCTTATTATATTCCTAGTCCCTTTCCTTATTTTTCCTCTCCTTTAGTTAGAGTTCCTTAATATATACCTATACTAGGCTAATACCTACTATTAAAATCTTCTATCTAGACGCGTTTAAGTCCTTAAATCGCGTGTTTTTAATAGCCTTAAGGGCTGTTATTATTATAGTAGCCTAGCTACTTAGCCTATTCGTAGCTCTAATATCGTTTATACGTCGTAATCTAAGTATTATCGTATTCGCTAAGTCCGTAGGTAGGGTAAAGGCCCCCGTAACCTCTACCCCGACGCGTAGTCCTCTACTCTCCCCTTCCTCCCTAGTTCTACTACCTCCGCCTCTATTAGGCCCCCGATTAGGATTAGGCTATCCTATTACTCCTCTACTCGTCTCTTATACGCGTTTCTTAAACGCTTCGCCGCCTAGTACCTATACGTCCAAGCCGTTTTCCGCTATTAGTTCTATTTTAAATCAGTTATTTATAAGAGTTACGTATTAGGGAAAATAACCCGAATACCCTTATAATTACTAATGCCTAGAGTTACTATCCCTAGCTAATACTAGCATATCGACCTAGCGTTAGTAAGCTATATAACTACCCTTAAGGGGTATACTAACGTAATAGTATCTATATATAAAGTAATAGGGTTTACCTAAATAGATTATATAACTAGTCGGGCTAAGTTACTATAAAAACTCGAGTTTTAAATAAAATATTAGAAAAACTAGGGGTATAAAATAGCCTTTATTTAAAGTAATAATAAACTAGTCTAGGACTATAAATATTAATAGATCTTCTAGGAATATAGGATATTTATTACCCTATTAGCTCCTTATAACCCTTATTAGAATAGGATCGCTAAACGGAAGAACTAGATACTATTTAGTAAAGTTAGAATAGTTCTTATTAACGCCGGACTATTATAAGAGTTCTAGGGTAAGGCTATCTACTATATTAATTATATTAAGAACCTTATACCTAGTAAGGATAAGAAGTCCCCCTTTAAGAAATAGTACGGCTATAAACCCTAATTAATATACTAAAGCTATTTAGATATTAGTACTACTCGTTTAATATATTACTAAATAAGAAGAAATTAAATAATAAGGCTATTAAATACTACTTCCTTAATTATAATAGTAAGAGTATCTACCGCGTATAAGATATTAAGGGATAATATATTACTTAATTAGTATATATAATATTTAATAAGAGGGCCGCTATATTATTAATAGATAATAATAAGCTCCTAATAGAGGGAGACTCTAGTAATAATAATATAGTAGGCCTCCTAGGCTAGCTCTATACTAACTAATTAGATAGCGGTAATTAAGTCTTAGAGGGAGTAACTACCCCTAATTAATAGGGTATTAAGGGAGTATTAGATAATACTAAAAATACTAAAAATACTAGTAATACTAGTAATAGATTAGTAATAACTTTTCTATCTAACTAATTAATATTAGGCCTAACTAATAATATAAGTAGGCCGACTAGTTTAAATAGATATAATTAGGATAATCTACCTAAATTAAATTAGAATAAGTTAAATAATTAGACTACTAAAAATAGCTAAGCGGAGTTAGAATTACTAACTAATTAATATTAGAATAGTTAGGATAGTTTAATACGCTAAATTACTACTATACTACTATTAGCTATTATTAATAAATAATTAACTCGAAATAATAAATCTTAGAGAATTATTCCTAATATATTACGTCGTTCCGTTTATAATAAACTACAGATTAATTATAACTAGATAAATAAGAGGGGTATAAGGTCTTCTAATAACCCTAATAGGTTTAGAGCTATACTTACCTACGTCGTCGCTAGTACTAAGGAGTATCCCTACCTAATATTAATAGACGTAGCTCTTTATAAGCCTAATAGTAATAAATAGCTCGCTACCGCCGAAGAAGAATTAGCTAATTATAATAAGTAAATAATATAGTAAGAACTATATTAACTACCTCGTAAAGCATATATCTTACTAGGTAGGTAGGTCTTATCCTATAAATATAGACTAATAGGTGAAATTAGCTAATATAAAGTATAGTAGGTAGTTAAAGGCTTCTACTAAATTAAGGGGATTAATTTTAATAAGATATTCTTATTAACCTTAAAGGTATTATTATAATAACTCCTCCTAGCCTTAATAGCTAAATATAGGCTAGTCGTTAAGTATTTAGACGTCGTCGCGGCCTTCTTAGAATCACTTATTTAGGAAGAAATCTAGGTAGAGTAACCTTACTACTTTATTAATAGTTAATAAGGATATACTTATAAACTAAATAAAGCTCTATATAGCCTTAAATAAGCGTCTTATAAATAGTATAAAACCCTTTATAAGGTATTTAAGTCTCTAGGTTTTAAGCGCCTAGAGTATAATTATTATATATTTATTAATACTATTATAAAAGTTATTATTATAGTATACGTCGATAACTTACTATTTATAGCACGTAATTAGGACCTAATTACTTAGATAAAGAAGGAACTTAATAAGAAGTTTAACTTTAAATATATAGGAGACCTAAAAGACTATTTAAGAATAAATATGATTAGAAATCTAGATAACTATTCTATTTAGGTTAACTAAATAAAATATATTAATTAGTTATTAAAATAGCTAGGTATAAAAAATTATTCGCTAGCTAAGTCGCTTATAGAATAGGCTAATATTACTATTACCCCTAATAGCTATATAGCCTCCTTATCTAAAAGGAAGTCTTATTAGTCCCTTATAGGAGTACTTAATTAGCTAAGTATTATAACTAAGCTAGATATTATATACGCTATTAGTAACCTAAGTCGTTTACTTAATAACCCTACTTCGTAATATATAAATATAGTGAAAAGGGTACTATATTATCTATTAGGAATAGTTAATAACGGCCTTATCTATTAACTGGGTAATAATAATAGCCTAGAAGGTTTTACTAACGCGTTATACTATAACGATTATAAGACGTCTCGTTCTACTAGGGCGTACGTCTATAAACTATTTAATAGCCCTATTACTTAATAATCTAAATTATAAAAGCTAGTAGCGATATCTATATATAAGTCTAAATATATTATTATAATAGAGGTATATAAAGAAGCTCTATATCTAGGCCTTATACTTAAAGAGCTAGGGTATAATAAGGGAGTAGTACTAGTACTCCTAAGTATTAATAACTAGGTAGCTATAAAATTAGCTACTAACCTAATTAATTATACTATTATAAAATATATTTAAATAAGATATTATTTAGTTTAATAACTAGTTTCTAAAATTAAAGAAATCCGTCTCTAATAGGTTAATACTAAAGTATAATATACTAACCTACTAATAAAACCTATTAGCCCTATTAACTTCGGCCTAGCTAGATAATAATTAGGACTAGCTTTAAGTAAAGTATAAGGACATTTAGATATAGTAGTTAACGACAGGTAGCCTACCTTATTATTACTAATCTAAGAGGGAGTATTAGAACTTAGGCCGGGTTAACCTCGGTAGTTACTAATCAGGACTAGTCAGGGGGTCTTGGCGGACTAGTAGAGATTTCTTGTGATAGTCATTCCATTCTACATAGCTACATCCATCCATTAGTTATCATAATACTATTGCACTACACCCAAAATCACGTGCAGATGACTCATTGATAATCAACTATTCAACAGCGGACAGCATTAAGCTAGTGTGTGTATCAGATACCTTACTCAACTGTGTAAATCTTGAGGTACTCAAAGCTAGCTGGCAACATTTAAATGGCTTTTGTGAGATGCCACTGGCGTTGTAATAGTTGATCAGAAGCACTTTATAAGATGCTGCTCCTTCTCCTTTGCCTTGCATTTGCAGTAGTATGCTTTCTCCATTATGTCTGTACGCTCAAACATGCCACCAACGAACCCCCCCTTGTTTTCTCCTATATCCCCTATGTTGGTCATATCATAGGACTGTTGCAACACGGTTCCCGGTATTATCAACGCATAAGGTATTTCCCTGACATATTCACGGCGGCACATTAAGACCAGAGACAAATACTGAATCGGTCCATCTCTATCGGCAGCGCCAAATGCAAACTCCCTATATACACCTTACCTATGCTAAACGGCAAAGTTTACGTTGTTACCTCAATCGATTTAGTGAATGCTATCAACCGCAATTCGAAAATCCTAGCCTTCAATCCCTTCATCGCCAAACTTGGAAAACGCATCACCGGCCACGATGAAGCTACCAGTAGAATAGTGCAGCACAACCTCAATGGCGAGAACGGTCCCGGCTATGTCACTGAAATTCACGATGGAACAGTCTCCAGTCTAGCCCCTGGCACAGCCCTCGAGAGTATGACCAACATTATGCTACTAGAGGCTTTTACCTATCTACAAAGACTCGAGCACGGGGATGTGATCAACCTCTTCGCCTGGACGAGGCAGATGGTTACTATGTGCAGCACCGGTGCCATATACGGTCCAAACAATCCTTTCATCCAGGATGAGGGAAGACTCGTCGAAGCATTCTGGTAGGTAACGCGACCAAGCTTTGCCGGAAGCAGACGCTTGGTACTGATATTGGTGGTAGGGAATTCGACCAAAACCTCAATACTCTCATTGTCGACCTAGCGCCGAGCCTCCTTGCGCCGAAGGGCGATCATGCTCGCTCAGAACTCGGGCTCGCTTTCCAGCGCTATTTCGAGCAGTACGAGCGGAAACAGGCCAGGAGTGCTGCACTGACCGAGGCAAGACATTTCACGAACACACATTATGGCCTGACGGCGTGGAATCAAGGACGTCTTGAAGTTGGGGTGCTACTCGGCATTCTTGCAAATACAGTCCCTGCCATTTTTTACATGTTTGTGCACGTTTTAGCAGATCCGGATCTACTCCGAGACATACGCAGAGAGATAGAAACAACTTCATTGCAATACGACGCTGTCGAAAGAACACACTGCCTGAAGATTCTCACAATGCGAGAGAAATGCACCTTACTATATTCTACATTCCAAGAGATGCTCAGGGTTCACGCATTAGGATCTAGCGTGCGCTATGTCCGCGAAGACATCTTGCTCCAAGGCCAATATCTGTTGAAAAAGGGAATGGTCGTACAGATGCCCATGGCCGTCATGCACTCCGATCCCTCGGCATGGGGTGTCAATGTAAACGACTTCCAACCGAGAAGATTTTTGAAGCTGCCAAATGCCGCAACGGAGTTCAAGACCAACGCGACGGCATACCGTCCATTCGGGGGTGGAGCCTCGCTCTGTCCCGGACGACATTTCGTGACTCTGGAAGCCATGGCGCTGACAGCGTCGTTCGTCCTCAGATTCGACGTCGCTCCTGTAGCTCGGGACTGGCACATTCCTGCGCAAAAGCAGGAGAGTATGGCGACCAATGTGTTCCCACTGGAGGAGGATATACAGGTCAAGATCACGGAAAGGGAAGGCCACGAAGGTGAAAGGTGGAGCTTCATAATGACTTAGATTACGGTTCATACGCCGCTGCAATCGTTGTCGTTCCTTAATCGCTTCTAGCTCGCAGTATTGAAAATCTAGTAAATAGAAAGCTACGAATCACGCCCACAATAGCAGGTTTTCCCAATATTCAAAGTCATCTATAAGTTATACACGTCGTTCAGATAGAAGGACTATTAAAGGGTATTCTAAGGACACATCAATATTCGACGGGAAGCTCCCAGATACTTTCCAAGGTAACCCATTTCGGGAGTCTACTTGGAACGGGCTGTGTAAGAGCGAGCGCGCATCTCTTGGTTCAAACGGGGGGGTTTGGGTACTTTAAGATATCCAAATCTTTCGATTTAATGTTGTTTATTCTATTAGTTAGATATACGTGACTAGGAGGGAGGTACTTACCTACTAGTAATAGTAGGGGTAAAGAAGAAGTATCTAATATATAGTTAAACTAGTTAATAACGATATTATTTATAATAATATCCGCTTAGTAATTATTATTAATTATTTTCCGTGTATTTAATTATTTTTAGTAACGAATAATAATATTTATAATATAATATAATAAATATTATTAGTTTTATAGATATCCTTAGTACATATTATTATAGTATATTACGGAGTAGTAGATATTCTTTAGTAAACCTAGCCTTTAAGGGCTGAGAGCTTGCTAGTAGGCTGATAGCTAAGCCCATTCGGGTTAGCGCTACTAGCTACTTGGCGTGTAGAAGTACTCTGTAATACTAGGCATTACGATATCCCCTTCGTAACGATATCTCCTAATAGAAATTACATATCGTTATAGACCGGTTTAACTGTAATTATAAAGTTATTAATAAAGATATTAAACAAGTAGTTATAATAATAAAGAAAGGAGTTATATTCTAGTAAGGCTATAGCCCCATAGGGCTGAGCCTCTTCCAGGGACGCGCCTCTTCTAGGTGAACTCTTCTATACAAAGTCACAAGCTGCCTCCAAGACTGATGAAGACCGCCGGAATCGAGACCACGCGCTAATCATACCATCACCACTGCATTCAAGTCTTCACTAGGTTCAGCCAACGGCCATATATCTCCCCCTATGATCCACGTCTACACGGTAAATCCACAACCTAAGATAAGGGGGGTTCAACTCCGGACAGTCACCTTCCCACAGTCACCTTCTGACTAAGTAAACTAATCAGCATGACAGATACTGTTATAGATGTATACTTATCGTATATAATATATATAGATCTACGTAGCAATTCAAGGCTCGGATAATATATCTACTATGTTGAACTGCTTATTATAGGAAAGCCTTGTGGGAAAGTATAGTCTTAACAGCGGAGCCTACCACTTTTATTACTATTAAATACCTCGCCAGTTAAGGGAGCACGTTAGTGAGCGTTAGGAATAGTTAGGTAAGCGAGCCTTTTCTTGTCATTAACTAATAGAACCTTCTTAGAAGAGGTAGTCACGTTATAGTAGGTAACTAATAGACTAAAACATGACTGTTACAACATGTGGGAGGATTATTAAGCGAAAGATCAACCAATAGTAAAACGATTTGTCAGAAGGTGACTGTGGGAAGGTGACTGTCCGGAGTTGAACCCAGATAAGGGATCCCCAATCATCTACTTCTTTCCCCTCCCCTTCGCAGCCTCCATCCAAATATCATACGAAGACATCTTCTCCCTCTTCGCATCCATCGCCTCCTTCGCAGCACGCATTTCACGAAGCTTGTGTACAAATTAGCAAACGGATTGACACCCGGTTAAAGGACTCATACATGTTCGCTTTCGGTACACCACTTGCAGGGATCCCCTCTCATCTTGCTCCGTTTACAGGCCTCGCAGATCTCCTGGTGTGCCTTGCAAAGCTGCTCCTCCTTGTCCCAGTCACATGCTTGGCACTGCTTGGGACACTGATTGTGGTTGGATAGAGGGGTATCATGCGTTGTGGGCGGCATACTGGAGTGGACGCTGTGTTTATTAACGAGAGGTTCATCTGTGGAACAGACTTGGAGGCAATAGATAGTAAGTCATGAGATCGAAGGTTTTACTATTGCACGACTGCCTCAGCGAAACAAGCAGCAGGCCAATAAAGAAAAGATAACGAAGGCTGATGCAAACGGATCTACCCCTGTTTCTGACGAGAGCAATTGCTCGCAGTGGTAGCCAGCCCGGATATCTTCTGCTTGCGGTCGAACACGGTGTATAAGCTGACGATTGATATTACGTCTCAATGAAAGTTCTGAATGCGGCCAATGAAGACAAAAGGTTGTACAGTAATACGAACAACCACCTGTATACTATAGACAGTTTGCTGGGAGTAGGGAATCCAACCACTGAAATGCCCTAAAAGTAACAATATTGGTTGCCGATTTTAGCACAAGTGAGATGAGATTATGGTTGTTGGAGTCAGTTTCCGTACGCGGTGGTAATCTGCTACCTTCTATCGGAATTGGAATTGGAATTGGCCTTATTGTCCTTAGTTTCATCCCTGTAAGTGATCCATAAGGCATCCAACAAAGTCAATGAACATTGCCACAATGTAACAGCAGGAAAGCGGCAATAGAGCATATACCAACTGCGGGAAGAAATGCACGCGACATGAGACTACAATAATCCCTCTTTCAGGAGGAATATACCATCAACAAAGACAAGTACTAACAGAACTCCATGCTCGCGGAATGTTGGACCCTCCGAAATGGGACAATGGATCAATCTTCCCACAGGTTCTACATTGGGGCCATCTTCGGCTATTCAGATCGCAAACGACTAGATTTCTGCACAATCACCACCCTGTTACCGTTAACCCACACGTGATACTTCTGGTCAAGTCTGTGCTCCTGGATCAGTCTAGAGAGGTTTTGATCAATCATTAGACCAGTAGCGAGAGGGGAACGGATCTTCTGTAAGAACAATGATCATGAGCATTTGTAGACCAACATGTTGCCGAAACATTGGAGACCCAAACATGACCGCCCAAGGTGATCCCCAATCCTACACACCTGACCGAAGCGCCAGTCCCATGCGAAGTCCAGATCTTATAGAATTTCCGCCGGTCTGGAGATATAGTTTGTATGACCACGGAATTGCTGATGTAAAGACGCCTGGTACTCGAAAGATTCCACCGATAGAAGCGACAGCGTGCGAAGCGACTATCTCCCTCCCTTCTTCTGTCCCTTGTTGTCGAAACGAGCCTGAGATTTTTCTTCAGCCTCTCTCCGGCGCGCCTCTGATTCAAGTCTTTCAGCCGCCTGTCATGTCGTTCAGTATTAGATCGTGCCTAAATTTGTGGAAATGGATTATACTCACATCACGGCGTTGTCCGCAAATTTGGCATTCATCATATATGAGGTATGCCCAATTTTGTTTCCGACATTTGAGTTCCGGACATTGAGTCTGGTGCGTCAGACAGTAGCTGTCCCTGCCAAACTTACAGGGGCCCATCTTCACATATCGAGAAATCTTAGCCCCTGGACAGTGGTGAGCGGTGCCCGCAGTACCCGTCATCCCAACCCTGATGCGGGTGTGTGGCATTCCGACGAGTGAACTAGAAACGGCAGAGGAATCAAGCTCGATTGTATGTATAGCTGACTAGTGGGATATACAGATAGAGGCTGAAGCTTGAAGGCTGTTATGATTATAGGAAGAACAGTGCTTTGGAAAATTGAGAAAGATAGGTAAGCTCACCATGACAAAGGAGACTCCTACCCTTTGTCTGTGCCTGGCCCGCATTGGAACATGTATCTCAAATGCGGCGTGGGATACACATTCGTAGAAAGAAGCTATTAATGAAAGGCTGCATCCGGCATTCTTCTCTTTGGACGAAGCTACCTAACGGAATTATGAGGTTCAAAAATTCAACCACTGATCGCGATGGTTGCAACTGGAACAATTTGGTTGGAGCTCGTCCTACTTCAGACATAGGATTACTTGCGTGAGGAAGCTAGTTTTCCGCGTCAGTGTTCCCTGTTCCCACTGCGCTAGAGCCCGCAGTCTGGTTTTCGTCCTCCGATACGTAGTCTTCAACCTCAGACTTGTAATATGCAGCCCATTCGGCCAGTACATCGTCAATTTCTGAGAACATCTCATTCGAATTGTTTCCGTGAATGGCGATGTTGAACAGTCTCCTTGCAAGTCGGAATGGGGTTCGATACGCGCAACGGTACCAGCTGTCACCCATGGTATCTTCGAAAAGGTTTTTGATCTCTAGTAACTCTGGGTCGTCTAGCTCGTCATCCGCGTTTGTGTCATCTAACATGGGATCAACAGGATATTTTTCGTCTTGCCACAGCCACCATGGAGGGCGGCAGGACACAAACTTTGGAGCGAAGACGGCGCTGTCCCAGTCCAGTATTCCAGTTATCCGTATGGATTCGTCTGTCTCAAGTTCGACCATAATATTTCGTGGCGCAAGATCCAGATGAGCCAGGCAATTCTCATTACCGCGGAATATGCCAAGTCTATTCATCGCGGATGCGACATCTGTGAGACGCTGCATCTGATCTCTCCAGAGTATGGTTGTGGGATCTCGTCTGAGCTCTTCTGCTTTCCAGCGTCCAAACTGAGTGGCGAAGAAATTAAGTGTGTCTTCTTCGTACCAATGCAGCACTTCGGCATTTTCGTCCTCCAAGGTAGAAGAATTGGCCTGTCTCTTTTGATACTCCATATCATGCGGGTTTTTGATATCGAAGGGAATGGTCTTGAAGGTTTGGACTCTATCCTCTCGCGTAGCAGCCTCTACAAGGCCTGGTGTAGGACTAGTGACTTTTTGAAGTTCGATAATGATTCGACCAACTTCTATTGCAAGTTTGCACCATTGCTTATGACTTAAACCGTTGGAAATTGCCGTCGCAAGATCGATCCCTGGAACACGACTTTGGACAACAAAAGGACTTTTCACTGGATTCTCGTCGGTCAAGTCGAATGCCTTGATGTCTGGTACAGGAATGATAGTATGCTGACGAATGTAATTCAAGGTAGCGACTTCGCGATCCGGTCTAGCATTCCACGCCATCCGTGGTGTTCTCAACACCAGACGAGTGGGATCCCTGCCTTCGGAACCCGGAATTGAGATTCCTACAATCCGATTGTAAGTACCACCAGACATTCGTTCAATGATGAAGTTTATCGGCAAAGACGTTTCAATGTCGCATTCCTTCGGCGGAGACGTCTGTCGCAGGAATCGAACGAAGGTCTTCGTACGTAGGCGGCCTAGCAAGCGGCTGTTGGGAGTCTCCAAAAGACGCTCCGCACGAGGCTCCTTGACAGTTGGCGGCCATAATGAGTGACATAGCTGTCTGACTTGGATCTCAAACTCAGCAAAGGGTGTCTGTTGGTGCGCAATAGTCGAGGTCACAGAGGCTGGGTGAAACGACGAAGACGACGAGGACGATGCCGAGCTAGGCTTGGGTTTTTTCTCCAAGGTCATATCTAAACTTGCTTCCGGGCCGTCGAGCGGTGAGTTTGCTATGTTTCCAATATCATTCTGGATAGATATATGGCTGTTTTCCAATACAGTTTGCCCGTTGTTGGTAGACATCATTGCAATGTTGAACGCGCATGAGTGAAGACCCAAGGTGAAGTGAACAGGAACGGAGCTAGAATCTTTTTTCAAGCATTAGAACTGATTGGATTCTTACTTCTCGCCGGTTTGGGGTATAGTCCCTTCATATCAAAAGAAGTCTACCGCATGCGGCGCGCAAGCGAGTGCAAAGCGAGCTTTGTTGCAGGAATGTACGCTTCCGGTACATACAACATACAGCCCGAGGACCCAGTGTATATTACTGGCACTAACCTGCACTTGTCACACGCATACAAAAGCAGCGTTGGTACGATGAGGTCTATAGAATCCATATTCTTCGGGGGTCTTGAAACAAAGTAAAGTAAAGTACTGTACTTGGGTTCCTTTGTGGACGTGGCTCACGACAGGACTTAGGGTATGGAACGCGCTTGCTGCGCCAAACGAGCGAGTGCCAAGGCCCCAATTGTACCTGATTTGATTGGCCAGGCGGTGGAGGCCTCAAGGTAAGGCAACATCGAGTCATGTCATTATGTGTCTCATTGAAAAAAGTGAGAGACGGAACGCTAGATTCCAAGTGGATTGAGTAGATGTATGAGCCAGTCACATGTAGGCACTGCCTAAGGTCCCTTCTCCGCCCTCCCCCCACGTTCCAGACGTCCTTGCTGCCTGCAGCTAGAGCTGCCTTGCGGCTTTCGGTGTAGATGGTATCTCGATAAGAAAACAATATGACTCAATCGAGCAAACAAACCCTCAGATGACTCCCGCTAAAACCCAATGGAGATGCTTCTCTCTGTACCCGTCAGTCATGCCTGCATGATTTCTCGTTTTCCCTCGTTCAATGCATCGCTCATTGTCCTCGTACTGGTCCCTGTCCAGATATTTTCCCCCAGTCATGCCCTTAGCATGACTGTATACCGTTGTGGTACGTGATCACTGCTCCGATAGTTAGTTCAGGTGACGTCCGTTAACTTGGTTCCGCGTGTGGCTGCTGCGTCGTCAAAACACCTCACAAATCTTGCAAGCACCAGAACTCCGTGAAAACGCCCCTATACATCATGTTCCTCCTTCTCGTCGTTTTGTTGTTGTTACAGGTCCAAAGGCAGGGCGCTCCGCGCCCCATAGACGCTTGACGATATTCTCATGCTGTGTCGCCATCTTCTCTCAGTATTGCTGTTACCAAATCCACCTTGTGTGATCCTCCAGAACTGCCAGGCTGTCCAAAAGTTGCTTTCATCACCGACGAAAACTTCCGTCGGCATAGCGACCTGAACTGTGCCTGCTGCCGCTTGCGTAGCCAGAGTCAGGATATGAATATTGTTGAGCAGACTGAGACCCGTTGGTCGAGTGTCTCGAGCACGTGTACCCTACCAGTACCTCTCTTGTCTTGACGTCGTGGCCTCGACGGCCATATGCAGGGCAGGCATCCACAGAGTGAGCGTAGTAGATGCATCGGCAGACTGCGTAGCGTTCGATGATCTTGATACACATGACGGCAGTTGCGGTAACGGCTTGTTTGATGACAAGTTGCTCGGGAGAGGCTAAAAGGGTATATGCTGATTAGAGTAACGCCTGATGGAGTCTTGGTTGATTATGTTATAGTATAAAAGTTGATTTGAATTTATGGTGGCAAAGAAGAAACGAAAGATGGGTATGGTAGATCTGAATGAAGGTTTTGACAGTAGCCTGCAACGATAGACCAGGCATATGACACACACGGATATAGTCATGGGTCAAATGGGACCCTGCTACCTATATAAAGTCCGTATCTGTGGGGGGTTACAGGACCGAGAAATGCACCAAAGAAATCGGGCACACCAGGCACCGAACAAGACTAGGCATCATCTACGAAATCCCTCGCTCTGTCCGACAAGGAGATAGGCAGCGCTCGAATTCTGTATGCTCAGATCGTAGACCTAGAATAAGACATATATCGATCGTACCGAGAGTTTAGTGGAAGATGTGATTTAGGGGTCTGAAAATGACAAGGAGATGACTCCAACGTAACAGAGAGCTAACCAATGAGCTGCGGTTGAGGCTATGAACCATCCTAGTACTGGATGCTTGTGAGAGTAGCCAAGCCATGGCTTCGGGCCTTGCTAGGGAGAGCGCTTTACGCAATTGGCTCATATCCTCCTAGGAAGGCTGCAGATACACGGCAGTCCATGACTTCTGGGCGCCGTCCCATGGCGGGATATCCGGAATAAACGCAACACAGAATAATTAGATCGCGCCTACCGCAGCCTCACTAAGCCCTACCGTCTGACATCGGCCAGATGTACAAGTGTCCGCACTAGAATAGAAAGCTGTAGATGGCCTGATGTCCATGGTGGAGGCAGACGTTGACCGTTTCGGAGGCGCAGACGCTGGTCTAGTGAGATTCACTTAACCGTGTTGAGACTAGCTCCGTCAGCCGATCCTTCATATTTCTAGAGCATCATGAGGACGCTGTCTATTAAAATGTTTTACTCACACTTTTTACTCTTTCCCAGTGACGGCAAGATCAATACTTTCATCATACTGTTGGGCGATGCCCGAATTGGTCGTTATCTTTAGGGTCGATGTTTCCGTTTTGATTCAACCCCAAACTCGAAGCACTTTATGTTAGATTAGGTGATTAGTTTTGGACCCACAGAATGCTGAGACCATGAAAAAGCGATTAGAAGTATGTAGTGACCCGAAACCCAAGCTGTCTTGCTGTACAATGTTTTGGCGAATGCGGCTGCTATAGAATACTTATTAAGGCTGCATGATTGGATGCAGTTCTTACGAGCTTGCGGAACGGCGTAAGTTACTGAAGTGGTCATCACTAAGCATCTCAATGATCGGGAGCTTGTCATCATGGTTCATCCGGATTGTTCGCAGAAAAGTGCCGCAGCTGAACGTTGGTACAAGGCAGACTTCTCAGGCGCAGGATCGTTAGGGCTATGACAGGCCAATCAGTGCACAGCCTTCCACTTCTTCAATCATTAAAGGATCCAGGATTATGCAAGTGCTCCTTGAATCGCACGAATAGTCGACTACTTGGCGCAAATCGCCACTCCCAAGACTCCGTGGGGGCCAAACATAATCGCAATCGTGATAACACACTCCTGGTCAGCATCAAAACCTCATGCTGTCGCCTCGAACTGCGGTATCAGGACGTGATGACCGGCATGGCCGAAACTTGAAGTCTCCTCCATCATCTATGAGAAATCGCTCAATGCCAGTAAAGACGGTAATGTTGGGGATAATTACAACCCTCCTGTTGCTCGAAAGCGATTCGCCCAGGATTCCGAGAGGAATCTCAATGTTGTTATCATCGTCATAATCGGGGCCCCCCTAGTCGCATAGGAGCTTGCGACTAGGGGGCCCCCGATTAGTTGCTGGGTTTATCATCTTTAGGGCTTACATATTCTATGTCTTGGCACGCTTTGTCAATCACGGAAGCCAACCACCCAACCCTTTTCTCGTACACTATGCTGCGTATGTATAATCTTCCACTTTCTGTGTCTATGCTGCGTATATATATTCTTTCACTTTCTGTGTTGCACAGAGTCTTCACTGAAGTATCGGATGCCCCATTAAATCCAATTTCACTACGGGCTGTGCATACTGTTTTTTGAACCCCCATTGGATAATTGTCATCATTCTCTCATATCGCCGATATGATCAGCTTCCAGAACCTCCTAACAGATATTATAAGAAGCCCATGGATTTTCGTGGTAGTCTCCGGACCCATATTCGCCTACGGTGCCGGGTTTACCTCTGCCAATTCTCCTCAGCGATCCGTCGTATTCCTGATCTTATGCCTCTACGTCTGGACCACTCTCGCGAGCTTTAGAACATACGTCCAAGGTACGGGCTACTGGCCTGGTATCTTCGCAGTATGGATATTTGCCTTACCATTAACCTATTTCGATCGGGTGATATACCGAAAGTGGACTTTCGAGGATCGGCATACCATCTTTAGCACCACATTTGACCGGGACGCAAAAAAGGACGCACAAGGACCAGTAGGAGAAACTGCCACGGTCGATATAGAAGATTCCATCGGGTTACGTTTCGCCTTTGGCAGTGCAGTCAATGGCACTGTTCGCGGGCCGGGCACGCCCTGGGAAGTTAAAGGGCTCCCACAATTCTCATCTAGCGATCCTCAATGGGTTCCCTCGCCATTCCAGTTTATCATGTGGAAGGTGGCCATCTTGATTGGATGTTTCTTTCTCAACGACTATATGGTGAAGCTGAAATCGACCCAGGACAGGAAAATGTTCCAGCCGTCGTTCGTTCCCTTCTTCACCAGAATAGGTGAAGTCACACAGGAAGAAGTGTGGACGAGGTTGGTCGTAGGCGTGACCACTTGGACTGCGGCCTATTGTCTTTTACAAGTAATCTTCGGCATTCCAGCGATAGTGGGCATCTGTCTGAAGCCCGGGTCGGTGCAGGAGTGGCCTCCTGCTTTTGGTCCAATCCTTGAAGCCTACACAGTGCGAGGGTTTTGGGGGTGAGTCCCAATTACTTTTCTGAAATTTGCCTCAAAATACTGATGTAGTCGGCCGAAATAGACGGTTTTGGCACCAGAATCTTCAACTCAATCTCCAAAGCCCCGCTCGACTCATCACATACAATGTCCTGCGCCTGCCAAGGACAGGACTGATGCAGCGTTATACCTTCACCTTCTTCGTCTTTTTTGTGTCTGGTTGTCTGCATGTCTCTTCAGACATGGGGGCAGGCATCCCCACAGAGGATTCAGGTGCAATACGCTTTTTCTGCACACAGGCTCTCGGTATCATGCTCGAGGATGGAGCTCAGGAGGCTTACCGCCGTCTGGGAGGTAAGCCTGGATTTTTTACCTGGATTGTGGGATACCTATGGGTATTGGCATTCTTATCATGGTCGACCGCAGTCTGGCAGTATCCGGCAATCCTCGTCACGAAGAAGGAACACGTTGTTTTGAGATTAAGTTCCTTTCGTTCATTAGGCCCTCCTAGGAGGTTGTGATCCTCAGAGCAAACTCGGCATCCTCAGATACAGTACGAAGAGCGTTATTTCTCTCCTTCATTCTGGACGAGCAGTTCGCGGCTAGCCACAAGAAAACGCTGCGATCGGCGAATGTTCAGCTGTCAATAATAGAGTCTAGTAGATCAACTCCTGGAGTAGATCAACTCCTTGGTTAGATTTTCTTTGGGTATATCCTTCTATATCTTGTCAACACTGTCGTAAACAAGAGCTCTGCCGCCTTCATCCTTGTATCATATCTTTTGTACGTCGCCCCTGTTGGTGGCACCTTGTCTGATAGCAAGACCGATCCCACCCAATAAAGTCCAGCTTCCAAATATACTGGCAGCATTACTTCAATTGCGCGTCCACGCCCAAGGTACATGTCGAGGATGACTCTCAGCTATGCGACTCGCACGGGCGCTCCCCAGTAATTGCCGCTTAGTACTTTCATAGCTGCCCCTGCAACGCATTTCATCCCACATGTGTTGGCATGATTTTTGACAGGCTCAGGGAACAGGGAACGCGGTCGGCCAAAGGTATGCATAGAACACCCAGACAAGACGAGAGTTTGCGAGAAAATACTAAAGCAAACTAGATGTGGCGATGTGACTCCACCGAAAGAGCATGGGAGGATTCTGCGCGTGCTTCGGACCGAGTTCAAACTTGTTTGCTGAGGTCTTGCTTTGACCAGGCGCGATGTGTGCCATCGAGTGCGAGATCCGCGATCAACAAATAGGACATCATTCGCAAAAGGGAGTTCACAGATCGACTTCCAGTTGATCAGTACTGTGGCTACGTCATTCTTGCGTCTTGGCCGGTCCTTTGGTAGGTTTGCAGCCAAACTTCGACATGGTTCGGTCTTCACCAGCACCAATATGCTTGATTCTCTTAAAGATGTGGCCGGACAACTGCCAGATTTCCTGATGGCTTGGTGGGCGGGTTGGATGAGAGAAGTCAAGAGGCATCTGCCCGCCACGAGCTCTATTTATGTAAGTCCCATTAACTTCTCAAGCTCTTCTGGACTGAGTGTACTCCTTCTCCTACTGCCTCTTAGCTTCCTCTTCACTTGTTGCTTGGACACGCTTTTCCTTCGCGGTTGGCTCTCTCCTCCAGTCTGCGTTTCATCTGCTTCCATCTTGGCCCGTTCAAGCTTTTGCTGGATGGTGCGCGTAGGAGACGAGGATGGAGGCTGCTCCTGTGGTAATTAAGAGATTAGCACAGTGAATCCTGCGGGGAAGCTGCTGGGTCAAGAGACAGGAACATACCTGTAATGGTACGTGAGACTTGGCTTTTGTGGGGCTCGCCTGAGCGGCCCTGGGAGACGTAAATCGTAGAGGAGGAACTTCTTTCTCCTTTGAAAGACCTTTGCTGTTGTCCTCCCCAATACCTCGTAAGAAGATATGTCGCGGAGATTGGGTGGGCCTTGCGTTCGCGTCTTTGTTGCTAAGAACTCTGTCGGCGGCCTGTGCATCGAGTTCGCCTCCATTGATTAGAGCTTCAGATCCGGTATCAGGGCTGGACGGTACATCAAGGTTATCTTCCAGGTCTTTCCAGATGTCCGACTCATTCGCGTCTGCTTTCGACTCTACCAAAATTGTCGAAACCTCCTGTGCCTCTTGCACTGTCGGTATACCCGAGCCAAGGTCCATGCCCATCTCCAGATCATTGAGGTTGATGGTATCACCAGAATCTACCATTCGCTTCTTCCACCCATCCATCAGTGCTACCGCCTCTTTCCATCGTACGGCCATCTTCTCCCAGCCTTCCCGCAGCCTATGAATTTCTTCCTCTCGGATTTCAACTTCCTCTAACGGCACAAAAGAGGGATTAGTGAGCAAACCTCGTAAATGCTCTAGTACTTCGTCCGTGCATGCCGCCAGAGCCTCATATGATGGAGGCCCGCCTACAAGGCCGTTGACGTTGTCTATTGGTTCTGAGCTGCCATGCATCTCAGAATCACGTCCCGTGTCGATAGGTAGTCCCTGAAGGCTTCTAAGCGTCGCCAGTGTGCTTCGCACAAGCCCAATCAGCGCATCGTTTTCATCGCTCAGTCCCTGACTAAGTTGAGTCAAGAATTCCGTAGTCTCTTGCTTTAATGAATATCCCGGACTTTCGAGATCCAAATTAATTTCTGCACATCTACTTCCTTGCTCACCCTTACTCGGGCCTGATGTCACCACAACGACAGCTACCTGGCCACTGTTCCCTTCTCTTCCTCGCCTCCCTTCAAGATGCCGCTTGAGCCTCTGGACCTCCCCATCTCGCCGCCGAACATCTGTTGCGCACTGCGCTCTGATCTGTGCAACTGTCCCCTTCAGACGAGCCATCTCCTCTCTGAGCGCTCTGTTTCTTGTTTCGGCACTTCTGAGCGTTGCACGAGCTGCGCGTTCCTGAGCAGATGTCAATGCCAATCGCCGGTCAAGATCAGAACTCCGAGTTTCAAGTCTTGAAATGGTCTGTGTATGCTGGGACGACGATGTACGTAGTGTTTGCAGGTTTTGGGCGAGGCTCGCAAGGGTATCTGATTCACGCTTTCATTGTAGTCAGCACGAGTACATAGCATGTCAAATTAGAGCACATGATGAAAGTCGCTTTACATCTCGCCTTAGTATTAGATCATGGACAAGATTCATGATTTGAGCCATTGTCGCATCAACTCCCCCTTCCGCCTGCTCAGGCGTCGCAAATTCGAGAGGAGTGCCATTGCGCAGAAGACCACGCGACAGAAGCAGATTATTGATATATGCAGATGCTGTTTTTCGGCTTTGTGGGTCCATGCTGTGATGCGACCGCTCGTGTGGTGGTTTTGGTCGAGATGCTCGGGACGGCCACACAATGTAAACACAAACAGAAGCGGCGGACTTCCGCTGATATTTAGCGGATGAAAAACTTCTGGCTGTTTATCCCCCCAACAACAGTCCGTTAGGACTGATACCATGACACTTTTGCCGGTACTTCCTAAGATACATCTCTCAGAGGATACTACAGCCGAAGTACTGACTAGAACAGTACTGACAAGAACAGTACTGTATGATTTACATACCAGACAGTGCCGTGAGTGCCAAGAGATCGCAAGAGTCTTGCATACGCTAATTGCCCGTACTCCAGATTCTCGTCACCTCATAAAACATTCACCATTTATTGTTCATGCTGTAATTATCCCACAACCTTGTATGGTGCTGTTTCCGACGGATCTCGTCCTTTCTACACTTGTACACGACATGACCTAGAGTCTGAGGTTTGTACGTCTAATTCAGGTTCATCTAGCGCCGCCAACCACTTTGTATAGATCATCATGTCTGGTTGGACAGTCCCGTTCTCGTCCAGCCCACAGGCACAATCTACGCCTGGTTCTGGTCGAGATCCCTTCAGTGTCTCTGCAAAATCCTCCAAAACCCCCGCAAAGAAAACCCTCGCTCCGAACCCGTCTACAACACCAGCCGGCCCTCCTCCATCGTCAGCGCGCTCCTTCACCCCGGCAGATCCTCCACCGTCGTCTATCTTTGGTCGCTCGCAGCTAGGCTCTGGGAAGACGTTATTCAAGTCGAAAGTCTCTCCTGGAACCAAAACGGGCTCGCGAAAAGGCGCCTATCCCGTGTCTGCTGGTACTATAGATGGGAAGAAGCTGGCCCGATTCTTAGACAAAAGCGGGGAATATGAATTCGGAAGTAGCAATGGCGTAGCGAGCAACAATACTTTTGGCGTTCTAGACAGCAGCCCTCCTGCAGCACAGGCCAGTGATGGCGAAGAGGATCATTATGATGATGATTCTGAGGCCTATGAGGATTCTGAGGAGAATGATGATGCCGAAGCATTGGAGGAGGAAAGTATAATGAACTTGGACCCGCGGGAAGATTATCAATTGCCTGACCAAGGCACCTCCGTATCCTCAATACCCAATGGATCTTTAGCAAAGGGAAACTATGTAGCATATGGCTCCTCCATCATGAATGCGACGCCGCGGGGTAGTAAAAGGTCACGCGGCGATTTCGAAATGTCTACCACGTCACACCGTGGTGCTGATGCGCAGAGGTCCTCAAAGCCAAAGCCGGCGTCAGCGATCCCCAGCATCGCAAAGAGCATGGCCTCGCAGCATAGTGCCGCAGAGCTAGAGGAAGACGATGAGTTCGTTTTGAGAACAGAGGATATACTTCAACAAGACCTCTACAGCACTGAGGTGTTAGATGAGATGCATGACCAAGCTCTGGATGCTGGGCTTTCCAAGGCAACCGAAAGGCTGGGTAATTTCTGGCGTTCATCATTTGACCATGATATGGGAAGAATTGCCCCCAAGCATGACACTATCAAAAGCATAGGGCCAGGCGGTAATGCGGCCCCTATGCACAAAGCGACATATCTCGGTGCTTTACTTTTACAGCTGCATCATCCTCCAGCGGCAAAGGGAAAGCAGGCTCTTGCTGTTACCCGGCTCAGTCGATCGTCTATGACTTCTCAGCAGATACAGACGCCATCCAAGCCTACTACTATCCCCAGAGTCCTCATTGATTGGATGAACAAATTCCACGATCCCTACGAATCGTTCACTGTTGACGTTCAACGTTTTCACCCTAATCCAACCGCTCATGTCAACTATTGGGAAATACTTTTCTCGATGACACTGCGCGGAAAATTAGCTGACGTGATTCAGTTATTCAAAAAGTCCAATTTCCATCAAGCAAGAACAGCTAGGGAAGATAGGAAAGACCGTGCTGGCTACAGTGAAGACCAAGTAAAAAACATCGAGCGTGTTGTCAATAGAGCAATACAAATCTTGGAACGCTGCCCAAAGCTGCAGGACAACGATTGGAATGTTGCCGGGAACGCGTGGGTCATGTTCAGGAAGCGGGTTGAGCAAGAAATCAATGATCTTGCTGTTTTCGCCGAAGGTCGGGACCGCGATTTGGAGTCCGCGGAATCTACCTTTGAAGCGTCCAATTTTGGCCTGCGGAGCACAACAAATGGACTTAGCCAGTCTACTCGAAAAGCCGAGAGTCGAGTGCCGTGGACTGTATATCAAAATCTCAGATCTATATACGGAGTCTTGCTCGGAGGAGCCACCGAGATACTAGCAATGGCACAGGATTGGATCGAGGCCACGGTTGGCTTGACTGTTTGGTGGACTGGCGATGAGGATGAAGAACTGGCCGTCGGAAGCGTTGCGTTGACTCGCAAATCCCTTCGACAATCAAGTGGAGTGCGGCTCGTAGATGTAAATCCTATTCCAGCTTATTTGCGACGGCTAGCATTGGCTTTCGACAGTATATACGATGAAGGTTCGGACGAAAAGGACTTCTCGATCAACACGCTTGATTCCATCCACGTGGGCCTGGCCTCAATCTTTGAAGGGAACGTCGAAGGCGTGATGGGACTATTGCGAATGTGGTCTCTTCCTGTGGCCTCCGCAGTCGCCGAGATAGCGAGTGCTGGTGGTTGGTATCAGTCTCCAGCTGAAGTTAATGTCATGAATGGCCTTGATCAAAGCGATCTTATGATGATGAGTGGCTACGAACAGCGGATACAGCCATTCACAAGAGATTCAATTCTCACAGATTATGCGGAGGCACTATCCACGAGGGAGACCATACGAGACGTGCGAGCAGGGGCGGTGCGTGAGGGCTGGGAGCTCTCTATGTCGGTGCTTGCTCGTTTAGATGATGAGGGAATGGCCGCAAAAAAAGTGAGTGAGCTACTTGATCAATTAGCTCTGGACTCGGATGCTCGCATGGACAAGATCCTACGTACCTGCGAGCAATTTGGGATTCCTGGTCAAGCTCGCAAGAAGACGGAGGTACCTCTACTGACCCCACCTCTCAGAAGTATTACTAAACATGAGTTAGGAATATGCCGACCATGTCATCGACACCTCCGACGACTATGGCACGGCTCTCACTTATTATGCTCGCGCTCATCAACAGAAGAAGGTCAAAGACATTTTGAATCTGCTCATCTCCTACACTTTGGTTCAGTCCATTGCCTTCCCACCATTATCAGCTCTCGATTCAAAGCTTCATTCATTGATATTCACACCAGTGCAAAGTCTCAATCAGATCGCGCAAGTCGATCCAAAAGCTGCAGAGATGCTCCACACGTGTCTCACAGGCTACGCCAGCTTGCGTAGATTCTATGATTTGCGGGACGAAGAGACTAGCCTCAAAGAAGGCCAAACCACCAAAGCGAGGCCGAGAGCACGGAAAGACGCTGCGGCAACTGCGCTGATGGCTGTCATCAACAGCGCGGCTGACAATATTCATGGCGGTCTATATGACGAACATCGAGGTGCTGTAGTGCAAGTTGACGGGCTGCTTGCCTTGCTGGGCGAAGCCATGATGTTCGTCAATCGTGCGTGTCCCTTGCTACGAATCCCAGCCTCACATCTACTGACATCTGATGCAGAGCCCAAACTGCTTCTATCGCTGCCCCAATGCTTCGCACTCCTGAAAGCGATCGAAGACCTACAAAATATTACGCCGAGGGTCTATTCACAATGTGAAGAATTCTTCCGCTCCACCCTTGCCGCGTGCAAAAACCGGGTCGTGCCGCCATCGCCGCGGAGACTTCTCAAGAAGACGATGAGCAGCATGACTACGACTAGCAGCTTTTCCTTAGTAGGAAGCTCAATGCTTCAATCCGAGTCAAGTAATATGAGCGATAGCAGGACCCTGGTCAAGTTGGGGGGAAATGAAAAGCGAGGCTGGGACTGGCGGACGGGGTTAGAAGATAACGCCAAGGGCGAAGACGTATTGAGGATACTCCGTCTAGGATTGGCAAAGGACATAGCAAAACACTGGATCAATGAAGGCGCCTGATGTCCGGAAACTATATCTCGATTACATGTTAGGGCATATCAAGCTCCACGAGTCAAGCGACGGGATCCGCTTACTCAAAATCAATTTGGCAGCTTGCCTATACTGGCTGTCCCTACCGAGCGACCTTTAATCTCTCGATGAACGTTACACCACGTTCAGCATACACCTCGGCAAGTCAATTCAAGCATAGAGTCTCTTGCCAACGAAGTGTTAGGATATGGTATCGAGTGCCCATGATGCAAGCAAGACAAAGATAGTGAATTTGAAAGGTGAGATTTGGTCTGCAATTGTATCTTGGGTTATTGTTATGCCTGCGAAAGATTCAGTCAAATCGTACGAGCAAATTGACATGGACGGAACGCGGCAATTGCTAATCTATGGTCGTCAAGCTTCTCACAGAGCTTACTCGTCTGATGTTGCGTTAGAACAATAGAAGCCGCCAGCCCGTTGCTTGATGAGTCACAATACCAAGCTTGCCCCAAGTTTCTGTTGATTGCTTTGGGTGCCTTCAACCTCGCCTGTAGGTAGGCATTTCTTTCACACATGGTCGAATACCATCTATGAGCCATCATGCTATTGAAAACAGAAATGTCTAATCAGGCAATTTTCGTACGAGGATCCGATACATCTTGTGCTCTCTCCTCCACTGTACTGACAGTATCGCCGATCGCTATCCAAGTCTATGTATTTGTCAAGTGGTGAACAAGACATGTGGTCGGCTCACACGCATAGCCCCCCACCATTGATTCGTCGTTGAGTTACTCAAAAGGTGGCCCGAGCGAAAGTATCAACATAACGCAAAGATGACACTTGGATGAAAGATGCCTGATCTCTGGATAAGCCGTGCATGCTTCTGACAAGTGCAGAAGCTAGGAGACTGGGGTTTTGACTCTGTTGGCGCAAACACAAGTTGTTGGTTTCGTTGCTGCGGTGCGCGGGGCAGATGAAGCACTCTGCAGGCTTTAGGAACAATCCGGCGCGAACTTTTACAGATGAGACGAGCTCGCCGTATGTACCAAGGCCCTATCCGCGCTCGTTCCAGAGCAATTTCAGAGACGGAACTCGATTCGATGAAGACACAAACTGCTCTCTCTTCCTATCTTTACTTGACTAGTACATAGCGCGAATATAAATTCCGTTGGAGGACTTTCTGATGCAGATGAGAGTTGATAAGACACTCGTCCTGCGCTGACAGCAATCCATACCCCACTTCTATCCTCAAAGTCTGGCGTTTGCCTTGTTTCCCTTCCTTTGCAAATCTAGACATTATGAATACTAAAGCATACTGGCACGAAGATGTTCAAACCCATCTGTTCGATGAGGGTGCGGATTATCAACCGATGGATCATCGGGATCCTGCGAGTGGGCTTGTCAAGCTAGAGTGGAGGGAGAACTTCAAGTACTTGCGCCTAAAGAGGCTTTGCTGTGGACAAGCTGAACGACGAATGAATGCCGCTAGAATACCCATGCCAAGCCCCCAAAATAGCCTAGCCTACTTACCCTAGCGTAGCCCATACAGTCCCAAATCTTCACCTCAAGCTTCTTGGAGAAACCGCATCATCCGTCTCACTCCCCCAATACAGCCCCAACCTCCACCCCCTATCTCTACTCACCCCCTCTCAACCCACCTCTCACCCCCAACTCCCCCGACTTCCCCATAATCCCCCTCACCCCAACCTTCGCCCCCCCCACAAAAAATGCCACCCAAACGCTCCCCCGCCCCCCACTCCTCCTCCTCAAACAACAAATCCCTCCCCCCAGCTCGAACCCAACAGCCACAATCAACTAGCGACACCATCGGCGGTGCGCTGCGGAACACCTATGACGCGTTGACGGCGAGGGAGAACCAGAGTGTTGTGAGGGCTGTGGGGATGTTTGGTGTGAGTTCCTTTTTTGTTTTTGGGGTCTTGGGGTTTATATTGGGGGAGGGGAAAGGGAAGGGGCGGTTGGGGGGGGATGGGGGTGGAGGGAGGGGATGGGGCAGGGGGAAATGGGGATGGGTGGAAGGTGAGGTGAGGGGTGGGGAGGGGATGGGATAAGAGTGCACCTTCCGATACGAAAATCCCACTTGCAAAGAACCACCACACGCAAGAGCCGGAACTACACCCATCCATCCATCCTTCCATCCACCTTCCCTCCCTCCCCCTCCCCCTCCCCATCACAAACCAAAACCCCACCCACGACCCCGTTGTGCTATCGTATCACAATACGCAACCCAACCCAAAGAAAAGAAAAGACGATACTGATGACTTTTTCTTGGTGATAGATCGGCGTCGCGTTTCTAGCCAGCAGTTACGGCGAGGTGTTGAGTGATATGCTACCGTATGTCTTTCTCTCCTCTTCTCTTGTTATGTTATGTTATGTTATGTTGCTATTGTGGGGATATGGGAAGGGTGGGGATGATGGGTGGGTGGAGAGGAGAGGAGAGGAGAGGATGAATGGATATTGATACTGATACTGATACTGATACTGATATGTTCACAGGATTTAAGCAATAATGTACTATAACCTTGACGGGTGAAACTCTACTCACTCTTAGGTTGGGTATACATCATCTATCGATGCGGAGGATAGGCATGAATTGCTGGGCCGTGGGATTGCAGCAGGTGGTGTGCTCTTAAAGCCGTGAGGGTGACGTCTCCATTCTCTCGTTAACCCCTGCGGAGGAGGATGACAAGGAAGCTCTATACCCAACAACTAGATAATCCACCCCATGCTTTCAAGCTTAGGCATCTCCGTTCCATGGGTCTTACACCGACCGAGCGCTTCTCACTACCGAATCAACGATGCAACACACTCTGATCATATAAAAGGAAGTGTCATTCATTCCATCGAGAGATGACAAACGCTAGGGACTCCTCAATCACACCTCAGGAAAGAGATAAGGTAGGACGTGGGAAACCATCCCCCTTTGCCCACAAGATACAGAAACCTCCGTACCTACCACACCCGGACGCCAGCATACAAAAAAACCCATGTCGAACCACCGCACCCCGTCGGCTCTGAGGAAAGCCATGAATCGATACGCCTTTCCATGAGGGGATCGTGCCATGTGAGAACCTTTGATATGGGCCCTTACATGCGCATGTGAAATGATGAACTCGACAACGCTAATTTGCTAGATGAGATTGCGAGGCGGATTTTCCGCACCTACATGCGGGTGGGTGGCTGTTTGATGTATCTGTACTTTAGGCAAAGGGGGGCTGTAACCGTAGTGATTTCCCCCCTAAATCTAAAATTATAGTATGTATTGGCGCTACCCAGTACAAGAGACATACAAACTTTAAGAACAGAATTGATCTGGGCGCCAATGAGTATCGAGACTGATCAAAGGGAAAAATCGTTGAGGTTGGAATTGAATCCGATGATCTGTATCTAATCTATTCCAAAGACAAAAGGAACCTTTGTTCTTTCTATGCCAAGTACCCAAATTCTTCCATCCGTAGCAACGCCCACGCTGCATATCTCATAATTTCCAAGGTGGTAGGAATGACAGTGTTGAAAGGAGAAGTTGAATGGTAAATAGATTTAGAAAAGAATGGGTGACTGGATGAACCTTCAACAGATACAGGATGAAAATTGGAAAGGTCGTGAGACAAAAGTCCGGTAGGAATACAATGAGTGGAAGTATAGATTGAATGCCGTTGCTCGCGATTTGAAAGACTGCTCTGCCTTGCTGTGAAAGAAAGGGCCTAATAGCGTGTGCGGTGGTCCCATGCGATGCCGCCGTGTGGGTATATCACTCCCGTTGTTGCCTATGCCGTGGTTTCGCTAAAATTGATAATGGTGGTCGGGTGCGGAAGAGTCGCCGGAGATGGTGTAGACGGGTGCCGAGTAGGGTTGCTGATGGTCGTAGGTGGTCATGTTGGTGCCGCTCAGGTCGAAATCGAAGGGTTGGGCGCTGCCGGTTTGGAAGCTGTCTTCGAAGTATTCCGTTCCTGCCGTGCCGGGGGTGGTGGTTTGGCTGAAGTCGAGGGTGCGGTCGCCGGGGTCGGAGGCTGGGTGTTGATGTTGATGTTGATGGTGATGGGGAAAGTTTGGCATGGTTGGGTGGGTTTGTGGGAATCCTTGCGGAGGAGGTGCGGTGTCGAAGTCTGGTAGGCGGTCGTGTGCCTGTGGGGCGGGGGTGTTGATGGCGCTGAATCCGTGGAAGGTGTGTTCGATCGGAGAGAAGAGCGCTTCGGGCTTGATGGTGGATGGTTGTGCGACGGAGAAGCTGTGCTGGCCGGCTTGACTGGTGAGGAGCGCGAGATTGAGAGTGCTTCGATGAGCCCTCTTCCGCTTTTGAGGTGGGTGCGGCGCTGCGCCATCGGAGAAACGACGGTCGTTCAGTGGGCGGTGAGATTCCGATTTCTTCGAAGATCGTGCACGCGCATCGCGCCCGGGAACAGACCTTCGTCCTGCCTTCTTGCACGAGATCTGTGATGCTGCCGTCCGACTTCCACCATCAGGGCCGGTAGGAGACCTTTGCATACCTGGAGTGTCAGCACCGCCAGCCATCTGGAAATTGAGTGGTGAGAAGCTTTCAGGCATTGAACCTTGCAGCCCTGGATCTTCCAGCAACATCATACCTTGCTGGCCCATGACTGTCTCCGTTGCAGGATCCCCCGGTCGGTATTCCTTTAAAATGACACCGAGCCGTTCGACCGCGGCCCCCGCCAACTTGTGGAGACCGAGCTTGTTCATTTCGAGAAAGGTGCTATACGTACGCTCGACTGCGCGGAGGTCCTGGGTGTCGCTGGTTTCCAGCATGGACAAGAGCAGAATCATGGCTGCGTTGAATGCCATTTGACCCAGCGTCCAGCAGATCAACGCAGCTTGGACGCGAGTCTGGAAGAATTCAAAGGCAGTGAGGAGTGCTCGACAAGATAGCAGGACGCGTTCTCGGCCCCGTGGTGCACCATGGGCATTGCTATTCGAGGGCGTAGGGGTAAGGTCGGTTTGAGGTTCAGCAGATTCTCGACGAGCGTTTTCGATCCGCTGTCGATTCAGGAGCAGCAGGAAATTGTGCAGTTGTGCGTGCAATATTCCTGCTTGAGCATCCAGAGGCCACTGCGGGAGTTGCTTTTGCTTATCCAGCCAGGTCACATCGAATCGAACCATGTCTGGTAGAGTCTGAAATAAAGCTAGGAGCTGATCAGTGAACGTGTCGATCTGCTCGTTGCTCAAATATGCTGCAGAGAGAATCTGACGTCCTAGAATGCTGAATTGGGCGAGATAGTTCGAGAGGCTTTGGTTGATGGGATCACGGGCTATGGGTTCAGGGGCCGGGCAGTCACCCATACTTGATATACCGAGCGGTCTGCCAAGTGACATCGAATACTGCATATCCATATGCATCATCCACCACCACAGATTCTTGCGCGTCGCCACTTCTTTGGGTGGTGCGGGAGGGTTCAGCAGGTTAGGATCTCGATGTACTGAAGACACAGTCAGTATTCGGCGATCGCCATATAAAAAAACTTGGACGTACATCCGATGCTTTGAGCCAGTCGGACGGTCCCGCCAAACAATGCCGATGCGTCGAGAAACTTGCCACTATTGGTGAGATGCGGACCCATCATAACCAGAGTCTGGATGACCAACAGAGTGGGCCGATTCATGAAGCAGCCAAGTCTCAGACACTGCATGGAAGCAGCGACTGTGGGCTATCAGCTATCTGTACGAAGTACTGACGATACGGACTTACTGTAAACGTCGCTCTTTTTCGACTCCGTCTCAACGGCACCAGCGACCCACCTTTCTCCGTACTTGTCATACACTCCATACTGCAATCCTTGAGCCAACGTGGCAAAGAGCAAGGCGAGCATGTCGGGGTGCAAGGCTGCATTGTGCTCGACATTGTCCAGAAAGCGTCCGACTTCGTTCTTCGTACACTCGTCGGGCACATGAGGGAAAGAGCATGACTGGACTCGACGTTGAAAAGCGTCCAGGTAGAAGTAAAGGTCCTCTTCGGCGGGAAGAAGTTTGATCAAGGTGGAGATATCATCTTTGGCAGACCAGAGAGTGGGAAAAGGATGGGATGTTGCCAACTGAAATGCAAAGATGTCGGTGCCACGAGGAACGGCATGAGTCAGGCTAGCAGGTTTCCGATCAAAGGCCAAGTGTGCAAACTTGATCGTCTTAGCTGGATGATCAGACAATCAAGGAACGATCGAAGATCTCACCTCTTCTACGACGCTGGTCATACCAGGACTTCCGAAGTAGATGTTGGCACTCATCTCACCCAGATAGTCACGCTTTTGGCCTAGGGTAGCGGGTTTCTTGGAAGAAGCAATTCTGGGAGGCAACTTGATCTTGGCCCCACTCTGTCCCAAGGAAATCACTTCATCCAAAGGCTCCGATTTGACGGCATCTCCGCGCAACATGGCCACCTCATTGCGAAGCTGAGCGATGGCCTTGTCCTTTTCTTTCAGGGCCTCGGCTTGCAGGATGGGATGTCGCTCAGCTTCGGAGAGGTCGAACTCGCAGTGATCGGCAATCTGATGAAGGGAGCAAGCCGTACACGGTTGTATTCGATCACACTGATACCACCCTGATAAGATTCACCACCATCACTGATGGACGAGAGCGCGACCTACCTTGACCTTACGGGCCCTACAAGGGTTGCATGACAGTTGAGGACGTTTCGACTTTTCTCGAGCACGTTGGGGTTGCATGGGCAGCTGGGGTGGATTGATAAAGTCATTGGTGGAGAAGTTGGCATTAGTCGTCGCTTCCATGGTCTGTCGAGGGTGGAGGGTGAAGGGATCAGCAGCGGGCCGAGTATGGATGGATATAGGTCCATGAGACACGGTGCTTAGTAGGGGCTGGCGGGGGACAGTGGTCTGTGGACTGTGGTCGTGGGTCTTGGACCGGTGCAGTGAAGTGACTGGCGGAGCATATCAAATCAGACCATCAGACAATTAGTCAACTAGTCAATTCGTCAATTCGTCAATTGGTGTCTCAAGAGACTCCTTCGACGCAGGTCAAGATAATAGATTAGGGCTTGCTCCGGTATGCGACACGGTGTCAGTGGCAGATCTAGGCCTCTGGCTATTGGTAGCCACTCATGCAGCTACATGACGATACAAGGTGACAATATCATATGCAATTGACGTCGTGCATTGCGCACAAGGGGATTGCAACTAGTAGTCATGGCCCTTGGGTTAGATTGCTTAGATTGCCGAGAGGGAAGCTGCCTCGATCTGCCACGCCCTGACTGGCCTCTTGGCTCCACCCAGGTCCAAGGGGAGCATTTGCGATAGGTTAGGATGGGACATTAGCGTGAGCAGGTCTGTTAGTTTCCATCGTTGGGGCAATGATATTGGAGATTGAGAGGATGCCTGGTTAGGGATTGGGGTGGCTTGCATTGGTCTGCTCTGCTAAGTGCTAAGCGGTGACCCCTGTCGATATACGAGACAGCACTCCAGCAGAGAGGTACGGAGTCGACCCGTTGCAGGGCCGCAGGACGTTGAGGGCTGGTCCAATGAGAGCACAGTCTGCGAGGCTTGCATCGACAGTCGAGTCAGACACTACTCCGTAATATGCTCCAGTGAAGTGCTGAGAGATGGTGGCAGCGCACTATTGGTACATCTCGGCCAATCGTTGCTCGTCACTGGCCTTCCGTCCAAGTGAAGCGGGTTCCGTGCTCAGTGACCATTGGTCCAGACCAAATGATCCAATGAATTCGACATGTGATCCTCAGCTGTGCGCAAGCTCCATCTCCGAAGAATGCATTGATACTCGCCAATCTGGTCTGATGTTGGAGAAAACAAAGGAGAGGGTCTCCCGTGGAGACGAGGAGATCAGATGTATGACATGGATCAGGGATCAGGGATCAGTGGAATCAAGGGGCCACACACAGACTGACTGCTAGTCTGCTACTGTGCTAATGAAAGGAGGAGGACGAATATTGGTAACGAACGCACGCCCCGCTAGTGGCCGCGTCGATCCCGTCATGACCCGTCGAACTCAATTTTTCCCACTCTCCCACGTCTCCGTTCGCTCCGATGCTCCCCTTGGCCTAGCCGTTCACTAACGGTATTGCAGTCGCATTGATCTTCATCGCCTCAACCCTCAGGTAAATTCTATGCGCAGAATATTCACATTCTGAACTTCGAACAAACTCCAGCGGAAATGCTCATTTCTTTCGCGATTTGTCAAAATCCCTACGCTGTAGAAACTCCAATTTCGTGCAGAGTTGTTTGCTCGCGTCAAAAGCCTCCTGTCAGCCAATTGATCCTAGGCGCATTTACCATCCGGCCTAGACTCCCCATATATTTGTCAACCACTCAAGGCGACTCCCACTCAGTGGCCCCATGCCGTCATGCCATCACCATTCGCTCTCTCATTCCTGTCATTTCTCTTGTCCTGCCTCCTCCATACTCCTGAAAGAGGATAAACTGCCATCGAGCCCTTAACGGCGAAAGAGACGATGTCATGGGCGTCCAAGCCACCATTGGCTCCCCACAGCCTCGACCAAGGTCCAATCGAACCACTGACATCGTATCCAAACATAGCCCTGTCAGAGTAAAGTAAGGTATCTAGCAGTGAAGCGTCATCTACGAAGTATGTTGTAGTCTATAGCGTAAATCCACCCTACCACTTACACTATTCGATTTCATGAGTAGAGTTTTGGTTCTTGGTATGTGAAACTTTGATGCAGCTTGCTGTCGCTTTCCCGTCCCCTTCCACCCCAAACATCGACCCCTCCATGGTACTAACCTTGAGCAAGGAATTGCTTTCTTGCCTGCAGCTTACTAGAAACCTTGACTGATGCAATCGATGTGGGGGTACGGCAGGATACATCACATTGGCAGAAAAGCTGGATAGCTTTCCTCCTTCGGGACAGCACACGAGCTGACCATCCATACATGGCGGCCGAGATGAGATCTGGAGAATCTGAAGGCTCCCCGCATATCCGCAAATCTCTGACCTCTTGGGTCATCGTGGGTTCGCTCGTTACCCGGTTTGGGAGAGGAGCTTATCCGTCCCAAAATGCACGAGGCACGAGGCATGCTGCGTCTGCAATCCCGTCAGGGACGCGCCTCCGGGTCTCATCAGACGCCCCTTGCTACTTTACTTTATGCTACTGAACCCAGATGCTCACAAGATCGGATCCCCTTGCCTCGAGCCGCATCGAAGCCGACTGGCTCAAGATAAAGTACCCATCGTATTGCGCCTGTGACCCTCGAAGCGCCATGATGTGATCTAGATCTCACACGCGATGCGGACGGCTACCTACCCTTAGAGATGACGACTTGCTTCGTCTTTCCCTATGGAAAGTGATCCAGATTGGCAACAGTTGGAACGTATCGCATCCCTGCAATCACCTCCAATCTTGATAGCGTATCGCTGTGCGAAACCTTTCGAAGCCAGTTGCGGTGTACTGTCTCACTTGCCTGCGAAAGCTTCGAGAAATGACTCAATTGAGTCCTTCCGCCGTTGACAAAGGTTTTTAGTGTAAAGATGATCTGCATTATGTTGTGGACCCTTTCAGCCAAATGTGTGGAGAAACGAAGCGAGCCAAATCAGATCGCCCCACGTCCAAGTTCGCTGCGCATATTCCTTGTCCCCATTACCTGTACCAGGTTTCGACACGGGAGAGACGGTGTGGGCGTGTTAGTGGGTGTGGATGGTGTGGGTCCCTTGCTGTGCCCATTGTTCTCAGATGGGGGCATGTCGACACGACGAGCCCTCGGAGGATTGACCACATTGACGCATCACACCACCTCTGCAGCCCTGAACAAACAGAAGAATGAACAAAATCGCGCTCCACGGCGTTGTTGCCAAAGAGAACCTTGCCGTTGACAGTTCGGAGGAGCTCAACTGTAGGTAAGTTGGGGTCATTCGGCATGATTGAGTGCTTTCCATTTAGTAAGAAAGCCTTGTGCCGATGCTTTCCAAACCTAGATCTCAGTCTGATCATCGACAACGTATTACGATGGACCTTTCTCGGATGCTTGTCACTCACTTTAGCGCTTTCTTCGCTTATATACGAAGGATGGTGCAAATATTGGCATGCTGAATATTGCTGAATACATCTCCCGCGGCTCTTCTGGCGCTGGCGATAAATGACCAATGATTGTCCGTCTTCACTGGGAGCTTTTGGTAGATCCGCCACAAATTGCGATGATCTCCTCATCATGTAATAACGCTACCAGTGAGTGGGAAGTGGTTGGAGCAGGTCACTTGGTATTGGACCTTGACCCTCGCTAACGGCCCCTGCAGATCTTGTAATTGAAGGTGCACTTATTCTGACGGCGAAAAGGTATCTGGTTGTTGGGCAGGTTCCAAGTTGCATGAAGGGTGCGGCTGATATCCTGGACGACTCCACATATGGCTATTTTGCATGCCCTGATAGCTGAGATGGAAGCAGCTCCATTTATTGACGACCTCATCTCTCCCTATCGGACATCTCCCGACATCTAAGGAGGCTGCCGTTCTATTCTTACGGGGCTCACATCGGAAGCTGGCGAAATGGCGAAATGGCGAGATGGCACTCATCGATAGAACTTTGCCATACAGTAAAGTCCTATCCAATGGACTACTTTGTGAGTCCAGTCCCGGTCAAGGTGGCCAATCTCCTGTCCCTTCCTCTGTGTCCTTCAAGCGAGCGGACAGAAAGACTGTCAGCGCCATCGACGAGTCTCCTGATTGGAGATGTGAATTCGGCACATTAATTCCCAACGGCACTGTTGTAGTCTTTTGCCTGGCTAGCAGTTTCTGGAAGACGGTGAGGGTCAACCGATCGAAACTCCGATGTTCGCCTTCGGTTGATTGTCCGAGATGAGTATGTGACAGTCTGAGCTATCGTGACCAAGATAGTTGGTGTTCATAAATCTCTTATGCGTATCCTGCTCGTGGACGCCATTGTCGATGCTAGTTCTGGGACCAAAGACCGAAAAAGAATGATGTTGTGGCCTCCAGTCGTGAGGTCCAAGTCAGGTCTTGGTTTCCACACGGTCATTGCCAAATCGCTTATGCGAATCCTGCTCGTGGACGCCATTGTCGATGCTAGTTCTGGGACCAAAGACCGAAGAAGAATGATGTTGTGGCCTCAAGTCGTGACGGTCCAAGTCAGGTCGTGGTATTCGCACGGTCATTGCCGAATCGAAAAAACGCTGATCGATGGCTCTAGTCCTGAATCTCCTTGTATTCCTTCATATGAAGGAGTTGAGCAGCTAGGCCTCTTCTGTTCTCTCAATGGCGGAATAGTTTCCATATACTGCTTCATTTGAGTATCCATTGAGATTCAATAGTATTGTCTTAGACAACAGCGCAGTGAATCATGGCCGTTGCTCACTCTGAGTTGAAGTTCCGTTGTGTTTTGGGATTGAGTCCGTACTCGTAGTAGATATTCTAGCGATTGGTCCAGATTCGTCCCGCCCGGTAGATTACGGCCTTGGCACGCTTGGCATCATGGCGGATCCTCTCCGCTCCAACCCTCGACCTGGGCAACAGTCTACTATGGTAACAGCCGTAATGATGTTTCGTAGAACAGCCATGACTATTCCAATGTGTTGCTCGCACGACCAGCAGGCATACCTGCCAAATATAATGAGAGATCAGGCTTACTTACCAGAGCCTCGCACCTCTTCGCCACTGCAACCCTCACCTCCAAACATCCTCTCTCCTTCCCTCGCTCTCCCATTCCACACTGCTATTCCTCAAAGATCCCTACATCAACACCTTGCTAAAGCACATATTCTGACTGTGAAGCGTGCTGCCGTCGCATAGTTATGGCTTCTATGTTCGTTGCACACACTTTCACCGCAGGCATAAGGTGAGGAAGGAGAGAGAGGGGGGGAGTGAGGTAGGGATGTGGTGTGTGAAGTGTGATGTTTGACTGGGAATTGTTTGACTGGGAATTGTTTGACTGGGAATTGTTTGACTGGGAATTGTTTGACTGGGAGATGTGGGATGGGTGTGTCAATGGCTAAGAGGTGGATGAGTTGGGGATCGAAATGTATGGATTTTGATTGGAAGGTGTGGAGGAGGGAAAGTGGGTGTGTGGATGGTTAAGAGGTGGAGGGTGAGGCTGTGGGAAGTCAAGGTAGTCCGAGGGAAGGTCGTAGGAATTGGGTGCGTGTGGATGATGGGAGGAGTCTGGCTAGTTTTAAAGGGGAAACAGAGGAGTGAGATGGGTGAGGATTCAGGTCAGAGGATATATGTCTTGGGCGAGGTGTGAGGATGGCGTCAAGAGGTAGGTTGTGGACGGCGCTTTAGGCATGTACCATTGTCTGGATGTAAGCTGGTCGATACCACGATGTGTGTAAGGAGTGTGTGTACGGAATATTTGTTGATTAAAGAGAAGATGTGTAGATCTTCTATCGCTGCGATGGTGAAAGGATTATCAAACGTGCATTGCCTCCGAAGCCTCAGTGCCCGACTGAGGATACCCGCGTTTAGGCAGTCGCAGTACCGCCCGAACCAGCGCAGACATTCTGCAAGCTCTTCAAAATGGCAGTAGGGTTCCCATTCGCGTCCGTCAGTGACGGATTGCACGACTCAGGCGCGTTGTTGATGGCCGGCGAACTCCACTCGGCGCTGTTCCAGAAGATCTTCTCCACATACCCGAGCTTGATGATTTGAGGGAGTAGCGTGTTCATGTACACAGCGATACCAGCGGCGTCCAATTTGCAATCTGCGCTGGCGGGCGAGAGCTCTGTGATCCAGATCTTCTTGTCAGGCCATTTGCCGTGCAACGCCCTGATGTGAGTCATGGCACCGTCGACGTCAGGATTGTAGAGGTGTTGGGCTATGATGGGGATCTGGTCGAAACAGCCGTTGCAGTTTTCTTTGAAGGTGGAGAGCCAGTCGCTCTCGGCGTTCATTAGCGCTGGGGAGATGAAGGTCGTCTTTGGGTGGGGGGTGGAAAACAGTTTTGATAGATTCTGAGCGGCCGGGATGGCGTCGATGAGTGCAGTCTTACCTTCGAAGGAAAAGTCGGGTTCGTTGAAGAGTTCGAGGTAGACTGGTGCGTTGGCGCTTTGGACCAGTTCGATCGCGGCGTCAGTGTCATTTCCGTCCATCACTACGTGGATCTGGGCAGCGTTGAGGGCGGGATTCACTGGAGGGTGGAGGTAGTGATCGTTCGTGTCAAGCGTACCAAGGGAGAAACCAACTGCGGGCAAAAGGATGATTAGCAGGTTTTCACGGGTCCTAGGTTGGTTGTACCCACTCCAGTTGTTGACCCCATGTTCAGACAAGGAGGTCCATGTAGTTCCAGGCCAGCCGCCATTCTTGGGAGCGTTGGTGTTGAAGACGGCATTGATGAATCCCTCCGGACAAGATCCACCACCAGACACGGGAGCAATACTCGCAGTAGCAGTCGAAGCGGTCGCAGAAGCACTGTTAGAGTAGTGTGGTGGGAGTATCAGGCCGCTACCAGAGGTATTGGATGGCGTGGACAAGCCAGCAAGATTATTGTTTGCGCCTACGGCCTGCGCAGCGGAGTCTTTTCCAGCAGTCGCACCTCCTGAACTTGCACCTCCTCCTGGAGTTGCAGCCCCGCCTGATCCAGCGACAGAAGGGGCGGACGAAGAGGCAGAGGGTTTGCAGGGAGATGCATCGCTGCCAGCAGCAAGGACCAAAGCAACATAAAAGAGTGGCAGCATCTCGACTGTATGCTATTACACAAATGAATGAGATATTACAAGACAAAGAAGGATACGCGAAAAGGAAAGTACTGAATTGAACGGTAACAAGCCGAGATATAGATGCAGAGAAATGACATGGTCATTTCTCCCACTGCAGGCATTGCAGGTGGAGGGGAGAATCCATCTTGCGTCCGTTTCAAAAGCACGGACAACGACCTGAGATGATACGGGAGACCCACTTTGGTGCGCCCTTGTACACGGCTTGAGAGTCTATCCTCGACGGCCTGCGACCTTCTACTTGGCTCGTCAGTCGCTGAAGGAGGTGAAGCAGAAACATGAAGCAACCTCGGAGGAATGTCGAGTCGCTTCTCGTGCCGCTACGGGACGTAGAATTATAAGCGATCCCCCTTTCATTCGAAACGGGCAAATAACCTCTCACTATTTGCGCGCCTGTAGAATCCATCGCACACGTACGTGGAGAGTTCCATTATGAGCTAATGCAATTACTGAAACGATTCCGGCTTACTGCTAACGGTGAGGATATAAGGTGGTCATCGAATGTAATGAGTTCTGTACCTGAAGGATGTTTAACCTGCAGTACAAAGGTGTGGTCTTGCCTACATGGCGACTTGCGAGGTTGTTTACAACGGAATGTTGAGCAGCAACAAACGGCTGCAGGAGAAGGAGTTTGGGATGAAGGGTTTCGTGAGATCTGGGTGGGGCCGACCGGCCAAGAAGGGTCTCGCTGAAACAGAGTTTGCCGCAATCCAGAGGACTCAATGCCGTACTGTACCCACGCTGAAGATTTAAGATATGCTGATTGGCAGACCTCTAGATGCTTGTGAGGATCAACGTGGGATCACCAACAGGAGTTGCCGCTTCTCAGTGTCTGTATGACCGAAGGCAGAATTTCAGGCGTCCTGACTTCTAAATTCCTCAACGCCATTGTTGATGCTCCCGGGTATCTTGTATCTCAGACCACGCTTCTCAACGCCAATGACTGTTTCTAGCTGCAAGATAGTTTTCACTTCACATCTGGAGCCATTCTTGAAAGTACTCGCAAGTCCTCGCGTTCACAGGGCCGCTATCCTCACAAAGTTCAAAGACAGGGCAGCGTCCACATGGAGATTCTGTGAGGCCATTGTCAAGCGAAGCCCCCTCTTCTCCTGCTACCACGCGTACTGCCCTGTAAGCCTTTCCCTTTTGAAGCTTTTCCAGACGGCCGTCCCAGCAGAGATTATTGAGGAGCTGCTTCATTTCGGACTCTTTCATAACAATGCCAGAAATTCCTGACTCATTGATGGCTTTCGTTGCCTCTGCGAGTGTGGGATATGCGTTATAGCCTGGAGGGAACGGCAACATAGTTTTCTCTCTGTCCCTACCATGACCCTTTCGCCTGAGGATTTCAGCTCTCATCTGCTCGGCTTGCTCTTGATTAAACTGCTTCGAGCTTGACCTTTTCTTGGTGTCCGGCAACGGGGGCAACCACCAGCTTCGGCCAATAATGTACTTTTCCGTCCAATGAGACATCTGATAGACGAACTCTTCGTCCAGAACGCCGTCCGTATGAAATGGTCCTCCAGTCACGTCTTCTGATGGCTGGAGCTTCGATAGCATGTACGTTTTTCGGTTTGGGAACTTCACTGTCTTGATGGACTTTATCAAGTTCTTATTCTCTAAGCTCTTAATAGCCCGGTTCATTGTGGTCATGTGTAGGTTCGTCTTGACTCGAAGCATTTTACTCCATATGCCCTCGCGCGCCGAGGTTTCAATATAGGAGTAGACGAGGGCTTCATCCTGATTTAGCGTTTTGTACCTGACAAAGACATCGGGTGTTAGCAACTATAGTTTCCCCTGATGTCCCAAGATCTCATACTTCGCAGCATCAGTCTTATTGACCACTTTCCAGCAGATCCGACCATCCTTTTGCATCACTTTGAATAGCCCATCCTTCGCAAGCTGCTTAGTGTATACCAGTAGCTGCTCTAGATTATTGTCAGGAATAATGTTGAATGCAAGGAGCTCCTCTTGATTGAAAACGAGACCCGCTTCCAAACTAGCACAACGAGTATACAAGGCCATTTTGAGCTCTTTTGGGCTGGATATGCCGTTTGGCTCATTCATCGTAACATCCCCATCCCCACCTGGCTCTTCCTTGGGCGCTGTAGTTGCCATGGCCACGGAAGTGTTGGTATCGATCTTCAGACCAGGAAAGAAGACCTTTGCTACACGAAAGGTCCAAGGTTCCTGCAAATTTTCGGCACATGTTTCAATTCGGACAGTAGGGTGGAGGATGCGGAACAATGCCGCTTAAAGCTTTCGTTTAGGGCTGAGCGAGCTCTCGACTTCTACCAGCATCCAAACAATTCTATAGTCGGAGAACCGCCATGTTCAAAGCATTCCTCTTCTCCTCCGAGCATACCCGCACGCGTTAAGGATCTTTCAAGTTAAATATGGCAGACGAACTCAAAGCTGAAGGCAACAAGGCATTTGCCGCAAAGAACTTTGACGAAGCAATGTGTGTGACCATGTCCTAAGCCGGTAGAACTGTTCTTGCTAACTTGATGAAGTGATAAATTCTCCAAAGCCATCGAGATAGAACCCGAGAATCATGTTCTTTACTCTAATCGTTCCGGTGCCTATGCTTCGAAGAAAAACTTCGATCAGGCTTTAGAAGATGCAAACAAGACAACGGAGCTCAAACCTGACTGGGCCAAAGGCTGGGGGCGAAAGGGTTCCGCGCTTCATGGCACAGGAGACCTACGTATGCCCTGATCCTCCCTTATCTGGTGAAAGGTATTGGTACTCATGTCGACTAGTTGGCGCCAACGATGCCTTCGAAGAGGCTTTGAAGCTCGACTCTACCAATGCACAAGCCAAATCAGGCCTTGCAGCTGTAAAACGTGCCATTGATGCCGAAGAGGCTGCGGACGGGGGTGGTCCTGGTGGAGGGTTGGGCAACATGTTCAACGACCCCCAGATGATCCAGAAACTTGCCAACAATCCCAAAACACGGTCACTACTCGCGGATCCGCAATTCATGCAAAAGCTACAACGGCTGAAGAGTAATCCAAATGATATTGGGACCGAGATGCAAGATCCAAGATTCTTGCAAGTTATGAGTGTACTACTCGGCATTGACATGTCTTTCGGAGGTGCAGGAGGCGAAGGAGGCGTGCCGGATCTAGGTGGGCCAAAAGACACTGAGGAGGATGTTACAATGTCCGACGCCCATCCGTCGTCGGCCAAAGCAGCAGAGCCAGCAAACCCCTCAGCACCGGAGCCGAACCCTGAGCCAGAAGATGAGGAGGCTGCTACAGCGAAGAAGGCTAAGGAAGAAGCAGAAGGTGAAAAGAAACTTGGTACAGAGAATTACAAGAAGCGGCAGTTCGACGTCGCCATTGAGCACTACGATAAAGCTTGGAGCCTGCACAAGGACATCACTTATCTCACAAACAAGAGCGCTGCTCAATTCGAGAAGGGAGACTACAAGGATGCTATTGAGACCTGTGAATCTGCGATTGAAGATGGAAGAGCAGCTCTGGCAGATTTCAAGACTATAGCAAAGTAGGTCATCCCTATCATTGCTTTCGCACCCTCTACTGACAACTGCTAGGGCCTTCGGTCGCATTGGTACCTCGTACGAGAAGCTCGGTGACCTGCCAAAGGCCATCACAAACTATCAGAAATCTTTGACCGAACACCGCACACCTGATATTCTCAACAAGCTTCGTGCTGCAGAAAAGGCCCAGATCAAAGCAGAAAAAGAGGCATATATCAACCCCGAAGAGGCCGAGAAGGCACGAGAGCTGGGGGGCCAAAGGTTCAAGGAGGCAGATTGGCCTGGAGCTGTCGCGGCATATACGGAGATGACCAAGCGAGCACCCGATGATCCTCGAGGCTACTCAAACCGCGCCGCGGCGCTCATCAAGCTTATGACATTCCCAGGAGCCGTTTCCGACTGTGATATTGCCATTCAAAAGGACCCTAAGTTTATCAGAGCCTACCTAAGGAAAGCCCAAGCGTACTTCGCCATGAAAGAATACAGCAAATGTACAGATGTTTGTGCGGAGGCCATGCAGCACGACGAGGGCGGTAAAAACTACCGGGAGATTGAGCAGCAACAACAAAAAGCTATGAACGCACAATTTGCGGCACTTGTGGGAGAGACCGAGGAACAGACTCAGGAGAGGATCCAGAAAGACCCAGAGGCAAGTTCAAATTTCAATGCGCACATGTTGGTTTATAGCGGCTAACTCTTGAACTAGATAATGGGAATCCTCCAAGACCCAGTCATGCAAAGTATACTGCAACAAGCGAAGACCGACCCTGCCGCTCTCCAAGATCATATGAAGAATGCTGATATCAGAAATAAGGTTCAAAAACTGGCCGCTGCTGGTGTGATCAGGACTCGATGAGCATAGCCAAGCGAATGGAAAAGCATATTGAGAATCGTAACCGAAAGCGCGTTCAGCTACTTGAGCGATTTCACATGTTTTGTTGTGTTGTACAAAATTGTCAGATCAGGATAGCTTGTGAATTTAGCTTACTGGGCGATATTCTACCTAGTGATGGAATGCATATAAGCTGGATATCAAGGCTGTGACTCTTCGCTGTCCGCGTAGAAATGTGAATGACCTTGTTATGAGCCTGTGACTGGCTTCTACGACAAGGAAACAAGTCCAGATAAGCTACTCTTTCGGTAGCCAACAATTAAAGTCGAAGAAATTGCGACTAGCGTACAAAGGTACTAGTACAGGGTCCAGCTCCGTTTGTGGGTCGGCCGAGGCGATCTGGACCCCTATGTGATTGTGGATAACGCCGAGGATCGCCCTGTGCTGTTCTTCGCAACTTCCTTGGAGCTCCAAATCCAGAATCGGGTGCACATAGAACTAAGTCCTTAGCTCCAAGCGCTGAAATGCTGTGCTATAGGGCTTGAATAAGCCATTCAATTGCATACCTTACAACACCTCCTTCCTTCAGAAGATGATGTCCCATCTTCATTCGCGGGCTGGGGAGATCAAGTCCCAAGCCGTTACTGGAGCTGCCCAAGATTCCAACAACATAGTGAGCGCGGAAAATGCAGAGCAGGCCATAACCGAAGAGTCGAAGAAAGCTGGCGTGGCAGCTTATACCTTCGATCCAGATGCCTCTCCAGAAGACAAAGCAGCCCAAGTGAGATCGGTCAGTTATCTAGCATATTCGCAATGGACCTCTAAGAATCTCGAAATAACGTCGTTATAGCACATTCCTCCTGGGTTCCATCACGACAAGAAGCCCAAAGGCGTAGGGATTGCAACGGACATTGTATGTCAAGGACTCTAGTGAGAGGTACCGATCTGACACGTTGCACAGGATGATGGCACGCCTGACCAATACGAACTTCCTCCGCCGAGCAAAGAGGGGGCTATACCTGCGTCTCTGCCTTCCGATGCCAAATCTGTCTTGCCAAATGGTCACGTACATCAAGATAACGGGGAGCGGTTTGTTGGGAAGACTGGCTGGGCACCTAGATTTGGGACAGGAAGCATCACCACCGAGGAGGCCGAAGAGAGCCTCCTCGACCATAGTACGCTCTTAGAGAGCAAGCTGGACGACAAATTTTTCGGCGGTACGTTTTCTGTCTTCGTGGAAGGCTGCTAAATCTCAAGATGCGGCGGGCTGATTCAAACTAGACTGGTATCATAACACCGGAGTCATCGTATTCGCCTGCCTCAGCTCATGGTTGGTAGCATTACTGGGAGGTGGCCTTGGCTGGGTCTTCTTAATCATGGCCTGCTGCGCAACATATTATCGTACATCTATACGTCGAGTACGGCGCAATTTTCGTGACGACGTCAATCGAGAAATGGCCAAGTCTCGGTTAGAGACCGATACCGAGAGCCTTGAATGGATAAACAGTTTTCTGGTCAAATTTTGGCCGATCTATGCTCCCGTACTTTGTGACACTATTATCGCTTCTGTGGATCAGGTCTTGAGTACGTCGACTCCGACATTCCTTGACAGTATGCGAATGAAAGTCTTTACCTTGGGCTCCAAGCCAATACGCATGGATCACGTGAAGACATATCCACGAGCAGAGGATGACACTGTGCTCATGGACTGGAAATTCAGCTTCACTCCCAACGATACGACGGATCTCACGGCTCGACAGCTCAAGAATAAGATCAATCCCAAGGTTGTGTTGGAAGTCAGGTTAGGAAAAGGTGTTATTAGTCACGGCATGGACATCATTGTTGAAGATTTCGCTTTTTCTGGTCTAATGAGGGTCAAAGTCAAGCTTCAGATTCCTTTTCCTCATGTTGAGAAAGTCGATATTTGCTTCCTTGGGAAACCGGACATTGACTACGTCTGCAAGCCATTGGGTGGCGATACGTTGGGTTTCGATATGAATTATATCCCCGGGCTCGAAGGTTTCATCAAAGAGCAGATTCACGGCAATTTGGGTCCAATAATGTACGATCCAAACGTCTTTCCCATCGAAATCGCGAAGATGCTAGCCGGCAATCCGGTTGATCAAGCCATTGGTGTCCTGGCTGTCACCATTCATGGCGCACAGGGTCTCAAAAACTCAGACAAGTTGGCAGGAACTCCGGACCCGTACGCTGTGCTTTCACTCAATAGCCGTGACCCCCTAGGCAAAACAAAAACCATAAAGGAGAATGCTGATCCTCGTTGGAACGAAACACTATACGTCATCATTACTTCTCTTGCTGAATCATTGACGATCCAGGTGTACGACTGGAACGAGTATCGCAAAGACAAGGAATTGGGCACAGCAACTTTTCCCTTGGATCAATTGGAAGCAGTAACGGAGCACGAGAATTTGCAGCTTGAGGTCATGGGTAACGGCAAGAACCGAGGTATCCTTCAGACTGATGTGCGATTCTTCCCAGTCCTGGATGGCCAAAAGATGGAGGATGGAACCACGGGACCAGCTCCTGAATCCAACACTGGTATTGCCAGACTTACGGTCGAACAAGCGAAAGACCTGGACGGTACCAAAAGCTTGATCGGACAGCTGAATCCCTACGCAGCACTGATACTCAACGGCAAGGAAATGCATGCAACACGGAGACTCAAGAGGACTAATAATCCTATCTGGGATAATGGCTCGAAGGAGTTTCTGGTGACGGACCGGAAAGCAGCTAGACTCGGCATAGTGATCAAAGACGACCGTGATCTTGGCACAGACCCGATTCTTGGCACTTACCAGATAAAGCTGGATGATATGCTACAACTGATGGACAAGGGTCAGGAATGGTACAATCTAGCTGGAGCCAAGACCGGCCGCGCCAAGATGATGCTGCAATGGAAGCCCGTGGCTATGAAAGGCGCCCTAGGCGGCTCTGGTGGCTATATCACACCGATTGGGATCATGCGCTTTCATTTCGAGAGTGCACGAGAGCTTCGCAACTTGGAGACCATGGGCAAATCTGACCCATACGCCAGAGTCCTTCTATCGGGGATCGAAAAGGGCAAGACAGTCACATTCCAAAATAATCTCAACCCAGATTGGGACGAGATTATATACGTGCCAATACATACGCCCCGAGAAAAGCTGATTGTAGAAGTCATGGACCAGGAAACTACTGGTAAAGATCGCTCCCTAGGTCTTGTCGAGGTAGCCGCATCAAACTATGTCCATCTAGCTGATAACGGCGAATATCAAATTCATGACGAGAAGCGAAAGCAGTCGCAACCCCTACGCCTGAATGGCAAAGGTTCGCCCAAGGGAACCCTTAATTTCACTATCGCATTTTACCCTACCCTCAACATTGTTGACCCAGAAGAGGAGGAAGCAGCAAATGCCGCCCAGGAGAATAGTGCAGCGAGAACGTCTCTCGGTGTAACGCAAGGAAGTACTGACGGGAGATCAAGGAGTAGCACTATGAACGGTTCAGTCGCTGCGCCAGCCTCCAATGAAGAGGACAGGGAATTAGGGAAGATTGACACTACCCTTGCTAAGCAGCTTTCTAAAAACGAAAAGGAACAGGAAGACTTAAGTGATAGTAGCGCCAATGCTCCACCCAAGCTTCGCCTTTCGCCTGACGAGCTAGTCAAATATGGTAATATACGATTGTCGGCCATTGCAATGCGTTCGCTAACGAGAGCCCATAGAGTCTGGCCTTCTAGTTTTCAAGCTCATAGAAGGGACTCTGTCTCGTTCAGATGTACGCGTCGAGGTCCTTATGGACGATTACGTGTTTCCTTCGTACTCCTCTTCAAAAGCTAGATCCAGACAGAACGTCTTTGGCGAGAGTAAGTGTTCTTAGCATCTTGATGAATGAAGTCTGATGAGAGAGCACAGCTGGTGACGCATTCGTACGAGAGCTTGATATGTCACAAATCACCTTGCGACTGAAGGAAAAGCAAGACAAAAAGGGCGACAATGGCAATGAAGAGCATACAATCGCAAAACTGCACGGTAATACCCTGGAGATACTACAACGGTGTTTGGTAAGATCTCCATGACAGCAGGCTTGCTATTCATGTTAATGGCATCTGCTATAGTACAAGCCCACAGAATTGGTCCTCAAAGGTAACGACGGCACGGTCAGCCGGATTACTGTCAGCCTCAAATATATTCCTGTCAATATGACACTCGACCCAAGGGAAAGTATTAATAATATGGGTACGCTCCGTCTCGACATCCTCGATGCCGCAGACCTACCGGCTGCCGATCGCAATGGATACAGTGATCCCTACTGTCGATTCAACCTCAATGGCAAGGAGATCTACAAGACGAAGACTCAGAAGAAGACCCTTCACCCAGCTTGGAATGAATACTTCGAATGTCCAGTCAAATCTAAGATTGCCGCCATCTTCAAGGTCAGCGTTATGGATTGGGACATGGGTGACAAGGACGATCTTCTTGGCGAAGCAATGATCAATCTCGAGACTCTTGAGCCGTTCAAGCCACAGGAGGTGGTCCTGAAGTTGGATGGGAAGTCTGGTGTATTACGACTCAAAATGCTCTTCAAGCCAGATTATGTCACACGGTCCCGACAAGGTTCATCGACATTCTCCGGCACATTCGCAGCGCCTGGCAAGATCGTTGGAGCTCCCGTCAAAGGGGTCGGAATGGTTGGCGGTGGTGTTGTTAAAGGCGCTTCGTTTTTGCGTCACGGTTTCAAGAACAAGAGCCGAGCCGCTAGTGGGGACATGACCAATGGCCTTTCCGGAACGTCTCCAGAAGAGCCGCTGAATGACCCTGGTATGCTAACGCCCCAACGCGCAGCCCTAATGATGGATCGTAGCCCGTCGATACCTCAAACTCCCCCCCACATTCGACAGAAGAGTTTCGGTGCAGCGTCTACAATGAGCGGCGCAGGAGGACTTCCTGGGAAGCCAGAAGTTGGCACTTGCATGTTTATAGTGCAATCGGCATCGGGTTTCCCACCTTCATCGAAGATCCAAGTTCATGTCAAGCAGGGTACTGGGAAAGGCGCCAAAGAGATTCACAAAACCAAAGGGATCAAGTCTCCCTCGGGTGAAATCGAGTGGGAGAACGAAATGTTCCGAGCTACATGCTCGCCTGACACACAATTCCAGATCCAGGTCAAGGATGACAAGCTTCTGGGAGCCCATGACCTTGGCGAGGTCCCGTTCTTTGTTGACGATTCAGCCACGGGAAGTGAAAGGAGCGTTAAGATTGGCGAGGGTACAGTTGTGCTCACAACCTCTTTCATACAAGCAGAGAACAATCAGGCTGATAGTCCACGGAGTCGACGGAGTTTCTTGAGCAAGAGGCCACGGGACGTCAGTGGGACTAAGACGCCGGTCGGGTGAGTGAGTGAATGGATATTGATCCGACCCTTGGAGGAAAAGTCGATCTTGACCCTTTGCATTTTAGCGTCTTGATACCCCATAGTAATAATTTGATAGAGCAAGATAGCCTGCGGGCCCGTTCTGTGCGGTGGTCAGTGATGTTAAAGAGAGATGAACGCAAATGAAAACGGAATGCCAAAGCCATGTACGCGTTTGCCTATGGCTTCAGGCACTATCGACCTTCCCCCAGCCCATTAAAAAACTCTATGGCTAATCTTCTTCCATCTAGATACTACAGGGCCCACATGCCTGTGCGCATTGTGCCATCCTTCAGGAAATATATATCAATAACAGGACAGATGACCGAATCAACGGACTCTGGACAATTCCTTGCGCTGTTTGGCCTTTGCGGGATCGTGCCGGATCGCGCGCGAGTATGCAACCAATCACTCCATGGCGCATATCAAAAGCCTCAGCGAAAGCTAATGTACGGTAAGTCGTTGTGTTCGCACGGCTCTACGGCTCAGCCTCATACGCACCTTCGATCTGGCGCCTCTGATAGGTGCATTCGGAGATCCCCAACGTAGGATTGTAGTCTAATATCAGGATGGGCGAAGCTAGAATAATGGAGCTGCGGGTGGCTCGATTTCTCCTCACAGAATACTTTGCAAGCAATCTCTCATTGAGCATTCTTTGTTGTTTGACCGACATACCCAAGAAGTTGTCGACTATCGACAGGACTCACTCCAGACGTTCGTTACTCAGTATCTGTTCGCGAAACTTCAAGACCAATTTCGTACTTGCGAGAAATCTACCCATTGCTTCTAATCTGTAGAGGCTTACTTGTATATCGAAGATTACGACTACCATGTTTACAAGGACAAGCTTACCGGCTGCCCTGATGATTTTACTGCATTCGCAATTGGTCAATCTGATCAGTGCACACTCTTTCAATTCAACGACTGGCCTTTCCTCGTCACAATCAACCACTCGCGCCTTAGCAACCCACTACACGAGCGAGTTTGGATCACTGTACCCAGTTTGTATTGGTCCCACTGCCCCTCCGGGCCTTACGTTTCCAATAGAAACAGTCGTGGAAAAGGTCAGAGAAGCTGTATATACGACCTACACCCGGCAATTGAAGCCCCAGGTAGATCGTAATGATCTAGTTCCCTATCCCAAGTGTTGCGGCCAATGCACTGTGTAGTAAGTAGGAGATTCTCTGAGGATAAGTAAGGCCATGGCGCTAATAGCCCTGATCAGCTTCTCCCAGGTTGATGTAATGTACTGGCCAATTCCAGGGGCAAAAACCGCTTGCCTGGATAGTGGTATGAATGCAGGCGTAAATCCTGCAACAGCCACCGTTCCGCCCTCGAATAATTCAGTGTCAACGACCATAGGTCCCGATGGCTTCACCTACACATCTCCCTCCATCTATCTCGCATATCACGACATCAGCGCCTCTAATTCCTGCGGGCAAGTCGGTCCGAAACATACTTCTATCACTCTCTCCTTCCAACCCGATCAGCTCTCGACAATTGAATACAGGGCCGGTCTCTTCGGCTTTGGTGGCTATCCAGGAGAGCCTAAGCCATTCGATCTAAAGAACCTCCCTTGTCCGCCACAATCTCTAATTGATGCGCAGGAGTCGGCGAATGTGGAGCACCTAATGCTTCCAGCGAGGGGGACTTATGCGCCTATAATTGCTCCGCCGCTGGCTATCAAAAACTTGGAACCGGCGTGGAAGATGTGTTTCAGTTTTTATGCTTTTGATCCGCCTAAGACTTTGGCGGCCGCTGTTGCTATGGTACCTTCGCCAACATCAGCGGAGCAGGCAGACGCGCAGATAACGTCTGCTATACCGCGTCCGATAGTCGATGGCCCTCCAGCGCAGACGTCTGCCACAGGCCGTACAGCGGACGTGGGTCAGACGGGCAAATTGGATGCTCCAAAAGGCGATCCCACCAATGTTGCTTATGCCATGACTGCTGCTGATCCGAATAATGACCCTGTTGTCAAGCCTGCATCAGTGAGCGGCACCCGCGATCCTTCATCCATTCAGAAGCTCTCAAATGATTTCAGACAGCCATCTGCCAATCCAGGAATAGACGTTTCGTCCGGCTCGGAATTCGTGGCAGGATCTTCAATCAAAATGATACCATCTACCAAAAATCAAAACAACGATTTCACTTCTGCAGACCATGCATCCACTCCCCAGCCAGACCCTGGTGTGAACATGATAGGAAATGTACTTTCCATAGATAAACCAGCTGTGATAGTAGCTGGACCAGCTATATCACTAGATTTGTCAGGTCCTGTCGTTAGCAGTCAGACAATCGCAATTTCGACTCCAGCGCCTGATCAAATCATTAGCCCAACAGCTGCAATTGCAGTGGGCGGACATACCGTTAGACCACTTAGTGATTCTGGTGTCATCGTGGAAGGGGCGACACTCTCTACCAACAATCCCGACATCACCGTCTCGGGCACCGCTGTCTCATTAGCGCCATCCCGAGTAGCCATAGGCAGCCAAACTTACGCATTGCCAACCTCGGTATTGGGAACGGCTGGCCATATCGTTATATTTGATGGAACAACACTGACAGCTGGGAGTCCCGTAATGACCATTGCAGGTACGCCCATGAGTCTGGCCACTGGAACCGCCGGGCTCTACGTTACTGGTCTTGGCCCAGGCTCTACGGCTTTCTCAGCACCCGTCATGGCAGGCGAGTCGATCTCTGTGGACTCTGCTGGCCAATTGGCAGTTAACGGCAAGACGGTATCAGGTTCTGGGATTGGTAGCATGGGGTTGGGATCCGCGATCATGCTTGGCTTCGGGGCGGCGAGCACTGCTGCCAATCCAAGTCCTACAGGTGGCGACTCAAGCTCGATATCTAGCAATGGAAGCAGCGCAACCGGCGTACTTGGCTTCACGGGCGAGGGACAGAAGAGGTTTGATTCGTCAGTGATGGCGACTTTGTTGCCTATACTAATCTTTATTGGACTGCATATATGCAATTACATCGAGTTCTGAAAACAATGGACTTGTGATGAGGCGATGATAGCTCAGGAAAACACGATCACACTGTATAATGGAAGAGGCTAACGGACGATGGTACCTAAGGTAATTACCAAAAGCCGCTCCTCAGCTCAAGAATGATGATCAAAAGACGCCGAAAGAATTCCGATATCAAGAAAGACTACGAGGATCTTCATAGCCTCACATATACTTCAGTCTCCAACCTTCTAATGACTCCTTAATCACTAATATATCCTCGTTCGCAACGAGCCATCCTTTCAACGAGCAGACTTTGTCATCATCTTTTGCGCCCGAACAGGATCATTGCCATCATCACTATACTCTTCTCCCTGTGTCGATCATCCACACCGGCATCTGACTAATTGAAACCGCTCACTCTACGGATCCGAGGTACGTGCAATAAATAGTCTACCGAACAGTCGCAATAAATCTACATATCTCTTTTTCTATCATTGTCGAACTCTGGACGGACAATAGCCAAAAAAGGAGTCCACTTGACACTATCAACGCTTACGAAGTAATCCGCTCTTACCTCATTCTCAGCTTTCCTGTCAGACAGTATTCGCCATCAAGGAGCCCTGGGCACCACCAGCCGGGCCCTTTGGTTAGGTATTGTTTCCTCAACCGCGAGGACTGGGGTTTCGAAGTCCAAGATCTGTAAATAGAAGCGATAGTTCGGTATCAGTCTTCCGACTTGCAGGGCATTTTTCGAGAGTGAGTCATTGGATCTCCAGACTGTATCATCGCACTCAGATCCTGTTTTTCCAGGGTAAGAGATTGAAGCCGAATCAGCATATGACGTGTCAGGGCTTCAGGTAGTGATGGACTGATGGTGGAAGGTAGAATGATAGCGCACTGGGAAATGACCCCGTGTACAAGGTCTCCTATATAAGTATAATTAAGAAGACAATAGATAATGGCGACGGAATGACTCGCGTTTTGGCCTTTAGATATTCCTCAGTAAAGAAGACGAGTTTGTTTGTGGAAGCTACTTAATTAATTTTTGCATGTTGGAGAGAAGGTGCTATCATCGTGTCGTCTTTCCCACAGATGGAATACTTCCAAAATTCCAAGTGGCCGAAATATCTTCATCCGACTGTTCGAGACCGTGAAAGATCAAAACAGTGTTATCGGACGGCTCCTAATCATATAAGTCAATGAAACCAGAGGTTTGAGAATCTTCCAAAGTACAGTATTTAGCATAGCTGCTATCATAGAACCAATACTGTCCCCTTCCCTTCTCTTCTTCCCCCCAAATGACTTTGATCTATGCATCGTCTCTCCACACGACCCCCATGCTATGCCTCACAACCCCTATACAATAACATCAACGCAAGTATCAAGTCCCAATTACCCACTACCATCTACCCTCATCCTATCCTACACAGATCAACCTAACATTCAAGATTCATAAAAATACCCACCCACCTAAACGAACCCACATCTTTCCATCCCGCAAAGATCTTTATATGTAATCTATCGGAGATGAGTCCCCACTTCGAAGCTTCATACGTTGTAGATCAGATTTGGAATAGCTGCTCGCAATTAGAATAATATCAGCAAGGTAGAATAAGCGGAACGCTTCGATGTCAATATTCACAGAAAGAAACCCTTGAAACGCACAAGCTGGTAGTAGCATAGCTCCAAATGGCTTTGTACAATATAGGGATCTTAGGAATGTATACAGATATGTTGTAAAAGAGTCGCACTCATCCCGATTAGGATACAATTTATCATACTTGGGCTGGCGGATCGCACTTGTGCGGAATAGGATATGGTAGAACTATATGTTGTATGCAGCGAGAAGGACACAAAAAAGTAAATCTATAGCAAAGATACAAATGCACCGCTGAAAAGAAAACATGAACCTTTGGCTCCACCCTACACTCAAGCTCCCAGATCGCCTGCATTAGTTCTATGTCCGGGCCCGGAAGCTACTGTACCTCTCCCCAGAGGAATCCTGAGATTCAAACTGTGGATAGTCTAGTCTATCGGACACAAGATTTAATTCTGCCAGAATTGGGTATCAATATAAGAAAATGAAGGTGTAAGCTATATTTCATCATGTAACTTAACCCAGGTATGCGGTAATAAGGTAGAATTCGCGCGAAAAAAGCGCAATGTTAGGCGCACGTTTAAAATAAGTCAGACAACTCCGGGTCGATTGATATTCCTAATTTTCCGACCCATTCCACTATATTGAGACTCCTTTTGCCAATATCTCGAAAGTCTGTACCTTCATAGCAACAGTGACCAGTGACAGGCCTAATGCATCTAGTAACAATCTTTCTATCCCTACAGATCAAAGGTTTTCCGAGCGCTGGGTACCCACAAGCCTGACCTGACTGTATCCCGTTGGTCTTGCGAGGCATCGATTTCTGGCTCTTTCCGCGCAAATGGATGACGGATATTTCTCATATCCCCCCTGCTCGACCGCGATTGCCATTTTCATCCTAACAGATCGTCGAATGCTCCTCCACCGCTGCCCCTTTGTCCATTGCTTTGCGTTGGCTGCTGCATCGGCGTCACGCTCGAGCTTGCAGCAGGTGCGCCCCAGATCCCGGCCGTGGCCTTTTGTTTCTGCATATCCGCCAACTTCGGTCCTCCATTGCCTGGCGTTGGTGCCTTTTTGATGCCGGCGCCTGCACTTGTAGATGACCACAGAGAGGCAAATGCATCGCCTCCTGACGCGGACGGCCTAGCGGCAGGTTTGGATTGGCTGTTAATGGATGTAATGGCCGGGCTGGCGCCTAGCGTGGATGAAGGCTGGGTAGTGGTAGTTGGAGCTTGAACGGAAGTGAAATAATTGGGAGTGGCAGCTTGATAGCCTGTAGGACGTGGTTGTTGTGGTTGATTCTGCTGCATCATTGGGGGCGGAGATGTGAAGGCGCTTGCGATTTGTGGTGTAGAGATGTTGTAGTTGGATGCTGGTTGAGAGACTATGCTATTTGTGGCACTAGGTGTTGGCGAAATCGTACCGAATAGGTCGTTGAGATTATTGCCCTGAGGAGCTGTGGGTTGGGAAGCTGCGACTTGTGCAGTTGGTGCTGTACTGGTTAAAATTGGCGTCGGTAAGGTTGGTATTGAGTGTTTGGATGTGGTGGGGGATGCTGACTGAAAGTCATCAAAGTCGTCCTCGTCATTCTCCAAAGCATTCGGGGCAGCTCTTTTCCCATTGAAGGAGAATTCTTTGGGTGGCGTCTCAGGGGGTACATCGTCATCAAAGGCAAGGATATCGATCTCCGGTTCCTTCGGCTTCGGTGGCTCCGCCTTCTTAGTTCGTATAGGTTCGGTCGCAGTCGTCCCAGTTTTCCTTCTGGCAGAAGAGGGTGTAGAGCCATCGTCATGCTCGTCGTATTCCTCGAACCGATCTCTCCTACTGCTCGAATCCTGGAATCCAGATGTGTTTCCCCCGAAACCGCCACCATCACCATAGACGCCGGTGCTAGAAGATCCATACCCACCAGCGTCTTCACTCCCGAAGCCTCCATATCGACTTCCGCTAGACATTCCACCACTCATTGCACCTCCCTCTACCCCTCCAAATTTATTGCGATTGGCTCTGGCTTTCTTGCGTTCAGAGCGAATGCGGTCCACATCTCCTAATAAATCAGCTAATTCTTTCGATCTATTCCGCACGTTGAGGCCCTGGTCTTTCCCATTCTGATCGATAAAGTGGAATTGTCGCAGCATTTTGAGGAGGGAGAGATGAGACCTGGCATCGTCTATGACGCGCTCTGAGCCGTTCTTGATGAGGAACTCGAGCAATTGGAGAGCCTGTAGCTGTCAGACATGGCCAACAATCACACCTTTGTCTTCTCCACTGACCTTGTAGATCTGCCTCCATTCCTCTGCCGCTTTCTCTGTGAACCGCTTGTAGATCATAGGCATAATTTCGTTAAGCAATTGACTGCGAAATCCATCAGCCAGCTCTAGAGCATTCGGTACTCCACATACTAGCTGTGGGTGCCATTGGCGATCTCCTGCATAATACTAGATGAGGCGCCCCACGGTTCATTATTCGTGGCTTCTCGGACCTGCCCATACATTGAGTGCTCATTCGATCCAGTAAGAACAGTATCTCATGCCCACCTTCGACTCCATCTCGGTGTAGTTCATGACAGCTGCAATCGCTCTTGTCAGCATGGATGCATTTCAATTACACAAAGTAACATGTCACCATTCTGAACCTTCCGTACGCCAGCTTTCAGATCATACAGTGTCAGATTGCTGACTTGATCTCTCAAGCTATTGAGATCCATCTTGAGAGCTAGAGAGTGAGCACAACGGATACTTGTCAAGTTGGATGGATTTCGGGGGCTCTTTGTGACACTGATCTGCATATTCTAGAATAGAATACGTCGGTCTAAGAAATCTTTCCCGCACTTTCATAATTCTAGAATACAGCCCAACCGTGTGCCAACCGTACTCTGCAACAGTCGCCGTCCTTCAGCACTATCATACATCGCTCCTCTCCGACCGTCATCGCAGCCTTCGGATATTGAACTATTGTATAGTCTACAGGGCTTACTCGACAAATCGTTCACCTCTGCTCCGTATATACTTTCCCCAATCTTGTCCATGCTAGAGATCTCTTGTGATACATTTATATGACGCCGGTAATTGACGGGGAATGAGAGTGGACCTCGTATCTTCCACTTCATGAGTGGGTTACGGGCTATACAAGCAAGTACAAGGACTGGGGTCTTCACGATGACGAGCTCGAATGGGAGGAAGCATAGACGTCAGAATGGTAAAGGTACTCATGCAGTCTGCGTTGACTTACCGAAGCAATCCCTTGTAAATGATTGCACAACTCCCCACCCAAAGAAGAAAAAGTACCAAACCCATGAATCCACAAGACTCCCTCACCCACTCCTCCCACTCCATCCACCTACCTACTCTTCCACCTCACCCTCCCCACCCACCCCCTCCACCTCCTCACATCCTCCCTCCCCAACAACAACTCCACAGACCACCACTCCCTAGCCAGCACCTCATTACTCCCCACCCCATGCACAAAGCCATGACACGCCCTACAAAGCCACGCCACAGAATTCAAGCGCCATTCCTCATGCCACCCCCTCTTCACAACCTTCTCATGCGTCGATCGCGGGATCAGATGGTGATAAGTTAGCGGAACCCAATCTCTGTCGCAGATCTCACAGGCCGACGCCCGGTGTGTTGTTTGTAAGGGGGGAGGCGGGGTCGTGGAGGAGATTATGTAGGATTCGAGGATGGGGATTAGGAAGTGGGAGAGATCGGTGCGGGTGAGGTCGAGGATGTTGTATGCGGATAGGGAGTCTGGGACTGAGGCGGGGATGGAGGCGAGGAGAGAGGAAGCGGTGAGGGGGGAGAGGGTATCTGTATATGTAGCGGCTAGATGCGCGTTGTTCTTAATGGATTCGTAGGATAGTGTCTGCAGCTCTGGCGGCAGAGCTGCGAATATCTCGGTGGCAATGTACTACTTGGGCGTATATGTTAATAGACGCCTTTTCCGGTTCGATATTGGGGAACAGGATACATCTATGAAGTCGGCCAGCTGCTCCGCATCGCTCGTGTCTGCCTCGAGAACGACATTGGCGTGCGAGGGGTGGGAGATTGCAGCTTTGCGGGTCGACTTCGTCTTTCTACGTCTGCCATTGTCGGCGCTGGGTCTTGGGGCGCTTCTGGCGATGAGGGGCGAGGCAAGGCAGTCTCGAAGGATCGAGTAATTGGGCAGCTCGAGGTTAGTCTGTGGTGGCATGTTGTAGTGGTTGGACCTTTCGCGTAGTGTATATGAAAGCCATATTTCAACATGATAACCAAATGACACAGACATGAGGACACCAATTGATACTGTACAATTACTATCCATGAATTATGTACTGATTGAGTGGTGATCTCAACATGCATTGCACGCGTGAAGTCCCGAGGTATCATCCCTTCATCCATCCATCCCTTGTTCCCCTTTTCCCCTGTATATACCCTCTTTCATTAAGTAGCCAAGAACTTGATTCCATCATTTATTATCTCATGGCGTCCGACATCATATGCACGACTTGGGCACTGAGATAGCTCGCCACTTGGACTACTAATGCGAGCCATTGATAGGTGACTTTCGCACATGCAAGAGTGTACCGTCCTTGAGGCAGTGTCTTCGATGGTTCTATAACCAGTTGACCATTCCATCGAGGACAGGCCCATGTTGTATCCCCTGCCCACCATCAGCTGCCCCCATCTGATAGTCCTTGACAATATCGTCCCAACCAGACCAATTCATATTTTCATCCCCAATTGGCCGCTCTTGCGAAAGGAAAGCAGGATCGAATGTCAATTGATCCACATCCTGCATACCATTGGTCTGAATTTGCTCCGTCGGCAGTGACGGTTGCTGCATGCCGTTGGAGGTAATAGGGGAAGTCAATTCCGGTGTCATCATATTTGGGAAGATCTCCATGCTAGGCATCGATGTATCGAATGCCGAAAAATCCATCAAGCCATTGACGGTCGACATAGGACCAAGAGGAAGACCTAAGGATAAACTTGCTGGTCCAAGTGAGCCATCCAATGGGAAGCGAGCCTGCTTTTGGAGGGCCTTAGACCTCTCGCTCCTCGCTTTAGCCATCAACTTCCTCAAAGGCTTCCACAACATCCCACGCTGGTTCGACGTAACAGGTCCTCCCCAATCCTCAAATACACCTTCGATGACTATCCAAGCTTTATCAACCTCAACGCCTTGGGTTCGAGTGCATAGCTGCGAAAGTACAAATGCGAGGGCGTGCCATTGTACATATGTTCGGAACAGCCATCCCCATTTGAGCGTGGTCTTCTCATTCTCCAAGAGCCGGGAAAATTCGATAACTTCTATAGAGGTCGTGAATAGGCGATCTTTAGTCTCCTGAGGGAGACCGATACCTCGATCTGCACGCGAGAATGGGTGGTGTACGATGAGCCACATCTTGGCCATAATGAGACGCGCAACAGTGACAGTAACCCAGTGGAGTGGGATTGTCGTGTCACAATGCCTCAAGTATTTCTTTTCAAGATACTGATGTAAGTCCTCAATCATGTGCTCTTTGTCCGCGAGGCTTAGGCCAGAACTTTTGATCCTGCATGGCCCCCGGCCTGGAGGTGCGTAGCTCAGACGTCGGACTGTGGTACTCACAGAGTATCTGATGAGGTCGAACGTCATCTCTGTAGCGCCCTCATGTTCATCCGGCGGCTCTTTCATGTCGGTGGTGAGATCTGAGTCATTAATGTTGAGTGGAAACTTCGTATCAAAGCTTTGCTCAACGATAGAGGGATCTGTTCCATGATCTTCTGACGCGCGTACATCTAGTGTACAGATCTGCCACCACAGTCTTCTGCGCATTTCCGTTTCGAACGGCGAAAGCCCAAAGTTCTGTCCATCCCGATGCACACCTAAGGCCTGAGCAAGCCGGATCAGCAGACCAGTCATAGTCCAAACATAACGCGTGTCATCAGATCTTCGTACACATGTCAAGAACAGTAGCATAGACTGCAATACAATCAGCTCTTGTGTGTTTAGAAAGCCGGTACGAGAAAGACCCTGTTCCACCGCAAATCTGTACTTTTTCAGAGCCGCTTGCTTTTCGAGACCCAGATAAACAAAGCAATCATCTGGGGAGAGGGTAATCACTGCAGCGTAGTAGATTGTAAACATGAATACTTCAGTCGGCTTACTGACATGATCCAAGTCATTCGAAGCCTCGCAGACGATCTTCTCGTAGTGGGGTGTATGGAGAAGTTTGATTACAGGGTCGACATTTGTTATGAAAATATTCCAGTACGCGGGTATCTGTTCTGTTGGTGGATGGAAAACGCGGAGATCGAGGATTGTGGAGCTGAAACTGAATAGGAACCCTTGATGGTTCGCGGATGTAGACGAGCCGGAGCCAGGAGAGGGATATTCATCCTCGTCTTCAGTAGGGTCATCTAGGATATCCCGCATCTCTGCAACCTCTTCACTCAAACTTGTCCAGAACTTATTACTGACATATCGACTCTTCCCATCCTCAACAACAAGCCTTCCGAACTCCTTGACGATATTGCTGGTGTCCTTATCATCTTTCTTTGGCTCGTGCATCCCAGGGCCCGGACACATTTTTATTGGCTTTGTATCTTCCTTTACGTCTTGTGCAACTTGAGGCTTCTCTCCTTTTACATACAGAACCTCTTGTGATTCGATGATTGGCTCTCCATTCTCATCAATTCCCTTGCCTAAGCTCTGCACCACACCTTCTAGACGTCTTACCCTTGCAAGAAGTTCAGTATCAGGTGGTTTCCGGGTGCGCCTCGGCGCCCTTCCAGGACCGGGAAAAAGGCATTCGATTGCTGCTCGATTGCAATTCGAACATGGATGTCTCTTGTCACATTTGACCTTCCGCTTTCTGCAAGTAATACACGACCTTGTATTATACCCTGTGGTACCACTCGCGCCGTTTATTGGCGGGGTAATCCTCTTCCCATTTACTGACAGAGGATCACTGGGTGAGGCGCTGTTTTTCTGGTTTGTAGAATTGATCTGCGTAAGCAATGGGGATGTATTGCTTTCAATGGGCGAAAGAGAAAAGTCGTCCTCGTGTGAGGACATTGTTGATCTAACAGTTGTATCTATGATGTCGTTGCGACGTAGGTCTCGTTGGCCGATGTTAAATTGTCGAAATCAGCTTCAGAGGGGGACTCTATGATTCGTAGATAGACACCATTTATAGCGGAAATCCAATCTTTGGTTGCTGTCAGTGAACATATCAGTAGTATCTAGGCATCACGATGGTGATGATATGATTATCAGATATGATCCAAGTAATCACAACATAGAGTGCTTATGAGATCAAGCATAAAGTACTGCAGATACTTGAGTCAGGCACCCTCTTCTGCCCGCATGTTGCGCGGCGCAGACCCGTCCAATCAGACAAGCTACTCACCACGCTATGACGGAGGTAAGGACTTAGATATACTATAAATCAACTCCATCTAAAGATGATGTACTTTTTGCCGTGGTTTCATAAGCATCAAAAATTAGAGCTCCAAATGACCGGAATTACCTGAACAGGGAGCTCAATATTCACACCACCAATCGCACTGATAGCAAGCCTTTTTGTTGCCGTGTCATTATTGAGGACGTAGGCTACAATATTGTACCGATAGGATAGCTCCGGAATGAAGGGGTATATACGTGGTGATACAAGAATTAAACAAATACTCCAGGTTCTTAGCAAACTGCGGTCCCCATCTATTCCGTACGAGACCTAAGATCACTCGTCGTTCGCCTTGAACACCATCGCCATGCTTTTCGTACATACTCCTGGAATCGCTAATTATGCAGTAAGCGAAGCGTCTCCAGATATCCTGTTGGCACTGGAGACGGCCATAGATGTCAAGAACCTTCCTACGCATCTTTGACGGAGTCCTGCATTTTCTTCTCCTCTGCTACCTCAGCATCTTTCGCCCTTGCCTCTTCGGTCAATTCTTCCGGTGATTTCGGTTCATTCGGTGAGTTATCTGGTTGTGGACTGCTGTTATTCGAAGCTGTCAGCCCTTATCGCAATCTGCTGGCTGTCCTTGGCCACGCATCGAGGCTTGCGAGTGGAGGCAAGGGTCGACCTCAAGGGGTTCGGGTTCTTGCCTTATCCGTTCCCACTCCTTACTGGTCGAATTGAACTGATGGCTGGGACTGGTCAGCACTTTTCGGGAGGTGGTACACTAGGAATAGTAATCATACCCCGAGTACTTGGTCTTTGTGAGGGAAGCCTTCCCATACTCCTCTGTCAGAAGCCTGCCGTAATTGTACGGTATCTTCGCCATCTGGCCTTCGAATAAACTGTCGCGCAATGGAAAGAGATCCTGTGCCTGCAAGTCACTGGGAATTAGCCAGGCGTAGCAGTAGGAAGCCGAATGCAGGACGCACTCTCTCCTCATGTTGGTCTTTTGTGCATATTATGTTCTTTTTCGTTTCATGGGGCCTGATCGCCGTTATGTCGATGAACAAGCCAGTCTGATAGTCAATCCATCTGGCATCAATGACATTCATGACGTCCAGATATGACGAGTTGCTATATCCGGGATTAACCTCCAGCATGTAGTCTCGGTTTTCGTAGGTGTGGATGGTCATGTTATAGTATTTGGCCAAGAATCCGACAGTGGAAATGGTCATCTGCACATCGATATCCGAGTCCCAGGGCAGTATCTGGGAGTGGTTAGGTCAAAGGATACCTCCTTATCTATCATTGGACTCACCTTCCGATTCCACCACCAACCAAGCAATGTCCCATGTATTATCCATGTCTCAGCACCTAGATCTGCCATTGTGGCGAGGTATGCTTGCATAAGGATTGTGAGATTTGCCTTTTGCTCTTCGTAGGGCAATGTGTGGTCGGTAAATCTGAAGTTGATCAGCCCAATCCGTACACCTTGGTAGCCAGACGCAGTCTCCTACCTGCCATCATAATGAGGATGAAATCTTGGGTCCTTGTTAGATACTTGCTATCCTGAGAAGGCCAGGTAGTAGTAGGACTTACACCGACTCGTCTAGGAGTGCCAGGATTGTCAGCAGCATACAAGACCAAAGAGCGGGCGGGACTAACGCCAGTACTTGTCTGTCGGATCGCCAGCTCTTCCACCCATGTACGGATAATCGTATTTGATCCTCACACTTTCGAAATCTGCGTCGGCTTCGACCAGGTCGGGTTGCCATGCCAGGTTGATGAGGATGCTGACGAGCGGAAGCCAATACGATGACCACCGAAGAATCATTGGAATGACTACCGTAAGAGCGACAGCCGCATAGTAGACGGCAGTGTTTCGAGATGGGCGAAGTGTAGTGAAACGCAGCTGAAGTCTGATGTGGCTGCTACTGTCATGGAAAGGAGGATCCGCCTCGATATCAAGGGGTCGCGTGCTCAATTGCCGATCCCGAAGAATTACAAGCCACAAGGGAAGAACGGATCAAGGGTATGGGTCAAAAACAAGTTGTTTATTGATGTAAAGTGTAAAGATTTGGTCTGATTAGAAGCAGACCCTTGTCGGGCGTTGACTTCTAGGTGCTCTTATGACTGGCAACGGAATCCGCAATCCACGGCTGTCGGCAACGGCATGGTACTTTATCGCCGTCATGCGTGCATAAGTAGGGGCGAATTCTTGGCAGTCTTATTGGTGAGGTTTCGGATCCAAGAAATAATCGAGACCTGATTGCAAGATTACACTTCATTGAGGATTCCAGCAACCAGTCATAAAAACAAGTTGACTAGATCTACTGACAGGCCGAAGATGATAAGGATCTTCGGCGGAGAGGACCACATGGGAAAGCTTGACGGAAAAGCTTGTTTAACGGGTGAAAGCTTGCTTACCTTAGGTTGGCCCTAGAAAAGGAGACTTGGTTGTACGCGCTATTCATTATGCACAAATCGTACGTGTTTTTGTGTAAAACCTGATCTACTGTTCTGCCAGACAACGCAACTACATTGGGCGTAATGATAACGCTGACTCTTGAGGCTGCTGATAACTGGAGAGATTTGTCGCTCCCATGCGTGTGAATATCAAATTGATCGCAAAGGCAATGCTCGCTGAGAACAAGGGCGAGACAATCAATGCTCCAGCAATCTCAAGCTACCCTGGACAACAACGTTCTCAAGGATTGACCCCGGCGGAATATCAATTGTACTCCCTTCCGTAGCCACGATAATGACCGTTCCCTTCAATACAACCCCTCTCCCCAGGTTGACCGCTCCAGTGATTGTCAGATGATCCAGCTCGAGAATCTTGGGAATGCTGCTGATCCGCTTCTGAAAGTCGCTGACCTTCTTGAAGTCATTGCCTAATTTAATCAAGGGTGCTGGGCCAAAGCGGTCAGCATCGATCACGAGCTGCCCATGCTTCAGGCTGTAAAGGTCTGACTTGACGAGCATGAGATCAGAGCAGGTCTTGACAGGTAGAAATCGTCGGCGAGGGACATTGACACCATGTGCATTCTTGAAGTGGCGGATGGCAGCACCAACGGCCGTCTCTAATTGAACGATATTGACGTCTGATTCTCCCTTTTTATCAGCTGGGATTGACTTGTTATTGGGAATGATCTCCATCTCAAGATCGTCATTTTCGACAACTCTCTTGATCGCCTTCAGATTTAGCCAGATGTTGTTGGTGTTGAAGTATTTGAACTTCTTGATCGACTTGAATTCATTGGTATGCTGACTGGGGACCTGCGCGATTTCCAGAAGCCGGACCGAACCGTCGTAGTTGATGATAGTGCCACCCTTCACGTCGGCCTTGGTCTTGTTGGTCAACTCCATGATATACTCTGCTTCAGACTGGACCATATGCTGTAATATGCGAAGGTCAACGACGGCGCCCAAGTTGTCGGCATTGGAGAGGAAAAGAATCTCCACTCCTCGGTCAATCAGCTTATCAAGAATACCGGAATTGTAGAGCGACTCGAATACGTCTCCGTGGCCGGGTGGGTACCAGTCTGAGATTTGCGAATCGTACTTTTTGGGAGCCGGTAGTAGTGAGTCTCTGAGCACCCGAGGATAGCGAGACTGATTGAAAGTCATAATATCAATATTGTGGCCTTCGTACTTCTTGATGATATTCTGTGTGTCCTCGTCGGTGTTGAAAGAGTTCATCAAGACGAAGGGAACGTTGACATTGTAGGTTCGGTTGAGATATTCGATCTGGCGGACAGAGAGATCGAGGAAAGACATGCCATCGCGGACCTCGATAACAGACTTCGGACCGACGCATCCCATCGAGGTCCCAAGACCGCCGTTGAGTTTGATTACCGCCAGCTTCTTGAGATATTCAACAGATTCGGAATTGGCCAGCTCGTTGTAGTCGACAACTTGCTCTGGGGCCGGGGGCGCAATTCGGTCCCATGAAAGAGCGTTACCCTTAGCCTTGTCGTTGAGATAGCGTCGAAATAGTCCAAAGAAATTGTCCATCTCCGTCTCGAACCGTTCTTTTTCATCGTCATCTTTGCAGGTCTCCGCGAGTCCTTTGAGAGCATTTCGCATTTGAGTGGCAGCTACTGAAGTGGACGTGTTCTCGAAAGCCTTTGAGTCCGAACGATCTCTGGTCAGCGATCTATTCTGGGAGATTGGAGACATCGCCATGATTGTAGCTTGTTTGCAGGTGTAGCGTTCTTAAGAGCGATAGAGACCCGTCATACGGACAGCAGAACAAAGTGCAATGGAAAGGATGAGTGAGAGGGACTTGGGAAGTGCCTGTGATGCTAGGTCGTTCTATCGTGTAACGGTGCGAAAGCTGTTACGGGAGAAATAGAGTTGAGGAGCTCTGCAGGGGTCAGACCGACGCAAGCGTGGTCTATAAAGGAATAAGGGGATATTCTGTGATTAGGGGATGCTCGCTGGTGTGCAAATTGGGAGGGTGTTTTCAATTGCTTGTAGAGTGGGCAGGCAAGACCGACAAGCTCACGTCCGAGTAGTGCCGCTACCACGGGGTTTGACGATGACCACTTGTGACTTCCGTTTTGCGGCCGTAGATCTTCCAGTGATCATTATGCCCGGTATAGCCCTTCAACTGTTTCGAAGAGATAATCGATTCTGCACTCACCATGTGTGACTGTGACTTGCCATGGTGCCTCTTGATGCCTCCGGTATCGCCATTGCTAGAAGCCCCGTCTCGGAGATGTGAGGGTATGGCTTTCGATGCAGCCGCCATATTTGCAATTTCGAACGACGGACCTGCCTCAGACGTTTCCTACAGTTCACATTGGATGATTAGCCTCTATACCGATGATTGCAAATTAGCACCCAAGCTATGCCGCAATGCAAGGAACTGCCCAAGCAGGCGCCAGGTGGTGTTCCTTATAATTCCGTCCGCTCATAGCTGGGTTTCCTCTTCATCCCTGCGGGAGAAATCCGAACAATGGCAGTAAAGTGGGGGGGGGATACTTGGACTCACTCAATTGGTTTTATACAGTGGTATATGCACAGCTAGCTGACCAGAACTAGAGGAGATATGTCAGGGAAAGAAGGCAACGAACGTGCGAAGCAACAATGGCCGGGCGATGGATAAATATTCGGAGGTACGGTGGGGCTGCTAATTTGAAGCTTTTCTCCCACCAAAGCCCAAAGCTTCGGTTATTGCTTAAAGGAGCCCGGTCCAAGATGGCGCCCGTGGTTTAGCGGCTGTCAGGCTGGAAACGTGCTCGCCTCTTTCGCTGTGTCTCTTGCTGCGGAATCCTCGAGTCTTTCACCGCCAATTTAGAAACGCTCCATGCGACAGGATGCAGCTCGAAATGCAATCACAGTCCTACTTCTCTCTACAGCCAATGATGAAGACAATTCACAGCTCATCATATCAATATTTAAATCAAGATCTTCCGATATCGATAACTTTAACGCTGAAACGGGTAGAGATTATCCACATCTTCCACTTCGAAGTCTTGTTTTGGGAAATTTGTATCTGCTTTTGTTGTCGCAATTTTAGATAATACCTTCCTTCTTCTAAGAATAGACTGTCACACTATGGGAATACTCGTGCAGGATTGGATTTCTCAATATTACGAGAAGCATGCACAGAGATATTGAGACCACTGCCGTCGCTCTAGCTTCTAAAAACCTTTCATGAGCGCCCCATCACTCTCTACTGGTCATCTTATAACCCCTTCTGTCTTTCTACCAGCCGTGATCGGAAACATTGGTCTATGGATGGCAGCGGCAATTTCATTATGTTTCTCATGTAACCATCATATCTCATTTGCGCACTGTTACGAATATCCTACCAAGTTCCAAGTACCACCTATGTCCCAGAACGGCCTTTCGATATCCATTCGTCGGAAAGGCCGCCCAATCCATATCGATCAGCTCAAGATGTCTTTGCCTCTCGCAGTCCGTCAATCTTCCCGTCTCCCCTATTCCTATGTGAAAACAGCGCTTCCAATTTCCTAGCCACCTTCCTCACTTCACGCCAGCTGCAACGCAGCACCCCATTTTCCTGCTCTCTTCTCCTTTCTGCGACCAGTCGGTGTTCCAAATCTAAGATGAGAACCTCCATCTCTGCAATCTTAAAGATTCTTCCCTGGGTGTAGACGCCGTAATCCATCTTCGAGCGTCCGTTCCTGGTAAAGTCGTACGTCTTTTCGAGGGCTAGCACGCCTCTCATTTCTGCGAGGGCATGATTGATTTGTTTGGTGGTTGAGTGTTGCATTCCTTCCGCAGTAGCTCTACTCCAATTGAGGATTTTGTCTGTTGATTCCCGTCTTTCTTTGCCTTCGTGTGTTTGCGCTTGGAGCTTTAAGATTACTCGTGTCCCGAGTGAGGGATTCATCTTGTCTGTGACTTGATTTGATTGTAGGACGGTGATGTATTGGCAATGGTTGTATACTGGTGTTGTTTTTGGGAATACTGTTAAGGTGAAATTGGTGGTGAGTGTGATAAGACGGACTACAATTTGGATCTCTTTATAAAAAGCTGCGTGAAATGTTGTATATTCATGATTTTTTCATACGCCTTCCCGTTGGATGACTCCACTTTGTTGGGACCCCAACTCAACGGCTACTAAGAACAGCGGAGTCGCTCTTCGTAGTCGTTGTGTATCGCAATAGGAACGGAAGACAAGACTGCTTTATATATGTACCAGTATCCTTTGGAGGGAATTGCATGCAATGGAGTATGACACGCCAATATTAAAAGACAGAGGAGAAATATATTGATTTTGGTATAGGAGCAAGCTTGAGATCAAGCTTTCCCCCAAGGATGAAGTTTCGATGCGGCAAGGTACAGATGCCAAAGCTCGAGTGACAATAGAATTAACTATCATAATGATGCCTCTAGCATCAAGCAATCGCCTGGATGCAACGCCAATGCCCGCTTGCTCGCTCCCATGCAACTGGCCTAAGTATGTAACGTTATCGAGCGACAATTACCGAGGATTAAACAATATTCACAGTGGAGCCTCCCTTGAGAGGCTGAGTGCCCAGACCAGAGGCAATACTTGGGTATCTTAAGAAGCGAACACCTCCCTCCCGGCCATCAACAAATACACAGATCCACATACTTCCTCTCCATCATTACTACCGCTCTGCTTTCGTCTCATGCTCCTCTTCGTCAGCTCCTTCTGATACCTCCTCATCATCCTTCAACTCTTCTAGATTTCGTAGCCCATGCGGGGCTACAGATGGACTCGCGATAGTCGGGGTGTTCGACTGGCTGCCATAGTGGACTATCGGCGGCGGCGTTGCGCGGGCTTGCTCGTCCAGTATATGATGCGGGTAAGGTTTCAAGTCTTTGCTGCTGGTAGAGAATGTGCTGACGACAGGAGGCCGATTATCGGTGCCGCCGTCACTCCCACTGCTGTTCTGAGGCGTATGCGTCTTCCCACCCTCAGCTCGAGTCGGCGTGATGTTGGGCTCGGCAGCTGTAGATGCAGGCGATGCAGCGCTGCTTTCCTCCTGTTCACCACCAATGGAGGCCAAGCCACCTTCGATATGGCGCACTAATCGCACATATTCCTCTGGTATAAGGCCGGTATCGCCTGTCCTGGGATCTTCAGCCACCAACCAACCTTGACCATGGCGATATGACACCCATATCACTTGACCTTCCGTCAAGGGTAGTTCGTTCACGTTTTCTCGCGCAAAATCGTAGAGTGCCACTGCCTTGCCGTGCATTTCCTCATCCGGAGAGGCAATAGTGAATTGATAGTCTCTGGAATAACGAGAGTCTCTTTCTGGATCTGCCTCGCCTGAGCCGTCCTCGTCCGAATCCTCCGCTGGCTCTCCTTCCGTATATGACTGATTCGGTAGTATCGCTCCATAGTGAGAGTCTCCGTGTTCCGGTTTTGCGTAAGTGCTAGGAGCTAGCAGTGAATGCGGTCCTTGGTCTGGTGGATATGTGACAAGCTCTCCGCCAGGACCGTCCGCACTTTCATCCTCTTCGCCAATATAATAGGTTTCTAAGCCATCTCCATTTATGCCAGCGAAGTAACTCCGTCGTCCTTCACGATTGATATGTTCGTCTTCCTCTTCAGCATCGTGTCCTAAATTTCGTCCTCTTCCCCTACCATTTCTCGAGCCAGTAGCAGCAAATGTTGATTTATGCTTCTTGTGTCTCGAACTCACCACTACTGGACTATGCAGGTCCTCATCTTCGCTGTATGGAGGGCCATCTCCATATGCCATTTGAGGAAGTTGTTGGCTCGAGTAGAATGCGTCTCCTCCCCAAGGTCCCACAGACCATTGTGGGTCTGCGCCCTCCCATGTCGCATTTGTAAGATCAGACAGCCTTCGCTGTCTTTCACTTGCGGGGGTTGAATTGCCTGAAGGTGGTTGCGACGACTCAGGTGGAGGACCATAGTGCCACGGATGCGTTATTGGAAAAGCAAAGTCACGGACAAGAGTGTATGTAAGGCTGGAATGAAATGCAGGAAATGCGTAAGAGGCCGGTCTCGAGCGGGTTTCAGACAGTTTTGATGTAGTCGAGTAGGATGACATGCGATTTTTGGCATAGGAGTGAGGACGATGTGAGGTTGTCCGCCTAGCCACATAGCTTGTATTCAGTGGAGGTAGAATTGGCGCATTTGAATTAGGCGATGGCTGAGTCTGATGAGGGGAGGAGGTTGGCGAACGCGTTGGAGACATTACGGCAGTCATATCTTCGTTAGACGTTGAAGGTCCCGGTAAGTTTTTCCGCCTTGAGGCCTCGATCTTCACGAAATCGAGATACACAGCTTTTCGAAACGATTTTGCCTCCCCTGGAGAATATACACGGCGGCGGCTAGTTGATATCCCTCAATACAAAGACAATATGTGTTCCGAGGCTGTGTGCTCTTTGTGTGCTATTCGAACCTCCGTTCACTTATCCTGACGGCCCTACTGCAATGATAAATATCGACCGCCGAAAGTGCAGCTTCAACCACGAGAGATCAACTCTCGCCCTGGTGGGCCCAACGGTGCTGGCCGGCAGAAAGAAAAAGGCCGTAGGACTATATCCCTACCGCGTGGTCACAGACCAGCTGTGCGATAGAACGCTATATGCGTGATGGGGAGGAAGTGTGGAAGACGAAAGATAGAGACTCAAATGTAGGAGAACCCGCGACAGTGGATAGGTGATGGCCCGTCTAATCGGTTGCAGGCGCTTCTCGAGGGCTGGATCTGCGGTGTAGAGGCGGGTACGCACGCTCCGTTTCGTCACTTTGTTTTTATGATACCGTCGGTTGCCAGCCTACCACGAGCTGTCAATGTCGAGTGACCGGCACAGGAGGGCTCTGGTTTGCGAGATCTGGCCAATGTCCTCGAGGAAGTTGAAGTCGTGAGAGATGCTGTTGTTTCTCCACGGTGGAGGTCCACCCCAGCGGGACGGTGTGTATTTATAGCACCTCGTGGCACTAAAGTAGAAGTAGATCCTTGCAGTCGCTCAATCAGGCTATGTCTACTCAAAACTCTGAGGAAGACAATGCGATTGCTCAAGAAATTGTATGATTGTCAATAAAGATTCAACTCGCCTTTGCTCTTCTCGTCCCAACGTATCCCCGCGCAAGCCCACGGTGTTACCATGCTGACAGACCTCTGAAACGTACTCCGAGTCAAGATCCGCTAGCGTTTCAGTTGTCAATTTGAGACTAGACCTCCCGCTGGACCATCAACAATACCATGAATACCAATTACAGTATCACTACTTCCCTGCACAAATGTGACTTATCGATACGTCCACCCATGTTGAATCCCAAGGTAAGCAGTCTTGGCCCTTGTTCGAAAAGATTCTATGTGATGAGCATCTATATTGGAGCTGTCTGATCAAATTTGATTATATGAAGACAAATCCTTACCTATACGCAAACCCTCTGAATGTTGTACAACGCCTCTGTCACGCTTCCACTGATTCACTATGGATTCATGCTAACAAGAATTCTCTAGCTTGGGGACGTCCACCTGAAAGTGATCCCTCTCTAAGCTTCTCTGTCTCTATCATGGCCGACCCAAGACTCGCGCGCGCTGTTGACCCGCGACGAATCTCCACACCCACACAGCCGCCTCCCCCACCTCCCACGATATACCCACAGCAGCAGGCAGGTGGCGGGTTTGACGGAGCTCACGAGGGGGAAGTGAGCGGTCTGCCACAACAAGGTAAAGGTAGTTTCAAGCTGCGGTTCTGCACGGTTTGTGCCAGTAACCAGAATCGGTACGTTCTAATTTTTACAATGCGTGCGGCCAGAACGCAGCAGAACGTTCACATAATCTTCAACCTCGCAATAACGTAATAAGCCTTTTTAGTGAATTACTTCTCTATGCTCTCTACTCTCGTGCCTTTCCATCCATGCGAAAGCTTTGGTGGTCTCTCGACGTATCAGGCACAGCTAATTATTCCTAACCAGATCCATGGAAGCTCACCTCCGCTTGTCTCTTGCCTCCTACCCGGTTCTCTCCTTCGGTACTGGCTCTCTTGTTCGCCTCCCCGGCCCCTCGATAACCCAACCTAACGTTTACCCTTTCAATACTACATCCTACACAACCATGTATGAAGAGCTCTCCGCCAAAGATCCACGCCTCTACCGCGCCAATGGTCTACTCACCATGCTTGAACGCAATCTTTCTGTGAAATGGGGGCCGGAACGATGGCAAGATTGGTCCATTGGAAAACCACGACTTGACCAGCATAAGGAAGACAAGGGTAGTGAGGGATCTGAGGGCGGTGTGGTCGATGTAGTAATTACATGTGAAGAGAGGTGTTGGGATGCTGTGGTGGACAACCTGATCGAAAGAGGGAGTCCCTTGAACAGGCCAGTACATATCATCAACGTAGATATCAAGGACAATCATGAAGAAGCTTTGGTAGGTGGAAAGGGGATCCTGGATTTGGCAGACTCCTTGAATGAGGCTGCGAACGCAGAGAGAACGGGAGGTGGGACTGCGATAAGTTTCGATGAGCAAGTGCCGGAGTTGCTGGCGGAGTGGCAGGAGCGGTGGCCACAATTACCGGCGTTGTGGACATTGGGATGGTTCTGAGATGCGATATTGATGTATTTTCTGTGAGATACCAGGGGCATTTGCCCCATGCGAGAACAGCACGAAGGATTCCAGAGTCTTCATTAGAAATGTGGAAGTGGAAGAAGCAGCGCAATCGTCTTCCTACCAGTAAAGTGCAGTCGAAGTCCTCTTGCACGCTTTGAGTAAGAGCAAAGACTCCTTATATAACAGTGGCAGTGGCAATGCTTGCTAAGGTATATCAGCTACCTAAGTAATTTCGGTAGAGTAGTCAGTAATGTACTGGGTAGAGCGTGGCGTGATTGGCCAACTGTTTGACCGCTAACCAAGTACGCCAATTTAATACAAGCTGTGTTTCAAAGGAGTGGAATCATCGCAACAAGCACGATGGCAGCAAAGAGATTTCTTGGACATAGCTTCATCTCAGTGCTTCACTGAATATTTTTCACTTTGCGCAGATGCGTCGGTCATATTGATCCTCGCGCAGGTTGTATCACTGGGGTTTTCCACTGAGGCCCAGCGTCATTCCCCATCGGCTTCTTGCTTAACGGCTGCAGCATAGATCTGATAACAGTCTAGACTCTTGACTTCGAAGCTTGCAACGCTACATACCCGGAACATGAATGGCCGTTCGGGCCCTCTTTCACCCAACTCTGCTCCAGGTAGCGAATGGTCTGGCGTCTCACAATATCAGAACAGTAATGAGCCCTCATATTCACCTTCCCACCCCCATAATCGCGGCAACCTCATCACCCCTCCCATCTCTGGTTCCTCCAACGGGACTCAACCTCGGATGTCGAGTGGCATGAATGGTAGAATCGGCGCCCCTTCTCCGCCTAGCTCAGTGGCCCGCTCCAGCTATGGAACTACACTATCTACCTCAGATACCCAGAGAAGAAAAACACTGCAGATGGAAGAAAGGCTATCGCAACATTATGCTATTCTCAAACGGTTTTTGGCCCAGTCACTGCGCGATGAGAAGGGCAACGCAAAGCCAAATAGGGCGAGGGACAAGCTCCTGCGGTTATCGCCTGTGCAATTCCAAGAATTGAGTACAGATGTTTATGATGAGCTGTTGCGGAGGCAGAGCTTCTCGGGCCAGCCAAGGAATGGGACTGGGCAGGTCCCTGAATACTTACTGCCTAAAGATAATTTCCATCCAAAGCGGAATCAAGCGCGGCAAAAGCTTGCTACATTACCTCCTTTAAGATTTCAGGATCTGGCTACCGACGTCTTCTATGAGCTCGAACGGAGGTTTCCCGTGTTTGCTGGTCGAGACATTAGCCGTATCGGCAGCCCGGCGATAAGTCAATATGGAGCGCCACCAAGCCGGGTGGGCACTCCAAATGGTTTCAGACAAAATCATGGGCCTAGAAATCCCTCGTTAGGAAGCCAGGTAATGGCTGGACTTGGTATTCCAGGAGTGGAAGGCCCCAACGATAATTATGGAAGACCGACCGCGAAAACTTCTCAGAGTAACACTATAATACCGAATAAGAGCATAATGGTAGAAGATGACGATGATGACGGAAGTGACATTTACGGAAGTCGAAGAGATACCACCCTTACGTCTCGAAGTGCGGGCGGATCGGAAAAGGACCGCAAGCTCGCGGGGTATGAAAGCCAGGTTGGGGAATTTCAACACCGGGTTGGGGAGCTGCAGGGGAAGGTAAGGGAATTGGAGGAGCAATTGCGCGACAAGGATCTGGAGCTTGATAAGATTTATGAATCTCATAATGAGCGGAGTGGTGTAAGTCTCAGTCTCCAAGATCCTCATACCTCTCATCAGTACAAGACCTCTGACGATACTCTTTAAGGCGAACGACACGGAACGGCAGAAGTGGTCCAGCCTGCAGTCAGATCTGGAGGCTAAGCTCACTCAAGCCCAAAATCTCAACAGCAACTTGCAAATAGAGCTTGATAAAGCACGGAGCCACCAAAACGACAAGGAACGCGAAATGCAAGCTCAGATAGACCAACTTGCTTCTGATGCCAGTGGCGGAGGTGAGTGGAAAGTACGATTTGATGTCCTAAACAAAGAAAGCCAAGAGCTGCGAGCACAACTGCTACGGCAGGAAAAAGTAACAGGCGAGGTGAAGGAGGAGGCAGCTGGTTGGCTCCTTGAGATGAAGGGAATCTCAGAACGTAGTAACCAATCGTTTGAAAGAGAGGAAAGCCTGGTACACCAGGTCCATACCTTGGAAAACGAGCTACAAGATTGGAAAAGCCGATACGCAAAAACGAGGACCAAATTTAGGGCTTTGCGTGCATCTTCGATGACAAAGCCATTACAGCTACCTGACATGGGAAGTGTCACTCGAGACTTCATAGCCCAGGAGGGTCTCGTCAAGGACATTCATCTTTCGAAATTTCAATTGACCATTGACGAGCTGTTGCATAGTGCTAGAGAAAGCGAACCGAGCGCCGTTCTTTCACGCGTCAGATCCGTAATTGTTTCAGTTCGGAGCATTGTTCTCGACATGGGCGATACGCGATCGAGCAAAAGCGAGGTGATGCAGTTGAGACATAAGGCTACAACAAGGCTATCTGCCACGGCCAACAACCTCATAACGGCTGCCAGGAATTTCGCCCTATCAAAAGGTCTATCACCAGTATCTATCCTCGATGCGGCAGCTTCACACGTGGCCGCGGCCGCGATTGAACTCATTCGCCTCGTCAAGGTCCGACCCACACCAGCAGAGGAGCTTGAAGATGACGGCGACATTGGCACAATCACAAATACTCCGGCTGACTACTATGGTGTTCCGTATCCGCGCGCAAGTGCCGGCGGTGACTCTGTGTACAGTACCACTGACTCTGCCAAACCTTCGCAAGAACCCAGCAACCCAACTATACCCTCAAAGCATGTACTAGATGACATGAACAAAGGTGCTCAAATCATATCTGGTCATACATCTACCAAAGGCGTCCCCAACTCATCTAATCACAGGATTCAGGAGCTTAAGGTATGGCTGTATTTAACAGGGCTTCCGATTTTGTATCTAACAAGTCTTGACAGGGATTCCTTGAGATACGCAACGACTCCCTGAAGGCCTCTATTCAATCTTTAGTCTCTAGTGTTCGCATCAATGCTGAACCTCCCGCCGTTCTCGATCAGCTTGCCGCCATCATCTCTACTGCATCACAGATCATCAACAAGACCAGTGAAGACGCTGACGTGAACGACGAACAATTGAACAACATCTTGCAGACACTGTCTGAGAATGTTGACCTGCTAGAAGACGCTGATCGGGAGGGGGAAGAGATCAGCAATGTGGAGGATTGGAATGCGTTTGCGAAGAGGCTGCCACCCCTTGGTTTTGCAATCGCGAAGAGCGTCAACGAGCTGGGCGGATGGGTTGAGAGATCGGGCGGACTCGATGACTTCAGCTGAGCCACGAAGGGATTGGAGAGGAGGAAATGATTGTCGATCGCATCAGCGACCATCTTGGCTTTATTGGATATAACGTTTGGACTTGATTTGCATGGCGTGGCGTTCCGGAAGGGAAGGCTGCCTGGTGCCCTGAATATAGCAGCATCTTGACGCAGGCAAGATCAAGATACGAGGCATTTCACAACCAATTTGACGAGACCGAGTATCTCTGTACTTATATTGTAGCCATGTTCATTCTGCGATCACGGGGAGTAGCATATGCGCCTTCGTCATAATAACGTTCTCCTCAGCCTCAGGTAGGAGGTGATATGTGGTGTTGGTGGTGGTGTATCTTGTCTGAGGCACTCCGACTGCACTCTGAGGCACAAGCTTGCCACGACGACATCTATCGAACGTGACAAAAACTTCCTGGTTGAAATGAAGGCTCGTGATCCAAATCATAGTATTCACCCATCGGCGTGCTCCGATGGCACGTCCTGTATCTATTGTAAAACTACTTGCCGATCCATCTTCAGGTTATGAGAGACTTCCATACAATTGCCTCGTTCCTGCATAACACAATCTGCATGCGCAACCTCGGCGCCCTGCGTCCTGTCAAAAGGGGCTAAAGAATGCGGTGCTAAACAGCAGCTTTATCGACGGCGAATCAACACTCTCTTCTCTTATCAGTCTCGCCTATCTCTCCAATCACAATTGACGACGATCTCGCACCTTCCTCTTCCACTAGCACAAGTGACTTTACCTGGATACCTTAAGGTATGCCATACCGCTACCTCGTCAGCGCCAGACGGACGAGGGCCGGGTCTAGGAGCTTCTTTCCCTTCTTTCCCTTCTTTCCCATCTTCCTGCAAATCAGGGATAGATACTAGGACCTACCAAGAAGGCATCCCGCGCTATCGTGTCACGACAAGATCTGCCGATGGCATGTGGCATAATGTCCACACCCCATCTGAAGGTATGAGACCCGATAGATAAAAGAAATCAAAGATACTACAGGCTAGCTGAGCTTATCAGCGAGCTACCGCCGCCATCCAAAAAGAACTTTTGCCTTTGCTAGAGTGACCTCGATCATTGATCAATTCCCACCTGATCCCATCTTTTCCTCCATGGTCGTTCCTACCTGTCCTTCTTGACAGGAAGCTCTCTCCCTTAATTTCACAACACTTTGCGTGTTCGCCTCATATCCATGCATCTTTGTATCTGATCTCTACCCCACTGCCCCACACTCGAGGTAAATCCTCACGCGACCCGGAAGTACCTTGTGTACTTCGTCCACCTGCGATAATGGGCAGTCATTATGCAAAGAATGACTATGAAGTGAGCAGCCACTCACCCACTGGCATGGATTCCGAAAAGGGTGGCCTCCCAATCTATACCACCGAAGCGCCAGCCGTACGAGGAGAAACATTCATCACTGGCGACACCCCGTATGCCAAGATCCAACGGGCGGTCAGCAAATTTGGGGTCGAGCCCAGAGGCATTGAGAGGGTACCTGAAGACGAGAGGACGGATACGAATCTGACGAATGTTGGGACAATGGTGGGCTTTCTCGAATCGCACGATATGGGAAGGCTTGAAATACTGATGTGGGTCTTGATAGTGGCTCTCTGCCAACATGGTCGTCTCCTCCTTCGCCATCGGTGCATTGGCCATCCCAGTCTTCCACCTAGGCTTTGTGGACTCTCTTCTCACAATCTTCTTCATCAATTGCCTGGCAATAACACCCGTCGCCTTCTTTTCAACCTTCGGTCCACGCTTTGGTCTTCGCCAGATGGTCCTCTCTCGATATTTCTTCGGTTTCTACGGCGTCAAAGTTAGTGAGTATTGACTATTCCCTTTCCGACAAAGCACCTCACCAATCCATACCCTTTCTGCGACTCAAATTATCCATAACTGATACCAAATCCCTAGTCGCTATTTTCAATATTCTTGCCTGTGTAGGCTGGTCTGCGGTCAACGTCATCGTCGGCGCTCAATTGATCAATGCTGTAAACACCAATGTGCCCGGTTACGCAGGCATCATTATTATTGCAGCAGCAACATGGCTCGTGACAGTCTTTGGCTACAAGGTAGTGCACGTATATGAATTCTGGTCCTGGATTCCATCCCTAGTCATCTTCTTGATTGTACTTGGTGAATTTGCGCATAGTGGCAAATTCATAAATCTACCTATGAATGTTGGAAGCTCGGAAGCTGGCAGCATATTATCCTTTGCTGCCTCTGTTTTTGGCTTTGGCACAGGGTGGACAAGTTATGCTGCCGATTACACGGTCTACCAGCCGGTGACCGTCTCACGCGTCAAGACTTTCGCATGGACTTGGGGAGGCTTGATAGTTCCTCTTGCCTTTACGGAAATGCTTGGTCTCGCCGTGGCAACCGCCACGCTTGACACAGTCGATACATCGTACGCGGATGGTTACACGAAGTCAGGCATTGGGGGCCTACTCGCAGCTGTGCTTTTCCCTCCCCTTGGTACCTTTGGCAAATTCTGCTTGATCATCTTAGCTCTCAGCATTATCGCCAACAACTGCCCGAACATTTACTCCCTAACCTTTAGTCTGCAACTCATGGCGACTTGGACCCAGGCTATACCGCGATTCATCTGGACATTTGTGGGGACGCTTGTGTACTGTGCCATCGCTATTCCTGGGTATAGTCACTTCCAGGTCGTGCTGGAAAACTTTATGTTGCTCATTGTAGGTTTTCCTATACAACACAGTCGTAGCAGAGCATAAGCGCTGACTGTCATATAGGGCTATTGGCTAGCCATCTATGAAGGCATTTCCCTGACCGAGCACTTCTGCTTCCGACAACGCAAATATGACCTCTCCATCTGGAACAACAGCGAACTGTTACCCCCCGGCATAGCCGCCATTCTAGCTTTCTGCTTTGGAATCTTCGGCGCCGTCATGGGCATGTCCCAGGCTTGGTTCATTGGGCCCATAGGTAAGAAGATCGGAGATCCAATGTTTGGTGGTGACGTTGGTTTCGAGCTTGCGTTTGCGTTTAGTGCGATTAGCTATTTCGGTTTTAGGACACTGGAGAAGAAGCGTTTTGGTCGGTAAGATACGATAAAACTACTTGTACGGAAATGACCGAGTGGATTGTATGCGTGTCGTGCAGTGTATCGGGATTTCTGGTCCGAGATATTCTATGAAAATGATTATGTATACCCTTTACATTCTTCTGTACATGTTGGACTACGAATCGAATTTTTGGTATTGGTGATGATATACTTAAAAGGCGAGCACTTTGTAGCTTTTCATCCAGAGCAAGGTCATATTCCGACAACATGCGCCGATCACGACAGTTCGTCCCCGAAAGAGTGAGTGGATTGCAATTTGAGAGATACCCTCATTCTCAACATTGTCTACCTAGAATTTCCAACATCACCAGCTACTAGTCTTGTCTCAAAATTTAGGTATGGCGTCGATATCTTGATTATGTTCTGTTATGAAGTATGTTGGGTCTCGTTTGCTTTGATTGGGTTGTAGTGTTTGTTGTGGTGTTTGTTGTTTGTTTGTTAGATACGTGATTGGTTGGCTGGCTGGGTGGGGTTTGGAAGGGAATATGGGGGGGGTAGGTTGATGGGATCGGAGGGGAT